>JAESFN010000022.1_pt1 | contig 600921 bp, 599 predicted proteins | sample 9269411 | NCBI WGS metagenome assembly JAESFN01 (sample SAMN14505399, study PRJNA617100) | algae metagenome | isolation source: Iphinoe sp. HA4291-MV1 and co-occurring heterotrophs from trail next to... | place: USA: Maunawili Falls, Hawaii | collected 2009-07-25
GTCGAGGGCCTCGTCATCGACAAGAAGACCCATTTCGGCCACATGAAATGGGTGCTGGAGGAGTTCTGCAAGGCGTTCTTCGAGGTCGACGGCGTCAAGATGCGCTTCCGCCCGTCCTTCTTCCCGTTCACCGAGCCGTCGGCCGAGGTCGACATCCAGTGCTCGCGCAAGGACGGCGAGATCCGCTTCGGCGAGGGCGAGGATTGGCTCGAAATCCTCGGCTGCGGCATGGTCCATCCGAACGTGCTCAGGAACTGCGGGCTCGACCCCGATGTCTACCAGGGCTTTGCCTGGGGCATGGGCATCGACCGCATCGCCATGCTGAAATACGGCATGCCGGACCTGCGCCCGTTCTTCGAGGCGGATATCCGCTGGCTGTCGCATTACGGCTTCCGCCCACTCGACCTGCCGACCCTGACCGGCGGTCTGACTTCTTAAACCTCACCGCAAGGGGAGACGCATGAACGGCGCGCAATGGGCTGGGCTGATCGCGGCGCTGATGGTCGCCGCCAATCTGCTGTGCTTGGCCGTCGCCTTCGTGCGCTTGCGCCGCAAGCAGGCGCCATCGCGGCTGCAGAAGCTGGCGCCGCCGGTGACGATCGTGCGTCCGGTTTGCGGCATCGAGACCTTCAGCCGGGAGACGCTGACCTCGGGGCTGGAACTCGACTATCCCCAGTACGAGACGATCTTCTGCGTCGCCAACGGCCATGATCCGATCGTGCCGCTGATCGAGGAACTGATCGGGGTCTATGGCGCCGAGCGCGTCCGCCTGATCGTCGGAGACGTCGCCGTCAGCGCCAATCCCAAGCTCAACAACTGCGTCAAGGGCTGGGAGGCGGCGCGCCATGACTGGGTGATCCTCGCCGATTCCAACGTCCTGATGCCGAAGGACTATGTTCAGCGGCTGATGGCCTCCTGGCGCGAAGACACCGGCCTCGTCTGCTCGACCCCGGCCGGCTCGCGGCCAGGCTGCTTCGGCGCCGAGGTCGAGTGCGCCTTCCTCAATACCTTCCAGGCGCGCTGGCAATATGCCGGCGAGGCGCTTGGCTTCGGCTTCGCCCAGGGCAAGTCGATGCTCTGGAACAAGCCCTTTCTCGACGCCAATGGCGGCATCGCCGCGCTCGCCGCCGAGATCGCCGAGGATGCGGCGGCGACCAAGCTCGTGCGCAAGGCCGGCTGCCACGTCCATCTCGTCGGCCAGCCCTTCGAGCAGCCGCTCGGACCGCGCAATCTGCGCGATGTCGTGCAGCGCCAGTTCCGCTGGGCGCGCCTGCGCCGCGTCACCTTCCTGCCCTTCTTCGCGCCCGAGATCCTGGTCGGGCCGCTGGTACCGGCCGTGCTCGCCGCCTTCGGTGCGCCGGCCTTCGGCTTGTCCGCTTGGCAGGGCGTGCTCGCCGTGCTGGCGCTCTGGTATGCCGGCGAGATCGTGCTGGCCAAGAGCGTCGGCTGGTTCGTCAACTGGCGGACGCCGCTGGCCTATCTGGCGCGCGATCTCGCTTTCCCCGGCATCTGGGCCTATGCCTTCGTCGCGCGCGAAGTCAGCTGGCGCGGCAATGCCATGAAGATCAAGGCCGATGGCGAGGACGAGCTCAATCAAGCCGTCCCGGCGCTCTCGGCGGTCAATATGCGTAGCGACGGAAGACCATGAAGTTCACCCTCTCCTGGCTCAAAGAGCATCTCGACACCACCGACACGCTCGACACCATCACCGAGACGCTCACGCGTGTCGGTCTTGAGGTCGAAGGCGTCGAGGACAAGGCCAAGGCGCTCGCCGCCTTCACCATCGCCTATGTCATCGAGGCGAAGCAGCACCCGAACGCCGACCGGCTGCGCGTCTGCATGGTCGACACTGGTTCGGGCGATCCGGTCCAGGTCGTCTGCGGCGCGCCCAATGCCCGTACCGGCATGAAGAGCGTCTTCTCGCCGCCGGGCACCTATATCCCGGGCAAGGACATCACCCTCGGCAAGGGGGTGATCCGCGGCGTCGAGTCGAACGGCATGCTCTGCTCGGCTGCCGAGCTGCAGATCTCCGAGGATCATGACGGCATCATCGACCTGCCGCAGGATGCTCCGATCGGCCAGCCCTACGCGACCTATGCCGGCCTCGACGACGCCGTGATCGAGATCGCGGTGACGCCGAACCGCGCTGATGCGCTCGGTGTGTCCGGTATCGCCCGCGACCTTGCCGCCGCCGGCCTCGGCACGATCAAGACCGCGCCGGTCCAGCCGGTGCGCGGCGCCTTCCCGTGCCCGGTCGCGCTCAAGCTCGATTTCGCCGAGGAAGACCGCAATCTCTGCCCGGTCTTCGCGCTCAGGCTGGTGCGCGGCGTCAAGAACGGCCCGTCGCCGGAATGGCTGCAGGCGCGCCTGCGCGCCATCGGCCTGCGCCCCATCAACGCGCTGGTCGACATCACCAACTTCATGACCTTCGACCGCAACCGGCCGCTGCACGTCTTCGATGCCGCCAAGGTCAAGGGCGATCTCGTCGTGCGCCGCGCCAAGGACGGCGAGGAGGTGCTGGCGCTCGACGGGCGGACCTATGCGCTGACCTCCGAGATGGTTGCGATCTGTGACGATAACGGCGTCGAATCGATCGCCGGCGTGATGGGCGGCGAGCATTCCGGCTGCGACGAGAGCACCACCGACGTGCTGATCGAGAGCGCGGTCTGGAACACGCTCAACATCGCCCGCACCGGCCGTGCGCTCGGCATCAGCTCCGACGCGCGCTATCGCAACGAGCGCGGCATCGATCCGGACTTCACTCGGCCCGGCCTCGACATGGCGACGCAGATGGTCATCTCGCTCTGCGGCGGCGAACCGTCCGAGGTCGTCTTTGCCGGCGAGTTGCCCGAGAGCCCGCGCGCCATCGACTTCCCCTGGTCCGAGGTCAAGCGCTTGACGGGGCTCGATCTGCCTCAAGTCGAGATGAAGCTGGCGCTGACCTCGCTCGGCTTCCACGTCTCCGGCGCCGGCGACCGCGTCAAGGTCGCGCCGCCGTCCTGGCGCGCCGATGTCGAAGGCAAGGCCGATCTGGTCGAGGAGATCCTGCGCATCGCCGGGCTCGATCGCGTTGCCCCGGCGCCGCTGCCGCGGATCAAGGGCGAGGTGATCAAGCCGGTCCTGACCGTGCTGCAGAAGCGCACCCGCGCGGCCAAGCGCCTGCTCGCCAGCCGCGGGCTCACCGAGGCGGTGACCTGGTCGTTCATCTCGCATGATCAGGCCAAGCTCTTCGGCGGCGGCTCGAGCAAGCTCGTGCTCGCCAATCCGATTGCGGCGGATCTCTCCGACATGCGGCCGTCCTTGCTGCCGGGGCTGATCCGCGCGGGCCAGGCCAATGCCGATCGCGGGTTCGGCGATGCCGCCCTGTTCGAGGTCGGACAAATCTTCCAGAGCGACGAGCCGGAAGGCCAGCTCATCGCCGCCGCCGGCCTGCGCCGCGGCACGGCGAAGCTTGAAGGCGCTGGCCGTCACTGGGATGGCGCTCTCAAGAGCGTCGATGCCTTCGACGCCAAGGCCGACGTGCTCGGCCTGCTCTCCGGGCTCGGCGTTCCCGTGGGGGGCCTGCAGATCGTCGCCGGCGGTCCGGCCTGGGCCCATCCCGGCCGCTCGGCAACGCTGCAATTCGGCCCCAAGGGCGTGATCGGCGCCTTTGGTGAAGTGCATCCGCGCGTGCTGAAAGCGCTCGACGTCAAGGGTCCGCTGGTCGCCTTCGAGATCCATCTCGATGCGCTGCCGCTGCCGAAATACAAGCCGACCAAGGTCAAGCCGAAGCTGGCGCTCTCCGACTTCCAGCCGGTGACGCGCGACTTCGCCTTCATCGTCGACAAGGCGGTGGCGGCCGGCGAGATGGCCAAGAGCGCCCAGAATGCCGACCGTGCATTGGTGTCCGATGTCGGGGTCTTCGACCTCTACGAGGGCACGGGCGTCGAGCCGGGCAAGAAGTCGGTCGCGCTGGCGGTGACCTTGCAGCCGACGCAGAAGACGCTGACCGACGCCGAGATCGAGGCCGTTGCCGCAAAGATCGTCGCCGAGATGGCCAAGCGCTACGGCGCCGTGCTGCGCGGGTAGGACTTGGCGTCATGGTCGGCCTTGAGCCGACCATCTCAGGCCGGAAAAGGCGCCAACCGGCGCCTTTTTTGTTATGAGATTCTCGGGTCTGCGCTTCGCTCCGCCTGAGAATGACGGCTGAGTGGGCTCAGCCTCGCTCCCGTTATTGACCAGAATTATGAAATAATCGGCGCACGAAATCGTTTGAAAATCCGGGTATCGGCTCTGATTGTTGCAATCCGAGAGGCCTGATGTCGCTGACCGAGCTCCCTGTCGCGGACGATCTGTTTCCCGGTTTCCGGCTGCTCGACGTCACCACGTCAGGGGCGCGCATTCGCGTCCGCACCGGCGGGGAGGGCCCTCCGCTCCTCCTGCTGCACGGTTATCCCCAGACCCACATCATGTGGCGGCGGGTCGCGCCGCAGCTGGCGCAGCGCTTCACTTTGGTCTGCCCGGACCTGCGCGGCTACGGCGATTCCGGGAAGCCGGCGAGCACGGCCGATCATGCACCTTACTCCAAGCGCGCCATGGCGCAGGACATGGCCGAGGTCATGAGCGCGCTCGGCCATGAGCGCTTCTTCGTCGGTTCGCATGATCGCGGTGCCCGCGTCGGGCACCGGCTGGCACTGGACCACAGCGAGCGCGTGCTGAAACTGGCGACGCTCGACATCGCGCCGACGCGCGAGATGTATCGCGACACCGGCGACATCTTCGCCCGCGCTTATTGGCACTGGTTCTTCCTGATCCAGCCGGCGCCGATGCCCGAGCGGATGATCGGCGCCGATCCGGAGTTCTACTGGACCAGCCGGCGCGCCTCCGACATGCGGCTGTTCGAGCCGGCGGCGCTGAACGAATATCTACGTTGTTTCCGCGATCCGGCGATGATTCATGCCAGTTGCGAGGATTATCGCGCTGCCGCGACGATCGATATCGCCCATGACGATGCCGATGCCGGCAGGAAGCTCGCCTGCCCGTTGCTGGTGCTGTGGGGCGATCGCGGCGCCGTGGGAAAATGCTTCGATGTGCTGGCGCTCTGGCGCGAGCGCGCGGAAAACGTCCAAGGCCGGGCCCTGCCGGGCGGGCATTATCTGGCGGAAGAGATCCCCGATCTCGTCACCGCCGAATTCTCGGCCTTCTTCGGAGAGAACACATGAGCCGCACCAATCGCGTCTACCGCATCGCCGCCATCGCCGGTGACGGCATCGGCAAGGAAGTCATGCCCGAGGGCCTGCGCGTGCTCGAGGCTGCCGCGAAGAAGTACGGCTTCGAACTCCAGCTCGACGAGTTCGATTTCTCCTCCTGCGACTACTACGCCAAGCATGGCAAGATGCTGCCGGACGACTGGAAGGAGAAGATCGGCGGCCATGACGCCATCTTCTTCGGCGCCGTCGGCATGCCCGCCCAGGTGCCTGACCATATCTCGCTCTGGGGCTCGCTGCTGCTGTTCCGGCGCGAGTTCGACCAGTACGTCAACCTGCGCCCCGTCAGGCTGATGCCGGGCGTGCCCGGCCCGCTGGTCGGCCGCAAGCCCGGCGATATCGACTTCTTCGTCGTGCGTGAGAACACCGAGGGCGAGTACTCCTCGGTCGGCGGGCGCATGTATGGCGGCACCGAGCGCGAGATCGTCATCCAGGAGACGGTGATGAGCCGCGTCGGCGTCGATCGCGTGCTCAAATACGCCTTCGAGCTGGCCCAGCGCCGGCCGCGCAAGAAGCTGACCTCGGCGACCAAGTCGAACGGCATCTCGATCACCATGCCGTACTGGGACGAACGGGTGAAGGAGATGGCCAAGAACTATCCCGACGTCGCGGTCGACCAGTACCATATCGACATCCTGACCGCGCATTTCGTGCTCAACCCCGACCGTTTCGACGTGGTCGTCGCCTCCAACCTGTTCGGCGACATCCTCTCGGACCTCGGCCCGGCCTGCACCGGCACGATCGGCATCGCGCCATCCGGCAACATCAACCCGACCGGCGAATTCCCGTCCCTGTTCGAGCCGGTGCACGGCTCGGCCCCGGACATCGCCGGGCAGGGCATCGCCAATCCGGTCGGCCAAATCTGGTCGGGGGCGATGATGCTGGATCACCTCGGCGAGCATGAGGCCGCCAAGGCGATCGAAGCCGCGATCGAGCGCACGCTCGGCGATGCACGCACCCGCACGCGCGATCTCGGCGGTAGCCTAAAGACTGAGGCTGCCGGCAAGGCGATCGAGCAGGCGCTGGCTTGACGATAACGCTGGCGCTGACCACAAGCAGTGGTCGGCGCCGAAAAGACGTAAGACTAAAGGAGGAGGAACAAGGTGCCCGATCTGACGTTTTCGCTGCTCGACCCGACACTCTGGGGCAAGCTCTTCGAGATCATCGCGCTCAACATCGTGCTGTCGGGTGACAATGCGGTGGTGATCGCGCTCGCCTGCCGGGCGCTGGCCCCCGAGCAGCGCGCCAAGGGCATCGCGCTCGGCGCGGGCGTCGCCGTGCTGTTGCGCGTCGTCTTCACCGTGCTGATCGCCTCCCTCCTCAACATGCCGTTCCTGCACATCGTCGGCGCGATCCTGCTGGTCTGGATCGCGGTCAAGCTGATCATCGAAGACGGCGAGAGCGACGAGAATGCGGTCGCCGCCAGCAGCAAGCTCTGGAAGGCGGTGCAGACCGTCGCCATCGCCGACATCGTCATGAGCCTCGACAACGTGCTCGCCATCGCGGCCGTGGCCAAGGATTCGATCCCGCTGCTGGTCGGCGGCCTGATCATCTCGATTCCGCTGATCGTGCTCGGAGCTTCGCTGATCACCTCGCTGCTGACCCGCTTCCCGATCCTGGTCTGGGCCGGCGCCGGCCTGCTCGGCTGGGTCGCGGGCGAGATGTTCGAGACCGATCCCTGGCTGATCGGCAAACTCGGCGAGACGCTCACCCATCAGCTCGAATATCCGGCCGCGATCCTGGGCGCCCTTCTGGTGCTTGGTCTCGGCTATTTCCTCAAGCAGCGCCGGCCAGACCCGGCGCATTAAGAACAAGGGGCCGACCGACCTATGGATTTCGCATCTTCCGCCTTCTGGACATCGTTGCTCCAGATCATCTGGATCGACCTCCTGCTCTCCGGAGACAACGCGGTCGTCATCGCGCTGGCGGTGCGCTCGCTGCCGGAGAAGCAGCGCAAGGTCGGCATTCTGCTTGGCGCCGGCGCAGCCGTCGGCCTGCGCATCATCTTCGCGGTGGTCGTGACCTACCTGCTCGCCGTGCCCTTCCTGAAGGTCGTCGGCGCGCTGCTGCTGTTCTGGATCGCGATCAAGCTCGCCAAGGGCGAGGAGGAGGCGCATGGCGACATCGCGGCCAGCGACAATCTCTGGAAAGCGGTCCGCACCATCGCCATCGCCGATGCGGTGATGAGCCTCGACAACGTGCTCGCCATCGCTGCGGCAGCGCGGGGGCATTTCGAGCTCTTCATCTTCGGCCTGCTGCTGACCATCCCGCTGATCGTCTACGGCGCCCGCCTGCTCTCCACGGTTCTCGAGCGCTTCCCGATCCTGATCTGGCTCGGCGCTGCGCTGCTCGGCTGGATCGCCGGCGAGATGCTGCTTGGTGATCTGGCAGTGCTGCAGTGGCTGCAGGCGAACATGCCGAACTGGGTGGTGAGCACGCCGGTCTCGGACGTCAACCCGATCGGCCTCCTGCCGGCCAAGGTGCCGTTCTATACGGCGGCGACGCTCGGTGCGCTGGTGGTGGTCGTCGTCGGCTACCTCCTGAAGAAGAAGCCCGTCGACCAGCCGGGCTGATATCTCAGGCCTGATCGAGAACAATGAATGCGGCGGCCATGCTCTCATGGCCGCCGTTTTTCGTGAGCCGGACGAAACCGCTCGCGGGGCCTCCGTTTCGCGCGCCGTCGACAACGAAACGCCCGGCGCCATCGAGGCGGACTGCGAAGCTCTCGGGCGCGCGGGCGAAGCCGATGCCGAGCGCCTTCACATAGGCTTCCTTGGCGCTCCAGAGCTGGGCAAAGGTCTCGGGGCGGGCCGAGGCGGGCAGGCTCGCCAGCCAGCGCCGCTCTTCGGGATGCAGCATGGCCAGCGGCGGCTCGCTGGCGGGGGCGACCTGCTCGACATCGACACCAACAGGCCGAGGCGCCAGCGCGATCGCGACGAGGCCCGAGCGTGTCGCCAGCGACAGATGCAGGCCGGAGCCCTGCGGGGCGAGGATCAGCGGCCTGCCTGCCGGCTCATGCCCGATCTCGACGGCAGCGTCCGGCAGGCCGAACTGCCGCGCCAGCACCTTGCACGCCAAAGAGCGTCGCAAGGCCGAGCGCTCCGGCAGGTTCGCGGGCTGCGCGTCGGTCGCGATCAGCCATGCGGCCGGCAGGGCAGGGGCGGTCTCGTCGACGCAGGAGAGCCAGAGCATGTCGCGGTTCTAGTGCAGCGCGCGCCAGCACGGAAGCGGACGGCCCGGCCAGCCCTGCGCCACGCTCATGGAGGCCCGGAGCTTGCAAGGCGTTGACGCAACATGGGGAAACCGGTTCGAGGACACATGCCTTCCGAAACAAAATCCGAACCACACCCCGCGGCCCAGCTCACTCTTGCCGGCATGCGGCTCGGCCTGCGCCGCGTTTCCGTGCTGATGCCGGGCGTGATCGTCTTCGCCGTCGCCTTCGGCGCCGCCGCCTCGGCCAAGGGCCTCAGCCTGTTCGAGGCGGTGCTGATGAGCGCGCTGGTCTATGCCGGCGTCTCGCAGCTCGTCGCCATGGAGCTCTGGCGGCCGGAATGGACCTGGGGCGCGATCGTCGCACTCGCCTTCGTGACGGCGACGGTCAATGCCCGCACGATCCTGCAGGCTGCGTCGCTCCAGCCCTGGTTCTCGCGCTATCCCTGGTTCGTGACCGCCTTCCAGCTCTCCTTCTTCACCGATGCCAACTGGCTGGTCGGCACGCGCTATCATGGCGAGGGCGGACGTGACGTCGGTGTCGTGCTCGGTGCGGGCCTCGCGCTCTGGGTCCTCTGGGTCGCCATGACGATCCCGGGCTACCTGCTCGGCACCCTCGTCGCCGACCCCCGCAGATACGGCATCGACATGGTCATGCCGATCTTCTTCGCGGCGATGATCGTGCCCCTCTGGCGCGGCAAGCGCGCGGCGCTGCCCTGGATCATCGCCGGGATCGTCGCGCTTATCACCGCGCGGCTGGTCGACGGCTATGCCTTCATCATCGTCGGCGCGCTCTCCGGCGCCGTGGCGGGAGCCTTGCTCGATGACCCCTCCTGAACCCGGAAGCTGGGGCCCCTATCTCGCCATCCTCGGCATGGCGCTGGCGACCTATCTCTGCCGCATCTCCGGCGTCGTGCTGATGAGCTTCATCCCGCTGACGCCGCGCGTGCGGCGTGGGCTTGCGGCCTTGCCGGGCTCGATCGTGGTCGCGACCGTGCTGCCGCTGATCGAGCGGCTTGGCCTCGCTGCCGGTCTCGCCTTGCTTGCGGCGATCGCGAGCATGGTGATCAGGCGCAGCGAGCTGCTGGCGCTCGTGACCGGCATGGTCGTGGTCTCGCTAATGCGGGCAGCGGGCTTTTGAGGCCTGGGCGCGATCGCGCAGGCCTGTGAGCGAAGCTGCGCCTGCCGCCGCGATCCATCACCGGCTACGATCGCATCCATCACAGCAATCGTTCGTCGGCATGTGGCCGGCATGTTGACGTCGTCCTGCCTGCGGCAGACGGTGCCGGCCAGAAACACTGGCGATTGGAGCGCATGATGGCCTGGTATTCGCAGACATGGACCTGGTTCGACGGCGAGTGGCGCGAGGGCAATCCCGGTATCATGGGGCCGCGCACCCATGCCGCCTGGCAGGCCTCCCAGGTCTTCGACGGCGCCCGCCATTTCGACGGCGTTTCGCCGGATCTCGACCGGCATGCCGCCCGTGTGAACCGCTCCGCTCTGGCGCTCGGCCTGAAGCCGACCATGTCGGCCGAGGAAATCGTCGCCAAGGCAGCCGAGGGCGTGAAGAAATTCACGGGCGGCGCCGCGCTGTACATCAAGCCGATGTACTGGGCCGAGGCCGATGGCCCCTCGACCATCATCGGTGACCCCGAGTCGACCCAGTTCGCGCTCTGCCTGTTCGAGGCGGCGATGGGCGACCCCGGCAAGGGTTTCTCGGTGACCAAGGGCGCTTTCCGCCGCCCGTCTCTCGAGAACGCGCCGACTGACGCCAAGGCCGGCTGCCTCTATCCCAACAATGCCCGCGTCCTGCGCGAGGCGAAGGGCAGGGGCTTCGACAACGCGCTGGTGCTCGACATGCTCGGCAATGTCGCGGAGACCGGCACCTCCAACATCTTCCTCGCCAAGGACGGCGTGGTGAAGACGCCGGCCCCGAACGGCACCTTCCTGAACGGCATCACCCGCCAGCGCACCATCGGCCTGTTGCGCCAGGCTGGCGTCACCGTCGAGGAGACGACCCTGCGCTATGAGGACTTCGAGCAGTCCGACGAGATCTTCTCGACCGGCAACTACTCGAAGGTGATCCCGATCTACAAGATCGATGATCGCGAGCTGCAGCCCGGTCCGATGTTCCGCAAGGCGCGCGAGCTCTACATGGACTTCGCCCACAGCAAGGGCGCCTGAGGCCAGATGGCCCGGCTCGCCACCCGGCTGACCGAACGCCTGGGGATCGAGCATCCGATCCTCTCGGCGCCGATGGCCCTGGCGGGCGGCGGGGCGCTTGCTGCCGCCGTGACGCGCGCCGGCGGCCTCGGCCTGATCGGGGGCGGTTATGGCGATGGCGGCTGGCTCGCCACGCAATATGCCGCTGCCGGCAATACCCGCACCGGCTGCGGCTTCATCACCTGGTCGCTGGCGAAGCAGCCGCATCTGCTCGGCGAGGTGCTGGCGCATCGGCCGGCGGCGCTGATGCTTTCCTTCGGCGATCCCATGCCTTTCGCCGGCGAGATCGCCGCGGCCGGCGTGCCGCTGATCTGCCAATGCCAGAACCTTACCCATGTCCGGACTGCGCTTGAGGCGGGCGCTGAGATCATCGTGGCGCAGGGCGCCGAGGCCGGCGGCCATGGCCATAGCCGAGGCACTCTCCCGCTCGTGCCGGAGGTTGCTGATCTGCTGGCGCGTGAAAGCCCGGACACGCTTCTGCTCGCCGCCGGTGGCATCGCCGACGGACGTGGCCTCGCCGCGGCGCTGATGCTGGGAGCGGATGGCGTCCTGGTCGGCACGCGCTTCTGGGCGAGCCGCGAGGCGCTGGTCCATCCGAACCATCATGCCGTCGCGGTGGCGGCGAGCGGCGACCAGACGGTGCGCTCGGCGCTTCCCGACATCGCCCGCCGGCTCGACTGGCCGAAACCCTTCGACATCCGCGTCAGCGACAACGCCTTCATCGCCAAGTGGCGCGGCCGCGAGGCCGAGCTCCGTGCCGCAATCGAAGCGGAGGCGCCGGCTTATCGCGAGGCTTTCATGGCCGGCGATCCCGATAAGGCGGCGGTGGTCTTCGGCGAGGCTGCGGGCCTGATCTCGGACGTTCCTGCCGCCGGCGAGATCGTGGCGCGCATGGTGGATGAGGCAGCTGAGCGCTTGAAGTCTGGCGCCCGGCTGATCGCTGGCTGAGCTAGCGCAGTAGCCGCCAGAGCCCTGCCGATCTCAATCCCCCAAGCGCGATCACGCCATAGATGCCGGCGGCGGCGAGGCTGAGGATGGCGAGCGCGATCAGGCGCGGCTCGTAGGGGAACCTGATCAGCAATCCATAGAGCGGCTCGGCCAGCAGCCGCGCGACGAGCGCGGCGAAACCGGCAGCGACGCCGACGATCACGATCAGCAGCGGCAGGGCGCGATCGGGATTGGTCCAGCCGCGCTTCAGCGCCAGCCCGTAGAGCGCGCCGAGATTGATCCAGGCGCCGCAAGCGGTGGCGAAGGCGAGACCCGGCGCACCATGGCTGCGCCAGAGCAAGAGCTTCAGCCCGACATTGGCGGCGATGGCGGCGAGCGAGACCAGCATCGGCGTGGTCGTGTCGCCGCGCGCCTGGAAGCTCGAGACCTGGGCGCGGATCAGCACGATCGCCGGCAGGCCGATCGCATAGGCGAACAACACGGCGCCGGCAGCCTGTGTCGCCGCATCGTCGAAGCGGCCGCGCTCGAACAGCGCCGCGACGATCAGCTCGGGAATGGCGAGGAAGGCGGCGGCGAAGGGCGCAGCGGCGACGAGGGTCAGCGCGATCGCGCGGTTCTGCGCCGCTTCCGCCTTGGCTTCGTTGCCGTTGGCGATGGCGCGGCTCATCGTCGGCAGCAGCACGGTGCCGACGCCGATCGCGATCACACCGAGCGGCAGCTGGTAGAGGCGCTCGGCGTAATACAGCGCCGAATAGGCACCGGCCGGCAGCAGCGAAGCGATGATCGTGTCGGCGAAGAGCGCGATCTGCACGCCGGCCGAGCCGATCACTGCCGGCCCGAAGGCCTTGAAGAAACCCCTGACCTCGCCATCGAGGCGCGGCCGGGTCAGCGCCGCCGAGACGCCTGCCTGCCGCGCCGCGATCCAGAGCAGCAGCCATTCCAGCACGCCGGCTATGGCCACGCCCCAGGCGGCGGCATGGGCCGCGCTCGGGAACAGGAAGGCGACGAAGAGTGCCCCGATCAGGCAGACATTCAGCAGGATCGGCGCGGCGGCTGCCGCCGCAAAGCGGTCGACGGCATTGAGGTTGGCCGAGAGCAGCGTCACCAGCGTGACGAAGAGCAGATAGGGGAAGGTGATCCGCGTCAGCGTCACCGCGAGATCGAAGCGCACGGGATCGCCAGCGAAGCCGGGCGCCAGCAGCCGCACCAGCTCCGGCATGAACGGGATGGCGAGCCCGGCCAGGACAATCTGGACGAGGAGGTTGAGCGAGAAGACGCGGTTCGAGAACTGTGCCGCAGCGGCCTCGCCCGATTGCTCGCGGATGCGGCTATAGGCCGGGATATAGGCCTGGTTGAAGGCGCCTTCGCCGAAGATCGCGCGGAAATGATTGGGCAGGCGCAGGGCGACCGAGAAGGCGTCCATCAGCCCGCTCACGCCGAGCGTTGCCGCCAGCACGGTGTCGCGGAGGAAGCCGGACAACCGCGAGAGCAGCGTGAAGCCGCTGACGGAGAGGATTTTTCTCAGCATCGCGCCACTCGGGCCCGCCACGGTCGGCAGTCCCCTTTGCAGGTAGCCGCATAGCTGCGTCGCGGGAGATGGTCCAGCACCGGGCTCGCTGTCGCGCCTAGCCGATCCCCGGCGGCAGCACATTGCCGCGCGGATGGGCGTTGTCTTGCTTGTCGAATCCGACCCGCTCGCCGACCAGGTAAAGCGGCCGGCGCTTCACCTCGGCGAAGATGCGCCCGACATATTCGCCGATCATCCCAAGCGAGATCAGCTGGATGCCGGAGAAGAACATGATCGAGACGATCAGCGAGGGAAAGCCGGGCAGGTCGGTGCCGAAGAGCAGCGTCCGGACCATGAAATACAGGCCGGTCAGGGTGGCCACGATCGCGATCAGCACGCCGAGCCAGGTCGCAATCTTCAGCGGCACGGTCGAGAAGGAGGAAATTCCATCGAAAGCGAAGCTGAACAGCTTGCGGAAGCGGAACTTGCTCTCGCCATGAGCGCGGTCGGCAACTGCGAAGGGCACACCCGTCGCTCGGAAGCCGACCCAGGCATAGAGGCCTTTCGAGAAGCGCGCCCGTTCGGGCAGGGCCCGCAGCGCCTCGACCACGCGTCGGTCGAGCAGGCGGAAATCGCCGGCGCCCTCCGGCAGCTCGGTCTCGCCGAAGCTGGCGAAGAGCTTGTAGAAGGCCTTGGCGAAATTGCGCTTCAGCGGGCTTTCGCCTTCGCGGTCGGTGCGCTGGCCGTAGACGTTGAGGAAGCCCTCGCGCCATTTCGCCAGGAAGGCGGGGATCACCTCCGGCGGATGCTGCAGGTCGGCATCCATGATCACCACAGCATTGCCACTGGCATGGTCGAGCCCGGCGGCGATCGCGACTTCCTTGCCGAAATTGCGGCTGAAGGAAATGGCGTGGATCCGGCTGTCCTGCGCATTGAGGGCACGCAGCGCCGCCAGCGTCCCGTCGCGGCTGCCGTCATCGACGCAGACGATCTCCCAGGAAGCGGCGTGGGCATCGAGGATCGGCTCGAGCCGGGCGATCAGCGGCGCGAGATTCTCGGCCTCGTTGTAGACCGGCACCACGATCGAGAGTTCCGGTCGCGGAGCCGGGGTCGGCATCGCGTTGGAGGCGGAGCTGGGCGCAATCGCGGACAAGGCTTTCAGGACCTTCATTGCTCGGCTAGGGCTGAATGCATGGAACCAGCCGCAGGCTCCATACACCAGCGCTGATGAATAGGGGGTAACAGCCGGCATGACCCGCAGCTTCGTGCTTTGCGCCGATGATTTCGCCATGACCGAGGGCGTCAGCCGCTCGATCCTGGAACTGCTGGCGGCCGGCAGGCTCTCGGCCACCGGGGCGATGACCAACCGGCCGCATTGGCCGCGCCTGGCCGGTGAGCTCGCGGCCTTCTCCGGCCGGGCCGATCTCGGCCTCCACCTCAACCTGACTTGCGCCGCCCCGCTCTCGGCCATGCCGACCGTCGCGCCATCGGGCGCGTTGCCGAAGCTCGGCGAGCTCGCGCCGCTGGCGCTGCGCTCCCCCGCGGCGCGCACCGAGATCGCCGCCGAGATCGCTCGCCAGCTCGACGCCTTCGAGCAGCATCTCGGCCGGGCGCCCGATTTCGTCGACGGCCACCAGCATGTTCATGTCCTGCCCGGCATCCGCCATCAGGTGCTCGATGCGGTGGCGGCCCGCTATCCGGCTGGCTCGGTCTATCTGCGCGACCCCAGCGACTCGATCGCGGCGATCCGGGCGCGCGGCGTCGCTGTCGGCAAGGCACTGACGGTCGCCGGGCTCGCCATGGGCCTGCGCGGCGCCGCTCTCCGGCGCGGCATCCCGACCAATCGCGGCTTCTCGGGCTTCTCGCCCTTCGACCCCCAGCGCGATTTCGCGACCGACCTCGCGCGTTTTCTCATCCGGCCGGGGCCGGCGCATCTGGTGATGTGCCATCCCGGCCATGTCGACGACGAGCTCGTCGCGCTCGATCCGGTCGTCGCGACGCGTCCGCTCGAACATGCGGCGCTGATGACGTTCGCGCCTCCGGGTCTGCGGATCGGCCGTTTCGCCGCCGCCGCTTGATCTCAGCTCCAGTCGCCGCGCGTGCAGGATGCGTCGAGTGCAATCGAAAATTTACGCCGTTCGCTCACCCTGCGCAGTGGCAGTCCCGACAGCTCTGGGATGTCGCTGTCTGGAGTCCGCGGAAGATGAGCGTGATGGCCTGGTTTCAGTCGCGGGCGCCGCGATCGCATGTGGCCGCGCCGCAGCTCGGCCAGGTCGAGAGGGTGATGCGCTCGCTCAGCAGCCAGATCGCGGGGGCTGCGGTCGCCATCGTCGCCGTCGCGATCGTCTTCGTCGTCATCGCCGCCGCCCGCTACAACGAAGCCAAGACACGCGGCGATCTCGAGCAGAAGATGATGTCGCTGACAGCGATGATCGTCCATGCCTCTCCGCCGCTGATCCTGGCGCGCGACACCGTCACCTTGAGCTACATCCTGGAATCGCTGAAGCGCGATCCCGATTTTGACGCGGGTTTCGTCGCCGATGACCTCGTCGCGCTTGCTTCGGCTGGCCGCACTGACGAGGCTCGGCTGTCGCTGACCCCGAACAAGCTCGGCCGGCAACTCGGGCGGGAGGCCTGGGATCTCCTCGGCGAGCAGGACACGCTGCGGCTCGAGGACAAGACCTACGTGACGCAATTGCTCTCGGTGAAGGTCGGCGGCTTCAAGAAGCAGATCGGCTATGTCGCCCTGCGCTTCGACAAGACCCGGCTCATTGCCCGCTCGACATGGGAGCAGTTCCTGACCATCGGGATCGGCATCGCCCTGCTCGTCGTGCTCGGGCCCCTGCTCTGGATCTCGCTGTCGCGGACCATGCGGCCGCTGAAGAGCATGACCCGCGCGATCGTCGGCATCTCCGACGGCAAGCTCGACACGCCGATCGACGCGGCCGGTCGCCAGGACGAGATCGGGGCGATCGCCAGGGCGCTCGGCGTGCTCAAGCTGCGCCTCGCCGAGCGGGCGAGCCTGCAGCAGCAGCAATTGACGACCGAGGCGGACCGCCATCGCCACCAGAAGCATGTCGAGGAGGCGATCGCGCTGTTCCGCGGCGAGGTCGGCGTCGCGCTCGAGGCCTTCAAGAGCAATGCCGACCGGATGGGCGAGGCATCGGACGGTCTGGCGCGGGTCGCGGCGGAGTCGTCGGAACGCGCTGCTCGCGCCGCCCAGAACTCGCATGGCGCGTCGGCCAATGTCGAGAACGCCGCCCAGGCGGCCGAGGAGATGGGCGCGGCGATCCGCGAGGTCGAGTTCCAGATCCGCCGCGTCCGCACCGAGATCGTCGAGGCGGCCTCCGCCTCACGCGACACCGCGGGCTCGGTCCAGGCGCTGGACGAGACGGCGCGGGCGATCGGCGAAGTCGTCAACCTCATCCGCGACATCGCGGCCCAGACCAATCTCCTGGCGCTCAACGCGACGATCGAGGCGGCGCGCGCCGGCGAGGCAGGTCGCGGCTTCGCGGTGGTCGCGGCGGAGGTGAAGAGCCTGGCTTCCCAGACCGCTGATGCCACCGACCGGATCGTCAGCCAGGTCGGGGCGATCCAGGGCGCGACCACCGAGGTCGTCGACGCGATCCAGAACATCGCCACCCGCATGGGCGCAATCGAGAGCTTTGCCAATTCGGTTGCGACCTCGATCGAGCAGCAGGCGATCGCCACCGGCGAGATCGCTAGCGGCGTCGCGATGGCGAGCACCTCGGCCCTCTCCGTGTCGAGTGATCTCAGCGTGCTGGCCGACAGCGTCGAGGAGACCGGCCGTTCTGCCGAGCAGGTCCGCCAGGCCGCCGGCGAGGTCTCGGCCCAGGCGATGCGGCTCGATTCGACCGTCGACCAGTTCCTCAAGCGCGTCGCGGCCTGAGCGTTGGCCAAACGAAACGGGGCCCCGCAGGGCCCCGTCCGTCTTGATTGATCGACTGTGACGATCAGGCCTTGGCGCCGTCATAGAGCTCGGCGACGTAGTCCCAGTTCACCAGGCTGTCGAGGAAAGCCTTGAGATAGTCCGGGCGGCGATTGCGGTAGTCGATGTAGTAGGAGTGTTCCCAGACGTCGACGCCGAGGATCGGCGTGCCGCCATGGACCAGCGGGCTCTCGCCGTTCGGGGTCTTGCTGACGGCGAGCTTGCCGCCCTTGACCTCGAGCCAGGCCCAGCCGGAACCGAACTGGCCGACGCCTGCGGCGACGAAGTCTTCCTTGAACTTGTCGACCGAGCCGAAGGAATCGACGATCGCCTTCTCCAGCGCGCCCGGCAGCTTGCCGCCGCCATTCGGCTTCATCCACTTCCAGAAGTGGAGGTGGTTGTAGTGCTGGCCGGCATTGTTGAACACGGCCGGGTTCTTGCCATAGGAGCCCTTGACGATCTCCTCGAGCGACTTGCCCTCGAATTCCGTGCCCTTGATCGCGTTGTTGCCGTTGTTGACATAGGCGAGGTGGTGCTTGTCGTGGTGGTACTCCAGCGTCTCCTTCGACATAAAGGGCTGGAGGGCGTCATGCGCATAGGGAAGATCGGGCAGGGTAAAGGACATGGGGCCTCTCCTTGGGCTGTCGAAATCGCGACGTGAGAATGGCTGCAATGACGCAACGCTTGGGCAATGATTGCCCGGCGGAACACCCGCCATTCGCCTGTTAGTTAAGCCCCCAGGCCGGCAGCGGCAACCGCCGTTGACCGAGAATTCCGGCACGGCCGACCTGCGTTCCGTTGGAAGGGCCGGCGCCGGCCGTTTGGTTGGCAATACCGGATGGTATCGATAGGTTAACCGGCGAGGCGGCAAGCTGTCGCAGCTCGTCTCGCCCCAAAGGAGCAAGCGTTGGTCAGGCTTTTCGTGGTTCTCGGGTTCGCCCTGCTGGCGGGCGGCGCCTATGCCATCGTCGATGGCTGGCCATATCGTGTCCTGGAGCGGGGCTTCACTGAAGTCATCCTCGGAGGACTGTCGCTGGTCGCCGGCTTGATCCTGCTTTCTCTCGCGGCGGTGCTCGCGGAAGTTCGCCGCCTCAAGGGGCTGGTCAGCGGCGCCATGGCGGCGGTGGCTCTGGCCGAGCCACGTGTCGCCGAGCGTCCGGTGCCGAGCGAGGTGCCCGCGCGCCCGGAGCCGTCGGTTGAAAAGGCACCTGAGCCCGAAGCGAAGCCTGTCGACATCGCGACCACATTGGCCGTCGGCGCAGGCGCAACTGCCGTGGCTGGCGTGCTCACCGGCCTGGCGAAGACCGGGGACAAGCCTGACGAAAAGACCGCCGGCGACACGGATGCAGACGACAAGGCGGACAAGGGCGACAATGTTCGCTCCGAGCTACCCGAGGCTATCGTCGCCGAGCCGTCGCAAGCGCCCATCGCCACGGCCGGCGACATCGATGATTGGCTGCTGCCTCCGGTCTCGCCGGTGCTCGATGTCGCTCCCGCGGATGTTCGCCCGGACGAGCGAGACGGGGACAGCGGGGCGAAGGAGAAGGCCGAGGACACGCAGGACAAGCCGGGTCATCTGGCCTCCGACGATAGCGACGAGGCCTCGCATCCGACCGACAAGGCGGTCGATGATACCGCCGAAACTGACGCAGCCGAACCTGATGCCGCGGTGGACGAGCCCGAAGCCGGGCAGGACGAGGACGAGCGCGACGATAGCTCCGAGCCGGAGGCCGCGCCTGCGACGAACGCCGAGGACCGGCTGTGGTGGCCGCGCATCGATCGGCCGGCGCCGTCGGCATCGTCTTCGTCGGTCGATGACGAGTTCAACGCGCTGCGCGATCAGCTCGCCGGTGTCGTCAATGCGCCTGAAGTCGAGCCGCAGCGGCGCGACCGTGATAACTTCGATACAACCGAGAGCTGGGTAGCGCCGCGGCCCTGGCCGCCGGTGACGCAGCCACGCGACCCTGGTGCCCTGAGCGAGGTCGAGGCCGAGGCCGCGGACAAGGGGGCGCCCGAGGAGGCGAAGGTCGAGCCTGCTCCGCTGGTGGACGAGCCTTCGCTACCCGAGCTGGAGCCGGCCGCCGAGCCTGCTCTCGCAGCGGAAGATGCGTCGCCTGCCGAGAAGGCCGAGCCGTTAGCAGCCGAGGCCAAGTCGGCCGAAGCCAAGGCAGACGAAGAGCCCGCGGCGTCCGAGGAGGGCGTGATCGGCGCCTATCAGGTCGGCGAGACGCAGTTCACCATGTTCGCCGACGGCTCGATCCATGCCCGCACGCCGGATGGCGACTACGTCTTCGCCTCGATGGATGAGCTGAAGGCTTATCTCGCCAGCGAGAAGGACAAGCTCGGCGCCTAGGTCGAGCTTGCCGCCTCGCCGGCCTCGCCCCAGCCTTCGCCCGCCGCCGTGATGGCGAAGGCATAGGCGAGGGCGGTCTCCTTCAACGAGTCGAAGCGTCCGGCAGCGCCGGCATGGCCGGCGTCCATATTGGTGTGCAGCATGATCGGGCCGCCGCCGGTCATGGTCGCGCGCAGGCGCGCCACCCATTTCGCCGGCTCCCAATAGGTCACGCGCGGGTCGGCGAGGCCGCCCGTCGCCAGGATCGGCGGATAGGCCTGCGCCTTGACGTTGTCATAGGGCGAATAGCTGAGGATCGTCCGGAAGGCGGCGACGTCCCTGATCGGGTCGCCCCATTCCGGCCATTCCATCGGCGTCAGCGGCAGGCTCTCGTCGAGGATGGTGTTGAGCACGTCGACGAAGGGCACCTCGGCGATGATGCCGGCGAACAGCTCCGGCGCGAGATTGGCGACCGCACCCATCAGCATGCCACCGGCGCTGCCGCCTTCGGCGACGATGCGGCCGCGGCTGGTGAAGCCCTCGGCCGCCAGCATCTCGCCGGCAGCGATGAAGTCGCTGAAGCTGTTGGGCTTGTTCTGGCGCTTGCCGTCGAGATACCAGCCCCAGCCCTTGTCGGTGCCGCCGCGGATATGGGCGATGGCGTAGACGAAGCCGCGATCGACCAGGCTGAGCGGACGCGTCCGGAACGAGGCCGACATCGCCGCGCCATAGGAGCCGTAGCCGTAGAGCAGGCAGGGCGCAGAGCCGTCGAGCTTCAGGTCGCGCCGATGCAGCAGCGAGACCGGCACCCTGGCGCCGTCCTTGGCCGTCGCGAAGATGCGGCGCACGACATAGGCTTCGGAATCGTGGCCGGACGGCACCTCCTGGCGCTTCACCAGAGTGCGCTCGCCGGTTGTCAGGTCGTAGTCATAGGTCTCGGCCGGCCGCGCCATCGAGGCGTAGATGAAGCGCAAACGGTCGGTCTCGAACTCGTAGCCGGCGTCGACGCCGAGCCCATAGGCCTCTTCGTCGAAGGCGATGCTGCTTTCCGTCCCGCTCTCGAGGTCGCGAATGACGATGCGGGGCAGCCCCTCTTCGCGCTCCAGGCGGACCAGCCGGCCGGCGAGGCAGATATGGCTGAGGATGAGCCGGCCGCGCTTGTGCGGCACGAGATCGACCCAGTTGGACGGCGAGGGATCGCTGAGCGGCGCACGCACGATCTTGAAGTCTTCGGCACCGTCGGCATTGGTCAGGATCAGCAACGCGTCGCCGTGATGCTCGACGCTATACTGGCGCCCCGCCAGTCGCGGCGCGATCAGCCTGGGCTTGCCCGCCTTGTCGGCGAGATCGACCAGGCGCACCTCCGAGGTTTCGTGGTCGCTGCTGGAGATCAGCAGGAAGCGCCGCGACTGGGTCTGGTCGATATCGGCGAACAGGCCGGGATCTGTCTCCTCATAGAGCAGTTCGTCCTGGCTCTGCGGCGTGCCAAGCCGATGGCGCAGCACACGCGTCGGGCGGTGGTCGTCATCGAGCGCGACATAGACGAAAGCGCTGGAATCGGCCGCCCAGATCATCTCGCCGGAGGTATCGGCGATCGCGTCAGGCAGGTCCTTGCCGGTAGCGAGATCGCGAACCCGGATCAGGAACAGCTCCGAACCGGCTTCGTCGGCGCTCCAGGCCAGCAGGCGATGGTCGGGGCTGTGTTCGGCGTCGCCGAGATCGAAGAACTCCTTGCCCTCGGCCAGCGCGTCAGTGTCGAGCATGACCTGTTCGCGGCCGGGCTTGCCGCCTTCGTTCGCGTGCGGCTTGCGGCAGATCAGCGGATGTTCGCCGCCACGCCGATAGCGGCTGTAATAGAGGAACGGCCCGTCCGGCTGCGGCGGCTCGCTGTCGTCTTCCTTGATGCGTCCGCGCATTTCCTTGATCAATTCGCGCTGGAGCGCCTTCGTCGGCGCCATCAGTGTATCGCACCAGGCGTTCTCTGCTTCGATATGCTTGCGGATCTCGGCCGGCAGGGCATCAGGGTCGCGCAGCACGTCGCGCCAGTTCTTGGCGCGCAACCAGGCATAATCGTCGTTCAAGGTGACGCCATGGACGGAGCGGCTCTGGGGGCGGGCTGCGGCAACCGGCGGTGAGGCGACCTTGCCTTGGCTAGTCATGCTTGGTCTCCGGGCTCGGTTTGATCATTTTCAAGAAGGCGATCCGGATAGGGATCGTTCCATCTTTGCGGTGACGACAGGTAGAGGTAGGGGTGGACACTGACAAGGACAACCTTTTGGCGCAAATGCTGCAACGCAAAGCGTCCTGGTTACGATCTGCGCTTACGAAATAAGCAATAATATGTCTCAATGAATGTATTCGAATCCTTGTCAGGCCACTTGCGATATTGAACTGCATGGCTTAGACGAGTGCCGGCTGGTTCGTTTTTGCATGATTCTATTCCGGCGGAAATTCGACCGTTCGTCGGCGGCGATCAGAGAGGGCGCTTGCGCCTGGAAACAGAGCTGGGCGCAGTCAACGCTATGACCGGTCAATATAACAATGGAGCAACGCCATCATGGCTGACCAAGACGGTTCCGATTTCATCGAGCTCACGGCAGATATCGTTTCCGCCTACGTGTCGAACAATTCTGTCCCGGCATCGGACTTGCCGTCGCTGATCAGCGACGTGCACGCCGCCCTCAATCGTGTTGTCGGCGGTGCCGCCCCGATTGCTCCGGTCGAGGCGCCGAAGCCTGCCATCGCGGTGAAGAAGTCGATCACGGCCGACTATCTGATCTGCCTGGAGGACGGAAAGAAGTTCAAGTCGCTGAAGCGGCACCTGCGCACGCAGTACAACATGTCGCCTGAGCAGTATCGCGAGAAGTGGGGCTTGCCGCCCGATTATCCGATGGTCGCGCCGAACTATGCCGAGGCGCGCTCGCAGCTTGCGAAGAAGATGGGTCTGGGCCAGCAGCGCCGCAAGCGCCGCTAAGTCACAGCAGACCAAACTGTATCATCGCCTATGCAGTGAAGCCGCCGGATTGCCCGGCGGCTTTTTCTTTTGGGCATCTCCCCTCACGAGCATTTGGCGGCGCGGTAGATGGTTCGGTCGGAACGATGCGCTGAAAGCCCCGATAGATTGCAAGAAGCTTGTCATGCGCGGGCAACCCTCTCCTGCATCGCAGCCGGGTAACCCGACCTCGAGACTTTGAGCGCTGATCCCGGGCAAGCCCGAGATCAGTGAGACGGCAGGGTGAGTATGGGCGGCTTGACCAGTTCCGCCGACGCTTACCGCACGGTCGGGTTCAGGCCAGCTTTTCAGCCCGAAATCTTCACCTCTACCCCTCTTCCCAGAAGAGGGGCTCCCCAAGCTTCTCCCGCTTGCTGCGGTTCCAGGGCGATCGTCGCAAGCCCAGAATTGTCAGGAGCCTGTCGGCATGGCCGACTTCGTGCTTGTGGTGAAAGATTTTAGGAATATATACCTGAAGTCGTCGCGATTGAATTCGGGGAGGCGATGCCCGCAATGGAACATATCATGAACATTATGATTGCCAAGCGGCCAGGCATGATGCGGTGCAGCGCGCCGGCGAGGTTGGTCGAAGCCGCCGTCTGCGGCGCGATGAGCCTGCCCGCCGGGGCATTGCGGACCGGGCGCGGTCAGCGCCGGATCGCTTTCGCCCGCCAGCTCGCGATGTATCTGACGCATGTCGGCTTCGGCCTGACCTTGACCGAGGTCGGCGCCTGCTTCGAGCGCGACCGTACCACCGTGCGCCATGCCTGCGCCCTGGTGGAGGACCGGCGTGATCAGCCGGCCTTCGACCTCGCCGTATCAGCGCTCGAGACCGGCCTGGCGCACCTCGCCTTCGGCCTGCGGCTGGGTTTCGTCCAGGAGGCCGCATGATGAGCGCTGACGATCGCGATCAGTCACCGTCCCGCCTGCTGCGGCATCTGAGCGAGCCGGGCGCCTATGGCATCGACTCCCCGCTCGGCTGTGGCCGGATCGCGCTCTACCGTCGCGGCTCCGGCGGAGCGACGCTCGGGGCCGGCTATGTCGAGGCCACCGAGGCGGAGGCTCTTGTTGCGGCCGGTTTCGCCGGCTGGATCACGGAGGCGGGCAAGCGGCGGTTGCGCCTTGTCGGTGCGGAGCCTGACAGGCCGCGCGCGACCCTGACGGTGATGGTGGACGGGGAAGCGCAGCAGGTCGTGCTGGACGAGCGCGAGAGCCCGCTGCTCTGGCTCCATCGCCGTCCCGGCAAGGATGGGGCGCCGCAAATCTCGGCTGCGGAATTTGCGGCCGGCGAGCGCCTCCGTGCCGATCTGACCCTGGCGCAGATGCTGCCGCGAGTGACGGTCAACTGGGATGCGGCCCTTGCTGCCGGCACCCACGCCCCGGCGCGTGGGCCGGCAGAAGCCTCCGATTCCAGCCTTGCGGCGCGTCAGCGCGTGCGCCTCGCCTGCAAGCGGCTCGGCCCCGAATTGTCGGGCCTGGCGATCGATGTCTGCGGTTTCCTCAAGGGGCTCGACCAGGTCGAGCGCGAGCGCAAATGGCCGGCGCGCTCGGCCAAGGTCGTGCTCCGGCTGGCATTGTCGGCGCTGGTCGAGCACTACGGGCTCGGCGCAAAACAGGAACGAGCGGTGAGCCATGCCTGGCGCACGCAGGGTGCGCGCCCGACGATCCAGGCTCCGCCGGAGAGTTGCGGCTAAGCGAGCGCCGCGCGGGCGTCGTTCTTGATCCGCTCCATCATGGCGCGCACGCCGTTCGAGCGCTGCGGCGTCAAATGGGCGGCGAGGCCGAGGCGCTCATAGATCGCGAAGGCGTCGGTCGCCAGGATCTCCTGCGCCGTATGGCCGGAATGGATGGCGATGGCGAGCGCGACCAGCCCCCGCACGATATGGGCGTCGCTGTCGCCCCGGAAGGAGAGGCGCGTCGCCTCGCCGGGGCCGCCCTCGCTCTTGGTCTCTAGCCAGACCTGGCTGGCGCAGCCGCGCACCTTGTTGGCATCGTTGTGCGCGTCTTCAGGCAGTGGCGCGAGCGTGCGCCCGAGCTCGATCAGGTAGCGATAGCGATCATCCCACTCGTCGAGCAGCTCGAAATTGGCGACGATCTCGTCGAGGCTCTCGCTCATGAATTCCGCTGTCGGCCTCCGGCTCACCCCACCGGTTCTGGGGCGATGACGGCGAAGCTCTTCGGCCTGTCGCGTGGCGAGGTCAAGCCTCAGCGGTGTCGCGGCGGCGTCTCGTTGCTGCGGGTCGCGGCGTTTGCCGCCAAAGCGAGCACCCGGGCGCGGGTCTCCGGCTCGAGTCCCGCCAGGACTTCCGCGGCTTCGCGTATGCTGGCAGCGCCTTGCAGCGCTGCCTTGGGATCGATCTTGGCGAGGATGGCGATCGCCGCCTTCGCATCGACCATGAGCGCATCGGGCTCGCTCTTCGTGCCGTACACGGGCGAGTTCAGCGCGATCACGCCGACGATCGCCAGGCTGCGCAGAAGATAAGCCATCTTGGTCCCCATCCGGTTCCAGGCTCCCCAGCCCGCGGATGAGTGAACCATAGCGCCTCCTTCGAAAGATCAGGTGTCGGCGACAGCATCGATTTGAATCAAAGACGGAGCACTGTCTTCAGCTTCCGTTCACCTTGCCGCGAACAACAACCGGGTCGACCGAAGCACGTGGCGGGTTGTTCAATTCATTGAAAACAAAAAGCTATTTCTGAGTTTGCCACAGAAGCGCCCGGTTTCGGGCGCTGGCGCTTTAAGCCCCGCTTAAACGGCAGCCGCGAGGATCGGCTCAACAAGGCGAGGCGAAAGCGCCGACGGCCGGCAGAGGTGCGCGTTTGCGGTTTTTCAGTTTAATGACGGCGGTGAGGGCGCAGGTCGCGGCGATGGTCCATCCATCGGCGCTGGCTGATTCGCTCGAGCGCATGCGTCATGAGCGCTTCATGCTGAGCAGGCTGGCCGCTTCGGTCGCGGCACTCAGCCTGATGCCGGCCTATATCGCCTGGCGCGGTCGCATTGGTGCGCTCGAGCTGCTCGTGCTCGTTGCCATGGCGCTGCCGTTGCTCGCCGTATTCCTGCTCTCGCGCACCGGGCGGCTCGATCTCGCACATTGCCTGTCCGGCGCCGCCCTGACCTTGCTGGTCACCACGCTCGCCTGCCTGACCGGTGGGGCTGCTTCCCCGCTGCTGCTCTGGCTCGCCGCCGTGCCGGCCGAGGCGATGTTCTTCGGCTCGCGGCCTTATGTGGCCCGCGCCAGCGCGCTCGCGGTGATCGGCCTCGGTGCCGTCGTCGCCCTGCAGGGAACCGGGATGATCGCGGAGCCGGCATCCTGGACCTGGCAGGCGATGCCCGCCTTCGCGGCCGTCGCGATCCTGCACGCCGCACTGATCACGGTCGGTTTCCTCTATCGCCGCGACGACGAATTGCGTGAGCACCGGGCCTCCGATGCGCGGGCTCAATTGATGCTCGAGCATGTCGGTGATCTCGTCACCTGGCATGATGCGGCTGGCGCCGTCGTCTTCGCCAACGAGGCCGCGCGCAACCTGACCGGAGCCGAGCCTGCGGGGCTCTTCGGCCGCGGCCTGTTCGAGCGCGTCCACATCGCCGACAGGCCGCTCTTCCTGAAGGCGCTGAACGATGCCGCTCATGGCAGCGGCCGGGCCAGCGCCTGCTTTCGCGTCCTGTTCGTCCCGGCGGGAGCCGATGGGCGCGCCAATGCCAGCCCGGTCGTCCGCTGGCTCGACCTCAGCGCCCGGCGCATCGAGCAGTCAGGTCCGCATGGCACCGTCGCCGTCGTCTGCGTCAGCCGCGACGTCACAGACCGGCGCGCGATCGACGAGGAGCGCGCGCGCGATCACGCTGAGGCGGTCAAGGCGAGCGACGTCAAGGGCCAGTTCCTGGCGACGGTCAGCCATGAGCTGCGCACGCCGCTCAACGCCATCATCGGCTTCTCGGAAATGCTGGGTGGCGAGCTCGGAGCTTCCTTCAGCCCGGCGCAGCGCCAGGAATACGCCAGGATCATCCATGATTCCGGGCAGCATCTGCTCGACGTCGTCAATACGCTGCTCGACGTCTCGAAGATCGAGAGTGGGGCGATGACGGTCGAGCAGGACTCGCTCGACATGGCCGAGCTCGCCGCCGATTGCTGCAATGTCGTCGCGCTCAAGGCTGGCAGCGGCACGGTCGCGCTCGAACGCGTCATCGGTCCGGACCTGCCGCAGCTGCTCGGCGACCGGCGCGCCCTCAAGCAGGTGATGCTCAACCTGCTCTCGAACGCGATCAAGTTCACGCCGCCCGGCGGGCGCGTCACGCTTGCCCTGGTGCGCGATGGCGGGATGATCGACCTCTCGGTCTCCGATACCGGCATCGGCATCGCCGCCGCCGATCTGCCGCGGCTGGGTGATCCCTTCTTCCAGGCCAAGTCTTCTTACGACCGCGCTCATGACGGCACCGGCCTCGGCCTGTCGGTGGTGCGTGGCCTGGTCGGCCTGCATGGCGGTACGCTCACCATCGAGAGCGCGCCGGGCATCGGCACCCGCGTTGGCGTGCGCCTGCCGATCGGCGGCGTCGCCGCCACGAGTGAGCCGGCCCGTATCGCGACCTTCGCCCGCGCCCCGCGCCGCGGCCTCGAAACCAAGCAACCCGTTCGCCTGACCGCCTGACCCGAGAGTTCAAGACCCATGTCAGCCACGCTTGCCGCCCGTGCCCGTTCCGATGCGACGCTGTCGATGCCTGTTCGCCGCCCGGCTGGTCGCCGTGCCGCGCCGTCGTTGCCGGCGCGGCTGCTGCGCTGGTTCGCCCGCCGCCCGGGCCGCGGCCTCATCGTGCTGCTGTTCGCGGCGGTGTCGGTGCTGATCGTCCTGAACGCGGTGCTGTTCCAGAAGGGCCGCCATCCCGCCCCGATGCTGTCGCCGCCTTCGCAGTCCGCGGCGCGGCCGGCCGAACAGCGCCGCGTCGAGGCGCCGGTGGTCGCCGAGCCCGCGCCCGCCCCGCAGGCGGTGATGCCGCCGGCACGGCCCGGCACCCTGGCACCGGCCGCTCGCGATGCGGCGCCGCGCCCGCCGGCACCGGTTGCGCCCGCCCAGCAGCGCCAGGCCCAGGCGGCACCGGCTCGCCAGGCCCCCGCCGCCCAGCCGGCGGCTCGCGATCCGATCGCAGACCTGATCAACGGCTCCGACATCCGCCCGCCGGCCGATATCCGCGGGCCGCGGCGTTGAGGGGCGAGGGTTGGCCTTGCCACGGCTGACCAGCGATTTCTGGGTTTCGGCTTATTTGCGCCAGGCCGCGTTTGATGGGCTCGTCGCGGTGCTCCGCCGGCGTGGCGCACGCGAGGCCGGTGCGATCTTCGTCAAGCTTGACCGATTGAATGGTACCGCGGCGCTCTATGGCCCGGCGCCGCAGGCGCTGGCGGACGAGACGGGCGAACGGCGCTTCCAGCTCATCCTCGATGCCGACCCGCTCGCCGTCGAGGACCGGGTCGCGCGTGAGGTGCGTTTCGACAGCGATCTCTGGCTGGTCGAGATCGAGAACCGCGCCGGCGATGCGAGGCTGGACGTCGTCGAGAGCTAGCGTTCAGTCGCTGCTTCCACCGCCGAGCCTGCGCCTGACCTCCTGAACGATGCCGCGGGACGGCGTCCGCTCCGCGCCGGGGCGTGCCGGCGTTCCGCTCGGATCCATGGTGGGCTGCAAGGCGCCGGGGCGGGCACTGCGTGGCGCGATCCCGCCGATCTGCTGGGCGAGCCGGCGCGCCACCGCCGGCTGCAGTGCCCGCATCAGCTCGACCAGCCCGAAGATGCGCTCGACCGAGCGGGCCGCATCGTCGCCGAGCCCGATCAGGAAGCGCGTCGCATCTTCGGGGGTCGCTCCGCAGCCGATCAGCGCCAAGGCCGCCAGCTGACGGGATGCATCGTTCGCCATCGCCGCAGCGAAGCGGGCATCGCCACCGAAGGCATCCGCCAGTGCGGCGAAGGCGCCGTTGCGGTCGGACAGCGCTGTCGCGATCAAGCCGGAGAGCCGCTCGCCGGGAAGAGTCGCCGGGCGTGGCGAGGGCGCCAGCGCCTCGCGGGCCGCGGCGGCGTCGATCATGGCGAGGCGCCTTTCCAGGCTCGCCTGCAGGAAGAGAGGCGTCAGCTCGGAGGCGGGCAGGTCGGCCCGTGCCAGCAAGGCGGCGCCGAGAGCCGGCGTGCCGACGGCGCGCGGCAGCAACAGGTCGAGCGCGGCATGAGGCAGCGATGCAGCTCCATTCGCGACCAGTGCCGCATCGATCTTCGCGCTCCCGCAGCCGGCGAGTGCGATGCTGGCGCTGCTGGTCAGGTCTTGCCGGCCGGCGAGGGCGGCTCTGGCCTCGTCATCGCCCTCGTCCGCGATCTCCTCGATCTCGGTCGCGCTGAGCGGCATGTCATGCTCGATCAGCGCGGCCAGCACCTCGCCGCCGCGGTCGCGCAAGGCGGCGAGCACCTCGCGCGGTGCATGCGGCCAGCTCGCGAGCTTCCGGGCGAGGATCGTCGCCGTGGCCTCGTCGACCACCGGGATCAAGGCCTCCGCCATGGCGCGGAAGGCCTCCATGTCCTCCTGTGAGGGGCGCGGCGTCGCCAGGAGCAGGTCGGTCTTCACCCGCAATGCGACCTGGCGCAGGTCGAGGCCGCCATCGCTGGCCAGCCTGGCGAGTTCGGCAAGGTCTGTAGCGATGCGGGACGGCATGGGCGAATCTCGTCGGCGAACTGCACTTTTGTGAAACTTATCCGCGATGCGTTAGCACGGCGTTAACCATGATGGCGCTTGATGGTCTTGAGAATCGCTGGCGTGATTTGTGCGAGCGGCTATCCGGCTTCCGAGTTGTCAGCGAATTGGGCGCAGGCGCCAGCAAGGGAGGCGCATCATGGCAGACGTCATTCCTTTTGCGCCGCGCAGGCGCTCAGCCAGCCAGGGGACCGCAGCGGCGGGCCCGTTCGGCCAGATCCTGTTTTTCACGGGCGTGCGCTACGAGCGCCAGCACGAGCCAGCCACGAGCAAGCCGCCTCGGCGCCCACGTCCCGCCGGCCGTGGCGAGCGCGAGACCCGGCGCAGGCGTCCGGGGTGAGAGTTGTCGTCGCTATAGCGGCGCTGTCCTGCCTTCCGCTCGCCGGCTGCCAGACCACCGGAGATCTTGGCCGGCCCCGCCCCAACATCATCGCCGACAAGATTGCGCCGGCCATCGGCGACTGGAGCGCGCGCTTTCGCGGCGAAGCCTCTTCCTGGTTCCATCTGACCGACGACGAGGAGCAGTTGCGGGCCCGCGCCTGGCGTATCGTCCTCCCGGCGCATGAGCGCAGTGATTTTGATCGCGAGGTCTCCAAGCTGGCTTATGTCCGCATCCTGCCGGTCGAGGCCCAGTCGAACGATGTCTTGGCCTATCATCGCGCTTTGACCTCCGGCTCCTTCGCCTCGCAGGCCTCGCGCTACAACCGGCTCAGCGAGGATGCCAATGGCGACCGGCTGCTGCTCGGCCAGTTCCGCGCCAATGCCTTGCGGGTGATCAATGCCGATCGCGCGCGACTGCGGGTGCTCGATGCCTCGCAGCAGGTACCGCCCGAGCAGCGCGACCCGGCCACCCAGCGCGTCGCCGAGAATGAGGGGCTGATCCTCTGGGTCTGCGAGCGGGCCCGTTTCAGGCTGAAGAGCTATCGCTTCTCGCTCGACAATCTGGTCGTCGAGATGCCTTCGCGCGAGGCGGTCAAGGCCGAACGCGCCATCATGGGGCTGGAGAGCGAGCTCGGCACGGCCTGCAATCTGCCGCTGATCGGCGTCTTCGGGGGCAAGGGCGGGGAGGCGCCGCCGCGCCCACCCGTCGTCTACAAGGGCTAGTGGCCGGTCGCCGGAGGCCTGCCCTTCGATAGGTCGAAGGCCTCGTCGTCCCGCGTTGCGAAAAACGGTTCCCATCTCCCCCGGATTGGGTCTAGCCTGCCGATCATGAGCCGGCGATCGGTGGGGTGATCGCATGTCAGTGACGCAAATCAGGTTCGCAGCTTCGGCCGCCGCGGAAGCGCCTTCCGATCCGCCCGTCGATCATGGTCATCGCCATGAGGCCGGGGTCATCGCGTCGAGCGTCTATGCCCATGGCGTGCGCGTCGCCGACATCCCGGTCGAGGAAGCCGGAGAATGGTCCCGCAAGGACGGCCATGTCGTCTGGATCGGGCTGTTCGAGCCGGAGGCCGCGCTGCTCAAATGCGTGCAGCAGCAGTTCAACCTGCATCCGCTCGCCGTCGAGGACGCGACCAACGCCCACCAGCGGCCGAAGCTCGAGCAATATGGCGACGCGCTCTTCGTCGTCGCCCGCACCGCCCAGATGGTCGACAAGCGCATCGCCTTTGGCGAGACGCACATCTTCATCGGCCGCGGCTATATCGTCAGTGTCCGGCACGGCGCCTCGACCTCGTACACATCGGTCCGGCAGCATTGGGAGACCTGCCCGACCTCGCTGGCCAAGGGCGAGGACTTCATCCTCTACGCCATCCTCGATTTCATCGTGGACAATTACATGCCGGTGCTCGAGGCGATCCATGACGAGGTCGAGGAGATCGAGGACAAGGTTCTCGCCAGGCCGATGACGCGTGCCGACATCGAGCGCCTCTACATGCTCCGACGCGACCTCTTGCGCCTGCGCAATGCAGCCGGTCCGCTGGTCGACGTCTGCCAGCGCCTGACCAATGGCAGCGTATCGCAGGTCCGCCCGACGTTGGCGCCGATGTTCCGCGACGTGACCGACCATATCCGCACCGTGCAGGAGAAGATCGACAGCCTGCGTGAGGTGCTCGCCTTCGCCTTCGAGGCGAGCCTGCTCGTCGGCCAGAGCCAGGAGAATTCCATCACCAAGCGGCTTGCTTCCTGGGCGGCCATTCTCGCGGTGCCGACGGCGGTCGCCGGCATCTACGGCATGAACTTCAAGAACATGCCGGAACTGGAGATGCATTACGGCTACTACATCGTCCTCGGCTTCATCGTCACCGCCTGCCTGACGCTCTTCTGGCGCTTCAAGCGCAATGGCTGGCTCTGATGGCGGCGATATCGCGCCCTTTCGATGGCCCGGCCGGACGACGCGCCGAGATGCGCGTCATTGACATCGGATACGGCAAGTTGAACCTTCTGGTTGTGATCGGCCGGCCACGCCGATAGGCGCGCCGGCGGGCACTGCATTGTTGACCTTGAGCATGAGGGAGCGAGACAATGGCGGCCGCGGCGGAAACCAAGAAACGACCACCGATCACCATGTATGTGCTGATCGGCATGATCCTCGGCGTCATCGTCGGCTATATGTGCAACACCAACTACCCGGATCCGAAGGTCGCCGGGCAGATCGCCGACAACATCAACATCATCACCACGGTGTTCCTGCGGCTGATCAAGATGATCATCGGCCCGCTGGTGCTCACGACCCTGATCGTCGGCATCGCTCATATGGGTGACACCTCATCGATCGGCCGTGTCGGCATCAAGGCGCTGGGCTGGTTCATGGTCGCCTCGCTGATTTCGCTGGCGCTCGGGCTGATCCTGGCGAACATCCTCCAGCCCGGTCACAATATCGGCCTGCCGCTGCCCGATGTCGGTGCCGCGACCAATCTCAAGACCTCCTCCTTCACGCTGAAGGACTTCATCACCCACCTCGTGCCGAAATCGGTGGCCGAGGCGCTCGCCACCAACGAGATCCTGCAGATCGTGGTGTTCTCGCTCTTCGCCGGCATCGCGCTCGCCTCGATGGGCGAGACCGGCAAGGCTCTGACCGAGATGATCGATCAGATGGCCCATCTGATGCTGAAGATCACCGGCATGGTGATGTATTTCGCGCCGATCGCGGTGTTCGCCGCCGTGGCCTCGACCATCACCACCCAGGGGCTCGGCATCCTCGTCACCTTCGCCAAGTTCATGGGCTCGTTCTATCTCGGCCTGTTCCTGCTCTGGGGGCTGATGATCCTCGTCGGTTTCCTGATCCTGGGGCCGAGCGTTGCCAGGCTCGTCAGCCTGGTCAAGGAGCCGTTCCTGATCTCCTTCTCCACGGCAAGCTCCGAGGCGGCCTATCCGAAGATGCTGGAGGCACTCGACCGCTTCGGCGTCAGCCGCAAGATCTCCAGCTTCATGCTGCCGATGGGCTATTCCTTCAATCTCGACGGCAGCATGATGTACTGCACCTTCGCGGTGCTGTTCATCGCCCAGGCCTACGGGATCGAATTGTCCTGGGGCACGCAGATATCGATGATGCTGCTGCTCATGCTGACCTCGAAGGGCATGGCCGGTGTGCCGCGTGCCTCGCTGGTCGTCATCGCCGCGACCCTGAACCAGTACAACATCCCCGAGGCCGGGTTGCTGCTGATCATGGGCGTCGACCAGTTCCTCGACATGGGCCGCTCCGCCACCAACGCTGTCGGTAATTCGATCGCGGTGGCGAGTGTCGCCAAATGGGAGGGGCAGCTCGGCGAGCCGGTCGACGATCCGGCTGCCGCCGGCACTTCGGACGCTCTCGCGGGGCAGGCCGCCTGATCCGGCCGCCGCTCATCCTGGGATCACGGGGCGGCCGCCGTGGCCGCCCGAAAGGAGCGACGATGCGACGGCTCTTTGTCGGCCTGATCGCCGTATTCGGGTGCCTCATTGGGGCTGCAGCCTCGGCGCAGACCCAGTCGAATGCGCTCACCGGTACGCTGAAGAAGGCGCGCGATGCCGGGGCTGTGACCATCGGCTATCGCGAGGCCTCGTTCCCCTTTTCCTATCTCGACGCCAGGCGCGAGCCGATCGGCTATTCGATCGACCTCTGCCGATTGATCGTCGATGCCATGAGCGACGAGCTCGGCCGCGAACTTCAGCTCAAATGGGTTCCGGTGACGTCGGCCTCGCGCTTCGACGCGCTCACCAAGGGCGAGATCGATCTCGAATGCGGCTCGACCACTCAGAATCGCGAGCGGCAGGCGGTCGCCGCCTTCTCGCCGGTGACCTTCGTCGCTGGCACCAAGCTCATGGTCCGCAAGGATGCCGGCATCCGCTCCTTCCGCGACCTGAATGGGAAGACCGTGGTCGTGACCGCCGGCACCACCAACGAGAAGGCGATGAACGACCTGCAGGCGCGCTTCAAGACCGGCGCCACCATCGTCACCACGCCGGACCATGACCAGTCCTTCGCGCAGTTCATGGCCGGCAAGGCCGATGCCTATGCCGGCGACGACATCCTGCTCTACGGCATGATCGCGCGCGCCAAGGCCGAGGACAAGGTGATGGTGGTCGGCGATTTTCTCTCCTACGATCCTTACGGCATCATGTTCCGGCGCGACGATCCGGCGATGGCTGTCCTGGTCGACAAGATGTTCCGCACCATCGCCGAAAGCCGTGAGCTCGAGCACAGCTATAATCGCTGGTTCATGCACAAGCTGCCGGGCGGAGAGCGCCTGCGCCTGCCGATGAGCGCGCAGCTCGAGTCCATCTTCGGTACGCTGAGCGCGAAGCCGGACTGAGCAATTCGAGCAAAAGGGCGCAGCGGTTCTGCGTCCGGAATTGCATGAAGCTGAAGACTAGTCCGCCAACCCGCAGGCGACCCCGGTCGCCTGCGCCTCCGCCTCGCTGCGGTCGAAGGCGCGGCGGACCACCACCCTGGCGACGACGAGCCCCTGCAGCGATGGCGAGACCACCCGCAGCTCCCGCGACGTCTCGCCTTCCTCGTCATTGGCCAGCCGCTCGTCGAGCTGTTCCTGCGTCATCACCACGAATTCGAGCACGCCGCGGATCGCGGCCCGGTCGGTGATCGCATAGGCGACGCCGCCGCCGCGGCGATGGACGGTCAGGCCGAGCGGCAGCGAGCCGGTGCGCGCCACGACCCGCAGCGGCCCGGCCGCAAGATCGTAGCTGCACACTGCCGCGACGCTGTTGGGATCGCCGTCGAGGATCGCCGGCAGGCCCGCAGGTGGCGGCGTCACCAGCTCGGCGCGGCCGTTCGCGCCCAGCGCGGCATAGACGGTAGCGGCATCATGCGTGGCAAGGGTGGGGATGCGCAGCACGGTGACGATGTGGACGATGCCGGCGAGCAGCAGGCCGGCCAGGGTCAGCAGCACGAAGCGCAGCAGGCCGCTGCCCAGGCGCGCCAGAAAACGGTGCGGCGCATCCGCGTGGCTGGCCGACGGGTGCTTCGCGGCCGGCACGGCCTGGCCGTCGTCGATCGCGCTCACCGGCAATCGACCCTGGTGATGCGGGGCAGGGTGTCGGGCCTGAGCTCACCGGCATGGCTCGAGATCGGCGTGTCGTAGAGGCGCAGGCGCAGCTGGAAGCGCCCTCCTGCCGGCAGCGGCAGCCAATTGCCGGTCTCGGGCGTCGTCGCCAGCACGATGCGCATGCCGCCGCGCTCGCCGCGGACGATCTCGGCATCGGTGAAGCTTTCGCGCTCGATGGGCAGTTGCAGGGGCCGGCCTCTCGGATCGGCAATGCCGAGCGACCAGCCGCGCGCCGGCGGTGTCGCCCCGCTGACGAGATAGCGGCAGCGCGCATCCAGCGCCTGGCCGGCGTCATCTGCCCCAGCGATCAGCTCCAGCCCCTCGCCGGCGCCGAGCGGCAGGTGCACGCCGCGCGCCAGATAGGCCCGCATATAGGGATCGATGTCGCGCGCGCCGCTGTTCGGCCAGCTGGTCCAGGCGCCGACCTGGGCACGGCCGAACCAGGGCCGCTCCGCCACCGCATAGCGGGCGGAGGTCAGGCCGAGGCCGGCTCCGAGTGCGATCACATAGGCCAGTGGAAGGACACGCATGGAACGGTCCGGCTCCGCATGGGTGGCATGCTAGCGTATCGCGGTGAGGCCGGACGCGGCCTCGCGAGCTCCGACCTGGACGGAAGCCCGGGCCGTCCGCGGCATCTCGACAGCCTTGAACATCGCGCCGACCGAGGAGAGGACCTCGAAGGATTTGCGTGGCATATGGCCGGCGCTGGCGCGTGCCGCAGGGTCGGTGGCCTTTGCCACCGCCGCCTTGGCGTCGCCCGGCTGCGGCGTCACGCCCGGGATCGGCTTCAGCTCGATGCCCTGATGCGCGAAGGCCATGATCTCCTTCCAGGTCATCGCCGGCAGCGAGCCGCCGGTCATGTTGTTGGTCTCGGAGGAATCGTCGTTGCCGAACCAGATCGCGCCGACGAGGTTGCCAGTGTAGCCGACATACCAGGCGTCCTTGTAGCCATTGGTCGTGCCGGTCTTGCCGGCACTGACGACGCCGTCGAGCGCGGCGCGCCGGCCGGTGCCGGCGGTCGGCACGGTCGAGAGCATCTGGTTCATCTCGAAGGCGACCTGCGTGCTCAGCACCTGCGCAGGCGCCGGCTCGTCGCGGTCGTGGCGATAGATCTCCTCGCCGGCCGAGTTGCGGATGTCGAAGGCGGCATAGGGCTTGGCTCGCTTGCCGCCACTGGCGAAGACGGCGTAGCCGGCAGCCTGCTCGATCACGGTGACCTCGCCGGCGCCGATCGGCAACGAGACCGTGTCGGTCAGCGGCGTGGTCAGGCCCATGGCGCGGCAGGTCTCGACGATCTTCATCCGGCCGATGCGGGCGGCGCGGGCTTCATGCGTCTCGCCGGTGGCCTTGCCGATCGCGATCGACATCTGCACGGGGATCGTGTTGATCGACTTCGCCAGTGCCACCGTCAGCGGCATCGAGCCGGCATAGGAGCGCCCGTAATTGTTCGGGCACCAGTTGCCGATGCAGACCGGCCGATCGGTGACGATCGTGGTCGGCTTGTAGAGCCCGGCGCTCATCGCAGCCGCATAGACGTATGGTTTGAAGGAGGAGCCGGGCTGGCGCAGGCTCGATGTCGCCCGGTTGAACTGGCTCGCGCCGTAGTCGCGCCCGCCGACGATGGCGCGCACCGCTCCGTCCGGATCCATGATCACCGCCGCCGCCTGCCTGGCGCGATAGGCTGGCCCGTGCTGGCGCAGGATCGACTCGACGGCCTCGTCGGCGCGCTTCTGGATCGCCGGGTCATGCGGGGTCTTGACCGTGAGCACCCGCTCCGGACCGAGCTTGCCGTCATCTGCGAGCTTGCGGATCTCGTCGAAGGCCCAGTCGAGATAATAGTCCGGGCTGGATTCGCGCTTGCGATCGATCGGCGTCGCCGGATTGCGCTTGGCGGAGTCGACCTGGCCGGCGGTCATGAAGCCGGCATCGACCATGGCGTTCAGCACATCGTTGGCGCGCGCTCGCGCGGCCGGCAGGTTGACGTGCGGCGCGAACTTGGTCGGTGCCTTGAACAGGCCGGCGAGCATCGCCGCCTCCGCCAGCGTGACGTTCTTCACCGACTTGCCGAAATAGTATTCGGCCGCCGCCGCGACGCCGAAGGTGCCGCCGCCCATATAGGCGCGGTCGAGGTAGAGCTTCAGGATTTCGTTCTTGGTCAGCCGGTATTCCAGCCAGAGCGAGAGGAAGGCCTCCTTGATCTTGCGGTCGAGCGAGCGCTCATTGTTGAGGAAGAGGTTCTTGGCCAATTGCTGGGTCAGCGACGAGCCGCCCTGGACCACGCCCGAGGCGCGGGCGTTGACGGTGATCGCTCGGAAGGTGCCGATCACATCGATGCCGAAATGGTCGTAGAAGCGCCGGTCTTCGGTCGCCAGCACGGCCTTGAGCAGATGGTCGGGGAATTCCTCGAGCTTCAGCGAGTCGTCATGGCGGGCGCCGCGATGGCCGATCTCGGAGCCGTAGCGGTCGAGGAAGGTGACGGCGAAGACCTGGTTCTTCAGCGCTTCCTCACGCCCCTCACGAAAAGCGGGGATCGCCAGCATCAGCATCACGATCGCACCGGCGATGCCGACATTCAGCCCCTCACTGGCGAACTCGGCGGCGAGCCGTTTCGGGCCGCTGACTGTCAGCCGATCGGTCGCGCTGCGAATGCGCTCATAGATCTCGCCGGCGCGATGGCCGGCCGCGTAGAGCGAGGCGTCGATCCACGAGTCGGCGCTCAGCGCGAGGCGCTTCAGGCGGGTCGTCCAGCTCGCTTTCCGGAACTCGATCACGGTTGTGCGGCATCCTGAGCCTGCCGCGGGTGCGCGTCCGCGGTGTCCCGGACCTGCCGGCGAAGGCCGGGTCCGATCTCAGAAGGTAAGGGCTCGCGGCTCGGAACGGAAGTATGCGAAGGTGTGGTTACCCGACAAAATGGTCGGATTGCCCAGCAATCAGCCCTTGGTCGCCAGCACCGCGAAGCGCGTGGAGGAGGCGAGGCGAAGCGCGTCGTGCAGGGCGGCGTTGCGCTGCTGGGCCCTGACCACCTGCGCATAGTCGGCCGCCTCGATTCGAGCGAAACCGGCCTGGCGCAGCATCGTGCCCAGCCGCTCGAAGCTCAGCCCATCGCGGAAGAAGAAGCGCTTGGTGATCGAGTCGAAGGCGTCGCGGTCGGCGGCGTGCGGGGCGGCGCCGGAGCGCTCGCGCAGGAAGGTCGCGGCGCGGTTGATCAGGCCCTGCAGCCAGGAGCGGTTGATCCAGTCGCCATCGATGACGAGCAGCTTGCCGCCGGGCTTGAGCACCCGGAACCATTCGGCGAAGGCCGCTTCCGGATCGGTCAGGGTCCAGACCAGATGGCGGGTCACCAGCGCATCATAGGTCCCGTCGTCGTCGAGCAGGCGCTCGGCATCACCAGCGAGGATACGGGCCTTGCTGCCGTGCTTGGCACGGGCGCGGACCAGCATCTCCTCGGAGAAGTCGAGCGCCGTGACCTTGTGGCCCAGCGAGAGCAAAGCGCGGGTGATCTCGCCAGTGCCGCAGGCGAGGTCGAGCACCTCGCGCGGCTCCGCGCCGAAGGATTGCCGCAGCAGCGACTGGAAGGCGGCGAGTTCGGCGTCCGACTTGATGGCGTGGCCGACTTGGCTGTCGAAGCTGGCGGCCCGGCCGGACCAATAGGTCCGGATCTCCTCCTTGAGGGAGTAGTTGGCACCGGGGGCGGAAAGGCCGCTAGGAAGGCTGCTGTCTGACATCGGCGGTTCGCCAGGCTAAACTTGCGAGGGTGTTATTCCGCTGCCCGGGCGTGCGCAAGCCCGGCATCGCCGCGGCTGCGCCTGCGGGCCGAGCCGTGGACGACGATAAAGGGCGTCTCGCCCTCGTTCGCCTCGACCCGCGCGACGACGCCGTAGACCTCTTCCAGCAAAGCCGGCGTGATGATCTCGCGCGGAGCGCCGAAGGCGGCGAGCCGCCCTTGCGACAGCACCATCACCTTGTCGGCAATGCGCAGCGCCTGGTTGAGATCGTGGATCGCGATCAGCACGCAGATCTGCCGCTCGCGCGCCAGCCGGCCGACGAGGCTGAGCACCTCGAACTGGCGGTGCAGGTCGAGCGCGCTGGTCGGCTCGTCGAGCAGCATGATCTCGGGCCGGCGCACCAGCGTCTGGGCGATCGAGACGAGCTGGCGCTGGCCACCCGAGAGCTCGCCGAGGCCGCGGAAGGCGAGGTCGGCGATGTCGAGCGCATGTAGGGCCTCGTCGATCGCGGCGAGCTCGTCGTCGCCGACGCCCCAGGAGCCGCCCTGCTTGCGGGCGAGCAGGATCGATTCGTAGACGGTCAGCACTGCGTTGACCGCGGTATCCTGCGGCAGGTAGCAGGGCGTCTTGCCGGTGGTGCTCTCGACCTGGACGGAACCAGCGCCCGGGATCAGCCCGGCGATGCGGCGGAACAGGCTCGACTTGCCGGCGGCGTTGGGGCCGATCACGGCGACGACCTCGCCGCCGGTCATGGTCGGCGTCGTGATCCCCGAAAGGATCTGGCGCTTGCCATAGGCGACGCCGACATCGCTGAGTGCAAGGCGCTTCACCATGAGCGTTTCCGGCTGGTCAGGATCAGGCTGAAGAAGAACGGCACGCCGACCAGTGCGGTGACGATGCTGATCGGGAAGATCAGCCCGGGGATCAGCGACTTGCTGACCACCGAGGAGGCCGAGAGCACGGCGGCTCCGGCGAGCGCCGAGGCCGGCATGAAGAAGCGCTGGTCCTCGCCGATCACCATGCGGGCGATGTGCGGGCCGACCAGGCCGATGAAGCCGATCGTGCCGACGAAGGCGACGGGGACCGATGCGAGCAGGGCGACGAGCAGCATGGTCTCGAGCCGCAGGTGCCTGACGTTGATGCCGAAGCTCGCCGCCTTCTCGTCACCGAGCCGCAGCGTCGTCAGCGCCCAGGCCTGGCGTGCGAACAGCGGGATGCAGATGAGCAGCACGGCCGAGGTGATGGCGAGCTTGTGCCAGTTCGCCTTGGTCAGCGAGCCCATCATCCAGAACACGACCGCGCCCAGCGCCTGTTCCGAGGCGAAGAATTGCAGCAGCGCCAGCAGGGCGTTGAAGGTGAAGACCAGCGCGATGCCGAGCAGCACCACCGTCTCGGTGGTGACGCCACGGCGTTGGCTGAGCAGGTGGATCAGCAGCGAGGCGCCCATCGCCATCACGAAGGCGTTGAGCGGCACGACATAGTCGATGGCGAGCGGTACGATCGAGACGCCGAAGACCAGCGCCAGCGCCGCCCCGAAGCTCGCCGCCGCCGAGATGCCGAGCGTGAACGGGCTGGCGAGCGGGTTGTTCAGCACGGTCTGCATCTGCGCGCCGGCGATGGCGAGCGCGGCGCCGGTGACGACCGCCATCAGCGCGACCGGCAGGCGGATGTCCCAGATCACCACCCGGACGGCGGCCGGTGCGGTCGAAGGCGAGATCAGCGCATTGACCACCTCGGTCACGCTGTAGCGGGCCGGCCCGAGCATCAGGTCGACGATCAGGCAGACCAGCAGCACGGCGGCGAAGCCGGCGAGGATCAGCTTGCGGCGCAGCGCCAGCGCCCGGTAGGCGTCGCGGCCCTGGGCACTGCGCGGAGCCTCCGCTTGCTGGGTCACGACCTCGTCCGCGCTGGCGGGGGCAAGACTCACTTGCCCGCCTCGAGCGAGACCCAAAGGCCGGGCTCATAGGGCAGCGGCAGGAAGCGCTCGTGCAGCACCTTCATGGTCGCGCCCGGGTCGACATCCTTGAACAGCTCCGGATGCAACCACTTCGCGATCTCCTGGATCGCCACGAACTGGTAGGGGCTGTTGTAGAACTGGTGCCAGATGCCGTGGACACGGCCGTTCTTGACGGCGGCGGTCTGGGTGAAGGCCGGGCGCTTCATCAGATTGGTCAGCTTGCGGCGGGCCTCGGTCATGTCGGCGCCGTAGCCGAGGCCGACCCAGTTGCCGCCGGGCACATAGCCGTCCCAGTTGCTGCCGGTGACGATCACGACATCGGGATTGGAGGCGACGATCTGCTCGGCATTGACCGTGCCGAAGGTGCCGGGGATCAGCGGCGTCGCCAGGTTCCGGCCGCCGGCGAAGTCGACCATCTTGCCGAAGTTCTCGTTACCGAAGGACATGCAGCAATCATCGGAATAGCCGCCGGCGCGCTCGACCATGACGAGGGGACGCTTCAGGTCCTTGGCGCCGGCGAGACGGTCGGTCACGACCTTGATTTGCTCGGCGCGGAACTTGATGAAGTCCTCGGCGACCTGCTCCTTGCCGAAAAGCTTGCCGATCAGGCGCATCGACGGCTCGGTGTGCTCGAACGGCTTCTCGCGGAAGTCGACATAGACGACGGGGATGCCGACCGAGGCGAGCTTCTCGACCAGCTTGGCCTCGTCGCTGGCGATCTTGGCCTCGATGTTGAGGAAGAGCACGTCGGGCTTCAGCGCGATCGCTTGTTCGACGTCGAAGGCGCCTTCCTTCATGCCGCCGAAAGTCGGCAGCTTGGCGATTCCGGGATAGCGCTTCTCATAGGCGCGGAAGGTCTCGGGATCGGCCTTGCCGAGATCGTCGCGCCAGCCCACGACACGCTTGAACGGCTCGTCCTTGTCGAGCGCGCCGACGAAATACATCTGCCGGCCTTCGCCGAGGATGATCCGCTTCACCGGCGCCTCGACCTCGACCTTGCGGCCGACGATGTCGGTGACCGTGACCTTGTCGGCCAGTGCGGGCAGGGCCGTGGTGGCGAGGCCTGCAGTGACGGCAAGGGCGCGCAGCAGGTGGCGACGGGTCAGCATCGGAAAGCTCATATGCGAGGGAATTCTTTCTCCCGTTAGGCCGATCCGAGTATTGGGTCAATTTTCATAGATTATAATCCCTCTAAACAAAGATTAGAATGAATGTAAGATACGGGGTCGAATGGCGCCTCGCTGCGCCGCTCGCGCGCTTCCCTCCACGGCTTAGTCGGGGCATAAGCGGCCATGGCCGATGCGATAACCGACAGCACGCCTTTCTGGCGCAGCAAGACGCTCGAGGAGATGACCGAGGCGGAGTGGGAATCGCTCTGCGACGGCTGCGGCCGCTGCTGCCTGGTCAAGCTCGAGGACGAGGATAGCGGGCGCATTCACGCCACCGACATCGGTTGCCGCCTGTTCGACGCGGCGACCTGCCGTTGCCATGACTACGCCAATCGCTCGAAGACGGTGCCCGACTGCGTCACGCTGACGCCGGAGGCGGTGCGCACCCTGCCTTGGCTGCCGCCGACCTGCGCCTATCGGCTGATCGGGGAGGGCCGGGACCTGCCCTGGTGGCATCCTTTGGTTTCCGGCGATCCTCAGACTGTCATCGCCGCGGGCGTGTCTGTCCGGGGCAAGGTCCACGCGAACGAGGACGAGGTCGCCGAGGAGGAGATCGTCGAGCGCATCGTCGCCTGGCCGCTGCGCTGGCCGAAGGCGGCGCGAGGGCCACAGCGCTAGGTGCGCGTCAGGGCAACTTGTAGCGCCACGGCCAAAGTCTTACTCTTACAGGTAAGAGTAAGGAGGTGCCGATGCGGATCACGTCCAAGGGCCAGGTGACTATTCCCGCCGATATTCGCGAACGGGCCGGGCTCCTGCCCGAGACCGAGGTGGATTTCGAGTTCGACGGCAAGGTCGTGCGGATTGTGCCAGCCGTGGCGCGCCGTAAGATGGGACGCGGCGACAGGCTCGTCGCGCATCTGCGTCGGAGCAAGGGCGATATCGCCATGACGACCGATGAGATCATGGCGCTGACGCGCGAGCCCGAATGAGCGCAGTCCTCGTCGACAGCAATGTCCTGCTCGACATTCTGACGCAGGACGCCCGCTGGTGTGCCTGGTCGGCGCGAGCCCTATCCGAGGCCGCTGATCGGCAGCGGCTTGTGATCAACGCGATAGTCTATGCCGAAATCTCGACCCATTATTCACGGGTCGAGGATTTGGATGCGGCCCTCCCGACGACGATGCTGGAGCGGGAGCCGGTTCCATTCGCAGCTGCATTCCTGGCCGGCAAGTGCTTCCTTGCCTACAAGAGTCGAGGCGGTGTGAAGCAATCACCGCTCCCCGATTTCTTCATCGGCGCACATGCAGCGGTCGCCGGCTACACGCTGATCACGCGCGATGCGTCCCGCTATCGGACATATTTCCCCGGCTTGCCGCTGATCGCTCCGGACGCAACAGATCAAATCTGAAGCCTTGGAACTTGGGCCGACTCTATCTGAACCGCAGATTCTCGCGCGACAGCTGGTCGAGACTGGTGACGCCCATCAGCTTCATGCTGCGCTCGACTTCCGTCTTGAGCTGGCCGAGGGCGCGTTCGACGCCGGGCTGCCCAGCCGCCGCGAGCGGATAGAGATAGTAGCGCCCGATGCCGACGGCCTTGGCCCCGAGCGACAGGGCCTTCAGCACATGCGTGCCGCGCTGGATGCCGCCGTCCATGATCACGTCGATCTTGTCGCCGACCGCATCGACGATCTCGGCGAGCTGGTCGAAGGCGGCGCGCGAGCCGTCGAGCTGCCGGCCGCCATGGTTGGAGAGGATGATGCCGGTGCAGCCGATCTCGGCGGCGCGCTTCGCGTCGGCGACCGACATGATCCCCTTGAGGCAGAACTGCCCGGACCAGAGTTTGACCATCTCGGCGACGTCGTCCCAGGTCATCGACGGGTCGAGCATCTCAGTGAAATAGCGGCTGATCGACATCACGCCGCTGCCCATGTCGACATGGCTGTCGAGCTGCGGCAGGCTGAATTTCTCATGGGTGAGGTAGTTCAGCGCCCATTGCGGCTTGATCGCGAACTGGGTGATGCCGGCGAGGTTGAGCCGGAACGGGATCGAGAAGCCGGTGCGCAGGTCGCGCTCGCGATTGCCGCCGGTGATGCTGTCGACGGTCAGCATCATGACGTTGACGCCGGCGCTCTTGGCGCGCTCCATCATCGCCCGGTTCAGGCCGCGATCCTTGTGGAAGTAGAACTGGTAGACCTGCGGCCCGCTATGGGCCTTGCGCAATTCCTCGAGGCTGATCGTGCCGAGCGAGGACACGCCGAACATGGTGCCATAGCGCGCCGCGGCCGCTGCGACCGCTCGCTCGCCCTGATGATGGAAGAGCCGCTGCAAGGCCGTCGGCGAGCAGTAGAACGGCACGGCGAGCTTCTGACCCATCACCGTGACGGAGGTGTCGAGGCTGCTGACGCCGCGCAGGACGCTCGGAACGAGGTCGCAGCGCTCGAAGCTCTCGGAATTGCGCCGGAGGGTGACCTCGTCATCGGCGCCGCCATCGATGTAGTTGAAGATCGGGCCCGGCAGCCGCTTCCTGGCGAGAGTGCGGAAGTCGTGGAAGTTGTGGCAGTCGTTCAGGCGCATCGTTTGCTTCGGCGTCGTTCTGGCAAGGCGAGCATGTGCCGGCGACCATTGGATCGGCTGCCGTCGTTGCTGTCCGGAGGCGGGAGCGGCACTCTATCGCGCAGCGCCGGCCTTGGCCATATTGCGCGGCACTGTGCGCGGCTCGGGATTGCCGGGCAGTGGCTGGCTCCGTCGCATGATCATTGATTGTTCATCCGGTTTTCGGCATGACCACGCCGCACCCGGTGCGCTGCAACAAGCGGGCGCCGCAAATGCGAAACCAGGCGGACCCGCCGGCGTTGATGTCGGCGACAACGTTGGGAAAGGCAGGCTATGGCAGGGCAGAAGTGGGTCTACACCTTCGGCGACGGCAAGGCCGAAGGCGAGGCGGGCATGAAGAACCTGCTCGGCGGCAAGGGCGCGAACCTGGCCGAGATGAGCAATCTGGGGCTTCCGGTGCCTCCGGGCTTTACCATCACCACGCAGGTCTGCACCTGGTATTACGACAACGGCAAGAGCTTCCCGGCCGAACTCGATGGTGAGGTCAAGGATGCGCTCGCCGGCATGGCGAAGCTCACCGGCAAGACCTTCGGCGACCCGGCCAATCCGCTGCTGGTCTCGGTCCGCTCCGGTGCTCGCGCCTCGATGCCGGGCATGATGGACACCGTCCTCAATCTCGGCCTCAACGACGTCACCGTCGAGGCGGTCGCCAAGGCCTCGGGCGATGCCCGTTTCGCCTATGACAGCTATCGCCGCTTCATCACCATGTACTCGAACGTCGTGCTCGACATCGATCACGGCCATTTCGAGGAGGCGCTCGAGGACTACAAGGAGCGCAAAGGTCTCCATCTCGACACCGACCTCTCGGCCGATGACTGGAAGATTCTGGTTGGCAAGTACAAGGACATCGTCAGGAAGGAGCTCGGCTCCGACTTCCCGCAGGACCCGCAGCAGCAGCTCTGGGGCGCGGTCGGCGCCGTCTTCTCGTCCTGGATGAATGCCCGCGCCATCAAGTACCGCGAGCTCAACAGTATCCCGGCTTCCTGGGGCACGGCGGTCAACGTCCAGTCGATGGTCTTCGGCAATATGGGCGAGACCTCGGCGACCGGCGTCGCCTTCACCCGCAATCCCTCGACCGGCGAGAACGCGCTCTATGGCGAGTTCCTGATCAACGCCCAGGGCGAGGACGTCGTCGCCGGCATCCGCACGCCGCAGGACATTACCGAGGCGGCCAAGGCCGCCGCCAAATCCGACAAGCCTTCGATGGAGAAGGCGATGCCGGAGGCCTATGCCGAGCTCTGCCGCATCTACGGCATCCTCGAGAAGCATTACCGCGATATGCAGGACATGGAGTTCACCATCCAGGAGGGCAAGCTCTGGATGCTGCAGACCCGTTCCGGCAAGCGCACCGCCAAGGCGGCGCTCAGGATCGCGGTCGAGCTCGCCCGCGAAGGCCTGATCACCGAGACCGAAGCGGTCGGTCGCGTCGAGCCCGGCGCGCTCGACCAGCTCCTGCATCCGACCATCGACACCAAGGCCGAGCGCCGCGTGCTGACCGCCGGCCTGCCGGCCTCACCCGGCGCCGCAGCCGGCGAGATCGTCTTCACCTCCGAGGCCGCCGAGGCCGGCAAGAAGGCGGGCAGGAAGGTCATTCTCGTCCGCGTCGAGACCTCGCCTGAGGACATTCACGGCATGCACGCCGCCGAGGGCATCCTGACCACGCGCGGCGGCATGACCTCGCATGCGGCGGTCGTGGCGCGCGGCATGGGCAAGCCCTGCGTCTCCGGTGCTGGCCAGATTCGGGTCGATTACGCCAAGGGCACGATGACCGTGGGCGCAACCACGCTGAAGGCCGGCGACTTCGTCACCATCGACGGCAGCAACGGCCAGGTGCTGCTCGGCGAGGTCAAGATGCAGCAGCCCGAGCTCTCCGGCGACTTCCGGACGCTGATGGGTTGGGCCGACAAGGTTCGCCGTCTCAAGATCCGCGCCAATGCCGAGACGCCACGCGACGCCAAGGCGGCCCGCGAATTCGGCGCCGAGGGCATCGGCCTCTGCCGCACCGAGCACATGTTCTTCGATGCCGGCCGCATCCTCGCCGTGCGCGAGATGATCCTGGCCGATGAGGAGAAGGGCCGGCGGGCCGCGCTCGCCAAGCTCCTGCCGATGCAGCGTCAGGACTTCGTCGAGCTCTTCACCATCATGCAGGGCCTGCCGGTCACGATCCGCCTGCTCGATCCGCCGCTGCACGAGTTCCTGCCGCACACGGACGAGGAGATCGCCGAGGTCGCGGCGGCGATGGGCACGACCACTGACAAGCTGAAGCGTCGCGCCACCGAGCTGCACGAATTCAACCCGATGCTCGGCTTCCGCGGCGTGCGCCTCGCCGTCGCCTATCCCGAGATCGCCGAGATGCAGGCGCGCGCGATCTTCGAGGCGGCGGTGATCGCCGCCAAGGAGACCGGCCACCCGGTCATGCCGGAGGTGATGGTGCCGCTCGTCATGGGCTCGCCCGAGCTCGACCTGGTCAAGGGCCGGATCGACGCGATGGCGGACGCCGTGAAGACGGAGAGCGGCACGCAGTTCACCTATCAGGTCGGTACCATGATCGAACTGCCGCGCGCTGCGCTGCGGGCGGAGGAGATCGCGGGGAGTGCCGAGTTCTTCTCCTTCGGCACCAACGACCTGACGCAGACCACGCTCGGCATCAGCCGTGACGACGCTGGCTCCTTCCTCGGCTCCTATACGGCGCGCGGCCTGCTCGAATCCGATCCCTTCGTGACGATCGACCAGGACGGCGTCGGTGAACTGGTCAGGATCGCCGTCGAGCGCGGCCGCAAGGCGCGGCCGAACATCAAGCTCGGCATCTGCGGCGAGCATGGCGGCGATCCCGCCTCGATCGGCTTCTGCGAGAGTGTCGGCCTGGATTACGTCTCCTGCTCGCCCTTCCGCGTGCCGATCGCGCGCCTCGCTGCTGCGCAGGCGGCTCTGGGAGCGATCAAGGCCAAGGACGCCTGAGAAGTCGGGGAGGGCGCGATCCATCATGGCGGCACGTGCCCTCACCACCATCGGCTTCGATGCCGACGACACGCTCTGGCAGAATGAGCAGTTCTTCCGGTTGACGGAAGACCGCTTCGTCGCGTTGCTCGGCGAGCATGGCGAGGCGGCCGAGATCTCCGGCAAGCTGCTCGAGGCCGAGAAGCGCAACCTTGCCTTCTACGGTTTCGGCATCAAGGGCTTCACCCTCTCGATGATCGAGACCGCGCTGGAGGTCACGCGCGGGCAGGTGCCGCCGGCGGTGATCGGCGAGATTCTCGCCGCCGGCCGCGAGATGCTCCGCCATCCGGTCGAGACGCTGCCGCATGCACAGGATGCGCTCGCGGCGCTCGCCGGCCGCTACCGGCTGGTGCTGATCACCAAGGGCGATCTCTTCGACCAGGAGCGCAAGCTGGCCCAGTCAGGGCTCGGCGATTTCTTCGACGCGGTCGAGATCGTCAGCGACAAGAGCGCCGCGACCTATGAGAAGCTCTTCGCCCGCCATGGCGACGGGCCGGGGCGAGCCATGATGGTCGGCAACTCGCTGAAATCCGACATCGTCCCGGCGCTCGCCGCCGGCGCCTGGGCTGTGCACGTGCCGCACGCGTTGACCTGGGCTCTGGAGCATGCCGAGGAGCCGACCGGGCACGAGCGCTATCGGGCACTGCCCGATCTCGCAGGGTTGGCGGCGGTGCTCCGCGACATCGACGCTTGATGCGATGACGCTCCGTCGCGTTGCTGGATACGTCGCTGCACTTGCCGTGGCCGCCGCCCTGCTTGCTACCGCGCTCGGCGCGATGGCCGGGCTTTTCCCGTATCTGGAACTGATCAATCACTTCAGATGGGTGCTGCTCGGCGGCTCGGCCATCGTGGCATTGGCGGCGTTCTGGGCCGGCGGACGGGTGCTTGTCCGCCTCGGCATCGTGGTGCTGGCCGTCAATGCGCTGCTGGCGGCCGTGCCGCTGATGTCGCAGGCTTCGTCGGCTGCGCGACCGACGCTGCGCGTGACGACGTTCAATGTCTGGATCGGCAATCGTGAGCCGCAAGCTGTCGTCAACTTCCTGCGCGAGGAAGATGCCGACGTCGTCGTCCTGCAGGAGGTCGGCAGCAGGCTAGAACAGGAGATCGTTCCGCCGCTCAAGGACAAGTATCCGCATGTCATGTCTTGCGCCCGGCGCAATTGCGGACTCGTCCTGCTGTCGAAGACGGCGTGGCTCGATGCCGGTTTTTCGGATCGAACGCATGCCAGCCCGCCAGTGGTGTGGGCGCGCTTTGCTGGAAGCGGCAAGCCCTATGTGATCACGGGCCTGCATCTGGCCTACCCGTTTCAACCGGAGATGCAGGTCGACCACATCGATTGGCTCGCCGATCGCCTGCGAAAGGCGCAAGACACACAGATGCTGGTCGGCGATTTCAACCTCACCCCTTTTTCTCTCAAGCTCAACTCACTGGCATTCAAGGCGAACCTGCGTCGCCACGCGACATTGGGCGCCTCGTGGCCTGCCGTCCGTTTCATGCCTGTCGTCTTGCTCGATAATCTGCTGGCCAGTCCCGAGGTCAGGGCGGTCAGTGTACGCTACGGCGCCGACAGTCACGGCTCGGACCATTACCCGGTGACGTTCGATATCGCGCTCGATTGACGGCGCGCCGGCCGCTTGTGCGAAGCTGGGCAATTGGCCATGCGTGGACTCGCGGCCGCTATGCGAAGTGGGTATCCGATGAAGCGACCTAAGCGCGTAGTCTGGAGCTGCGCTGTCGTCCTGTTGCTGGCGAGCTGCGGCCGGGAGTGGCAACAGGGAAACATCGGGCTCGGCCCCCAGACACCCAAGCCATTGGCTGAGGCCCAGACACTTTGCGCAGATCAAGTGGCCGAGCGGGGCTTGTATAACGGGTGCATGCACCAGTACGGCTGGGTCAATGCGCCGACCACTATCTTGACCCCCTAGTGCAAGCCTTCGAGTTCCAGCAATGGGCCTTGCTGGACCGAGCTTGCAATTTATGCTAGGTCCCCCGATGTAAGACGAGATGCGGCCGGTTCTGGCCAATCCTCCGCGCGGGTATTCCGACCGGCGGGCCACTTCAGATCCACCACACGTCGATACAAGACCAGGGCGGGCGTCCGCGCGCCGGACCTGGGTTCCATGAATACGCGGATCTGAAGTGCAAGGATTAGTCCCGCTATGAACAAGGGCACCGTCAAGTGGTTCAACGCCACCAAGGGCTACGGCTTCATCACCCCTGAGGCCGGCGGCCCGGACGTTTTCGTCCACATCAGCGCCGTCGAGCGCGCTGGCCTGCGCGAGCTGCGCGAAGGTCAGGTCGTCTCCTACGAGCTGATCGCCGATCGCAAGACCGGCAAGTCCTCGGCTGGCAACCTCGTCGCCAACTGAAGGCATTTTTCGGGCGGACATCAGTGTCCGCCCGTTTCCAGACGCAGGCCATAGCCTGCGATACACGACATCCCCCGGCGCAGTGGCTAGCGGTTCGCCGGGCGGAAAGAGACCATGCGTAGACCGAGACGGCATGTCGAGGCGCTTCCGTTCACCACGTGCGCCCCATGTCGTTCGGCTCAGAAAGACCTGATTTGACTAAATTTACCGACCTCGGCCTGGCCGAGCCGCTTCTCAAAGCGCTCGCCGCCGAAGGTTATGAGACGCCGACGCCGATCCAGGCGCAGGCGATCCCTTCGATTCGCGATGGCCGTGACCTGCTCGGAGCCGCCCAGACCGGCACCGGCAAGACGGCTGCGTTCTCGCTGCCCATGCTGCACCGGCTGCTGAACCAGCCGCGGCGCATGCAGCCGCGCTCGGTGCGCGCGCTCATTCTGTCACCGACGCGCGAGCTCTCGGCCCAGATCGAGGCCAGCATCCGCACCTACGCCCAGTTCACCTCGCTGAAGTCGACGGTGATCTTCGGCGGCGTTCCGGTCGGCAAGCAGATCCGTGCGCTCGGCCAGCATGTCGATATCCTCGTCGCGACCCCGGGCCGTCTGCTCGACCTCGTCGACCAGCGCGCTGTCTCGCTGCGCGAGATCGAGTTCCTGGTGCTGGACGAAGCCGACCAGATGCTCGACCTCGGCTTCATCCATGCGCTGCGCAAGATCGCGACGCTGATCCCGAAGCAGCGCCAGACCCTGCTGTTCTCGGCGACCATGCCGAAGGCGATCCGCGAGATCGCCCAGGCCTATCTGACCGACCCGGTCGAGGTCGCGGTCGCGCCCGTCGCCACTACCGCCGAGAAGATCGACCAGCGCGTCATCTTCACGGAAGCTGGCCAGAAGCCGGCCCTGCTGGCGAAGACTTTGAGCGTTCCGGAAATGGAGCGCGCCATCGTCTTCACCCGCACCAAGCACGGCGCCGACAAGGTCGTTCGTCAGCTCGAGCAGGCCGGCATCAAGTCTGCCGCGATCCATGGCAACAAGAGCCAGGGCCAGCGCGAGCGTGCCCTTGGCGCCTTCCGTGACGGCGAATTGCGCATCCTGGTCGCGACCGACATCGCTGCGCGCGGCATCGATGTCGACGGCATCAGCCATGTCGTCAATTTCGACCTGCCGAACGTGCCGGAGACCTATGTCCATCGCATCGGCCGCACCGCGCGCGCCGGGGCGTCAGGCCTTGCCATCGCTTTCTGCACGCCGGAAGAGCGCGGCGATCTCGCCGCGATCGAGAAGCTGACCAAGGTCGCGCTCACCCCGGTCGGCGACGTGCCGTATTGGGATGGCCGCACCCCGAAGAAGCCGCCGCAGAACCGTGGCGGCCGTGGCCAGGGCCGTCCGCAGAACGGGCAGCAGCCCGGGCAGGGGCAGCGTCGCGACGGCCGGGGCGCTCCGTCCCATGGCCGCGGCGGCCAGCGTCCTGAGCAGGGCGAGCGCCAGGGGCAGCCGCATCGCGAGCAGTCCCGCCCGAGCCAGCCGCGCCAGCACCAGGCGCGTCCGGAGCAGCAGCGCCATGAGCGTCCGGCCCAGCGCCAGGACACCGGCGGTACACGAAAAGAAGCGGTTTCCGGCAAGGAAGGGCTTGGCGGCGTCGCGTTCTTGCAGCAAAGAACGGGACAACGACGCACCGGCGGCGGCGGGCGGCGCCCGAACTGACAGGCGCCGTAATCGCTGGGGCCAGGCTCATGAGGCCTGGCCCCGCGCCGAGGACAAGACGAAGGATCAGCGAATGGCGAAAGAAGAACTGCTCGAATTCGACGGCACCGTGGTCGAGGTGCTCCCGGACGGCAACTACCGGGTCAAGCTCGACAATGACCACGTCATCCTGGCCTATGCCGCCGGTAAGATGAAGAAGAACCGCATCCGCACCATCGCCGGCGACCGCGTGGTCGTGGAGATGTCGCCTTACGACCTCGACCGGGGCCGGATCAACTTCCGCCAGAAGACCGCCAGCCCCGGCCCGATGCCGCCGCGGCCGCAGAACTTCCGCCGGCGCTGAGCCTGCGATGCGCTTCAGCCGGCCCGAGCAATTCTTTGTCGCTGCCGGCGTCGGGCTAGGCGCGCTCGCCTCGCTCGCGGTCAACAATGGCTGGATCGCAAGAGGCGGCACCTTCCCGCCTTTCGTCTACGTGCTGCTGGCGCTCGCGCTGGTCGAGGTCGTCGCCGGCTTCGCGACGAAGCAGCCGCCAGGCACCCTGTTCTCGATGCCCGCCCGCATCCTCGCCTTCGCGCTCGGCGTCGGCGTGCTGATCCTGCTGACCGGCGGCTTGGCCTGAACCGACAGTGACCTTTCAAGCGCGACGTTGATCCATCAACGTCATGCTCGCCCTTGTGGCGAGCATCCACGCCTTGAACACCACCTTCGATGAAGGAAGGCACGGATGGTCGGGACAAGCCCGACCATGACGGGTGAGGGCGGCTCGCGCGCCGCTCCAATGTTGATCCCAAGCAAGAAAAAAGCCCCGGCCGAAGCCGGGGCGTGAGGTGCTTGTTACGTGGTGACAGGTACTACGAAGAAAACGCGAAAACTCAGTAGCCGCTCTTGGCCCAGTACTGCGAGCCGGGGCTGACCAGAACCTGGCGCTGCCGCGTCGCATATTCGGCCGGCACGGTCTGGTGCTCGACCCGCGAGGCGCTGACCATGACGCGGCGGCTGCGCTGGCCGTACACGGCCGGAATGACGTCGTAGTCGACCGAGGCCGGCGAGACTTCGACGGTGCGCTGCTGATAGCCGTACTGTGCGGGGACATGGACCCAGCAGCCGGTGGTCTGGCCATAGGCGTCGCGGGTGACTTCCCAGCGCTTGGTCGCCGGCGAGATCAGGACTTTCTCGGAGACGGTCTTGTACTGGGCCGGGATATGGCGGGCGACGCGGCGCTCCGGCTGGATCACCACCTGCTCGGTGACGGTGTCGTACTGAGCCGGGACGACCCGCGAGAAGGTGCGCTCGGGCCGCACGACATAGCTCTCGTCGACGGTGCCGTAGACCGGAGGGGTCGAGACCAGCTTGTAGCAGGAGCCGCCGCCGCAATTGCTGACCGGCGCCCGGTAGCAGGAGGAGCTGCTGCAACCGCCGGCGAGCGCCGGAGCGGCGAGGCTCATCAGCGCCGTGGTGGCGAGAGCCGAAAGCGAAAGAAGCCTGAACGTCATAGCTGACCCCAACCCTGCGTTGCGCAGCGCTCCGGCTGCGTCGTTGAGGTAAGAAAGCCTGAGACGATCTATGAAGACAAGGTTAACTGCAAAACAAGGTAAAATTAACCAATTCTACCGGAACGGAAACAGCCCCGTCATGACTGTCGCGTCCGGTACGCTACCCAGTATTCAAGGGTTTCAGCACTGGCCGGCGCAGGAGCCGGCCAGTGCCACTGGCCCGTCTGGAAGCAGCTTTGCGTTCGGCCCTCAGTCGATGGCGCCGCGCTTCATGCCGAAGCCTTCGATATAGCAGCTGCAGGACGAATTGGCTGGCGCCGGCCTGGCTGCGCAGGAGCCGCGCGAGGTTATGCAGGTATCGCCGAAACGCTGGCGATAGGGCCGCTCATAGCCATGGCGCGGGCGGTCGTAGCCATAGGGCGGCGGCGGCCGATCGTAATCGTAGCGCGGCGGCGGCGGCCGGTAGGGGTCGTAATACTGGGCGTTCGCGCTGGTCGCGGACGAGATGGCCGCTCCGATGAGGGCCACGATGGCGAGCGTCTTGAACATCGTGCCTGTACTCCTGTTCTGCGCGAGGCCAAAGCCAAGGGCGGGATCGTCAGGGAAGGATAGAGGACGGCGATGAACGGAAGCTGAGCGTCGTCTTCCGGCCCCATAGGCAAGGCCCGCCGGCGCAAGCCGGCGGGCCAGATGGAGTAACGGATCGCCAGCGGCGCGTTAATGCCAGGTCTGGCGGCCGTACCAATCGTCGACATCGGTCCGGACCTTGTCCTTCTCGATCCCGTAACGTTCCTGGATCTTGCCTTCGAGCTGGTCGCGCTTGCCGGCGATGACGTCGAGATCGTCATCGGTCAGCTTGCCCCACTGCTCCTTGACCTTGCCCTTGAGCTGCTTCCAGTTTCCTTCGACGCGGTTCCAGTCCATTGGACGCTCCTCGTGTTCGTGATGGGTATGCTGAAGGAACGCGCGGGCGGTGCGATTGTTCGGCGCAAAGACTCGTTTTCTCTGTGAAAACTGACCCTCTCGCCTAGGAATGGCTCTGCGCACGCCCTGCGAGACGCGCGCGCAGGCGTGGCGTCGCCCAGTCCAGGAAGGCGCGGACCTTCAGGCTGCGCAAGCCTCCCTCGGCATAGGCGAGACTGACCGGCAGCCGCGCCGGGGCGAACTCCTCCAGCACGGCTTCGAGGGTGCCTTGCCGCAGTTCGTCCTCGACCTGGTAGGACAGCACGCGCACCAGGCCGAAGCCGGCAAGCGCCGCATCTATGGCTGCGATCGTCGAGTTCACCGAGAGCCGCGCCTTGGGCTCGTCGCCGAGGGCAGGGTTGTCGCCGCGATAGCGCCATTCCGGCGTGACTGAAAAGCCGCGGAACGAGATGCCGTCATGGTCGCTGAGGTCGCCCGGAGTCCGCGGCCTGCCGCGGCGGTCGAGATAGGCCGGGCTGGCGCAGATGACGCGCCTGACCTCTCCGACCTTCACCGCAATCAGCTCCCCGGAGTCGAGATGGCCGATCCGCACGGCGACGTCGATATGCTCGTCGGCGAGGTTTATCTGCCGGTCTTCGAGATGGAGCTTGAGCGAGATCTCCGGATTTTGCTCCAGGAAGGCGAGGGTGACCGGCATGACATGGCGCTGGCCGAACAATGTCGGCGCGGTGAGGCGCAGTTCCCCCCGGGGCGCGCTGTATTCGCCGGCGGCGATGCGCTCAGCCTCCTCGACCTGTTCGAGGATGCGCTTGCTGGCTTCGAGATAGGCCAAGCCGGCCTCGGTCAGCTCGGTCCCGCGCCGCGTGCGCAGCATCAGCTTTGCCCGCAGATGCGTTTCGAGATCGGCGATCTTGCGGCTGACGGTCGCGAGCGGCATGCGCAGCTTGCGCGCCGCCGCCGACAGGCTCCCGGCCTCCACGACCGAGAGTAGCACCGCCATGGCATCGAGACGATCCATCAGCCTTCCGTAATTCGAGAGGGTATCTCCACGATCTGTCCATAGCACCCGGTGATCGAGAGGACTACGTCGATCCTTACTGAGGCGCCGCTCTTGGCGCCCCGCGCTCGGATGAGCCCAGGAGTTCACAATGACCGGTCTTTCACGCAGGGGATTTTCACTCGGCCTCCCGGCCCTGGCGGCGGCAGGTGCCGGTCTGTCCTTGGCCAGCCTGGCGCAGGCGCCGGCTACCGCCGAGCGTGCCCCGCCGCCGGTGGCGCAGCTCAGGATCGGCCGCTTCAAGGTGACGGCGCTGAGCGATGGCTATGTGGACATGCCCTATGAATATTTCCCCGGCCGCTCCGCCGCCGAGGTCGAGGCGCTGGCCAAGGCGCAGTTTTCGGCGCGGCTCGGCGGCATCAGGATGATGTTCAACCAGTACCTGATCGAGGACGGTAGCCAGCGCATCCTGATCGATGCCGGCCCCGGCGGCACGATCGGTCAGTCCGGGAAGCTGCTGGCAGGCTTAAACGCGCTCGGCCTCGACCGTGGCAGGATCGACGCCGTGATCGTCACCCATATGCACCAGGACCATATCGGCGGCCTCGTCGCCGGTGAGCAGGCCAACTTCGCCAAGGCCGAGATTTATGTCGACCGCCGCGAACTCGCGCACTGGACCAACCCGGCGATCCGTTCGGGTTCTCCGGCCTATCTTCAGAACGGTATCAAGCTCGCTGGCGAGGTGTCGCGGCTCTATCCCAAGCTGCAGGCCATCGACGGCGAACGCGAGATCGTCCCTGGCGTCTCGATCGTCGACCTCTCGGGTCACACCCCCGGCCATGTCGGCATTCGCATCGCCGATGCCGGCCAGAGCCTGATCATGGCCGGCGACATGCTCTTCCCGGTGGTCCACCCGGCGGGTCTCGATGTGAACTTCCTGTTCGAGCAGGACCGCCCGGCCGCGCAGGCGATGCGTGCCCGCTTCTTCCAGCACGCGGCCGCGGAGGGCGCCCTGATCGCCGCGACCCATATGCCGTTCCCGGGCCTCGGCCGCGTCGTTGCCGAGCAGGGTCAGTATCGCTGGCTGCCGGCCGCTTGGGCCTTCCAGGACTAGAGGCCGTTATCTCTGGATGATGAGCGAGGCCGGGATCGGTTCCGGCCTCGCGCATTTTGGGGCGGAATCGTCCCGATGTCGCGAAAATCGGCAAGCCGCTAAAATGCGAGCAAAATCCGTATCAGTCGGCCAAGGGGCGGCAGGCTAGGGAGGACCATCACAGCCCAGAACAGGCCATGACATACTCAGCGCAAGACATCACGAACGCCCTCCTGAGGATCAAGGAGGATGGCTTCGTCCTCGACAATGACGCCTTCGGCTATGCCGCGATCAGATGGGACGCCCGCCGGCTGAAGCGCGACCTGCGCGAAGCCGGCTATGCCGGCGCGGAGCTGGCCCAAGGCCGGATGATGAACGAGGGCGAGTCGATCTGCTGGCTCTACAATCCCGATATGGTCGCTAGGGACGAGGTCGATCGCCTTGCGGCAGCGCGGCATTCGGCGCTCTACGGCGAGTAGGCGCGCAGGGTAGAGGCTGGGCGCTTATCGCCCCTGCTGCGCGCAGCAGGGCGTCGCGGCGTCCTGTTCGAGAACTGCCGCCTGGCCGTCATAGTCGCTCGCCATCTCGGTCAGGCGGGCCGCGCCCTCGCTGTCACGGGCCGTATCGGCCCAGCGGCGGCACATCAACGCCTTCACGCGCAGGGCCTGAGCCTGCCGAACTCTGTCGTAGTCCATGGCGACGCTCCCACACCAGTTCACCATGCAACTTGCGCCCGTCAGGGCCGAAAACGCTCCGATCGCGGAAGTGATCACGCGCGCCTGAGCGGCTTGGAACAAATTACTGTCCAAGCGGGCTTTTGGATGCACAGACCGAAATCGGAAGTGTCGAACTGCCGTGGCGCGGCTGCTTGTTGCCTTTGATCTCACTTTACTACTTGGTTGACAAAGCACCACTGCATGTTGCTGGCAGCGTTAATAGCGAAGTTCCAGCAATGGCCGTCTTGCACATTAAGCATGTTTCTTACCAAAATCAGGTATGACCTACAGATAGTTATGAATCGGCCTGCAAGGATTGGCGAGTGGTTGCTTGATGAGACGGAATTCACATCTGTCGCATCGATATCATCGATGTGTAGATCAATGAGTGCAATTGCCGGCCGGGGCAACAGTCGATTATTGCCGGGCCGGGCGGTTAGACAAGCTGTCAGCTATGTCTGACCCGGCCGCAGCTTGTAGAAGACGTGCCGGCCGATCGTGTCCATCTTCTTCAGCTTCCGCGCCCAGTACGGCCGGACATAGTCGGCGTGGTAGTGGGTGGAGGCGCCGACCTCAGCCAGATAGGTCGTGCCGTCATAGACCTCGCGGGCGATGCGGACAGCGTCACGCCAGGGGCCGGGCTCGGTGATGCGCAGCGACTTGCCCTCGCAGGCGAAGGTGAATTGGCAGGCGAGGTGGCGGCTGGCGTTCTGGTAGACTGCGCCGCAGACGGTATTCGGATAGAGCCCGCTCTTGACGCGGTTGAGCACCACCTGCGCCACCGCGGCGCGGCCCTGCTCGCCCTCCGAACGCGCCTCGAAATAGACGGCTTCGGCCAGGCAGCGCTGCTCCTTGGCCATGTTCTCGGGCGCGATCAGGCTGGTGTAGATCTGCTTTTCGCTGGGATCGACGGTGCGCAGGTCCGTGGTCGCCCCGCGTTCCGACTTGGCGATCCGGCTGCGCGATTTCGGCTCGGCCGCGACGGGCGCCATCTGCATCGGCGTGGCGGAAGCGCCTCCGGCGATGCCCGTGGCCGTCGGCGTGCCGGATGACTGGCCGAGCGCGGCCGGGACTGATGGCGTCGAGCCATCGAGGTTGTCCGGGGAGAGTTCGCCATGGCGCGGCGAGCCGATGCTCTTCGGAACCGCCGTCGGCGAGGAATCGGACAAGGCCGGGTCGGTCACGCCCTCGTCGCGCAGGAAGGGCTCGAAGCCGAGCGGTGGCTCCTCCGGGCTTTCCTGCGCTTCCAGGGAGAAACCGCCCGAGATCAGCCCGGGCTGGGTGTCGCCGAAAACGACCTGCTCCAGCTCGCCGGGCGGGCCGTTTCGGGTCAGCGTCGGGCGCAGGGACACGATCGGATCGCCCTTGCTGCTGCGGTCGACCTGCGGGAAGGCGCTGGCGGTGCGCTTCATATCCTCGCGCGGCCGGCGTGGATCGACTGCGAAGGTCCGCTCGGGTGTCTCGAAGGAGAGGCGCGCCGGCTGGATCAGGCGGGCATAGGCGCGCTCCGGCATATGGAAGGCGCTGGCCGCGACGAGCAGGGACGGGCCTTCCGCGAGGTCGGAGAGCGCGCCGGGCGCGGTGCGGGGGATCAGCGAGCCCGGAGGGCCGAGGACATCGGGCTTCTGCCCGGCCGAGGCGGTGAAGGAGACCAGCATGCCGGCCGAGAGCGCCCAGGGAGCGACCGTCGCCAGCGCCCAGCGCAGCTTCTGCCAGCCCATTCGCTTCGATCGCCGACGCAGACGCAACTGACGAAAGCCCTCGCATGGAGAAGACGAAAGACGAGTGGCCGCGAATCCGATGATGCAAATTCGCGACAGTTGGATAATCCCTTGTCAGGGTTGAAGGGGGGTTAACGGCCACCGGCTCGGCACGCCAAGCTCTCCGCCAAAAGACGGCTTTCGCGATCGGCGATTCTTCCCTTATGCTGCGCCGCAACAAAGGGAGAGAGACATGAATGCCACCGCCCTCAAGGCCGATTCCGAGGCCAATGCCGTCGCGTTGATCGCTGCCGCCTTGCCGGGTTTCGAGACCTTGCTGGAGGAGGCGGTGGCCGCCGTCAGGCAGAAGGTGCTGGTCGACGGCCGGATTTCCTCGGCGAAGCTGGAGCAGGAGCAGCACGCAGCCCACGGTCTCTCCTGGCTCGCCACCTATGTGATGGCGCTGCGCGAGCTCAAGGCCTATGGCGAGCGCCTGCAGGCCGAGGATCGCTACGGCGCGATCGAGGACTACGCGATCCGGATCGGCGCCGGCGAATATGCCGCCCAGATCTTCGGCGGCATCCCGATGAGTCAGGGCGAGATCGTCCGCCTGCCGGCGCTCGGTCTCTCCGTCAAGGCGGTCGCCGCCGCTTGCTCTGATGCCGCCGAGCAACTGATCGCCGAGGGCAATACGCCAGAGAACCGCGCCCGTTTCGTCGCGCTGTTCAGCCAGAGCCAGGGGCTCGCCAGCGTTGGCGATCCCGGCCTCGACGAGACGTTGGAAGCGATCCGCACGGAGATGCGCCGCTTCTGCGAGGCGCAGGTGACGCCGCATGCGCATGAATGGCACCTGCAGAACGAATACATCCCGCTGCCGGTGGTCGAGCAGATGGCCGAGCTCGGCGTCTTCGGCCTGACCATCCCCGAGGAGTTCGGCGGCATGGGCCTGTCGAAGGTCTCGATGTGCGTCGTCTCGGAGGAGCTCTCGCGCGGCTATATCGGCGTCGGCTCGCTCGGAACCCGCTCCGAGATCGCTGCCGAGCTGATCCTGAACGGCGGCACCGACGAGCAGAAGGCTTATTGGCTGCCGAAGATCGCCTCGGGCGAGATCCTGCCGACCGCGGTCTTCACCGAGCCGAACACCGGCTCCGACCTCGCCTCGCTGCGCACCAAGGCGGTGAAGGATGGTGACGTCTGGAAGGTCTATGGCAACAAGACCTGGATCACCCATCCTGTCCGCGCCGACATCATGACGCTGCTCGTCCGCACCGATTCGGATGCGCCGGGATATCGCGGCCTCTCCATGCTGATCGCCGAGAAGCCGCGCGGCACCGATGCCGAGCCGTTCCCGGTCGAGGGCCTGACCGGCGGCGAGATCGAGGTGCTCGGCTATCGCGGCATGAAAGAATACGAGCTCGCCTTCGACGGCTTCGAGGTGAAGGGGGAGAACCTGCTCGGCGGCGTCGAGGGCCAGGGCTTCAAGCAGCTGATGCAGACCTTCGAGGCGGCCCGCATCCAGACCGCGGCGCGCGCGCTCGGCGTCGCACAATCGGCCTTCGATCTCGGCCTGCGCTATGCTCAGGAGCGCATCCAGTTTGGCAAGCCGTTGATCGCCTTCCCGCGTGTCGCCGACAAGCTCGCCATGATGGCGGCCGAACTCGTCATCGCCCGCCAGCTGACCTATTTCGCCGCTCGCGAGAAGGATGCCGACCGGCGCTGCGATCTGGAAGCGGGCATGGCCAAGCTCTTGGGCGCCCGTGTTGCCTGGGCGGCGGCCGACAACGCGCTACAGATCCATGGCGGCAACGGCTTTGCGCTGGAATATCCGGTCAGCCGCGTGCTCTGCGACGCCCGCATCCTCAACATTTTCGAGGGTGCTGCCGAGATCCAGGCGCAGGTGATCGCGCGGAGGTTGGTGGAGGGGTGAGGGAAGTCTAGCTGTCGTACTCGGCGTCGTTGCCGATAAGAAGGTCCCGGATGACCTTCGGCACCGGATAGCCGTAACCGTCGCCCGGTTCGACCCATCTGAGTCGGCCGGAGCGGTGATGATCGCTGGTGTAGAGGTCTGTCCCGACCGCTTTCAACGCCAGTAGCATTGCTTGTGTCGCATCGATGCCGTAGCCGAAGCCGCGACGCGGGCCGTCCGGCCAGCCGATCTCGTAGGCACAGGACCAATCGCGCTCGCCCTGGCGCGGGTTGTCGATGGTGATGGGAATGGCGATATCGCCGGACGCCGACGCGTAAGTCAGTGTCCTCCGCAACATGCCGTGGCCCTCGCGTTTCTAGAGGCTCGCTGCCGCCCGCGCCGCCTGGTCGTACTGGCCAGACAGCGAGCGCATCGCGGCGGCGATCTCCGAGAGGCGAGCCGGGTCGATGCCCGTCGCCAGCACGGATTTGACCAGGAGCTGCTCGCGGATCTGGGCGTAGCGCTTGCAGGCGTCCTCGCCGGCCGGGGTAATGGCGACGGTCTTTTCCTTGCCCTTGCGTCCGCTCTTCAGGAGCTTCAGGCGCTCGAGCTTCTTCAGCGAATAATTGACCAGATGCGTGTCCTCGATGTTGAGGACGAGGCAGATGTCGGCGAGGCGCTTGGCCTTGCCGCGATGATTGACGTTGTGCAGGACGAGCACGTCCATCGGCGTCAGCTCCGGCACCCCCGCCGCCGTCATGCAGCGCAGCATCCAGCGCTGGAAGGCATGCACCGTCATCGTCAGCGCGAACTCGAATTCCGACAGCGCCGGCATCGCGCCGGAGGCGAGATGGCCGGAGGAGACGATCGGGCCGAGGTCGTCGGAGGGGTGCATGCTGTCTCTTGCCGAAAGAGGCGCGACGGGGAAGGCAATCCTTCTCCCCTCGGGGGAGAAGGTGTCTGCAAAGCAGACGGATGAGGGCGGCGCGACCGGATGAGGGCGAGACAGGTTTAGCCTGTCCTTCCTCATCCGTCAGCGCTTCGCGCTGCCACCTTCTCCCCTGGAGGGAGAAGGAAAGCGTGACGCCTCACATCTTCTTGTAGGCGTCGACGATCGCCTGGCCGTCGGCGCCGGCCTTCTTCAGCCAGTCGGCGGTGAGCGTCTCGCCAGCCTTCTTGAAGCCGGCGGCGAGCGCGGCCGACGGGGCCTGCACCTTCATGCCCTTGGCCTTGAGCTGGTCGAGATACCAGTTGGTCTTCTCTTCCCACATCTTCCAGCCGCGGGCCTCGGCGGTGGCGGCGGCCTTCAGGATCGCCTCCTGGGTCGACTTGTCGAGCGCGTCGAAGGCAGCCTTGTTGACGAAGGTCGCGTCCTTCGGGATCCAGGCCTGGACGTCGTAGAAGTGGGTCAGCGTCTCCCAGGCCTTGGAATCGTAGCCGGTGCCGCCCGACGACATGAAGGAGTTGACCACGCCGGTCGCCAGCGCCTGCGGCAGCTCCGCCGCCTGGATCGTCACCGACTGCATGCCGAGGAGCTCGCCGAGACGGGCGGTGCCGACATTATAGGCGCGCCATTTCAGGCCCTTCATGTCCTCGATCGTGTTGAGCTCCTTCTTGGTGTAGACGCCCTGCGGCGCCCAGGGGACCATGAACAGCAGCTTGACGCCCTGGCTCTCGAGCTTCTTCTCGACCGCCGCCTTCGAAGCCTTGTAGAGCTTCATCGAGTCGGCGAACGAGGTCGCCAGGAACGGCACGACGTCGATGCCGAAGACCGGGTCTTCGTTCTCATGCAGCGAGATCAGCACCTCGCCCATCTGGGCCTGGCCGCTGGCGACGGCGCGCTTGATCTCCGGCGCCTTGAACAGCGCCGCGCCGGGATGGACGGTGATCTGCAACTTGCCGCCGGTTGCGGTCTCGACGTCCTTGGCGAAGAGGACGAGGTTTTCCGAATGCGGATTGTCGGACGGGTAAGCCGCCGGCAGGTTCCACTTGGTCTGCGCGGAGGCCGGGGCGGCGAGCGCGAAGGCGCTGCAGCCCAGAGCGAAGGCGGCGATGACGGTTCTGCGGTTGAGCATGCGTTGTCCCTCTCTTTTGCTTGGTCTTGAACTCAGTCCGGGAAAGCGAGCTTGGGCAAGTAGAGCACGATCTGCGGGAAGGTCGTGATGATCACCACTGCGACGTTGAGCAGAATGAAGAATGGAAAAGCGGCTTTAGCAACCGTCCAGGTGTCCTTGCCGCTCATGTTCTGCAGCACGAACAGGTTGAAGCCGACCGGCGGGGTGATCTGCGCCATCTCGACATGGATGACGAGGTAGACGCCGAACCAGACCAGGTCGAAGCCGGCTTCCTTCACCATCGGCAGCACGATCACCGCCGTCAGGACGATCATCGAGATGCCGTCGATCAGGCAGCCCAGGATGATGTACATGCAGGTCAGCGCCAGCACGAGCATGTGCGGCGAGAGCTGCTGGCCCTTGACCCACTCGGCCAGCGCCGCCGGGATGCCGGTGAAGCCCATCGCCGCCGTGCAGAAGGCCGCGCCCGCCAGGATCAGCATGATCATGCAGGTGAGGCGGGTCGCACTCATGATGCTTTCGAGCAGCGCCGCCCAGGTCAGCGTGCCGCTCCACCAGGCGAGGAAGAGCGCGCCGGTGACGCCGAAGGCGGCGCATTCGGTCGCGGTCGCGAAGCCGAGGATCAGCGAAAGGAAGACGGCGGCGATCAGCAGGAGGCAGGGCGCGAGCTTGGCCGATTGCCGCAGCTTCTCGCGGAACGGCATGGAAGGGTCGCGCGGAGGCGTCTTGCCCGGGTTGAGCCAGGACCAGATGATGACATAGCCCATATAGAGCGCCATCACGAGCAGGCCGGGCAGGAAGCCGCCGAGGAAGACTTGCAGCACCGAGACATTGGCGGTGACCGCGTAGACCACCATCGGAATCGATGGCGGGATCAGCAGGCCGAGCGTGCCGGAACCGGCGAGCGTGCCGAGGCTCAGGCGCTCGTCATAGCCGCGCTTCGCCAGCTCGGGCAGGGCGATCTTGCCGATGGTGGCGACCGTCGCGGCGGAGGAGCCGGAGACCGCCGCAAAGATGCCGCAGCCGACGATGTTGGTGTGGATCAAACGGCCGGGCAGCCATTGCAGCCAGGGCGACAGGCCCTGGAACATCTGCTCGGACAGCCTCGTCCGGAACAGGATCTCGCCCATCCAGATGAACAGCGGCAGGGCGGCGAGCGTCCAGGACGCGGTCGCGCTCCAGACGGTGGTCGCCAGCACCTGGCCGATCGGGACGTTGGTGACGAGGTTCATCGCCAGGAGGCCGACCAGGCCGAGGCCGACGGAGATCCAGACGCCGCTCGCCAGGATGCCGACGAGGAAAAGCAGCAGGACGAGCGAGAGTTCGGGCAGGGACATCAGACGCCTCCACCCTGCGCGACGCGCTCGACCAGTTCCTCGACGGATTTCGGCGGCTCGGGCTGGTAGGTCGGCCGTCCGCCGCGGGCGACGATGATGAACTCGTCGAGCAGCGCGACCAGCAGGATGCCGAGCCCGATCACCATGGCGAGCTGTGGGAGCCAGAGCGGAACCGAGACGACGCCGGTCGACATGTCGTCGAAGCGCCAGGAATCATAGGCGAGACGCCCGGTCTGCCAGGTGAAATAGCCGATGAAGGCCGATGCGACTGTCAGCGAGACCAGTTCGGCGACCTGCCGGCTCCTGCCGTGCAGCCGCTCGATCAGCAGCCCGACGCGGATCATCTCGCCGCGCTTGAAAGTGTGGGCGAGGCCGAAAAAGGCCATTCCAACCAAGGCCCAGGAGGCGAAATCGTCGCCGGAGGGGATGTTGAAATTGATCTCGCGGCCGATCGACATGAACATCATCAGCAGGAAGATCGCGACCAGGCTGATACCGGAGAGCCAGCCGGAAACCAGATAGAGCGTGTCGAGGAAACGGCGGATCATGCGCGCGCCTCGTGACGCTGCGTCGCCGTGCAGGGCCGCTCGGCCATGCGCGAAGCGGCGGTTGCCAGGACCGGTCCTGTCATGAAAGCCTCCCCTAAAGATCGGTCCGGCCCCTCAGCCATGTCCCGATCGCTGATGTCGATCCTAGTCGGCGAAATGAGCTTGTCAACGTTTCATCGACGATTTATCGATGAAACGTCAAAGAGCCTTGTTGGCCAATAATCAGGGGGATCAGATGAGCGGCCGTTGGGACTTCTGGATCGACCGTGGCGGCACCTTCACCGACGTGATCGGCCGTGATCCTGCAGGCAAGCTTCATGCCCGCAAGCTGCTCTCCGAGAATCCCGGCGCCTATCGCGACGCCGCCGTCCAGGGCATCCGCGATCATCTGAGCCTGAAGAGCGGCGAGCCGATCCCGGCCGGCACGGTCGGCGAGGTCCGCATGGGCACGACGGTCGCGACCAATGCGCTGCTCGAGCGCAAGGGCGACCGGACCCTGCTCGTCACCACCAAGGGTTTCCGGGACGCGCTGCGCATCGGCTACCAGGCCCGGCCCGACATCTTCGCCAAGGAGATCATCAAGCCGGAGCAGCTCTACGACGCCGTGGTCGAGGTCGAGGAGCGCGTGCTCGCCGACGGCTCGGTCGAGAAGGCCGCCGACGAGGCCGCGATCCGCGCCGCCTTGCAGGCGCAGTACGAAGCCGGTTTCCGCGCCGTCGCGATCGCCTTCATGCACGGCTACCGCTATCCGGCGCATGAGCAACTCGCAGCGAAGGTGGCTCGCGAAATCGGCTTCCCGCAGGTCTCGGTCAGCCATGAGGTGTCGCCGCTGATCAAACTGGTCGGGCGCGGCGATACCGCCGTGGTCGACGCCTATCTCTCGCCGATCCTCGCTCGCTATGTCGCGCAGGTCTCGGAAGAGCTCGACATCGCCCGCACCGGCGCGCGGCTGATGTTCATGATGTCTTCGGGCGGTCTCACCGCCGCCGAACTCTTCCAGGGCAAGGACGCGATCCTGTCGGGCCCGGCCGGTGGTGTCGTCGGCCTCGCCGAGACCGGCCGCTCGGCCGGCTTCGACAAGGTCATCGGCTTCGATATGGGCGGCACCTCGACCGACGTCGCCCATTTCGACGGCGAGTATGAGCGCGCCTTCGAGACCGAGGTCGCCGGCGTGCGCATGCGTGCGCCAATGATGCTGATCCATACGGTCGCGGCTGGCGGCGGCTCGATCCTCCACTTCGACGGCTCGCGCTTCCGCGTCGGCCCCGATTCTGCTGGCGCCAATCCTGGCCCGGCCGCCTATCGCCGTGGCGGGCCGCTCGCCGTGACCGACGCGAACGTCATGGTCGGCAAGCTGATCCCATCCTATTTCCCGGCGATCTTCGGCCCCGGGCAGGACCAGCCGCTCGATGTCGGGACGGTGCGCGAGAAGTTCGCGGCGCTCGCCAGTGAGGTCGGCGATGGCCGCTCACCCGAGGAGGTCGCCGATGGCTTCGTCCAGATCGCCGTCGCCAACATGGCCGAGGCGATCAAGAAGATCTCGGTCCAGCGCGGTTACGACATCACCCGCTATGCGCTGAATTCCTTCGGCGGCGCGGGCGGCCAGCATGCCTGCCTCGTCGCCGACGCACTCGGCATCAAGACCGTGCTGCTGCATCCGTTCTCCGGCCTGCTCTCGGCCTATGGCATGGGCCTCGCCGAGATCCGCGCCACCCGCACCGCGGCGCTCGACGTGCCGCTGGATGCCGAGGCCAAGGCCGCGATCGGCACGCTTGCCGACAGGCTGGGCGCCGAGGCGAAGGGCGAAGTCGCCGGGCAGGGCGTTGCCGAGGGCGACATCGCCATCCATGTGCGCGCCCATATCCGCTATGCCGGCACCGACACCGCGATCGCGACGCCCTTCGGCAGCCGCGCCGAGATGCAGGACGCCTTCCAGGCGGCGCACAAGGCCCGCTTCGGCTTCATGGACGAGACCAAGGCGCTGGTCGTCGAGGCCGTAGAGGTCGAGGCCGTCGGCGGCGGCGCCCGCTTCGAGGAGGCCGCGGCTGCCGAGAACGCCGGCGAGCCAGAGGTCGCCGAGCGCACCCGCTTCTTCTCGAAGGGCCAGTGGCACGAGGCGGCGATCGTCCGGCGCGAGGCGATGGCGCGCGGGCAGGGCATCGCCGGCCCGGCGATCGTGATCGAGCCGAACCAGACCGTCGTGGTCGAGGATGGCTGGACCGCCAGGCTGACCGCCAAGGACCATCTCGTCCTCACCCGCAGCAAGGCGCTGGTGCAGCAGGCGGCGATCGGCACCAGGGCTGATCCGGTCATGCTCGAGATCTTCAACAACCTGTTCATGTCGATCGCCGAGCAGATGGGCGTGACGCTGCAGAACACTGCCTATTCCGTGAACATCAAGGAGCGGCTCGATTTCTCCTGCGCCGTCTTCGACCAGACCGGCGCGCTGGTGGCGAACGCCCCGCACATGCCGGTGCATCTCGGCTCGATGGACCGCTCGGTCGAGACGGTGATCTCGAACAACCCGGTGATCCGCCCGGGCGACGTCTATTGCCTGAACGCGCCCTATAACGGCGGCACGCACCTGCCCGACATCACGGTCTGCACCCCGGTCTTCGACAATGAGGACAAGAACATCCTGTTCTGGGTGGCGAGCCGCGGCCACCATGCCGATGTCGGCGGCACCGCGCCGGGCTCGATGTCGCCGCTCGCGACCAATATCGAGGAAGAGGGCGTCTATATCGACAACTTCAAGATCGTCGATCAGGGCCGCTTCTGCGAGGAGGAGCTGGTCAAGCTCCTCACCGGCGCGCGCTATCCGGTCCGCAATGTCGTCCAGAACGTCAACGACCTGAAGGCGCAGATCGCCGCCAATGAGAAGGGCGTGGCCGAGCTGCGCAAGATGATCCGCTCCTTCGGCCTCGACGTCGTCCAGGCCTATATGGGCCATGTCCAGGACAACGCTGCCGAGAGCGTCGCGCGCCTGCTGACCCGCCTGCACGACTCGGAATTCACCTATCCGATGGACCAGGGCTGCGCGATCAAGGTGAAGATCACCATCGATCGCGACAGGCGCGAGGCGACGGTCGACTTCACCGGCACCTCGCCGCAGCGGCCCGACAATTTCAACGCGCCGGCGCCCGTCACCCGTGCCGCCGTGCTCTATGTCTTCCGCGTCATGGTCGACGATGCGATTCCGATGAATGCCGGGTGCCTGCGGCCGATCAAGGTGATCGTGCCGGAGGGCTCGATGCTGGCGCCGCGCTATCCGGCCGCCGTCGTCGCCGGCAATGTCGAGGTCTCGCAGGCGGTCACCAACACGCTGTTCGGCGCGCTGGAGGCGATGTCGTCCTCGCAGGGTACGATGAACAACCTGACCTTCGGCAACGACCAGTACCAGTACTACGAGACGATCTGCTCGGGCTCGCCGGCGGGGCCGGGCTTCAACGGCACCTCGGGCGTCCACGTCCACATGACCAATTCGCGCCTGACCGATCCGGAGATCCTGGAGACGCGCTTCCCGGTCGTGCTGGAGGATTTCCACATCCGCGCCGGCTCCGGCGGCAAGGGCGAGTGGAATGCCGGCGACGGCACCAGCCGTACCATCCGTTTCCTCAAGACGATGGACTGCGCCATCCTCGCCTCGCACCGCAAGGTCCGTCCCTTCGGCATGAAGGGCGGCGAGCCTGGCGAGCTCGGCCGGACGCTGGTGCGGCGGCTTTCAGGTGCAGTCGAGGAGCTCAAGCCGAGCGATCAGACCCTGCTCCAGGCCGGCGAGGCGGTCACCGTGATCACGCCGACCGCTGGCGGCTATGGAAAGCCGAAGGGCTGAGGCTTAGGTCTGGTCTTCAAGACGGAGACCGACCATGCCCCAGACCTGGATGATCACCGGTGCCAATCGCGGCATCGGCCTGGCTTTGACGATGGAATTGCTGCGGCGGGGCGACCATGTCGTCGCCGCGGCGCGTGATCCCTGGGGCGGGGCGCTGGCGGAGCTCGCCGGCGTCCATGTCGGGCAGTTGACCCCGCTCGAGCTCGACGTCACCTCCGACCAGAGCGTCGCCGCCGCCAAGCGGGCCTTCGACGGCCGGCCGATCGACGTGCTCGTCAACAATGCCGGTGTCTACGGCCCGCGTGATCGCCAGTCGGCGCTCGACATGGATTTCAAGGCCTGGCGCGAGGTCTTCGAGGTCAACGTCTACGCCCCCTTGCGGGTGGCGCAGGCCTTCCTGCCCAATGTCGAGGCGGGCACCGGCCGCAAGATCGTCACCATCAGCAGCCGCATGGGCTCGATCGGCTCCAACCCGTCCGGCGCCATCGCCTATCGCTCCTCGAAGGCGGCGGTGAACATGGCGATGGTCGGCTTCGGCAATGCGGTGCGGGACAGCGAGGTGGCGGTGCTGCTCTTCCATCCCGGCTGGGTTCGCACCGACATGGGCGGCGGCGGCGCCGATATCCCGCCGACGGAAAGCGCCGCCGGGCTGATCGCAACGATCGACGCCTCCGGCATGCGCGAGACCAACAGCTTCCGCAATTGGAAGGGCGAGGAGATCCCCTGGTAGGGGATCAGCTGCCGCGGGTTGAGGCGAGCCAGAGCCCGCCGCCGATCAGGAAACCGCCGCTGACCTTTGACATCAGCCGCACGCGCCGCTGCGACAGGAAGCGGCCGGCCCGGCCGGAAAGGATCGCATAGGCACCGTCGCTGAGCGCGGCGAACAGCATCGTTGTCGCGCCCATGATCATGATCTGCGTGGCGTAGTCGCGCGTCGGGTCGAGGAATTGCGGGAAGAAGGCGCCGAAGAAGACCAGTGTCTTCGGATTGCTCAGCGCCACCAGCAGCCCTTGCAGGAAGAAGCCGCCGCGCGGCGGGCGTGCTTCGCTCTCGCCCTCGGCGGCTGCCCCGGCGCTGCGATACATCTTCCAGCCCAGCCAGATCAGATAGGCCGCGCCTGCGAGCCTGACCCAGTCGAACCAGTGCCCCATCGCGGCGATCACCGAGCTCAGGCCGATGCCGACGATCGCGATCATGATCGCGAGCCCCGCTTGCGTTCCCGCCATGTTGAGGAGCCCGGCGCGGCTACCATGCTTCAGGCTGTTGGCGATGATCAGCGTTACCGTCGGCCCGGGCACGATGATGATGACCAGGCAGGCGACGAGATAGGCGGCGAAGAGTTCGAGTGACATGGAGGGAGCCTCCCGGCGGGCTTGGCGGCCGCCTTGAAGACGGCGCGTCATTCCTCTCCTGTTTGCTGGGGTCTGTCGAGAGGGGGGACGGACGTGACGAAGGCTGGTTTTCAGGTCATCCCACTGACGCCGGAGCATTGGCCGGCGCTGGAGGATCTCTTTGGCCCGCAAGGGCCCTGCTATGGCTGCTGGTGCAATCATTTCCGCATGCCGCCGAAGCTGCGCAAGCCGCTGCTCGGCGAGGGGGCGCGGCAACTCTTCGAGGAGCGGGTGAAGAGGGGGCCGCCGCCGGGCGTGCTCGCCTTCGCCGGCGATCTCCCGGTCGGTTGGCTGCAGATCGGGCCCCGCGCCCATGTGCCCGAGTGGAACAATCCGCGCCGTGCCTCGACGGCGCTGCCGGATGCACCCGCCGAGGATGAGCGCAACTGGGCGGCCTCCTGCTTCTTCGTCCGCAAGGGCTTTCGCGGCCAGGGCGTCGCGGCGGCGCTGCTGGCTGGCGGGCTCGACTTCGCTTGGGAAAGCGGCGCGCGCCTGGTCGAGGCCGCGCCGATGGACAATGAGGCCAGGCGCAGCGCCGACGGACTCTATGTCGGTCCCGAGAGCGTCTTCCAGCGTGCCGGCTTTGCCGTGGTCGCCACACGGAAGCCTGGCCGCCCGCTGATGCGGTTCGCGTTCTGAGCGCAGATTCATGCGTGAAGCGCTGTCAAGCGGAATATTTCAATTATTTTAGATGCTTAGCTGGCTCCGTTAAGGATCTGTTCGTCTCGCATTTGCGAAAGGTCTGCCCGCTGACGAGGCGGTGAAGACGATGCGGCCGTTCGGGCTTACAGCCAAGATCACAGTCCTGTTTGCGGTCTTCGGGATCGCCGCTGCGCTCGGCCTCACCAGCGCGGTCAGCGGTCTCGATTCTGTCCATGGGATCGATCGCGAGGCCTTCGCCGGACAGCAGCTGGCCAACAAGGCGGCGCTGCTGTCGAGCCGGGTCGCGCAAGCTTCGCTCCTCAGCCGCTTCGACGATGCGACGGAGCCGGGGGCGGTCGCCACCGCGCTCGATCAGCTCGACGAGGCGGTCGAACTGGTCGATTCGGCGCGCGCCAATCTGATGTCGTCGCTGCCCGCCGGATTGCAGCAGGCCAATGCTGCGCTCGACCCGCGCATCAAGACCTTCATCGCCTTCCAGCGCGACATCGTCGATATAGGCCGACGCGTTTCGCCCAAGGCCGCGTTGATCGAAGCCTCGGCAATCGAGGCGCGCGAGAACGTCCGCCAGATCATCGCCGCGACGGCGCGGCTGCGCGACGATCTCGACCGTCAGGCCGGACACGCGGCCAGCCGCGCCGGCGACCTGGCGCAAGAGGTCCGGCTGCGCGTCATCCTGATCGCTGCCGGTTTGCCGCTGGCGGGCGGCCTGATCGCGATCCTGCTGTTGCGGACCTATCTGACCCGGCCCCTGCGCGTGCTGATGGAGACCATCGCGAGCGTGACGTCCTCAAACCGGGTCGTCGATGTGCCCTATGGCAAGCGGCGCGACGAGATCGGCCAGCTCGCCCGCACGGTGCGTGCGCTGAGCGAGGTTCGCGCCACGCTCGTCACTCGCGATGCCGAGGCCGATCTGGCGCAGCAGCACCAGCAGCGCCGGACCGGGGAGCTGCATCGCATCGCCCAGGAGTTCGAGGCGCGCATCGGCCGTCTGCTCGCCGATATCGGCCGGCTGAGCGAAGGCCTTCGCGCGGCGCTCGCTGCATCCGCCCTCCGTGCCGGCCAGATTTCGCATAGCGGCAACGCAGCCGCCCAGGCCGTCGCCGGAGCCGGTGAGGAGGCGATAAGCATCGCTGATGCCGCTTTGCGGCTGGAAGAGGTGGTCGAGCAGATCAATCGCGAGGTCAGGCGCGTCTCCGAGACTGCGAGCCTCGCGACCCGCGACGCCGCGGGAACGGTCGGGCTCGTCGGCCGCCTGACCGAGAACGCCGGCAAGATCCGCGATGTCGTCCAGCTGATCGAGGCGATCGCCCGCCAGACCAATCTGCTCGCGCTCAACGCCACGATCGAGGCTGCCCGCGCCGGCACGCATGGCCGCGGCTTCGCCATTGTCGCCAGCGAGGTGAAGGCGCTCGCGACCCAGACCGCTGACGCCACGGCGCAGATCTCGGCCCGGATCGCGACCGTGGACACGGCGCTGTCGCAGGCGGCGCAGGCGATCACCGGCATCGCCAGCCGCGCCGGTGCGGTTGAGCAGGCGAGCACCGAGATCTCGACCATGGTCGCCTCGCATACCGGCCTGCTGCAGGGGCTTGGCGAGACCATCGCGCGCATCTCGGTGGTCACCGGACAGGCAGCCAGCGCCGTGACGACGATCGCCGGTGCCGGTGTCCAGACCACAGCCCATGCCGAGCAGGGAGCGAGCGGCGCTCGCCAGCTCGACGAACGCATCTCGGCCTTGCAGGCGGAGGCCGACGAATTCGCCCGGCGCTTGCGCGCCGCCTGAACCGGCTTGCCTTGGCCGCCCGACTCGCGGCCTTGTGCGCCATGCCCAACAGCATCCGCATTCACCTATGAGCTGGTCGCCGCAGCAGGACGCGGCGCTCGCCGCCGTGGCCGATTGGCTGAAGGTCGGCTCGCCGCAGCTCTTCCGCCTGTTCGGCTATGCCGGCACGGGCAAGACCACGCTCGCCCGTCATATCGCCGAGGGCGTCGACGGCACCGTCGTCTTCGCCGCCTTCACCGGCAAGGCGGCGTTGGTCCTGCGCAACAAGGGCTGCGAGGGCGCGCAGACCATCCATTCCTTGATCTACCGCTCGCGCGGCGTCGACGAGGAGAGCCCGACCTTCGTGCTCAATCGCGAGAGCACCGCCGCCAAGGCCAAGCTGATCATCATCGACGAGTGCTCGATGGTCGACGAGGAACTCGGGCGCGACCTGCTCTCCTTCGGCACGCCGGTGCTGGTGCTCGGCGATCCCGCGCAATTGCCGCCGGTCAAGGGCGGCGGTTTCTTCACCGAGGCCGAGCCCGACGTGATGCTGACCGAGGTCCATCGCCAGGCGGCCGACAACCCGATCGTGCGCATGTCGATGATCGTGCGCGAGGGCGGGCGGCTCGAAATCGGTGACTATGGCGCGAGCCGGATCATCAGGCGCGCCGAGATCACGCCGGAAATCGTGCTCTCGGCCGACCAGGTGTTGGTCGGCCTCAACAAGACGCGCCGACAATACAATGCCCGCATGCGCCAGCTCATGGGCCATACCGCCAACGTCCCGGCGGTCGGCGAGAAGCTGGTCTGCCTGCGCAACGACAAGAGCAAGGGCCTGCTCAATGGCGGCGCCTGGATCGTGCAGGAGCTGAAGACCTCGAAGAAGGGGCTGGTCACCATGCGGGTGACGCCGGAGGACGATACCGGCGGCAAGCCGGTCAAGGTCTCGGTCATGCCCAATTTCTTCGACGGCACCGAGGACGAGGTGCCCTGGGAACTGCGCCGCCACACCGACGAATTCACCTTCGGCTACGCGCTGACGGTGCACAAGGCGCAGGGCTCGCAATGGGACAACATCGTCATGTTCGACGAGGCCTTCGCCTTCCGCGAGCACCGGGCGCGCTGGCTCTATACCGGCCTGACCCGTGCGGCGGAGACGATCACGGTAGTGATGTGAGCGCTGCCAGCAAGCGGGCGCGTTCGAGGTCCTTGGGGCGCCCGAAGCCTGCGATGATGTGCCCGAGCTCATCCCGCTCAGGGACATAGACTGTTGCCGCGCCGATGCTGATTGCCTGGCGCGTCGCCGGCTGGACCGGATGCCAGGCGTCACCGACGCGATGCTCGAAGCCGGCCATCAGATCGACCGGGACGGGCAGGGCCGGCCATTTGGCCAGGACCTTCGACCTGAACAGCGGGTTGGGCGGCGCCGGATGGGGTTCGACGCCGATGAGCGGCAGGATGCGGCCGATATCCTCGACACCGAGCAGGACATCGACATCGGCGACGGTGATCGGCCTCGCGCCATGCAGGGCCGCGGCAGCGCTGGCGATGATCCACCAGGGATCGCGCGCCGCCGCCATGATCGCTGCGACGGAACCGAGGGTCTCGATCAGGGGCGCAGGCAGGGTCATGAGCGGCCTATAGCAGCCCTTGGGGTTCTGCGGCGAGCCCGTGCCAGACCGTCACGGTAGATTGGAATTGCGCGAAACGCTGCTGGCGGAGAAGAATTTTCTTGGTATGCGATGGTCTCGTGCTGGCCCGGCAACGCATCGGAATCCGAGATGATCGCAGCTTCGACCTTTGACTTGCACATCGACCGCCGCGGCAGCAATTGCGCCAAATGGGACAAGATGGAGGCCATCTACGGCGTGCCTGCCTCCGATGGCATCGCCATGTGGGTCGCCGACATGGATTTCCGGCCGCCGGCCTGCGTCCAGGCCGCGGTCGAGGCGATGGCCGCCCATGGCATCTACGGCTATTTCGGCCACGAGAAGACGAACAGCGATGCCATCCGCTGGTGGATGCAGGAGCGCCATGGCTGGGAGGTCGCGCCGGACGCGATCTTCACCACCCATGGTCTGGTGAACGGCACCGCGCTCTGCGTCGACGCCTATACCAGGCCGGGCGATGGCGTCGTGCTGATGACGCCTGTCTATCACGCCTTCGCCCGCGTCATTAAGGCCGCCGGCCGCGAGGTCGTCGAGTGCCGGCTGGCGCAGGAGGATGGCCGCTACGTCCTCGACATCCCCGGCTGGGATGCGCAGATGACCGGCAAGGAGAAGATGCTGGTCCTGTGCTCGCCGCATAATCCGGGCGGGCGGGTCTGGAGCCAGGGCGAACTCAAGCAGATCGCCGATTTCTGCGTCCGCCACGACCTGATCCTGGTCTCGGACGAGATTCATCACGACCTCGTCATGCCCGGCTATAAGCACATGGTCATGCCGCTGGCTGCGCCGGAGATCATCGATCGCCTGGTGATGATGACGGCGACGACCAAGACCTTCAACATCGCCGGCGCCCATGTCGGCAACGTCATCATCCCCGACGAGAAGCTGCGCGCGCCGTTCCGCGCCCGGATGAACGCGCTGGGCATCTCCCCGAACTCCTTCGGCATGGAGATGTCGACGGCGGCCTACAGCAAGGAGGGCGCCGCCTGGGTCGATGCGCTCACTGCCTATCTCGACGGCAATCGCCGGGTCTTCGACGTGGCCATCAATGCCATCCCCGGCCTGCGTTCGATGCCGCTGGAGGCGACCTACCTCGCCTGGGTCGATTTCTCAGGCACCGGCATGGAGCCGAAGGACTTCATCGCCCGCGTCGAGAAGCAGGCGAAGATCGCGGTGAATCATGGCAACAGCTTCGGCGCCGGCGGCGACAATTTCCTGCGCTTCAACCTCGCGACCCCACGCGCTGTCGTGGTCGAGGCAACCGAGCGCCTGAAGCAGGCCTTCGCCGATCTGCAGTAAAGGCGGCTTCGACTCAGAAATGCGCGAGATAGCCGCCGTCGACCGGTAGCGTCACGCCGGTGACATAGGCCGCTTCGGGCGAGCACAGGAAGGCGACGGCGCCGACCAGCTCGTTGGGAACGCCCCAGCGCCCGATCGAGGTGCGCTGCGCCAGCATGCCGGCGATGCCGGGGTCGGCGACCAGGCCGGCATTGGCCTCGGTGGCGAAGAAGCCGGGGGCTACGGCGTTGACCGTGATGCCGCGCGGGCCGAGCTCGGCCGCAAGCGCGCGGGTGAGCGCTTCCAGCCCGCCCTTGGTCGCGATGTAGCCGGGGTCGCCGGCACGCGCGATCGAGCCGGCGATCGAGGTGATGTTGACGATGCGCCCGCCATCCGGGATGTGCCGGGCGAGCCGCCGCACCAGATCGAACGGCGCGACGAGATTGACCTCCAGCAGCGCGCGGAAGGCGGTACGGTCGAGCGCGTCGAGCGGCCGGCGATCGCGCAGACCGGCATTGTTGACGAGGATGTCGATGCGGGGATGGCGCATGACGAGCGCATCGAGCGCCTGCGCAGTCGCATCCTCATCGGCGAGGTCTGCCGCAAAGGTCGAGACCGCGAGGCCTTTCGCCGCCAATTCGGCCGCGGCAATGTCGAGCACGTCCTGGCTGCGGCCGTGGATCGCTACATGGGCGCCGCGCGCGGCGAGCCCCTTGGCGATCGCGAGGCCGAGGCCCTTGCCGGCCCCGGTGACCAGAGCCGTTTGTCCGTTCAGATCAGTCATCGCCTCTCGCCGTCAGCCCTGCAGATCCGCGGAACCTGCCATTCGCGACGTCCTATCGCGTCAGCACCGGATCGGTCCATCACAGCCGCTGCGAGGTCGTGCCCTTGGCGATGATCGGGCCGGTCGGGCGGCCGGTCGGCGAGCCGCTCGCCGGCTCCAGCGTGATCTCGAAGAGCTGGCCATTGCCGAGCGGCAGGTTGTCGAGCCGCAAGGGCGTCGAGCGGGCGCGGTCGATCAGGCCGACCGAACGCGGGCCGACGGCGCGGTCCCACAAGGTCCAGATCTCCAGCGCCTTGCCGGCCGGCACGTCGATGCTCTGCAAAGGCAGCATCTCGACGCGCCCGTCGGCGAAGGTGTTGACCACGGCGGCGGCAGCGTTGCCCTCGGTCAGCAGCACCGCGACCATCAACGGCTGGCGCCCGGCGCGATCGAGCGCGCCGAAAAGCCCGGCCGCCAGCAATATGGTCGCCAGCGCGCCGGCGAAGGCCGCGCCGCGCCAAACGAACAGGCTGTTCCACCACTCGGCGAGGCGGCTGGCCGTGGCAGCGGATGACGGAACGGTTCTGGCCGGTGCGGCCGCGCTCGTCAGGCTCGCCTCGATCTGGCTCCACAGGCTCGCCGAGGGGACGATCGGCGTCGCTGCCGCGTCGAGCGCAAAGAAGTGCCGGCGCCAGCGCTCGACCGAAGCGGCGAAATCGCAGTCCGTGTCGAGACGGTGTCCGGCGGCCTCGCAATCCGCACCGTCGAGCAGTCCGAGGACATATTCGCCAGCGAGCGCGTCACGCTCGGGCGGTGTCAGGGAGGCATCGTGCAGAGCGCTCATCCGAGGCACTCCTTCAAAGAGAGCAGCGAACGGCGGATCCAGGATTTGACGGTCCCGAGCGGTAGCTTCATCCGCCCGGCGATCTCGCCATGCGTCAGCCCCTGGACGAAGGCGAGCAGCACGAGGCCGCGCCGCTGCGGTGGCAGCAGCTCCAGGCAGGCGCGCAGCGCCGAGGCGTCCGACAGCTTCGCCATCACGGTCTCCGGATCGTCCTCCTCGCTCGCCGTCTCCTCGGCGATCGGCGTGTCGCTCGTCTCGGTGCGCTTCTCGTCGCGCAGGATCGAGAGGGCGCGGTTGCGCAGGATCGCGTAGATCCAGGTCAGGCCGGCGCCGCGCTCCGGGTCGAAGCGGCCGGCATGCCGGAAGATCAGCACGAACGCGTCCTGCACTGCTTCCTCCGCCAAGGCCCGGCGCTTCAGCAAACGCTGCGCCACACCGAGCATACGCGGCGACTCCGCTTCGTAGATGCGCCGGAGCGCGGTTTTGTCGCCGGCGGCGCAGGCGAGCAGCGCGGTCTCGATCTCGCCTGCGTGCCGCGGTTGCGTTGCGTACGTCGCCATCCCTCGCTCCGGTCGGCAGCCTCCCAAGGCGAGGCAAGCCCATTCTTACGCGGCCCCAGCGCCCTCGGATGCAGACCACGGCATTTATTTTTTCATCCGCATCCGCCCCGGAAACTCGCCGCTATCCGCCATGGGTGCCGCGCCGCAGGAGGCGTCGGCCAGCCCCTTTGAGATTGAGATCGCGACACGAACCGGAGGACATCACATGACCAAGGCTCGCAACCTGCTTCTCGCTTCCACCATTCTCGGCGCAGCCCTTGCTACCAGCGCTGCCCAGGCCGGCACGCTCGCGGTGCTGACCGGCGACGATACGCTGACCATGGTCGACACCGCCACCCAGAAGGCCGGCAAGTCGATGAAGGTCAGCGGCATCAACGGCAAGATCGCCGGCATAGACGTCCGCCCCGCTGACGGCATGCTCTATGCGCTTGGTGTCGACGGCACGATCTACACGGTCGACAAGGCCGGCAAGGCGACGATGAAGTCGAAGATGGACACGGTGCTCTCGGCCAGCACCATGGCGACTGTCGACTTCAACCCGGCTGCGGACCGTTTACGTGTCATCGGCGCTGACGGCACCAACCTTCGCGTCAATGTCGACGACGGCAAGACCACGGTCGACGGCAAGCTGAAATTCGCCGAAACCGATATGCACAAGGGCGAGACGCCGATGGTCGTCGCCGGCGCCTACAGCAACTCGGTCAAGGGCACCAAGGAGACGGCGCTCTACGACATCGATGGCAAGATCGGAGGGCTGCTGAAGCAGGCGCCGCCGAATGACGGCGTGCTCGGCGCCATCGGCAAGCTCGGCATCACGCCCAAGGCGATCGCCTTCGACATCGAGACGGCAGCCGACGGCAGCAACACCGGCTGGCTGGTCGCCGATGGCGGCCTCTACAAGCTGGACATCGCCACCGGCAAGGCCGCGATGGTCGGCAAGATCGGCGGGCTCGCCGCGCCGGTGCGCGATGTCGCGGCGCTGCCGGCGATGTGACCCGAACGCATCCTTCGACCTACGGGAGGTCGCCATTCCCCAGGGAGCGGCGGCCTTTCGCGTTGCGGAGATGGCCGGGCTTTCGCCATAGTTGCAGTGGAGTCTGCAGCTGGCGACGCAGATGGCGGAGGCGAGGGCATGGCGGATTGGTCAGACCCGCGCTTGAAGATGCTGGCCCTGCAACGCTTCGGCCTCGGCCTGAAGCCGGGGCAGGGCGGAGCGATTGCAGATGTCCGCGAGCGCTTGCTCGGGGAGATTCGCTCTGATGGCGCTGCCCAGCCGCGTGTCAGCTTTTCCGGCGCGGCGCCGATCGGCCGGGCGCTCTATGCCTTCGAGGATGGGGAGCGCGCCGCGCGCGAGGCAAAGCGCGTCGCCACCCAGCAGGGTGGTGGGCGGCAAGCCATGGGGCAAGGCGTGCAGGTCGCGGCCGCATCGCCCATGCCCGGGCAGCCGCAAGGCCCGATGGCGAAACAGCCCGCGCCGGAGCCGCCCTTTCCGGCCAAGGTCTATCGCGAGGAAGCGGTCGCCCGCGTCCAAGGCGCGCTCGAGGCTGAGACCGGTTTCGCCGAGCGGCTGGTGCAGTTCTGGTCGAACCACTTCTGCGTCTCGGTCGCCAAGGGCAATTTCGTCCGCGCCATGGCCGGCGCCTTCGAGCGCGAGGCGATCCGCCCCAACATCTTCGGCCGCTTCGAGGACCTGCTGATCGCGGTCGAGAGCCATCCGGCCATGCTCAACTTCCTCGACAACCAGCTCTCGATCGGCCCGGATTCGCGCGCCGGCAAGCGCCGTGGCCGCGGTCTCAACGAGAACCTCGCCCGCGAGATCATGGAGCTGCATACGCTCGGCGTCTCCGGCGGCTATACGCAGGCCGACGTCACTTCGCTGGCGCGGATCATCACCGGCTGGACGGTGGTCGGGCGCGATGCCCGCCTCGGCTTCCCCGGCTCCTTCGCCTTCAACCCTGGCCTGCACGATCCCGGCGGCCAGAGACTGCTCGGCAAGGTCTACCGGCAGGAGGGCAAGGAGATGGGCATGGCGGCGCTCGCCGATCTCGCCCGCCATCCGAGCACGGCGAGCTTCATCGCCCGCAAGCTCGCCCGCCACTTCGTCGCCGACGATCCGCCGCAGGCGCTGGCCGCCGAGCTCGCCCGCAGCTTCCGCGAGACCGGGGGCGATCTTGCCGCGCTGTCGCGAACGCTGGTGACCTCGGAGCTTGCCGCGACCGCACCCGCGACCAAGCTGCGCACGCCGCAGGAGTTCCTGGTCGCCTCGTTCCGGGCGCTCGGCCGCAAGCCGGATTTCGGCCAGGTCGCCGGGCCGCTCGGCGTGATGGGCCAGCCGCTCTGGCAGCCTTCCGGCCCGGACGGCTATCCCGATACGAACGCAGCCTGGGCGACGCCGGAGGGCATCAAGACCCGCATCGACGTCGCCGCCCAGCTCGGCCGCCAGGCGGCAGGCGCGGTCGCCGATCCGCGCGCTTTGGTCGAAGAGGTGCTCGGCCCGCTCGCCTCGGCTCAGACCCGGCAGGCCGTGGCGCGGGCCGAGAGCAAGCCGCAGGCGCTGGCGCTGCTGCTGATGTCGCCCGAATTCCAGCGGAGGTGAGCATGGCCGCCGACGACGACGATTGCGAACGGATGACGCCCTCGCGCCGGGCCGTGCTCGGGGCGGCCAGCGCACTCTTCGCCTGGTCCTATATGCCGAAATTCGCCCATGCGGCGGCCGGTTCGCGCGATTCCCGCTTCCTGCTGGTGGTGCTGCGCGGCGCGCTCGACGGACTTTCCGCCGTGCCACCGCTCGGCGATCCCGGTTATGCCGATCTGCGCGAAGGCATCGCACTGGCTAAGGACGGGCCGGAGGCGGCGTTGCCGCTCGACGGCTTCTTCTACCTGCATCCGGCGATGCCGAACCTGGCGCGGCTTTATGCCGGCGGGCAGGCGGCGATCGTCCATGCCAGCGCCACCGGCTATCGCGAGCGCTCGCATTTCGACGGGCAGGACGTGCTCGAGAGCGGGCAGGGCGGCCCGGGCAAGACCGAGAGCGGCTGGCTCAACCGGCTGATCGCCAGCCTGCCGGCGGGCGAGGCGGTCTCACGCCATGGCGCGCTCGGTGTCGGTGTCGTCCCGCCTCTGGTGGTGCGCGGCGCGGCGCCGGTGCTCGGCTGGGCGCCGCCGCGCATGGCGCGGGCCGGCGCCGATCTCGTCCAGCGCCTCGGCGATCTCTATGGCGAGCGCGATCCCGCCCTGGCGCTGGTGCTGAAGCGGGCGATCGAGACCGAGCTGATCGCGTCCAGGCAGGGTGCCGAGCAGCCGCGGGGTGGCGGCGGGCCCGATAGCGCCGAGGGCATGAAGCGCATCGCCGAGGGCGCGGCAAGACTGGTCGGCGCCGAGGATGGCCCGCGCATCGCTGCGCTCGCCTTCGAGGGCTGGGACACGCATGCCAACGAGGGCGGCGCCAAGGGCCGGCTCGCGACGCTGCTCGGCGGCCTCGACGGCGCGCTCGCGACCTTCGAGAATGGGCTGAAACCCGTCTGGAAGGATACGGTGGTGATGGTCGTCACCGAGTTCGGCCGCACCGCCCGCGTCAACGGCACGGTTGGCACCGATCACGGCACCGGCACGGTTGCCTTCCTCGTCGGCGGCGCGGTCAGGGGCAAGCGGATGATCGTCGATTGGCCCGGGCTGAAGCCGGAACAACTCCACGAGCAGCGCGACCTGAAGCCGACGACCGACATCCGTGCGGTTGCCAAGGGCGTCGTCGCGGATCTCTTCGGGCTGTCCGGGCCGGTGCTGGCGGAGAAGGTGTTCCCCGGCACCGGCGGGTTGGCGCCGATGCAGGGGTTGGTCGTTTAGCCTCCTTCTCCCCTCGGGGGAGAAGGTCCGGCAGGGGATGAGGGCGGTCCGACTGGGTGAGACAAGAAAAGGGCCGCTCTCGCAGCCCTTCCCTCATCCGTCAGCGCTACGCGCTGCCACCTTCTCCCCCGAGGGGAGAAGGACGACGTAGGGCTCAAGCCCAGGCGCGGCCCTTCAGCTTCTCCTCATAGGCGTCGATCTTGGTCGACTTCTCCATGGTGAGGCCGATGTCGTCGAGGCCGTTGAGCAGGCAGTGCTTGCGGAACGGATCGATCTCGAAGCGGACCTCGCCGCCATCCGGGCCCTTGATGCTCTGGTTGACGAGATCGACGGTCAGCGTCGCGTTCGAGCCGCGATCGGCGTCGTCGAACAGCTTTTCCAGGTCTTCCTGGCTGACCACGATCGGCAGGATGCCGTTCTTGAAGCAATTATTGTAGAAGATGTCGGCGAAGCTGGTGGAGATCACGCAGCGGATGCCGAAGTCGAGCAGGGCCCAGGGCGCGTGCTCGCGCGACGAGCCGCAGCCGAAATTGTCGCCGGCGACCAGGATCTCCGACTTGCGATAGGCCGGCTGGTTGAGGACGAAGTCCGGGTTCTCCGAGCCGTCCTCCTTGTAGCGCATCTCCGAGAACAGCGCGGTGCCGAGCCCGGTGCGCTTGATCGTCTTCAGATACTGCTTGGGAATGATCATGTCGGTGTCGACATTGATCACCTTCAGCGGGGCGGGGGTCGAGGTCAGGGTGGTGAAGGGCTGCATGGCGGGTACTCCGGCAGGTCTTGTCTGTTAAGGTTGGAGCGACGGCGAAGTCAGAGCTGCGCCGTCAGGAGCTTGAAGCTGGCGAAGGTGAAGAAGGCGGCGAGGCAGGCTTCCGCCCGGCGGCGGATCCTGCGGTAGCCCGCCACCATCGAGGCGGTCGAGAACAGGTAGGCATAGGTCTGGTTGATCGCGAGCGAGATCGTCAGGCAGCCGAGGATGATGGCATAGAGCACCACCGCCGGCGTCTCGGGCCTGAGGCCGAGCGCGATGATCGCCGTCCAGCTCAGGATCGCCTTCGGGTTGGTGAGGTGCATCAGGTAGCCGCGCAGATAGAGGCGGCGGCCCGAGCCGCTGGCCTTCGGCGGCGGCATCTCCGCCTGCATGGCCGAGCGGGCCGAGCGCCAGGCCAGGAACAGCAGATAGAGTCCGCCGACGATCTTGATGGCGTAGAGCGCGCCGGGATGGGCAACGATCAGCGCGGTGACGCCGACGGCGGCGAGGATGCCCCAGGTCAGCGATCCCGTGGTGACGCCGAGCGCCAGCGTCATCCCGGCCTTGCGGCCATGCTCCATCGAGGTCGCCATCACCTGGAGATTGCTCGGTCCAGGGCTGGCGACGGCGATGAAGAAGGCCGAGAAGACCAGGGCCAGGTCCGGCAGGTGGCGGATCAGATCATCGAGCATCGTTTTTATCCCGCCGCCTTCTCGATCGCGTCCATGTCGTCGTCGTCGAAGCCGAAATGGTGGCCGATCTCGTGGACGAGCACATGGGTGACGATGGCGCCCAGGCTCTCGTCGTGCTCGGCCCAGTAGTCGAGGATCGGCCGGCGATAGAGATGGATGGTGTTGGGCATCTGCCCGGTCTGCGGGGCATAGCCCTGCTGCGGCAGGCCGATTCCCGAGAACAGGCCGAGCAGATCGAAGGGGCTCTCGGCCTCGAGCTCCTTCAGCACGTCGTCCTCGGGGAACTCGGTGACGTTGATGACGAGATCGGCGCAGAGCTTGCGGAAATCCTCGGGCAGACGGTCATAGGCCGCCTGCGCCAGGATCTCGAACTCGGCGCCCGAGGGCGCGCGCACGCCGTCCCAGTCGAGACCCTGCGAGGGCGGCGCCGAAGCGCCTGTCTTGATCGAGGGAACGGAGCCCATCACCAGATCTTCAGTTGATGCCCGAGCCACCAGGACAGGCCGACGAAGGCGATCAGCGAGAGTCCGCGGCCGATCCTGCGGCCCCAGAGCTCGATGTTGTCGCCTTCCGGCGCGTCCTTGCCGGAGAAGTGGTCGGCCGCGCGCCCCATGGACGAGCCAAGGAAGCTCTCATCATCGCGCTTGACGCGATCGAGCGCTTCCTTGGCCTCCTTGGCGCGAGCAGCTTCGCGGGGATCGGTGCTCATGACATCCTCCCGCGAACCCGACCCGCCTCAGCCCAGCGTGCGCACGTCGACGAAGTGGCCGATCAGGGACGCCGCCGCCGCCATCGCCGGCGAGACGAGGTGGGTGCGGCCGCGATAGCCCTGGCGACCCTCGAAGTTGCGGTTCGAGGTCGAGGCGGCGCGCTGACCCGGCTTGAGCTGGTCGGGGTTCATGCCGAGGCACATCGAGCAGCCCGGCTCGCGCCATTCGAAGCCGGCGGCGAGGAAGATCTTGTCGAGCCCCTCGGCCTCCGCCTGCTGCTTCACCAGGCCGGAGCCAGGGACGATCATGGCGTAGTCCAGGCTCTCATGGATCTTCTTGCCCTCGACGATCTTGGCGACGGTGCGCAGGTCCTCGATGCGGCCATTGGTGCAGGAGCCGATCCAGATCACGTCGAGCGGGATCTCTGTCATCTTGGTGCCGGCGGTCAGGCCCATGTATTCGAGCGCCCGCTTCTTCGAGGCGCGCTTGACCTCGTCCTCGATCTGCTCGGGATCAGGCACCGCGCCGGTGACCGAGATCACGTCCTCGGGGCTGGTGCCCCAGGAGACGATCGGCGGCAGGTTGGCGGCGTCGAGCCTGACGATGCGGTCGAAATGCGCGCCCTCGTCGCTGCGCAGCGTCTCCCAATAGCGCAGCGCCTCGTCCCAGGCGGCACCCTTCGGCGCCTTCGGGCGGTCCTTGAGATAGGCGTAGGCCTTCTCGTCCGGCGCGACCATGCCGGCGCGGGCGCCGCCCTCGATCGACATGTTGCAGACGGTCATGCGGCCTTCCATGGTGAGGCCGCGAATGGCCTCGCCCGCATACTCGATCACCGAGCCGGTGCCGCCGGCGGTGCCGATCTCGCCGATGATGGCGAGCGTGATGTCCTTGGCGCCGACGCCCGGAGCGGGCTTGCCGTCGACCTGGACCAGCATGTTCTTGGCCTTCTTCTGGATCAGCGTCTGGGTGGCGAGCACATGCTCGACCTCCGAGGTGCCGATGCCATGGGCCAAGGCGCCGAAGGCGCCATGGGTCGAGGTGTGGCTGTCGCCGCAGACGATGGTGGTACCGGGCAGGGTGAAGCCCTGCTCGGGGCCGACGATGTGGACGATGCCCTGGCGGATATCGAGCTCGTTGAAGTACTCGACGCCGAATTCCCTCGCGTTCTTGGCCAGCGCCTCGACCTGGATCCGGCTCTCTTCCTCGGCGATGCCCTTGCTGCGGTCGGTCGTCGGGATGTTGTGGTCGACGACGGCGAGCGTCTTGGTCGGCGCATGGACCTTGCGGCCGGTCATGCGCAAGCCCTCGAAGGCCTGCGGGCTGGTGACCTCGTGGACGAGATGGCGGTCGATATAGAGCAGGCAGGTGCCGTCGTCCTGGCGGTCGACGACATGGTCCTCGAAGATCTTGTCGTAGAGGGTGGTGGGGGCCTTGGTCGCAGTCATGGCTTCATCGCCTTCGGTATGGAAATCAGGTAGGGCCCTTCAAGGGCCAGCACGCATCGCAAAAGCCTGTCGCCGGCCGGACGGCCAGTCTCAGGCGTGGGTAAGGCCGGCTGCGAGCGAGGCCGTGAAACGGCCGAAGAAGCGCCAGGGCAGGCGGGCATGGTCATGCAGCGCGGCAAAGCCCTGGGTGGTCGGAAAACGGCGCAGGTTCAGCGTGCGGCGCATCACGCGCCGGACTTCGCCCCTGTTCTGCCGCTTCACCGTCATGACCCGCTTCTACCAGTTCCAAACTGCACGGGCAACGCGGCGGCGCTGTCGCAGCGGCAGGCGCGTAGCGCGTTCTGTGCAGGGCTGATATCTAGCGGCTCCGGGTGCGCTGCGAAAGGGCAGGCTGCGCCGGCAAACGGATTGGTGATGCGATGGCGCGCTTCTTCCCCTTCATGCTGCTGGCGGTCATCGCCTATGGCGTCACCGTTGCGGCGATGGGCGTGCCGCTCTCGCGCGAACTCCTGAGCATCGGGCTGCCCTCCGGCACGGCCTTCGTGCTGACGGTCAGCGAGCTCCTGCTCGCGATCTCGACCATCGTGCTGTTCTTCGAGATCATGAACGCGACCAGCGCCAAGTCGAGCTCGATCCTCAACCATGGCCTGTCCATGGTGGTGTTCATCGCCTGCGGGCTGATCTTTCTGTTCATTCCCGGTTTCGGCACCGGCACCTTCGTGATCATCACGCTGATGGCGCTGGTCGACGTGATCGCCGGCTATTCGATCAGCATCCTGACGGCGCGGCGGGATATGACCTTCGGGAACAACGAGTAACGCTTCCCGTCATGGTCGGGCTTGTCCCGACCATCCACGTCTTCGTTCCTAGAGAGCGGTATTCAAGACGTGGATGCTCGCGACAAGGGCGAGCATGACGTAGCAAGTGCGCCTTCGTCCTAAAGCTCACTGCGCAGCTGCCACAGCTCCGGGAAGAACGAGCGCTCCAGCGCCGTCTTCAGGAACTTGACCCCGCTGGAGCCGCCGGTGCCCGGCTTGAAGCCGATGATGCGCTCGACCGTCTTCATGTGGCGGAAGCGCCACTGCTGGAACTGGTCCTCGACATCGACCAGCTCCTCGGCGAGCTCGTAGAGATCGAAATAGCGGTGCGTGTCGCGGTAGATCGAGAGCCACGCCGCCTTCACCGCTTCGTTAGCCACATGCGGCTGGCTCCAGTCACGTTCCACGCACTCCGCCGGGACCGGCAGGCCGCGCCGGGCCAAGAGCCGCAGCGCCTCGTCATAGAGGCTCGGCGCGTTCAGCAATTCCTGTAGATGGGCGTGATGTTCGGGGTGATGCTTGTGCATCGCCGCCATGCGCGGATCCTTGGCGCCGAGGCGGAATTCAAGCGCGCGATACTGATAGGACTGGAAGCCGGAGGACTGGCCGAGCGCATCGCGGAAGGCGAGATAGTCTGATGGAGTCATGGTCGAGAGCACGTCCCAGGCGGTGACGAGCTGCGCCTGGATGCGCGAGACGCGCGCCAGCGACTTGAAGGCTGGCTGCAACTCGTCGGCCCGGATCGCGGCGATGGCGCCGTCGAGCTCATGCGTGGCGAGCTTCAGCCAGAGTTCCTGGACCTGGTGGATGGTGATGAACAGCAACTCGTCGGGGGCGTCGCTCAAGGGCTTCTGCGCCGCGAGCAGCAGGTCGAGGCCGAGATAGGAGCCGTAATCCATCCGCTCCTTGAAATCGGTCTGCATGCCCGGCTCGATCCGGCTCTGGTGATCGCCCGTCCCACTGGTCATGATGCCGCCCTCGCTCGCCTCGCGCCTTGACTGAGGGAAGGCACGAGATATTTTAAGTTTAAAGTATTTTGCCGGATCGGCAAGGCTGCGGAGCAGGATGATGGACCAGATGAGGACGGCTCCCGCAGGGCTCGGATTTCCGCCCTTCGACCTTTCCGCCGAGTTCTCGCGCTTCCGCCAGAACTGGCCGGCCAAGCTGCATTTCGCCGCCCACAGCCATCATTTCTGGCCGGACGTCACCCGCGAGGCACATTTGCGCGCCTGGGACGATGCTGCCCGCCTCGTCGACGGCAAGTGGCAGGAGGTGCTGGGGCCGGTCTGGCAGAAGGTCGCGCAGGGTGTGGCCCGGCATCTCAATCTGCCCGGCATCGACGGGCTCGTTCCCGCCAACAACACCCATGAATTCGTCAACCGGCTGCTCTCCTGCCTGCCGCGCGAGCGCAAGCCGCGCGTCCTGACCAGCGATGCCGAGTTCCATTCCTTCCGGCGACAGATCGAGCGGCTCGCCGAGGACGGGCTGATCGAACTCACCGTGGTGCCGGCCGAGCCCTTCGCTGGCCTGACCGAGCGGCTGGTCGCGACGGCACAGCAGGGCTCTGACCCCGACATGGTCTTCGTCAGCCAGGTCCACTTCAATTCCGGCTATGCCCTGACCGATCTGGAGGCACTGGTCGATGGCGTCAGCGCCCCCGGCCGGCTCGTCGTCATCGACGGCTATCACGGCTTCCTGGCCCGGCCGACCGACCTATCCGCCATCGCCGACAGGGCCTTCTACATCGCCGGCGGCTACAAATACGCCATGTCGGGCGAGGGCGCCTGCTTCATGCACTGCCCGCCCGGCTTCGCGATGCGCCCGCGCGACACCGGCTGGTATGCCACCTTCGGCGCGCTCTCGGGCGCGCAAGGAAGCATCGGCTATGCTGAGAATGGCTGGCGCTTCATGGGCGCGACCTTCGACCCCTCCGGCCTCTACCGTATGGGCGCGATGTTCGACTGGCTCGAGGCCAAGGGGCTCGACGCGTCGGCGATCCACGCTCATGCCCATGTCTTGCAGGCGGTTTTCACTGATGGGCTGGCAAAGCAGTCCTGCGGCGCACTCGCTTTGGAGAACCTGGTCGTGCCGTTGGACGAGCCGGCGCGCGGCAATTTCCTGACCTTCCGCCATGCCGACGCGGCGCTGTGGCATGAGAAGCTGAAGCAGGCGGGCATCACCGTCGATCTGCGCGGCGATCGCCTGCGCGTGGGCTTCGGGCTCTACCAGACGGAAGCCGACGTGAAGCTGCTGCTGGAGCGGTTGCTGACGTTGCGGTAGGCTCCATTCCCGATCAGCTTCAGTGTGCTGGTCGATCGAACGGACGGAGCTGACGCATGAAGACGCTGCCGGGCCTTGTGATCGTTGCCGCTCTCGCTTCCCTCGCTCCCGCCTTCGCCCAGGCGCCGCGAAAAGCCGTTGCCTCTCCGGCGGTGCAGCAGGAATTCGATGGTTTCATCGGAAAGTTCCGGGCAGCGCTGAAAGCCAATGATCCGGCAGCCGTCGCCGCCATGACGAAGCTGCCCTATATGGCCGACGCCTCCATCAGCAACGCAGCGCAGTTCCGCGCCAAGGCCTGGCCGCAGGATTTCACCGCGAAGAACCGCGCCTGCCTCCAGCGCACCAAGCCGGTATACGACCGCGACGGCGCCGGGAACGAGGTCTACGCCATCGCCTGCGGCGGCAGCATCTTCACCTTCACGAAGACATCGGCCGGCTTCCAGCTCACGGACGTCGATATCGCCGATTGATCAGGTCATGCGGCGCGTCAGCGCTGCGAAGTATCGACGCTGACCACCACCGACATGCCCGGCGCGAGCCGCTCGGCCAGGCCCTGGCCGGGATCGATCGCGATGCGCACCGGCACGCGCTGGGCGATCTTGACGAAGTTGCCGGTGGCGTTCTCCGGTCGGATCACGCTGAATTCCGAGCCGGCTGCCGGCGAGAAGCGCTCGATCGTGCCGGTCAGCCGGGCATGGCGCAGCGCGTCGACCGTGAAGCTCACCTTCTGGCCGATGCGCATGCCGGAGAGCTGTGTCTCCTTGAAGTTGGCGACCACCCAGACCTGGCTCGGCACCAGCGCCATCAATTGCGTGCCGGCCGAGACATATTGCCCGAGCCGGGCCGAGACTTCGCCGAGACGCCCGTCCTGCGGCGCGGTGATGCGGGTGTTCTGCAGGTCGATCTCGGCGAGATGGACGGCCGCCTCGGCGCCCTGCACCGCTGCTTCCAGCGAAGCCTTGTTGACGATGGCGCTCTGCACGTCCTGACGGGAGACGTCGACCGCGGCGTGGCTTGCCGTCAACGCGGCTTTAGCCTGGTCGAGCGCCTGCAGGCTCTGGTCGGCATTGGTCTGGTTGACGACGCCGCGCTCGCGCAACGGCTCGATGCGGCCCCAATTGGCTTCCGCGGTGCGAAGGGCTGCCTCGGCGCTGGCGACATTGGCTTCGCTGGCGCGCTGGCGTGCCTCGGCAGCGTGGCGGGCCTGCTCGGAATTGGCGAGCGCGGCATGCTGCGCCGCGAGACTGGCGCGAGTCTGCTCCAGCCGCTGCTGGAAGATTCGCTCGTCGATGCGAACGAGAAGCTGACCCTGCTTGACCGTCGCGAAATCCTGCACCGCCACCTCGGCGACATAGCCGGCGAGCTGCGGCGCGATCACCGTGACCTGGCCACGCACATAGGCGTTCTCTGTGGTCTCGATTGCGCTGGCGAAGGGCGGCAGCCGCCATGCGTAGAGGATGACGCCGATGCCAGCGAGGCCGACGGCGAGCGCGATATAGGTTGAGAGCGAGTGGACGATGCGGGTCATGGCTGGGGCGCGGGAGCAGGGGGGACGGCGGGAGCAGCGAGGCGTTCCCGCAAGCGCAGGACGACAAGGTGGGTGAGGAGTCCGATCAGCGCGCTGCCGGCGATCAGGGCGATCAGCAGGAAGGCGTCGTTATAGGCGAGCACGGTCGCCTCCCGGACTGCCTGCTGGGCGAGCAGGGTGATGCCTTCGGCCCGTGTCAGCCCGAGATCGGTCAGGATATGGCCATAGGCGCCGCCGAGCTGCTGGATGCGCTCGGCGACGAGCGGATTGGCCAGCGAGAAATGCTCGGCGAGCTGGCTGTAGTGGAAGCTGGTCCTCAGGGTGATGAAGCTGCCGAACAGCGCCGAGCCGAGCAGGCCGCCAATGCTCTGGGTGAACAGGAAGATCACGAAGAAGCTGAGGATATAGACCGGTCCGCGCGCCAGCGCCGGGGCGAGACCCTGTCCCATTGCCGCCGGCAGGAACAGGGCCGAGCCATAGGCCACCAGCGCCTGGCTGAGATGGATGTCGTCCGGCCGGGTCAGGCTGGTGGCGTTGCTGTCGAGGAGCGCGCCGGTCATGATGCAGATTAGCGACGCCGCGTAGAAGGCATTCTCCCGCCCGGGCCGCAGCAGTGCCGCGCAGGTGAAGCCGCCGGCCAGGATCGCCGCCAGGATCACGCCATAGAGCGGCAGGGTCTGCTCGTTCTGGAACCCGAGCGCCTGGAAGAAATTCGACGCGCCGACCGTCTGCTCGGCCAGCACGACGCGGAAGAGCAGCAGCACGGTGGCGTAATGCAGCGTCGCCGGGCTGGTCAGCCAGCGTATGTCGATGAGCGGGCTCTGGCGGCGCAGTTCGATGATCGCAGCCAGCATCAGGCAGGCGACCGCGCCGGCAAAAAGCCAGCCGAGCCAGGGCGCTTCCAGCCACCAGTAGATCCGCCCGAGCGAGAGCGCGACGGCGATGGCACCGAAGCCGAGCGCGATCAGGAGATAGCTGACGCCGTCGAGCGGCCCGATCACCTTGACCCGCGGCGGCGTCGTCAGAGGCAGGGCGTAGACCAGGCCGAATGCGACCAGCGCCAGCCCCATCTCGAACAGGGTCAGGCCATGGAAGCCGCCGATCTCGAGCAGGCTCGGCGAGAGCAGCCGGGTGACGGGGATGCCGAGCGTGGTGTTGGTCAGCGCAAGCGACAGGCCGACCGTCAGCTTCTGGCGTGGCTGCAGCGGCTCGATCATGTAGAGGAAGGCGAGCGAGGACAGCGGCGCGGCGGCGATGCCGCTCATGAAGCGCACGACCAGCGCCGATTGCAGGTCGTGCACGAAGAAATTCAGCAGGGCGGCGATCACGAAGCCGACGATGCTGATCTCGGCGAAGTTGCGCAGGCCGTACTGCATCCTGATCTTGATCAGGGCGATCGAGAGCGAAACGTTCGGCGCCAGATAGGCGGCGATCAGCCAGTTGGTCTCGGCGACGGTGGCGCCGAGATCGCCCTGGATCTGGTAGACATTGGTCGTGATGAGATTAGCGCCGACCTGCTGCGTCATCGCCAGCATCGTCGCGGCCAGCATGTAGGCGAAGGCCCGGGCGCGGCTCATGCCCCCAGGCGCAGGAGACGGTGGCGGTGCAGCTTGCGGAGCGGGGGAGGGCGTGTTCATCCAGCCGCCCCGCGCGTGGCGGCGATGTTCCGTGACATCCGGGAGAGCACGCGCAGCGCGATTTCCAACTCCTCCCTGTCGATCCCGTCGAGCACATCGGCGCGCAATTCGGTCAGGAAGGCAAGGATGTCCTCGGCCTGGGCGCGCGCCACCGGTGTCAGGAACACCCGCCGGGCCCGCCGGTCGCCGGGGGCGGCACGGCGCTCGATCATGCCGGCGCGTTCGAGGCCGTCGAGCAGGCGCACCAATGTCGGCTGTTCGATCTCGAGTAGCCCGGCGAGGTCGGACTGGATCGGCCCGTCGGCCTTGGCGAGCTGCATCAGGAGGCGAGCCCGCGACAGCGTCAGGCCCATGTCGCGAGCGCGCTCGTCGACCAGTGCCCTGAGCTTGCGGTTGGCTGACGCCAGCTCGGCGGTGAAGGTGGCCTGAAGCTCCGGGGAGTCCATAGCGTTCACATAAATAGCTTGCTAATGATGTGCTTACATAGCAATGACTGAAACGCATTGCAATTGCCATATCATGATATCGATATGCGTATCAGGAATGCCTGGCTATGCTCCTTCCACGGCGCAGGCAACAAAAAACGCGGCCCGAAGGCCGCGTTCCTGAAATCGTGGAAAAGGAAGAGCGGCTTACTTGCCCTTGCTCTCGCCCTTGGCCGGCTTGGCGTCGACGCGCTCGGCGATACGGGCCGACTTGCCGCGGCGATCGCGCAGGTAATACAGCTTGGCGCGGCGAACCTTGCCCTTGCGGACGACCTTGATCGAGTCGAGGTTCGGCGAATACAGCGGGAAGACGCGCTCGACGCCCTCGCCATAGGAAATCTTGCGGACGGTGAAGCTCTCGTTGAGGCCGCCGCCATTGCGGGCGATCACGACGCCTTCATAGGCCTGGACGCGGCTGCGCTCGCCTTCCTTGACCTTGACGTTGACCTGCACGGTGTCGCCGGGCTGGAAATGCGGGATTTCCTTGCTCTCGGCGAGCTTGGCGATCTGCTCTTTGTCGAGCTGCTCGATGATGTTCATGGCTATCTCCATGGCCGTGTTCGCGCGGGTAGCGCGGGCTTTCGGCTCGCTGTTTTCAGTTGAGGGCGTGGCCATACAGCAGGGCGGCGGCTTTGTCGAGACGCTGCGATGGTCGAGCCGGACCAGTTCCCGCCCATCTTGCGCAATGTCGCCGGCAGGGCCACGAAATTCAGCATGCCGGCCGAGATCCTGTCCTATGCCTCGCTGTTCACCCTGGCGGTCGGGCTGATCGCTGGCACCGTCGGCGGCGTGGTCGGGACCGGCTCCTCGATCATGCTCCTGCCGGTGCTGGTCTGGTCGTTCGGGCCGAAGCAAGCGGTGCCGATCATGGCCGTCGCCGCGGTGATGGCGAATCTGGCGCGGCTCGCGGCCTGGTGGCGCGAGGTCGATTGGCGCGCCTTCCTCGCCTATGCGCTGCCCGGCATCCCGGCGGCGATGCTCGGTGCGCGCACACTGCTGCAATTGCCGGCGGCGGCGATCGATATCGGCCTCGGCCTGTTCTTCCTGCTGATGATTCCCGGGCGGCACTGGCTCGCGGCGCGGCAGATCAGGCTCGGCCTCTGGCAGTTGGCTCTGGCCGGGGCGGCGATCGGCTTCCTGACCGGCCTCGTGCTCTCGACGGGGCCGCTCAGCGTTCCCGCCTTCGCCGCCTACGGCCTGAGCAAGGGCGCGCTGCTCTCGACGGAGGCCGCGACCTCGCTGTTCATCTATCTGACCAAGGTCGGGACTTTCCGTAGCTTCGGCGCGATGCCGCTGGCGATCTTCGCCAAGGGAGTCATCGTCGGCTCCTCGCTGATGCTCGGCGCCTTCATCGGCAAGGCGTTGGTGCGGCGCATGGATGAGCGTACCTTCCAGCGCCTGCTCGACGGGATGATGCTGCTCTCCGGCCTGTTCCTGCTGCTGGCGGCGTTTCGCTAGGCGCGCTTCCGGCTGGCCGCGCCGGGCTGTATGCAAGCCGCAGGGTTATGGATAGCGGAGCAGCATCATGTCCGAGAGTTCGATCAAGACCGCCCTCGTCACCGGGGCCGCGCGCGGGATCGGGCTGGCGACGGCCAAGCGCTTCCTCGCCGACAACTGGCGCGTCGCCTTGCTCGACATCGACGAGCCGGAACTCGCCAGGGCGATGGCCGATCTCGACGCGCCCACCGCGACGATGTCGATCGGCTGCGACGTCGCGATTCCCGAGCAGGTCGCCGAGGCGGTCGATGCGGTGGTCGAGCGCTTCGGACGGCTCGATGCTCTCGTCAACAATGCCGGCACCGCCGTGTTCAAGCCGCTGCTCGAGACGAGCTATGCCGAATGGCAGCGCGTCCTCGCGGTCAACCTCGACGGGCCGTTCCTGACGACGCAGGCGGCCGCGCCGGTGATGGCCGACAATGGCGGCGGCGCCATCGTCAACATCACCTCGATCTCGGGCCTGCGCGCCTCGACGCTGCGCGTCGCCTACGGCACCAGCAAGGCGGCGCTCGCCCATCTCACCAAGCAGCAGGCGGCCGAGCTCGCCGGCCTCGGCATTCGCGTCAACGCCGTCGCACCCGGCCCGGTCGAGACCGCGATGGCCAAGGCCGTGCATTCGCCGGAGATCCGCGCCGACTATCACGACGCCATCCCGCTTGCCCGCTATGGCGCGGAAGAAGAACTCGCCGAGGCGATCTTCTTCCTGTGCAGCGATAAGGCGAGCTACATCACCGGCCAGGTGCTGGCCGTCGATGGCGGCTTCGACGCGGTCGGCATCGGCCTGCCGACGCTGCGTGGTCAAAGGCGCAATCGCTAGGCCAGCAGACCGGCCAGCGCCTGTTTCAGCGAGACGCTGCCGCGGCGCGTCTCGCCGATCTCCTCGAAGCTGGCGCGGCCGGCGTTCATGGCATCGTAGAGCCCGGCGAGTTCGCGGGCATGACTCGCGCTCAAGCCCGCAGCGATGAGCCCCGGCTCCCACTCCTGACGCGGCGTCGCTACGGCCAGGACCGGCTTGCCGAGCAGTTCGGTCAGCGCCTGCGCTGCGTCCTCGGGCGAATACTCGGCCGGCCCCTTCAGGTTGACGATGCGCTCACCGGCATGCGGGCGAGCGAGCTCGACAGCCGCCTGCCGGCCGACATCGATCGCGGAGACGGTCTCGCCGGCGGTGTCGAGCGGCTGGCGCATGCTCGGCAGGATGCCGTGCTCGGCCGCGACACCAAGGACGCTGCCCCAGTTCTCCATGAACTCGGTGGCGCGGATGAAAGTCAGCGAGGGTGCCGCACCGCGCAGCGCCTGCTCGAAATCGTGCAGAGCCCTGACGATGCCGGTCCCTTCAGCGCGATGCGCACCGCTCGACGACAGCGCCACCACATGCGGCACGCCGGCGCGGCGGATCGCTTCCGCGATCATTGCCCCGTTCTTTGCCGCAGCGGCGAAGACATCCCCGGCGGCGTGCGGCACCGGGTTCAGGACGTAGACAGCGTCCGTGCCGGCAAAGGCTGCCGTCAGTGTTCCGACATCGTCGAGGTCGGCCTTGGCCAGGGCGGCGCCCTTGTCGGCAAGCGCTCCGGCTCGGTTCGGTTCCCGGACGATCGCCTTGACCGCATGACCGGCTGCGAGAGCGGCCGTCAACGCCGCGCCGCCCGTCTGTCCCGTCGCTCCCATGATCGCGAGCATCATGTCCTCCATCGGTTGATGGCGGAGGCATAACAGGGCAGTATCCAAAGCATAAGTACGCACAATTTTTATACTTGATTGGAGTAGCCGATGCGCCCCTCGCTCAAGGACATCCCCTATGTCTGGTGCCCGGTGGAGGCGACGATCGACGTGATCGGCGGCAAGTGGAAGGCGCTGATCCTGTTCCAGCTGACGCAGGGGCCACGCCGTTTCAACGCGCTGCGCCGGCTGCTGCCGCATGTGACCCAGCGCATGATGACCCTGCAGTTGCGGGCGCTGGAGGAGGACGGCATCATCTCGCGCAGCGTGCAGGAGACGGTGCCGCCCAAGGTCGAATATGCGCTGACCGAGCGCGGTTGGGCGCTGGCGCCGATCTTCGAGGCGATGACGCTATGGGGACAGGCGCATGGCGCGCGCCGGTCCGAGCCGGCCTGAGACTGCGGTTAATATTCCGCTTGCGCCGGCTCCTGAACGGCGCGAACCTGCCCTTCGACATCCCTCTTCGACGGCCGCCCGACCCAGTCGGGCCCGAGCGACCGCCGCCTCTCCGGCGTGGGCGCTTCACTTTCCGTTCCCGCCGGTCAACCGCCGCTTCGGACAGAAGGCTTTTGAAGCCTTGTCCGCGCGGCCAGAACCGAAGGAGGACGACATGGCTGCGACTTCCAGCACTGGAGGAAACCCGTCCGGCGTCAGAGCAAGGGGGCCGCGATGCATCGCGATCGTCGGTCCCTTCCAGAGCGGCAAGACCAGCCTGTTCGAGAGCATTCTGGAGCGTTGCGGCGCTGTTTCGCGCGCCGGCTCCGTCAAGACGAAGAACAGCGTCGGCGACGCCTCGCCGGAAGCGCGCTCCCATCAGATGAGCACCGAGCCCAATGTCGCGACAGTCGACTTCATGGGCGAGCGCTACACCTTCATCGATTGCCCCGGCTCCGTCGAATTCCTTCAGGAGATGCGCCATGTCCTGCCGGCTGTCGACGCCGCGGTCGTGGTCTGCGAGGCCGATGACCGCAAGGCGCCGGCGCTGGAGCTCGTGCTGCGCGAGCTCGAGGAAGCCGACATCCCGCGCTTCCTCTTCCTCAACAAGATCGATTCCGCGTCCCGGCGCGTGCGTGAGACGCTCGGATTGCTGCAGCGCGCCTCGCGCACCCCGCTGCTGCTCCGGCAGATCCCGATCTGGCAGGGTGGCATCGCCGTCGGTTTCATCGATCTCGCGCTCGAGCGCGCCTTCATCTATCGCGAGCACGCGCCGAGCGAGGTCGTGCCGCTGGCGCCCGAGGAGGTCGAGCGCGAGCGCGACGCCCGCTTCTCGATGCTGGAGAAGCTCGCCGACTATGATGACGAGCTGATGGAAGGCCTGCTCGGCGACATCGAGCCGCCGCGCGATCTCGTCTTCGATGACCTCGCCCGCGAGCTCAAGCAGCGCCATGTCGTGCCGGTGCTGATCGGCGCGGCCGAGCGCGGAAACGGTGTCACCCGCCTGCTCAAGGCGCTGAGGCACGAGGCGCCGTCCCTCGAGGTGACACGCGGCCGCATCGGCGTGGTCGACAGTGGCGTGCCGCTGGCGCTCATCATGAAGACTTGGCAGTCCGGCCAGGGCGGCAAGGTCTCGCTGGCGCGTGTGCTGCGCGGCCGGATGGCGGAAGGCGACGTGATCACCTCGTCCGGCGGCGTCGAAGCGCGCATTGCCGGCGTGCTCGAACTCAAGGGCGCCGAGCAGCAGCGCCGCCCGGCGGCGGAGGAAGGCGAGACCGTCGCCTTCGCGCGGCTGGAAGGCGTACGCACAGGCGACGCGGTCGCGGTCGGCAAGGTCCGGCCCGATGTCGTCAGCGCTCTGGCGCCGCCCGAGCCGGTCCATGCGCTCTCGGTCGGCGTCAAGGATCGCAAGGACGATGTCAGGCTCACCACCGGCCTCGCCAAGCTGATCGATGAGGATCCGGCGCTCGCTCTCGAGCATCGTGCGGAATTCGGCGAGATGCGCCTGTCCGGCCAGGGCGAGATGCACCTGCGCGTCGCGCTCGAACGGCTCGCCGGGCGCTACGGCGTGAATGTCGACAGCGGCGCAACGCAGATCGGCTATCGCGAGACCTTGCGCGGCAAGGCCAGCGCCCGCGGCCGGCACCGCAAGCAGAGCGGCGGGCACGGCCAGTTCGGCGATGTCGTGCTGGAGATCGCGCCGCTGCCGCGTGGCGAGGGCATCCGCTTCGTCGATCGCATCACCGGCGGCGTCGTGCCGAGACAGTACATCTCTTCGGTCGAGGCCGGGGTGCGCGACTACTGCCAGCGCGGCCCGCTCGGCTTTCCGCTCGTCGACATCGAGGTGACGCTGACCGACGGCTCCTACCACACGGTCGATTCCTCCGACATGGCCTTCCGCCAGGCGGCGCGGATCGCCATGGGCGAGGCCTGCCCGCAGGCCAGGCCCGTGCTGCTGGAGCCGATCCTGGCGGTCGAGATCGTGATCCCCTCGGATGCGATGTCGCGGGCTTCGGCGATCGTCTCGGCCAGGCGCGGCCAGATCCTCGGCTACGATGCGCGGCCGGGCTGGCGCGGCTGGGACCAGATCAACGCGCTGATGCCGGAGGCGGAGATGGCAGGGCTGATCGTCGAGTTGCGCTCGGCGACGGCGGGCGTCGGCTCGTTCAGCGCCCGCTTCGATCATCTCGCCGAACTCGCCGGCAAGCCGGCCGACGCGGTGGTCGCGGCGCAGGCGATGGCACTGGCGCGCTAGAGTCCCGTTCCAGCCGGCGCGGCAAATTGGCTGGAACGAAGGAATTTAGACTAAAGTCTATGAACTAAAAGATGATGACGGTTCCCTCGGCCAGGCCATTCCAGCCTGGCCGGGTTCCGCCCCGGCTCGCGGTGGTGCCTGGCTTGCAGGCTCGTCGAGCGCCGCCTTTACCGAGTTGCAGCAAGACGGTTTATATGTAAACTTTCTAGCGGCGGGTGCTTGCGCCCGCCGCTAGGCTTGCGCAGTGTAGCGTTGGACAATCAGAAGGTGCGGATCGTGGCCGGCTGGCAGCCGGGCGTCCGCCACGCGGCATCCAGGCCCGGCAACAGGGCGGACCGCAGAGGGAGGATGGGGATGACGGCTCTTTCCGTGGCTCAGGCGACATCGGATGCGCGCCCCTGGCTGGCGCATTATCCGCCGGCCGTGCCGCCGGTGATCGATGAAGCCGGGGTCGGCACGCTTGCCGACCTGATCCGCAATGCCTGCGAGACCTATGCCGATCGCCAGGCCTTCGAGAGCTTCGGCAAGTCGATCACCTTCGCCGAGGTCGGGCGCGCGGCGCGCGCCTTCGCCGGCTGGCTGCAGGCGCAGGGGTTCAAGAAGGGCGACCGCATCGCGCTAATGATGCCGAACATCCTCGCCTATCCCGCGACGATCTTCGGCGCGCTGATCGGCGGTTTCACCGTCGTCAACGTCAACCCGCTCTATACCGCCCGCGAGCTGACGCATCAGATCAACGACGCCGGCGCGCGGGCGTTGGTGGTGATCGAGAACTTCGCCCATGTCGTCGAGGAGGCGCGGCCCAATCTCAAGCTCGACGCCATCCTGATCGCCACTGCCGGCGACCTGATGGGCTTCAAGGGGACGATCGTCAATTTCGTCGCCCGCAAGATCAAGAAGGTGGTCAAGCCCTACGACCTGCCGGGTGCGGTGCCGCTCAAGACCATCTTCGCCCATCCGGGGACGATGAGCCCGGTCACGGTCGCGCCCGAGGATGTAGCCTTCCTGCAATATACCGGCGGCACCACCGGCATCGCCAAGGGCGCGACGCTGACGCATCACAACGTCGCTTCCAATGTCGCGCAATGCGCGCTCTGGCTCGGCTGGCAGCTCGAGGCGCCGCATGGCCGCAGTGACTACCAGCACGTCATGGTCACGGCGCTGCCGCTCTATCACATCTTCGCCCTGACCTGCTGCTGCATGTTCATGCTGCGCATCGGCGCCAAGGGGCTGCTGATCGCCAATCCGCGCGACATTGCCGGCTTCATCAAGACCCTGAAGGCGAGCCGGTTCACGCTCTTCTCCGGCGTCAACACGCTTTACAACGCGCTCGCCAGCCATCCCGAGATCAAGGACGTGAACTTCTCGGAGCTCAGCTTCGCCATCGCCGGTGGCATGGCGACGCAGGCCGCCGTGGCAAAGCGCTGGAAGGAGGTCACGGGCCGGCCGATCATCGAGGGCTACGGTCTGTCGGAGACCTCGCCCGTCGCCTCGGTCAATCGCACCGACATCACCGAGTTCACCGGCACGATCGGCTACCCGTTGCCGTCGACCGACTTCGCCATCCGCGACGCCGAGGGCAACGACGTGCCGGTCGGCGAGCCCGGCGAGATCTGCATCCACGGGCCGCAGGTGATGGCCGGCTACTGGAACCGGCCGGACGAGACCGCCAAGGTGATGACGGCGGATGGCTATTTCCGCTCCGGCGACGTCGGCGTCTTCCTGCCGGATGGGCAGATCAAGGTCGTCGACCGGATGAAGGACATGGTCCTGGTCTCCGGCTTCAATGTCTACCCGAACGAGGTCGAGGACGTGCTCGCCAAGCACCCCGGCGTGCTCGAATCGGCCGTCATCGGCCTGCCGGACGAGCATTCCGGCGAGGCTGTGACCGCCTTCGTGGTGAAACGGGACACGGCCGTCACGGCCGAGGAGCTGCGCGCCTTCTGCAAGGAGAACCTCACCGGCTACAAGGTCCCCAGGCAAATCATCTTCCGCGACGCTTTGCCGAAGACCAATGTCGGCAAGGTGCTGCGCCGGGCGCTGCGCGAGGAGATCGCCGCGCAGAAGGGTTGAGCGGTTTCGGTTCCAAAGCTTTCATCCTGAGGAGGCCGCGCAAGCGGCCGTCTCGAAGGATGTTCCAGGAGGCTGAAAGGCGCTTATTCCGGCGCGTGGATCGTAGCGCGCAGCGCCTTGAGCAGCGGCAGCGCGGTGGCCAGCCCCGTCTGGTCGGTCGCGCAGATCAGCGCCGTCCGGCCTTTGGCGGTCTCCAGGGTCGAGGCGAACATGCGCACACCTTGCGCGTTCGGTCCGGCCTTGGGCGTCACGATCAGCTCGATGCCGTTGAAGCCCTGATGCTCGAACAGCTTGAGGTCGGACACGGTGCCAATCGTTTCGAACATCGTGCGATAGAGCTGCTGCCACTCCGGCCTGGCCATCTGCGCGTTGATGACCTTGCGAGTCAGCTGGGCGTTCTGCGCCGCGGGCTTGAAGCCGAGTGTGCAGAGCTGGCCGTTGCTGTTCACCGCCTTCGGCGTACCGGTCTTCGAGCTGATATCGATCGTCACATCGAAGAGCGGGTGCGGCTGGCCGGCTTCGGCCTTGAAGCCGGCCGGTGGCGAAACCGAGAGGCCGCTGACGGAATCGCCATACGACTGCGCTGCAGCGCCGCCGGCGGACAGGAGGGTGGCGAGGGCGGCCGACAGGCGAAGCGATCTGATCATGGTCACGGGCTAGTTCCCGATTGCGACGGCAGCGAGACGGATGAAGCGCAGCCGGCTATGGCCGTGGAGGGAAGCCCGGTCAAGCCGCCAGCAGCGATTTGCCACTTTGGGCATGGGCGGTCACCGGCAGGATCTGCCCGGGCGCGACGCCGTGCCCGAAGCGCACCAGCGTGAAGTCCTCGGCTCGGCCGGTATCGCCGCGCTCGGTCAGGACCGAGAGCGGCCGGCCGATCCGGGCGAAAAGATGCCGGGTGTGCGCTGCTTCCGCTGCCTCGCGCAAACGGGCCGCGCGCTCCTTGATCTCGCCGCCGGGGACCTGCGGCATGCGCGCCGCGGGCGTGCCGGGCCGCGGCGAAAACGGGAAGCCGTGGACATAGGACAGGCCGCACTCCTCGATCAGCGCGAGCGTGCGCGAGAACATCGCCTCGTCCTCGGTCGGGAAGCCCGCGATCAGGTCGGCGCCGAAGACGATGTCGGGGCGCAGGGCGCGCATCTGAGCGCAGAAATTCACGGCCTCGCTGCGGCTATGGCGGCGCTTCATCCGCTTCAGCACCAGATCGTCGCCCGATTGCAGCGAGAGGTGCAGATGCGGCATCAGCCGCGGCTCTCCTGCGATCAAGTCGCGCAGATCGTCGTCGACCTCGACCGCGTCGAGCGAGGACAGGCGCAAACGCTTCAGCTCGGGCAGCGCGGCGAGGATAGCGCCGACGAGCGCGCCGAGCGTCGGCCCGCCCGGCCGCTCCCGCCCATAGCTCGTCAGGTCGACCCCGGTCAGCACGATCTCGCTGGCGCCATCCGCCACGAGCCGGCGCGCCTGGGTGACGACCTCGGCGACGGGCGAGGAGCGCGCATTGCCGCGCCCGAGCGGGATGACGCAGAAGGTGCAGCGATGGTCGCAGCCGTTCTGCACCTGCAGGAAGCCGCGCGTGTGCAGGCCGAGCGCCTGCGTGCGGTGAGGGGTAGCATCGCGCGCCTGCATGATGTCGCCGACGGCGATCTTGGCGGTCGGATCGTCGTTCCTATCCGTGGCCCGCAGGCTGTTGGAGCTTGCAAGCGTCCGCCAGCTCGCCGCGTCGAGCTTTTCGGCATTGCCGAGCACCCGCGCCACCTCCGGCATGGCGGCGAAGCGCGCCGGCTCGATCTGCGCGGCACAGCCGGTGACCACGATCGGTCGCTCCGGCTTCTCACGGGCCAGCCGGCGGATCGCCTGGCCGGCCTGGCGCACGGCTTCCGCGGTCACTGCGCAGCTGTTGATCACCACGACGTCGGAGAGGCCGGCGGCGCGCGCCTGCCGCTCGATCGTTTCGCTCTCGACGAGGTTCAGTCGGCAGCCGAAGGTGACGAGCTCGACGCCCATCAGGCGACGGCGGCGAAGAGCCCGGGCTCCAGCGCGCCGTCCCAGTCGAGCGCGGCCGGCCCGGTCATCAGCACATGGCCGTCGCTCTCGCGCCATTCGATTACGAGGTCGCCACCGGGCAGGCTGACGGTCGCCTTGCGCTCCGAAAGCTCGCGGCGCACGGCCGCGACCAGCGCCGCGCAGGCGCCTGAGCCGCAGGCGCGGGTGATGCCGGCGCCGCGCTCCCAGACCCGCAGGACGATGTGGTCCGGCGCCTTGACGGCGGCAAGGCCGATATTGGCGCGATCCGGGAAGATCGGATGGTTCTCCAGCAGCGGGCCGATCTGCTGGAGATTGAAGCGATAGGGATCGTCGACGAAGAAGACGGCGTGCGGGTTGCCCATGCTGACGGCGCAGGGTGTGTGCAGGATCGGATCGTCGATCGGCCCGATCTGCAATTCGAAGCGGCTGGTGTCATCGAAGGGCTCGGCCAGCGGAATCTCGTTCCAGGCCAGGCGTGGCGCGCCCATGTCGACGGTGAAGACGGCCTCCGACAGGCGCGCCACTGGCAGCAGCCCGGCCTTGGTCTGCAGCAGGAGCCCGTCGCGGCCGGCCTGGCCCATCTCAGGATCGGCGGTCATCGCCCAGGCGACGCAGCGCGTGCCGTTGCCGCAGGCGCCGGCCTCGGAGCCATCGGTGTTGTAGATGCGGACATAGGCGTCGATGCCAGCCGCCTTGGCGTCGTGCAGGACCATCAACTGGTCGAAGCGGGTGCGCTCCTGGCTCGCGATCGCACGCGCCTCGGTCTCGGAGACGATATGCTTCGTTCCGCGCAGATCGAGCACGGTGATCTCGTTGCCGAGCCCGTTCATCTTGAGGAACCGGCGATTGGCGAGGGCGTTCATATCGTCACAAGTCCATGATGCTGGCGGTATATGAGCGCGATGCCGAAAAATTGCCACCCTTCGCGATCTTCCTGCCGTAACGGGATCATCGTAGCTTGCGGCACGGCGCGAATCGATCGTGTCAGCTCGGGATATTCGGGTATGCGGCAGTCGAGTTTCAGCGCGCTCTTACTTGCGCTCGCCTTTGCCTATCCGGCCGCCGCGCAGACGCGCGTGGCGCCGCCGACTGCCGTGGAGAGCACGCCGCTCGCGGCTCCGCCGGGAACGGCGACGCCGGTACAGAATGCCCAGCCGGCCCAGCAAGTGCCGACCCAGAACCAGGGCAACCAGCCGGCCCAGGCCGAGCCGCAGCCGGTGCAGCCGGCGCCGGCGCCGCAATCACCCGTGACGCCGCAGCCGGTGCAGCCAGCTCCCCAGGCGCCGGCCGAGCCGCAGCCCGTCCAGCCGCCGCCGACCCTGCCCAGCCCGCAGCCGGCCCCGCCTGTGCAGCAACAGCAGACCGGCACGCCCGACTCGAATGCGACGCTCGCCGGCAAGAAGGGCGACCCCTCCGATGTCGATGAGATTCAGCTGACGGCCAAGCCCGTATTGTTATTCGCTGGGCAGGCGAGCTGGGACCAGGGTTTCCAGAAGCTGGGTGAGACCATCGCTCTCCTGCGGGCGGAGGCCGACAAGGCCGGGCTCAAGGTCGCCGGGCGCCCCTTAAGCCTCTTCGTCGAGACCGATGACAACGGCTTCAAATTCGAGGCGATGCTGCCGGTCGACAAGGCGGCGGCCGCGCCGCTGGCGAATGGCGTGCGCAATGGGCAGTCACCGGTCGGCCGAGCCCTGCGCTTCGTCCACACCGCGCCCTATGACGATATCGATTCGACCTATGAGACGATCACGGCCTATCTCGAGGCCAAGAACATCGTCGTTAAGGACGCCTTCCTCGAGGAGTATGTCAGCGATCTCAAGGACGCGGGCGACCCGAACCTCGAGATCAACGTCTACGTCCAGCCGAAATAGATTAGCGGAAAGGCTGCGGTCATTCCGGACAAGCGGCGTAGCCGCACAGTTCCGGAAGCCATCGGAGAGCGCAGTTCCCTATGATGGATTCCGGCGCTCCGCTTCGCTGCGGCCGGAATGACGGAGTGTTTTTTCGGGAGCAGGCGCTCCTCACGCCTCCCACACCAGCCCAGGCCGCATCGGCCGGAAGCGCTCCTCGGGCAACCCGGCCTTTTCCAGCGCGATCGTGAGCGCCTCGGGCGGGCGGGTGACGCCTTCGTCGGTAAGCTGGAAGGTGCCCCAGTGATGGCCGAGCGCCTGCTCGGCCCGCAATGAGCGCATCACCTTGACCGCCTCTTCCGGGTTCATGTGGTTGTCGCTCATGAACCAGCGCGGCTCATAGGCGCCGATCGGCAGCGCCGCCAGCCGGAACGGGCCGTGCTCTTGACCGAGCTGTTCGTAGAGCGAGCCGTCATGATAGCCGGTGTCGCCGATATGGAAGAGCTTGCCGGCCGGCGTCTCGATCACGAAGGAACACCACAGCGCCATGCGCCGGTCGAAGGCGCCACGCGCCGACCAGTGATAGCTCGGCACAAGCGTGGTCGCGACCTTGTCCGATAATTCGAGCCGCGTGCCCCAGTCATGCGCCTCGGCCTGCATGCTCGCCTCGCGCGCCTTGACGATCACGTCGTTGCCGAGCGGCATGATCATGCGCGGGTTGTCGCGGGCATGGACCAGAGCCAGCGTTTCGACGTCGAGATGGTCGTAATGATTGTGCGTGACCAGCACGATATCGATCTTCGGCAGGTCGGCGAAGGCGACGCCCGGCGCGTTCACCCGCTTCGGCCCGAAGAAGGAGAACGGACTGGCGCGTTCGGAAAAGACCGGATCGACCAGGATGTTGAGGCCGGCGACCTGGTAGAGGAAGGAGGCGTGGCCGAGATGGACGACGCGCAAGCCTTCGACGCGCGCAGGCGGCTTGTCCTGCGGGGGCGCTTCGTAGTGCGCCGGGAAGACCTCGCGCTCGCGCTTCGAGAACTGCCAGCGCAGCACATCGGTCAAACCCTTGGTGACGGGCCGGCCGTCCGTGAAGATCAGGCCGTCGAAATGGTCGCTGACCGGACCCTGATAATAGGGGTTGCGCGAGCGCGCATAGGAGGCCCAGGCGAAGCCGGAGGAGCCGAGAAGGGCGGGGATGCCGAGGAGGCGCAGGAGCTTGCGGCGTGTCATGGCATAGTCAGGTTGTGCGCGGACCGCGCGGCGTCAAGGCCGCGCCTGTCGCTTCAAGACAACTTGATCGCCGTCGCGTGCAGCCAGCGTGTCGGCTCCTGGTCGTAACCGCCGCCCTGATCCTCCTCGATATCGATGCGGCTCCAGCGGCCCTCGCCATAGGCCGTACGCAGCCACGCGGCGTCCGGATAATTGTAATAGCGGCCGAAGCGGTCGCGGCCTTCCGCTTCGCCGGCCTTGTAGCTGGCATAGAAGACACCGCCCGGCCGCAACGCCCGATGCACCCTCGCGACGATGCCGGGCAGGGCGGGGCGCGGGACATGCAGCAGGCAGGCATTGGCCCAGACGCCATCGAAGGCAGCATCCGCCACGAGATCCTCGAACAGCAGCACCGAGACCGGCCGGCCGAGCCGCTTTTGCGCCTCAGCGGCGAGTTCGGGCGAGCCGTCGGTCGGGCTGACGTCGAGGCCGAGCGCGAGCAGGGCTTCGCTGTCCTGCCCGCCGCCGCAGCCGAGCTCGAGCGCCTTGCCCCTGGCGGGCAGTTGCCCGGCGAAGCGTCGCAGCCGCGCCTCGCCGAGTTCGCGGGCGCGCCCGGCATAGACTTCAGCCTCGGCCGCGTAGAAGCCGAGCGTATCCGCGTCGCGTCCGCTCATGCGTGATTCCTCAATTGCTGCCGGAGCGCACCGCGACGGTGGCGATGCCGGCGCCGATCAGCAGCGTGCCGCCGGCCTTGTTGAACAGGCCGATCGCGCGGGGATTGCCGACGAGGGCGCGGGCGCGCGAGGCGATCAGCGCGTAGCCGAAGGCGTTGGCGAAGGCGAGGGTGATGAAGGTCGCCTCGAAGATCAGCATCTGCGTCCAGAAGTCGGCCCGGGGGTCGAGGAACTGCGGCAGGAAGGCGACGAAGAAGGTGATGCTCTTCGGGTTCAGCGCCGTCACCAGCCAGGCGTGGCCGAGCATCTTCAGCGCCGAGCTCGCATCCCGGCGTGGCTCGGCATTCAGGCTGCCACCGGCGCGGAAGAGCTTGACGCCGAGATAGATCAGATAGGCCGCGCCGGCCCACTTCAGCGCGGTGAAGATCGCAGCCGAGGTCGCCAGCAACGCGCCGACGCCGAGCATGGACAGGGTCATCGCGGTGAAGTCGCCGAGCGCGACGCCGACCGCCATCGGCAAGGCGGTGCGCCAGCCCTGGCCTAGGGCATAGGAGATCACCAGCAGGATGGTCGGGCCGGGAATGACGAGGAGGACGGCGGTGGCCGCGGCGAAGGCAGCCCAGGCTTCGAAGGTCATGATGTGAAGGCTCCGCTAAAAACCAGAGCCATCACCAGAGCAGGGCGCTTGTAAAGCGGAAAATTCGGCGGCGCTCGGACGCCGCCGAATGTCGGGCCGCTTCAGCGGCCGGCGCCGTTGATGATGCGGCAGAAGGCGGTGCGGATGAAGGCTTCGTCGGAGACCTGGCCGTTCTGGAGTTGGTAGAAAATCTCGACGATGCTCCCGTTGCCGGCCTTGCGCGCGGTTCCCTGAAGGCGCTGCAGCCGGCCCGAACCGGCGCCGTCCTTGAAGCCCGTCACGGTCCCTTCCTCCTGGTCGACCGTGACGTTCGAAAAGCCTTCCGCGGCCATGCCGCGCTTCAGCCCGTTGAGCGCCTTGGCCGGAGCGGCCTTGACGATGCCGGAGGCGCGATAATTGATCCCGGTCAGGAAGGGCTCGCCGCCCGCCGCGAAGGTCTTCTCGCAGCTCTGGGCGAAGGCGCCGGTTGCGCCGGAGAGCAGGAACAGCGCGATCCCGGCACAGGCAATATTCGTCTTCATCGTTCTCAAATCCCATCTCAAATCGGCGGCGCCGATGGCGCCGCGCATTTGTCGATGTTTGTGCCGGTTTAGAGCGGCGCACCCCAGCGAAAGGTCGTCGTTCCGCTGCCGCGCACGGGCACCAGCGGTCCGGCAGACATCTCCTGCCGCTTCTCCGGCTCGCCGGCGAGCACCAGGGTCCACCAGGCGCCGTAGCGGGTCTGCGGGTTCTTCGCCAGCGCGAGGCCGATGCGCGTCGCCTGCGGCATGGAGAGGTTGGCCTCGTGGCCGGACGACTTCTTCCATCCGTCGAAGGCCTCTTGCGTCGAGTAATAGCCGGCGCCGAGATTTTCGGCGGCGCGCACCGTGTCGAGGCCGGCGGCGTTGACCCGGGAATTGAAGCTGCCGGCGGCGCCATGGGAGAGATCGTCGCTGGCCGCCATCGCATCGGACTGACGCTGAGCCATCGCGGTCAGCGTCGAATCGAGTCGAACTGGGCCGAGACCCTTGCCGGCGCGATAGGCGTTGAGGATGCGCAGCGCCTCGGCCGGGTCGGCTTTCACCGCGGCGAGGCGCTCCTGCCTGCGCGCGCTCGGCGCCGCGGTTTCGCGCTGTGCGCCGGCGCAGCCGGCCAGAAGCAGGGCGATCAGGAGGGCTGCACCCGAATGTCTTGTCATGCGATCGATCTCGGCGTTTGCTGTCGCCCGATGAGCCTGGGCTGGGAAAGTCGGGCGCGCTTAGCGCAGCCTCCGCCGGGAGAAAAGCCCATGAGCGATGACGAACAGGCGATCCGTGAGCTCGTCGAGACCTGGATGAGCGCGACCAAGGCGGGCGACGCCGAGACCGTACTTGGCCTGATGAGCGACGACGTCGTCTTCATGGTTCTGGGCGCCGAACCCTTCGGCAAGGAGGCCTTCGCCGCCGCGCTCAAGGGTATGGGGATGATGACGATCGAGGGCCGCAGCGACATCCATGAGCTCGCAGTGCTCGGCGACATCGCCTATCTGCGCAACCAGATCGAGATGACGGCGACCGCGCCGGACGGCAAGGCCACCCGCCGCTCCGGCTGGACGCTGACCATCCTGCGCAAGGGAGCGGACGGGCGTTGGCGGCTCTCCCGGGACGCCAATCTGCTGACGACGCAGGCGTAAGGCGGGCTCTCGTTTCGTGCGCGAGCTTGACTTTCGCCGCATTTGTCCGCTTTAACGCGCGCATTCGTTTCGCCGACATCGCCGAAACCTCATCCGCCGACCGGGCCGCTCGCTGAGCTGCCATGAGCCCGGAGGTCAACGCCCGACAGCGCGTCTGCGCCCTCGGGCGCGAAACCGTTTGGCGGATAGCGTAGGTGGTGTCGACTTCTTGAGGCCAGGCAAAGCAGGACCGCATGTTCGGCACGCTGAGCGAAAAACTCTCCGGCATCCTCTCGGGCCTGACCCGCAGGGGCGCGCTGACCGAGGACGACGTCAACGCCGCGCTGCGCGAGGTGCGCCGGGCGTTGCTCGAAGCCGACGTCGCGCTCGAGGTCGTCCGCTCTTTCACCGACAAGGTGCGCGAGCGCGCCGTCGGCGCCGAGGTGCTGAAGTCGGTCACGCCTGGCCAGCAGGTCATCAAGATCGTCAACGACGTCCTGATCGACACGCTCGGCGGCGACGGCGAGGGCATCACCTTCGATGCCGTGCCGCCGGTGCCGATCCTGATGGTCGGTCTGCAGGGCTCCGGTAAGACGACCTCCACGGCCAAGATCGCCAAACGCCTGACCGACCGGGACAAGAAGAAGGTCCTGATGGCCTCGCTCGATACGCGCCGCCCGGCCGCGATGGAGCAGCTCGCCATCCTCGGCAAGCAGGTCGGTGTCGAGACGCTGCCGATCGTCGCCGGCCAGAGCGCCGTGCAGATCGCGCGGCGCGCCGTCGAGGCCGGCAAGCTCGGCGGCTACGACGTCGTCATGCTCGACACCGCCGGCCGCGTCACGCTCGACGAGGCGCTGATGGCCGAGGTCGCCGAGGTCAAGGCGGCGACCAATCCCCATGAAGTCCTGCTCGTCGCCGACGCGCTGACCGGCCAGGACGCGGTCAACACGGCGCGTGCCTTCGACAGCCGCGTCGGCCTGACCGGCATCGTGCTGACCCGCATGGACGGCGATGGCCGTGGCGGCGCCGCGCTCTCGATGCGCGCCGTCACCGGCAAGCCGATCAAGCTCGTCGGCACCGGCGAGAAGACCGATGCGCTCGAGGACTTCCATCCCTCGCGCGTCGCCAACCGCATCCTCGGCATGGGCGATATCGTCGGCCTGGTCGAGAAGGCGGCGGCCACCGTCGATGCCGACAAGGCGCAGGCGCTGGCCCAGCGTCTCGCCAAAGGCAATTTCGATCTCGGCGACCTGCGCACCCAGCTCCAGCAGATGGAGAAGATGGGCGGTCTCGGCGGGCTGATGGGCATGCTGCCCGGCATGGCGCAGATGAAGAACCAGATCGCCAACGCCAAGATGGACGACAAGGTCATCGCCCGGCAGATCGCGATCATCAATTCGATGACGGCGGCCGAGCGCAAGAACCCCGACCTGCTCAAGAACAGCCGCAAGAAGCGCATCGCCGCCGGCTCCGGCACCTCGCCCGAGGCGATCAACAAGCTGCTCAAGATGCACCGCCAGATGGCGGACATGATGAAGCAGATGGCCCGCCAGAAGGGCGGCATGCTCGGCAAGCTCGGCAGCATGTTCGGGCTCGGCGGCGGTGGCATGCCGGCCGGCATGCCCGACCCCTCGAAGATGGATCCGGCCCAGCTCGCTGAACTGCAGAAGCAGCTCGGCGCCGGCGGCGGCCTGCCTTCGCTGCCTCCGGGCGGCTTCCCCGGTCTGCCCAAGGGCGTCACCCCGCCCGCCGGCATGATGCCGAAATTGCCCGGCCTCGGCGGCATGCCCGGCCTCGGCAACAACCCGTTCAAGAAGAAGTAGTTTTACCACTCACCCAAAGGAAGAAGACCCATGTCCCTCAAGATCCGCCTGACCCGTGGCGGCGCCAAGAAGCGCCCGTACTACCGCATCGTCGTCGCCGACGCCCGCTCGCCGCGCGATGGCCGCTTCATCGAGAAGATCGGCGCCTACGATCCGATGAAGGCCAAGGACTCGCCGGAGCGCGTCGTGCTCGACCTCGAGAAGGCCAAGGCCTGGCTCGCCAAGGGCGCCCAGCCGACCGACCGCGTCCTGCGCTTCCTCGACGCTGCCGGCGTGTCCAAGCGCCCGGCCCGCAACAACCCGAACAAGGCTGTTCCCGGCGACAAGGCCAAGGAGCGCGCCGAGAAGAAGGCCGAGAAGGCCGCGGCCCCCGCGGCTGAGTGAGCTGCGTGAGCCTCTCCCGTCATGGTCGGGCTTGTCCCGACCATCCACGTCTTTCCCGATGCAACGCGGTGTTCGAGACGTGGATGCTCGCCACAAGGGCGAGCATGACGAACTGGAGAGGCGTTGTAGCCTTGCGGTCTGACGGTCTGTCCCGGAAGGGCAATCGATGAGCGATGACCTCGTCCTGCTCGGCATCGTCGGCGCGCCGCATGGCGTGCGCGGCGAGGTCCGGATCAAGACCTTCACGGCCGATCCGCTGGCGCTCGCCGAATACGGCCCGCTCGTCGACGAGAAGGGCCGGCGCTTCGAGATCGCCGACATCCGCCCCGCCAAGGAAGTGGTCGTCGCCCGGCTCAAGGGCGTGACCAGCCGCGAGGCGGCCGAGCTCCTGAACGGCGTGAAGCTCCATATCGAGCGCTCGCGCCTGCCGGCGCCCGAGGACGAGGACGAGTTCCTGCAAGCCGACCTCGTCGGCTGCAGCGTCATCGGGCCGGATGGCGCCACTCTCGGAACTGTCACCGCCGTCGCCAACTACGGCGCCGGCGACCTCATCGACATCGAGACGCCGGATGGCCGCTCGGTGCTGATGCCGTTTACCAAGGCCTACGCGCCGCGCATCGACATCGCGGCCAAGCGCATCGAGGCCCTGCCTCCCGCCGGTCTGTTCGAGGATGACGATGCTGCCTGAGACGCCGGCCAAGGGCCTGATCTTCGACATGGACGGCACCATCGTCGACAATATGCGCTACCATGACGACGCCTGGGAGGTCTGGTACCGCAAATACGGCCTGCCCTTCGAGCGTGCGACCTTCTCGGCACGCACCGCCGGCATGGCGATCTCCGACATCATCGGCCCGCATTTCCCCGGCGCCGACGCCGCCGAGCTCGACCGGCTCGGCGAGGAGAAGGAAGAGCTCTACCGCGAGGTCTACGGCCCGCTGGTCAAGCCGCTCGGCGGACTGATCGACCTGCTCGACCGGGCGCGCGATCATTCGGTCCCGATGGCGGTCGGTACCGCCGCCGCCCCGCCGAACATCGCCCTGATCCTCGATACGCTGTCCCTGCGCCAACGCTTCGCCACCATCGTCTCGCCGAGCCAGGGCTATCCCGGCAAGCCGCATCCCGACATGTTCCTGGCGGCGGCCGAGCGCATGGGCGTTGCCCCTGCCGACTGCATCGTCTTCGAGGATGCGCCGAACGGCGTCGAGGCGGCCCGCCGCGCCGGCATGCGCGCTGTCGCGGTGCTGACCATGCTGCCGGCCGCGGCCTTCACCGCTTTCGACAACGTCATCGCCAGCGTCGATGACTATGCGAGGCTGGACGGGCATCCGGCGCTGCGCTTTGCTTGAGCGATGGCATTTCGCGCCTCGGTCCTGACCCTCTATCCCGAGATGTTCCCCGGCCCGCTCGGCGCCTCGCTGGCCGGCGAGGGCTTGCGTACCGGCCTCTGGTCGCTGGAGGCGCACCAGATCCGCGAGCATGGCATCGGCCGTCATCGCAATGTCGACGACACGCCGGCCGGCGGCGGCGCCGGCATGGTGCTGCGTTGCGACGTGCTGGCGGCGGCGATCGATGCCGCGGTTCCGGCTGATGATGCCCGCCCGCGCCTGCTGATGTCCCCGCGCGGCCGGCCGCTCAGCCAGCGCATGGTGCGGGACTATGTCGCCGGCGAGGGCGTCGTCATCGTCTGCGGCCGCTTCGAGGGCGTCGACGAGCGCGTGATCGAGGGCCGCGGCCTGACCGAGGTTTCGGTCGGCGACTACATTCTCTCCGGCGGCGAGATGGCCGCCATGGTGCTGCTCGACGCCTGCGTGCGCCTGATTCCCGGTGTGATGGGCAAGGAAGCCTCCGGCACCGAGGAGAGCTTCGAGAACGGCCTGCTCGAATACCCCCACTACACCCGCCCACGCGAATGGGAGGGCAGGGGCCTGCCCGAGGCGCTGCTTTCCGGTGATCATGCTCGAATCGCGAGGTGGCGGCGCGAGCAGGCGGAGCGGATTACGCGGGAGAGAAGGCCGGACCTCCTGAATCCTTCTCCCCTCGGGGGAGAAGGTGGCAGCGCGAAGCGCTGACGGATGAGGGAAGGGTCGCGTCAGCGGCCCTTTTTCGTCTCACCCAGTCACACGGCCCTCATCCCCTGCCGGACCTTCTCCCCCGAGGGGAGAAGGAGCCTACGGCACCGTCACCGGCAGGCCTTCCGCCAGCCAGCCCTTGTCCCTGGGGTTGCCAAGCAGGCCGCCGCGGACGTCGACCAGATTCGTCCAGCCGCGTCCGGCGAGCGTCTTCTGCAAGGTAGAGGTCCGATTGCCGGTCCGGCAGATCAGCGCGATCGGCTTGCCGGGATGGTCGAGCTTCAGCGCTGCCAGCCTGACCTCGAAGGCGCTGCCGGTCATGTCGAGCTTGATCGCGCCCTCCGGCACGCCGGTATCGGCCCATTCATCGGGCGTGCGGATGTCGACGAGGACGAGCTTGCCGGCCTTTGCCGCCTCATGCGCCTCGCTGACTGAGAGAGAGGGCAGCGCCGTCTGCGCCTCGGCGCGCACCGATAGCGAGAATAAGGCGGCGAGCAGCAGGAGCGCACGGCGATTCATGCTTGAGCGATACTCCCAAGGCATGGGCCGCTGCAATTCACGAGGTCCGGAAACACCGGCCATGCTCAGGCACGCGTCGAGCGAAACCCGGTCCTGTCCGCCTCTGTGATCGCGCGCAGCACCTTGCAGGGCACGCCGGCCGCGATCACCCCGGCCGGAACATCGCGCGTCACCACGCTGCCGGCGCCGATGATGGCGTCGTCGCCGATGGTGACGCCCTGGTTGATCTGGACGCCGCCGCCGACCCAGACCCGGTTGCCGATCGTCACCGGCCTGGCATAGCAGCCACCGGCGACGCGCTCGGCGGGGTCGATGGCGTGGTTGGCGGTATAGATGCCGACGCGAGGGCCGAGCAGGACGTGGTCGCCTATGGTGATCGGCGCGCCGTCGAGCATGACGCAGTCGAAATTGGCGTAGAAGCTGCGGCCGATCGAGATGTTGAAGCCGAACTCGCAGCGGAGATTCGGCTCGAAATGGGCGCCGGGGCCGACCTCGCGCAGGACGGCGCGCAGCAGCGCCTCGCGCTCGGCCTGCGGCTGGCCGAGGCTGCGATTATAGGCGTCGGTCAGGGTGACGGCCCGCGCCCGCGCCGCGATCAGCTCGATCGTGAGATCGTCATACATGCGCCCCGACAGCATCAGGGCGCGCTGGTCTTCGAGTGTCATCGCGGATCAGGGCGAGGCCGGCAGACGAGCCGCCGGCCTCTGTCCAATCTCAGCGCAGCTCGGCGCAGAAGCGCTGGATGCGGCGGCAGGCCTCTTCCAGCTTCTCGTCCGAGGTGGCGTAGGAGATGCGGAAGTTCGGGCCGAGGCCGAAGGAGGAGCCGTGCACGGCCGCGACTGCCTCGTTCTCCAGGAGGCCCATGACCAGGTCTTCGTCGGTCTCGATCTTCTTGCCGTTCGGCAGCGTCTTGCCGATCAGCTCCGAGCAGTCCGGATAGACGTAGAAGGCGCCTTCCGGCGTCGGGCACTTCAGGCCGCGGGTCTGGTTCAGCATGGAGACGACGAGGTCGCGCCGGCGCTCGAACGCCTTCTTGAACACCGGGATGTGCTCCTGCGTGCCGTCGAGCGCCTCGACCGCGGCCCATTGCGAGATCGCCGAGGTGCCCGAGGTCTGCTGGCCCTGGACGAGGTCCATGGCGTTGATCAGGTGCTGCGGGCCCGCAGCGTAGCCGATGCGCCAGCCGGTCATGGCATAGGACTTCGAGACGCCGTTCATGGTCAGCGTCCGCTCGTACAGGCCGGGCTCGACCTGCGCCGGGGTGACGAACTTGAAGTCGCCATAGACCAGGTGCTCGTACATGTCGTCGGTGAGGATCCAGACATGCGGATGGCGCATCAGCACGTCGGTCAGCGCCTTCATCTCGGCGTGCGTGTAGGCGGCGCCCGACGGGTTCGACGGCGAGTTCAGGATCAGCCACTTGGTCTTCGGCGTGATCGCGGCTTCGAGATCGGCCGGCTGGAGCTTGAAGTTGTTCTCGAGGCGCGCCTCGCAGAAGGTCGGCGTGCCCCCGCAGAGTGCGACCATCTCGGGATAGCTGACCCAGTACGGCGCGACGCAGATGACTTCATCGCCGGGGTTCAGCGTGGCGAGCAGGGCGTTGTAGATGACGTGCTTGCCGCCGGTGCCGACGATGGTCTGGCTGGCCTTGTAGTCGAGGCCGTTCTCGCGCTTCAGCTTGCGGGTGATCGCCTCGCGCAGCTGCGGGATGCCGGCGACCGGCGTGTACTTCGTCTCGCCGCGGCGGATGGCGGCGATCGCCGCTTCCTTGATATTGTCCGGCGTGTCGAAATCGGGCTCGCCGACGGAGAGCGAGATCACGTCCTTGCCCTGCGCTTTCAGGTCGCGCGCCTTCTGCGTGATGGTGATGGTCGCAGACGGCTTCACGCGCTTCAGGGCGTCGGCAAGGAAAGCCATGATCCAGATCTCCGGGAGAACAATGGCGCCCGTCGCGGGCGCGGGGCGTGGTTTAGGCCCCCGGGCCCAGCACTGCAAGCGACAGTGCTTGATATCGGCCAGAAACGACAGGAATGGCAGAAGGCCGCCCCGGCTCAGGCGGCCTCGCGCAGGCGCTCGCGCCGACGCCGCACCGTCGCCACTGCGACGACATTCCAGCGCGGCCGCCCGAAGCAGGGAAAGCCGCGCCGGTTGAGGCGGCGGGCGATGTCGGCGGGGTCGGTGATGCCGACCTCGACGAGCTGATCGATCAGCGCGCCGGCAGCCTCCAGGAAAATGGCGAGCAGCGCCCTGTCGAGGTCGCGGCCCGCCTTGTCGCTGGTGGGCATGCCCTCAATGGACGCCCATGCCATAGCTCGGCTCGACTCCGTTCGGGGAGATCAACACGGCATTGGGATGGCCGCCCTCGGAGAGGGCGAAGCGCACCGCCTCCTTCTGGTTGCGAAAGATGCCCTCGCTGCGGCCCTCAAGGTCGCGCGCGACCCAGAAGCCGTGGCTCGACTGGCCGACCAGGAAGAGATGGCTCTCGCCGGTGAGCGGCTGCAGCGGCTTGGATTGTCCCATGATGGCGCTCTCAGTTCGGCAGGGCGAACCAGGCGCGCAGGCCGATGAAGGCTGCGGCGGCCAGTGCGAACACGGCGAGCGCAACCATCTCGGCGCAAAGGATTCCGACGATCGGGCGGCGGCTGGCGACGCTGTCATAGACGGCGCGGGCGCGGCGCTGCTGGCTGGTGCGGAACAGGGAAGTGTTCATCGACATATCGACCTCCATCGATGCCGATGATGTAGGTCCGGCCCCGATAAGGCCGCCATGCGGAAGGCACTTCGGCGCATAAGGCCGGCATAAAGGCTTGCGCAGGGGCCGCGCGGCTGCGATGCCGGCGCCATGGACGCTCCCGCCAACATCATCGCGATCTATATCGACGCCGACGCCTGCCCGGTGAAGCCGGAGGTCTATCGCGTCGCCGAGCGGCATAGGCTCAAGGTCTTCGTCGTCGCCAACAGCTTCATGCAGGTGCCGCGCGAGCCCTGGATCGAGCGCGTCGTCGTGCCCGGCAATTTCGATGCGGCCGATGACTGGATCGCCGAGCGCGCCGGCCGTGGCGCGATCGTCATCACCGCTGACATCCCGCTGGCCGATCGCTGCATCAAGGCTGGTGCGGACGTGATCGGCCCGACCGGCAAGCCCTTCACCGAAGCTTCGATCGGCATGGCGCTGGCGACACGCGACATGATGGAAGACCTGCGCGCCATGGGCAGCGTCAGCGGCGGCCCGAAGCCGTTCTCGCAGAAGGACCGCTCGGCCTTCCTGCAGGCGCTGGACGTCGCGGTGCAGCGCCTGAAGCGGGCGGGGTTCTCCGCTTAGCTGAGTTAGGGAACCTGTCCCGGCTGCAGAAGCTTGGGCAGGAAGCCCGCAGCCAGCAGCAGCCGCTTCTGACGCGCGGACACTTCGTTCATGCTGCGGCGGAAATGGATCCTGTGCACATACATCCAGCCGAGCTTCATCGGGGTCTGCCGGCGCAGGCGCGAAAGCCACGGCGTGGCGTCATGATCCGTCACGACGGTCCCGCCGCCCATGATCGAATAATATCGCCCGAGCGTCCGGCCGTATTGCGCAGTGTCCTGCTGAGCTCTGGGAAGGGTGAGCGCATAGGACCGATCGATGTGGTCGAACACTGTTGATCCGGGGTTGCGGAGCCAGTGGCCGACCTCGTGCGCGGCCGCGAACTGCCCGGTCTTCCCGCCGATCCCGCGTGCCCGTCCCGCCCTGAAATTGTGCTCCCCGAACTGGACGCTTTCGTCGGTGATGCGGGTCATGCGATCCCGGAAACTCGCGCCCGGATTGGCCAGATGCGCGACCTCGATGATGGCATGGCTGCCCGCACCGGTCGGCTGCAGATCGATCTCGAGCACACCGGCGACATGCGCCGGCACCTTGGGATTGCCGATCAATTGCCAGAAGTCGGCATCGCTCAGGCTGTCTCCATTCTCTGTCGGGAGAAACACCATCTGGTTGTTCCAGACGGTCTCGACGATCTGCTTGAAGCGCTTGGTGAAATCCTGCCATTCGCTGGTGAGCCAGCTGCGGCAGGGCACGGGTTGGCCGCCGGCGTCAACGACGCTGCCGCGTTTGAAGTCGGCCTCGCTCGCGGCCAGATGGGACGGAGGGAGCGGTCCCGCAGGCGCCCCCGGAAGGTTGGAGGCATGGCGGCTTCTCGCCCACGCTGTCGAAGGGTCGAGGGGAATGAGCGTCACCTTCAACCTGATGCGAAGCTGCGCGGGTTGTCCTGTTCCCGCGCGGTCGAAGAACGAGTCGTAGTTCGGCTCGAGGATGAAGGGCCGGATCGCCATTGGGTCACCTGCGCGTTGCGAGCAGATTGGAGCGGAAAAGTCTCGCTCAAGGCACGGCTATCGGCGCCAGCCTAGCAGTAGTGGCACGACAGCGCCACGCTGTGCGTGCGATGAGTCGCGGGCGGCTGGACGAATTGGGACGTTGCCCCTAATCCTGCCGCGAAAGCCCGTCTCCCAAGCGGGCTCCCGGGAGGAAATCCATGTCGCTGACCCGCCGTTCCACGCTCGGCCTCGTTGCCGGCGCCGTCTTCGCTCCGGCCATCGTCCGGGCGCAGAGCTATCCGTCGAAGCCGATCACCCTGGTCGTGCCCTATCCCGCTGGCGGGCCGACGGACGCGATCGCGCGCTTCGTCGCGCAGGACCTTTCCACCTCGATCGGCCAGAACGTCATCGTCGACAACCGGGCCGGCGCCTCGGGCGCGGTCGGCACTCGCGCCGTCGCGCATGGCGCGGCCGACGGCCACACCTTCATCTTCGGCAACAACCAGACGCACGGGAACAACATGTTCCTGCTGAAGGAGCCGGGCTATGACGCGGTCAAGGATTTCGCGCCGGTCGCCGGCGTCGGCGCCTTCGAGCACGCCTTCGTGGTGCGCAACGACCTGCCGGCCAAAAACATCAAGGAGCTGATCGCCCTCGCCAAGGCCGATCCGGGGAAGCTCAACTACGGCTCGACCGGGGTGGGCTCCGGCTCGCATCTCGCCATGGAGCTGTTCATGCAGCGCACCGGCATCAAGATGACGCATGTGCCGTTCCGCGGCGCGGCGCCGCTGGTGCAGGAGATCATCGGCGGGCGCATCGACATTGCCAATTCGACGTTGCCGTCCGTGCTGGAGCAGATCAATGCCGGCACGCTCAGGGCGATCGCGCTGGCGAGCCCGGAGCGCAATCCGCGCGCCAAGGATATCCCGACCCTGCGCGAACAGGGCGTGACCGACGCCGACGCTGATAGCTGGGCCGCCTTCTTCGCTCCCGCCGCGACGCCGGCGCCGGTCCTCGACACGTTGTCCAAGGCCGTGCTGGCCTCGCTCGCCAAGCCGGCGATCGCCGAGCAGATCCTCAAGCTCGGCTTTACCCTCAAGGTCCGCGATCCCGCCGCCTTCCGGCCCTATCACCAGCAGGAAATCGCGACCTGGGAAAAGATCATCAAGGACGCCGGCGTGAAGCCGGAGTGAGCCCGAAGCACTTCTTGAGCTAACCTCCTCCGTCATGGTCGGGCTTGTCCCGACCATCCACGTCTTCCTTTCCGCAGCGCGGCGTTCAAGACGTGGATGCTCGCCACAAGGGCGAGCATGACGGGTAGGTCGCGCCCTTGGGATCGACGTTGAAGGACCACCGCCCATGAACCTGATGCCCAAGCTCGCTGCCCGCGCCGAGGCCGGACGCCCCGTCCGCTGCGCCCTGATCGGCGCCGGCAAGTTCGGCTCGATGTTCCTGGCGCAGGTGCCGCATATCGAGGGGCTGGAGGTCGCGGCGATCGCCGATCTCGATCCCGAGCGGGCGAAGAATGCCTGCCGCACCGTCGGCTGGGACGAGGCCCGCATCGCTGCCACGCGTTTCGTCGATAGCGGCGTCACGGCGGCGGAGATGGACGGCGTCGAGGTGGTGATCGAGGCAACCGGGCACCCCGCCGCCGGCGCCCGCCATGCACTCGCCGCGATTGCGGCCGGACGCCATGTCGTCATGGTCAATGTCGAGGCCGATGTGCTGGTCGGACCGGTGCTGGCGGCCAAGGCGAAGGCGGCGGGCGTGGTCTATTCCATGGCCTATGGCGACCAGCCGGCGCTCGTCGCCGAGATGGTCGACTGGGCCAGAGCCACCGGCTTCACCGTCGCGGCCGCCGGCAAGGGCACCAAGTACCTGCCGGCCTATCACCGCGTCACGCCGGACGAGGTCTGGGGCCACTACGGGCTGACACCGGAGGCGGCGAAGGCCGCCGGCATGAACCCGCAAATGTCCAACTCCTTCCTCGACGGCACCAAATCGGCGATCGAGATGGCGGCGATCGCCAATGCCAGCGGGCTCGACGTGCCGGAGGACGGGCTGGCCTTCCCGCCGTGTGGCGTCGACGATCTCGCCCATGTCCTGCGGCCGAAGGCGGTTGGTGGCCAGCTCGACCATGACGGCATGGTCGAAGTCGTCTCCTCGCTGGAGCGCGATGGGCGGCCGGTCTTCCGCGACCTGCGCTGGGGCGTCTATGTCGTGCTGAAGGCGCCGAACCCCTATGCCGCCGCCTGTTTCAAGCAATACGGTTTGCCGACCGATTCCACCGGCCTCTATGCCGCGATGTACAAGCCCTTCCACCTGATCGGGCTCGAGCTCTCGCTCTCGGTGCTGAACGCGGCCTTGCGCGGCGAGCCGACCGGCACGACCAAAAGCTGGCGCGGCGATGCGGTCGCGACCGCCAAGCGCGACCTCAAGGCAGGTGAGATGCTGGACGGGGAGGGCGGCTACACCGTCTACGGCAAGCTGATGCCGGCCGCCGCCAGCCGCGCGGCGAAGGCGCTGCCGATCGGGCTGGCACATGGCGTGGCTTTGAAGCGCGACGTCGCCGCCGGCTCGGTCGTCACCAGTGCCGACGTTGCGCTCGATGAAACCTCGCAGATCGTCTCACTTCGGCGTGAGCTCGAAGCAACCAGCGCCTGAATCGTGCATTCTTCCCGAAGCGCTCGCTCCGTCTCGCACGGGCTGGCGCCGTGCTGCCGTCATGAAGCGGCGGCAGGCTACGCGACTGGTTTGGGAGTTCTGCATGCGGTTCGCTTTCATCGCCCTCGTTCTGGCCCTCGCGGCAGCACCGGCCGCGGCCCAGCAGCGCTACCCGTCCAGCGCCGGCGAGCTTGCTGTCGAGACGGTGGCGAGCGGGTTGGAGAATCCCTGGAGCCTCGCCTTCCTGCCGGATGGGCGCATGCTGGTGACCGAGCGGCCGGGCCGCCTGCGGTTGGTCGGCGCCGACGGCAAGCTCTCGGCGCCGATCTCGGGCGTTCCCAATGTCGTGGCGCGCGGGCAGGGCGGCCTGCTCGATGTCGTGCTCGACCCGAACTTCGCCCAGAATCGCTATCTCTACCTCTCCTTCGCCGAGCCGCGCGCCAACGGCAACGGCACCAGCGTCGCCCGTGCCAGGTTGAGCGCCAACGGCAACGCGCTGGAGGGCCTCAGCGTGGTCTTCCGGCAGATGCCGACGATCGCCAGCAACATGCATTTCGGCTCGCGGCTGGTCTTCGACCGGACCGGCGCGCTCTTCGTCACCGTCGGCGACCGCTACAGCCAGCGCGACCAGGCGCAGAACCCGGAGAACCATCTCGGCAAAATCCTGCGCATCAAGCCCGAGGGTGGCACCCCTGCCGACAATCCGAAGAAGCCCGGTTGGCAGCCGGAGATCTGGTCGATCGGCCACCGGAACGTGCAAGGCGCCGCTCTCAACCCGCAGACCGGCCAGCTCTGGACGGCCGAGCACGGCGCGCGCGGCGGCGACGAGATCAACACGCCCAAGGCCGGCCTCAACTATGGCTGGCCCGTCATCACCTACGGCATCGACTATACCGGGGTGAAGATCGGCGAAGGCACGTCGAAACCCGGCATGGAGCAGCCGTTGTTCTATTGGGATCCGTCGATCGCGCCGTCGGGCGCCGCCTTCTATACCGGCGACAAGTGGCCGGCCTGGAAGAACTCGCTCTTCGTCGGCGCGCTCGCCGGCCAGCTGCTGGCGCGGCTTTCGACCGATGGCGAAAAGGTCACCGGGGAGGAGCGCCTGCTGACCAATCTCGGCGAGCGCATCCGCGACGTCCGGCAAGGGCCGGACGGCTTTCTCTATCTGCTCAGCGACGACTCTAACGGCAAAATCCTGCGGGTCAGACCTGCAGCGCGCTGAGGCTCACGGCCCGCAATCCCACTCACGCTCGACGACGAAGACCTTGCGGGTCGCAAGATGCCCGTTCGTGTCGTAGAGGTCGCCGACATAGTATTCGGTGCCGGCGGCGTCGCGCACGCTGCGGTCGACCTGCAGCGACCAGCCATAGCCGACCCGGTTTCCGCCCTTCCAGTCACGATGCAGATTGCCGGTCGAGGCCGAGGCGAGGATGCGGGCGCGCTCGTCGCTCGGCGAGCAGGTCGGTCCGGCGAGGGCTGCGCCGGACAGGGTGGCAAGGCAAAGGGCGAGCGTCATCGGCTTGAGCAAGGCAGGCATCCTTCGGGAGAAACCGAGCAGAATCAGGTGATCTCGGCGAGCCGCGTATCGAGCGACAGAACGAGGCACCAATGTGGCTCGAAGTCGGCGCCCAGCGGCCAGATCTGCTCCTTGAAGACCGACAGCATGACCGCCTGATAACGCTCGAACCAGTCGCGCTGGCAAAGCACGAACTTGGTCGCGCCGACAATGGTCTCTCGGTCGATGATGCACAGCGGAACGATGCCGGGGTTGGCGGCAAGATAATCCTGCACCGCGACCATCAAGGTCGGGTAGCCCGGATGCAGCATGTCGTCGAGCACGATCAGCCCGCCCTCGGCGAGGCAGGCGGTGGCGAGTGCAAGGTCCTTGCTCAGGGCGGCGCGCGAATGCTCGCCATCGATATGGATGAAGCGCAGCTTGTCGCCGCCGGCATGGCCGATCAGTTCGGCCGGCGACATCGCCCCGGCATCGGCCTTGATCGTGACGCGGCGCTCGGGCGCGATGCCGTGCTTCAGGCAGTTCGCCTCGAAGCGATCCTTCACCTCGGGGTTCGGCCATTCGAAGATGTCGATGCCGAGAGCGATCTCGCCGGGTTCGAGCGCATGCGCCAGCGCGATGAAGAAACGCCCCTCGAAGGCGCCGATCTCGGCGATCGGTCCGGAGACGCCTTGCTCCGTCTGCAATCGCAGCAGCCGCGCGCAGACCGCAGCCGCAAAGCGGGAGGACATGCCGACGACGCGCTCATAACCGTCGGCGAGATAGGCCTCGACGGCGGGGTGGCCGGAATGCGGGATCGGCGCCATCGCTCAGGCTTTGGCGTGGAAGATGAAGAAGGCGCCGGCCGCGATCAGCGCAAAACCGATCGCATGGTTCCAGGTCAATTGCTCCTTCAGCCAGAACACCGAGAAGCCGGCGAAGACGCAGAGCGTGATCACCTCCTGCATCGTCTTCAGCTCCGCCGCCGAATAGACGCCGGAGCCGATCCGGTTGGCCGGCACGGCGAGCATGTATTCCGGCAGCGCGATCATCCAGCTCGCCAGGATCGCCAGCCAGATCGCCGTGCTCTTGTAGGAGAGGTGGCCGTACCAGGCGAAGGTCATGAACACGTTCGAGCCGATCAGCATGCCGATCGGCAGGAGATGGGCGGCGCTGAGAGCTGGCATGATGACATCCGGTGGAGTTGGGCCGTCATTCCGGACAAGCGACGTCAGCCGCGCAGCTCCGGAATCCATCGTAGAGCGCCGTTCCCTACGATGGATTCCGACGCTCCGCTACGCTGCGGCAGGAATGACGGAGCTTTTTTGGCTGCCTGACCGCCTGTCGTTAGCCGTAGCGCAGCTTCATCGTCAGGATGATCAGCACCAGCGCGAGTGTCACGGTGTTGGCGCCGATCAGCGGCCAGGAGGCGATCAGCACGCCATAGATCAGCCAGAGCACGATGCCGGTGGCGAACAGCGCCTGCGTCCACAATGAGATGCCGCTGGTGTCGCGGGTGCGGATCGTCTGCCAGGCCTGCGGCAGCCAGCAGAAGGTGGTGAGCAGGGCGGCGCAGAAGCCGAGCGCTTCGATGGCGGCGGTGGACATGCGAGCCTGCGGCGATTCGCGCGGGGAGGAGAGCGCACAAGACATAGCCGGTTTCGGCGTTCTGCGCTCGGCAGGCGTCGCATGGTTAACCTCCGTTAACCGCAGCGCCCTAGTTTTGCGTCAATCCTGCGATTCGGTGGACTTATGCGCACATTGATCCTGGCCTTGCCTCTCGTCCTCGCTGCCGCGACCGCGGCCCGGGCCGATTTCGATTCCTGCGTCGCCGGCCTGCGTTCGGCCGCGGCCGCCAAGGGCGTCTCCGGCGCCACCTTCGACCGTGCCATGGCGGGCGTCACGCCCGACATGAAGGTGATCGAGGCGATGAACAACCAGCCCGAGTTCAAGACACCGATCTGGGACTATCTCGGCACACTGGTCGATGACGAGAAGGTTGCTGAAGGGCGCTCGATGATGCGCCAGCACGCCTCGACGCTGGCCGCCGCCGAACAGCGCTTCGGCGTCGACCGCCACACGATCGCAGCGGTCTGGGGCGTCGAGAGCGATTTCGGCAAGGCGCGGGGCAAGATGCCGCTGGTCCAGGCGCTCTCGACCGGGGCCTGCCTGGCGCCGCGCCGCAACGCTTTCTTCAAGGGCGAATTGATCGCCACCCTGCAGATCATCCAGCGCGGCGACGTCCGCCCCGAGCGGCTGTTCGGCTCCTGGGCCGGCGCCTTCGGCCACACCCAGTTCATCCCCTCGACCTATATGCGGCTCGCGGTCGACGGTGATGGCGACGGCCGGCGCGACCTCGTCGATTCCATTCCCGATGCGCTGCACTCGACCGCCAATTTCATGGCCAAGGCCGGCTGGGTCACCGGCGAGACCTGGGGCTACGAGGTCCGCGTGCCCGGCGGCTATTCCGGTGGGACGGGACGCAATCCGAAGCGCCCAGTGTCGCATTGGGCGAGCCAGGGCATCGTCAAATTCGACGGCTCGGCCCTGTCCGGCTCCGGCAATGCCGGCCTGCTGATGCCGGCCGGCCGCAACGGCCCGGCCTTCCTCGTCTTCAAGAACTATGACGCTGCCTACAGCTACAACGGCGCCGACTCCTACGCCCTTGCGATCTCGCTGCTCTCAGACCGCCTGCGCGGCCGGCCGGGCGTGCAGGGCGACTGGCCGACCGACGACCTGCCGCTCTCGCGCGAGCAGCGCCGCGAATTGCAGCGCCTCCTGATCCAGCGCGGCTACAATGTCGGCGAGCCCGACGGCGCGGTCGGCGCGCTGACGCGGGCGGCGATCAAGGAGATCGAGGGCAAGATCGGCATGCCGCAGACCGGCCGCCCCGGCGAGAAGGTCCTGCGCGCGCTGAAGGGCGGGCGGGTCTGACGCAGGAAACGGGTGGGCTACGGTCGATCCGTTCGGCAGAGGGCAGGGCTCATCCTCGGAGCCCCGCCATGACCCGTCGTCTCATCTCCACCGGCTCGCCCTTCGAGCGCGCCTTCGGCTATTCGCGCGCCGTCGTCGATGGCGATCTCGTCTTCGTCTCCGGCACCACCGGCTACGACTACGCCACGATGACGCTGCCGGAAGACGCCGCCGAGCAGGCGCGCAACATCTTCCGCACGCTCGAGGCGGTGCTGGTTGAAGCCGGATCCAGCCTCGCGCAGGTGGTGCGGGCGCAGTATTTCGTCACCGATCGCGGCTATTGCGAGCCGGTGCTGGCCGTTTGCGGTGAGGTCTTCCGCGAGATTCGGCCGGCGGGAGGCATGTACATCGTTGCCGGCCTGCTCAAGCCGGAGATGAAGGTCGAGATCGAGGTCACCGCGCGGCTCGCCTGAGACAGCGTGTTCGCCCGGAGAGGTTTACAGCGCTCCGTACCGAGGCCATCCTGCCCCCAAGGCGACCAAACGCCGTCAGGGAGGTGACCATGTGCCGGATCTTCTCGGCCCAGACCGCCGATCGCTATGCCTATCAGACGCGCTCGATCCGGCTCGGCGGACATGCGACCTCGATACGGCTCGAAGCGGCCTTCTGGGACATTCTCGAAGAGATAGCGTTGATGCAGGGCGTCACCCTCGGGCGGTTCCTGAGCAAGCTCCATGACGAGGTGCTGGAGTTCCAGGAGGAGACGATGAACTTCACCTCGCTCCTGCGCTGCGCCTGCCTGACCTACCTGTCCGACGTGCGTGGCCAGGAAGAGGATAGCGAGCGGCTGCGACGTGATGCCGTGCAGGCTTTCCACACCGCGGCCGAGTAGGAAGCGACCTTCCTCTTACTCTTTCGAATTGTAGTAGTCCTATACTACCCGCGCCTTCCGAAGCGCTCCTAAGCTCTCTCGACCTTAACCGAAGAGGTCGAGAGCATTGCCTTCAGGGTCCGTCGACCGCGCCCCGCTTTGGCGTCGCGCGCCTGCCTGCCTGCCGACCGCTATCGCGGTGCTGGGACTTTACGGCCTTGCCGCCCTTGCCGCGCAAGAGGTCGATCTGGCCAAGGCCAAGGCGCAGTTCCTGTCGAGCTGCGGTGTCTGCCACACCGCCGAGAAGGGCGGGTCCAATCGCCAGGGCCCGAACCTGCATGACGTCGTCGGCAAGCCGGCCGCTGTTCGCGGCGACTTCAAGTTCTCAGAACCGCTGAAGAGTTCCGGCTTCACCTGGGACGAGGCGACGCTCGACCGCTGGATCGAGGATGCCGCGGCGATGCGGCCGGGCACCACCATGGCCTACCGCCAGCGCGACGCCGAGCGACGCAAGCTCGTCATCGCCTATCTCAAGACCCTGACAGAGCCGAAATAGGAGCTGCGCTCGTGGCCAAAGCCATCCACATGATGATCCGCGTGCTCGACGAGGAGCGCTCGCGCGCCTTCTACGAGACCGCTTTCGGCCTGACTGTGGCTGACCGCTTCGACTTCGACGGCTTTGCGCTGGTCTATCTGCGCAACGCCGAGGCCGATTTCGAAGTCGAGCTGACCATCAACCACGACCGTCGGGAGCCCTATGCGCTCGGCGACGGCTACGGTCACGTCGCCTTCGCGGTCGAGGATCTCGACGCCGAGCATGCCCGCCTCGTCGCGGCCGGCCTGGTCCCCAATCCGATCAAGGAATTCCATCGCGAGGGTGCGCTGCTCGCCCGCTTCTTCTTCATCCAGGACCCCGACGGCTACAAGATCGAGGTCCTCCAGAAACACGGCCGCTACCGCTAGCGCACTCGCAACAACGGCGCAGCGGAGAAACGCGCCGGACAAACGGGAGGACACCATGGCCAGACTGAACGAAGCCGCGCCGGCGGTGACGATGGACCGTCGCCGCTTCATCGCCGGGACGGGCGCCGCCGCGATCGCGATTTCCGGTGGCGCGTTGATCCATGCCGGAGAAGCCTGGGGGCTCGAGGTCAAGGCGCTTAAGCCTGAGACGATGCTCACGCTGATCAAGCTGGCGCGCGACATCTATCCGCACGACCGGCTGGCCGACCGCTTCTACGCCGTCGCGATGAAGCCTTATGACGAGAAGGCGGCCAAGGACGCAGCCGCCAAGGCCGATACCGAGCGGGCCGTTGCCGAGCTCGATGCGCTCGCCCGGAAGCAGCACAAGCTGCCCTACGCGCAGGTCGGCTGGGAGAGCCAGCGGGTGAACCTGCTGCGCGTCATCCAGAAGGGCAAGTTCTTCCAGGGCGTTCGCGGGAGCCTCGTCGTCGCGCTCTACAACCAGCCCGAGGTTTGGCCGCTGTTCGGCTACGAGGGCGAGAGCGCCTCGAAGGGCGGCTACATCGCCCGCGGCTTCGGCGACATCACCTGGCTCTGAGACAACGAAGAACTGCGGAGGAAACAGCCATGGCTGCGACATTCGATCTGAATGATGATTCCGTCGTCGTTGTCGTCGGATCCGGCGCCGGCGGCGGCACGCTCGCCACCGAGCTCGCGCTCAAGGGCATCAAGGTGGTCTGCCTGGAGGCGGGCAAGCGCCACGAAATCGAGGACTTTCTCAACGACGAATGGGCCTCCTTCACCCAGCTCGCCTGGACCGACATGCGCACGACCTCGGGCTCCTGGCGGGTGGCGCGCGATTTTGCCAACTTGCCGGCCTGGATCGTCAAGGCTGTCGGCGGCTCGACGACACACTGGGCCGGCGCCTCGCTGCGCTTCCAGCCGCATGAGTTCAAGGCGCGCAGCACCTATGGTGCGCTCAAGGGCGCGAACCTGCTCGACTGGCCGGTCGACCTCGCCGAGATGGCGCCCTGGTATGCCAAGGCCGAGGACCGGATGGGCGTGACCCGTACCAACGGCATTCCCGGCTTGCCCGGGAACAACAATTTCAAGGTGCTGGAGAAGGGCGCCCGCGCCATCGGCTACAAGGAGGTCAACACCGGCCGGATGGCGATCAACTCCGAGCCTCGCGACGGCCGCGGCGCCTGCCAGCAGATCGGCTTCTGCTTCCAGGGCTGCAAGTCCGGCGCGAAATGGTCGACGCTCTATGCCGAGATCCCGAAGGGGGAGGCGACCGGCAAGCTCGAAGTGAGGCCGGAATCCTTCGTCCAGAAAATCGAGCACGATGCCTCGGGCAAGGTCACCGGCGTGGTCTATCTCGACGGCAAGGGCGTACAGCAGCGCCAGAAGGCGCGGATCGTCGCTGTCGCCGGCAACTCGATCGAGAGCCCGCGCCTGCTGCTGAACTCGGCCTCGAACCTGTTCAAGGATGGGCTCGCCAACTCCTCGGGCCAGGTCGGCCGCAACTACATGCGTCACATGACCGGCTCGGTCTACGGCGTCTTCGACAAGCCTGTCAGGATGTGGCGCGGCACGACCATGGCGGGGATCGTCCAGGACGAGGCGCATCACGACACCAAGCGCGGCTTCGTCGGCGGCTACGAGCTGGAGACGCTCTCGATCGGCCTGCCCTTCATGGCCGCCTTCCTCGATCCCGGCTCATGGGGGCGCGAGTTCACCACCGCGCTCGATTCCTATGAGAACATGGCGGGCATGTGGATCGTCGGCGAGGACATGCCGCAGGAGAGCAACCGCATCACCCTGTCCGACAAGAAGGACAAGGGCGGCATGCCGGTCGCCAACGTGCATTTCGACGACCACCCAAACGACATCGCCATGCGCAACCATGCTTACAAGCAGGGCGCAGCGATCTATGGTGCGGTCGGGGCGACGCGGACCTTCCCGACCACGCCCTATCCCTCGACCCACAACCTCGGCACCAACCGCATGTCCGAGAAGGCGCGGGACGGCGTCGTCAACAAGTTTGGCCAGAGCCACGACATCAAGAACCTGTTCGTCTCGGACGGCAGCCAGTTCACCACCGGCGGCGCCGAGAACCCGACGCTGACCATCGTCGCGCTGGCGCTGCGCCAGGCCGACTACATCGAGAAGCAGATGGCGCAGAAGGCCGTCTGAGGTCTCGCCCTTATTCGGAGATTCGCGGCCGGGTTCGCCGCGATCCCCGGATGCGATGCCCGGCTCTCCCCTCCCGGCCGGGCATCGTCATGTCTGCAGCGTTGGCTCGGCTGGCTTCGCAGACGCTTGCGCACCGCGCCTTGCACCCCTAATCAGCCGGCGACGCATTCCGTGACGCGAGGCTGACCCCATGGCGAACCACAAGCTCCTGCTGCTCCCCGGCGACGGCATCGGCCCCGAGGTGATGGGCCAGGTCGAGAAGATCGTCTCCTGGTTCGAGAAGCAGGGCCTCGGCTCGTTCTCGCTCGAGCGCGGCCTCGTCGGCGGCGTTGCCTATGACACCCACAAGCAGGCGATCTCGGAAGGCGACATGAAGCTCGCCCAGGAGGCCGACGCCGTGCTGTTCGGCGCGGTCGGCGGGCCGAAATGGGCCGATGTTCCCTATCAGCACCGCCCCGAGGCCGGCCTGCTGCGTCTGCGCAAGGATCTCGGCCTGTTCGCCAACCTCCGCCCGGCGATCTGCTATCCGGCGCTGGCCTCGGCCTCGTCGCTGAAGCCCGAGGTCGTCGAAGGCCTCGACATCCTGATCGTGCGCGAGCTCACCGGCGGCGTCTATTTCGGCGAGCCGAAGGAGATCGTCACGCTCGAGGACGGCTCCAAGCGCGGCGTCGACACCCAGCTCTACACCACCGGCGAGATCGAGCGCATCTGCGCCGTCGCCTTCGAGCTGGCGCGCACCCGCCGCAACAAGGTCTCCTCGGCCGAGAAGCACAACGTCATGAAGACCGGCGTGCTCTGGAAGCAGACGGTCACCGCCCAGCACGCCCGCGATTACAAGGACGTCGAGCTCGAGCATGTGCTGGCCGACAACTGCGCCATGCAGCTGGTGCGCTGGCCCAAGCAGTACGACGTCATCGTCTGCGACAACCTCTTCGGCGACATCCTTTCCGACGTCGCGGCGATGCTGACCGGCTCGCTCGGCATGCTGCCCTCCGCCTCGCTCGGCGCAGAGGACCCGGCGACCGGCAAGCGCAAGGCGCTCTATGAACCCGTGCACGGTTCGGCGCCGGACATTGCCGGCAAGGGCCTCGCCAACCCGATCGCGATGATCGGCTCCTTCGCCATGGCGCTGCGCTACTCCTTCGGCGCTGGCGAGGCGGCCGACCGGCTCGAAGGCGCGATCGCCGACGTGCTCGGCGCCGGCACCCGCACCAAGGACATCGCCGCGCCCGGTGCCAACGCCGTCTCGACGACCGAGATGGGCGACGCCATCGTCAAGGCGCTCGAAGCCCGCGGCTGAACCCGATCGCCACCGGCACAGGAAGCGGGTGGCGACTGACGGGTGATGAAGGCTTCCTCGGAGCCATTGCGGTCGCTACGGCCGCGCTGCCTCCGAGGTTCCCGATGAATGCCGATGCTGGCGGATTTTCCGCCATGGAGTTGCTTGAGCGCATGTTTGCGGTCGAGATGCGTTTCCTGCAGCAGGACGAGGCCGATCTCGACCTGCTCGCGACCGCCTTCCATCCCGATGTCGTCGTGCACGAGCCGGCTTCCTTGCCTTATGCCGGCGACTGGCGCGGGCTCGATGGGATCGGGCGCCTGTTCAGGACGATGCGTGCGACCTGGAGCGACCTGTCGGTCGATGGCCTTCAGGCGGCCGAGACCGGCGGTACGGTCTTCATGTCCTGCACCTTGCGCCTCTCCGCCCGTGCTTCGGGACGGACGATCACGCAGCCTTTCGCGGAAGTGCTGCGCTTCGAGGGCGGGCGCCTGATCGAGGGCACACCGTTCTACTTCGATACGGCGGCCATCAGGGCTGCGCTGGCCTGACCCCGTCGGGCAACTTCTCAGCCTGCCCGCCCGCCATACTGCGCCTCATGCAGGCGCCGATAGATGCCCGGCCGCTGCACCAGCTCCTGGTGCCGGCCCTGCTCGGCGACGCCGGTCTCGTCGATGACGATGATGCGGTCGGCGTCCTGGATCGTCGCGAGGCGATGCGCGATCACCAGCGTGGTCCGGCCCTTCGACAGCTCGGCGAGCGAGGCCTGGATGGCGCGCTCGGTCTCGGTGTCGAGTGCCGAGGTCGCCTCGTCGAGGATCAGGATCGGCGGGTTCTTCAGGAACATGCGGGCAATCGCGAGGCGCTGCTTCTGACCGCCCGAGAGCTTGACGCCGCGCTCGCCGATCACCGTGTCGAGCCCGTCAGGCAGGCGCGCGATCATCTCGTCGAGCCTTGCGCGCCTTGCAGCCTCGACGATCTCGTCCTCGCTCGCCGTCAGCTTGCCATAGGCGATGTTCTCGCGCAGCGTTCCGGCGAAGAGGAAGACGTCCTGCTGGACGATGCCGATCTGGCCGCGCAGCGAGGCGAGCGTCATCTGGCGGATGTCGATGCCGTCGATCGTGATGCGCCCGCCATCTACGTCATAGAAGCGCGGCAGCAGCGAGCAGATCGTCGTCTTGCCGGCCCCTGACGGGCCGACGAAGGCGATGGTCTCGCCGGCGCGGATCGAGAGGTTGATTCCCTTCAGGATCTTGCGGTCCGGCGTGTAGCCGAAGCTGACATTGTCATAGGCGATGTCGCCCTTCAGGCTGGAGACGGCGATGGCGCCGGGCAGGTCGGCGATATCGGGCCGCGTATCGAGGAACTCGGTATAGCGCCGGAAGCCCGCAATCCCCTTCGGATAGGTCTCGATCACCGAATTGATCTTCTCGATCGGCCGGAAGAACACGGTGACCAAGAGCAGGAAGCCAACGAAGCCGCCGGCGCTGAGATCGCCGATCAGCACGTAATAGGCGCCGGCGATCATCACCGCCATCTGGGTCAGGCGCATGCCGAAATAGGAGAGCGAGGTCGAGGCCGCCATCAGCCGGTAGGCGTCGAGCTTGGTGCGGCGATAGCGCTGGTTGTCGACCGCGAACAGGCTGCGCTCGTGCTCCTCGTTGGCGAAGGCCTGGACGACGCGGATGCCGCCGACATTCTCCTCGATCCTTGCATTGAACGAGCCGACGCTGCCGAACAGTTTTTGCCAGTTCGCCGTCATTCGTCGCCCGTAACGGCTGGTCAGCCAGGCGATCAGTGGCACGATCATCGCGGTGATCAGCGCCAGCTGCGGATGCACCAGGAGCATCAGCGCGAAGGCGCCGATGAAGGTCATCACCGCGATGAACAGGTCCTCCGGCCCGTGATGGGCGACCTCGCCGATCTCTTCCAGGTCCTTGGTCAGGCGTCCGACGAGATGGCCGGTCTTCTGGTTGTCGAACCAGCCGAAGGAGAGCTTCTGCAGATGGTCGAACGCCTTGCGGCGCATCTCGGTCTCGATGTTGATGCCGAGCATGTGGCCCCAATAGGTCACCACCACCATCAGCCCGGCATTGATCAGATAGATCGCCAGCAGGCCGAGCGAGGCGATGACGATCAGGCTCCAGTTTCCGCTCGGCAGGAGCTGGTCGACGAACAGCTTCACCGCGATCGGGAAGCCAAGTTCGAGCAGCCCTGAGATCACGGCGCAGCCGAAATCGAGCAGGAACAGGCCGCGATGGGGGCGGTAATAGGCGAAGAAGCGGGCGAGCATGGCGGGCGGGCTTTAGCATGCGGCGCGGCGGCGAGCCATGAGCTGCGGGCGGGGCAGGGGCTGCCGCAGCGCTGGCGCCGATTGGTTCGCGTTCGCCGTGTGTCAGCGTGAGCTCGTCTTGCCCTGTTCCGCCGCTTCCCGGAACTCCCCCGGAGCCATGCCGAACTCGCGCCGGAACATCCGGTTGAAATTGGCCTGATCGAGGAAGCCGGACCTGAACGCGACAGAGCCGATCGCCGCCGCGGGCTCGGCCAGCAGGAGGGCGTGGGCATGCTGCAGTCGTGCGGCCCAGATCGCCGCAGCCACGCCCGTCGGCTCATGCTCGAAGGCACGATAGAGCGAGGCGCGCGAGCAGCCCAATGCGGTCGCCAGCACTTCGACGGTCAACTCCGGATCGGCATGGCGCTGCGCGATCAACTGGCGTGTCGCGGCCAGGAGCGATGGCTTGTCGCGCTCCATCGGATAGGCAGCGTCGCCAGCCAGCGCGAGACGCGCGAACCGAACGGCGATATCGACGGCGATGTGCCGCTCGTCGCTCGACAGGGTGTTCATCTCGGTTGCGAGCGCGCGCAGATGGGAGATCAGGAGCTTGACCGCGCCGCCTTGCGCCAGGCGCCCGACGCGCTGGCGGCCAGCGCTGCGCTGGAACACCACGCCGAGCTCGCGGTGCTCCAGCCAGTTCGCCCGGATCGGCCGGGCGAAATCGGTGACATAGACGTCGCCCGCCCGCAGCAGCAGGCGGCTATCGTCGAAACTCACCTCGGAGCGCCCATCCAGGACGAGCCCGACATAGATCTCGTCGCCCTTGTCGGCCCGGCAGCGCTGCTGCGAGCGCTCGACCCGGATCGAAGTGGAGAAATGGTCCCAGAATTCCCCGGCATCGCCGGCCACGCGTCGCAGCCTGGCATGGAAGGGCGCGGCATCCTTGCCACGCCGCTCGATCGACATGCGCTTCAGGACTGTCTGGGACCAGAAGTCCAACGGGTCGCCCCGCTCAAGCCCGCTGGTGGATATCTCCATCATGCCAGCTCTGCGCCCCCGTCGAGATCGATGACCGCCGCCATGTGAGACGCGCCGGCCCAAGCCCGCCGGTCGAGCATCAGGGCAGGAATCGGCGCGTTGGATGACGAGACCTTGGCTCGCCTGAGACGGCAGGACAAGTCGCCAGGAGACGCTACGCCTAACAGCTCCTTGTGCCGGCAATCCACAATTGTGTCGGATTCTGCTGGAGGAGGGCGAGTGCCCAGCTTACGTCGCTTGTCTGGAACGTGCTTCGCCCGGCTCGCGCGACATGCTGCTGTTGCTGCTGTCGGCCTGGCGCTTGTTCTCGCTTCTCACCCCGCTTCGGCTCAATCGGGGCGCGGCGGCTTTTTCGCCGGCACCTGGTCGGTACGGCTCACCGATTCTTTCGGGAGCCGGCAGAGCTGCAGCATCGAGTTGACGGCGCCGGGCAGCATCATGGGCGGCAATCGCGCCAATCCCCGCGGCTGCGGTGCCGCTCTGGCCAATGTATCGCGCTGGCAGGAACGGCGCGGCGGCATTTCGCTGAACGATATCTCCGATAGGCCGCTCATCGTGCTCCGCGCCGGGCGTGGCGGGCTGTCCGGAACCGACGAGGCCGGGCGCCCGATCCGGCTGAGTGCTGCCGGGGGGCAGGGCGGCTACGCGACTGGCCAGCCCTCATTCGGCTGGTCGCCGTTTTCGCCGGGATGCTCGGTCTATTACGGGCAGTCGGAACGCTGCGCCGAGACCTGGGACATGACCGCGCCCCGGCTCGCGCCAGGACAGACCGCGACGGTCAGGATCGTCTACCCCGCCAATCTGCGCCAGTCGCCCTCGCTCGGCGCGCGTATCCTCGCCCTCATCCCCGTCGACGCCTGCATCATCGCCGACTCCTGCGCGCGGCAGGGCGATGGGGCGCAATGGTGCCGCATGCACTGGTCCGGCTTCACCGGCTACGTCGTGAAGACCTTCGAGCGCGACGGGCGACGGCAAATTCTCTTCTCGAACGGCTGTGGGCCCGGTTGATGGTCGTGATGATCCAAAATGCGCCGCTGAGGCCCTTCTGCAGCCACGCCGCGGCCCGCCGCCCCGCTCTTTTGACCGGGGTCGCGGCGCTGGTCCTCGTCCCGCTTGTCCTGTCGGCCCCGGCGCTTGCCGATGGGGGGGAGGGCGGCAAGACCACCCTCGGGAATGTTCCTGGCGGGACGGGCGGTGTCGACAATCCGACTGGCCCAGGTGGCGCGGGCAGTAGCGGGCTTTCGGTCAGTATAGTGCCGTGGCAGTTGACCGTATCAGGCAGCGGTGGAGGAGGAGCCGGCGCTGGTGTCGGTGGCGCGGGAGGAGTGGGCAAAGGAGGCACCGGCGCCGGCGGAGCGGGCGGGGTCCACGGCTATGTGGGCTCGGATCTGCCGTCAGGATTATCCACCGGTACTGCTGGCGGCCGTGGAATGTCGACCGGCGGTGGCGGAGGAGGAGGCGGAGGCGGTTTTGGTGCGGTGGTCACCGGCGCGGGAGTCAGCGGGACCATCTCCGGAAACATCTCAGGTGGAAATGGCGGAGACGGTGGGAGTGGCTCTTTGGCTGGGGCATCCGGGGGCTCCGGCGGTTCCGGTGGTTCCGGCGGCATCGGGCTGATGTTCACGGATGTCAGCGAGCCGGCCAGTGTGGCCGTGACGAGCACGGTGCAGGGCGGGGCGGGTGGAGCGGTGGGGATGTACGCGATGCCGCCCAACAGAGCCGGAAACGGTGGGGTCGGTATCGTCGGCTCGAACCTGTCGATCGTCAATCACGGCACGATCTCGGGCGGCCGCGGCGGGGCTGCAGTTTCCCAACCGTCCGGCCGAGGTGACGGCGGTGACGGGGTAGTCGGCTCGGACCTGTCGATCACCAACACCGGCACGATCGCGGGCGGGTTCTCCGGCGATGGCCGGACGCAGGCGGCCGCGATCCGTTTCACCGGGGGCTCGAATACGCTCACCTTCGGCAACGCCAGCTCGGGCCTGAGCGGCGGTATCGTGATCGAGGCCGGCGTGCTGACCTTCGCCCAGGCGACGGATGTGACGGTCGGCAACGAGATCAGCGGCGCCGGCAGCGTAATCAAGACGGGAGCTGGCACGCTCACCCTCACCGCGGCCAACACCTACACCGGCGGGACGACGGTCTCGGGCGGCAAGCTGGTGGTCAACGGCTCGCTCGCAGGTACGGTGACGCTCGCGGGCGGCACGATCGGCGGCTCGGGCACGATCGGCGGATTGGACATTGCCAGCGCTGCGACGGTCGCACCCGGCAACTCGATCGGAACGCTCACCGTTTCCGGCAACGTCACCGTGGCTGAGGGGGCGACCTATCAGGTCGAGATCAATGCCGCCGGGCAGAGCGACAAGGTCGTGGCATCGGGCTCGGCGACGATCTCGGGCGGCACGATTCGGGTCGTAGCCGAAAGCGGCAACTACGCGGCGGGCACGACCTACACCATCCTGACCGCTGCGGGTGGGGTGGCCGGCGCATTCAGCGCGGTGACCTCGAACCTCGTCTTCCTGACGCCGTCGCTTGGCTATGACAGCAATAATGTCAGCCTGACCATGACCCGCAACGACACCGGCTTCATCGATGTAGCCGTGACGCGGAACCAGGGCTTCATCGCGGCGGCAGCCGAGGCGCTCGGCGCTGGCAACCCGGTCTATGGCACCTTGCTATCGAGCACCGCCGATCAGGCCCGCGCCGGCTTCGATCTGCTCTCGGGCGAGGCGCATGCGCAGGCGGTCAGCGTGATGATCGATGAGAGCCGGCTGGTGCGCGACACCATTCTCGGCCATCTGCGCGGCCCGCTGCTGACGCAGGCTCCCGGCCAGGTCGCAGGCGCCTTCACCGCTGACCTGCCCGGTCGCAAGGGCGGGGTGGTGATGCCCGCCCCGGTGCCACAGCCGCGCTACGCGCTCTGGGGCACGGCCTTCGGCAGCACCGGCAACACCGACGCCGACGGCAATGCCGCGAGCATGAGCCGCCGCAGCGGCGGCGCGCTGCTTGGTGCCGACTTCATGCTCTACGATGCGCCGGGTTCCTCGCTGAAGGTCGGCGTCGCCGGCGGCTACAGCCAGTCGCGCTTCGATCTCGACGCCCGCCTGTCATCGGCCAGGCTCGAGAGCGGCCATGCCGCACTCTATGCCGGCGCCCGCTTCGGCCAACTCCGTCTCGACGTCGGCGCCGCCTACACATGGTCGGAGAGCGACATCCGCCGCCAGGTCGCGGTCCGCGGCTTCGGCGATGCGCTGCGGCTGCAACGGCCGGGCTCGGTGATGCAGGGCTTCGCCGAGCTCGGCTACGGCTTTGCCTTCAGCGGCTTTGCGCTCGAACCCTTCGCGCAACTAGCGCTGATCCGCGTCAGCACGGATGCCGGCACGGAACGCGGCGGGGCGGCGGCCTTGCGGGTGCTCTCCAGCGACCAGACGCTCGGCTTCACCACGCTCGGCCTGCGCGCCGAGGCGCAGATCGGGGCGATGCCGCTGTTCGCGCGGGGCATGCTCGGCTGGCGTCATGGCTTCGGCGAGCTCACGCCGCAGGCCCGCACCGCCTTCGTCACCGGCACGACGCCGGCCACGGTCTTCGCTGCCAAAATCGACCGCGAGGCCCTCGTCGCCGAGGCCGGGCTCGACTGGCGCATCTCCTCCGCCACCGCGCTCGGCCTGACCTACTCGGCGGCTGTCGGCGAGCGCTCGCGTGACCACGCCCTCAAGGGCAGGGTCGAGATGAGGTTCTGAAGGCGCAGCGGAGGTACCAATCTTACCTTGTTGACGTGCCTGAGGCTGGCGTCACGATCGCTCCTCCACTGGGGAGGGCAGGCCGTGGTGAAATTGGCGCTTATTGCCGGGGCGGCAGCTGCGTTCATCTTGGTCTGTGGCGCGCCCGTCCGTGCGCAGGAGGGCTGCAAGCAGATCACCAGCTCCTGCTCGGCACTCTTCAAGAACTGCGAGCAGAACTGCAACAAGGTCGGCAGCAATCCGTCCGCTTGCGTTGCCCGCGTCTGCACGCCGCCGCTCGCCGGCTGCAAGTCGAACGGTGTCTGGCGCAGCGTCCAGAGCGGCTCAGCCTGCTGGGCTACCAAGAACAAGTCCTGAGCGGCCGGAAGGCTATCCCCCCAGCCGGTACTTCACGAACCCTTCGCCTGCATCGCCGACCGGCTGCGCCTTCAGCGCCTCCGGCTTCTTGCTCACGGCGGCGGGCGAGGTCGGGAAGGTGACGTTGACGTTCGCAGGCAGCGGCTTCAGCGACCAGTTGTTGTCGGCGGCCGGGTTGATCGTCTTCTTCTCGATGATGAAGCGCACGATCACGTCGCGGTTGAGGTCGGGCGCCTCCAGCACCACCGTCGTCTTGGTGCCCGGGAAATTGCCGCCGCCGGAGGCGCGGTAATTGTTGGTGACGACGATGAACTCAGCCTTCTCGTCGATCGGCTTGCCCTGATAGGCGAGGTCGACGATGCGATGGGCATCAGGCGTGACCAGCTTGCCGTCGCCGTCATAGCGCGAGGCTTGCGTCACATCGATCTGGTAGGTGACGCCGTCGATCACGTCGAAATTGAAGGCCGGGAAGCCGGGATTGATCAGCGGCTGCTCTTCGGTCTTGGCCACGTCGATATGGTTGAAGATGCCGGCCGAGCGCTCCAGCCACTCGCGGAGCTGCGCGCCGGTGACTTTCACGATCTGCACCGTGTTCGGGTAGAGATAGATGTCGGCGACGTTCTTGATCGCGATCGGCCCGGCCGGGATGTCGGTGAAGAAGGCGGGACCTGCGCGCCCGCCCGATTTGAACGGGGCTGCGGCCGAGAGGATCGGCAGATCCTTGTGCGGCGTCTGCGCCATCAGCGGCTTGGCGTAGGCGATCTGCGCCTCGGCCACGATCTGCACGGACGGGTCGTCGGCGACGAGGGCAAAGTAGCTGTTGATCGGTGCGCTCGTGGTGCCGACCGGCTCGCGCATATAGCTCAGCGTTGCCTCGTGATCGGCCTTCACCGTGGCGAGCACGGCCGCTTCGACCTCCGCCTTCGGCACGATCTTGCGGTCGGGCGTGCGCTCATAGATCGGCTTGGGATCGACCTTGAAGTCGGCGATGCGCCAGCGCCCGTCGCGCTTCTCCAGCTCGAGGTCGACGATGCCGACATGCGAACCCCAGAAGCCGGGCTGGCAAGCCGGCTTGCCGTGCAGCGAGCCCTTCTTGTTGTCGACGCCGGGAATGCCGTCGAAGGCCTTGCCGCCGGGGAAGACGAGATGCTGGTGCCCGGTCAGTACGACGTCGATGCCGTCGAGCTTGGCGAGGTGCAGCGCCGCGTTCTCCTCGCCGCCCTTGCGCTCGCCGCCGGCGATGCCGGAATGGCAGAGCGCGATGGTGAGGTCGGGGTGAGCCAGCGCGATCTCCGGCAGGTACTTTTGCGCGGCCTCGACGATGTCGGTCGCCGTCACCTTGCGGTCGAGATTGCCCTTGTCCCATTGCATGATCTGCGGCGGCACGAAGCCGATCACCGCAATGTTGAGGACATGCCTCATCCCGGCCTCGTCCTCGAAGCTCTGCTCGAAGATGCGCCAGGGCTCGATCAGAGTGCCGCCGCCGACCCGGTCGACATTGGCGCAGACGATCGGGAACTCGGCGCGGGCGAGGCCGTGCTCGAGGAACTCCAGCCCGTAATTGAACTCGTGATTGCCGAGCGTGCCACACTGATAAGGCAGGGCATTCATCGCGGCGATCATCGGATGGGTTTCGCCGGCTTTCAGCCCCTTCTTGTAGGCGACGAAATCGCCGAGCGAGGAGCCCTGCAGGAAGTCGCCATTGTCGAAGAGCAGGCTGTTCTTCGCGTCCGCCTGCGCTGACTTGATCAGGCTCGCCGTCTTGGCGAGGCCGACCGTGTCGTCGGGCGCATCGCGGAAATAGTCGTAGGGCACGACGTTGACATGGAGGTCGCTGGTCTCCAGCAGCCGGAGCTTGAGCCTGGCGGGCGCCTGCGCTGCCAGCCCTGTGGGCAGGGCCCCGGTTGCGGCGATGGCGGCCCCGGCCTTGAGCGTGTCGCGGCGGCTGAAACGGGGGGCGCGGTCCATCATCGGCTCCTGAAGCAAGGTGCTGCGACAGACGCTAGCACCATGGCAGGACCGTGACACGGGAGAAGATGAGCCTAGCGGCTCACGCCCTCCATCCGCACCCGCCCGTCGGCACCTTCGGTCCAGGCAGCGATGGCGCCGTCCTCCAGCCGTTTAGCCTTCACCTGGAACGCTTCGCCGGCGATCAGCGGCGCGAGCCCGCGATAGTCGAGCCGGATCGGTTCGCCGCCGGAGAGGGTGGCGATGATGTTCATGATCAGCGTCGCCTGGATCGGCCCGTGGACGACGAGCCCGGCATAGCCCTCGACGCCGGTGACATAGGGCTGGTCGTAGTGGATCCGGTGGCTGTTGAAGGTGATCGCCGAATAGCGGAACAGCAGCACCGGATCGGCCTCGACCGTCCAGGTCAGATCGGCCGCGCGCGGCTCGGCCGGAGCAGCGGTTGGCGGCGGCTCGGCGCCGGGCTTGGCTGCCTCGCGATAAACAATGTTGTGGCGCTCGCGCAGCGCGACGCCGCGGGCAGTGACGAGTTCATGGTCGACGGCGACGAAGCAGAGCGGGCCGCTGCGGCCGTCCTTGTAGGAGACGTCGCCGATGGTCGAATGGCGGGTGACCTCGTCGCCGGTTCGCAAGGGCGCGATCGTCTCGATCCGCCCGCCGGCCCACATCCGGCGCGGCAATTCGACTGGTGGCAGGAACTCGCCCTTGGCGGCATGCCCATCCGGGCCGAGGGCCGCCATCGGCGAGATCGGCGGCGCCAAGCACCAGTGCAGGGCGAGTGGTGCCTCGCCTTGGGCATAGGGCGCCAGATGCGGCGCGAACGTCGCCTCATAGCTGGCGACGAGCCGCGGCGTGATCAGATCGGAAGCCTGCTCAGTCTTGCCGATCCAGGACTTCAGATGGTCGATATTCATCTGGCTCAATAGCTTCTCGGCATGCCGAGCACATGCTCGGCGAGATAGGACAGGATCAGGTTGGTCGAGATCGGTGCGACCTGGTAGAGCCGGGTCTCCCTGAACTTGCGCTCGATGTCGTATTCCTCGGCGAAGCCGAAGCCGCCATGCGTCTGGATGCAGGCATTGGCGGCCTCGAAGGAGGCGTCCGCCGCCAGCAACTTGGCCATGTTGGCCTCGGCGCCGGGATTGGCGCCGGCCTCGTAGAGGCGGATCGCCTCGCGCACCATCAGTTCGGCGGCGCGCATATTGGCGTAGGCCCTGGCGATCGGGAACTGGATGCCCTGGTTCTGGCCGATCGGCCGGCCGAAGACCTGGCGGTCCTTGGCATAGCCCGACGCCTTGTCGATGAACCATTTGGCGTCGCCGACGCATTCGGCCGCGATCAGGATGCGCTCGGCGTTCATCCCTGAGAGGATGTAGCGAAAGCCCTTGCCCTCCTCGCCGACGAGGTTTGCCGCCGGCACCTTCACATTGTCGAAGAAGACCTCGGTGGTGGCGTGGTTCATCATCGTCCGGATCGGCCGGATGGTGAGACCGGCCTGATGTGCCTCGCGCATGTCGAGGATGAAGACCGAGAGCCCGTCGGTGCGCTTTTGCACCTGATCGCGCGGCGTGGTGCGGGCGAGCAGCAGCATCAGGTCGGATTGCGCCGCCCGGCTGGTCCAGATCTTCTGGCCGTTGACGATGTAGTGGTCGCCCTCGCGCCTAGCAGTGGTACGCAAGGCAGTGGTGTCGGTGCCACTGGTCGGCTCGGTGACGCCGAAGGCCTGCAAGCGCAATTCGCCCGAAGCGATCTTCGGCAGATAGCGCTGCTTCTGGTCGGCGCTGCCATGGCGTAGCACCGTCCCCATCACATACATCTGGGCATGGCAGGCGCCGCCATTGCAGCCCTGGCGCTGGATCTCCTCCATGATCGCTGCTGCAGCCGAGAGCGTGAGCCCGGCGCCGCCATACTCCTCCGGGATCAGCGCCGAGAGGAAGCCGCTCTGCGTCAGCGCCGTGACGAATTCGCTGGGATAGGCCATCTCGCGGTCGAGCTTGCGCCAGTACTCGCCGGGATAATCCGCGCACAGCTTCGCGACCGCCTCGCGGATGTCGGAATGGTCGTTGGGTGTCGTCATGCTCATCTCAGGCTGACCGCGCTGCCTTGGCCGCGAATTCGCGGCGCAGTGGTTCGTCATGCTCGCCGAGGCCGGGCGGCGCCCGCATCGGCACGCGCTGGCCATCGACCAGCACCGGCGGCGCCAGCACCTCGATCGGGCCGTTCGGAGTCGGAACAGGCAGGGCGGTCGCGGCCGGGTGGTTGATCAGATCGGACATGGTCGAGACCGTGCCATAGGCGATGCGGGCCGCATCGAGCCCGGCTGCCGTCTCGGCAAAGCTACGGGTAGCGAGAGTCGCCTGTATCGCGGCGTCGAGGGCAGGGCGGTTGCGCACGCGCAGCACATTATTGGCGAAGCGCGGGTCTTCCAGGAGGTCGCCATTGCCCAGTACATCGCGGGCCAGGATCTGCCATTCGCGCTCGCTCTGGATCGAGATCAGCACCTCGGCATCGGCGAGGCGGAAGACGCCATAGGGCGCGATGGAAGGGTGGGCGAGGCCGAGCCGTGGCGGCTCGATCCCGCCATAGCGCCGGGTCAGATAGGGCACGTTCATCAGGTCGGCGATGGTGTCGAACAGCGAGAGCTGGATGCGCGAGCCCTCGCCGGTACGACCACGCCGGATCAGCGCCTCCAGGATCGCGGCATAGGCGGCGTTGCCGGTGGCGATGTCGGCGATCGAGATGCCGATCCGCGTCGGGCCGGAGTCGGGGCTGCCGGTGACGGCGGCAAGGCCGGCTTCCGCCTGGATCAAGAGGTCATAGGCCTTCTTGGTGTAATGCGGCGTGCCGGGCGCATAGCCGGAGATGTCGCAGGTGATCAGTTTCGGATGGCGCTGGCGCAGCGCCTCGCTGCCGATGCCGAGCCGGTCGGTGGCGCCGGGCGCGAAGTTCTGGATGAAGACATCGGCCTCGGCCAGCATCGCCTCGACCAGAGTGAGGTCCTTCGGATCCTTGAGATCGACCCGGCAGGATTCCTTGCCGCGGTTGATCCAGACGAAATAGGAGGACAGCCCTCCGGCATAGTCGTCATAACCGCGCGAGAAATCGCCTTCCTCGCGCTCCAGCTTGATGACGCGGGCGCCGGCATCGGCGAGCCGGCAGCTCGCCATGGGAGCGGCCACCGCCTGCTCCAGCGCCACCACCAGGATTCCATCGAGAGCATTGGTCATCAGTCAGTCGCGCGCCTTCCGTTCCGCGCGAGAGATCGTCGTCGGCCCGATGAAGTCAAATAGCGTTTCGCGATGGCGGCCATAGCGCCCGCTCCATAGAAAAACCCTATGGCCTTCATCGCTTTATCCTTCTTGTCCGAGTGCTGGCTCTATGCGCCCCTTTTCGCCGGACGAGGCGCCGCTGAAGAGCGCCCGATGTCATGCGAGGTTCAGGGAGGATGCTCATGAAGACGATGAAACTGGCGCTGGCCGCGCTGGCTAGTACGCTGCTCGCAGGCTCGGCTTGGGCGCAGGACAAGCCGAAGGAACTGGTGGTCGGCATCGCCACCTTCCTGTCTGGGCCGGCCTCGGTGTTCGGCGTGCCCGGCCGCAATGCTGCCGACCTCTTGATCGCGGAGATCAACGCCAAGGGCGGCGTGCTCGGCGTGCCGCTGAAACCGGTCTATGTCGACGAAGGCGCCGGCACCAACCAGCTCCTCTCCGAATATCGCCGCGTCGTGCAGGAGCAGGGCGCGCAGGTGATGCTGGGCGCGATCTCGTCCGGTTCCTGCAACGCGCTCGCCCCGGTCGCGGAGGACCTCAAGGTCGTCAACGTGATGTGGGATTGCGGCACGCAGACCATCTTCGAGGACGGCAAGTGGAAATACTCCGTCCGCACCCAGGCCCATGCCGGCGCCGAGATGATGGCGACGCTGCTCTACCTGATGAAGGTGAAGCCCGACTTCAAATCGGTCGCGGTGGTCAACCAGGACTACGCCTGGGGCCGTGAATCCTGGGCCCTGCTGCAGGCCGGCCTCAAGGCGCTGAAGCCCGACGTCAAGGTCGTCGCCGAGCTCTTCCCGAAATTCGGCGCGCCTGATTTCTCGACCGAGATCACGCGGCTCTCGGCGCTGCGGCCCGATGTGGTGATCTCGACCTCCTGGGGCGGCGATCTCGACACCTTCGTCCAGCAGGCGGCGGCGCGCGGCCTCTTGAAGCAGTCGACCTTCGTGCTGCCGCTGGCCGAAAGCTCGCTGGAGCGGCTCGGTAATGTCCTGCCGGAAGGCGTGATCGTAGGCAGCCGCGGCGACCATTACTGGCGGCATCCCAAGCACAAGGACACGCCGGAGATGCAGTCCTTCGTCAAGGCGTACAAGGACAAGACCGGCGTCTATCCGATCTATCCGACCTTCCACATGCAGCAGGCCCTGACCGGCCTGGTGAAGGCCTATGAGAAGGCGGGCGCCGGCGGCAAATGGCCGAGCAAGGAAGCGGTCATCGTCGCCTTCGAGGGGCTGGAGTTCAAGTCGCTGACCGGCACGATCACCATCCGCGCGGATCATCAGGGGCTGGAGGATCAGCTGCTCGGCACGACCAAGCGGGTGCCGGAATTCCCCTTCGCGGTCTACGACAAGATGGCGCTCTATCCCGGCAAGCTGGTGACCACGCCGCTCGGCGAGAAGTCGCTCGACTGGTTCGCCAAGGTGAAGCCCGACCTCGTCACCGACAAGTCGATCGAGACCTTCGACTACGCGAAATAAATGCCGCCACGACGCCCGTCATTCCGGACAAGCGGCTTTAGCCGCGCCGCTCCGGAATCCATCGTAGAGCACTGTTCCCTACGATGGATTCCGGCGCTCCGCTTCGCTGCGGCCGGAATGACGGGGCCGGCTTGAATCAAAGCCTCAAGCACTTGAATCAGAATCTGAAGAACGGGTCGTATGCCTCCTGAAATGCTTCTCCTCGCCGCGCTTGACGGCCTGGCCTATGGCTCGCTGATCTTCCTGGTCGCGGTCGGGCTGTCGCTGATCTTCGGCGTGCTCGGCATCGTCAATGTCGCCCATGGCTCGTTCTATGCGATCGGCGCCTATGTTGCGGCGGCGGCCGTGCTTGCCCTCGGTGCCGCCGGCCTGCCGACCTGGCTCGCCTTTCCGGCTCTGCTGCTTGCCGCCGCGCTGGTCGGCATCCTGGTCGGCGGCCTCGTTGAGATCGCCCTGCTGCGCCGGGTCTATGGCAAGGAGGAGGTGCTGCAGCTCATCGTCACCTTCGCCGTCTTCATGATCCTGGAGGACGCGCAGAAGGTCGTCTTCGGCGTGCAGCCCTATTTCGCCAACGCCCCGATGAACTGGCTCGGCACGGTGGAGGTCTTCGGCATCTTCTACACCACCTACCAGCTCATCCTGATGCCGCTGGTCGCAGCTGTGGTCCTGCTCGGACTGCGCTTCTTTCTGCGCCGTACCAGCTTCGGCCGCGCCATCGTCGCGGTGACGCAGGACCGCGAGGCTGCGACCGCGATGGGCATCGATGCGGCGCGGGTCTACCTGATCACCTTCATCATCGGCGCTTCGCTGGCAGCGCTTGGCGGCGCGCTCGCCTCGGCGACGACATCGCTCACCCCCGGCATCGGCGCCGGCACGCTCGTCCTCTCTTTCGCGGTGGCCGCGACCGCCGGCCTCGGCCGGATCGAGGGCGCGGCGGTGGCGGCGCTGCTGATCGGCCTCGGGCGCTCGGCTGCAGTCTATTTCGCGCCGGAATTCGACGTGCTGATCCCCTACCTGATCATGATGCTCGTGCTGCTGGTCCGTCCTCAGGGCCTGTTCTCGACCGTGCAGACGAGGAAGGTGTGATGGCGCGCCAGTTCGTCTTCGGCCTCGCGCTGGTCGCGGCGCTCGCGGTCTTCCCGCTGTTCTCGCCCTGGTCGACGGTGATCCTCACCGTCGCGCTCTGCGAGGGGCTCGCGGCGCTCGGCATCATGGTGCTGCTGCGCGCCGGCCAGGTCTCCTTCGGCCACGGACTGTTCTTCTCGTTCAGCGCCTATGCCGTCGCCTTCCTGGCGGCTGCCAAGATCGGCCACGAGGCGCTGATCCTGATCCCGGTCGGCATGGCGGCATCGGGCCTGCTCGCGGCGATCGTCGGCCTCTTCGTCGTGCGCTACCGCGCGATCTTCTTCGGTATGCTCAACCTCGCCATCTCCATGGTGTTCTTTTCGCTGCTGGAGAAGCTCTTCCCGATCACCGGCGGCGCCGACGGCAAGCGCGTGCCGCGGCCCACCTTCGCCGGCATCGAGTTCGGCCGCGAGCAGTTCGAGCTCGCGACCTTCTATGTCACGCTCGTGCTCTGCATCGTCGCGGCGCTCTTCGTCGCGCGTTACCTGCTCTCGCCCGGCGGCAAGGCGCTGGAGGCGATCAAGTCGAACGAGACGCGGCTCGAATATCTCGGCGTCTCCCCGCGCAAGGTGCTCTACGGCGCCTATCTGCTCTCCGGCCTGCTGGCGGGCTTGGGCGGGGCGATCATCGCGCTGGTCTCCGGCCACGTCACGCCGGAGCTGGCCTATTGGGTGCGCTCGGGCGAGTTCGTCTTCATCGCGATCCTCGGCGGCATCGGCGGCGTCGCCGGGCCTTTCCTCGGGGCGTTGATGTTCCAGATCATCCGCGGCTATGCCGCCGTCTATGCGCCCGAGACTTGGCATGCCGTGCTTGGCGTCATGCTGCTGATCATCATCTTCTTCGCGCCGGCGGGCCTCTACGGCATCGTCGCGGGCAAGGGCGGCAAGCCGCAGCGCGAGGAGGGCGGGCGATGAGCGGCGTCATCCTCGAGGCTGATGACCTCCATCTGCGCTTCGGCGGCGTGCAGGCGGCGAACGGCGCCTCGCTCAAGGTGGCGGCGAACGAGCGCATCGCCATCATCGGCCCGAACGGCGCCGGCAAGACCACCTTCATCAATCTCTGCACCGGCTATCTCAAGCCGCAATCCGGGCGAGTGGTCTTCAACGGGCAGGATGTGACACGCCTCTCGCCGCAGGCGATCACCCGCCTCGGCATCGGCCGCTCCTTCCAGATCCCGCAGCTCTTCCTCGACAACACCGTGATCGAGAACCTGCTGCTGGCACTCTCGGCCCGCGAAGGCTCGTGGTCGCCTTTCCTCGCCATGCAGCGCCATCCGAAAGCCGAGGAGATGTGGGCGCTGCTCGATCTGGTCGGTCTGAAGGAGACCGGCAACCGTATCGTCCGCGAATTGCCGGAGGGCATGCGCAAGCTGATCGACATTGCCGTCGCGCTCGCGCTCGAACCGAAGCTGATCTTCATGGATGAGCCGACCAGTGGGGTGTCCTCGACCGAGAAATTCCAGGTGATGGACACGCTGACCCGCGTGCTCGACGCCCGCGCCACCACGGCGGTCTTCGTCGAGCACGACATGGACGTGGTCGCCCGCTACGCCAACCGCGTCGCGGTCTGGACCGGCGGGCGCATCGCCCATCAGGGCACGCCGGAGGAGATCCTCAGCCATCCAGAGGTGCGCGAGACCGTGATCGGGGTGGGGGTCTGAGATGCTGGAGATCAGGGAGCTCTCGGCGCAGATCGAAGGCGTGCAGGTACTGCGCCGGGCCACGCTGTCGCTGGAGGAGGGCGCGACCGTCGCCCTCATCGGCCGCAACGGCGCCGGCAAGACCAGCCTGCTGCGCGCCATCATGGGCTTCATGACGGTGACCGGCGGCGCCATCAGCTTCGACGGCAAGCCGCTCGACGGGGTGAAGGCGCATGAGCGGCCGCGCCTCGGCATCGGCTACGCGCCGGAGGATCGCCGGCTGTTCTCGACCTTCACCATCGAGGAGAACATCCGCCTGCCGGCCGAGGTGATGAAGCTCGGCGAGGCCGAGATCGCGCGAAGGCTGGAGCGCATCTATGCGGTGCTGCCAGAACTCGCCGATCTGCGCCAGCGTCCCGCCGCCGGTCTCTCCGGCGGGCAGGGCAAGATGGCGGCGCTCGCCCGGGCGCTGATGGTCGGCAGCCGCGTCATCCTGCTCGACGAGCCTTTCCAGGGCCTCGCCCCTGTGCTGGCCAACCGCTATGCCGCTGCCCTGCGCGCCTTGCGCGACAGCCATCCCGACATCGCCTTGCTGATCACCGAATCCAACCCCAGTCTGCTGCGCAACTTCGCAGGCCGGGCCTATGCGATCGAGCGCGGCGAGGTCAGCGAGACCGTGCTGGCGCAGAGCTCGCTCGCCGCCGCCGGGCTGCATTGAGACAAGACGAGACGGCATCGCCGTAGACGGAGACCATCATGACCCAGCACTTCATCAACGGCCGGCACGTCGCCGGCCGCACCGGCGAGACCATGGCGGTGCTCGCCCCGGCGACCGGCGAGGAGTTCACCCGCATCGCCTGCGGCAACGCCGAGGATATCGACGACGCCGTGCGGGCCGCTCGCGCCGCCTATGAGGGCGCCTGGGGCAGGCTGACGGCGGCTGAGCGCGGCCGGCTGATCTCGAAGCTCGCGCTCAAGGTCCAGGACCATTTCGACGAGCTGGCGCGGATCGAGGCTCAGGACACCGGCAAGCCGATGGCGCAGGCGCGCGCCGATATCGAGGCGACCGTCCGCTATTTCGAGTTCTATGGCGGCGCCGCCGACAAAGTGCATGGCCACATCATCCCGTTCCTCAACGGCTACAATGTCAGCGTCGTGCACGAGCCCTATGGCGTCACCGGCCATATTCTGCCCTGGAACTATCCGGCCCAGATGTTCGGCCGCTCGCTGACCGCCTCGCTCGCCATGGGCAATGCCGTGGTGCTGAAACCCGCCGAGGATGCCTGCCAGACAGCTCTGCGCCTCGCCGAGCTCGCCACCGAGGTCGGTTTCCCGGACGGCGCGATCAACATCGTCACCGGCCGCGGCCATGAGGCGGGCGAAGCGCTCTGCCGCAATCCCGGCGTCGGCTTCATCTCCTTCACCGGCTCGCCCCAGGTCGGCCAGATCATTCAGAAGGCCTGCGCCGACAATTTCATCACCTGCACGCTGGAGCTCGGCGGCAAGTCGCCCCAGATCGTCTTCGACGATGCCGATTTCGATGCCGCCGTGCCGATCGTCTGCAAGGCGATCGTCCAGAACACCGGGCAGACCTGCTCGGCCGGCAGCCGTGTGCTGGTGCAGAAGACCGTCTATGACGACTTCGTCGGCGCCGTCGCCAAGCAGTTCTCCAAGCTGCGCGCTGGCACGCCCGAGATGGACCTCGATTGCGGCCCGGTGATCAACGCCAAGCAGCGCGGCCGGGTGCAGAGCTTTGTCGACCAGGCCCGCGAGCAGGGCATCCCGGTCCTCGCCGAGGGCGCGATCGCGCAGGGCGTGCCGAATGGCGGCTTCTACGTGACGCCGACCCTGTTCGGCCAGGTGCCACGCGGCAACCGGCTGGAGCAGGAAGAGGTGTTCGGGCCGGTGCTCGCCGCCTTCTCCTTCGACGACGAGGAGGATGCGGTGAAGCTAGCCAATTCCACCCCCTATGGCCTCGTCGCCGGCGTCTGGACAAACAACGGCGGCCGCCAGCAGCGCGTCGCCAAGCGCGTCCGGGCCGGGCAAGTCTTCATCAACGGCTATGGCGCCGGCGGCGGCATCGAGCTGCCCTTCGGTGGCACCGGCAAGAGCGGCCATGGCCGCGAGAAGGGCTTCATGGCGCTGGAGGAGTTCGCCGTCGCCAAGACGATCGTGCACAAGCACGGGTAACATGGAACGAGTGGGTCGCGGCCAGGTTGTTCACCCGTAAGGAGTAGCTTGGGATCGCAGGAGAACAGGTCTTGCGCCCCTCTGCGGGCGCAAGCATTCATTTGTCATGGGCATGCGGCCGGCTGGCGATACCGTTGATATCCTGGAGAAGTTGCTGGCGCCGCTGCAGGGCCGGCGCATCCTCGACATCGGCTGCGGTCGGGGCAACCTGCTGCAGGCGCTGGCTGAACGTGGCGCCAGCGTGTCCGGGCTCGATCCCGATGAGGCCATGCTTGAAGCCGCACAGGCGCTCGTACCGAAGGCTGCGCTGAAGCACGGCTGCGCCCAGCTTCTCCCTTGGGGCGACGGCAGCGTGCACGCCGCGATCTTCCTCAACAGCCTGCACCATGTCCCCATTCCCGATATGTTGCTGGCGCTGGAAGAGGCCGCCCGCGTCGTCGGCAAGGGTGGCAGCGTCATCGTCGTCGAATCGCTCTCGGAAGGATCGTTCTTCGATACGCTGCGGCTGATCGAGGACGAGACCGAGATCCGGCAGGCGGCACAGGATGCGATCGTCAGGGCGAGGCGCCGCGGCATCGTCAGCGAGATCAGGCAGATCGAGTACGACCGGATCGAGGCTTTTCCCGATGCCGCCGCCTTCATGGCGCGCGCCGTAGCGATCGACCCGTCGCGCGAGGAGCGGGCCCAGGCGGCGCAAGGCAAGCTGATCGCCCGCTTCGAGGCGCTGTCGGAGCACGAGAAGGGCGGCTATGTCCTGCACCAGCCGCTGCGGTTGCATCACCTCAAGGCGCCGTTCGCCGCGAAGCCGGCGGATACCTCCGCCATATACGGTTGAGGTTCAGCCCGCACCGGCTGGGGCCGGCAGCCGAGGATCCTTCACTCGCCCCGGCCATTCGCCGGTGATGCCGGGCTGGACTGGCCGCTCCAGATAGGTCGAGAGCACGACATAGCTGCGTGTCGCGGTGACCCCGGGCACGTCGTAGATCTTCGCCAGCAGGCCTTCGAGCGCATGCGTGCTTTCGGTGCGGACCTTGAGCATCATGCAGGTGTCGCCCGCGACCGAATGGATCTCCTCGACCTCGGGATGCGCCTCGATTGCGAGGAGGGTCGTGGTCTTGCCCCAGCCGGTGGTGTCGACGTGGACGAAGGCGAGCAGCGTCTTGCCGGTCGCCTCCGGCTCGATCAGCGCCGCGACCCGCTTGATCGCGCCCGAGCGCCGCAGCCGCTTCACCCGCTCATGCGCTGCCGGTGGCGACAGGCCGACCCGCTCGCCGAGATCGGCGTAGCTGATCGTCGCATCCTCGACCAGGACGCCTAACAGCTTTCGGTCCATCGCATCGAGTTCCCGCTCGGACCCGCGGCTGCGCCGAACGCCATCTGTTTTTTCAAGCATTCGTCGATCTCCGGTTGAAACAGAATTTCATTCGGACATTCTGTCGAAATGACGAATAGAAATCAAATTGCTTCGGATACGCCCGGCATTCCCGCCGCGGCCTATGCGCTCTGCCTGTGCATCGGCCTCGTCGGCGCCAATTCGCTGGCACTGGGGCCGATCGCACCGCGTGTCGCGGAGAGCTTCGCCAGCAGCGTGCCGACCGTGATGACCGCCTCGGCCGCCTTCGGCATCGGCACGGCGGCGAGCGCTCTGCTGCTCGCCGGGTTGATTGACCGCTTCGGCGCGGGCCGGGTGCTACGCTATGCGTTGCTGGCCTTTCTTGGCGCTCTCGCCGCGAGCGGGGCGGCGCCAGTTCTGCCGGCTTTCGTCGGAGCGCAATTGCTGGCCGGGCTTGCCGCCGGCCTCGCATTGCCGGCGATCTACACGCTGGCCGCGCTGGCCGCGCCTCCCGGCCGCGAGAGCGACACGCTCGGCATCGTCCTCTTCGGCTGGACGCTCAGCATGGTCGCCGGCGTCTCGCTCTCGGCGGTGATCGCCGATGTGATGGGCTGGCGCATGGTCTACGCCGTCGTCGTCGTGGCTGGGCTGGCTGCCATGGCCGGGACGACGAAGCTGACGGCTGGCGGCAGCTCGACCGGACGCGCTGCGCCGTCGCCGCTTTCGGCCCTCCGTGTACCCGGTATCGCGCCGCTGCTGCTCGCCTGTGCCGCCTTCATGGCCTCGTTCTACGGCGTCTACGGCTATGTCGGCGACCATCTCCATCGCGGGCTCGGCTTGCCGGTCAGCGCTGGCGGCCTGCTTGCCCTGTGCTATGGCCTCGGCTTCGGCGCGACGACCTTTCTCGATCGCTGGATCGATCGCCTCGGACCGGCCCGCCTGCTGCCGCTGTTCTTCGCGCTGGTCGGCTGTGTCTATCTGGCGATGACGGTCGCCTCGGCCTCTTATCCGGCGCTGCTCGCCGTCGTCTTCTGCTGGGGCATGGCTAACCATGCCGCGCTGAACGTGCTGATCCTCCGGCTCGCGGCACTCGATCCCGGCCGCCGCGGCGCGATCATGGGCCTCAACAGCGGCGTCACCTATCTTGCGCTTTTCGTGGGGACGATGGGCTTTGGGCCGCTCTACGCCAAAGCCGGCTTTTCAGCGCTGGCCGGGCTTGCAGTCGCGCTGATGCTGGTGGCGGCGCTTGCGGCAGCGCTGGCGCCACGCGCCGTCATTTCGGGGCAGGCCGCAGGCCTGAGCCCGGAGCCCAGAACCGATGAGGGTTCTTGATAATACTGGAGTTGGCCAGCTTCTTCCGGAGCCGGCATCGGTTCTGGGTTCCGGGCTCGCCGCTTCGCGGCGCCCCGGAAAGACGTTTCACATCTGGATGACGTGCCGGATCGTCCGACCCTCGTTCAGCGCGTCGAAGCCTTCGTTGATCCCTTCGAGCGGGCTTGAGCTGGTCCAGAGCTTGTCGACTGGCATCCGGCCGCGCTGGTAGAGGTCGATGAAGCGGGGAATGTCGCGCACCGGGATGCAGGAGCCGACATAGGAGCCCTTCAACGTCCGCTCCTCGCCGACGAGGCGGACCGGCGCCAGGGACATCGTATGGGCGGGATTGGCGAGACCGGCGGTTGTCGTCGTGCCGCCGCGCCGCGTGATCTGGTAGGCGAGCTCCAGCGCCTTCACCGAGCCGGCCATTTCGAGGCCGTGGTCGACGCCACCCTTGGTGGCGGCCCGGATCGCCTCGACCACATCGGGCGCGCTGGCATTGAACGTGTCGGTCGCGCCGAGCTCGCGGGCGATCTTCAGCTTTTCGTCCGAGAGATCCACGGCGATGACGCGCGAGGCGCCGCAGGCGACGGCGCCAAGCAAAGCGGAGAGGCCGACGCCGCCGAGCCCGACCACTGCGGCCGTTTCGCCGGCGCGGACCTTGGCGGTGTTCACCGCGGCGCCGACGCCGGTCAACACGGCGCAGCCGAACAGCGCTGCGATTTCATGGGGAATGTCGGCCTCGATCTTCACCAGGGAATGACGCGACATCACCGTGTGCTCGGCGAAGGCGGAGACGCCGACATGGTGGTGCACCGGCTTGCCGTTCTGCGAGAGCCGGCGCCCACCGGCCATCAACTCGCCGACGCCATTGGCGGCGTTGCCCGGCTCGCACAGGGCAGGGCGCCCCTCGCTGCACGGCGCGCAATGGCCGCAGGAAGGCACAAACACCATGACGACGCGGTCGCCCTTCTTGAGGTCGGTGACGCCGGGACCGACCTCCTCGACCTCGCCGGCGGCCTCATGGCCGAGCACCATCGGCACCGGGCGCGGCCGGTTGCCGTCGATCACCGAGAGGTCGGAATGGCACAGGCCCGCGGCGCGGACCCTGACCAGCACCTCGCCCATGCCGGGCGGAGCGAGCTCGACCTCCTCGATCCGGAGCGGCTTCGACTGCGCATAGGGCGCGGTGACGGGGCTGGCGTGCAGCACGGCGGCGCGGGTCTTCAAGGCGTGTCCTCGTGAGCTGATTTGCCCGGGAGTGTTCGGCTCGCCGCGCCGCCTGTCAAAGACGAAATCCCGATCAGCCGTATAAGGCGGGCGGATCGGTCTCGTCTCCGAGCGTCGCGGTCCAGCGCTCGTCGGCGACGAGGCCGCGCAGGATCTCCCAGGAGAGCTGGCCGATGGCGCGGGCGGCGGCCGTCATCGGCCGTTCGGTCGAATAGGCGAGGTAGACCTTGCGATAGAGCGACGGCTCTTCCAGCGGCCATGTCCGGAAGATGCCAGCCTTCTCCTGCGCCCTGACGGCCATGCGCGGCAGGATGCTGTAGCCGAGGCCGCGCTCGGCCAGGCGCTTGATCTGCGTATAGGATTCGATCTCGACCGCGGCGTGGACGGTGGCGTTGATGCCGGCCGCGGCCTCGTCGATCTGGTCGCGCAGGCCGTGGCCTGGCCCGGGCAGGATCAGGTCGAGCCCGGCGGCTTCGCTCAATGTCACCGCCTTGCCGGGCGCGGTCTTCAGCGCGGTCAGGGCGGGTACGCCGAACAGGCAGAGCTCCTCGGTCAGGACATGGTGGATGCCGAGCCCCTTCGGGTCGGAGGTCGAGTAGATCACTGCGAGGTCGACCTCGCCCTTGCGCAGCCAGTCGAGCACGAAACCACTCATCGCCTCGGCGACGCGGATGCGCACATCCGGAAAGCGCTCCTGCGTTGCCTCGATCAGCGGCACGCTGAATTGCTCGCTGACCGTGCCGGGCAGGCCGATGCGGACCTCGCCGGCCGGCGCCGCCTGCTCGCCGCGCACGCTGTCGCGCAGTTCGGCGAATTCGGCGAGAATGGTACGGGCCTTGGCGAGCAGGCGCTCGCCCGCCTCGGTCGGCTGCACGCCGCGCGTGCCGCGATGCAGCAGGGCGACGCCGAGCTCGTCCTCCATATGGCGCAGATGCTGGCTCAGCGCCGGCTGCGCCACCCTCAGCTTGAGCGCCGCCTTGGAGAATGAGCCCTGTTCGACGATGGCCGTGAAATAGCGCAACTGGCGCAGATCCATCGCCGCCCGATCTCCCGATGATGCTGCCACACCGCCGCCGCGAGAGGCGGCAGCTTTCTCTTATGCAGACTAGAGCGAAGCCTTATTGGCCGTCCACTCCGCAGACGTGCATCTTTCCCTTCCGGCAAGGCCTGACACGACACAGGGCCGCCCGGCGAAGAAGACGGCGCCCGACGCCGCTCCCTTTCCACCCGGAGGAACGCCATGTCGAAGCTGCTCATTCCCTCCCTTGATCGCCGCGGTTTCCTGTCTGGCGCTGCCGCGCTTGCCGCCGGTACGGCCTTGCCTGGCGGCGCCTTCGCCAAGGCCCCGCTCGCGAACAGCCAGGTGCCCTATTACTATCGCTTTCCGCTCGGCCAGGCCGAAGTCACGGTGGTCTCGGACGGGCCGTTGCCGCTCGGCGATCCCGGCTCCAGCTTCCTCGGCCTGCCGAAGGAGCAGGTCTACGGCCTGCTCGAGACGAATTTCCTGGCCAAGGACAATGTCGTGCTCGAGCAGAACATCCCGATCGTCAATTTCGGCGACCGGCTGGTGATGTTCGATACCGGCATGGGCTTCTCCAAGGCCTTCGGCCCGACGACGGGCCGGCTGCTGAAGAGCATGCAGGAAGCGGGCATCGACCCGGCATCCATCGACGCGATCGTCTGCAGCCACGCCCATATCGACCACACCGGCGGCATCTGCTCGGCCGAGGGCAAGCCCAACTTCCCCAATGCGCAGATCTATATCAGCCAGGTCGACCATGATTACTGGCTCGACGACGCCCGCCTCGGCACGCCGTTCAAGGCGTTCGGCGACCACGCTCGCGCAAACTTGAGGCCGGTGCGCGACCGCATCGTCTTCTTCAAGGACGGGCAGGAGTTCCTGCCGGGCATCACCGCGATCTCGGCGCCCGGCCACAGCCCCGGCCACACCATCTTCAACGTTTCTTCGGGCGGAAAATCCTTCGTCTTCCTCGGCGATCTCACCCACCACCCGGTGCTGCTGACCGAGAATCCGCGCGTCGAATTCGCCTATGACTGGGACCCGAAGATGTCGGTGCAGTCGCGGGTGAAGCTGCTGACCATGCTGGCCGAGCAGAAGACGCCGGTGATGTCCTATCACTTCGCCTGGCCGGGCTTCGGCAATCTCGCCAAGGCCGGCGACGGCTTCCGCTACTATCCCGCTGCGATGCAGATGCTGCGCGGCTGAGCTGACCCTCCCCCAGGCTCAGTCTGTGCGGCGGCCATGGGTGCCTGGGCGCGGCCCCGGGCACCCATGGCCACTACCGGTGCCCATGCGAGGCATGGGCCGATCGCGAAGCAGCTCGCCGGCACCTGCCTGGAGAGGCGTCGGTGTCCTCAGGCCGCTTCCGTCATCGCTCCGCCGAGGAAGAGCTGGGCGACGCGGGGGTCGGCGAGGATGCTGGCTGCCGGGCCCTGCATGCGGGTCTGGCCGAGCTCCAGCACCAGGCCTTCGTCGGAGATTTCCAGCGCCGAGCGGGCGTTCTGCTCGATCATCAGGATGGTGACGCCCTTCGCGCGCAGCTCCTTCAGGATGTCGAAGGTCTCCTGCACCATCATCGGCGACAGGCCGATCGAGGGCTCGTCGATCAGCACGAGCTTGGGATCGAGCAGCAGGCCGCGCACGATCTCGAGCTGCTTCTGCTGGCCGCCCGAGAGCGTCGAGGCCTGGACGTCGGCCTTGGCCCGCAACGACGGGAAGCGGTCGAGCGCCGCCTCGATCCGCCTGGGCATGTCGGTGATGTGGTTGCCCGCCGCGACCGCGCCGAGCTCGATATTGTGGCGCACCGAGAGCTCGGGGAAGATGTTGCGGCCCTGCGGCACATAGCAGATGCCGGCCTCCAGCAGCTTGCGCTGGTTCCAGTTGGTGATCTCCTGGCCTTCCAGCCGGATATGGCCCTCGCGCACCTTGAGCAGGCCGAAGATCGCCTTGAACACGGTCGACTTACCGGCGCCGTTCGGGCCGATCACGGTCGTGATCGCGGCACGCGGCACCTTGAAGGTCGTGCCGTTGAGGATGGTCATGGCGCCGTAGCCGCCGACCACGCCGTCGAGTTCGAGGATGGGGGTGGTCATGGCATCGCTCCTCAATGCCCAAGATAGGCTTCGATGACCGCCGGATTGGCGCGGACCTCGGCCGGAGTGCCCTCGGCGAGGACCTTGCCTTCGGCCAGCACGATGACGCGCGAGCACAGCGACATCACGAAATCCATGTTGTGCTCGATCACCACGAAGGTCGCGCCCTGCTCGGCATTGATGGCGCGCAGGCGCTCCTTGAGATCGCCGAGCATGGTCAGATTGACGCCGCCGGCCGGCTCATCGAGCAGGACGAGGCGGGGGCCGGCCATGAAGGCCATGGCGGCGTCGAGCAGCTTCTGCTGGCCATAGGAGAGCCCGCCGGCCTTGGCATCGGCGAGATGCCCGAGCTTGAAGAAGCCGATCATCTGCTCGGCCTTGGCCGAGAGCCCGGCGTCGCGCGCCCCGAAGAAGCGCGAAAACATGGTGCCTTCATGCTCCTGGCCGGCGAGGATCAAGTTCTCGCGTACCGAGAGCTCGGGGAAGACCTGCAGCAGCTGGAAGGTGCGGCTGACGCCGAGCCTGTTGAGCTCGGAGGGGCGCATATTGGTGACGTCCCGGCCGTCGAGTTTCACCGCGCCCTCGGTCGGCTCGAGCTGGCCGAGGATGCAGTTGAACAGGGTCGACTTGCCGCAGCCATTGGGGCCGATGATGCCGAGGATCTCGCCTTCATTGACCTTGAAGGAGACGCCGTTCACCGCCTTGATGCCGCCGAAGGCCTTGTGCAGGTTGGAGACTTCGAGGACCTCGGTCATCGTGCGCCCTCCTTCTTGCCGGTGAGCTTGGCCCAGCCGCGTTCCAGCAGACCGCTCATGCCCTGCGGGCAGGCGATCAGCAGCAGCATGACGATGGCCGCGAAGATGATCAGGTAGAGCGAGCCGGCAAAGCGCAGCCATTCCGGCAGCACGACGCCGAGCAGCGCGCCGATGAATGGCCCGAGCAGGTAGCCGGCGCCGCCGGCGACCACCATCAGCAGCAGAAAGAAGCTCTGCGACAGCGAGAAGGGCGAGGGGTCGATGAACTCGACCAGCGGCGCATAGAGCGCCCCGGCGAAGCCCGCATAGGCCGAGCCGATCGCGAAGGCGAGCAGCGTGTACATGCGGGTGTCGATGCCCAGGCTCGCGGCACGGATCGGGTTTTCGCGCAGGGCGGTGAAGGCCCGGCCCCAGGGCGAGCGGATCATCCACCAGAGCACGACCGCGAGTAGGAAGGTGACGACAACGACGAAGCGATGGAAGGCGAGCGCCCCGTCGAGCTTGAGGCCGAAGAAGCTCGGCCGCGGGATGTTGGAGAGGCCGAAGACGCCGCCGGTCAGCCATTGCTCATTGCGCAGCACGAGCCAGATCAGCGTCGAGAAGGCGAGTGTCACGAAGGCGAGGTAATGCGCCTTGACCCGCAGCGCCGGGAAGCCGAGCACGAGCCCGACTGCGAAGGTCAGCAGGCCCGAGACAGCGAAGGAAGCGTACCAGTTCAGCCCGACCTTGCTGGTCAGCAGCGCCGTCGCATAGGCGCCGATGCCCATGAAGGCCGCTTGTGCCAGCGACTTCAGGCCGGCATAGCCGAGCGTCAGATTGAGGCCCATCACGGCGACGCTCATCACCAGCCAGAGCGAGAGCACATAGGTGCCGTAGCGGCCCATGCCGGAGGGGGCGAACCAGAGGATGACTGCGGCCGTGACGAGCGTCAGCAGCGTGCCGTCGACGAAGGCGGGGAGGGGCAGGCGGCGCGCCGCCGGGGCGGCGCTGTGGGTTGCGGGCGCGGTCATACCCGGCGCTCCTCTTTGCGGCCCATCAGGCCTTCCGGCTTGACGAGGATGACGACGACCAGGAGCACCAGCGGCACGGCCAGCCGATAGGAGGTCGAGATGTAGGCGGCGGCCATGCTGTCGACGATGCCGACGATCAGCCCGCCGACCAGGGCGCCGCGGACCTGGTTGAAGCCGCCGACGATCGCCGCGATGAAGGCGAACAGGCCGATCACCTCGCCATTCGAGAATTTCGCCAGATAGATCGGCGAGATCAGCACAGAGGCGACGACGGCGAGCGCCGCGTTGATCACGAAGGTCAGCAGCACCATGCGCTCGACCGGGATGCCGAGGATGCGTGCCACCGTCGGGTTCTGCGCCGTCGCCTGCATCTGGCGGCCGAGGCGCGTGCCGCCGACGAACCATTGCAGCAGGCCGATGACGCCGAAGGCGACCGCGATGATCGCGACGTGCTGCAGCGAGATCGCCGCGCCGAAGACCGAGATCGTCTCGGTCGGCACGAAGGAGGGGAATTTCTGCGCTTCGGCGGAGAAACCGTCCTTGGCGCCTTCCTTCATGATGATCGACAGCGCCATGGTCGCGATGGCGAGCGGCAGGACGCCGTGCCGGATCATCGGATCGACGATCGTCAGCTTGAAGCCGACGCCGAAGATCAGGATGAAGGCGGCGATACCGATCAGCGCTCCCAGCCAGATCGGCGCGCCGAGCAGCTTGATCGCGAGCAGCACCAGCACTGCCGGCAGCATCACGAATTCGCCCTGGGCGAAGTTGATCGTTTGCGAGGTCTGCCAGACCAGGGTGAAGCCGATCGCGGCGAGCGCATAGATCGCGCCCGTGGCGATGCCGGCGATGAGATAGGCGAGGAATTCGGCCATGGCTTTTCTCGCTCGGTGCGTTGAGCGTCATGGTCGAGCCGGGCCCGACCATCTCGGGATGATGAGATTCCCGGGTCGGCGCGCTGCGCCGCCCGAGAATGACGCGCCTGTTACGGGTTGATCTTCGGCAGCGTCGCCGTGATCACCTGCTTGCCGTCCTTGACCTCGGCGAGGAAGCTCTCGCGGTCGAGGTCGCCGTTCTTCTCGATCGTGGTCTCGATCAGGATGCCCGGCTCGTCCGAGGTCTTGATCGTGGCGCCGCGCAGCGTGTCGGCGACGCCCTTCTTGTCGAACTTCTTCTGCTTCTCGGTCGCCCACTTCACCATGTAGACGGCCATGTAGCCCTTCATGCCGTTATGGTCGGAGGCGTAGTTGTACTTGGCCTGGAACTTCTTGCCGAACTCCTGGAAGGCCGGGATCGGCGCGTCGATCGAGAGGCCGACATGGCCCTTGACGCCGTTGGCGGCGTCGCCCGCGAGCTCGATCACCTTGGCGCCGAGCAGGGTGGTCTCGCCGACCATCGGCTTGGTGATGCTCTGCTGCTTGGCGGCGCGCAGGAAGCGGGCGCTCTCCTCCTCGTTCAGATAGACGAAGATCGCATCGGCATTGGAGTTCTTGACCTTGATCGCGTCGGCGGCGAAGTCGGCCTGGCCCTGCTCGGTGGCGATATCGGCGGCGAGCTTGATGCCGGCCTTCTCGAGCTCGGGGATGATCGCGTCGCGGCCGCCCTTGCCGAAGTCGTTGTTGACCCAGACGACGGCGACCGAGCCCGCCTTGACCGTGTCCTTCAGGTATTTGGCGATCTTCGGCATCGCCGCGGTCTGGCTCAGCGAGGTCCGGAACAGGTATTCGTTGCCCTGCTTGGTCAGGCCGGCCGCCTCGCCGCCGACGAGCTGGGCGATCTCGGCGCGCTGGGCGATCTGCATGGAGGCGCCGATCGGGCCGGAGAAGACCGGGCCGAGCACGGCATAGGTGCCCTCGTCGATGGCGCGCTGCACGGCGGCGCGTGTGTTACCCGGGTTGGTCTGCGTGTCGTAGTGGACGATCTCGATCTGCTTGCCGAGGATGCCGCCCTTGGCGTTGATGTCGGCGACGGCGAGGTCGATGCCGTTCTTCCAGTTGGTGCCGGCGGTCGCGCCCGCGCCTGAGAGCTCGACGACGTCGACGAGCTTGACCTTGTCTTGCGCCAGGGCCGGCAGGCTGACGGCCATGCCGAGCGCGGCAGCGATGATCCAGTGCTTCTTCATGCTCGTTCCCTCCACTTATCCTTAGTGTCTCAAATCCCCGCCCGGTGATGCCCCGGGTCGTCTTGCTCAGGCGGCGTGCCCGGTTGTCTCGCCCGCCGCTGTCACGGAGTCGAAGGCGGCGCCGATCACGGCTTCCGATGCTTCCAGACCAGTGAAGAGCCGGAAGGCATCGACCGCCTGGTGAATCGCGAGCTCGCGCCCGGTCATCACCGTTGCGCCGGCTTTTTGCGCCGCTTTCAGCAGCGGTGTCCAGAGCGGGTGATAGACCGCGTCCGCCACCCATTGCGAGGCATGGATCGCGCTGGGCTCGATCGGGATGCCGCGGTCCGGCAGCATGCCGATCGGCGTGCCGTTGACGATGCCGGCGGCGCCCTCGGCCGCTTCCTCGGCGCTTGCGGCGATCTCGACGCTCGCGCGGGTGCCGAGGAGCCCGGCCAGCGCTTCAGCCCTTCTGCGATCGACGTCGCAGAGCCGCAGCCGGGTGACGCCGCAGCCGGCGAGCGCGAAGGCGATCGCCTTGCCGACGCCGCCGGTGCCGATGATCGCGACCGGCTTATTGCCATCCTGCCGGCCGAGCCGGCGATAGGCGGTGGCGAAGCCCGAGGCGTCGGTGTTGTGGCCGATCAGGCGGCCGTTATCGACGACGATCGTGTTGACCGCGCCCATCGCGGCGGCCTGCTCGGACAGCCCGTCGAGCAGCGGCACGACCGCTTCCTTGTAGGGATAGGTGACGTTGATGCCGGAGAAGCCGAGCCGGCGGATACCGTCGAGCATGGCGGCGAGATCCTCGCGTCCGGCGCCAGCGGCCTCGATCAGATGGTAATGCGCCTCAATACCGGCCGCCCGTGCCGCGGCCTCCTGCGTCGTCGGCGTCGCCGAATGCGCGATCGGGAAGCCGATCAGCCCGAGCAGCACCCGCTTGCTCTTCCTGGCGATGACCATGGTCGGTGTTCCATCCCCGTCACGGCCCGTCTCGGCGGGCTTGCGCATGAGCCTGCAGCTAAACCGATTTGAGGCCGTAACGCGATAACCAATTCGTCGCTGCTGCCTAACTTGATGTTATCTTTCGGCGGCAAGCCGCGGCGAAACGACCGCGTTCATCTCCTCGCGCAGCAATTTCACGAAGGTCTCGGCATAGAGCGAGAGCGCCTTGTCGTTTTTCATCGCGACATAGGTCTGGAAACGGGTCGGTTCCTCGATCGGGATCGTGGCGATGCCCTGCATTGAGCCGTGGGCGACGGTGAACTGGTCGATGATGGCGATGCCGAGCCCCGCCCGCACCAGCGAGCAGACCGTGGTGCCGAAGCGCGCCTTGATCGCCATCTCGTAATGGAGGCCCTGGCGCTGGAAGATCTCGCTCATGATCCGGCCATAGGGGTCGTTCGGGTCGATGCCGATCAGCTGATGCTGGACGATCTCGCGGGCCGAGATGCTGCTGTAGCCGGCGAGCGGATGGTTCTGTGGCACGATGCAGAGTAGCTCGCCCATCGCCAATGGCATGAAATCCAGCCCGGGATGGTCCAGCTTGTAGCTCATCGCCACGATCTCGCCCTTGCCGAGCAGGAGATAGTCGAGCGCCTCCTCGATCTTCAGGATGTTGATGTCGATGCGCAGGTCGGGATGCTTGCGCCTGAGGCGCTCGATCGCACGCGGCACCATGACATGGCAGATGCTCGGCACCGAGCCGAGCTTGAACTCGACATCGCCGCCGCGCTCGATCCGGGCCAGCATCGAGTGGAGGTCGTCGACCTTGCGGTAGACGCCGTTGATCTGCTCGAAGATATCCTTGGCCTCCGGCGTCGGCACATAGCGGCCGTGCCGGCGCTCGAACAGCTTGAGCTTGAGCGAGCGCTCGGTGTGCTTCATCAGCCGGCTGATGCCGGGGGCGGAAACGTTGAGCAGCTTGGCCGCTCCGGCGATCGTGCCGGTGATCATGATCGCCCGGATCACCTCGATCTGGCGCAGGGTGAGCATGGCTGACCGTTCCTCGCCGGCTTCTTGCCACAAGCGGAGGTGAGGGTCGCCGGCCTGTCAAGACAGGATGGCGTAGTCCGGTCGAGGCTGATTGACTCCGACGCGATTTGATCGTCACCTGACCCAACGTCGTCTATCGATCCGGGGGGATGAGATGGCTGACCAGGTTCATCCGGCGGCGCCGCATCAGCTGCCGTCGTTCATCACCGATCCGGGTGGCACGGATATCCTGATGGTGGTCGCGGCGATCATTCTGCTCGCTGCCGTGCTCGGCGTCGGCCTGCTCTTCCTGCGCCTGCACACTTTGCCTGAGCGCATCGCGCACAAGTCCCACAAGCTCCAGTTCGAGATCGTCGCCGTGCTCGGGCTGCTCGCCTTGTTCACGCATGTGCATCTGTTCTGGGTGATCGGATTGCTGCTCGCCTTGATCGACGTCCCTGATTTCTCCGGCATGTTCAGCCGCATGGCCGGCTCGCTCGAGAAGATCGCCGGCATCGCGCCCGGCCGTGGCGGAGAGGCGGCTTCCGATCTGGAGCATGGGATTGCCTCTCCGGACGACAAGCCGGCGCCTCAGCCGGTCGTGGCGGCCGCGCCGGCTGGCCAGCACTGAGGAGGCCCCGATGCTCGAACTCCTCGTCTGCGCCCTCTTCACCATCGTCCCGGACTACCTCTATCGCCGCTATGGCCAAGGCAGGCGGCTGGGCAAGGAGATCACGCTTTATTCTGTCTGGTTCGAGCTGCGCTGGGGCATCGTCACCTGCGTGATGCTCACGGTCGGGCTGATCACGGTGATCTTCTACAACCACCCCTCGACGACATCGGCGACCGTGTTCTTCCGCAGCGTGCCGATCATTCCGGAGATCAATGGCCGGGTCGCGCAGGTCCATGTCGGCGTCAGCGGCAAGGTCGCGCAGGGGGAGCCGATCTTCACCCTCGACAGCACCAGCCAGCAGGCGGCGGTCGAGACGGCGCGGCGCAAGCTCGCCGAGGTCGATGCGGCGCTGGTGGTCGCGAAGGCCGATATCCTCACCTTCGACGGCAAGATCCAGGAGGCGAAAAGCGCGCTGCAGCAGGCGCTCGACGAGTTGCAGACCAAGCGCGAACTGAAGCGGCGCAATGACGACATCGTCGCGACCCGCGAGATCGAGAAGCTCGAGAACATCGTCGCCGGCCGCGAGGCGACGGTGGCCTCGACGACGGCATCGCAGGCGGCCGCTCAGACCAAGATCTCGACCCTGCTTCCGGCCGAGCGCGCCAGCGCCCAGGCCGCGCTGGCGCAGGCCGAGGTCGAGCTGGGCAAGACCGTGGTGCGGGCCGGCTTCAACGGCCATGTCGAGCAGTTCACGCTGCGGCCCGGCGACATCGTCAACCCGTTCATGCGCCCGGCCGGGGCGATCATCCCGGAGGAGGCTGGCCGCGGGCGGCTGCAGGCCGGTTTCGGCCAGATCGAGGCGCAGGTGATGAAGGTCGGCATGGTCGCCGAGGTCACCTGCATCTCCAAACCCTGGACGGTGATCCCGATGGTGGTGACCGGCGTGCAGGACTTCATCGCCGCTGGCCAGGTCCGCAGCGGCGAGCAATTGATCGACGCCCAGCAGGTGGTGCGTCCGGGAACGATCCTGACCTATATGGAGCCGCTCTATCCGGGCGGGCTCGACGGGGTGACACCGGGGTCGAGCTGCATCGCCAACGCCTACAGCAACAACCACGACATCATCGCCGCCAAGGATACCGGAACGCTACGGCGCATCGCCTTGCACGCGGTCGACGCGACCGGCGTGGTGCATGCCATGCTGCTGCGCATCCAGGCGCTGGTGCTACCAATCAAGACGCTCGTCTTCAGCGGCCACTGAGCGGCGGAGCCGCGCCGACCCCGCCTTTCACAGCACGTCGCGTACGCGCACCAGCGTCGAGTCCATGTGCTTGCCGATCACGGCCGCCAGCGCCTCGCCGTCGCGCTTCAGCAGCGCCACGATCATCTCCTCGTGCTCGGCTACGGCGCCGGCCCATTTCTCCGGGCCCTCATTGCCGATGAAACGCAGCCGCTTGATCCTGGCCTGCAGGGTGCCGTGCATCTCGACCAGCACGTCGTTGCCGGAGGCGGCGACGATGGCGCTGTGGATCGCCTGGTTGAGCTTGAAATAGTCGAGCCGGTTGCGGGTCCGGTAAAGCTCCATCATCTCGTCGTGCAGTGCCTTGATCGCGGCGATGGTCTCGTCGCTCGCCTGCGCGCAGGTCATCCGGCCGCCGAGCTGTTCCAGCGTCTTCAGCACTTCGAGGATCTGCAGCAGGTCACCAGCCGAGAACTTGCGGACGATCGCGCCCTTGGCCGGTTGGATCTCGACCAGTCCCTCGCTCGCCAAGGTCTTGATGGCTTCGCGGAGGGGCGTGCGCGAGACGCCGAGCTGGGCCCCGACGGCGCCTTCGTTGATGCGTTGCCCGGGGCCGAGCCTGCCCTCTATGATCATGTCGCGCAGTCGTTCGAGCACCTCTTCGTGCAAGGTGCGGCGGGTGATGCGCGGATAGGTATCCTGCGCGTCGCTCGACATGCCGGCCTCGTTCGTCATCGCGGCTCTCCTTTGTCTTTCTGTACGGCATGGCGCTTTCGCGCTGTCAACGCGAGCAGCCCGGCTCCGACGACGACCTCCCGGCCGGACGTAGCGAGACCTGTGGACAGGTGAAGCCGCTGCCGGACTCGCGGTAGAGTAGTGCAGGAATGTTATGCTGCATACAGCATACTTGATTTCGCGACGGCCCCCATGATAGGCCGGAGGCCAAGCAGCCGGCGGTGGCCGGCCTCGGGAGGACGAGATGGATATCAAGGCGCAGGCTTCCTTGCCGGTGATCGCGGTCGCGATGGGCGATCCCTCTGGCATCAGCCCCGAACTCACCGCCCGCATTCTGGTCGAGCCCGATCTGAGCAAGGCTGCCCGTTATGTCGTCTTCGGCGACTACCGCCTGTTCCAGCTCGGCGCCGACGATGCCGGGCTGACTCCCGACCTGCATGTCGTGGGCGAGGGCGATGCCCTGCCGGCCGACGCCGGCAAGCCGGTCTTCGTCGATCTCAAGAACCATGATCCGGCCGACCTCCAGCGCGGCAAGGCGACGCTCGCCGGCGGCAAGGCTGCGACCGACAATTTCCGCCGCGCGCTGCGTCTCGCCGCGTCCGGCAAGGCCGATGCGGTGTTCTTCACCCCTTTCAACAAGGCGGCGATGCGCTTCGCCTATCCGGGCTATGACGACGAGATCCGTTTCGTGCGCGACGCGATCGAATTCGAGGGGCCGGCCAGCGAGTTCAACGTGCTGGAGAAGCTCTGGAACGCCCGCGTCACGTCGCATATCCCGCTCTCCGAGGTCGCCCAGAACATCACGCAGGAGCGCATCCTGCGGGCGCTCGACCTTGCCGAGAAGAACCTGCGCGCCGCTGGCTTCAACCCGCCGCGCATCGCGGTCGCCGGCATCAATCCGCATGCGGGCGATGGCGGCAATTTCGGTCGCGACGAGATCGATACGATCGAGCCGGCGGTGAAGGCCGCCAAGGCCAGGGGCTATGTGGTCGAGGGGCCGTTCCCGTCCGACACGGTGTTCCTGCGCGCCAAGAACGGCGATTTCGACGCGGTGCTGACCATGTATCATGACCAGGGCCAGATCGCGATGAAGCTGATGGGCTTCGATCGCGGTGTCACGCTGATCGGCGGCTTCCCGTTCCCGATCTGCACGCCGGCCCATGGCACGGCCTACGAGATCGCCGGCAAGGGCATCGCCAATCTCGGCGCGACCCGCGCCGCGCTTTCGCTCGCGATCAAGATGGCGGGAGAGGGCAAGGCGGCGCGCAAGGCCGCCTGAACGCCCGTCCCAGCGGCCGAAAAGAGCTGCTTCATTTCAACGACTATCAAGGGAGAGACAGCATGAAACGTTTCTGCATCGCGGCCGGCGCCGCGCTCGCCTCCGTTATCGCAGCGGTGGTTCCTGCCGCTGCCTGGCAGCCGACCAAGCCGATCGAGTTCGTCGTAGCCTCAGGGCCGGGCGGCGGCACTGACAATTTCGCCCGCGTCATCCAGTCGATCATCACCAAGCACAAGCTGGTCGAGCAGCCGATCGTGGTGCTCAACAAGGGCGGCGGCAGCGGCGCTGAAACCTTCATCTACGGCAAGGGTGGTAAGGGCGACGCCCACAAGGTCATCTTCGGCACCAACAATGCCTACCTGCTGCCTTATGTCGCCAAGCTCGGCTACAAGTTCTCGGACCTCACCCCGGTCGCCGCGCTGGCGCTCGACGAGTTCCTGATCTGGGTGAAGGGCGATTCGCCCTATAATGACGCCAAAGCCTATGTCGAGGCGGCCAAGGCCAAGCCCGGCAGCCTGAAGATGGCTGGCAGCCAGTCCAAGGATACCGACCAGACGTTGACCGCGATGATCCAGGAGGCGACCGGCGCCAAGTGGATCTACGTGCCCTTCCAGGGCGGTGGCGCGGCCGCGACCCAGCTCGCCGGCGGCCATGTCGATTCCAACACCAACAACCCGAACGAGAACATCGGCCAGTGGAAGGCCGGCCAGGTCAAGCCGCTCTGCGTCTTCTCGCCGGTGCGTCTCGCCAAGAGCGACCCGGTCCATGACGGCAAGGGCTGGGGGGACATCCCGACCTGCAAGGAGGCCGGCCTGCCGCTCGAGGCGTTCCAGATGCCGCGCACTGTCTGGCTGCCGGCCGAGGTTCCGGCCGATGCCGTCACCTTCTATGCCGACGTGATGGAGAAGGTCAGCAAGACCCCTGAATGGATCGAGTTCGTCGCCCGCACGGCGCAGACCGCCCGCTTCATGAAGGGCAAGGAACTCGCCGATTTCGTCGCCAAGGACGAGGCCGCCAACGCCAAGACCTTCAAGGCCGAAGGCTGGGTCGTCAACTGACCTGACCGGGTCGATATTGGATCATCCCGGGTGGACGCCGCTCCACCCGGGATGATCGTTCAGAACAGTGTTTGAATTCGGGAGGAGCGCCGATGATCAGCCGTTTCCAGGCCGAGATCGCGACAGCGCTGGCGACGCTCGCCTTCGGCCTCGTCATCGTCAGCGGTGCCCGTGAGTTTGGTGTCGGCTGGGATTCCTCCGGCCCGCAGCCCGGTGCCTTCCCATTCTATTGCGGCCTGCTGATCGCGCTCGCCAGCGCGGGCACGATCGTGACCACGATCGGCCGGCGCATGGGTGGCTCGGCGGCGCTCGCCGACATCTTCCTCGACAGGGAGCAGGGCAAGCGCGTCCTCTCCTTCTTCCTGCCGATGCTCGCCTTCGTCGTGCTGAGCGTCACGCTCGGCATGTATGTCGCGATGCTGCTCTACCTCGTCTTCGCGATGCGCTTCCAGGGCCGCTATGGCTGGCTGCCTTCGCTCGCGACGGCTTTCGGCACCGCCGCCTTCTTCTATTTCGGCCTCGAGAAATTCGCCCAGGTCGGCCTGCTCAAGGGGCCGGTCGAGGCGATGCTCGGGCTCTGATCCAGCGAGCCGGAGCCATCCCATGGAAAACTTCGCCTCGCTCCTCCACGGCTTCGAGGTCGCGCTGACCACCCATCACGTCGCGCTGATGTTCGCCGGCGTGCTGCTCGGCATTCTGGTCGGCGTGCTGCCGGGCCTGGGCGCGCCCAACGGCGTCTCGCTGATGCTGCCGCTGACCTTCTCGATGGACCCGGTCTCGGCGATCATCCTCCTGACCTCGCTCTACTGGGGCGCGCTCTTCGGCGGCTCGACCACCTCGATCCTGTTCAACATCCCCGGCGAGCCCTCCTCGGTCGCCACCACCTTCGACGGCCACCCGATGGCCAAGCAGGGCAGGGCGACCGAAGCGCTCTCCTTCGCCTTCCTCTCGGCCGGCTTCGGCGCCATGGCCGGTGTCATCCTGATCACGCTGCTCTCGGGTTGGGTCGCGCGCTTCGCGCTGAAATTCTCCTCGCCGGAGTATTTCGCCGTCTATTTCATGACCTTCGCCAGCTTCGTGGGCCTCGGCGGCGCCTCGCCGCTGAAGACCATAGTCTCGATGGCGATGGGGTTCACCTTCGCCTCGATCGGCATGGATTCCGTCTCGGGCAGTGTCCGTCTGACCTATGAGTTCGATGTCCTGCTCGCCGGCGTCAGCTTCCTCATCGCCGTGATCGGCCTGTTCGGCCTCGGCGAACTCCTGCAGACGATGGAAGACGGGCTGCGCTTCGAAGGGGTGAAGGCCAAGGTGCATCCACGCGATGTGCTCGCCACCGCGCTGAAGCTGCCGCGCTACTGGCTGGCGCTGCTGCGCTCCAGCATCATCGGCATCTGGATGGGCATCACGCCGGGCGGCCCGACCGCGGCCTCCTTCATGAGCTACGCCATGGCCAAGCGCTCCTCGCGCAATCCGGAGAAGTTCGGCAAGGGCGAGCCCGAGGGCGTGATCTCGCCCGAGACGGCCGACCACGCCGCCGGCTCCGCCGCCATGCTGCCGATGCTGGCGCTCGGCATCCCCGGCTCGGCCACCGCCGCGGTGATGATGGGCGGCCTGATGATCTGGGGCCTCAATCCCGGCCCGATGCTCTTCGTCGAGCGGCCCGACTTCGTCTGGGGCCTGATCGCCTCGATGTATCTCGGCAACGTCGTCGCGGTCATCGTCGTGCTGGCGACCGTGCCGCTCTTCGCCTCGATCCTGCGCATCCCGTTCTCGATCATCGGGCCGGCGATCGTCGTGGTCTGCTTCATCGGCGCCTATACAGTCGGCAACAAGGAGTTCGACATCTGGCTGGCACTCGCCTTCGGTATCGTCGGCTATCTCTTCAAGAAGCTCGACTATCCGATCGCGCCTTTGGTGCTCGCCATGGTCATCGGCGACAAGGCGGAGGACGCCTTCCGCCAGTCGATGATCTTCAGCCAGGGCTCGCTCTCGATCTTCTGGTCGAACCCGCTGGTGGCGAGCTTGATGGCGATCGGCCTGGCGCTGCTGCTCTTCCCGCTGATCGGCTCGACAAGGCGCGGCATCCGCAAGCTGGTGACGGCCCGCGCAGCCAAGGCGTGAGCCAGACGCACTGCCGGAGCCTGGATGCCGACGCTATGGTGAGCCGTCCAGAACCGAGCCGAAGGCGGATCGCCGATGACAGGATCGAGACTGCGCGCCATCCAGGCCGACATCACGACGCTTGCCGTCGACGCAATCGTCAATGCCGCCAACAACTCGCTGCTGGGCGGGGGCGGCGTCGACGGCGCCATCCATCGGGCGGCTGGGCCGGAGCTCCTGCAGGAATGCCGCAGGCTCGGCGGCTGCCAGACCGGCGACGCCAAGCTGACGAAGGGCTATCGCCTGCCGGCGCGCTTCGTCATCCACACGGTCGGGCCGGTCTGGCAAGGTGGCGGCCAGAGCGAGGCGGCGCTGCTCGCCTCCTGCTACCGCCGCTCCCTCGCGGTCGCGGCTGGCGCGGGTGTGCGCAGCATCGCTTTCCCGAGCATCAGCACCGGCGTCTACGGCTATCCGATCACGGCCGCCGCGAAGATCGCCGTGGCGATGGTCGCGTCGGCCCTGAAAGCCAAGCCCGATTTCGACGCCATCACCTTCTGCTGCTTCTCGCCCGAGGACCTCGCCATCTACCGGGCCGAGCTCGTCGAAGCCGGCGATGGGCAGGCGCAATGAATTCCACCCACCTCCAGCCACGAACAGCCGAGGCCTTGCCATGAGCGAACCCTACAAGGGCATCATCCCGATCGCGCCGACGATCTTCCACGAGAACGGGGACGTCGACCATGACGGCAACCGCCGGGTCATGGACCTGATGGTCGACCAGGGCGTCGACGGCATCTGCATCCTCGCCAATTTCTCCGAGCAGTTCCTTTTGACCGACGCCGAGCGCGACGAGGTCATGCGGCTTTCGATCGAGCAGGTCGCCGGCCGCGTGCCGGTCTGCGTCACCACCTCGCATTTCTCGACCCGCATCGCCGCCCAGCGTGCCAAGGCCGCGGCTGATGCCGGCGCCAGGATGCTGATGATGATGCCGCCCTATCACGGCGCGCTGCTCAAGGCCGACGAGCAGGGCATGATCGAGCACTTCAAGATCGTCGCCGACGCCTGCGGTATCCCGATCATCCTGCAGGACGCTCCGCTCTCCGGCGTGACCATGACCGTGCCCTTCATGGTCAGGCTCAACAGGGAGGTGCCGCTCGTCCGCTATTTCAAGATCGAGCAGCCAGGCACCGCCGGCAAGCTGCGCGCGCTGATCGAGGCTGGCGGCGACGCCATCGTCGGTCCGTTTGATGGCGAGGAGGCGATCACGCTGATGGCCGATCTCGACGCTGGCGCGACCGGCACGATGACCTCGGCGATGATCCCCGATTTGATCAAGCCGATCCTCGCCGCCCATGCCGCGGGCGACCGCAAGCAGGCGGCGGCGCTCTATGCCCGCGTGCTGCCGATCATCAACTACGAGAACCGGCAATGCGGCCTGCGCTCGGCCAAGGCGGTGATGAAGGCGGGCGGCGTGATCAAGTCGGATGCCGTCCGCCACCCGCTGACGCCGCTGCATCCGCAGACGCGCGAAGGCCTGCTCGAGCTCGCGCGCGAACTCGATCCGCTCGCCTTGCGCTGGGGCAAGTAGCCCAGGCGCGGATGCTGCCCGTCGCGAAGGCGGGCAGCGATCGTCAATAGGCTCCGATGCCGCCGGAGGGCGGCGGCAGGTTGCCCCGTCGATCTTTGGTGATGAACTCCGGCGTCACCAGAAGCATCCGGGACAGCCACGAGCTGTAGGCAGCAAGCAACTCCATGACGGCACGCATTGGTCGCCTCCACGATTGCAGAGGCGATCATAGCAGAAAATCGCGCTGTTTGCCGGCGAATTCTGCAGGTCAGGCCCTCGTCCAGACCGCGAGCTCGTAGCCGTCCGGGTCGGCGAAGTGGAAGCGCCGGCCGCCTGGGAAATCGAAGGCCGGCTTGACGATCTCGCCGCCGGCAGCCTCGACGCTCTTCTGCACGGCGGCGAGATCGTCGGCATAGATGACCACCAGCGGGCCGCCGGGTCTCACCGTGCCGATCGTCGTGAAGCCGCCCTCCAGCCGGCCATCGGCGAAGGCGCAATACTCTGGGCCGTACTCCGTCATCGTCCAGCCGAAGGCCTTTTCGTAGAAGGCGCGGGCGCGCGGGATGTCGGTGACGACGAATTCGACATAATCGATGCGGCGGTCGTTGCTCGCTGCGGTCATGGCTTGGCTCCCTGCGATCAGTCTGTCCGGCCTCTTATGTCGTATCGGTGCGGTCAGCCTGTGGCGGCAATGGCGGCGCTTCTCCATGCAATGTTGTGATGTGCAACGTAACGGAAACGCGTTGGCATGCTCCGGTTGCGCACCCTATCGTGCAGACACACGATTCCCGCTCCGGAGCCTGTCATGACCGCAACCGCCAAGCGCGGCTACGCGCCGGAGATCATCGTTGCCGCCGGCTGCCTGATCGCGCTGATCAGCTTCGGCCCGCGCGCCAGCGCCGGCCTGTTCCAGCTCCCGATGATTTCGCAGTACGGCTGGGGGCGCGACACGTTCAGCCTCGCGCTGGCGATCCAGAACCTGCTCTGGGGCCTGGGAGCGCCCTTCGCCGGCGCGATCGCCGATCGCTTCGGCATGGTGCGCGTGCTCTGCGCCGGCGCGCTGCTCTATGCCGCCGGCCTCGTCATGATGTCCTACGCCTCGACGCCGTTGCAGCTGCATCTCGGCGCCGGCGTGCTGATCGGCTTTGGCCTCTCCGCCTGTTCCTTCAACCTGATCCTCGCCGCCTTCGGCAAGCTCCTGCCCGAGCAATGGCGTCCGCTCGCCTTCGGCGCCGGCACCGCCGCCGGTTCCTTCGGCCAGTTCCTGTTCCCGCCGATCGGCAACATCCTGATCGAGACGCTGGGCTGGCAGCAGGCGCTGATCGTCTTCGCCTTCACCTTGCTGCCGATACTGCCGCTCTCGGTGATGCTGGCGATGCGGGGCTCAAAGCAGCCGGCTGCAGCGCCCGGCGCTGTCGCCGCCCCCAACCAGAGCATCGCGCAGGCATTGGCCGAGGCCTTCAAGCACCGCTCCTATGTCCTGCTTGTGCTGGGGTTCTTCACCTGCGGCTTCCAGCTCGCCTTCATCACCGTGCACATGCCGGCCTATCTCAAGGACACCGGCCTGCCGGCCTGGGTCGGCGGCTGGACCTTGGCCGCGATCGGCCTCGCCAATGCGGTCGGCTCGCTCGGCTCCGGCTGGCTGACGGCGCGCATGCCCAAGCGCCATCTGCTTGCCTGGATCTATCTCGGCCGCGCCGTCGCCATCGCCGCCTTCATCCTCTTGCCGCCGAGTTCGATGACCGCGATCGCCTTCGGCATCGTCATCGGCGTGTTCTGGCTCTCGACGGTTCCGCCGACCTCGGCGCTGGTCATGCTGATGTTCGGCACCAAGTACATGGCGATGCTCTACGGCTTCGCCTTCTTCTCGCATCAGGTCGGCGGCTTCCTCGGGGTGCTGCTCGGCGGCATCCTCTATGAGCAGTTCGGCTCCTATACGATCGTCTGGTGGCTCTCGGTCGCGCTCGGCGTCGCCTCGGCGCTGATCAACCTGCCGATCGTCGAGAAGCCGGTGGGGCGCGCCGTGCCGCAGCCGGCCTGACCAAAGATGCACGCTCGCCGCGCTTGCGGGCGGCGGCCGGGCGGGTCACTCCTAGGGAAAGTTCGATAGCTTCCGGGGAGTGAGTTCATGTCGACCTTCAAGGCCCTCATCGCCAGCAAGGGCGAAGCCGGCACCAGCGTCGCCTTCGGCGAGTTCGCCGAAGCCGACCTGATGGAAGGCGACGTCACCGTCCGCGTCACCCATTCGACGCTGAACTACAAGGACGGGCTCGCCATCACTGGCCGCGCCCCGGTGGTGCGGCGCTGGCCGATGATCCCCGGCATCGATTTCGCCGGCCGGGTCGAGAGTTCCGACAATCCCGCATTCAAGCCCGGCGATCTCGTCATCCTCAATGGCTGGGGCACGGGCGAGACGCATCTGGGCGCCTATGCCCAGAAGAGCCGGGTCAAGGGCGACTGGCTGGTGCCGCTGCCCGAGGGCATGACGCCGGCCGAGGCAATGGCGATCGGCACCGCCGGCTACACCGCCATGCTCAGCCTGCTCGCGCTGGAGCGTTACGGCGTGAAGTCCGCCGACGGACCTGTCGTCGTCACCGGCGCCGCCGGCGGCGTCGGCTCGGTCGCGACCGCGCTGCTCGCCAAGGCCGGCTGGCATGTGATTGCCTCGACTGGCCGTCCCGAGGAGGCGGATTACCTCAAGGGCCTCGGCGCGGCCGAGATCATCGACCGCAACGAACTCTCCGGCCCCGGCCGCCCGCTCGGCAAGGAGCGCTGGATCGCCGGCGTCGACGCCGTCGGCTCGCATACGCTCGCCAATGTGCTGTCGATGACGAAGTATGGTGGCGCTATCGCCGCCTGCGGCCTGGCGCAGGGCATGGACCTGCCGGCCTCGGTCGCGCCCTTCATCCTGCGCGGCGTCGCACTGCTCGGCATCGACTCGGTGATGTGCCCGAAGCCGCGCCGGCTCGAAGCCTGGGCACGGCTTGCGCGCGATCTCGACCGCGACAAGCTCGCGGCGATGACGACGACGATCCCGCTGGAGGATGTGGTCGAGACCGGCCGCGCTCTGCTCGACGGCAAGGTGCGCGGCCGCGTCGTCGTCGAGATCGGCTGAGGATCAACCGGCGCCTTCAAGCTGCGCCTTCCGCTTCGCCAGCTCGCCGCCGACGAAGTCCATGAAGGCGCGCACGCGTGGCGCATGCCTGATGTCGGGGTGGGTCAGGATCCACAGCCCGGTGGAGAAGTCCGGGTCCGGCGGCAGCAGGCGGACGAGCCCCGGTCGCTGGTCGGCGATGAAGCAGGGCAGAGGGCCGATGCCCATCCCCTGCTCGACAGCTTCCGTCAGCCCGAGCACGGCCGAGGAACGCAGCGCGATCCGTTCGGCCGGGACATGATCGCGGACATAGCGGGCGGCCTTGACATAGCCGAGCGGGTCGCCAAGCGCGACCCAGTCGCGCCGGAACAGCAGCTTCGGCTCATGCGCCTCGGCCTCGGTTGCCGGCGCGTCGGCGCGGGCATAGACGGCCCAGTTCAGATTGGCGAGGCGGCGGCCGACCAGCGTTTCGCCCGGTGAATCGCTGGCGCGGATGGCGACGTCGGCGTCGCGCCGCGAGAGGTTGAGCGTCTGGCTGGCCATGACGATGTCGAGCCGGATCAACGGATGCGCCGCCCGGAACGCTGCGAAGATCGGCAGCAGCACATGCAGATAGAGCGTATCGGTGGTGGTGACCCGCAAGTCGCCGGAGGGGGCGAGATCGCGCCCCGCCAGCCGGCGTCCGAAGGCGGTGACGTCGTCGTCGATGCGCGAGGCCAGCGTGGTCATCTCCTCGCCGGCCGAGGTCGCGACATAACCGGTCTTGCGGCGCTCGAAGAGAGCGTGGCCGAGCTGTTCCTCGATCTGGCCGAGCCGGCGGAACACTGTCGAATGATTGACGTTGAGCGCCGCGGCCGCTCCGGTCAGCCCGCCAGCATCGGCGATCGCCTTGATCAGGCGGAAATCATCCCAGGCGAGCTTCGATATCGACAATGGCCACTCTCCGGCAACTCCGCGTGCAGCATTGCCGTATCTTGCGGAATTGCAAGCGGATGTCCGGCGATAATGCCGATTTCAGCGCGGCGCGGCGGCGCGGCGCAGTCGGTCGTTGATCGCTTCGCCGAGACCGTGCACCGGGATCGACGCCACAGCGATCGTCGCCGGGCGCTGATCGTCGAGCCGGCGCATCGCGGCGAAGAGATTGGCGGCCGCCTCGGTCAGATCGCCTGACGGGCTCAGGTTGAAGGCGAGCGCGGGCAGGGCGGAGCCACTAGGCTCGCGCCCGAAGCCGAGCCAGGCTTCGCCCGGTCGTGGTGCCTCCGCATCGAGCCTGACGGCGGCGCGCGGCGCATAATGCGAGGCGAGCAGTCCGGGAGCGATCGGGGCTGCGCCGCCCTCCTCGACGATGACGAGGGCTTGCCCGATCGCCGCTTCCAGCGCCGCCCGGGGGACACCGCCCGGCCGGAGCAGGCGCGGCGCGCCGCCGAGGCAGGCGACGATGCTGGATTCGACCCCGACCGCCGTCGGTCCGGCGTCGAGCACGGCGTCGATGCGGCCGTCGAGATCGGCGAGGACATGATCCGCCTGCGTCGGGCTGATGCGTCCAGAGCGATTGGCGGAGGGCGCCGCGATCGGCCGGCCCGCCGCCCGCAGCACGGCGCGCGCCACCGGATGCGACGGCACCCGCAGCGCGACGCTGTCGAGCCCGGCGCGGGCGAGGCTGCAGACAGTACAGCTGCCGGAGGCCGGCACGACCAGCGTCAGCGGCCCCGGCCAGAACGCTTTCGCCAGCGCCAGCGCCGGCGCATCGAACAGGCCCTGGCGCCGGGCGGCGTCGACATCCGGCAGATGCGAGATCAGCGGGTTGAAGCTCGGCCGGTCCTTGGCGGCGTAGATCGAGGCGACGGCGCGGTCGTCGCTGGCGTCGGCGGCAAGCCCGTAGACCGTCTCGGTCGGCAGCGCGACCAGCTTGCCGGCGCGCAGCAGCTCCGCGGCGGCGGCGATGCCGGGCTCATCGGCGGAAAGGCGCTGGGTCTGGCGGGATCCTGTCACGGTCGCTCTTGAAAGTTCATATGTAAACTATAACAATGCCGGGATGGCATGTGCGAGACCGCGCCATCTGGCGCGTGGGCAAGCGCATAGTTCGCGGCTAGCATCGCCGTCAACGCAACGAGACGAATGCCCAGCCATGCTGCGCGGGCGCCGAGGGAGGTAAGCGATGTCGTACCGTGCTCCGGTCGAGGATATCCTGGCAACGATGCGCCATGTCGCCGGGCTCGATGCCCTCATCGACGAGGGGCTCGCACCGGAGCTCGCGGATGGCGTCACCGAGGCCGTGCTTGAGGAAGCCGCGAAGTTCGCCGGCGATGTCCTCGCGCCCCTGAATGTTGTCGGCGATCGCGTCGGTTCCAAGCTCAAGGACGGCACGGTCGTCACCCCGCCGGGCTGGAAAGAAGCTTATCACGCCTGGGCGCAGGGTGGCTGGAACGCGCTGCCGGGGCCGGAGGCCTATGGCGGCCAGGCTTTGCCGACGCTGGTGCAGTCGGCCTGCACCGAGATGTGGAATTCGGCCGCCTTCGCCTTTGCGCTCGGCCCGCTGCTGACCGTTGGCGCGATCGAGGCGCTGCATGCCCATGGCTCCGATTATCTGAAGGAGACCTATCTCGCCAAGCTCGTCTCCGGCGAGTGGATGGGCACGATGAACCTGACGGAGCCGCAGGCCGGCTCGGACCTGAACGCGCTGCGTTCCAAGGCCGAGCGCGCCGGTGACGGCACCTATCGCATCAGCGGCCAGAAGATCTTCATTACCTATGGCGATCACGAGATGACGGACAACATCGTCCACCTCGTCCTCGCCCGCCTGCCCGACGCCCCTCCCGGCACGCGCGGCATCTCGCTCTTCCTCGTGCCGAAATTCCTGGTCAATGCCGACGGCTCGCTCGGCAAGCGCAACGATGTCCGCTGCACCGGCGTCGAACACAAGCTCGGCATCCATGCTTCGCCGACCTGCGCGATGAGCTATGGCGACGAGGGCGGCGCGATCGGCTGGCTGATCGGCGAGGAGAATCGCGGCCTCGCCTGCATGTTCACGATGATGAACAATGCCCGCCTCAACGTCGCGGTGCAGGGCGTCGCCATCGCCGAGCGCGCCTATCAGCAGGCGCTTTCGTTCGCGCAGGAGCGCAAGCAAGGCACGGCGCTCGATGCGCCGAAGGGCGCGCCGATGAGCCCGATCATCGTCCATCCCGACATCCGCCGCATGCTGATGGAGATGCGCGCCAAGACGCAGGCCGCACGCACGCTCTCGCTGCTGCTGGCCGCATTGCTCGACCGCTCGCATCGCGAGGCCGACGAGGGCAAGCGCAAGGCGGCGGCCGAGCGTGCCGCGCTGCTGACGCCGGTCGCCAAGGCCTATGCCACCGATATCGGCGTCGAGGTCGCGTCCACCGGCGTCCAGATCCATGGCGGCATGGGCTATGTCGAGGAGACCGGCGCGGCCCAGCATCTGCGCGATGCCCGCATCGCCACGATCTACGAGGGCACCAACGGCATCCAGGCGATCGACCTCGTGCTGCGCAAGCTGCCGCTTTCCAATGGCGATGCGGTCAAGGCGCTGATCGGCGAGATGCGCGGCGTGGTCGCCCAGGTGCGCGAGGCCAATACGCCCGGCTTCGGCCATAGCGCGGCGCGGCTCGGCGCTGCCGTCGACTCGCTCGAACGCGCCACCGAATGGATGCTGGCGACGATGGGCATCGATCAGGCGAGCGCACTCGCCGGCGCGACCCCTTATCTCAAGCTGTTCGCGCTTGCCCAGGGTGGCACGGGTCTCGCCAAGAAGGCGCTGGCCATGCAGGGCGAGGATCAGGGCGCCGCGGCGCTCGCCACCGCGCGCTTCTATGCCGAGCACCATGTCGGCGAAGCCACGGCATTGGAGTTGGCAGTGACCGAGGGCGCCGGCGCCGTCGAGGATTCGGCTGCGGTCTTCGCGGCGTGAACGCGGAACTCTCCCTGCCGGAGCACTATCCTGCAAGGGGCTTCGCGGGAGCCGCAACCTGTCCTCTCCCCCCTTGTGGGGGAGAGCTAGAGAGGGGGGTAGTCAGCCGTGAGGCTGATCGTCGGCGATCCGACGCTCACCCGGTCACCCCCCTCCCAACCCTCCCCCACAAGGGTGGAGGGCTCCCGCGCTTCATCATCGCAGTCGGTATCGCATCAAGGGCGGACCGGCTTCCGCACCCTCATGTGCAGGAAGAGCGGTGCGATATAGGTGTCGGCGAGATAGGGCACGGCCTTGGCCGTTTCAGCATCCACACCCGGCTCGTGCATGTGCTCGATCCGGAAGCCGGAGGCGACCAGAAGGTTGACCCAGTCGCTCAGCGTGCGATGGAAGCGCGGAACCCGGAACGGCTCGACCCTGGCCTTCTCCTCGGCCGGCGCCGCGCCGAAGCGCCAGCTCTCGATCTCGCCGTCGCTGACGCGGAAATATTCACGCACTTCGATGCCGAGCACGTTTCCGGCCTCGTCCCGCATCACCTTGCGGCCGGGCGTGGCGAAACAGGGATGCAGGATCGAGAACTGCAGGAAGCCGCTCGGCTTCAGCACCCGCTTGGCCTCGGCCAGCACGCGGTCCTGATGCGGCATGTCCATCAGCGACATGAAAGCGGTGGCGAAATCGAACGAGGCATCGGCGAAAGGCAGGGCCATGCCGTCGGCGATGCGATAGTCGATCCCGAGCGGGTTCGCAGCCTCCGCCTCCTGCGCGTGGCGGATGAAGGTCGGCGCGATGTCGATCGCGGTGACGCTGGCGCCGGCCTCGGCGAGCTTGCGGGTGTTCGAACCCTCGCCGCAGCCGATATCGAGGCCGTCCAGCCCGTCGATATCGGGCAGGTTGGCGAAGAAGGCCGGGGTGTTCTGGGCATCTCGATAGAGGTCGTAACCGGCGCGCGCCTGCCGGGTCCAGGTTTCGGCATTGGCCTCCCAGCAGGCCGCGACTTCGCTCGCTTCCATGATCGTCCTCGCCGTTCGGGGGAGGGGGCTTCTAGCGGAGCCGCTCGCATTGCGCCAGCGGTATCGCCATGACCGATAACAGCCCGCAAAGGCCGCTTGCCGGCAAGGTCTGCCTCGTCGCAGGCGCCTCGCGCGGGCTCGGGCGTGGCATCGCAAGGGCGCTCGGCCAGGGCGGCGCGGCCGTTATCGTCACCGGCCGCTCCAGCGAAGCCGGCCCGCGCACCGACCAGCGCTCCGAGACCTTCGAGGACACCGCCCGCGAGGTCGAGGCTGCCGGCGGCCGCGGCGAGCCCTATCGCTGCGACCACACCAATGAGCGCGAGGTCGACCAACTCGTCGCCTGGTCGCTGCGACGTTTCGGTCGGCTCGATTGCGTCGTCGACGCGGTCTGGGGTGGCAATGAGGGCTATGATGGCGAGCGCTATCCGGATGGCTCGGCCTTCGGCGCGCCGTTCTGGCGCCGCCCGGTGGCGCGGCTCGGCCAGAGCTTCGAGAGCGGCGTCTATGCGCAGTTGCTGCTCGCGCGCGCCGTCGCACCCGCCATGGTGCAGATGCGCCAGGGCCTGATCGTCACGGTGAGCTTCGACACCGCCGGCGGCTATCTCGGCGACGTCTTCTACGACCTGTCCAAGGCGGCGATGAACCGGCTGACGCTGGCGATGGCGCAGGAGCTCAAGCCCTTTGGCGTCACCGCACTGGCCTTGTCCCCTGGCCATGTCCTGACCGAGCGCGTGCGCGACGCCGGGATGGCCGACGAGACCACCGAGACGCCGCTTTATGCCGGCCGCGCGGTCGCGGCGCTGGCCGGCGATCCGGACGTCGCCCGCCATGCCGGGCAGGTGCTGCACGTCGCCGATCTGGCGCGCGCCTATGGCTTCACCGATGCGGACGGCAGCCAGCCGGACCGGTTCATTTTGCAAGACTAATGAGGGAGGAGACCTGCATGTCGCTCAAGGGCAAGACGCTCTTCATCACCGGCGGATCGCGCGGCATCGGCCTCGCCATCGCCATCAAGGCGGCGCGCGACGGCGCCAACGTCACCATCGCCGCCAAGACGGCCGAGCCGCATCCCAAGCTCGAAGGCACGATCTATACCGCCGCCGCCGAGATCGAGGCGGCCGGTGGCAAGTGCCTGCCGCTGATGGTCGATGTCCGCGACGAGCAGAGCGTCGCCGAGGCGATCGCCAAGACCGCCGAGACCTTTGGCGGCATCGACATCGTCGTGAACAATGCCAGCGCGATCTCGCTGACCAACACCCAGATGACCGACATGAAGCGCTACGATCTGATGCACCAGATCAACACGCGCGGCACCTTCATGGTCTCGAAATACGCGATCCCGCATCTGGAGAAGGCGGAGAACCCGCACATCCTGATGCTGTCGCCGCCGCTCGATATGAAGATGCGCTGGTTTGCGCCGCACCTCGCCTACACCATGGCGAAATACGGCATGAGCCTGTGCGTGCTCGGCCTTGCCGGCGAGCTGGCGCCGAAGGGCATCGCCGTGAACGCGCTCTGGCCGCGCACTACGGTCGCGACCGCTGCGGTGAAGAACCTGCTCGGCGGCGACAAGATGGTGCAGGCGAGCCGTACGCCGGAGATGCTGGCCGACGCCGCCTACATGGTCTTCAACAAACCCTCGCGCGGCTTCTCGGGCAATTTCCTGATCGACGATAACTTCATGGCCAGCGAGGGCGTCACCGATTTCACGCCCTACCAGGTCGATCCGTCGGTGCCGCTGATGCCGGACTTCTTCGTGCCCGAGGAGATCAAGCCGCCTGAGGGCGTGAAGGGCGGCGTCTGAGCCTGCCGGAGCATTTTCGAGCGAAGTGGGAACCGGTTCGCGTGAAGAAAATGCGGCATACCGAAAGACTGTAGAATTTGCGCGCTTGGAGAAGCGCGCAAATTCTACAGGAACTCAGAACTCCTCCCACTTGCGGTCCCGCGCTCCGCCGCTCGCGACCTTGCGGGCCGGCATCGCAGCTGCGGGGGCGGGTTGTGCCTTCCGCGCCGGCGCGCGCGGAGCCGAGCGGGTCTCCGACATCGCGGCCGCGGCGAGGTTGCGCAGGCGCTCCGGCTCGTTGGTCGAGCGTGCGCCTCCGGCGATGCGGAAGGCCGCGACCAGCTGATCCAGGCTGTGGATCTGGTCGGCGAGCGAGGCTGCCGAGGCGGCGCTTTGTTCGGCGAGAGCCGCGTTAGCCTGGGTCATCTCGTCCATATGGGCGACGGTCTGGCTCATCTCGTCGATGCCGTTGGCCTGCTCGCCCGCAGCCGTCGAGATCTCGACGACGGTCGCAGCGACCTGCCGGGAGGCCGAGACGATCTGGTCGAGGACGGCACCGGCCGAGCGGACGAGCTTGACGCCTTCCTCGATCTCGCTGGTCGAGGACTGGATCAGGGTGGTGATGTCCTTCGAGGCCTCGCCCGAGCGCTGGGCGAGCGTCCGCACCTCCGAGGCGACCACGGCGAAGCCCTTGCCGGCATCGCCGGCGCGGGCTGCCTCAACGGCGGCGTTGAGCGCCAGCAGATTGGTCTGGAAGGCGATGCCGTCGATCACAGAGGTGATGTCGGTGATCTTGCGCGAGGCGGCCTCGATCCGCTCCATCGCCGCGACCGCGTCCTGGACGATCATGCCGCCCTTCTGCGCCACGTTCGTGGCCTCGTCGGAGGACGATGCAGCCACCTTCGAGGAGCTTGCGCTCGCCTTGACGGAGGCTGCGAGTTCCTCGGTCGTCGCGGCGGTTTCCTCCAGCGAGGCGGCCTGCTCCTCGGTCCGCTTGGCGAGATCATCGGCGCCCGCCTTGATCTCGCGGGCGGAGGCCGAAACCTGCGAGGTCGTCGCTTGGATGCCGCCGATCGTCTCCGAGAGGCGCTCGACCGTCTCGTTGACCGAGTGCTTCAGCTCGGCGAAGCGGCCTTGATAGCTGGTCGCGACCCGGCGGGTCAGGTCGCCCTGCGAGACCGATGCCAGGATGTCGGCGAACTCGGTCGTCGCGCCGTCGACCACGGCGTTGATCTGGTTGATGCCGTCGACCAGCTGCTGCATCTGCGCGTCGGCGCTCTCCAGACGCAGGCGCGCACTGAAGTCGCCGGCTGCTGCAGCCGCGACGACCGTGCCGACATCGCTGACCACGGCGACCATCGCTTCGGTCCGCGCGGCCCGCTCGGCTGCGGCGGCGCGCTCCTGCGCCTCCAGCGCCTGGACGCGCAAACCGTTCTCCTTGAACACCCGGACGGCGGCGGCCATGCCGCCGATCTCGTCATTGCGGCCATTGTCCATGACCTCGGCGGAGAAGTCGCCCTGCGCCAGCTGCTTCATCGAGGCGGTCAAGGCGGTGATCGGGCGCGTCACGCGGCTTTGCACCAGCCAGAGGCCGATCAGCGCGAGAACCAGCGCGGCGAGCAGGAGCAGGCCGTAGGCGACGAGCGAGCGCATCGCCGCATCGGCCTTCGCGTCGGCGACATCCGAGACGACGTCGATGGCGCGGCTCGCCACGGCGCCAAGCGTCTCGGAAGCCGCGACGATCTGGTCGCGCCATTGGTCGGGGTTGATCGAAGGCTTGCGCCCGCCGGTCACGTTGGCGACGAGGTCGGCCCGCGTCGCCTTGAAGGAGCCGCCGAAATAGGTGTTCTCGGCGGTGGTGAGCGCGTCCTTGAGCGCCTGCGGGGTGCTGGCCTGGCCGATGAGCTGCCTCACCACGCCCCAAGCGAACTCCATGCGCGCATCGTTGACGAGGACGCCATTGCTTTCCTTGGCGTCCAGCGGCCGGTCCTGCGCGACGGCGTTGTTGAGGACGATGGTCGACGATCCGCTGAGCGAGCGCGCGGCCCAGGCCATCGCGCGGACGGAGGTCAGGTTGGCGAAGCTGGCGTCGAGCGCGAGGATGCGTTCTTCCAGCGTCGCCGAGGCGGCTTCGAGCGCGGTCAGGAACTTGCCGGTCTGGGCCATGCTGGCCCCGGCCAGCTCCTTCTCCCGCGCATCCAGCGGCAGCTTCCAGTTGGCGTCGACCTTCGCCCGCAGAGGCTTCAGCGCCGCGACATGGCCGTCGATCTCCTGCGAGACGGTCTTGGCGACCTCGTAGCCGTTGCTGCGGACGATTCCCTGCGCCGTGGCGATGGCGTCGTCCAGACGCTTGCGCCGCGTCAGCACGTCGTCGATCATCCCGCCGTTCTTCTCGGTCGGCATCGTCAGCGCGCTCGCGCCATTGCCGCGCTCGTAGCGCAGGTTCTGCAGGGCCGTGAAATAGGCCTTGTTCAGGTCGGCGAGGGCGGACACCTCGACGGCGGTGCTGTGGCGCGTCCAGGCCTGCCAGAGCGCCTGCGACGAGAGCGCGACGATCGCCGCGCTGGCAAGGCCGAGCACGGTCAGGAGCATGGTCTTGATGCTGAGATTCTTCGCGGCGTCGAACATGGCAAACTCTGAAGGGAAACCGATCCGCCCGGTATCCCATGCGGCGATTGATTTTATGCTAACCACGCCGCCACGCTCGAAAGGGCCGTCCGCCGGACAGGTGAACTTCGCTGAACGCGACGTTGCCCGGAGCACGTCATCGGTTTGACACTGCCGGAGGTTTGGAGTTGGTGCAGCGCAAATCCGCAGCCCTGCTGCGCCCGATTCCGGACGACTTGCCATGCTCCTGATCCACGGCATCTGCCAGACGAGCGGCGACAAGCTCGTCCCGCGCACCCTTTCCGTCGAGGACGAGATTCCGTCCGGCGCGATCTGGATCGACCTGCTCAATCCGACCGGGCCCGAGGACGCAAAGATCGAGCAGCATCTCGGCATCTCCATCCCGACGCGGGAGGAGATGCACGATCTCGAGCCGTCCGAGATCATCTATGCCGAGAACGGCGCGCATTACATGACGGCGCGGATCATCTGCCAGTCCGACACCAATGTCCCGCGCCTCGCCGACGTCACCTTCATCCTGACCGAAAAGGCGCTGGTGACGGTGCGCTATGACGAGCCCGGCGCCTTCAACATCTTCAAGAACCGCGTCACCAAGCCCGGCGGCTGCGAGCTCGAGCCGGCCGGCGTCATCGAGGGGCTGATCGAGGCGGTCGTCGATCGCGCCGCCGAGGTGCTGCGCGGCGTCGGCGATCGCATCGACATGCGCTCGCGCCAGATCTTCGACGGTGACAGCGCCCATGTCGAGCATGGCCGCGCTTATCAGGCGGTGGTGCGCAAGATCGGCCAGTACGAGCACATCATCTCCAATGTGCGCGAGAGCATGGTCTCGGTCGAGCGCGTGCTGCTGTACCTCTCCGCCAACTTCAAGCGCACCAAGAAGGCGGCCGGCGGCTTCAACCCGGAATGGCGCTCCTCCTTGCGCGACGTCCAGGCGATCGAGGAGCACGCCACCTTCCTGTCGAGCAAGCTGCAGTTCATGCTCGACGCGACGCTGGGCCTCGTCAGCATCGAGCAAAACAAGATCATCAAGCTGTTTTCGGTCGTCTCGGTCGCGCTGATGCCACCGACCCTGATCGCCTCGATCTATGGAATGAACTTCAAGACCATGCCCGAGTTGGAATGGCAGCTCGGCTACCCGATGGCAGTCGGCCTGATGATTCTTTTCGCCGTGCTGCCCTATCTGTTCTTCCGCTGGAAAAAGTGGCTTTGACCGTGCCGGGGCGGCGGCCTTCGGATAGCTTGCCCGGATGACGTTGCCACAGATTCTGTCTTGCTCCCTGGTCGCCGCGATGATGGCGGCCTTCGTCTGGGGCAAGCTGCGCTATGACGTGGTCGCGCTCCTGGCGCTGCTCGCGGGTGTCGCGCTCGGCGTCGTGCCGGCCAAGGAAGCCTTCAAGGGTTTTTCCGACGACATCGTCATCATCGTCGCCAGCGCCCTGATCGTCAGCGCCGCAGTGGCGCGCTCCGGGCTGGTCGAGACCGCGCTTGCCAGCATCTCCCCGCGACTGCGCTCGACGCAGGCGCAGGTCGCGGTCCTCGTCTTCGTCGTCGCCGCCATGTCGGCGATCATCAAGAACATCGGCGCGCTCGCGATGATGCTGCCGATTGCCTACCAGCTCGCCCGCAAGGACGGAAAATCGCCCTCGGTCTTCCTGATGCCGATGGCCTTCGCCTCGCTGCTCGGCGGCATCGTCACCCTGGTCGGTACATCGCCGAACGTCATCGTCGCGCGCGTCAGGCAGGAGCTCGGTGGCGAGCCTTTCGCCATGTTCGACTTCACCCCGGTCGGCATCGGCATCGCGCTCGCCGGCTGCGCCTTTCTCAGCGTCGCCTATCGGCTGCTGCCGAAAGACCGCCAGGGCTCGCGTTCGCTCGACCAGGCCGTCGACATCAAGGACTACGTCACCGAGGCACGCATCCCCGAGAAGGGGCCGCTGGCCGGCAAGACCGTCGCCGATCTCAGGAAGCCGGGCGATGGCGAGGTCGAGGTCGTGGCGATCCTGCGCGATGGCGAGCGCCGCCGGGCGCCGCTGCCCGATGCCAGCCTGCGTGCCAACGACATCCTGCTGCTGCGTGGCGAGCCCAAGGCGCTGGAGCGCGTCGTCGCCGATGGCGGGCTGGAGCTCGTCGGCCAGCATCGCTCGACGCAGCGCGAGGGCTCGCTCGATCCGGCCAGAACCGGTGAGGCGATCGTGACGCAGGGCTCGCTGCTCGAAGGGCTCAGCGCCGCCGACGTCGACTTGCACGCCCGCTTCCACATCAACCTGCTCGGCATCAGCCGCGCCGGCGAGCGCATCACCGAGCGCCTGCGCGACATCCGCCTGCGCGCCGGCGACGTCGTGCTGCTGCAGGGCGACGAGGACCTCTTGCCCGAGCGCCTGCGCGAGCTCGGCCTGCTGCCGCTGGCGGCGCGCAGCCTTGCTCTGGGCAGCACGCGCCGCCGCTTCGTCACCGGATCGATCGTCGCCGCGACGGTCATCGTCGTCGCGCTCGGCCTGCTGCCGGTGGCGATCGCGTTCTTCGCGGCTGCCGTGGCGCTGCTCGTCACGCGGGCGCTGACACTCCGCGATGCCTATGAGTCGGTCGAAGCGCCGATCCTGGTGATGCTGGCGGCGCTGATCCCGGTCAGCGACAGCCTGCGCCTGACCGGCGCGACCGATGTCTTCGCAGGTTTGCTCGCGCAGGTCGGCGCCGGCCTGCCGGGCTGGGGCGCGGTCGGGCTGATGCTCGTCGCCGCCATGGCCGTGACGCCATTCCTCAACAATGCCGCGACCGTGCTGGTGATGGCGCCGATCGGTGCCGGCTTCGCCAAGACACTGGGCTACAATCCCGACGCCTTCCTGATGGCGGTCGCAATCGGCGCGGCCTGCGACTTCCTCACCCCGATTGGCCATCAGTGCAACACGCTGGTGATGGGGCCGGGCGGCTACCGCTTCGGCGATTATGCCAGGCTTGGCGCGCCTCTGTCGCTGCTGGTGATCCTGCTCGCGGTGCCGCTGATCCTCTTCGTCTGGCCGCTGCGCTGAATGAAGTGCCTATCAGAACGCGCAATTGTGGAGTGGGAGCCGGGTGATCCTATCATCGGCGCATTCTAGGTCATAAGAAATGACGCTCTGCGCTGTCTTGAAAGTGCGACTCGGATATCCTCGGAGAGCGTGATGTGCGAAAATGTCCGCGTGTAGGGTCGAACGATATGAGCCATCTAGCCGACGAGCGTCAGCGCGAAGAATTTAGCTTCGGTGAAGTTGCTCCCAATCAATCTCATGAGATGAGCTCTCGGGTGGACGCATATTTTTCAGCGGACGTTGAGACCGATGGCCCAATCCCAGGGCCATACTCAATTCTCTCGTTCGCACTTGTGTATGCTGGATCGTTCGATGGGCGGCATTTTCAGAGGCCTCGTGATTATTCAAAGCGATTTTACGTTGAATTGAGGCCTATTTCTGAGAATTTTGAAAGAGAGGCGCTTCAGGTAAATGGCTTAGATCGCACGCGGTTGATGTTGAATGGTGTTTCGCCCGAAGTCGCCATGACAGATGCTGCCGAATGGGTGAACTCTATAGCGGGAGATGCGCGCCCGGTTCTTGTTGCTTACCCTCTGAGTTTTGATTGGGCGTGGTTATACTGGTATTTTATAAGATTTTCGATGCAAGGTTCTCCGTTCGGTCATTCGCAATGCTTTGACATAAAGACTGCGCTGGCGGTGAAGGCGCATATACCAATTTCGCAGTCAAGTCGGTCGAAGGTGCCCGAAATGTTGCGTTCAAGAAGAGCGCATACTCATCACGCAGTTGACGACGCTATCGAACAGGCTGAAATATTTGCAAATGTATTTGAGTGGGGTGGACCTTGAACGAGATTGAGCGGCGACGCCTCAGTACCAGCGAGCGTTTCGCGAAGCTGAGAGAGGCTCTTGCGAATTCCGAAAAAATTTTAGAGCAGAAAGCGTGTGTTTACGCCACTGGCTCATTTGGTAGGAAAGAGTCTGGATCAAGCAGTGATTTGGACCTGTTCATAGTCGGTCGTAGTCGATCGATGGAAGATGGAACAGATCGTCCAAGTTTGAAAAGACTCGATGAAATTTGCGTAAAGGCTGATCTTATATATCAGACCCGCCAAATGGGGATACCGGATTTTGACGGGGATGGTAAATATTTACAGCATTATTCCGTAAATCAACTTACAAGATCACTGGGTACGCCGGAGGATGATGTAACAAATACATTTACGGCTCGACTCCTTTTGCTTTTAGAAAGCTCTCCATTAATTGGAGTGTCGATATATGAGGAGGTGATCGAATCCGTAATAGGTGCGTATTGGGGGGATTATCCAGATCATTCTAGTGATTTTGCTCCTGCTTTTTTAGTGAACGATATTTTGCGACTCTGGCGGACTTTTTGTGTGAATTATGAAGCGAGAACCGAAAGGGAACCCGAAGAAAAGAGGATCAAGAGAAAGATAAAAAACTATAAACTGAAATATAGTAGACTTATGACATGTTATTCTGCATTGATTTTTCTCTTATACGTCTTTGGTGAGAAGAAAACTGTATCTCCTGATGATGCCAAGCTTATGTGTGGGATGACGCCCACGCAGAGGGTGGAGCATATCGTAAAAGAGGTGTCTGACGATCGCGTGCGAGAAACATTGGTTGAGCTCTTGCGAAGATATGAAACGTTTTTAATGGCTACTTCCGTGCCAGAGGCGGAGCTCATCGAGCGATTTAGCTCCAGTCAGGATGGGGCAGATTTAAATAAGGCTGCAAATTCATTTGGGGACGCAGTGTTTGAATCTGTAAGCGCTATTGGTAAGGGAGGGCGGCTCCATCGCATTATTGTTGTGTAACGCTGCGAATGTATGGGTTGAGTCGATGTAATTGCTGGGATGGGGAAGCGAGTTTCAACCGTTCAGACAGTCGGCGTGAATGTTATCTTCAGCTTTCCGGAAGCTGTAACAGCGCCTATAAAACGGGCAGACATGTTCAGCCGCATCGCGGCGATTGACGAGCTCTTGCCATGACCACAGTGACGTCCCGAGCCGGCGCGGCGACCGCCGGCGCAAAGCCATTTTACGCGAACTTCGGCTTCCAGGTCCTGGCGGCCATGGTGATCGGGCTCGTGCTCGGCTGGATCGCGCGCAATATCGGCCCCGACGCGGCCGGACAGGCGAACTGGCTGACGACGACGCTCGCGACCACCGGCTCGATCTTCGTGCAATTGCTGCAGGCTCTGGTGCCGCCGCTGATCTTCACCGCGATCGTCGCCTCGATCAGCAATCTCCGGCAGCTTTCCAACGCCGCTGCGCTGGTCTGGCAGACGCTGCTCTGGTTCGCGCTCACCGCCTTCATCGCCGTGCTGATCGGCATCGCGCTCGGCCTGATCATCCAGCCCGGCATCAATTCCGGGGTGCTCGCCGCCAGCGCCAAGGCGCCCGGCTCGGTCGGCTCCTGGCTTGACTTCCTGAAGGGTCTCGTTCCCGCCAACATGCTCGGCCTGCAGGCCTCGACCCGGATCGATGGTGGCGCGGCGACGACGCGACTCGGCTTCAACGTGCTGCAGCTGCTGGTGATCTCGATCGTCGTCGGCGTCGCGGCGCTGAAGGTCGGCGAGCGCGCCAATGCGTTCCTCTCCTTCAACGAGTCGCTGCTGGCGATCACGCGCAAGATCCTGTGGTGGGTGATCCGGCTGACGCCGATCGGCACCATCGGCCTGCTCGGCAACGCCGTCGCGCAATATGGCTGGCAGACCCTGCAGCAGCTCTCCTGGTACGCCTTCGCGATCTATCTCGGCCTCGCCATCGTGCTGCTGATCGTCTACCCGGTGCTGCTCGTCCTGCACGGGCTCTCGCCGCTGCGCTTCTTCGCGGGCGCCTGGCCGGCGATCCAGCTCGCCTTCGTCTCGCGCTCCTCGGTCGGCACCTTGCCGGTCACCGAGGCGGTGACCGAAAAGAGCCTCGGCGTGCCCCGCGAATACGCTGCCTTCGCCGTGCCGCTCGGCGCTACCACCAAGATGGATGGCTGCGCCGCGATCTACCCGGCGATCTCGGCGATCTTCGTCGCGCAGTTCTACGGCGTGCCGCTCGGCATCCAGGAATATGTGCTGATCGCCTTCGTTTCGGTGATCGGCTCGGCCGCGACCGCGGGCCTGACCGGCGCGACGGTGATGCTGACGCTGACCCTGTCGACGCTCGGCCTGCCGCTCGCCGGCGTCGGCTTGCTGCTCGCCATCGACCCGATCCTCGACATGGGCCGTACCGCGGTGAACGTCGCCGGGCAGGCGCTGGTGCCGACCATCGTCGCCAAGCGGCAGGGGATGCTCGATCAGGCGCAATACGATCGCGCCGGCGACATCGAGGCGATCGAGGCCGGCGCGCAGACGGCCTGACGCCGCCAGCTACAGGCTGGTTGCGGGAAGCCGCTCCAGCTTGTCGCCGAGCGCGATGGTCCCGCTTTCGATCACCCGCGCCGTGATGCCGCCATGGCCCCGCACGGCGTTGTAGCCGCCGGGGCCGAAAGCCTCTTCCATTCGTGAGCAGGGATGGCATTCGCCGGTCCATGCCAGGATGGCCGTGCCGAGGCGGAAGCGGTGATCCTTCAGGGCCGCGAGGTTGATGCGTTCGACGACGATGTTGCGGCGCAGCTGGTCCGGATCGATCCGCTCCAAGCCGAGATGGCTGGCGATCGCGGCAAGATGCTCTCGCTGGATCAGCGTGATCTGCCGCGAACCGCTCCGGCCGTTATAGCGATCGCCGACAAGGCCTTCCGCCGCACTCGCCGTGGCCGTCTCGACGCTGGTCATCGCCGCGCGTCGTGCCGGTCGCAATCCGATCCAGACGACCCGGCCCGGCCGGATCGGCGCGTTCAGCAGCTCGGAGAGGAGCGATCCCGGCTGCGGCTGCACGGTGTCAGGCCATCACCTTGGTGAGCACGTCCTTCAGCCCGCCATCGCGCTCCAGCCAACCCGGAACAGGCAGGTTCTTCGAGCGCAGGAACTCCGGATTGAACAGCTTCGACTGGTAGCGCGTGCCGTAATCGCAGAGGATGGTCACGATGGTGTGGCCGGGCCCCATCTCCTTCGCCAGTCGGATCGCGCCGGCGACGTTGATGCCGGAGGAGCCACCGAGGCAGAGGCCCTCTTCCTCCAGCAGCTGGAAGCAGAGCGGGATCGCCTCTTCGTCCGGGATCTGGAAGGCGACGTCGACCGGCGCGCCCTCGATGTTTTTGGTGATGCGGCCCTGGCCGATACCCTCAGTGATCGAGGAGCCCTCGGCCTTGAGTTCGCCCGTGGTGTAATAGGCATAGAGCGCTGCGCCCATCGGGTCGGCGAGGGCGATCCTGATCTTCGGGTTGAAGTTCTTCAGTGCGATCGCAACGCCGGCGAGCGTGCCGCCGGTGCCGACGGCGCTGACGAAGCCGTCGACCTTGCCGTCGGTCTGCTGCCAGATCTCCGGCCCGGTGGTCTCGATATGGCCCTGGCGGTTGGCGGTATTGTCGAACTGGTTGGCCCAGATCGCGCCGTTCGCTTCAGTCTTCGCCAGTTCCTCGGCGAGGCGGCCGGAGACCTTCACGTAATTGTTCGGGTTGACGTAACCGACGGCCGGCACCTCGACCAGCGTCGCGCCGGCGAGCCGCAGCATGTCCTTCTTTTCCTGGCTCTGCGTCTCCGGAATGACGATCACCGAGCGATAGCCCAGCGCATTGCCGACCAAAGCCAGGCCGATGCCGGTATTGCCGGCCGTACCCTCGACGATGACGCCGCCGGGGCGCAGCGCGCCGCTCTTCTCGGCGTCGCGGATAATGGCGAGCGCGGCCCGGTCCTTGACCGACTGGCCGGGGTTCATGAACTCGGCCTTGCCGAGGATCTCGCAGCCGGTTTCCTGCGAGGCGCGCTTCAATTTGATCAAGGGGGTGTTGCCGATCGCTTCGACGACGCCGTTGCGGATGGTCATATTAGGCAACTCCAGCCATTTCCCTGCTTGCCGTCACCTGATAGGCCAAACCCGCAATCACGTCACGAGCCCAACACCCCATGTCCGCCCTCGCCATGAATGAAACGCTCACGATCGCGCGGCTTGGCCAGCGCGGCGACGGCGTCGCCGAGACGGCCGAAGGCCAGGTCTTCGTGCCTTTCGCCTTGCCGGGCGAGAATGTGCGGGCCGTGCGAGACGGCGACCGGGCGCAGGTCGTCGAGATCCTCGCGCCCTCCGCCTCGCGCATCGCCGCGATCTGCCCGCTCTTCACCCGCTGCGGTGGCTGCGCCGCGCAGCATATGGGCGAGGGGCTCTATGCCGAATGGAAGCGCCAGCAGGTGGTGACGGCGCTCTCTCGCGCCGGGCTGGAAACCGAAGTCGCTCCCATGGTCGATGCCCATGGTGTTGGCCGCAGACGCGTCACCTTCCATGCCCGCCGCGAGGATGATGGGATGCGCGTCGGCTTCATGGCGGCAGGCACCCACGATCTGGTCGAGGTCGTGGCCTGCCCGGTGCTGGCGCCGGGGCTGGAACGCGCGCCGATCGTGGCGCAGCATCTCGCCAACCGGCTGCGCTCCTCGAACAAGGCGCTCGACATCCAGTTGACCGCTTCCGAGGCTGGCCTCGATGTCGACATTCGCGGCCACGGACCGGCCGGAGACAGCTTGCGCCGGCAACTTACCGAGGTGGCCGAACGCCTCGATCTCGCGCGCCTGTCCATGCATGGCGAGGTCATCGTCGAACGGCGTGCGCCCTTCCAGCTGATGGGCAAGGCGGCGGTGACACCCGCGCCCGGCGGCTTCCTGCAAGCAACGGCCGAGGGCGAGGCGATCCTGTCGCGCCTCGTGCTCGACGCGATCCCCAAGGCGAAGCGCATCGCCGATCTCTTCGCCGGCTGCGGCCCGTTCAGTGTTCGGCTCGCCGAAAAGGCGCAGGTTTCGGCCTACGAGAGCGACAAGGCCGCGGTCCAGGCGCTGAGCCGGGCTGCCAACCACACGCAAGGGCTGAAGCCGGTCACGGTCGAGGCGCGCGATCTCTTCCGCCGGCCGCTGCTGGAGCATGAGCTCAACGTGTTCGACGCCATCGTGCTCGATCCGCCGCGCGCCGGCGCAGAGGCGCAGGTCAAGCGGCTCGCGGCCTCGAAGGTGCCTTTGGTGGCTTACGTCTCCTGCGATGTCGGCAGCTTTGCCCGCGACGCGGCGCTTTTGGTCGCAGGTGGCTATGCGCTGGAGCGCGTGACGCCGGTCGACCAGTTCCGCTATTCCGCCCACATCGAACTCGTCGGCGTCTTCCGCAAGACTGTCGGCCGCAAGTGACCAGATCTCCGGAGGCAGGATGAGCGCGCCCGTTATCGAAGCTCTGGCCGGCATCGTCGGCGCCAAGAATGTGATCACCGACGCCGACGCGATGGTGCCTTATCTCAAGGAGCCGCGCGGTCTCTTCCCCGGCAAGGCACAGGCCGTGGTGCGGCCGGGCTCCGTCGCGGAGGTTTCAGCCGTGATGAAATGGGCCAGCGAGACCGGCGTCACGGTCGTGCCGCAAGGCGGCAATACCGGCATGGTCGGCGGCCAGGTCCCTGTCGCCGAGGGCCGGGAGATCATCCTGTCGCTACAGCGGCTCGACAAGATCCGCTCGGTCGATGCCGCCGGTGACACCATGACCGTCGAGGCCGGCGTCATCCTGCAGAAGGCGCAGGAAGCGGCCGAGGCGGCCGGGCGGCTCTTCCCGCTCTCGCTGGCTTCGGAAGGCTCCTGCACGGTCGGTGGCAATCTCTCGAGTAATGCCGGCGGCACGGCGGTGATCGCCTATGGCAATGCGCGCGAGCTCTGCCTCGGCCTCGAGGTCGTCCTAGCCGATGGCCGCATCTGGAACGGCCTGCGCCAGCTCCGCAAGGACAACACCGGCTACGACCTCAAGAACCTCTTCATCGGCTCGGAAGGCACGCTCGGTATCATCACCGCCGCGGTGCTGAAGCTCTTCCCGCTGCCGGCGGCGCGTGCCACGGCCTTCCTCGCCGTGCCCGATCCGGAAGCGGCGCTCGCGCTGCTGAACAAGGCCAAGGCCAGCGCCGGCGGGACGCTCACCACCTTCGAGATCATGCCCCGCATCGGCCTCGACTTCGTCGTCCGCCATGCCAGCGGCGCCCGCGATCCGCTGTCGGAGCCGTCGCCCTGGTATGTGCTGATGGAGGTCTGCGCCCAGGCCGAGGTCGGGGTTACCGACGCGGTCGAGGCCTTCCTCGGGGAAGCCTTGGAGGAGGGGCTCGTCACCGATGCCGTGCTCGCCGGCTCGCTCGGCCAGCGCGCCGATCTCTGGAAGCTGCGCGAGATGCTCTCGGAGGTGCAGACCCATGAGGGCGGCTCGATCAAGCACGACGTCTCCGTGCCGATCCAGGCGACGCCCGAGTTCCTGAAGCGCGCCATCGCCACGGTCGAGGCGCTGGTGCCGGGCTGCCGGCCGGTGCCCTTCGGCCATCTCGGCGACGGCAACATCCATTTCAACGTCAGCCAGCCGGTCGGCGCCGACAAGGCCGCCTATCTCGCAGGCTGGGGCGCGATGAACGAGGCGGTCCACGCCATCGTCACCGAGCTCAAGGGCTCGATCTCGGCCGAGCATGGCATCGGCCGCCTGAAGCGCTCGCTCCTGCCGGGCGTCAAGGATCCGGTCGAGCTCGATTTGATGCGGACGGTGAAGGCGGCGCTCGATCCCAAGGGCGTGCTCAACCCCGGCGCGGTGCTGTAGCGCATGAGCGGACGCCGGCCGGTCTTCCAGGAGGTGCTCGGCGAGGACTGGCACCGGCTCGGCGAGGTCATCCGGCGCCACTACTTCCTGCGCCCGTTCAGCGACGATTACATCTGTGTCGAAGGGGTGATGCAGGAGGTCGAGCACAGCACCTTCGCCAAGGTGCTGTTGCCCTTCGCTCGGATCGTCGGGGCGCTGGTGCCCTATCGTGGCCGCGACGTGCCGATCGAGGTGCACTACACCGCGCGGCCCAATGACGGCACGCTGCACTGGAACCGCGTGTTCCATTTTGCCGGTCGCAGGCCGTTCCACTTCCGCTCGCACATGCAGCAGGTGGGGCCCAATCAGGTCATCGAATTCGTCCGCTTCGGCGTCGGCATGCGCCTCAGGGTGACGGCCGAGGAGGGGGCGCTGATCTTCCGCGACGAAGGCTATGTCTGGCGGCTCTTCGGCTACGATCTACCACTGCCCGTCGGTCTGCTCCTCGGCACCGGCTATATCGAGGAGCGGCCGATCGATGAGCGCAGCTTCAGCATGCGGATGACGCTGAAGCATCCGCTGTTCGGCGAGCTGTTCCGCTATAGCGGCACCTTCGCGCTTCCGGAGGAGGAGGTGGCCAGCGCGCGCTAGGACGGGACGCCACCCTTGGTGACGCGGCAGACTTCGGCGAGCGCCAGCACAAGGTGGTAAAGCACCCGGACCGGCACCCGCTCGCTGATCGGCAGCCCCCGGTCGTCGAGCTGGTTGACCCAGATACCGCTCTCACGATCGACGAAGTGCCGGAACATCAGGTGTAGATGCCGGTCGAGCAGTGCTGCGGCATCGGCATCGCTCTCGAATTCGATCCGCGCGACCAGCGCCTTCAGATACTCGGTCTGCGGCCAGAGCAGCGCAGCGCCGTTCAGCACACGCCCCGTCGGATCGACCTCGTTCACGACGAGCCGCGATGGATTGGCCGAGGCGTTGACCTGACGTTCTCCGAACGCGTGGAGCTTGCGGGCCGTTTCGCGAGCACCGCTCGAACCGGTCAACCGCTCGTGGTGATAGAGCAGCCAGGTCCACTCGAAATGATGACCGGGCTCGCGGATCAGCCCGCGCGGGCCGGGGAAGGCAGTCCAGCCCTCGTCGAAAAACTCGCCGAGCGTACCGTCGGCGTCGAGCATCCGCCCTCGCATCAACTGCACGAGCCCGTTGGCCGTCGCCAGCCAGCGTGGGTCGGGCGATACTGCCGCCAGGGCGTGGCAGGCCTCGAGCAGGTGCATATGCGGGTTCTGGCGCCGTGGCTGGGTGCCCAGCGTATCCTCGCCAAAGCCGCCGGCCGGATGCGCCAGCTCGCTGTCGAGGAAGTCCATCACCTCGCCAGCGATCGTCAGCACGTTCGTCTCGCCGGTCGCCTTCGCGAACCAGCCGAGCGCGAACAGCACGAAGGCGAGATCGTAGAAGTCGGTCTTGCCGTCGACGACCTCGCCATGCGTCGTGCAGGAATGGACGAAACGCCCGTCGGCGCCCCGGCAGACGTGAGTCAGGAAGGCGAGGCCGTGGCGCGCGGCGGCAAGCGCCCCTGGAACCCCCAGCAGATGCGCGTGGCTGAAGACATAGGTCAGCCGTGCCGTGACCAGCGTCGTACGCAGATCGCTGGCCTCGGGCGTTCCATCCGGCTCGAGATATTCGACGAAACCGGGCCGTGCCGGATCGAAGGCGCGGGCGATCCAGCCCGGCAGCAATGCAGTCGTCAGCCAGGACTGGAGATCGTCGGGGACGGGATTCGACATGCTTCCATCTCGGAGCTGCACGCGCGATTGCACGCGGCGCTGGGGCGTTCTCAAAAGGCCGGCGCGATTTCAGGTTGATACTCGAACTTGAAATCGCGAGCTCAGGGAAGTGACGCTCAGGGCGTCGCGACGTAGCCGTCCCGGCGCGGATCGCAGGCGCCTGTGAGCCGCCCTGTCGCCGGATCGCGCGACACCGCCTGCATCCCGCCAACGCGCATCGTCCAGCCGCCCTCATTGGCGAAGATGCCGTGCCCGAGCTCGGCGAGTGCCGCGATCGTCGCCGGCGCCACCCGATTCTCGACCTCGACTTCGCGTCCGTCCCAGAGCCTTGCGCGCGGGGCCTCGATCGCATCCTGCAGCGGCAGGCCGAAATCGACATGCTGGACCATGGCCTGAACCTGCGTCTGCATGATGCCGTAGCTGCCGGGCGTGCCGAGCGCGAGCACCGGCGCGCCGTCCCTGGTCGAGAGCGTCGGTGACATGCACATCGGCAGCTCCGAGCCGGGCAGCGAGCGGTTCGGGCTGCTGGGCTGGACATCGGCCCAGTAGAGGAAGTTGTTGAGGCAGATCCCGGTGCCGGGCACCACGACGCCGCTGCCGAACGGGCTGCCGATGCTCTGCGTCACGCAGATCAGGTTGCCCTCGCGGTCGGCGATCGAGAAGGAGGTGGTGTGGCCGGGGTCTTCGCCGGCCGGTGCCTGCGGCATCCATTGCTCGGTCGGGCCATCGATCGGCTTGCCGTCGCGGACCCGCGCCCGCAGCCGCTCGACGAAGGCGTCGGACAGGATCTCGGCGAGCTTCTCAGGCTTCGGATTGTTGTGGGCGATCCGGACGCCGGCAGCGAGGCGGATGGCGCGGTAGACGATGTCGAGATGCTCGGTGCCGTTGCGCTCAAGCTTGCCGAGATCGAAGCCGTCGAGGATGCGCAGGGTCAAAAGGAACTGGAAGCCCTCGCAGGCGGGAGGCGGCACATGCACCTGCCGGCCGCGATAGGCGGCGGCGAGCGGCTCGCGCCAGTTCGGCGCGACCTTGGCGAGGTCGGCCATGGTCAGCGTGCCGCCCAGCGCCTTGATATGGTTGGTGATCGTCTCGCCGAGCGCGCCCTGGTAGAGATGGCCCGGTCCCTTTGCGCCGATGTCGCGCAAGGTCGCCGCGAGCTCCGGCTGGCGCAGGATCTGCCCCAGCGCGACGCTCGTCCCGCCCTCGCGCAGATAGTTCCGCGCCCAGTGTTCGTAGAGCTTGGGCTGCTCGCGCAGCAGCGGCTCCTGCTCGTTGAACTCGATCACGCCGAACGCAGCGATGGGGAAGCCATCCTGCGCGAGCGCGATCGCCGGCGCGAAGATCTGTTCCAGCGAAAGGCGGCCATAGGCGCGGTTGAGTTCGCACCAGCCGGCGAGATTGCCGGGGGGAGCGACGGCGAGCGCCCCGCGCTCGAGCTCGGAGCGCTGCGTGAAGCGTTCGAGCGGAAAGCTCTCCGGCACGGGCGGCACGAAATCGAGGACGCGGACGCGTTTCTCGGCCGCGACCCACATGATCGCCGAGCCCATGCCGGCAAGGCTCGACATGAACGGCTCGACCACATTGAGCGCGGACGCGACCGCGCCGACCGCGTCGAAGACGTTGCCGCCCTGGCTGAGAATGCGGGCGCCGGCCTGTGCCGCCAGCGGGTGCGCGGCGGCGACCATGCCGTGCAGGGAACTCATCGTCGGGCGGCGGCCATCCATCTCGTGAGTTCCCTCTATTGGTCTCGTTTGGGACCAGAGTAAGCGCGCCGCTATGGCCAGCGCTAGAACAGGCTGCCCTGTGCATCGTCGGGGCCGCCCCGACGGGAACGCATGGCGGGCTTTGGAGCAGGGACCGGTTCCGAAGCCGGATCGAACGGCTCCTGTACCTCCGGCCCGTCATTGGCGACCTTGTTCACGCCGGCGCCGAGCCGGAACATCTCGAAGAAATCGTCAGGCGGCGGCCGCATCAGGCTCTGCACGGCGGCAGGCTCCGCCGAAGGATCGAGCCAGGCGTCGAACGCCTCGGGCGGCACGACGACCGGCGAGCGGTGATGGATCGCCGCCATCTGCCCGTTCGCCGGGCCGGTGACGATCGCGACCGTGTCGATCTCGGAGCCATCCTGGCTGTGCCAGGTCTCCCACAGTGCCCCGAAAGCGAAGATGCCGCGATCCGGCCTGCGGAAGAGATAGGGCCGGTTCTCCTGCTGGCGGCCTTCGCCGAGGCGGTGCCATTCATAGAAGCCGTCCGCCGGCATCAGGCAGCGCCGGCGGGTGAGAGCGGCGCGGAAGGACGGTTTCTCGCTGGCGCTCTCGCTGCGGACATTGATGACCAAGGGGTAGTCCTTGGGATCCTTGACCCAGCCTGGGATGAAGCCCCAGCGCATCAGGATGAACTGGCGCCGACCCTCGTCGAGGCGCACCACCGGCACCGGCTGCGTCGGCGCGATGTTGTAACGCGGCGGGAAATTCGGCTGCTCGCGATAGGCGAAGGCTTCGCGCATCGCCTCAGGCGGCAAGATAACGGCATAGCGACCACACATCTCCCGATCACTTTCGCCTTATCGTGACCGGATCAAGACTTTGTTTGCGGTTGGCACAGCATAGTCGCGCCGCTTCGGGGCCTCTTCATGTCTGCTTCCGCGACCGAGACATCACCGACCGCGGCGGATTGGACAGCTCCGCAGCTTTCGACGGACTATCTCAACCGGCACAGCGAGGCGCTGATGCTGCTGGAGATGGTGCCGATCGACCGCGAGATCGTCGGCGATCTCAAGGCCTGGCGCGCCGTCGGCTATGTCGAGCATTTCGCCACCTCGCCGCTGCGTTGCGCCGGCGAGGCGATGGCGGCCTATCATGGGCTTGGGCAGCGCGAGGCGCAGAGCTTCGATGCGCTCTGCACCGCCATGGATCGCCTGATCTATACGGCGACGGCACTGCTCGACGAGATGCCGGCCGAGGAAGACCCGGGGCTGATCGTCGACGTCGCCAGCCTGTCGCTGCGCCGCCTGATCGCGCGCGCCACCGCCTTCATCAACGCCAACGGCCGGGGCGAAGCGGCCTATATCGACCCAAATGCCGTGCAGGCCGATGTCGACGCCGTGATGGCGGGTTAAGCTGCGCGCTCGCCGCCGAGCAGGAATTCGCGGTTGCCGTCACCGCCCTCGATCGGGGAGGGGATGAGCCCGCTGACCGCGAAGCCGAGACCGACGGCGACGTCCGATATCTCCGCGCAGATCTGCTGCTGCAGCGCTTCGTCGCGCAGAACGCCCTTCTTCAGCGCCGAACGCTTCGTTTCGAATTGCGGCTTCACCAGCGCGACCAGCCGGGCCTGGGGTGCCAGCAGCGTCGCCACCGCGGGCAGCACCAGCTTCAGCGAGATGAAGCTGACATCGATCACGGCGAGCGCCGGCGCCTCACCGAACAGGCCGGGGTCGAGCGTGCGGATGTCCTGACGCTCCAGGCTGGTCAGGCGCGGATTCCCGTGCAGGCTCTCATGCAATTGCGCCTGGCCGACATCGACGGCGTAGACATGGGCCGCGCCACGCCGGAGCAGCACGTCGCTGAAACCGCCGGTGGAGGCGCCGACATCGAGGCAGGTCAGTCCATTGGGATCGAAGCCGAAGGCATCGAGCGCGGCAGAAAGCTTCACCCCGCCACGCGAGACGTAAGGATGCGCCGCCTGCGCTTCGATCGACGCGGTGTCCGGAACCGTCTCCGAGGCTTTGCGCAGCACAACGCCGTCGGCACTGACAAGGCCGGCGGCGATCGCCGCCTGCGCCCGCGCCCGGCTCTCGAACAGGCCGCGCTCGATCAGTAGCAGGTCGGCGCGGACCCGGCGCGGCAGCCCGGCGGTCATATGTCAGGCGCGGCGGACGGCGCTGGCCGGGCCGAGCGCCTTCTCGACGGTGCGCACGATCCCGGCGGCGTCGAGCCCGGCTTGCGCGTACATCGCCTCGGGCTTGTTGTGGTCCTGGAAGATGTCGGGCAGCACGAGGCTGCGGATCTTCAGGCCGCGATCGAGCGCGCCCTCGCGTGCCAGCAATTGCAGGACGTGGCTGCCAAAGCCGCCGACCGAACCTTCCTCGACCGTTACCAGCACCTCGTGTTCCCTGGTGAGGCGCAGGATCATGTCCTCGTCGAGCGGCTTGGCGAAGCGGGCATCGGCGACCGTGGTCGAAAGCCCGCGCTGGCCGAGCTGCTCGGCGGCGGACAGGCATTCGGCAAGGCGCGTGCCGAGCGAGAGCAGGGCGACCTGCGTGCCCTGCTTGACGATCCGGCCCTTGCCGATCTCGAGCGGCACGCCGTGCTGGGGCATCTCGACCCCGACGCCTTCACCGCGCGGATAGCGGAAGGCGATCGGGCCCGCATCATAGGCGGCGGCGGTCGCGACCATATGGGTCAGCTCGGCCTCGTCGGCGGCTGCCATCACCACCATGTCGGGCAGGCAGGCCAGATAGGCGACGTCGAAGGCCCCCGCATGGGTCGCGCCATCGGCGCCGACCAGGCCGGCCCGGTCGAGCGCGAAGCGCACCGGCAGCTTCTGGATGGCGACGTCGTGCACGACCTGGTCATAGGCGCGCTGCAGGAAGGTCGAGTAGATCGCGCAGAACGGCTTGAAGCCCTCGGTCGCAAGCCCTGCTGCGAAGGTCACCGCATGCTGCTCGGCGATGCCGACATCGAAGGTGCGGCCCGGGAATTCCTTGCCGAAGGCATCGAGCCCGGTGCCGGACGGCATGGCGGCGGTGACGGCGACGATCTTCTCGTCCTCGCGCGCCGCCTTGATCAGGGCATTGGCGAAGACATTGGTGTAGCTCGGCGCATTCGCCGGCGCCTTGGCCTGCAGGCCGGTGACCGGGTCGAACTTGACGACGCCGTGGTATTTGTCGGCGCTGGCCTCGGCCGGGGCATAGCCCTTGCCCTTCTGCGTCACGACATGGACGAGGATCGGCCCGGTTTCGGCATCGCGGACATTGCGCAGCACCGGCAGGAGATGGTCGAGATTGTGCCCGTCGATCGGGCCGACATAGTAGAAGCCGAGCTCCTCGAACAGCGTGCCACCAGTCCAGAAGCCGCGGGCGTATTCCTCGGTTCGCTTCGCCTTTTCGTGGAAAAAGCGCGGCAGCCTCTCGGCCAGGTACTTGGCGACCTCGCGCAGCGAGCGATAGGTCCGGCCGGAGACGAGGCGGGCAAGATAGGCCGACATCGCGCCGACCGGCGGGGCGATCGACATGTCGTTGTCGTTGAGGATGACGATCAGGCGCGAGCCGGTCGCGCCGGCATTGTTCATGGCTTCATAGGCCATGCCGGCCGACATCGCGCCGTCGCCGATCACGGCGATGACGTTGTTCTTCCCGCCGGCGAGATCGCGTCCGACCGCCATGCCGAGCCCGGCCGAGATCGAGGTCGAGGAATGGGCGGCGCCGAACGGGTCGTATTCGCTCTCCGCGCGCCGGGTGAAGCCTGAGAGCCCGCCCGGCTGGCGCAGCGTGCGGATCTCCGAGCGGCGGCCGGTCAGGATCTTGTGCGGATAGGCCTGGTGGCCGACATCCCAGATCACCCGGTCGCGCGGCGTGTCGAAGACATGGTGCAGGGCGACGGTGAGCTCGACCACGCCGAGGCCGGCGCCGAGATGGCCGCCGGTGACCGAGACGGCGTCGATCGTTTCGGCCCGGAGCTCGTCGGCGAGCTGGCGCAATTGCGCATCGTCGAGCCGGCGCAGAGCGGCCGGATCGGGCACCTGGTCGAGGAGGGGCGTGTTGGGGCGAGGCACGAGGCTGTCGGATCCTTCGCTGGGATGATCTGGAAATAGAGCCTGCGTGGCGCGCTGGCAAACCGGAGTTGGAAATCCCGCCCGTCATCAGCGCGAGCGTCCTGCCTTGCCACGAAACGGGTGGCTCCCATGCCGGCAAGGCTTTTTGGTGTCCTCACAACTGCTTCCGAGGACATGAAGGTCATGCAACCGGCCGATATCACCCCCTTGCCGACGGCATTTCGCCGCATCGGTTGGTCCAATCTCTTTGCCCAGTTCTCGGAGCAGATCGCCTTGGCTGCGGCGCCTTTGGCCGCCGTTCTGCTGCTCGCGGCGGGGCCGGCCGAGACCGGCTGGCTGCAGACGGCGCAGACCTTGCCCTTTCTCCTGCTCTCGATCCCCGCCGGCCTGATGGTCGATCGCGCCTCGCGGCGCCGGCTCATGGTCGGCACCGAGGTGCTGCGCGCGGTGTCGCTGCTGGCGATCCCGCTGCTACTCGCTTTAGGCAGCCTCAACCTGACCTGGCTGGGTCTTCTCGGCGCGCTCGGCGCCGTCGGCACGGTTTGCTACAGCGTCGCCGCGCCGGCCTTCGTGCCATCGGTGGTGCCGCGCGCGCGGCTCGCTGAGGCCAATCGCTGGCTGGAGCTGGCGCGCAGCGCCGCCTATGCCGGCGGTCCGGCGCTCGGCGGCGCGCTTGTCGGCTGGATCGGCATCTCGACGGCCTATGGGCTGGCGGCCGGGCTCTCCATCTTTGCCGCGCTGCTGCTGGCCGGCCTGCCGAAGGACGAGGCGCCGTCCGGTCCACGGCGCGACTTGCTGCATGATCTCAAGGAGGGCGCGCGTTTCGTCGCCGGCCATGATCTGCTCAGGCCGATCCTGATGACGGCGGTCTTCTTCAACATCTCCTGGTTCATCTTCCAGGCGGTCTATGTCGCCTATGCCGTCCAGAATCTCGGCCTCAGCGCGATGCAGGTCGGCATCACCCTCGGCATCTATGGTGCGGGTATGATCGTCGGTGCCGCGCTGGCGCCGCAGATCTCCCGCCGGGTCTCCTTCGGGACTCTGGTTCTGCTCGGCCCGTTCGCCGGCCTCTGTGCGGCCGGTGTGATGCTCGCGACGCTCTGGTTCCCGTTTGTCTATCTCGTCGGGGCGAGCTTCTTCCTGTTCGGTGTCGGGCCGATCATCTGGACAATCTCGACGATGACATTGCGCCAGGCGGTGACGCCCAATGCGATGCTCGGCCGCGTCTCCGCCCTGATCATGACGGCGACCTTCGGCGCGCGCCCGGTGGGGGCTGCGATCGGTGCCTTTGTGGCGGCGCATCTCGGCATCGCCGCTTGCCTGCAGCTCGCGACGGCAGGCTTCCTGATCCAGCTGCTCGTCATCGGCTTTTCGCGGGTGCCGCGCCTGCGCGACATTTCAGAGCTCGCCTGAGAAGGCGGGCGAGCTCACCACAGCGTGAAAGACGGGCGGGCCAGCATCAGCCAGATGATCGTCAGGACGGAGAGGAAGGCCGGAAAGCCGCAAGCGAACCAGATTCGGTAAAGTTGGAAATAGCGCGCGGGGAGGGGCGCGGCATTCTTCGCCGCGTCCGCTGCGAGCCGGCGAAGCCGATGCTGAATCCAGACCACCGGCAGCCAGAAGCAGCCGGTCAGGATGTAGAGCGCCAGAGAGAGCGCGATCCAGCCTTCGGACAGCGGCCAGCCGATCTCGCGTGCCAGCAAATAGCCGGTCACCGGCTGCAACAGCACGGCCGATGCCGTGAAGAGCCAATCCGCGACCACGACGGTGCCGGCGACATGAGCGATCAGGGTCGGATCGCGGGTCCGATGCGCCATCACCATGAAGAACGCGATGCCAGCGCCGGTGCCGAGCAAGACCGTGGCGCCGAGGACATGGAGCCAGCGCAGGAACAGAAGCCAGTCCATCAGCGCTCCCCGGCGATCGCCATCACTGCGACCGCCAAGGCTGTGGCAGGAAGAATCTTGACGAATGGCCCCAGCGGGTCGGCCCAGAGCGATGGCGTCAGCACGGTTCCGGCCACGAGGTAGGCCAGCGATACAGCGACCGCGCCGAGCGCCGCGCGAACCAGCCAACGCCGGAACAGAAAGCCGATCCCGATCGCGATGTCCGCCAGCGAGCCCAGGATCACGAAACTCGCTGCCAGCTCGCGCGATACCGACGGTGGCAAGACCGCAACCGCTTCGCGCCACTGCCACAGGCCGATCAAGCCCGACAGCAGCCAGAACAAGGCCAGGGTCAGAACGAGGGCGGGCAGGACCAGCTGGCTCCTGGCAAAAATCCGTTCCTGGCGCGTGGAGGGCAGCTGGTTCAGGATGGCATCCAGTTCGGCCAGATCGCGCCCGGTCGCTGCGCGCCACGGTTCGGGATCACCAGCGACACCCTGGGACAGGACGTCGAGCGCAGAGCTGCGGAGCGGCGAGCGCCAGCCGAACCAGCCGGCGAGATCGGCAAGCTGCGCCAGGCCGCGTCCGATCGGCGTGGGAAGGTCGCATATCGCGATGGGCGCGGGCAGCCCCAGCCAGCGCCGCAGCTTCAGGACGAGATCGCGCAGCGTGTGCGGCTCTGCCGCAACGAGGTCGAATGTGGCGCGCTTCGGAACCTCTCCGGCCAGGCAACTGCAAACAGCGTCCGCCACCTCACCGAGCGCGACGACTTGCACCTTGCTTGTGCCGAAGGCGAGTAATTGCACGAGGGGCAGGGCGGCAATCATCCGCAGCAAGGCCGTGCTGCCATAGGCGTTGGCGCCGATCACGAGGCCGGGCTTCAGGATGGTCCAGTCGAGCGTGCTGCGTCGCAAGGCGTCGTCGGCCGCGCCCTTGGTCCGCAGGAAGGCGATCTGCGCGGCAGGATCGGCCCCTGGCGCGGATATCTGGATGAAGGTGCGAATCCCGCGCGCCTCGCAGGCCGCGATCAAGGCGGAAATGGCACGCTCCTGGCTTGCTGCGAGCTTGTCGCGTGCGCCGTCCTGCAGGGCGCCGGCGGCGTTCACGACTGCGTCGATGCCGTCGAGATAGGGCTGCCAGGCTGCTTCATCGACCAGCGTCGCCAGATCTGCCCCTGTCCAGGCGAGATCGGGCGCGAGCCGCCTGCCCAGATCGAGGTCGCGGCCGAAGCCGACGATGTGGTGTCCCGCTTGCTGAAGCCGACGGGCGATGGCCAGACCGATGAAACCGTAGGCGCCGAGGAGCAGGATGCGCATGGGATGGGTTGATATCATCGGCGTGGGACCAGGCTGAATTCTCTCGCATGTCCGGGACAACGGAGCGTTACTCGCGTCGGCGAGCAGGCGCCGGCCGGGTCACCAGCAGGACACCTGCGACGATGAACGCGATCGAGATCCCTTCCGCCATTGTCGGGACTTCGCCGAGGAAGACGATGGCGAGCAGTGAGGCGATGACCGGCACCAGCGCGATCATTGCGGCGGCGGCCGAGGCGCCGAGCAGCGTCACGGCGCGGTTGAAGCTGATCAGCGCGACGATGCTCATCAGCACGCCCTGATAGAAGCCCTGCACCGCGATCTCGGCTGTCGGAGCCTGCCCGAGATGGCCGATGCCGAGGACGAGATAGAGCGGAACGTAGATCAGGCCCGACCAGAAGCAGATCAGCGCCGCAGACTGCAGCGGATTGAGGCCGCTGCCGCGCAGAAGCAGCGTGTAGCCGGCCCACATCGCCGCGGCCAGCGCGAGGAACCCGAGACCGAGCAGGCTCGGCGCGCCCTGTCCACCGGCAGCGGTGAGGATCAAGCCGCAGAGGCCGGCCGCTATCGCGGCGTATCCTGCAAGCCTGATCCAGCCGGGCGGCTGGCGCAGCAGCAGCCAGCCAAGTAGCCCGGCGAAGACCGGCATCAGGGTCGGCGTCACCGAGGCGGCGCGCCCGGCCGAGGTCATCTGCACGCCGAGCGCGACCAGGGCCGCGAAGGGCGCGCCCCAGAGCGCCGAGAAGATGAAGCCGTTACGCCAGGCCTTTGGGGGCAGGGCGCGCAACAGCACCGGCGCCAGCAGGATCGCGCCGATGCCATAGCGCAGCGCCGTCAGGTCCCAGACAGTGAGGATGCGGGTGACGCTGAAGCGCGTCACCACGAACCAGCCGGCGAAGATCAGGACGGTCAACACCGCCCAGGTAAAACCGATCAGCCGCTTGCGCGAGGAACGCGTGCCATCCGCCGCGTCAGGCGCGGCGGAGGAGCGACCGGAGCCTTCGGCAGGCATGGTGGTGCGCTCACCGCTCCGGCAGCGGGATGAACTCCTCCTCGTCGCCGGGCACGGTGTCGAAGCGGCCGGTCTTCCATTCCTGCTTGGCCTGGTCGATGCGCTCGTTCGAGGACGAGACGAAGTTCCACCAGATATGGCGCGGCCCATCCATCGGCTCGCCGCCGATCAGCATCAGCCGGCTCTGGTCGACGGCGAGGATCGAGATCCGGTCGCCCGGCTTGAAGATCAGCAATTGGCCGGCGCCGAACTCGTCGCCGGCGATGTCGACCTTGCCGGAGACGATGTAGACGGCGCGCTCGTGATAGTCGGGGTCGAGCGGCAGGATCGCGCCCGGCGCCAGCACCGCTTCGGCATAGAGTGTGTCCCAAGGGAACTTCACCGGCGAGGTCTCGCCGAAGGCCGAGCCCATGATCAGGCTGACGCGTTTTCCCTCGCCGACGATGCGCGGCAATTCGGGCGCGGCGTGATGGATGAACTCGGGCGCGATCTCCTCATGCGTCTTCGGCAGAGCGAGCCAGGTCTGGATGCCGTAGAGCTTGGGCGCCTTCATGCGCTCTTCGGGGGCGGTGCGTTCGGAATGGACGATGCCGCGCCCGGCGGTCATCAGATTCACCGCGCCCGGCCGGATCGGCAGGGCCGTGCCGAGCGAATCGCGGTGCATGATCTCGCCGTCGAACAGATAGGTGACGGTGGACAACCCGATATGTGGATGCGGGCGGACATCGATGCCCTCGCCGAGCAAGAATTCGGCTGGGCCCATCTGGTCGAAGAAGATGAAGGGGCCGACCATCTTGCGGCCGATCGAGGGCAAAGCCCGGCGAACCGAGAAGCCGCCGAGATCATGCGCACGCGGCACGATCACCTGTTCGAGCGCTTCGCAGGAGCGGGTATCGCCCGCGACCGGGTCATGATCGGGCAGTTGCGACATGGCGATGTCCTCCTGTGAAGGAGCGGAGACTGGCCCCGGATGCTGTGTACGGCAAGGGCACGATCGGCCGCATGGGCTCGACGCGGCCGCGGCGAGAAATTATCGATAATTGATGGCCAAAGAGAAATCAGAGACCCTGCCGGTCCGCATCAGCCGCGTCCTCGCCGAGCGGATCATCTCCGGGCAGATCGAGCCGGGCGCGCGGCTGCGGCAGGATCATGTCGCGGTCGAGTTTGGCGCCAGCCACGTCCCGGTGCGTGAGGCCTTCCAGCGGCTGGAAGCGCAGGGACTTGCCGTCAGCGAGCCGCGCCGCGGCGTGCGCGTCGCCGCCTTTGACCTGCGCGAGGTTCGCGAAGTCGCCGAGATGCGCGCGGCGCTGGAGGTGCTGGCGCTGCGCCATGCCGGCCCGCATCTGACACGCGCCATTCTCGACGAGGCCGAGGAGGCAACCCGCGCCGGCGACAACTCGCCGGATGTTCGCGCCTGGGAAGAGGCGAATCGCCGTTTCCACCGCCTGATCGTGACGCCCTGCGCCATGCCGCGCCTGCTGGCGGCGATCGACGATCTCCATGCCGCCAGCGCGCGCTTCCTGTTCTCGGCCTGGCGCTCGGACTGGGAAGCGCGCACCGATCACGATCACCGCGCCATCCTCGCCGCGCTGCGCGCCGGACAGGTGGATGAGGCGGCCGCCATCCTGGCCCGCCATGTCCAGTGGATCGGCTCAAAACCAGTGCGGACGGCTGCCGGCGGAACGCGAGACGTCTTCGCGATCCAGGGCTGAGGCCGGGGCCGACAGGTCGGCGGGCAGGATCGCAGCAGGGCTGTGCAGCGATGCGCTCACGGGTGATCGCGCCGGACGCGCTTGCATTCCGGGTGCGGCTGTGGACTCTATGATAGATCAATGTCAAAAATTATCTATAATTATGGAATCGATGGAGACGATCTCATGAGCGACCTCAGCTACGTCACGCCTGCCCGCTTCAGCCCGCTCGGCCTGCAGGCGCGTCCGGCCTACATCAAGGCTGCTGCCGTCCTGCTCGGCACGCTGGTGCTGGCGATCGCCTCGCAGATCAGCGTGCCGATGCTGCCGGTGCCGATGACCATGCAGACGCTGGCGGTGATCCTGATCGGCGCGCTCTATGGCTGGCGGCTCGGTGCGCTCACCGTCCTCGCCTGGCTCGTCGAAGCGGCGCTCGGCCTGCCCGTGCTCGCCAATGGCAGCAGCGGCCTCGCCCCCTTCATGGGCCCGACCGCCGGATACCTCGCTTCGTTCCCTCTCGTCGTCGCTCTGGTCGGCTGGCTCGCCGAGCGCGGCTGGAACGGCAGCCGGCCGGCTCTCGCCTTTGCCGCGATGCTGCTCGGCCATGCGCTTTGCCTTGCGTTAGGCGGCCTCTGGCTTGCCACCCTGATCGGCGCGGAGAAGGCCATGCTCGTCGGCGTCGTGCCCTTCCTGCTCGGCTCGCTGGTCAAGTCGGGACTGGGCGCTGCGATCCTGATGGCGCTCACGCGCCGCAAGGTCGACGCCGAACAGGTTTGAGCTGACACTCCCCCGGCCGGTCAGGCGGCCTGCCGGGTTTCGAGCTGGGCGAGCCGCGCGACATAGTGATCGGCGGCCGCCTCCAGCGCCTCGGCATCGGCCCGGCGCGCATCATAGATCAGGAATGGCTCCTGCCAGGCGAGGGCGCAGCGATGCACAGTCGCCTGCAATGGCTTCAGCAGATCGCCCAGCGAGAACAGGTTCGCGCCGCTCGGCACGTAGGCCTCGGGAATGTTGCCGGCGCTCGCGGCGATCAGGAGCGGCCGGCCGGCGAGCTTCGCTCCTTCCGCCTCGTAATGGATGTAGAACATCCGGGTCAGCACCGTGTCCTGCCAGGCCTTGAGCAGCGGCGGCGTCGAATACCACTGCACCGGGAACTGCAGGACGATGCGCTCGGCGGAAAGCAGCCGGGCAGCCTCCGTCTCGGCGTCGATGCGCCCATCCGGATAGAGCGCCTGCATGTCGACGACCTCAGTACTGGGCCGGCTGCCAGCCGCTTCCGCCAGCGCCCGGTTGGCGCGCGAGTTCTGAAAATCGGGGTGGAAGAGCAGGATCAGCGTCTGTGTCATGGCGACCTCCTTCGGTTCGAGGAGGAAGATGCGGGTGCTCAAGAAATTACTCCAATGGATGATCGATATATCATATTATCGATTCCATGAATTTACGTGGCGTCGATCTCAACCTGCTCGTCGTGCTCGACGCCCTGCTCGATGAGGCGCATGTCTCGCGCGCGGCCGAGCGGGTCGGCCTGTCGCAGCCGGCGGCGTCGAGCGCGCTTGAGCGTTGCCGCCACCTCTTCAATGATCCGCTGCTGCTGCGGGGCCGGGGCCGGATGCGCCTGACCGCGAAGGCGCAGGCCTTGCAGCAGCCGCTGCGCGACATCCTGGGGCAGGTGAGTGCGCTGCTCGACGCGCCCGAGCCCGACCTGAAAAGCCTGACGCAGACTGTCCGGCTGATCACGGCCGAGCTGCCGCCGGCCTTGGTGACGGGCCGGATCTATGAGCAGCTCCGACAGACTGCACCTGGCCTGACGCTAGCCGTCCTGCCTTGGCAGGGCGCGCAGGCGACGCTGGAGGCATTGGCGCAAGGGCGAGCCGATCTCGCCATTTCGGTCTTCCCGACGATCGATGCCGATTTTGCCCGCCGGGAGCTATTGCGCGAACGCTATGTCGTGGCGATGCGCCGGGATCATCCAGCGGCCGCCGGCTTCGATCTCGATCGCTGGCTCGCCTTCCCGCATGTGCTGGTCTCAGGCCGCGGCGAGACGCATGGTCCGCTCGACGAAGCGCTCGCCCGGCTCGGCCGCAAGCGCCATATCGGCCTCGTCGTGCCGAGCTTCCTCAGCGTGCCGCCGTTGTTGCTGAGCTCCGAACTGATCGCGTTGCTGCCGAGCCGGACCTTGCCACCGGAGGAAGCTGATCGCTTCGTCACCTTCGAGCCGCCGGTCGCGGTCGAGGGCTTCCCCCTGCATCTCGCCTGGCATCGGCGCAGCGAGAGCGACGCGGCAGTGCAGCACATTGCGCGACTGATCGAAGCCGTGCTCGGCGAAGCGGCCGCAGTCAGTCCGCCGGCCTGATGCTCGCCATGATGGCGCGGCCGGCCTGATGGCGCTCGCTGCCGGTCTCGCAGGTCTTGCAGATCACGCCGAGATAGCGCCCGTCGATCACGGTTTCGGCGAACAGCCCGGACTTGTAGTTGTGGCGGGCGTCGGTCTCGATCACCCACCAGTCGCGCGGCCCGAGCGAAACGCGCCCGAGTGGCTGCAGCACCTGCGCGTCCTTGCTGGTGCTGCGCAGCACGGCGCGGATGCGGAAATAGCGGTCCATAGGCGCGGCATAGAGCGAGGTGAGCCGGGCGGCGTCATCCGTGCCGGCGACGGGCTGGGCTCGCATCAGGACCGTGCAGGTTTCCTGCGTGCGCTTGCAGGCCGGCGTTTCGCAGACGAGTTGAATGCGGGTGCGCCCGTCTTTTCCGGTTTCGCCCTCGACGGCGCCGTCGACCCGCCAGCCCCCGGGCAGATCGACCATCAGCCCGTCCGGCAATGGCAGCGGCTCGGCGCTCGCATGTCCGGCAAGAAGCGCAACGCCGAGCAGGGCGATGCACAGCGCAATATCGCGGCGTCCGGTCATGCGGCCTCTCCGGGTCGGCCGATATGCGTGGCCGCCAGCCGATCGAAGAGCTGCATCTGGTCGGAATTGAGGACGCGCGCCGGCAGCAGCAGTGGATCGCCGCGGCGCAGGATGGCGAAGATGTGCTCGCCGCGCCGCTCGATGCCGGTGAACGCCGCCCAGTCATATCGGCTCTCGATGCCGCGTTGCCGGCTCGTGACGCCCTCCGGCGAGATCAGGACCCGGACCTCATCGTCGCTGGCCCGTCGATGCAGGGTCTTGCCGAGGCTTTTGGCATTGAGGCGCATGAACAACGGCGTCGCGAAATGGCCGAGCAGGACCAGGCCGCAGAGCCCGGCCGTGATCGGCCAGAACGTCTTCACCGCCATTTCGGCGAAAAGCGGCAGGGCGAATGCGACGGGCACGCGATCGGGATCGATGCTCCACAGCAACAGCATCACCGCCGGCACCAGCAGCAGCGCGAAGACGAGGCCGAATGCCGTCCGGCGCAGTAGGCGGCTGCGCGGCCAGAACCGCTCCTGCTGGCGGAGGGCCATCGCCGTGCGATCCTCGGGCGTCAGGCGAAAGCGCAGATCGAGAGGCGCTTCGTCGGCCGGTTCCGTTGCTGATTGCTCCGCTGCGTCGGTATCCGAAGGCTTCGCCTGGCCGATGCAGAACCGCGCCCAGTCCCGAAGATGCGCCTGCTGTTCGGCCGATAGGTCTCGCCTTGGCAGCGCGACGAGATCGTCGACCCCTTCGATCTCGATGAAGAAGTGCTCGGGGCCATCGGCCAGCTGGCGCAGGCGCCAGGCGGGGATATGGCTGCGGTGGTCCGGCTCGCTGCCGTCGAGGCCGGCTTCATGAAGGCGATAGCTGCAAGGTATCGCGGTCGCGAGGCCCTCGTTCCGATACCAGCGTCGCAAGCGACGGCGTGTGGAGATGCCGAAGAACGCGTAGGCGATGCCGCCCGCCAGCGCGAAGGTCGCCAGGAGGATGCCGGTCGGGCCGCTCAACGCATCGAGGAAATTGCGCCCCATCAGGGCGAAGTCGCCGCGGCCGCGCCCACCCCATGAGGTCGATAGCTGTCCGACCGTGATCAGGAGCAGGGCGATGCCGGTGACGATCAGGACGTTGCGGCGCCGCGTCGCGATCAGGTCGCGGTAGAGATGCATCGCGGCTGCGACGCGGTCCTCGCCGGTGAGCGCGATCGCGAGCTCGAAGGGCGGCGGGGCTGCGAGAGGCCGGCTCGCTATGGAGGGCGTGGTTCGCATCTCGCGGCGCGCCGGCTGCGCTCCTAGTTCCCGACGTCGAGCGGCTGGGTCCCTGTCGGCTTGCCGTCGGCGCCGAGCGTGATCTTCTCGATCCGCGTCTCCGCCTGCTTCAGCAGCGCGTCGCAGCGCGCCTTCAGCGCCTCGCCGCGCGTGTAGATGTCGATCGATTCTTCCAGCGCGACATCGCCGCGTTCGAGCCGGGCGACGATGCCTTCCAGCTCCTTCAGGGCCGCCTCGAAGGGCAGGCCGGCGACATCGGCATTGGTCTTGGCGTCGGTCACGGGCACGATTCCTGTTGGGGGCTCGTTATCGGCGCTGAGGCCCGCTCTCGCAACCCCGGCTCTCACATCGGCAGGGCCGAGGTCTTCTTGATCGTGCGCAGCGTCAGCGTCGACTGAACCCGGGTGACACCAGGCAATTGCGTGATGATGTCGGTGTGGATGCGCTCGAAATCGGCGCTGTCGCGATAGATCACCCGCATCAGATAGTCGTGCGCGCCGGCGAGCAGATGGCATTCGAGGATCTCCGGCAGGTCCTGCACCGCCTTCTCGAAGCTCTCCAGCGAGGCGCGGCCCTGCTGGTCGAGCGTGACGAAGACGAAGGCGGTGCCGGGGAAGCCGGCGATGCGCTCGTCGAGCATCATCACATAGCCGCGGATCAGCCCGCTCTCCTCAAGCTGGCGCACACGGCGCAGGCAGGCGGAGGGCGAGAGATGGACCTTGTCGGCGAGGTCCGAATTGGTGATCCGGCCATCCTTCTGGAGGATGCGCAGGATCGTCTTGTCGCGGGAATCGAGTTCGATCTGCATCGCTGGAGCGTCGTCCCGTGGGCGGGTGCCGTCTGACGCGGTCACCGGAAAGCGCAGATGCTTCTGCGGAAAAAGCGCGCTTGGCAAGCATGATCTTGCGCGTGATCCTGCCAAATCCGCATGGCGACGCTATCGCGGCGTCTTGAGTCGCAGGATCGTGCGGCGCAGCATTCGCATTTTTCCAGTCTGGGTCGAGATGAGGCGGGGCGTTCAGATCGACCGGATAGGCGGGTCTGGCCGTGGCGTTAAAATAGTTTACAACTGAACTATTCCATCCGGGACGCTGCCGATGAATCTCTGGTTCCGCCTCATCTGGCTGCTGCTGACGCGGCCCTTCCAGCCGAAGCTGAAGCCGCCTTTCGAGGCCTCGATCCTGCCTTTCCGGGTCTGGTTCCACGATCTCGACACCAGCCTGCACATGAACAATGCGCGCTATTGGGGGCTGATGGATCTCGGCCGTGCCGACCTGATGCTGCGCAGCGGCCTGTGGCGCGCGATCCTGCGCCATGGCTGGGTGCCGGTGGTCAATTGCGGCACAATCCGCTTCCGCCGCGAGGTCCGCCTGTTCCGGGCGCTCAGGCTGGAGACGCGCTTGCTGTGCTGGAGCGAGGGTTGGGTGGTGATCCAGCACCGTGTTCTGGCGGACGGGCGCGACGGCAGCGAGATCGTCGCCGCGGTCGCGCTGGTGCGGGCGGCGCTCTATGATCGCAAGGGCAGGGCCTATGTGCCGGCCGAGCGCCTGTTCGCAGAAATGGGCGTCGCCGTGGAAAGCCCGGAGCCGAGCCCCGAGGTCGCGGCCTTTCTCGCCGCCGAGGACGCGTTGCGGCAGGCTGGGGCGACAGGACAGGCAATTGCCGAGCCCGTGCCGGAATAGGCCTTCCCTGTTCCGAGTCGTCCCGGGCGACCGCAGGGAGACCCGGGACCCATTCCGGAACGTCTGTCGGAAAGGCTCAGGAATGGATCCCGGATCGGCGCGGCTTCGCCGCTTGTCCGGGATGACAAGGATACTCGTGGAAAACCCTCGCGGTTTTCTTACTCCGCCGCCAGCCTTGTCGCGCGCCATTGCGCCAGCAGCGCCCGCAATGCCCCCGGCTTCAGCGGCTTGTTGAGCACATGGATGTCGAGCGCCGCGGCTTCCTCGCGCACCTCGGGCGAGCGATCCGCCGTCAGCAGGATCGCCGGCAGCCCGCCGACCTGCTGCCGCAGCGCCGAGATCACCGCGATGCCGTTCTCGCCATGGTCGAGATGGTAGTCGGCGATCAGCACATCCGGCGCGCCGGCGGCGGCGATGAGCGATGAGGCTTCGTCGAGACCACCTGCGGTCTCGACCTTGCAGCCCCAGCCGCCAAGCAAGAGGCGCATGCCATCGAGGATCGTCGGCTCGTTGTCGATGGCGAGTAGTTTGAGGCCCGCGAGCTGGCTGCTCGATGGCGTACCGCGCGTGGCGGCCGTCGTCGCCATCGCCGGCAGCGGGGCGGCCCGCGGCACCAGGATCGAGAAGCGCGTGCCGCGCCCAGGCGTCGAGGCGAGGGCAAGCTTGTGGTCGAGGGTGCGCGCGATCCGCTCGACGATCGAGAGGCCGAGGCCGAGGCCGCGCGCCACCTTGGCGCCCTGGTCGAGACGCTGGAACTCGCGGAACACGGTCTTCTGCTTGCTCGTGGGGATGCCGAGGCCGGTATCGAGCACCTCGATCGCGACCTGCCCGTCGCGCCGGCGGCAGCCGACCAGCACCTTGCCGCTTGGCGTGTACTTGATCGCATTCGAGACCAGGTTCTGCAGCAGGCGGCGCAGCAGGCGCCGATCGGAACGGACGGTCACGGCTGTCGTCACGAAGACGAGCTGGAGCCCCTTTTCCTGGGCGCTCGGCTCGAATTCGCGCTGGAGCTGGCGCATCAGCTCGTCGAGGCGGAAGGCGCTGATCTCCGGCTTGAGCGCGCCGCCGTCGAGCCTGGATATCTCGAGCAGGGCGGTCAGGATCTCCTCGACCGCGTCGAGTGAAGCGTCGATGTTCTCCGCGAGGTCGGGCTGCGCACTGCTGCGATCGCGCTCTACCAGGGCGGATGCGTAAAGCCGGGCGGCATTCAGGGGCTGAAGAATATCGTGGCTGGCGGCGGCGAGGAAGCGCGTCTTCGAGGCGTTGGCCTCGTCAGCCTCGGCCTTGGCGCGCTGCAACTCGGTGTTGACGTGCCTGATCTCCTCGGTGCGCTCGGCGACGCGTTTTTCCAGCGTCTCGTTGGTGCGCTCCAGCTCCTCCTCGGCCGCGACCGCATCGGTGATGTCGGTATAGGTGGTGACGATGCCGCCATCGGGCAGCGGGTTCGAGCGGATCTCGATGACGTTCTTCGAGGGGTAGAGCTTGAGCCGGACCGGTTCGCGGTCGTTGACGAAGCTCTCAAGCCGCGCCGCCATCAATTCGTCCTGCCGGCCGGCGCCATAGGCACCGCGCTGGGCGTTGTAGCGCACGATCTCGTCGAGCCCGGTGCCGAAGCGCACCAGCGAGGGCGGCAGGTCGTAGAGCTGGATGAAGGCCTTGTTCCAGGCGAGCAGCCTGAGGTCGCGGTCGAGCACGGTGATGCCCTGGCCGGCATGGTCGAGGCCGTTCTGGAGGATGTCGCGATTGTATTGCAGGGCGGCCGAGGCATCGTCGAGCAGCTTGAAGGCGGCCTCGGTCGAGAGGTTGCGCCGCTTCAAGAGCAGCGACAGCACGAGGCGGGAGGAGGCGGCGCCGATCGCGGAGGAGAGCAGGTGCTCGCCGAAGCGCAGCATGTGGATGTCGGCCTCGCGGGTGCCGTTCAGGACCTCGCCGCGCGAATGGGCGAAGCCTTCGAAGGCGCGCTGTGTCCGCTCCAGGCCGAGATAACGCCCGATCGTCGATTGCAGCTCCGCCTCGGTGACGCTGGAGCGCCAGAGCGAGAAGGACTGGGCCATGGTCGCCCGGTCCGATTCGACGAAGGCATTGGCCTGCAGCCGCTCCATCGCGCTTGCCGGACGGATGAACGAGAAGCCGACATAGCAGACGAGGTTGATGCCGAGGCTCCAGAGCACGCCATGGGGCAGGGGCGGCAGCGGCAGGCCGAACAGCGCCTCCGGCCGCAAGGAGGCGATGCCGAGCGGTCCGTGCGCGACGATTCCCGCCCAATAGCCGCCGGGCAGTGCGAGGCTCGGCATCAGCAAGGTATAGAGCCAGGTCAGCAGACCCACCGTCAGGCCGGCGGCGGCGCCGAGCGCAGTGCCGCGCCGCCAGATCAGTCCGCCGAAGAAGGCAGGCGCGATCTGCGCCGTGGCGGCGAAGGAGAGTAGGCCGATCGAGACCAGCGCCGCCTCGCCGGCCGCGCGGTAATAGGCGTAGCCGAGCAGGATCACGGCGACGATGGCGAGGCGCCTGATATGCACGACCTGCGATCCGAGATCGCCGCCGGTCGGGCCGCTGCGGCCCTGGCCGCCTTCGAGCAGCGCGGCTGCCTGCTCGGGATCGACGTTGACGCCGCGCCCGCGCAGCAGCAGCGGCGTGACGAGATGGTTCGAGATCATGATCGCCAGCGCGACCGAGGCGACGATCACCATCGCGGTGCCCGCCGAGAGCCCGCCGATGAAGACGAAGAGAGCGATCAGGCCGGCTTGCTTCTCCAGCGGCAGCAGCAGCACGGTCATGTCGCGGTCGATCGCCGTGCCGGGCAGGAGAATCTCGCCCGCGGCCGCCAGGGGCAGCACGAACAGGTTGATCAGCACGAGGTAGAGCGGGAACATCCAGGCGGCACGGCGCACGTCGCGGACGTCGCGGTTCTCGACGATCGCCATGTGGAATTGCCGTGCCAGCAAGAGCGCGGCGCAGGAGGACAGCGCCGTCAGCGTCAGGAACATCGGCCAGCTCGATGTCCGCTCCCAGATCGGCGGCATGTCGCCGGCGGCCCGCGCTGCCTGGGCGAAGAGGTCGCCGGCGCCGTCGAACAGGCCGTAGACCACGAAGACGCCGAGCGCCAGGAAGGCGACGAGCTTGACCAGCGACTCCGCCGCGATCGCCAGCACCAGTCCGTCCTGGTGTTCGGTCGCGTCGATATGGCGGGTGCCGAAGGCGCAGGCGAAGCCGGCGAGCACCAGCGCGACGAGGAAGGCGAGGTCGCTCAGGATCGGGATGTCGGTCATCGGCGGCGGCCCGCCGGCCGCGGCGAAGAACACCGAGAGCGAGTTCGCCACCGCCTTCAATTGCAGGGCGATATAGGGCAGTGCGCCGATCACCGCGACGATGCAGACCAGCGCCGCGACGCGCTCGCTCTTGCCGTAGCGCGCGCCGACGAAATCGGCGATCGAGGTGATGTTCTGCGACTTGGCGATGGCGACGATCCGGGCGACGAAGCGATGCCCGAGCCCGATCACCAGCGCCGGGCCGACATAGATGCCGAGGAAGTCGAAGCCCGCCCGGTTGGCGAAGCCGACCGAACCGTAGAAGGTCCAGGAGGTGCAGTAGACCCCGAGCGCCAGCGCGTAGATCGTGGTGCGCGCCCGCCCACTCATCAGGCGACGTCCGGTCGTGTCCGCGAGATGGGCGATCGCGAACAGCACGCAGAGATAGCCGAGCGCGCTCAGGACGACGGACCAGGCCGGGAGCATCGGGCCTCCTTGCAACGGCGATCACCGGCAAATCTATCGTTGTGGCGCGATCGCCGCCATCGGCCTTTCGGCCTGTCCTCAGGCGGCTGTCGGTACCTGCGCCAGCCGTTCCAGCCGGCGCTCGCCCCAGGCATGCATGGCGCGGACGATCTCTTCGAGCGAGCGGCCTTCCTCGGTCAGGGCATAGTCGACCCGCGGCGGAACCTGCGCATAGACCGTACGCAGGACGAGCCCACACTCCTCCAGCTCGCGCAACTGCCGGGTCAGCATGCGCTGCGTAGCGCTCGGCAGCTTCCGGCGGATCTCGTTGAAGCGCAGCGTGCCGGAGAGCAGGTGGTAGACGATCACGCCCTTCCACTTGCCGTCGATCAGGTCGAGCGTCACCTCGACCGGGCAGCCGGCGGCGCAGTCATAGCGCTTCTTCGTCTTGATCATCTGACAGTATCCATTGTGATACTACTGGTCCGATTTGTGCGTATTGCAGCCACCGAGCCTAACAGTATGTCTCGGCCTGCAACAGGAGAGATTCCGATGAAGGCCGTCGGCTACCGCGCATCCCATCCCATCGAGCATCCCGAGGCGCTGCTCGACCTCACCCTCGACAAGCCGGGGGCGGCCGGCCGTGACCTGCTCGTCAGGGTCGAGGCGGTCTCGGTCAATCCGGTCGACGCCAAGATGCGCCTGCGCTCGCAGCCCGAGGCGGGCGGCGTGAAAGTCCTCGGCTGGGATGCCGCCGGCACCGTCGAGGCGGTCGGTGCCGACGCCACGCTGTTCCAGCCGGGAGACAAGGTCTTCTACGCCGGTGCCATCGGCCGTTCGGGTACGAATGCCGAATACCATCTGGTCGATGAGCGCATCGTCGGGCGCCGGCCGGCCTCGCTCTCAATCGCGGAGGCGGCGGCGCTGCCGCTGACCGCGATCACCGCCTGGGAGGCGCTGTTCGACCGGCTCGACATCCGCAAGCCCGTTCCGGGCGCGGCGAATGCATTGCTGATCATCGGCGGTGCCGGCGGCGTCGGCTCGATCGCGATCCAGCTCGCCAAACAGCTCGGCGACGTCACGGTGATCGCGACCGCCTCGCGGCCGGAAACGCAGGCCTGGGTCAGGGAGCTCGGCGCCGACCATGTCGTCGATCACACCAGGCCCTTGGCGGCCCAGGTCGCGGCACTCGGCATCGGCGCGCCGGCCTTCGTCTTCTCGACCACCCAGACCGACCGGCATTTCGACGAGATCGTCGAGTTGATCGCGCCGCAAGGCCGCTTCGGCCTGATCGACGATCCCGCTCCGATCGATGTGACGAAGCTCAAGCGCAAGAGCGTCTCGCTGCACTGGGAGCTGATGTTCACGCGCTCCATCTTCGGCACGGCCGACATGATCAGGCAGCACGAATTGCTGAACGAGGTCGGCGCCCTGATCGATTCCGGAAAGCTCCGGACCACGCTCGGCGAGCATTTCGGCCGGATCGATGCGGCCAATCTCAGGCGAGCCCATGCCTTGCTCGAAAGCGGCAAGGCCAGAGGCAAGATCGTTCTCGAAGGCTTCTGAGGAGCCAGCGCACAGACGGCCGCCGCCGGCTGCTGCCGCAGCGTTCGCAGTCGCCTGATCTTCGCAAGCTGGATGATCAGGGCCCGGAAGGCGCCTTTTCCGTGGGAAAGGCCAAGGAAAACGGCTGGAAAGCTGTTTCCAGCGCCTGCGCCGGTGGTCTAGCTTGCGCAGGGAGGCGGCATTGCACAGCGTGATGCCGAGGAGTGGCCAAGCATTCGGAAAGGCGCGCACCATGATCAAGGAATTCAAGGAGTTTGCCCTCAAGGGCAATGTCGTCGATCTCGCCATCGGCGTGATCATCGGCGCGGCTTTCGGCAAGATCGTCGAATCGCTCGTCGGCGACATCATCATGCCGCTGATCGGCGCCATCGGCAGCGTCGACTTCTCCAACTACTTCATCGGCCTCAACAGCGCCGTCACCTCGCCCGTTCTTGTCGATGCCAAGAAGCAGGGCGCCGTCCTGGCCTACGGCAACTTCCTCACCATCGCCGTCAATTTCATGATCATCGCCTTCGTGCTGTTCATGGTCGTCAAGGGCATCAACCGGCTCAAGCGCAAGGAAGCCGCTGCTGCTCCGGCCGAGCCACCGGCCCCCGCGCAGGATGTCGTCCTGCTCGGCGAGATCCGCGACCTGCTGAAGCAGAAGGCCTGACGCACTTTTCGAGGCGTGCCGGGTCGCCGGCACGCCTCGCGATCCATCACCGCGACCGATCGGGTCGATCTCGTCAATTCATGCCGCCAGGGCGCGATCTGCGTTAGATTGGCCTGCATGTCTCTCGCGACGGATCGCCTGAAGGATCGCCCATGAACATGCACGCACCGGCCGGCACCAGCCTGATCGCCGACCTGCGCCCCGAGGCGCGCAACGCCCCCGAGAGCGGCATCGTCGAGGTCGTCAATCATGGCCGGCTCAAGCCCGGGCTGATTCCGCTCTGGGTCGGCGAGGGCGATCTGCCGACGCCCGAGTTCATCGTCCGCGCCGCCAACAAGTCGCTGGCCGATGGCGAGACCTTCTACACCTGGCAGCGCGGCATCCCCGAGCTGCGCGAGGCGCTGGCACGCTATCACAGCGCGCTCTATGGCCGCCCCTTCGCCATGGACCGCTTCTATGTCACCGGCTCCGGCATGCAGTCGGTCCAGATCGCGGTCCGGCTGATCGCGGGCGTCGGCGACGAGCTGATCATCCCGACCCCGGCCTGGCCGAACTTCGCCGCCGCCATGGGCGTCGCCGGCGCCAATCCGGTCTGCGTTCCCATGCAGTTCAAGGACGGGCGCTTCACGCTCGACCTCGCAAAGCTGGAAGCGGCGATCTCGCCGCGCACCCGCGCCTTCGTCATCAACTCGCCGGCCAACCCGACCGGCTGGACCGCGACGCGCGATGAGCTCGCCGCCATCCTCGCCATCGCCCGCAAGCATGGCATCTGGATCATCGCCGACGAGATCTATGCCCGCTTCGTCTATGACGGCTCGCCGCGTGCCGCTTCCTTCCATGACGTGATGGAGCAGGAGGACCGCGTCCTCTTCGTCCAGACCTTCTCGAAGAACTGGGCGATGACAGGCTGGCGTGTCGGCTGGATCGAGGTGCCGCCGGCCTTCGGCCAGATCGTCGAGAACCTGATCCAGTATTCGACCTCCGGCTCGCCGGTCTTCGTCCAGCGCGCCGCCATCGCGGCGCTGGAGGAGGGCGAGCCCTTCGTCGCCGAGCAGATCGCCCGCGCCACCGAAGGCCGCCGCATCGTCGCGGAAGGGCTGAAGGCGACCAACCGGGTCAACCTGCAAGCGCCGGACGGGGCCTTCTACCAGTTCTTCAGCGTCGACGGCTGGACCGATTCCCGCAAGCTGGCGATCGACCTGGTCGATACGGCCAATGTCGGCCTGGCGCCGGGCACGGCCTTCGGACCCGGCGGCGAGACCGGTCTCCGGTTCTGCTTCGCCCGCAAGGCTTCGGACCTCCACGAGGCGGTGGCGCGATTGCAGAAGGCGCTGGCGGGCTGAGTTCGAGACCAACGCGACGGGATTCCCTTCCCCGCCTGCGGCGGGAGAGGGCTTCCGTGGCACTAGACCAGACCGTCATGCCCCGCTTGCGCCAGGGGCGTTTGACCTGAGCGTCAGCCGCCTTCATTGATGCCCGATGCGTCCTGACGGCGCATCGCGAGCCTCATGCCTGTCCCGAGCTACATCCCCTACCATCTGCGCACCCTGTCGCGTGAAGCGGCGGTGATCGCCTGCGCGGCGGTCGGCGGCACCCTGTTCACCTTGCTCGGTGTTCCGGCGGCCTGGCTCTCGGGCTCGATGCTGGTGGTCTCGATCTTCGGCATCACCCGGCCGCTGCCGGACCTGCGCCGCCCCTGGTTCGATTCGACCATGGTGATGTCCGGCGCGCTGATCGGTTCGGCCGCGACGCCCGAGGCGCTCGCTGCGACGGCGCGCTATCCGGGTTCGCTGCTGGTGCTGGTCGTCGGCCTCCTCGCCATCATGTTGGCGACCGGCGCCTATCTGCGCTTCGTCGCGCGCTGGAGCTGGATCGATTCGCTGCTCGCCGCCGCACCGGGAGCGCTCTCCGCCGTGATCTCGGTGGCGCAGGACAAGGGCGCCAATATCGGCCGCATCGCCGCGATCCAGCTCTTCCGCATCCTCGTCCTGGTCGCGGTGCTGCCCAGCATCATGAAGCTGAGCAGCGGCAGCACCCCGCTCTCCCTGCCGCCTCCGGTCGCGGTCGCGAGCGTCGGCGACCTGGCGCTGCTCCTCGGCAGCGGGCTGGTGACAGGGCTGATCTTCGAGCGCATCGGCGTCACCGCGCCCTTCATCCTCGGCGCGACGCTGGCGAGCGCCGTGTTGCACGGCACGGGTCTCGTCCACGGCACCATGCCGCCGGAGATCGCGATTGCGGTGATGATCATGCTCGGCGCGGCCATGGGCGGGCGCGTCTCGAACCTGAAGCGGGGTGAGATTGCGGCGCTGTTCCCTCTCGCGATCGGCGGCTTCGTCGTCTCGATGGCGGTCGCCTTCGCCTTCGCCTGGCCGGCGGCCTGGCTCGCCGGCGTGCCCTATGCCAGCGCCATGGCCGCCTTCGCGCCCGGCGGGCTCGAGGCGATGGCTATGCTCGCCTTCGCCATGGGGCTCGACCCGCTCTATGTCGGCGCGCACCATCTGGTGCGCTTCATGCTGCTCGGGCTGCTGATGCCCTTCCTCGTCGGCTGGGTGAAGCCGGAGAAGCGCGAGGATGCGGGCTGACGCTCAGCCGACGCCGTTGGTGTGGGTCATCAGCGAATAGAGCGACGTGGTTCCGCAGATGAACAGGCGGTTCCGCTTCGGCCCGCCGAAGCAGAGATTGGCGACCACCTCCGGCACCAGAACCTTGCCGATCAGCGTGCCGTCCGGGGCGTAGACGTGGAGGCCGTCGGCGGCGCTGCTCCAGAGCCGGCCCTCGACGTCGAAGCGGAAGCCGTCGAACAGCCCGGCCGTGCAGGTGGCGAAGACCGAGGAGACGCCGAGCTTGGCGCCATCGCCGGTGACCGCGACCTTGCGGATATGGCGCGGCCCGTTCTCCGGATCATGGCTCGCGCCGGTGTCGGCGATGTAGAGGGCGCTCTCGTCGGGAGAGAAGGCGAGCCCGTTCGGCTTGACGAAGTCGTCGGCGGCGATGGTCACCGCGCCGCTCTGCGGATCGATGCGGTAGACATTGCAGCGGCCGATCTCGCTCTGCGCCTTGTCGCCCTCATAGTCGGTGAGGATGCCGTAATCGGGGTCGGTGAACCAGATCGAGCCATCCGACTTCACCACCACGTCATTGGGCGAGTTCAGGCGCTTGCCCTGATAATGGCTCGCCAGCACGGTGACGGAGCCGTCATGCTCGGTGCGCGTCACCTGCCGCCCGCCATGCTCGCAGGTCACGAGCCGGCCTTGCCGGTCGACGGTGTTGCCGTTCGAGTTGCGCGCCGGCTGGCGGAAGGTGCCGACCTGGCCGGTGAGGGCGTCGTAGCGCAGCATCCGGTTGTTGGGGATGTCGGACCAGACCAGCGTCTGGTGCGCCGGGAACCAGGCGGGGCCTTCCGACCAGCGCGCCCCGGTCCACAGCCGCTCCATCCGGGCCGAGCCGGGCACGATCCGGTGGAAGCGCGGGTCGAGCACCTCGACGCGAAAACCCTCGATGAAGCCGAACGTCATGGCGATCCTCCCTTAGCGGAGCGGCAAGATCGGCGATTGGAAGGACCGAGGCAATCGCACGAGGCACAGGGGCAGCATGTCCGGGCGTCATTCTCGGGCGCAGCGAAGCGCAGACCCGAGAATATCGGGACGAGAAGGCGCCGGCTGGAGCCTCATCCGGCCTGAGATGCTCGGGGCAAGCCCGAGCATGACGCGCGTCGTCATTCCGCCGCGACCAGTTCCGGTGCCACCGCCTCCCCGATCCCCGCCTGGGCCAGCCTCGCAGGCAAGGGCCCGCCGGTTGCCCAGTCGAGCAGTTCGGCGGTGTGCAGGATCGGCGTCGTCGCGCCGCGATCGGCAAAGCCCTTCGCGATCTGGGTGATGCAGCCGATATTGCCGGTGGCGACGAGGTCCGGCTTGGTGCGCTGGATGTTGCCGACCTTGCGCTCGCGCAGCTGCCCGGCGATCTCCGGCTGCAGGATGTTGTAGACGCCGGCCGAGCCGCAGCAGATATGGCCTTCCGGCACCTCCTTCACGCGGAAACCAGCCCGCGCCAGCAGGCGCTTCGGCCCGTCCTTGAGCTGCTGGCCATGCTGCATCGAGCAGGCGGAATGGTAGGCGACGGTGAGGTCGAAGCTCCGGGTGGGAGCGATCTCCAGTGTCTCGACGAACTCGGTCACGTCCTTGGCGAGGCCGGCAACCGTCGCCGCCTTCTGTGCATAGGCCGCGTCGTCGCGGAACATGAAGCCATAGTCCTTGATCGTGGTGCCGCAGCCCGACGCCGTGATCAGGATGGCGTCGAGCCCTGCGCCTTCGATCTCGGCCATCCAGGCGTCGATATTGGCGCGGGCGAAGCCAAGCGCGTCATGCTCGCGGCCCATATGGTGGACGAGCGCGCCACAGCAGCCCTCGCCCTTGGGCAGCACCACCTCGACGCCGTGGCGGGTCAGCAGGCGGATCGTTGCCTCGTTGATGCCGGGGTCGAGCACCGGCTGGGCGCAACCTGACAGAATGGCGACGCGTCGCTTCCGCTCTCCTTCGGCCGGGAAGGAGGCGGGCCCCTCCATCGCCGAGCGGTCGGGCAGGTTCCAGGGCGCCAGCGCCAGCATCGCCTTCAGGCGCGCGCCGATGACGGGCAGGGCGCCGAGCGCTCCGGCGAGCGGCTTGCCGAGCCTCGCCGCCAGCATGGCCAGGCGGAAACGCCCCGGATAGGGCAGGATCGCCGAGAGAATGGCCCGCAGCGTCCGGTCGGCGACGGGGCGCTCATAGGTCTCCTCGATATGGGCGCGGGCATGGTCGACCAGGTGCATGTAGTTCACGCCCGAGGGGCAGGTCGTCATGCAGGACAGGCAGGAGAGGCAGCGGTCGACATGCTTGACCACATCCGGCGTCGCCGGCTTGCCGCTCTCCAGCATGTCCTTGATCTGGTAGATGCGCCCGCGCGGCGAATCGAGCTCGTCGCCGAGCAGGAGATAAGTCGGGCAGGTCGCGGTACAGAAGCCGCAATGCACGCAGGTGCGCAGGATCTTCTCCGACGCCGGGAGGCGCGGATCGGAGGCGAGAAGCTCGGGCGTGAAGTTGGTCTGCATGGTCGCTTCTCAAATGCCCGCATACATCCGGCCGGGCTCGAACACGCCCTCCGGATCGAAGCTCTTCTTGATGCCGGCGGTCACCCGCATCAGCGGCTCGGAAAGCGGCTCGAAGACGGGAACCGCTGCCCGCACCGCATCGGGCGCCCGCACCAGCGTCGCATGGCCGCCGAGCGGCTTCAGCGCCGCGCGGATCGCCGCTGCTCCAGCGTCACCGTCGTCCGGCACGGCGAGCCAGACCAGGCCGCCGCCCCAATCGTAGAACCAGCGCGCACCCGGCACCGTGCGCGCGATCGCGTCGGTCGCCTTCGGTCCGTTGGTCGGTGTGAGCGAAAGCCGCCAGACGGCCTCCTGCGTGCCGGCAAAGAAGGTCGCATCCCTGACCTTATGCCAGAGCGCGTCCGAAGCGCGGCCCTCGATCAACTCGGGTCGGCCATGGCCCTTCAGCAGGCGGGCGAGTTCGGCCGCGCGATAGCTGATCGAGGCCGAGAAGTTCTCCAGCCTGAGCAAGGTGCGTGCCTGCTCTGCGCCGATCCCGGCCGGCAGATGCGCTGCCGCCATCGGCTCGAAGGGCGAGCCGAGTGCGCCCGAGAGCAGCGCGACTGCCGCCTCGTCGGGTAGATCTTCCCAGATCAAGGTGACGATGCGCTCGGGTCGCGGCAGCACGCGGAAGGTCACCTCGGTCAGGAAGCCGAGCGTGCCGAAGCTGCCGGAGACGAGCTTGACCAGGTCGAGGCCGGTGACGTTCTTCATCACCCGCCCGCCGGATTTCACCAGCTCGCCGCGGCCATTGATCAGCTTGATGCCGATCAGGGAGTCGCGGGCGGCGCCGGCATTGATCCGGCGCGGGCCGGAGATGTTGCCGGCCGCGATCGCGCCGATCGTCGGCTCGCCTTCCGAGCCGAACAGGGCGCGGTGGTCCATCGGCTCGAAGGGCAGCATCTGGCCCCGGCTTGCCAGCGTCTCCTCGATCAGCTTCAGCGGCGTGCCGGCTTTTGCGCCGATCACCATCTCGGAAGGCTCGTACAGGGTGATGCCGGTGAGCTCGGCGCTGGAGATCGTGCTGACGGCGTTGTCCGGCCGGCCGAGGCCGGAACGGGTGCCGCCGCCGCGGATGGCGAGCGGAACGCGCGCCTCGACGATCGAGGCAACGACGGCGCAGGCCTGCGCCTCTGTGGTGGGAGTGTGGAGCATCAGAAGCCCACCTCTGTCATTCCGGGGCTTCGCATCGCGAAGAACCCGGAACCCACGACTGGGTATCGTCGGTCAGGACAGGCCTTCATAGAAATCCTTCCATTCCGGATTCATGTCTTCGATGAGCTTGATCTTCCAGGCTCTGCGCCATTTCTTCAGGACCTTCTCCCGGTCGATCGCATCCCTGACATCCTCGAACTGCTCGTACCAGACCAGCCTGTCGACCCCGTAGCGGCTCGTGAATCCGATGTTCCGTTTCGATTTGTGCTCATGGGCACGTCTCGCCAGATCGTTGGTGATGCCCAGGTAGAGCGTACCGCTTCGTTTGCTCGCCATGAGGTAGACGAAATACGCCATCCCGCTCACCCGGTCGTGGGTTCCGGGTTCTCGCTGCGCGAGCCCCGGAATGACAAAGCTCACGCAGCGATCCGCCCTTCCAAGGGAAACACTTTCGCCGGATTCATCAACCAGCGCGGATCGAACACCGCCCTGACCCGCTGCTGCTGGTGCAGATCGACCTCGTTGAACTGCACCGTCATCAGGTCGCGCTTCTCGATGCCGACGCCGTGCTCGCCGGTCAGGCAGCCGCCGACCTCGACGCAGAGCTTGAGGATGTCGTTGCCGGCATCTTCGGCCTTCTGCGCCTCGATCGGGTCGTTGCAGTTGTAGAGGATCAGCGGGTGGAGGTTGCCGTCGCCGGCATGGAAGACATTGGCGACGCGCAGGCCATAGCCCTTGATGATCTCGTCCATGCGCTCGAGCACGAAGGGCAGTTGCCCGGTCGGGATCGTGCCGTCCATGCAGATATAGTCGGCGATGCGGCCGGTCGCGCCGAAGGCGGACTTGCGGCCCTTCCAGATCGCCGCCGTCTCCATCGCCGACTTGCTCTCCTTGACCGTGCCGACGCCATGCTCCCTGGCGATCGCAACGATGCGGGCGAGCTGGGCGTCCATCTCGGCCTCGGAGCCCTCGACCTCGATGATCAGCAGCGCGCCGCAATCCATCGGATAGCCGGCATGGGCGAAGGCCTCGCAGATCTCGATCGCCGGCTTGTCCATGAACTCCATCGCCACCGGAATGATGCCGGCGCCGATGATGGCGGCGACCGCTGCGCCGGCCTCGACGCTGGTCGGGAAGCCGAACAGCACGGGGCGCGCGCCTTCCGCCTGGCGCAGGATGCGCACCGTCGCCTCGGTGACGATACCGAGCTGGCCCTCGGAGCCATTGATCAGGCCGAGCAGGTCGTAGCCGGGCGAATCGAGGTGGCTACCTCCAATTTCGACGATGCTGCCGTCCAGCATCACCAGCGTGACGCCGAGGATGTTGTTGGTGGTGACGCCGTATTTCAGGCAATGCGCGCCGCCGGAGTTCATGCCGATATTGCCGCCGATCGAGCAGGCGAGCTGCGAGGACGGGTCGGGCGCGTAGAAGAAGCCGTCGGCCGAGACCGCGCCGCTGACGGCGAGATTGGTGACGCCGGCCTGCACCTTCGCCACCCGGTTGGCATAGTCGATCTCCAGGATGCGGTTCATCTTGGAGACGCCGATCACCACCGCGTCCTCCTGCGGGATCGCGCCGCCGGCGAGCGAGGTGCCGGCGCCGCGCGGCACCACCGGCACGCCCTGTTCGGAGCAATAGCGCAGGACCGCCGCGACCTCCCGCGTGGTCGATGGCAGCACCACGGCGAGCGGCATGCGGCGATAGGCGGTCAGCGCGTCGGTCTCGTAAGGGCGCCGCTCGTCCTCGGAGGTGATCAGCGCATCCGGCGCGACCAGCGGCCTGAGGCCGGCGAGGATGGCGTCGCGGCGGGCGAGGATGCCGGCATCGGGCGCCGGAAACGCGATCGCACTCATGAAACTCGGTCCTCCATGCCTTGCCAGCGCCCATCCCGAAGAGCGGCCGAGGGCCGCGTCTCGCAGGATAGGGCCGGGCGCCTCGGCGCGACTCTAGAATACTTCCACAGGGGACGCAGCGCGAGTAACGTGCATGATTGTTTCCAAAACAGAAAAGGTGGGGACGGATGGATCGGTTCGGCGACCTCGACGTCTTCGCCCATGTCGTCACGGCCAGGAGCATGTCCGCCGCCGCGCGCGAGCTCAATCTCTCGCCGGCCGTTATCTCCAAGCGCATCCGGCGCCTGGAGGACCGTCTCGGCGTGCGCCTGCTCCAGCGCACCACCCGCCAGCTTTCGCTGACGGAGGCCGGCCAGGGCTTCTATGAGCGCGTCGTCTCGATCCTCGGCTCGATCGAAGAGGCGGAGGCCTGGGTCGCCAGCGGTGCGGGGCAGGCTCGCGGCACCCTGCGCGTCTCGGCGCCGACCTCGTTCGGGCGGATGCATGTCGCGCCGCATCTCAAGCCCTTCCTCGATCGCAATCCGGCGGTGAATGTCGAGCTGATTCTCAGCGACGCCTTCGTCGACATCGTCGCTGATGGCTTCGACGTCGCGATCCGGATCGCCGACCTGCGCGATTCCAGCCTGGTGGCGAAGCGGCTGGCGCCGAACCACCGCGTGCTCTGCGCGACGCCGGGCTATCTCTCCGCCCGTGGCGTCCCCGAGACGATCGAAGACCTCGCGCGCCACACCCTCATCGCCCACAATGCCGACCAATGGCGTCTCGACGGACCGGAAGGCCAAGTGACGGTCAAGATCAACGGCCAGCTGCGGACCAATTCCAGCGAAGTCGTACGTGAGGCGCTGCTGGCCGGCGTCGGCATCGCCCTGCGCTCGACCTGGGATGTCGGGCCGGAGCTGAAATCGGGCGCTCTGGCGCGGGTGCTGCCGGACTATTCGGTCGGCAAGCGCGTTGCGGTCTACGCGGTCTATCCGAGCCGCCGGCACATGGAGCACAAGGTACGCGCCTTCGTCGACTATCTCGCCGAGCTCTACGGGGCGACGCCATATTGGGATGAGGGGTTGGCGCTTTAGCCGCCTGCGCCTAGCCGGATTGCGCTGCCGTGCTTGCCCCTGACGGCTCAGCGGGCTAACCCGCTCGAACATCAATAGGCATTTACCTACAGAGCTCCTCTGCCATGTCCGCCGACAAGTCCGCCCCTGCCAAGCTGAAGGCCCGCCAGCCGCGCGGTTTCGTCGATCGCGGTCCGGCCGATGTCGCCGCCACCGAGCGCATGCTCGCCGTGATCCGCGAGAGCTTCTCGCTCTACGGCTTCGACCCGGTCGAGACGCCCTTCGTCGAATACACCGATGCGCTCGGCAAGTTCCTGCCGGACCAGGACCGGCCGAACGAGGGCGTCTTCTCCTTCCAGGACGATGACGAGCAGTGGCTGTCGCTGCGCTATGACCTGACGGCGCCGCTCGCCCGCTATGTCGCCGAGAATTTCGACGCGCTGCCAAAACCCTATCGCAGCTATCGCGCCGGCTATGTCTTCCGCAACGAGAAGCCGGGCCCGGGGCGCTTCCGCCAGTTCATGCAGTTCGACGCCGATATCGTCGGGAGCGGCACAGTCGCCGGCGATGCCGAGATCTGCATGCTCGCCGCCGACACGATGGAGAAGCTCGGCATCAAGCGCGGCGACTATGTCGTCAAGGTCAATAACCGCAAGGTGCTCGACGGGGTGATGGAGGCGATCGGCCTCGGCGGCGAGGAGAATGCCGGCCGCCGGCTGACCGTGCTGCGGGCGATCGACAAGCTCGACAAGTTCGGGCCGGAAGGCGTGCGCCTGCTGCTCGGCGAAGGCCGCAAGGACGAGAGCGGAGATTTCACGAAGGGCGCGGGGCTGAATGACGAGCAAGCCAGCCGTATCCTTCTTTTGACAGGGCAAGTTGCCTTTCGCGAGAGCACACCGGATTTGCGGGAGGCGTCCAAACGTAGAGGGGAATCGGCACCGGCGGGTGACCCGCCGGGTGAAGAGACATGGCCTTCGGATGACATGACTCTTTCCTTCGCGCGCGACGCTGTTGCCGGTTCAGCGAGAGGGATGGAGGGGGTCGAAGAACTGGCGCAAATCGCGCAGCTTCTTCGCGCTTCCGACTATGGGCCGGGCCGCATCCGCATCGACCCCTCCGTCGTCCGCGGCCTCGAATACTATACAGGTCCGGTTTACGAGGTGGAGCTGACCTTCCCGGTCACCAATGAGGACGGGCAGGTCGTGCGCTTCGGCTCGGTCGCCGGCGGCGGGCGCTATGACGGCCTCGTCGGCCGCTTCCGGCCCGAGCCCGTGCCAGCGACCGGTTTCTCGATCGGCGTCTCCCGGCTCTATTCGGCGCTGAAGGCGGTGAAGTCGCCGATCGTCGACCAGAAGAACGAACTGCCGCTCGTCGTGGTCACCGCGATGGACAACAAGTCACCGGAGTTCATGCCGGCCTACCAGGCTTTCGTCGCGCAGCTGCGCCAGGCCAAGGATGGCGAGGGCAGGGCGCTTTGCCGCGCCGACCTCTATCTCGGCTCGTCCGGCTTCAACGCCCAGATGAAATATGCCGACCGGCGCGGCGCCGCCTGCGCAGTCATTCAAGGCTCCTCGGAGCGCGAGGCCGGCACCGTGGTGATCAAGGACCTGATCCTCGGCGCGGAACTCGCCGCGGCGGGCCGCGACGTGAAGGACTCGGCCGAGCACAAGGAGCGGCAGGCGCAGGCGCAGTTCTCCGTGCCGGTGGGCGAGCTGGTCGAGGGGGTGAAGCGGGTCCTGGGGCGGTACGCCTGATTCCCGTTCACCCAATTCCCTAAAAACCGTCGAAAATCGCCGGCGTCCCTGCTAGGACGGCGCCGCAACAGGGTTTTTGTAAAGTGCCGGCCATGCGCTCAAAGCTCGAGACCGTGATCGCGCCGTTCGAGCGCGAGGGCTTTTCGCGCGCCGAGCCGGCGATCCTGCAGCCCGTCGAGCCCTTCCTCGATCTTTCCGGCGAGGATATCCGCCGCCGCATCTTCCTGACGCAGGACGATGACGGGCGCGAATGGTGCCTGCGGCCCGAGTACACCATCCCGGTGGCGCTGGCGCATATCGCCGCCCATGCCGGCGAGCCGGCCTCCTACGCCTATGCCGGACCGGTCTTCCGCATGCGCGGCGCCAACGAGCCGAGCGAATTCGCCCAGGCCGGCCTCGAATCCTTCGGCCGCACCGATTTCGCTGCCGCCGATGCCGAGATCATGGCGCTGACCGTCGAATCCGCTGCGGCGCTCGGCCTGAGCCGGCCGCGCCTGCTGATGGGCGATGTCGCGCTGCTCACGGCGCTGCTCGACAGTCTCGGTGTGCCGCAGGCGGCCCGTCGTCGGCTGATGCGCGCCGTCGCGCAGGGCAAGGGCGCCGATGCCGTCGCCGCGCTCGAGCCGCCTACCAATGAAGTCGAGCACGCTCATGCCGGCCTGCTCAAGGCGCTGGAAGGCCAGGACCCCAAGGCGGCGCGCGCCTTCGTCGAGGACGTGCTCTCGATCGCCGGCATCTCGACCGTCGGCGGCCGTTCGGCCGGCGACATTGCCGAGCGCTTCCTGGCGCGGGCGGCCGAGCGTGACAATCCGGTCAATGGCGAGGCGAGCGGCGTGATCGCGCATGCGCTGGCGATCGGCGGCGATCCCGACGGCGCCTCCGCGGCCCTGCGCAAGCTCGCCGGCGAGGCCGGGCTCGACCTGTCCGCCGCGCTCGACGCCTTCGACGAACGCACCGGCTTCCTTGCTGCGCGCGGCGTCGATGTCGCCAGCATCTCGTTCTCGGCCGGCTTTGCCCGCAATCTCGACTACTACACCGGCTTCATCTTCGAATTGCACGACCCGGCCCGGCCGGACCTGAAGCCGATCGCCGGCGGCGGCCGCTATGACGGCGTGCTCCAGCGTCTCGGTGCGCCTGCGCCGGTGCCGGCCGTCGGCGCCTCGCTCTGGCTCGACCGTCTCGCGGGAGGCAAGGCATGAGCGAGACCATGACGAACGACGCGCCTCTGGTTCTCGCGGTTCCCTCGAAAGGGCGACTGCAGGAGAACGCCACCGCCTTCTTTGGCCGCGCCGGCCTTTCTTTCGTGCAGGCGCGCGGCCAGCGCGAATATCGCGGCCAGATCGCCGGGCTCGGCGGGGCCGAGGTCGCCTATCTCTCGGCCTCCGAGATTGTGGCTCAGCTCTCCTCCGGTGCCGCCCATCTCGGCATCACCGGCGAGGACCTGGTGCGCGAGCAGGTCGCCGATGCCGATGCCAGCATGGTGCTGCTCGCGCCGCTCGGCTTCGGCCAGGCCAATGTCGTCGTCGCCGTGCCGCAGGCCTGGATCGATGTGCGCACCATGGCGGACCTCGACGACGTCGCTGCGACCATGCGTGCCCGCACCGGCCGCAAGCTGCGCGTCGCCACCAAATATGTGAACCTCACGCGCCGCTTCTTCGCCAATCATGGCCTCGCCGATTACCGTATCGTCGAGAGCCTGGGCGCGACCGAGGGCGCTCCGGCCGCAGGCACCGCCGAGATCGTCGTCGATATCACCACCACCGGCGCGACGCTGACGGCGAATGCGCTGAAGGTGCTGGACGACGGCGTGATCCTGGCTTCGGAGGCCAATCTCGTCGCCTCCGTGCGTGCGCCCTGGGGCAAGCAGGCGCGGGACGCTGCCGGCGCCATCCTGTCGCGCATCGCGGCGGAGGAGGAGGCGCGGTCGCTGCGCGAGGTCCGTGCGGTCCTCAACGCCGTCTCGCCGCAGCGGCTCGGCGAGATCGCGCACCGGCTCGGCGCGCGCCTGCCCTTCGGCACGGCCGGCGGCGACGGCGTCGTCACCTTGCACTGCCCGCGCAAGGCCGTGTTCCCGCTGGTCGAGGAATTGAGCAGGGCCGGCGCCGACGACATCACCGTACGGGCGCTCGACTATGTCTTCCGCCGCTCCAATCCGCTGATCGAGCGGCTGCTGGCGCGGATCTGACGCGCCGGATTCCCGACGCAATGTCCGGGTAATTTACCCGGGCGAGGCGATTTCAGTGCAAGTCGTACCAAAAGCGGTGCGATCGAGGCTTGCGCTCGCCACCGCGATCGGTGCAGTGGAAAGTATCGGGTTCTCCTACGAGCCGTCGCGCTCTTTCCAATCGGGGTCTGGACCAGTTGAATACGCAGTCGCGCCTCGGCCTCCTGGCCGCCCTCGCTCTCTCCCTGTCGCCGATGCTGGTGACCGATGCGCTCGCCCAGCGTCGTCAGCAGATGCCGTCTCGTAGTGAGCAGCCGGGAGGGGAAGCTCCGCCGCCGAAGCAGGAGAAGAACTTCCCGCTCGACGCGTCCTGGACGGCGGTCCAGATGAACGGCAAGCCGATCAACGGTTTCCGGGCGACGCTGAAGGTCGACTCCAATCTGCGCGGCACCGGCTTTGCCGGCTGCAACACCTTCTCGGCCTCGGCCTATCCGCTGCGGCAGCAGGCCTTCGCCGTCGGCCCGATCGCGGTGACCAAGATGGCCTGCGACAAGAGCGCGGCGGATTTCGAGCGCAGCTATCTGATGGCACTGCGCACCGCCAGACAATGGGACATGGCCGAGGGCCGCCTCGTCATCAAGACGGGCGCCGGCGAAATCCGCTTCGACCGCGGTATCTGACGGGCGCCTGTTTGTTCTCCCTCTGCGGGAGCAGATGGCCCGAAGGGCCGGATGAGGGGTCGCTCAGGTCTCGATGGTCTGGCGTTCGGCCGAGCGACGCTTGCGACCAGCGTCGCGAGACCCCTCACCCTAACCCTCTCCCGCAAGGGGAGAGGGGACCAGTGGCGCTCAGCCCGTTTCCGCCATGGCCTTCGCCTTCGGGCTGAAGGTGCCATCCGCATTCTTCTCCATCGCGATCAGCTGGTCGTGCATGTCCCGCAGTGTCGAGCGATGGCCGATCGAGACGATGCTGGTTTGCGGCAGCTCGTGCCGGATTACCGCGTAGATCTCGCCTTCCAGTTTCTCGTCGAGCGAGGCTGTCGCCTCGTCGAGGAAGAGCCAGTCCGGCTTGGTCAGCAGGGCGCGAGCCACGGCGAGCCGCTGCTGCTCGCCACCGGAAAGGCGTTGGCCCCAGAGATCGACCTCGTCGAGCCGGTCGGCGAGATGGCCGAGCTTGACCTTCTCCATCGCCGCATGGATGTCGGCATCGCTGAAGGCGTCCGGTTCGGACGGATAGGCGAGCGCGGCGCGTAGCGAGCCCTGCGGCAGATAGGGGCGCTGCGGCAGCACCAGCATGCGCTGCCCTTCCGGCGTCGCGACCTTGCCTTCGCCGAACGGCCAGATTCCGGCAAGCGCCCGGAACAGGGTCGACTTGCCTGAGCCCGAGGGGCCCATGACCAGTGTCGAATGCCCGGCAGGCAGCGTCAGGTTGGAGGCCTGCACGATCGGCTGCCCGTTCGGCAGGTTGAGCGCGAGCGTCTCGATCGTCGCGTCCTTCACCGGCTTCTCGACGATTTCGATCGCCGCGCCTTCACCGCCGGCGCCCTGGGCTTCCGCCTTGACGATCGCTTGTTCGAAGGTGGTGAGGCGGTTGATCGAGGCGAGATAGGAGGCGATCGACTGGTAGCTGTTGATGAAGAACGACATCGCCGTCTCGACCCGGCCGAAGGCCGAGGCGACCTGCGTCAGCACGCCGAAGGCGATCTGGCCGCCGAAATAGTAGGGCGCGAGCAAGACGTAAGGGATGACGACGTTGGCCTGGTTGTAGGACAGGGTGAAGGTCGTCAGTTTCAGCTTGCGCCAGAGCAGCCGGTAGAAGTTCTCGACGATGCCGCCGAAGGTCTCGCCGAGATGGCGTCGCTCCGCAGTCTCGCCGCGCATCAACGCGATCTGCTCGGAGTATTCGCGCAGGCGGGCGAGGGCGAAGCGGAAATTCGCCTCGCGCCGCTCTTGCTCGAACTCCAGCGAGATCAGCGGCTTGCCGATCAGATGGGTGACCCATGTTGCGATCGCGGCATAGATCAGCGTCGCCCAGAAGATGAAGCCGGGGATGACGATGTCGGTCCCGGGCACCGTGATGGCCACGGGAATGGACCACAGCACGATCGAGAATGACACCAGTGTCGAAACCTGGGTGATCAGCGTCAGCGAGAAGCTGTAGGTCTGGTTCAGGAAGGAGCGGGTATCTTCCGAGATGCGCTGGTCGGGGTTGTCGGCCGTGCCGGCGAGCGAGATGCGGTAATGATTGCCGTTGCCGAGCCAGCGCTTGTTGTATTCGGCCGCCATCCATTCGCGCCAGCGGATCAGCAGCACCGACTGCGCGACAGTCTCGATCAGATAGCTGATCACCGAGATCGCCGCCCAGACGCAGAAGACGTTGACGAGCTGCTCCCAGAAGACCGGCGCGTTCTTCTCCTGCAGGGCGTTGTTGAAATCGCGGTAGAAGAAGTTGATGCGCAGGGAGATGCCGACCTGCGCCTGGTTGAGCACGATCAGGAAGACGACGAGCGCGACCGCGAAGGTGCCGAGCCGCATGCGATAGCGGCCGAGCGGCCCGAGATTGGCGATCTGCGGCTCGGAGGATTCGAAATAGGGCGAGGCGATGCGGGCGATGCGTTGCACCACCGGCACGAAGGACACCAGATAGATCAGGATGCCGAAGACGGCGACCGTCGTAGCGAGGCTGGCCGGCGGCGCGATGGCCTGCCAGGCGGCGGGCCAGAGCCCGATTTTGGCCATTAGCGTCCCGGCGCCGAAGAGGACGTACTCCGTGCCGAAAATGCCCGAGAATATCTTTAAGAAGAACGGGATCGTCGTCGCGCGGAAGGTGGCGAATGCGAGCAGAAACCCGAGGATAGCGATTGGGACCGTACCGCCATTAAGAATCGCCAGCAGTAGGCCAATGACACCTGGTGATGTTGAGCTGCTACTACCTGCCTGTAAGCCGACCACGAGCGCGATCGCGGCAAGCGCGGCGATGGCGAAACTCAACAGGCGCATGGCATCGTCCTTGTCGGGGAATCAGCGCGAGAGACGCGCTGCGTAGGAGAGAGCGTTGTAGATCAGCCCTGCGCACAAAAAAGGCCCGGCTCAAGGCCGGGCCACGCTTTTTCAGCGTTTTGTGATGGGCCTTACTCCCGGTCGACCGAATAGGCACCCGCGCCGGCCGCGAACAGCACGAGGAAGCCGCCGGCAACCGAGAGATTCTTCATGAACAGGAGCTGCTGCATCGGTTGCGCCCAGTTCATGTGGAACAGCACCGAGGCAGCGATGGTGAAGGCACACAGGACCAGCGCGACGAGCCGGGTCTTGTAGCCGACGACGATCATCAGGCCGCCGAGCAGTTCGACGATGATGACAACAGGCAGCAGGATCCCCGGCACGCCGGCCGAGGCCATGTAGCCTTGCGTGCCGGCATAGCCGGTAATCTTGGACCAGCCGGCGAGCACGAACATCAGGGCGAGCAGGATGCGGCCGACCAGCTTGGCGGCATCGCCCAAAGCAGGGTTGTTCATGAAAGGACCCTCGAGAGCATGGGCGCGGCAGGATGCCGCACCATCAGCGATCTAGGGCTTACAACCAAAGTCGACGCAAGCGTGTCGCCGCAGATGCCTGTGCAAAGCGCGCCGGCAAACGAAAAGGCCCAGCTTGCGCCGGGCCTTCCGTATCGATCGAGCTGGAGAGCTCGGACTTCTTTATCAGAAGTCCATGCCGCCCATGCCGCCGCCGCCCATCGGGGGCATCGGGGCGTCCTTCTTCGGCGTCTCGGCGATCATCGCCTCGGTGGTGATCAGCAGGCCGGCGATCGAAGCCGCATCCTGGATCGCCGTGCGCACGACCTTGGTCGGGTCGATGATGCCGGCCTTGACCAGGTCGCCGTACTCGCCGCTCTGGGCGTTGTAGCCCCAGGCGTAGTCCTTCGACTCCAGCAGCTTGCCGATCACGACCGCGCCGTCATCGCCGGCGTTGTCGACGATCTGGCGGGCCGGGGCGGCGATCGCCTTGCGGACGATCTCGACGCCGGTCTTCTGGTCGTCGTTCTGGGTCTTGATCGACTTGACCGAGTTCAGGGCGCGCAGCAGGGCGACGCCGCCGCCCGGCAGGATGCCTTCTTCCACCGCAGCGCGGGTGGCGTTCAGGGCATCGTCAACGCGATCCTTCTTCTCCTTGACCTCGACCTCGGTCGCGCCGCCGACGCGGATGACCGCGACGCCGCCGGCGAGCTTGGCCAGACGCTCCTGGAGCTTCTCGCGGTCGTAGTCCGAGGTGGTCTCCTCGATCTGCGCCTTGATCTGCGCGACGCGGCCCTCGATGTCCTTCTTCTTGCCGGCGCCGTCGATGATCGTGGTGTTCTCCTTCTCGATGCGCACCTTCTTGGCGCGGCCGAGCATGTTGAGCGTCACGGTCTCGAGCTTGATGCCGAGGTCTTCCGAGATCATCTGGCCGGCGGTCAGGATCGAGATGTCCTCGAGCATGGCCTTGCGGCGGTCACCGAAGCCCGGAGCCTTGACGGCCGCGACCTTCAGGCCGCCACGGAGCTTGTTGACGACGAGCGTGGCGAGAGCCTCGCCCTCGACGTCCTCGGCGATGATCAGGAGCGGCTTGCCGGTCTGGACGACGGCCTCGAGGATCGGCAGCATCGCCTGGAGCGACGACAGCTTCTTCTCGAAGATGAGGATGTAGGGGTCCTCGAGCTCGGCGACCATCTTCTCGGCGTTGGTGATGAAGTAGGGCGAGAGATAGCCACGGTCGAACTGCATGCCCTCGACGACGTCGAGCTCGGTGTCGGCGGTCTTGGCTTCCTCGACGGTGATGACACCCTCGTTGCCGACCTTCTGCATGGCGGTCGAGATCATCTTGCCGACCGACTCGTCGCCGTTCGCCGAGATGGTGCCGACCTGAGCGACTTCCGCGTTCGAGGTGACCTTCTTGGAGTTCTTCTTGAGGTCGGCGACGATGGCCTCGACAGCGAGGTCGATGCCGCGCTTCAGGTCCATCGGGTTCATGCCGGCCGCAACCGACTTGGCGCCTTCACGGACGATCGCCTGGGCGAGCACGGTGGCGGTGGTGGTGCCGTCGCCGGCATGGTCGTTCTGGCGCGAAGCGACTTCGCGGACCATCTGAGCGCCCATGTTCTCGAACTTGTCGGCGAGCTCGATCTCCTTGGCGACGGTGACGCCGTCCTTGGTGATGCGCGGGGCGCCGAACGACTTCTCGATCACGACGTTGCGGCCCTTCGGACCCAGCGTGACCTTCACGGCATTGGCGAGGATGTCCACGCCGCGCAGCATCTTGTCGCGGGCGTCGGTGGAAAAGCGAACTTCTTTGGCAGCCATGAGACTACTCCTGATTGAACTCTACGGACGGGTGGGCGCCTGGCTGCTCAGCCGACGATGCCCATGATGTCGGATTCCTTCATGATCAGGAGATCCTGGCCGTCGATCTTGACCTCGGTGCCGCTCCACTTGCCGAAGAGGACGCGATCGCCCTTCTTGACATCGAGCGCAACCAGCTTGCCGGCGTCGTCGCGGGCGCCGGCGCCAACGGCGACGACCTCGCCCTCCTGGGGCTTTTCCTTGGCGGTGTCGGGGATGATGATGCCACCCTTGGTCTTCTCTTCGCCATCAAGGCGACGGACCACAACGCGGTCATGCAGCGGACGGAACTTCATGGTTCTGTCTTCCTCTCGGTCTTATTCTGGACGGGCTCGCAGGCGGCCCGTGAATGGGGTCTGTTAGCAGTCTCAGCAAGTGAGTGCTAACGGACGTCGCGGAGATAGGCGCGGGGTCTGCAGGAGTCAAGGAATCCGCTGCGCAAAAGGTGAATGCGACCACCGGCCGCCGATCTGCGCTGCTGCGACGGCACGTTAAACCGGTTATCGTGGCGAGATGACGACGCCCGTGCCCGATCTCCAGCTCGACGATATCGCCCGTTCCTGCGTGGTGCTGCATGTGCGCATGACCGCACGGGCCGTGACCCGCGCCTATGACGAGGCGATGCGGCCGAGCGGCCTGAAGATCACCCAGTTTGTGCTTCTCTCGGCGCTCTCGACCGGTGCCTGGCGCTCGGTCACCGAGCTCGCCGACCGCTTCGCGCTGGAGCGGACCTCGCTGACGCGCAACCTGCAACTGCTTGCCGCTGAGAAGCTGATCGAGCCGGTCGACTGCAAGGGCAGGGCGCTGACCTATGCCGTCACCGACAAGGGCCGCGCCGCGATCGAGGCGGCGATCCCCTATTGGCGCGCGGCACAGGACCGGATCGAGGGCGGGCTCGGCCAGGAGCGCTGGAGCCAGACGCGCGACAATCTCCGGACGATCAGACGGGCGGCGAGGGAAGTCGGCTGACCCTGCATCGGCCGGGTTGACCGCTATCCAATTCCATCTCTATCGTGCATCTACACGATAGAGATGGAGCTCTGTGATGTCCCGTGAGGTCGGTGTCGTCAGCCGTGATGTCCTGCTGGCGGAGGACGGCGCATCCTTCCTGCGCGGGATCGTCGAGGGACGCCATCCCGGCCCGCCCTTCGCCGATGCCATGGATTTCGATATCGCCGAGGTCGAGGAGGGCCGGGTGGTCTTCGTCGGCACGCCCTCGCCGCGCTTCTTCAATCCGCTCGGGACGATCCATGGCGGCTGGACCGCGACGATCCTCGATTCCGCCATGGCCTGCGCCGTGCATTCGACGCTGCGGGTCGGCGAGGGCTACACCACGCTGGAGATGAAGCTGAACTATGTCCGCCCGGTCATGCCCGCCAGCGGCCCGGTGCATTGCGAGGGCAGGCTGATTCATCGCGGCGGTTCGGTCGCGACCAGCGAGGGCAAGCTGATCGACGCAGCAGGCAAGCTGTTGGCGCACGGGACGGAGACCTGCATGATCTTCGGCGCGAAGGTGGGGGCGGGGCGCTGATCGGGGCGCCGCACCTGCTGGGGGCAGGAGCGGCTCGTGACATTTGCGCCATTTTCCGACGCGGCCGTCGAAGCGAGGTTTCGCGCGCTGCCGGGGCCACTTCGGCTCTCCCTGCTGCGACTGCGGCAGATGATCCTCGATGTCGCCGCCGGAAGTCCGGAAATTGGGCCGCTCACGGAGACGCTGAAATGGGGCGAGCCTGCCTGGCTGCCCAGGCGGCCGAGGACCGGGACGACCGTGCGGGCTGGCGCGCTGAAAGGCTCGTCGACGCATTACGCGCTCTATGTCCACTGCCAGACCAGCCTGGTCGAGACGTATCGGCGCCATTACTCCGGGCAGTTCAGCTATGACGGCAACAGGGCGCTGATCTTCGCGGTCGGGACGGAGCCGCCGGCCGAGCCGCTGGCGCATTGCATCGCACTCGCGCTGACCTATCACCGCTGGGCAAAGCGCTGACGGGGCCGCTCAGGCGCTCGATACTCGCTCGGATTCAATCCCATCACACGCTTGAAGCGCCGGTTGAAGGTCGAGAGGTCGCCGAAACCGCAATCGAAGGCGATGCCGGCGACGGACAGGTCGGTCCGACGTAGCAGCAGCGCCGCGCGGTGCAGGCGGGTGCGCAGCACATATTGATGTGGTGTCATCCCGACCAGCGCCCGGAAGGTGCGCAGGAAATGATACGGGCTCATCGCCGCGTGCCGGGCGAGTTCATCGATCGAGAGAGCGTCTTCGCAATGCGTCTCGATATGGCGTAGCGCCCGTGTGATCCGGTGCTGGTCACGGGTGCTTGGCGTCGCGCTCCCCGGCTTTGCGCCCGAAAGCACGCTCGTTACGGCGCCGGCGAGGCGCAGTGCGGTTTCCTCCAGCCTTTCGGGCTCGTCCGCGGCGATCTCCGCTTCGGCGATAACACCCGCGAGCAGCGCGAGGGCAGGTAGATGCGCCTGTGCGAAACTGATCTGGCGGGCGCCCGGCACGGCCGTTACGACGCCTTCGAGCCAGGCCGGCTCGAACTGGAAGGCGAGGCAGCGGTCGCCGGCTGCATGCTCATGGCCGCATTCGAAGCAGGCGCCGCGATTGCCGAGCAGCAGCGAGCCCGGCGCCAGCACCGCGCTGCCCTGTTTCGAGCGATAGCGGAACGAGCCGCTGCGGACGATGGCGATGCAGTGCTGCGGGTGCGCTTCCTCGAAGGCGCGATCGTCCGGGCCCGCGGTGCAGACGATGTCTGTGACTCGCCAGCCGGGGCCTGACGCCAGGATATGGGCGGTCGCGGTCATGTTCTGAGTTTAGCAGTTTTTCCCAAGCGCGGCCCGAAGCTCCGGGTCTAGCTGGGTGCAACTTGATCCAGACGGAGCCCGATCATGACAGCAGCGCCATCAAGGCTGGCCGATGTCCTCATCGCTGCCGGGCCGGCGCCTGAATACGCCGACAAGATGACCCTCTACGGACAGTTCGTCGGCGCTTGGACCATGGATGCGGTGATGCACACCGACGACGGCCAGCGCCATGAGGCCAAAGGCGAGATCCATTTCGGCTGGGTCCTCGGCGGCCGCGCCGTACAGGATGTCTGGTCGCTGCCGGGCTTCTTCCACGGCACGACGCTACGCATCTACGACCCCGGCCAGGGCGCCTGGCACATCCTCTGGAGCGATCCGCTCAAGCAGTACTACACGCACCAGCTTGGCCGGGCCGAAGGCAAGGACATCGTCCAGCACGGCAAGCTCGATGACGGCACCGCGATCCGCTGGCGCTTCACCGAGATCACGCCGGATTCATTCCACTGGATCGGCGACCGCTCGCGTGACGATGGCGCGAGCTGGCAGGTTCAGGCCGATTTCTGTGCCAAGCGCATCAAAGCCTGATGACAAGGAGGACCATCATGTTCGACCACATTTCCATCGGCGTTCGCGACATCGCCCGCAGCAAGCGCTTCTACGACGGTGCGCTCGGTGCGCTCGGCTATGACTGTCTGAGCAGCGATGAAAGCTCGCTCGGCTACGGCAAAGGGAGCGTCGGCCTGTGGATCGGCGCAGTCTCGGCGCCGGTGCCGCCGGACCGCGATTCCAACCTGCATTTCTGTTTCGTCGCACCGACACGCCAGAGCGTAGATTCCTTCCATGAGGCTGCGCTCGCAGCAGGTGGCAGCGACAACGGCAAGCCGGGCCTGCGCGACTCCTATGGCCCCGACTACTACGCCGCCTTCATCGTCGATCCCGACGGCTATCGGCTGGAGGCCTATTGCAGCAAGCCGGCCTGAGGCCGTTGCGGCAGCGTCAATGTTCGGGCGGCAGGTCGTGCGCCGCCCATTCGCTGCGCGGGATCGCCTCGCCGACGCGGAACTGGAAGCCGGCGACCTTGCCGTTCGCCGCCATCTCGCAGCGGAAGCGCAGGCCATACCATTGCTTGCGGCTGCGGAAGGCGGCGCCTTCCGCTTCGAGAGCGGTCTTCGTCAGCTTGGTGCTGGCCATGGCGAAGGCGACGACGCGGTCCGGCTCGAACTCCGCCTTCCAGGCATGGATCTGGCTCATCGCCTCGAGATTGCAGAGCTGCTCGATGCGCTCGCTCGCCTCGAGCGTCTTCAGCGCCTCACGCGCTCCACGGCTGCGCGGATTGGCCAGTACGCTGTCGGAATGCAGTGTCCGGGCGGTGATCATCGCTGGCGGTTCGGCCGGCGGTGGAACGGGCGGGGTGGCGGGCTTCTCCGGCTGTGCGGTGGCGGGGGGCGGTTGTAGAGGTGACGCGATCTCGGCTGCCGGCGGAGGAGCGGGCGCCTGGACAGGCGCGGGCGGCGTCGGCGTCAGCGCTTCCGGAGCGATCAGCTCGACCTCGATACTCGTCTCGGCCGGCGGCGTGAAGCTGCTGAGTGTCCGGATGGCGAGCAGGAGGCCGAACAGAAGATGGAAGCAGAGCGCGGCGGGAAGGCCGGGTTCGCGCAGGACGCGAGCAACGGTGCCGGCGCGCTGCATGCAGGGGTCAATCGCGGTCGGAGCGGAAGGCAAGCATGACGGGCGGTCTCTCCCCTCGCATTGCCCCGTGCAGAAGCCGACCAAGTCGGCGAATTTGCGGCGAAGATCAGCGTCGGCTGACAGCGAAGGCGCCGGCGACGATCAGGGCAGCGCCGGCATAGGTGGTCCAGAGCGGCATTTCGCCGAAGACGAACCAGCCGAGCAGGCTCGCCCACACCAGCGCCGTGTACTCGATCGGCGCCAGCCGCGAGGCGGGCGCGCGGGCGAAGGCCGAGGTCAGCGACAGATGCCCGGCAACGCCGAGCGCGCCGCCGCAGAGATAGGTGAGCAGGTCGCCCGTGCTCATCGGCTGGAAGACATAATAGGCCGGCCAGGCCAGGCAGAGCGCCGGCCCGGCATTCTGGAACAGCACGATGATCGCCGGATGCTCCTTCACCGCGATCGTGCGCAGCAGGATCAGGTTGAAGGCATAGGAGATCGCCGAGACCAGCGCTGCGGCGACGCCGAGCTCGGCGCCGGTGACACCGCCCTGCAGGCGCGGCCAGACCATCACCAGCATGCCGGCGAGGCCGAAGCCAAGCGCCTGCAGGATGCGCCCGTCGAGCCGTTCCTTCAGGATCAGCGCCCCGAGCAGGGCGACGAAGACCGGGGCCAGGAAGGAGAGCGTCAGCGCCTCCGCCAGCGGCAGCACCGAGATCGAATAGAAGAAGCTTCCGGCGGTGACGATGACCAGCGGGATGCGGGCGCTGTTGCCGATCAGGCTCGTCCGCGTCGGTCGCTTCGGCCGCAGGACAGCGACGACGATGATCGCGCAGACGGCGCCCGCTGCGAAGCGCATGAACAGCGCCAGCAGGAACGGGTGTTGCTGCATCTGCGCCTTGATCACCGCGTCCATCGCGGTGAGCAGGGCAATGCCGAGAACCGCCCGCAGCGCAGTGTTGAGGTTCATGGTTGTGCCGGGACGAGCGGCTTGCGGAAATGGTATTCCCAGGTCGAGGAGACGTCGGCGAGATAGCGCTCGCCCGGCCAGCGCACGAAGCCGAGCTTCTCGTAGAAGCGGTGGCCGCGGGCGAACTTGCTGTCCGACCACAGCATCATCTCGCCATAGCCGCCGGCCTCAGCGAAAGCGAGCGTGCGGGCGAACAGCGCCTGCGCCAGCCCGCTGCCGCGCTGGCTCGGATCGGCATAGACCTTGAACAGCTCGACGGCATTCTGGTCCGGCACCGGCACGACGGCGATCGAGCCGGCGATCCGTCCGTCCGGCCCATCCGCGACCCAGAGCCTGCCGCCTTTTTGCGCATAGTGGCTGGCGGGGTGGCGCAGCTCCGGGAATTCCGACCAGTCGAAGAAGCAGTTCGGATATTCGGCGAAGGTCGCGGCGATCAGGGTGGCGAGCGGCTCCGAATCGGCGTCGGTGGCGTCGCGAAGGGCGGGCAGGGCGGTCATGATCGATCGCTTAGGGCCAATCCGGCCTGCTGCAAAGATGGGCGGCTCGCGCTCCTGCCATGCCGTTACCGCAGCAATGCGAGGGCCGCGTCGGATGTCAGCTTCAGCGCGGCCGCGGCAAGCAGCAGATAGCAGGCGAAGAACAGCCGCTTCTGGTCGAGCCGCTCATGCAGCCAGCGCCCGATCCAGACGCCGATCGGCGCGGCCGGCAGCAGTGCGAGCGCAGCCCAGAGCACCTGTGGCTGCTTCAGGCCGAGCGCGAGATAGGGCGGCAGCTTCAAGAGGTTGCCGAGCATGAAGAAGGCGATGGTCGTGCCGACGAAGGCGGTCTTGGAGAGACCGCGCGCCAAGAGGTACATCGCGACCGGCGGCCCGCCCGCGTGGGCGACGAAGGTGGTGAAGCCCGAGGCCGTGCCGGCCAGCAAGGCCAAGGACGGCGAGACCGGAAGCTGGCCGGCGGGCGCGGTCCGGCCGCGCAGGAACCAGTGCGCGGTGAAGGCGAGGGTGATGACGCCGATGATCAGCGTGACGATGCGCGCATCGACGATCAGGAACACGGCATAGCCGATCGCGATGCCGGCGATCAGGCCGGGGATCAGCCAGGCGAGGTCCGGCTTCGACCAGGTCGAGGCGCCGAAGCTGCCGATGGCGAAGAGGTCCATCGCGGCGATCAGCACCGCCACCATGATCGCGCCCTGCAGGGGATCGACGACCAGCGCCAGTAGCGGCACGCCGAGGATGGCGAGCCCGCCGCCGAAGGCGCCCTTGCCGATGCCCATCAGCAGGGTGGTGGTCCAGCCGACGAGATAGAACATCGGATCGCCCGGCATCGGCTCAGCCTGTCTTGATGCTGCAGGGCGGCACGCCACCAGTTTCCGCTTGGACAGGCGCGGTTTGGCGGTTAGGCGGAATCAGCGCAGCCATGCGCGGCCGGTGCTGAGTCGGCTTGCCCCTTCGCGATGGCGTCATGACCGTACTCCTGCCCTTCGTGATCAATGCCGGGCTGAACTTCGTCCTCGGGCTGCTCATCGCCTATTTCCTCGGGCCCGCTGAATTCGGCCGCTACGCCATCGGCGCGGCGATGCTCGTGCTGCTCAACACCGCGCTGCTCGACTGGATCAGGCTCTCGGCAGTCCGTTTCTACTCGCAGAAGAGCCGGGAGGAACAGCCGCAGATCAGGGCGACCCTCGATGTGCTGAGCGCCGGGATCACGCTCGCTTTGTGCGGCCTCCTGGTCGCGGCGGTCGTCGCCGGCGTCGATTTCGGCCTGCCGGTCATGCTCGTCGCCGGCTCGGTGCTGGGCGGCATCTGCGCTGGCCTGTTCGACTATCACGGCGCCATCGCCCGGGCCCGCTTCCTCGATGCGGCCTATGCCCGCCTGATCATCATCAAGAATGTGCTCGCCCTGCTGCTAATGGTCGGCGGCGCCTGGTGGACGCGCGATGCGACAATCGTGATGTTCGGTGGCGTCCTCAGCGCCATGGCGGCCTTGCTGGCGGTGCGGCGCGCGCTGGCGGACGGGCCGCTCTCCTGGTCGGCGGCGCGGCGGGACCTCGCGCTCGACTTCGCGCGCTATGCGCTGCCGATCGTCGGCGCCAACGCGATCTATTCGCTGATCCCGCTGCTCAACCGCTCGCTGCTCGCCGACAGCAACGGCTTCGCCGAGGCCGGCTATTTCTCGCTTGCCGCCGATATGGGCCTGCGCCTGTTCGGCATGCTCGCCTCGACGCTGGAGATCGTCATGCTGCGCGAGGTGCTGCGGCTCGACGAGACCAAGGGTGAGCGCGCGGCGCAGAAGCGCATCGCCGCCAATCTGGTGATCGTGCTGATGGTGTCGCTGCCGGTGGCCGCGGGCCTCTTCCTGGTGCTGCCGGCCTTCGAGGCCTTGCTGGTACCGGCGAAGTTCCACGGCCATTTCGCGGGCTATCTGCGGCTATTGCTACCGGGGCTCGTCGCGCTCGCGATCTTCGCCGCCGGGATCTACCCGGTCTTTCTGCTCGGCAAGCGCACCGGTGTGGTGACGCTGGCGGCCCTTGCAGGCCTCCTTGTCAACCTCGCTCTGGTCTTCGCCGCCGGCGCGCTCGGCCCGGAACGCTATGCGCTCGGCCAGACTCTCAGCTTCCTCATGGTTCTCGCCATCACCGGCTGGGTCGGCTTGCGCTCGCTCCCGGTCTCCCCGAACTGGCGGGAGATCGGCATCATCGTCGCGGCGGTCGTCGCGATGGCGGTGGTGGTCTGGCCACTCTCCGGCCGCTTCAATCCGCTGCTCGAACTGCTGCTGCAGGGCGCGCTTGGCCTTGCCGTCTATGGCGGGCTGATGCTCGCCTTCGATGTGGCCCGCTGCCGGACGCTGCTGCGGCTCTGGCTCGCCATGCGCAAGAGCCGACGCTAACGAGGGGCGTGAACCTTGCGTTTACCGCGTTTGCTCGGGGATCGCTAAGGTTAACTCCGGGAATTCGAGCGATCAGGCCGGTTCCGGGGCCGATAGAGTCAACGATTCACCATTCATTTCAACGCATCGCCTCACGCTTCCTGCCTGTTGCGTAAAGAGAGTTGCGTCATGCGTTCGCTCTATCTTGTTCCTCTTGCCGTGCTCGGCGGCGTGCTGCTGTCGGCTGAGGCCAATGCCGAGACCTATTGGCGCCCGGCCGATCCGATGGTCACGCATTCGGCCGGCCGCGGCCAATATGGCGGCGGCTTCATCGAGATGATGATGACCGGCCAGGACCCGACCGATTACGGCCGGGGCGGGGCGGTCTACAACCGGCCGCAGCGCGGCGCCTACGGCCAGCAGCCGGCCATGCGCCGGCTCTCCGACTATGAGGCCCCGGTGCCGATCCAGGGCGATCCGATGGAGCCGCGCCGCGAGCGCCGCTCCGCCGCGCTCGGCGAGCCGATCCCGGCCGAACGGCCGATCGCGCGCACCCTCGATCCGCGCTTCCAGAAGCAGGAAGTGGCCTATGACGGCCCGCACAAGCCCGGCACCATCGTGATCGATACGCCGCGCCGCTTCCTCTTCCTGGTCCAGCCCGGCGGCCGCGCTCTGCGCTATGGCATCGGCGTCGGCCGGCCCGGTTTTGAATGGGCCGGCATGAAGGCGGTCACCCGCAAGGCGGAATGGCCGAGCTGGACGCCGCCGGCCGAGATGCTGAAGCGCCGGCCCGATCTGCCGCGCTTCATGGCGGGCGGGCCGGAGAACCCGCTTGGCGCCCGCGCCATGTATCTCGGCTCCTCGCTCTACCGCATCCACGGCACCAACGAGCCGAACACGATCGGCCAGGCGGTCTCCTCCGGCTGCATCCGCATGAACAACGAGGACGTGATCGACCTCTACGAGCGCGTCCGCGTCGGCGCCAAGGTCTTCGTGATCTGAGACGGATCGCACGCTGCCCGACGAAAAAGGCCCGCCTGTCGCCAGGCGGGCCTCGTCGTTTCAAGGGACTGGGCAGTGCTCGCTAGGGCACAACCGTATCTGCCGCCTGCGCCGTCGGCATCGCCGCCATGGCCGTGCCGACCGCCGCTCCGGCCGCGCTCGTCGCGCGCAGGCCGCCGCGGATGGCGTCGATCACGGCGCGGAGCGACGGCGCCATTTGCCGCTGGGCCGGATAGCAGAGATAGTAGCCGGGGAAGGGCGCAGACCAGGCCTCGAGCAGTGGGACGAGGCGGCCTTCGGCTATGTGCAGCGCGATCAGTTGCTGGCTGACGAAGGCGATGCCGACGCCGTCGACTGCCGCCTGTACCCCGAAGTCCTTCCTGTTGGAGATCAAGGGACCATCGACGGCGACCTCGAACCATTTGCCGTTTTCCATGAACTCCCATTTGTACGGCGTCTTCTGCCCCAGCCAGCGCCAACCGATGCAGCGATGGGCGAGAAGGTCGCGCGGATGGGCCGGGGTCCCGTGCCGCGCGAGATAGTCGGGCGAGGCCACCGCGGTCTGGCGCAGCTCCGGGCCGAGCTTTACTGCGATGAGGTCCTTGTCGATCACCTCCCCGAGCCGGATGGCGACGTCATAGCCTTCCGCCACGATGTTCACGACGGCATCGTCGAAGGTGATGTCGAGCGCGATCTGCGGATAGGCATCGCTGAACGCCCGCAGGATCGGGGTCAAATAGAGGTCCGCTGCCCCCGGGAAGCAGTGTATCCGCACGGTTCCGGCGGGATTGGCGCGGCGCTCGCGGGTCTCGCCCAGCGCCTCCGCCAGCTCCTCGACGGCGGGCCGCACCCGTTCATACAGCTTGGCCCCCGCCTCGGTAAGCGAGACGCTGCGGGTGGTGCGGTTGAACAGGCTGAGCCCGACCCGTTCCTCGAGCGCGCGGACCATCTGGCTCAGCGCCGAGGACGACACACCGACGTTCTCGGCCGCCCGGCTGAAGTTCAGTGAACCGGCGACCGCTACGAAGGCGCGGAGCTGGTTGAAGTCTCCGGCAGACAAAAGGGACATGTTCATGGGAGTCTCGATTGCTTAGTTCAGCTTAAAAGACTGATTAGCGCGTGCGGGTTAAATACCGTGGTTTCTCAAGGCTATACTCTGTTGAGTACTAAATTTGAAGGAAATCATAATGACGTCGCAAGACACACCCTCGACGACAAACATAGATGGATTGGTCGCCCTGGCGAAAACCTATTTCGACGCGGTCTACGCGATGGACGCCGACGCTTTAGCCACCATCTTCGATCCGGCTGCCTCGGTGACGCGGCGCGGCGATGGCGACAGTGTGGTGGTCACGCCAGTCGCCGCCTGGCTCGATCTGGTCCGGAGCCTGACCTCGCCGCGGGACGCCGGCGCGGTGCGCGCCGACCAGATCCTCTCCATTGCCATCACCCGTGACATGGCGCTGCTCAAGCTGCGCGTGCGAATCCCGGCCCGCGAGGCGACCGACCTGCTGTCGTGCTTCTATCTCGGCGGCCGCTGGCGGATCGTCCAGAAGGTCTTCGTCGCCGAGACCCTAGCGTGAAAGCTCGGCTACTGGCCGCCACCGGTATCTCGACCGCCGCCGTTCTCTAAAACAAGAGGCCCGCCTGTCGCCAGGCGGGCCTCGTCGTTTCAAGGAGCTGAGCGGCGCTCAGGCCCAGTCGTCGTCGCCGCCGCCAGAGCCGTCATCGTAGCTGCCATCATCGTAATTGGCGTCCTGGTAGCTCGGCTCCTGATAGGCCTGCTGCGGCTCCGCCGCCGGCTGCTGGTCGGCAGCCGTCTGCGTATCCTTCGAGGCCTCGTTGTTCTGCGAGGCGTCCTTGTTCTCGGCCGTGCTGGCCTCGGCCGGCTTGGCCTCGCTCGCGCTCGCCGCACTCTTGTTGCCGCCGAGCGCGTTCATCAGCATGTTGCCGGCGACCATGCCGCCGGCCACGCCGGCCGCCGTCGTCAGCGCGCTCGCCATGAAGCCGCCGCCGCGGGCCGGAGGCTGCTGGGCCGCCTGGTTCTGCCAGGGGCCGGGGGCAGGGGCCGCACCCATGCCCTGCTGAGGCGCAGCGGCCTGGCCGCCCCAGGGCGGCGAGGCCGGCTGCGGCGCGGCGCGCTGCGGGAAGGACGGCACCGAGCCCGGGCGAGCCGGCTGGTTGCCGCCGCCGAAAATGCCCGACAGGAAGCCACCGGACTGCTGCGCCGGGGCAGGGGCCGGAGCGGGCGGCTGGCTGCGCAGGCGCTCGACCTCGGCCTGCAACTGGTCGATCTGGCCCTGCAGGCTGGTGAGGGCCTGTTCCTGCACATAGACCGACTGCGCCATCGCATAGACGGCATAGGGCTGCTCGCGCAGCCGGTCGGCGATGTAGCGCTCAGCCTCGGGGTCGCGCGGCTGGTTTTCCGCCTGGCGCAGGCGATCGAAAATCCCGGCGATCACGTCGCGTTCTTGCGGCGTCATCGTCATCTCCTCTCATGTTGGACAGGGCGGTCGCCCTGTCGTCCCGAAAGGTGGTGACGGCTTATGACGCTATCAAGGCGACGACCTGGCGCCTTTCTGTCGCGTCGGCAGGCGGGGCACTTCAGGCGTTGCCGACATTGACATAGGTGAAGCCGCGCTCGCGCATCTCGCTGGAGCGGTAGATGTTGCGCAGGTCGATCACGACGGGATGCCGCAGCGCCGCCTTGACCCGGTCGAGATCGAGCGCTCGGAAGGCATCCCATTCCGTGACGATCACCAGCGCATCCGCCCCGTCGAGGCAGGAATAGGCGTCGGGTGCATAGGCGATCTCTGGCATCAGCGTTTTGGCGCTCGCCATCGCCTCGGGGTCATAGGCGACGATCTCGGCGCCGGCATCGAGCAGCGCGGTGACGATCGAGAGCGAGGGCGCCTCGCGCATGTCGTCGGTGTTCGGCTTGAAGGCGAGGCCGAGGATGGCGATGCGCTTGCCCCGGACCGAGCCGCCGCAGGCGGCGATGACCTTGCGCGCCATCGCACGCTTGCGCTGGTCGTTGACCGCGACGACGGTCTCGACCAGGCGCAGCGGACTTTCCATGTCCTGCGCCGTCTTGATCAGCGCGAGCGTGTCCTTCGGGAAGCAGGAGCCGCCATAGCCAGGGCCAGCATGCAGGAACTTGCCGCCGATGCGGTTGTCGAGGCCGATGCCGCGCGCCACCTCCTGGACATTGGCGCCGACCCGCTCGCACAAATCCGCCATCTCGTTGATGAAGGTGATCTTGGTCGCGAGGAAGGCGTTGCCGGCATATTTGATCAGCTCGGAGGTCCGCCGCGCCGTGAACAGCAGCGGCGCCGCGTTGAGATAGAGCGGCCGGTAGAGGTCTTCCATCACCTTGCGGGCGCGCTCGTCCTCGGTGCCGATCACGATCCGGTCCGGGCGCTTGAAGTCGGCGATCGCGGCGCCCTCGCGCAGGAATTCCGGATTGGAGACCACGGCGAAGTCGGCGTCCGGCTTGGTCTCGCGCATGATCCGCTCGACCTCGTCGCCGGTGCCGACCGGCACGGTCGACTTGGTGACGACGACAGTGAAGCCGTCGATCGCCGCGACGACGTCTCGCGCCGCCTGGTGGACATAGGACAGGTCGGCATGGCCGTCGCCACGGCGCGAGGGCGTGCCGACCGCGATGAAGACGGCATCGGCCGCAGCAACCGGGCCGGCGAGCTCGGTGGTGAAGGAGAGCCGCCCGGCGCGGACGTTGTTGGCGACGAGGTCGTCGAGGCCGGGCTCGTAGATAGGGATCTCGCCGCGCTTCAGGGCGGCGATCTTGCCGGCGTCGGTGTCGACGCAGGTCACCTCATGGCCGAAATCGGCGAAGCAGGCTCCGGAGACCAGGCCGACATAGCCTGAACCGATCATCGTCACGCGCATCTGGCGGTCTCATCGTCTCGTCGGCGGGCTGCCGACCGGCAGGGCGTAGCGCAAAACCGCGTCGAGGCAAATCGCAGCCGCCCGGGGCTGGCGGAGTAGCCCGATCTGGCGAAGGGACCATGACGGCGCCGCGGCGACATGAAAAAGGGCGGCTGCGAGCCGCCCTTTCCGAAAACGAGCCGGCTGGTCCGGCGGCAAGCTTCAGATGTCGTCCGGCGGCAGAGGCGCGTCGGTCTCGTCGATCTGCGGCTCCCCGATCGGGTTGCGGTTCAGCACGACCACGGGGGTGCCGGTCGGGACGCGGCTGTGGAGGTCGATGATGTCCTGATTGAACAGGCGGATGCAGCCCGACGACACGGCCTTGCCGATCGACCAGGGCTCGCTGGTGCCGTGAATGCGGTACAGCGTGTCCTGGCTGCCCTGATAGAGATAGAGCGCGCGCGCGCCGAGCGGGTTCTCGATGCCGCCGGCCATGCCACCGGCCCAGCGGGCGTTGCGCTCCGGCTCGCGGGCGATCATCGCGGCGGTCGGGGTCCAGCGCGGCCACTCGGCCTTGCGGGCGACGGTGGCGCGACCGCGCCAGGACATGCCCTGCTTGCCGACGCCGATGCCGTAGCGGATTGCGCGGCCATTCTCGCGGACGAGGTAGAGATAGCGGGCCGAGGTATCGACCACGATCGTGCCGGGCCGCTCCGGGGTCCGGTAGTCGACTTCCTGGCGCAGGAAGCGCGTATCGACCTCGTCGATGTCGGTCGCCGGCAGCGGATGCCGCTCGTCGGGCCGCTCGTCATACATCGACAGGAAGGCGGCGTTCTGGTGAACCGGCGTCCGGGCTTCGAAGGGCTGCTGCGGGCCGCTGACGCAGCCGGCGAGGCCGACGGGGACGAAGGCCGAGACCATCGTCAGGAAGCGGCGGCGGGAGCAGGCGGTGGAGGCGTCGGGCAGGGGGGTGGACATGACTCGGCTCTTGGATTGGGCGGCGGCTGGCAGCGGAAACAGGCGAATTGCCGACAAGTTCCAATGAATTCTCGCCGGCTGGTCCTTTTCACTTCACGGTCTCGCGTGGCGCCGGGGTGAAAAGCATGTGGCGAAATTATGGCCGACGCACAGCGTGGCTTGAATGTCACAGTCCGATATGTCGCAGCTGCATGACGTAAGGCTCGCCTGGCGGCGGTAGTACACGTCCTCCCCGTCACTGGGGCGAATGGTGGTGACGCTGCGCGCCTTAAGCTGCTCTTAGGGGTTTACCTACCATGACTCTTGGTTAGCCGGGTTCGATACTGAATCTTGTTGCAATGAAATGATGCTCGCCAAGGTTGCGAGACAAGACAAGTGGAAGTTACGCAATGAAGTCGATCCGTACCAAGGTGCTGGCCATGCTCGCGATCATCGTCGCCGGCGCAGTGCTCACGGCGGCCTTGAGTCTCTACGCCTTGTCGCGGTCCAATGATCTCAACGCGCGTTCCGACGTTCAGGGCGAGATCGCATTGCTCACCGAGCGGCTCAACACGCAGGTCTTCGCCGTGGTGATGGATTCCCGCGGCATCTACATGTCGAAGGATGCCAAGGAGGCCGAGGCCTTCGCCAAGCCGAAGGAGGCGCGCTTCCCGGTGATGCGCAAGCTCGCCGCCGATCTGGTCGCGCTGGTGCCGGCGCAGGAACGCGAGACCGCGCTCAAGCTGCAGAAGTCGGTCGAGGAGTTCATCACCTTCCGCGGCGAGCTGATTCGCCTCGGCCGCGAGGTTTCGACCGCGGCGGCCAACCAGCAAGGCAACAACGACGAGAACCGCGCCAACCGCAAGGCGCTGAACGATCAGCTCGTTGCCTTCGGCAAGCGCAACGAGGAGGTCGGCAACCGCCTCTCCGACGAGGCGGCCGCCTTCACGCGCCAGGTGCAGTGGATTCTCCCGGCAATGCTGTTCGCAGCGTTGCTGGCCTCGCTCGCGGCGGCGCTGTTGTTCGCGCAGCGTTCGATCACGCGTCCGCTGCTCGATCTCAGTGCGAGCATGAGCCGCCTCACCGCGGGCGAGACCGCGATCGCGGTGCCGCACACCACGCGGCATGACGAGATCGGCGACATGGCGCGGGCCGTGGCGGTCCTGCGCCAGAGCACCGAGCAGGTCGCGCAGTTGCAGGAGCAGGAGCGGGCTGCCGCGGCGGACCGGATTCGCTCCGCCGACGCGATGTCCGTGGTGGTGTCGGATGTCGGCGAGGTTGTTGCTGCGGCCGCAGCGGGGGATTTCTCGGCGCGCCTTCAGATCGAGCAGGCCGACGAGCAGATGCAGAAGCTGGTCGGCGGCATCAACGAGATCAACGCCGTCGTTGACGGCGCCACCACCGAGTTCGTCGAGGTGCTGCAGGCGCTGGCGGCGGGCGATCTCACTCGCCAGGTGCCGACCGCCTATCGCGGCCGCTTCGCCGAGCTCAAGGACGCCGTCAACGAGACGATCGCGCGCCTCTCCGCCACCGTCTCGACCATCCAGGTGACGGCCTCCGATGTCGGCATCGCCGCCCGCGAGATCAACATGGGCGCCGACGATCTGTCGAAGCGGACGGAAGAGCAGGCTTCCTCGCTCGAGGAGACCGCGGCGACGACCGAGGAGCTGGCAGCGTCGGTGAAGGCCTCGGCGCAAGGCGCGCGCCAGGCGGCAGTGGTCGCCGAGGAGGCGATGCAGGCGGCGCAGGATGGCGGCGCCATCGCCGGCGAGGCGGTCGCGGCCATGGCCCGGATCGAGGACGCCTCCAGGAAGATCTCCGAGATCGTCTCGGTGATCGACGGCATCGCCTTCCAGACCAACCTGCTGGCGCTCAATGCCGCGGTGGAAGCGGCCCGCGCCGGCGATGCCGGCAAGGGCTTCGCCGTGGTCGCCAGCGAGGTGCGCACCCTTGCCCAGCGCTCGGGCGAGGCCGCCAAGGACATCTCCGGGTTGATCTCGTCCTCCAACACCGAGGTCGAGCAGGGCGTCCGGCTGGTGCGCCGCGCCGGCGAGTCGCTCGAGAAGATCCTCGCCGCCTCGCAGAAGGTCACCGGCACGATCCAGGAGATTTCGGCCGCCTCGGCCGAGCAGGCGCATGGCATCGACGAGATGAGCCAGGCGGTCGCCCATCTCGACGAGATGACGCAGGCGAACGCCGCGCTGGCCGAGCAGAGCGCTGCCTCGGCGGGAGCGCTCAGCGGCCGGATCGGTGAGCTCAACACGCTGGTGGCGAGCTTCCGCACCGGCAGCGGGGCGAATACCGCGATGGCGGCCGCGCCGGCCTTCGACGGCGCGCGCCCGGCTGCCCGCCCTGCCATGCGTGCTGCGGCTCGTCCTGCCGGCGCCGCACCGCATGCCGCCGGCCCGGCCGATCACGGCAGTGGCCAGGCGCCCGAGCCGGAGCGGCTGCGCCAGCTTGCCGAGGCCGCCTTCGCCCAGAGCAAGGCCGCCCAGCCCCAGCGCGCCCCGGCCCAGCCCCGCAAGGCGGCAAACGGACGCGCCAATGACACGGGGTGGGAGGAGTTCTGAGGGGCTCAGGCCGAGCGCTGGCTCGGCGTAGCGGCGGCGAGCATGGTCGCCGCCATCTGGTCGTAGAGCTCGCTCCAGGCAGCTCGCGCCTGAGCCGTGAAGGCTTCCCCCAACGAGGTCTCCAGCGTCCAGAGCAGGGCGCTGCGGACCGCCTCGTAATGGGCCTGCCGGACGCCGTAGCCGCTATGGCGCTCGCCGAGCCGCGCGAGCAGGGCATTGAGCCCCGTCGGGTCGTTCAACATGGCGAGCGCGACCGTCAGCGTCTCGATCAGCTTCGCCGCCTGCGCCTCGATATCCGTCTTGAACAGGGCGCGCGTGCCCGGCATCGTGGTGAAGAGCCGCTCATAGAACAGGCATGCTGTCTCGATCTTGCGCCGATGCAGTTGCGCGAAATTCGAGCGGATCAGCGCGATGTCCTGCGGCGTCACGACCTCCCCCTTTTCAGCGTGGCATCGCGAGGGAACGTGGCAGGAATTCTCCGACAGGATGTGCGAAAATGCAACCTGGAGTTAACGAAACACTGCCGCCGCGGCGATGCCGCTACGAGGCTGGCTGGTGGGCGGCCCCTTTGGTCAGGCCGAGCCTTTCGCGGGCGAACCAGCGGGCCAGCATCGGCACGCCCACGATGGTGAGGCCGACCGCGAGGCCGATCCAGATGCCGGCGCCGGCGAGCGGGGTCCAGAAGCCGAGCGCCGCCGAAAGCGGCAGGCCGATGCCCCAGTAGCCGATGCCGGCGAAGATCATCGGCACGCGCGTGTCGCGCAAGCCGCGCAGCACCGAGGCGCCCACGACCTGAGCCCCGTCGGCGATCTGGAAGATCGCGGCATAGTACAGGAACAGCACGGCCATCTGCGCGACCTCGGCCGCCTTCGGCTTGCTGGTGTCGAGGAAGGGCGCGACCAGCCAATGCGGCACCAGGAACATCATCAGCGCCGTCAGGCACATGAAGCCGAGCGTCAGCGCGATCGCCGTCGTGCCGGCGCGGGAGATGCCGTCGCGGTCGCCGGCGCCGAAGGCGTGCCCGACCCTGACCGTGCCGGCCTGGCCGATGCCCATCGGCACCATGAAGGTCAGCGAGGCGATCTGGATCGCGATCGCATGGGCGGCCAGCGAGGTCGGTCCGATCAGCCCCATCATCAGGGCGGCGCCGTTGAAGATCACCACCTCGAAGGCGACGGTCGTGCCGATCGGCAGGCCCATCCGCCAGAAGGCGCGATAGCGGCTCCAGTCGGCGCGCCAGAACCGGCCGAACAGATGATAGCGCCGGAAGCGCCGGTCGAGCGAGACCACGGCCGCGAGGCCGGCGAACATCAGCGTCGAGGCCATCGCGGTCGCCAGCCCAGAGCCGGGCAGGCCGAACGCCGGGACGCCGAGCCTGCCGAACATCAGCACCCAATTGGCGAAAGCGTTGAAGACGACGGCGCAGAGCACGATGACGAACGCCCAGAACGGCCGCTGCAGCGCCGCCAGGAAGCCGCGCAGCACGAGATAGCAATAAAAGGGCAGCAGCCCCCATTGCAGGGTGTGGAGATAGGAGGCGGCTGCTTCCGACAGGGCCGGATCCTGGCCCATCGCCTTGAGGATCGTCTCGCCCTGCCAGAGGAAGAGCCACATCGGCAAGGCGAGCGTCACCGCCACCCAGAAGCCCTGGCGCACGGTGCGGCGCACGTCGCGCACCGAATGCCGGTTGCGGCCAAGCTCGATCGAGACCATCGGCGCGACCGCCGCCATCACGCCGATGCCGAAGATCAGCACCGCCATGTAGAGATTCGAGGCGAGCGCGCCCGCCGCGAGCGAGTCGGGGCCGAGATGGCCCATCATGATCACGTCGGTCGCCGTCATCGCCGTCTGCGCGACATTGGTCAGCACCATCGGCCAGCTCAGCGCCAGCATGGCTTTGACCTCGGCGAGCCAGGGGCTCCCCGAGCGATAGGGCAGGGCGATCTGCGACATGATGACTGCCTTTTATCTGGGCAGAGTGCTCCTTCAAAGTCCTCGGCGCGCCGGACTGAACCGCGCCCTGCGCGTGGCGCGCTGCCGGTCCGCGCCGTCTCGGCGATTCTGCCTCTTGCGCGCGGGCGCCCGTTCCGGCCTGCTGGGCGCCTGGACAGGGCGCCTATGGAGAGCCGACGCGATGAGCACCAATCTGCGGATCGATGGGGAGCGCCTGCTCTCGCGGCTGGCGGCGCTGTCGAAGATCGGAGCGACGCCGGAAGGCGGCTGCCGGCGCCTGGCGCTGACGGATGAAGACAAGCAGGGGCGCGACTGGCTGGTCGGCGAACTGAAGGCGCTCGGCCTCGATGTCCGCGTCGATGCGATCGGCAACATCATCGGCATCCTCAAGGGCCAGGAGGACGGGCCAGCGGTGATCATGGGTTCGCATATCGACACGGTCGGCACCGGCGGGCGCTTCGACGGCGCGCTCGGCGTGATCGGTGGCGTCGAAGTGCTGGCGGCGCTCCGGGATGCCGGCGTGACGCCGAAGCGCGATATGGCGGTCATCGCCTTCACCAATGAAGAGGGCGCCCGCTTCCATCCCGACATGCTCGGCTCCTATGTCTGGGCCGGCGGGATGAGCGTCGCTGCCGCCCATGCCGAGAAGGACGCTGACGGCGCCGTGCTCGGCACCGAGCTGAACCGCATCGGCTATCACGGGCCGGAGCAGCCCGGCTTCCTGCCGGCGCATGCCTATCTCGAGCTGCATATCGAGCAGGGCCCGATCCTGGAGAGCGAGGGCGGGGGCCTCGGCGCTGTCACCGGCATCCAGGGCATCTGCTGGCTCGAGCTGACGCTGACGGGCCGGCCGAGCCATGCCGGCACCACGCCGATGCGCTATCGCAAGGATCCCGGCCTCGCCGCCGCGCGCATCAACATCTTCGCCAACGAACTGACCAAGACGATCCCCGGCCAGCTCGCCAATTCAGGCGTGATCCGCACCTGGCCCGGCAACGTCAATGTCGTGCCGGAGACCGTGGTGATGACGCTCGATCTGCGCAATCCGCTCGATGCGCCCCTGGCCGAGGCCGAGGCTGCCGTGCGCAGGTTCTGCGCCGAATTGTCGGCGCGCGACGACATCGCCATCAGCTTCCGCGATCTCGCCCGCTTCCCGGCGACACCTTTCGCCGAGGAATTGATCGCCAGCGTCGAGGCGAGCGCCGCGGAGTTCGGGCTGCCGATCCGCCGGATGATCTCGGGCGCCGGCCATGATGCGCAGATGATGTCGCGGCTCTGCCCGACGGCGATGGTGTTCATCCCCTCGATCGGCGGCCTCTCGCACAACCCGGCCGAGCTCAGCAGCGACGACGACATGGTCGCCGGCGCCAATGTCCTGCTCAGCGCCGCCTGGCGCGCAGCCAACGCCTGACGGGGTAGATCAATGACCAGCATCGCCTCCCTTTCCGCCGCCGAGCTCGGCGATCTCTATGCCGCGCGCGAACTCTCGCCGGTTGAGGTCGCCAGGGACGCGCTCGCCCGGATCGACCGTTTCGAGCCGGAGGTGAACGCCTTCGTCGTCCGTGACGAGCCCGTGACGCTCGCCATGGCGCAGGCCGCAGAGGCACGCTGGTTGAAGGGCGAGGAACTCGGCCCGCTCGACGGCGTGCCGGTGACGATCAAGGACAATCTCGGCGTCGCCGGCTGGCCGATGCGGCGCGGCTCGGCGCTCGCTTCCGATGCGCCGTTCCAGGAGGACGCGCCGGCGACGGCGCGGCTGCGCGAAGCCGGCTGCGTTTTCCTCGGCAAGACGTCCATGCCGGAATATGGCTGGAAGGGCGTCGGCGATTCGCCCTTCTCCGGCATCACCCGCAACCCCTGGGACGTCTCGACCGGCCCGGGCGGCTCCTCCTCGGGGGCGGCCGTCGCCGCGGCGCTCAATCTCGGCTGCATTCATCTGGGCACGGACGGCGCCGGCTCGGTGCGCATTCCGGCCGCCTTCTGCGGTGTCTTTGGCCTGAAGCCGACCTATGGCCGCGTGCCGGCCTGGCCCGCCTCGGTGATGGGCTTCTTGGCCCATCTCGGCCCGCTGACTCGTACCGTGCGCGATTCGGCCCTTGCCATGAACGCGATCGGCCGTCCCGATGCGCGCGACATGACCGCCTTCAAGGATGCCCCGCCCGATTTCACGGCTGGGCTCGATCGTGGCGTGCGCGGCCTGCGCATCGCCTGGTCGCCGCGCCTCGGCGGCGATGCCCTGGTCGATCCTGAGATTGCGGCCCTGACGCATGCGGCGGCGCTGACCTTCCGCGACCTCGGCGCGACCGTCGAGGAGGTCGACCCCGGCATCGACGACCCGATCGCGACGCTGATGACGCTCTGGTCGGCGGGCGCGGCCCTGGCCTTGCGCAGCACCGATGCGGCCGGGCGCGCCCGGATGGATCCTGGCCTCGTCGCCGTCGCCGAGATGGGCGAGCGGGTCGACAGCGCTGCTTATGTCGATGCGCTGCTATATCAGCGCAATGCGCTCGCCTATCAGATGGCGCAGTTCCATGAGCGCTTCGACTTGCTGCTGACGCCGACGCTGCCGCTGCCGGCCTTCGCGGTCGGCAGGAACACGCCCGAGCATGGCGGCTATGGCGAGGACTGGACGCGCTGGACGCCGCTGACCTACCCCTTCAACATCACCCAGCAGCCGGCCGCCGCCGTGCCGTGCGGACTGACCTCGGCCGGATTGCCGGCGAGCCTGCAGATCGTCGGGGCTTTCGGCAATGATGCGCTTGTCATGCAAGCGGCAGCGGCTTTCGAAACAGCGCGTCCTTTCGCTCGGGTCGATGCGCCGATCAAATCGATTTAAGCAGATCGGCGCAATTTTCTGCGTCGCTCCGGTGGGGCGACGCGTCATTTGTTTGCAAACGATGTCGTGAACCGCAAACCGGTTCCGTCTGGCACGAACCCTGCAGAGCGATTTCTTGTCGGTCGCGGCTCGTCAAGCGTGTTGTCAGGGCGGATTTTTCTGCCCACACTCTAGGCAAGGTTGCCCGATCAGAGGTCGCCGTTCCAGGGGAGAGCATTGCGATGGACCGCAGGAATTTTCTGAAGACTGCCGCCGGAACCGGCGTTCTGGCAGCGACAGGCGGTCTTGCCATGCCGGCGCTGTCCCAAGGCGCGGCGGCCAAGACGCTGCGCTTCGTGCCGCAGGCCAACCTCGCCAATTTCGACCCGATCTGGGGGACGCAATACGTCGTCCGCAACGCTGCCGCGCTGGTCTGGGACACGCTCTACGGCATCGATTCGAAGTTCCAGCCGCAGCGCCAGATGGTCGAGGGCGAGGAGGTCTCCTCCGACGGCCTGACCTGGACCTTCAAGCTGCGCTCCGGCCTCAAATTCCATGACGGCACGCCGGTGCTGGCCAAGGACGTGGTGCAGAGCCTGAAGCGCTGGCAGGCCCGCGACCCGATGGGCCTGATGATCAAGGCGATCGAGAACGAGCTGGCCGCGGTCGACGACCGCACCTGGACATGGAAGCTCAAGCAGCCCTTCCCGAAGATGCTGCTGGCGCTCGCCAAGAACAACGCGCCGTGCTCCTTCATCATGCCCGAGCGCATCGCCAAGACCGACCCGTTCACGCAGATCACCGAATATGTCGGCTCTGGCCCGATGAAGTTCGCCCGCAATGAATGGGTGCCGGGCGCCAAGGCCGTCTTCGAGAAGTTCGCCGACTATGTGCCGCGCTCCGAGAAGGCCGATTGGCTCGCCGGCGGCAAGAACATCCTGGTCGACCGCGTCGAATGGGTGATCATCCCGGACGCCGCGACCGCCGCCGCCGCGCTGCAGAGCGGCGAGGTCGACTGGTGGGAGACGCCTCTCTCCGACCTCGTGCCAGTGCTCAAGGGCCACAAGGATATCAACGTCGATATCGGCGATCCGCTCGGCAATATCGGCGCCTTCCGCATGAACCACCTGCATCCGCCCTTCAACAATCTGAAGGTGCGCCAGGCGGTGCTGACGGCGATGAACCAGGAAGACTTCATGCGCGCGATCGTCGGCGACGACGACAAGCTCTGGAGGCCGCTGCCCGGCTTCTTCACGCCCGGCACGCCGCTCTATACCGAGGTCGGCGGCGACATGCTGAAGATGAAGAACGTCGCGGCCGCCAAGAAGCTGATCGCCGAGTCCGGCTATAATGGCGAGCCGGTGATCTGCGTCGTGGCACAGGACATGTCGGCGACCAAGGCGATGGGCGACGTCACCGCCGAGCTCTTGAAGAGCATTGGCCTGAAGGTCGATTTCGTCGCCACCGACTGGGGCACGGTTGGTGCGCGCCGCGCCCAGAAGACCCCGCCGAGCCAGGGCGGCTGGAGCATGTTCCATACCTGGCATGCCGGCGCCGACTGCCTCAACCCGTCCTCCTACACGGCGATCCGGGCCAATGGCGACAAGGCCTGGTTCGGCTGGCCGGACGTGCCGGCGGTCGAGACCGAAGTCACCAACTGGTTCAACGCCAAGGACATGGCCGCGGAGAAGGCGGCGATGGACCGCCTCAACAAGGCGGCCGTCGAGAACGTCGTCTATGCGCCGACCGGCTTCTATCTCGGCTACCAGGCCTGGCGGAAGAACGTCACCGGCGTGACCAGCGGCCCGCTGCCTTTCTTCTGGAACGTGGCCAAGGCCTGAGACCGAGCAAGCCTGCGGCCCGGCTCACCCCGGGACGCAGCTCCAAACAAGCCCGCCGGAGTTGTCGGGACCACCATCCCGACAAGTTCGGCGCCAGCAGCGGCAACTCAGGGGTTCGATGCTCGCTTTCATCGTCAGACGCATTATCTCGACGATCCCCGTCATGGCTTTCGTGGCGCTGTTCGTCTTCTCGCTCCTCTACATCGCGCCAGGCGATCCGGCGGCCGTGATCGCCGGCGACCAGGCCTCGCCTGCCGATGTCGAGCGCATCCGCGCCAGCCTGGGCCTCGACCGGCCCTATCTGGTCCGCTTCGGCGAATGGTTCTTCCGGGTGCTGCAGGGCGATCTCGGCACCTCGATCTTCACCTCGCTGCCGGTGACGCAACTGATCGGCCAGCGCATCGAGCCGACCTTGTCGCTGATGGTGCTGACGCTGATCCTGGCGGTGACAATCGCCGTGCCGCTCGGCGTCATCGCGGCCTGGAAGGCCGGCACCTGGGTCGACCGCGCCGTGGTCGGCTTCGCTGTGTTCGGCTTCTCGGTCCCGGTTTTCGTGATCGGCTACCTGCTCGCTTATGTCTTCGCGCTCAAGCTCGACTGGGTGCCGGTGCAGGGCTACACGCCGATCGCGCAGGGCATCTGGCCCTGGTTCAAGAACCTGATCCTGCCCTCGATCACACTGGGCACGGTCTATATCGCGCTGATCGCGCGCATTACCCGCGCGACCATGCTCGAGGTGCTGCAGCAGGACTATGTCCGCACCGCCCAGGCCAAGGGCGTCGGCAGCCGTGACGTGCTCTTCCTGCATTCGCTGAAGAACGCGGCGGTGCCGGTGGTCACCATCATCGGCATCGGCGTCGCGCTGCTGATCGGCGGCGCCGTCGTCACCGAAAGCGTCTTCGCCATCCCCGGGCTCGGCCGGCTGACCCTCGATGCGATCCTGCGGCGCGACTATCCGGTCATCCAGGGCGTCGTGCTGATCTTCTCCTTCGTCTACGTGCTGGTGAACCTGGCCGTGGACCTGATCTACACCCTCGTCGATCCGAGGATACGCTATTGACCGCTCCAGCTGCCCCACTGCCCCTGGCGGATGAAGCCGGCGCGGCCAAGCCGCCCAAGCGCTCCTATCTGCGCAAGCACCCTTCGGTCGCGATCGGCGGCTTCCTGCTGCTGGCGATGATCTTCATCGCCGTCTTCGCGCCGCTGCTCTTTACGGTCGATCCGACCGCGATCTCGACGGCGCGGCGCACGCGCGTGCCGTCCGAGCTCTACTGGTTCGGCACCGACATGCTCGGCCGGGACATCTATTCGCGCGTCGTCTATGGCGCGCGGGTCTCGCTGATCGTCGGCTTCTCGGTCGCGATCCTGGCCTCGGTCGCGGGTCTGGCGATCGGGTTGTTCTCCGGCTTCGTGCGCTGGGCCGACGGCATCGTCATGCGCGTCATCGACGGCATGATGTCGATCCCGCCGATCCTGCTCGCCATCGCCCTGATGGCGTTGACGCGCGGTTCGGTCGGCAACGTCATCCTCGCCATCACCATCGCCGAGATCCCGCGCGTCGCCCGTCTTGTTCGAAGCGTCGTGCTCTCCCTGCGCGAGCAGCCCTATGTCGAGGCGGCGATCTCGAACGGCGCCCGCGTGCCGCGCATCATCATCAAGCACATCCTGCCCAACACGATCGCGCCGATGACGGTGCAGGCGACCTATATCTGCGCCAGCGCCATGATCATCGAGGCGATCCTGTCCTTCATCGGCGCGGGCGTGCCGCCGGCGACCCCGTCCTGGGGCAACATCATGGCCGAGGGCAGGGCACTCTGGCAGGTCAGGCCGCACATCGTTTTCTTCCCGGCGCTGTTCCTGTCGATCACCGTGCTGGCTGTGAACCTGCTCGGCGACGGATTGCGCGACTCGCTCGATCCACGCCTGGCCAAGAGCATCTGAAGGCGGTTCGACGTCATGTCCTGCGCTGTCGTCGGGCCTCGTCGAAGCTCGATCCGCTTGGCGAATTGGCCCGCTTTTGGGCCAATTCATTCTCCTGGCAATGCTGTTGCCTGCAATGATGGCGCCAGCGGCCGCGTGCTAGGCGCGCAGGTCAAGGACGACGTCGCCGGACACCGCATCGGTGACGCCGAGGCCACCGCCAAGGTCCTCGAGTGTGTCGCGGAAGCTGCCCAGCGTCGCGATCATCTGGTCGCGGGCGCCCTTCAGGGCAGCAAGGTCCGCCCATTCGCCGATCAGGCAATAGGCGTGGTCGCCGGTCTTGATGATGTGGCCTCTCGCAAGGCCGGGCCAATTGGCCTTGCCCTGGCGGTGGGCGTCGAGGAATTCCACCTCCCGTCCGGGCTTGATGCGGAAGCGGACGACGTTGAACGTGGCCATGGCCTTGATCCGCAGCTCGATGCTGCCTCGGCAGCCGCGGCCGGCGCTTCCGGACCGAGCCCAGAGGGAACGCCTGACGGTATTGTCGCGCCCGTACTCGCGCAATGGCGCACAAGGATAGCGCTGTTCGCTTCGCGCAACATCTTCGAGCAACGACCAAGCACAGCAGGAGCCTTCCGATGCCTCGTATCCTGACCGTCGGCGCAGCTCAGCTCGGTCCGATCCAGCGCGAGGAGAGCCGCGGCTCTGCCGTTGCCCGGATGATCGAGCTGATGCGCCAGGCGAAGTCGAATGGCTGCGACCTCGTCGTCTATCCCGAGGCGGCGCTGACCGCCTTCTTCCCGCATTGGTGGATGGACGACGAAGACGAGATCGACGGGTATTTCGAGAGCGCCATGCCTTCGAACGAGACGGCACCGCTCTTTGCCGAGGCCGAGCGGCTCGGCATCGGCTTCCATCTCGGCTATCCGGAACTGGCTTTCGAGGATGGCCGCAAGCGCCGCTTCAACACTGCGATCATCGTCGACAAGTCGGGCAAGATCGTCGGCAAGTACCGCAAGATCCATCTGCCGGGGCATCCCGAGCATCGGCCGGATGCTGTCTTCCAGAACCTCGAAAAGCGCTATTTCGAGACCGGCAATCTCGGCTGGCCGGTCTGGGAGACCATGGGCGGGCGGCTCGGCATGATGATCTGCAACGACCGGCGCTGGCCCGAGAGCTATCGTGTCATGGGGCTGCAGGGCGTCGAGATGATCGTGCTGGGCTACAACACGCCCAAGCACAATCCGCCGGCGCCCGCTCACGACCGGCTCGGCAATTTCCACAATCAGCTCGTCATGCAGGCCGGCGCCTACCAGAATGCGACCTGGGTCGTCGGCGTCGCCAAAGCCGGGCTCGAGGCCGGCGTCGACCAGATCGGCGGCTCCTGCATCATCGCCCCGACCGGCGAGGTCGTGGCGCAGGCGGTGACGGAGGATGACGAACTCGTCGTCGCGCGCTGCGATCTCGACCTCGGCAACAGCTACAAGAACTCGACCTTCAATTTCGCGAAGCATCGCGAGCCGCAAACCTACGGCATGATCGTCGAACGCAAGGGCGCGGTGATCGCGTGAGCGCTGCCGGCGCATGCGCCGCATTCCCCGGACGCAGTCGGGAACCGTCCCTGACCCGACCAAGGGCTCCCCGAAGCCGCGTCCGCTCGTCGAGCGATGGATGCGGCGCCTCGACAGGAGTGCTGACATGGCCGCCGAACCCTTGAACAAGAAATTCTTCGTTTCGGACGACCCCGCTGACCAGGCCGACATCACCTACCACAATATGGCCGCACGCGGCCTCGCGAGCGGGCCTCAGAACGGCGGCATGTCACATGTCCAGCGTATCCATCTCAATGTCGGACAGCACTATTTCCGCTTCTGCGATTCGCAGCGTTTCGCCAAAGGCTGGAAAGATGCCGCCTCCGGCTGCTGGTGGGCGGACTACGAGGTGTTCGTGAAGGTGAAGCAGGCGGCGCAGCGCCACGGCACGATCCAGCGCTACGCCAAGAGTATCCGCTCGTCGCGGCTCGCCTATGCCGCCAAGCTCTATTTCGCCATTCCCTATGAATGGGGCGATTGCGGTTCGCTGGTGATCGCCCGGCTCAATGTCCGGCTCGACGCCTATAAGGGGCGCGGGCTTCCCGCCTATTACAATCGTGATCCGCACAAGGCCGATAAGCGGGATCGCAAGACCGACTACGTTCCGATCCAGGATCCGACCATATCGCAGCTCTATATTCCGGGCCTGCGAGGGCGTCTCAAGACCGTCTTTACCGTTATCCAGAAGGGCGATACGGCCAGTTTCGCCTGAATGCGAAGCATCCGCCGCCCGGTTTCCCAGGGAGCTGTCATGACTCACGATCTCATCCTCAAGGGCGGTAGGGTCATCGACCCGTCGCAGAAGCATGACGGCGTCATCGACGTTGCCTTCACCGACGGGAAGGTCTCGGGTTTCGGCAAAGACCTGAAGGGAGCCAAGGAGGTCCGCGACGTCTCCGGCTACATCGTCACGCCGGGGCTGATCGACCTGCACACCCATGTCTACTGGGGCGGCACCTCGCTCGGCATCGACGCCGACGAGTTCTGCCGTGCCTCGGGCGTCACCACCTCTGTCGATACCGGCTCGGCCGGCCCCGGCAACTGGCCCGGCTTCCGCAAGCACGTCATCGAGAAGAGCCAGGCTCGCATCCTCGCCTATCTCCATGTCTCGCATGCCGGCATCTACGGCTTCGACCACCGCGTCATGGTCGGCGAGAGCGGTGATCTCAGGCTGATGAACCCGATCGATTGCGTCGAGGTCGCCGACAAGAACCGCGATCTGATCGTCGGCATCAAGGTCCGTGTCGGCCTGCACGCCTCGGGAACATCAGGCACCGTGCCGCTCAATATCGCGCTGCAGGTCGCCAACGAGGTCGGCATGCCGCTGATGTGCCATATCGACCATCCGCCGCCGTCCTATGAGGAAGTCATCGGCATGCTGCGCCCCGGCGACGTGCTGACCCACGCCTTCCGTCCGTTCCCGAACGCACCCTCGACCGCGCAGGGCACGGTGAAGCCCGAGGTGCTGGCTGCCCGCAAGCGTGGCGTCATCTTCGATATCGGCCACGGCAAGGGCTCGTTCTCGTTCAAGACGACCCGCGCCATGCTCGCCAACGGCTTCGAGCCGGACGTGATCTCCTCCGACGTGCACAAGCTCTGCATCAACGGCCCTGCCTATGACCAGGTCACCACCATGTCGAAGTTCCTCTGCATGGGCATGAGCCTGAACAACGTGATCGCCGCCTCGACCGTGAACGCGGCAATGGCGCTGAAGCGGATGGAATACGGCTCGCTCAAGGTCGGCTCGCTCGGCGACGCGACCGTGCTTACCGTCAAGGAAGGCAAGTTCGATTATGTCGACGTCGTCGGCGAGCACCTGATCGGCGATCGCAAAATCGTCTCAGAGGGCGTGGTCCTGAAGGGCGCCTGGTGGCACCCCAAGCGCAGCAACAAGTTCAGGAAGGTCGAGGCGGCGTAAGGCGCAAGCGTCATTCTCGGGCGAAGCGTAGCGCAGACCCGAGAATCTCTGGACCAGAGGGCGCCAATTTGCGCCTCCTCCGGCCTGAGATGCTCGGGGCAGGCCCGAGCATGACGCGCAGTCGATCTGATGATCACATCCACATCCTCCTGGCGCGCCATGGCCGCCGCCGACCTGCCGGCCGTGATGGCCGTGGCGGCCGAGGTGCATCCGGATTATCCGGAGGGCGAGGCGGTCTTCGCCGAACGGCTCGCGCTCCATCCGGCCGGTTGCCTCGTGCTGCCGGGCGGGGAGGGGATCGGCGGCTATGTGCTGAGCCATCCATGGCGGCTCGGGCAGGTGCCGGCGCTCGATAGCCTGCTCGGCGCTTTGCCCGGTGATGCCGACGCCCTTTACATCCATGATCTCGCTCTGCTGCCGGGGGCGCGCGGCGGTGGCGCCGCCTCGGCCTGCGTCGATCGGCTGGCGGCGCATGCCCGCGCTTCGGGCTTTGCCCGGATGGCTCTGGTCGCCGTCGGCAACTCGGCCGGCTTCTGGCGTCGCCAGGGCTTTCGCGAGGCGCATGACGAAGCTCTTGCCCGCAAGCTTGCGAGCTATGACGATGCGGCCCGCTATCTGGTCCGCGATTTGAAAGACGATGGGAGAAACGCATGAGTGCCGATGACAAGCTCAGGGAATTGGGCCTGACCCTGCCGGACGTGCCGACCCCGGTCGCGACCTATGTCAGCTTCAAGCGCGTCGGCGATTTCATCTACCTCTCCGGCCAGGGCCCCAAGCGTGCCGACGGCACCTATCCGACCGGCAAGGTCGGCGCCGGCGTCTCGATCGAGGAAGCCTATGAGCACGCCAAGCAGACCGGTCTCGGCCTGCTCGCGGCGATGAAGAAGGCAGCCGGCTCGCTCGATAAGATCGAGGTGGTGAAGCTGCTCGGCATGGTCAATGCCGCCCCCGACTTCTCGCAGCATCCCAAGGTCATCAATGGCTGCTCGGACCTGTTCGTCGCCGTGCTCGGCGACAATGGCCGCCATGCCCGCTCCGCCGTCGGCATGGGCTCGCTGCCCAACAACATGACCGTCGAGATCGAAGTCATCGTCCGGGTGCTGCCATGACCGCGCTCGCAGAGGAAATCGCCCGCGTCTACGGCACGCCGGCTGTCGTCATCGACCTCGACAAGGTCGAGGCCAACATCGCCCGGCTCCAGGCCGCCTGTGACGTCGCTGGCGTCGCCAACCGCCCGCACATCAAGACGCATAAATCGCCCGAGCTGGCGCGCATGCAGGTCGCGGCCGGCGCGCGCGGCATCACCTGCCAGAAGCTCGGCGAAGCCGAGGTCATGGCCGATGGCGGCATCGACGACATCCTGATCAGCTACAATATTTTGGGCGAAGAGAAGCTCGGGCGCCTTGGCGCGCTGCAGCGACGCGTCCGGATGATCGTCGCGGCCGACAATCCCGTGACGATCGCCGGCCTGCCCAAGGCCGCCGAGATCGCCGGACGCAATCTCGAGGTCGTCGTCGAATGCGATACCGGCCGCAAGCGCGCCGGCGTCGAGACCCCCGGCGAAGCCGTCGAACTCGCCAGGCAGATCGCGGCGTCGAAGGGCCTGACCTTCGCCGGCTTCCTGATGTACCCGCCGGAAACCGGTTGGCCGGCGACGCAGGACTTCCTCGACATCGCCAATGCCGGCCTGCGCGAGGCAGGGCTGGAAGCCGGCATCGTCTCGACCGGCGGCTCGCCCAACATCCCCAATATCGGCAAGCTCAAGGGCTCGACCGAGCATCGCTCGGGCACCTCAATCTTCAACGACCGCATGCAGATCGCAGCCGGGGTCGCGAGCCTGGAGGACTGCGCGCTGACCGTCTACGCAACGGTCGTCAGCCGTGCGGGCCCGGAGCGTGGCATCCTCGACTCCGGCTCGAAGACGCTAACCAGCGACAAGGGCGGGCTCGACGGCCACGGCTACATCCTCGAATACCCGCTGGCCAGGATCGCGCAATTCGCCGAGGAGCACGGCTTCCTCGATCTGTCGGGCAGCAATGAGCGCCCGAACGTAGGCGAGGTCGTGCGGGTGGTCCCGAACCATGTCTGCGTCGTCGTCAACATGGTCGACCGGCTGGTGACCGTGCGTGGCGACAAGCTGATCGGCGAATTGCCGGTGGCGGCGCGGGGCAAGCTGACCTGACCAACTCTCGTTTGGGAACAACGCCGTCATGCTCGCCCTTGTGGCGAGCATCCACGTCTTGAACACCGCGTTCGCCAAAGGAAGACGTGGATGGTCGGGACAAGCCCGACCATGACGGAAAGGGGAGCCCTTACCCCTTCCCGCGTTCCTCCAGGAACGCCACCAGGTCCCGCCGAACCAGCTCGATATGATCGACGAGCAGGCGGCTCGCCTCCTTCATCGCCCCGGTGCGGCAGAGCCGGATCAATTCATTATGCTCGGTCCGCGCCCGCTCGATCGAGGAGCTGCGCTGCAATTGCAGCCTTGTGTAGCGGTCGCTCGTCTGCAGCAGCCCCGCGACGATCGACAGCGTGCGCGGTTGCGTCGCCCGGGCATAGAGCGCCATGTGGAAATCGGCGTTGAGCAGCCCCCAGCGGCTGATGTCGCGCGCCGTCATCGCCTCCTCGAACGCAGCCTCCATCCCGGCGACGGCGGCGAAATCCTCCGCCGTCAGCACCGGCACCGAGCTCGCCAGCAGCCGGGGCTCCAGCAGCTTCCTCAACTCGAAGACGTCATTGATCTCGTCCAGCGAGAGGCCTGAGACGATCGCGCCCTTATGCGGCACGATCCGGACGAAGCCTTCCGCCTCGAGCTGGAACAGCGCCTCGCGCACCGGGATGCGGCTGACCTCATAGGCCTGCGCCAGCGCGTCCTGCCGCAATTGCGAGCCGGCCGGGTAGCTGCCGTCGAGGATCTCCTGGCGGAGCCGGTCGACGATCGCCGAGGCGAGGGTACGGTGCTTCAGGGGAGGGGACATTGGTTGCACCGTAGTGGATCGCGTCGCGGAAAACCATTGACACGTAGATTTTATACAATCTACAACGCGGCAAGGGGAAGGCAAGAATGAACGAAGATGCTGTCGCGGCGAGAAGCCGCTCCATGGCGGTGCCGGAGGCGATCGTCGCCGTGTCCGGGCGCCTGCTCCGGGTCGAGCACCGCGCCATCCAGGCGCTGATGTTCCTGCTCTCGGCGTTGATCCTGCTCAACGTCGTCACGCGCTACACTGGCTATCCGATCTATTGGATCGACGAATCCGCGGTCTACAGCGTCGTCTGGCTCACCTTCATCGGCGCTTCCGCGATGACGCGCATGCGGCTTGATTTCGCGGTGACCATGCTGACCGAGCGCTTCTCGGAGCGCGGCGCGGCGATCTTCCGGGTGATCGCGACGCTTGGCGTCGTGCTGTTCGGCATCAGCCTCGGCGTGATGTGCTGGCTCTGGCTCGATCCTGTCGGCATCGCCCAGGCCGGCTTCGACGCCAAGGAATTCGCCGCCGGGTCCTTCAATTTCATCTACACCGAGCGGACCCAGACGCTGAACTGGCCGACCTGGGTGATCTACCTGATTATGCCGATTTTCGCGCTGTCGATGACGCTGCATGCCCTGGCGAACCTGTTCGAGGATCTCGGCCTCGTCGCGAAGCAGGAGCTGCCGGGCTTCGCCGCCAATGCCGACGGGGTGGTGAACTGACATGGCACTGACGATTGGAGCCTTCTTCGGCATCATGCTGGCCGGCGTGCCGATCGCGCTGTGCCTGTGTCTCGGCGCCCTCATCTACATGGCGGCGACCGGCAACATGCAGCTGCTGCCGAACTATCCGCTGCAGATGTTCGGCGGCGTCGACAGCTACGGGCTGATCGCCATTCCGCTCTTCATCCTGATCGGCGAGATCATGAATGGCGGCGGCATCACCCGCCGCATCGTCGATCTCGCCATGGCCTTTGTCGGCTCGCTCAAGGGCGGCCTGGCCTATGTCAACATCCTCGCCAACATGTTCGTCGCCTCGATCCTGGGGTCGGCGACCGCCCAGGTCGCGATCATGGCGCAGGTCATGGTCCCCGAGATGGAGCGCAAGGGCTACGACAAGGACTTCGCCGCCGGCCTCACCGCCTATGGCGGCATGCTCGGCCCGATCATCCCGCCCTCGGTGATGTTCGTCGTCTACGCCGTGCTGGCCCAGGTCTCGGTCAGCGACATGCTGATGTCCGGCATCGTGCCGGGCGTGCTCCTGACCGTCCTGTTCTTCCTGATCATCGCCGGCATGGGCTTCGTCTACAATTACCCGGCCGGCGACAAGCTGACCCTGCGCGAGCGCGCCAGGATCGTGCTGAGCTCGGCCCCGACCCTGCTGATCCCGATCGTCATCGTCGGCTCGATCCTCGGCGGCTTCGCCAATGCGACGGAGGCGGCGGCGGTCGGCTCGGTCGCGGCGCTGCTGATCGGCCGCTATTGGACGAAGCAGCTCAGCTTCGGGCAGTTGCCGCAGATGATGCTGCGCGCCGGCGTCTATTCGGCGATCGTGCTCTTCCTCGTCGCCGCCGCCGCGGTGTTCTCCTGGGTGCTGGTCTACGGCAAGGTCCCGCAGACGGTTGCGGCTTCGATCCAGTCGATCGCCAAGGATCCGGTGACCTTCATGCTGCTGGTCAACGTCATCCTGCTGGTGATCGGCACGGTGATCGACGGCATCCCCGGCCTGATCATGACGGTGCCGATCCTGCTGCCGATCGCGACCGAGGTCTACAGCATCGATCCCCGCCATTTCGGCGTGGTCGTGGTGATCAACCTCGTGCTCGGCCTGCTCTCGCCGCCGGTGGGCCTCTGCTTCTTCGTCGCCGCCGCGGTGACAGGGGCCAAGCCCGGCAAGATGTTCCTGGTGACGCTGCCCTTCTTCATCATCTCCTGCGTCCTCCTGGTCCTGCTCTCGATCTACCCATGGCTCTCGCTGGCCCTGGTGAAGTGAACCCATCTGCCAACCAATAAGGGGAGTTCCGTCATGACGATTTCACGCCGCCACCTGCTCGCCGCCGCCGCGACCCTGCCGATCGCCAAGCCGGCGCTGCTGCTCGCCCAGAGCAAGGATCTGCGCCTGGGCATCCTGACCCCGAACGGCCATCCCTGGAACGTCGCGGCCGTCAAGGTCGGCGAACGGTTGAAGGCCGAGACCAACGGCCGGCTGAACCTGACGGTCTTCCATTCCGGCCAGCTCGGCAACGAGGCGGCGATGCTGCAGCAGATGCAGTCTGGCGCGCTCGACATGGGCTGGATCATGGCCGCCGAGCTCGGCTCGCGCGTCCCGGCGATCGGCGCGATCACCGCGCCCTATATCGTCGACTCCACCGCCAAGATCGCCAAGCTGGTGCGCGATCCTGTCGCGATGAAGCTGTTCGACGTGCTGCCGCGCGAGACCGGCTGCATCGGCATGGCCTGGGGCATCACCGGCATGCGCGCCGTCTTCGCCGCCAAGGAGATCGACGGCATCGCCGGCATCAAGGGCATGAAGCTGCGCATCAACCCGACCCCGGTCTATCGCGACTTCTACCAGCTGCTCGGCGCCGCCCCGACGCCGATCCCGACGCCGCAGGTCTTCGACGCCATGACCAATGGCCAGGTCGACGGGCTCGAGGCCGATCTCGAATTCTCCTGGAACCAGCGCTTCGACAAGGTCTCGAAGACCATCCTGCAGATGAACGCGATCTTCATGCCGGTGATCGCGCTCGCCTCGGGCCGCGTCTGGCAGGGCATGCCTGCCGCCGACCGCGAGCTGATCCAGAAGACGGTCCGCGCCGCGCTCGACGAGCAGATCGATGCGCTCGCCGTCAACGAGCCCAAGCTGGTCGAGCAGTTCAAGGCGGCCGGCGCCAACTTCAAGCTCGCCAACCCGAAGGACGCCGAGGCCGTCATCGCCGAGTTCGACAAGATCTGGCTGCCCAAGGCACCGGTGCTGGCCGATCTGCGCAAGGCCGGCAAGGCGATCACGGCCTGATTTTTTAGGCTACCATCCCGGCTGCGGGCGCTCCGCCCGCAGCCGCATTTCCTCCCGTGAGCGGACCCCTGCCATGACCAAGAACATCTTCAGCGGTACCATCCCCGCTTTGATGAGCCCCTGCACCGCCTCGGGCGACGTCGACTACGCCGAGCTGGTGCGCACCGGCCGCCATCTGATCGACGCCGGCATGTCGGCGGTGGTCTATTGCGGCTCGATGGGCGACTGGCCGCTGCTCACCGACGAGCAGCGCATGGAAGGCGTCGAGGCCCTGGTGAAGGGCGGCATCCCGCTCATCGTCGGCACCGGCGCGCAGAACCCCAAGCGCGCCGCCGCGCTCGCCGCCCATGCCAAGAAGGCCGGCGCGCAGGGCCTGATGGTCATCCCGCGCGTGCTCTCGCGCGGCTCCTCGCTCCAGGCGCAGCGCGCCCATTTCGAGGGCATCCTGGAAGCGGCGGTCGACCTGCCGTCGGTGATCTACAACAGCCCCTATTATGGCTACGAGACCAAGGCCGACCTGTTCTTCGCGCTCAATGCGCGCTTCCCGCATCTCGTCGGCTTCAAGGAGTTCGGCGGCGGCGCGGCGCTGACCTATGCGGCCGAGCACATCACCAACCGCGATCCCAAGCTGACCCTGATGGTCGGCGTCGATACGCAGGTCACGCACGGCTTCATCCGCTGCGGCGCCGGCGGCGCGATCACCGGCATCGGCAACGCCCTGCCCAAGGAGGTGCTGCACCTCGTGGCGCTCTCGCAGAAGGCCGCCGCGGGTGATCCGCAGGCCGAGCGCGATGCGCTCGAGCTGGAGCGGGCGCTCTATGTGCTGTCGTCCTTCGACGAGGGCGTCGACCTCGTGCTCTACTACAAGCATCTGATGGTGCTGGAGGGCCACAAGGCCTATGAGCGCCACTTCAACGAGGCCGACAGGCTCTCCGACGCCCAGCGCAACTATGTCGAGACCGAATGGCGCCGCTTCAAGAGCTGGTACGCCAAATGGGCGGCCGAGGGCCGCGCTGCCAAGGCGGCGTGAGATCAGCCGTCATTCTCGGGCGGTGCGCAGCGCCGACCCGAGAATCTCATCACGAGAAGGCGCCGACTGGAGCCTCCTGCGGCCCGAGATGCTCGGGTCGAGCCCGAGCATGACGATCGGCTGGGCCGATCGTCACTCCGGATGCCGCGCATTCCACGCCGCGGCATACTCCGCACAGAGCCGGTCGAGCTCGTCCCGGTCTGTGACGCCGGCAGGCCGCGCCCGCGAAGGCGAGGCCTGCTGGAACGGCACGGAACGTTGATGCGCCACCCGCCAGATCCGGCGTAGCTCGACGAGCGGCTCGGCATGGTCGTCAACCCTGATATCGAAGCTCGGCACCGGCTCGCTGGCCCAGATCCGGATGGCGCAGGATTGCCGGCCGCGCTTGTCGCCGCCGGCCTTCTCGCCGGCTTCGAGCGCCACCAGCAAGCGCTCGTCGAAGTCGAGCGCTGAATTCTCGACATAGGCCTTGAGCGTCTCCTGGACGACCTCCGGCCCGGCCAGCATGTTGCCGGCGACCGAGACCTGCGGCCCGTTCACCGCCCCGCACCAGTCGATGCAGGCATTGCCGGTATAGGACGCCGTGCGGCCGTCGCGATCGATCAGATGCAATTGCCGATGCGCCCTGCCTTCGTCCGCAGAGGTCAGATTGGCGATGATCTCGACCGAGGATCGCCCTTCCTGCAGCAGCCGGAGGCCATCGACGCCGTAGAGCGGGTTGACGAAGGCCTGCGTCGCGATCGCGCCGACCCGGCCGCAGCCATAGGGCACGCGCGCGCCGACGGCGAAGGCGCAGGTCGAGACGGCGACGCCATAGGCGCCGGTCGCGGCATCGCGCGCGACGATGGACCATGTCATAGGCGGTTCCTCAGCGGCCGGCGGCGTAGGCCTGCATCAGACGCGGCGTCGCGGCAGCGCGCAAGAGCCCGTCGGCACTCTTCTCGGCTGCGGTCAGACGCCCCACGGTCCAGGCCGGTGCCTTCTCCAGCTTGTGGCCGCGCCGGGTGAGCTCGGCCAGGACGGCCTCGCCGACGCTCTCCTCGACGGTGAGGTGGCCCGGCCGCGCCTCGCGCGGATAGAAGGTCGAGGGGAAGTGCTGGGTGTGGAACAGCGGCAGGTCGATCGCCTCCTGCAGGTTGAGGCCGTGATGCACCCGGCGCAGGAACATGCCGAGCTGCCATTGCTCCTGCTGGTCGCCGCCCGGCGTGCCGAAGGCGAGGCGCGGCTCTCCGTTTTCGAAGGCGAGGGTCGGGGTCAGCGTCGTGCGCGGGCGCTTGCCGGGCGCGAGCGAGGAGGGCAGGCCCTCTTCGAGGAAGAAGGCCTGGGCGCGCGAGTTCAGCGGGAAGCCGAGCTCCGGGATCACCGGCGAGGATTGCAGCCAGCCGCCCGATGGCGTCGCGGCGACCATGTTGCCCCAGCGATCGATCACATCGATATGCACGGTGTCGCCGCGCCGCGAGGAGCTGACCATCGAAGCCAAGGTCGGCTCGCCGACGGTCGCGCCGCCCTTGGCGCCGTGTTGTCCGGCGATCCGGATATTGGCGAGCGCCTGCGCGACCTGGGCTTCGAAGCCGGGAACCGCACCGGGGCGGATCTCCAGCGAAGCCTCAGAGCCGATCAGTTCGCGCCGGCCACGGGCATAGTCTTCGGACAAAAGCGTCGCCAGCGGCACCTTCACGAAATCCGGGTCGCCGTAATAGGCCTCGCGATCGGCGAAGGCGAGCTTCATCGCCTCGGCGACATGGTGGATGAATTCGGGGCTCGCCGGGCCCATCGCCGAGAGGTCGAAGCCTTCGAGGATCTTCAGCGTCTGCAGGAAGACCGGACCCTGGCCCCAGGGGCCGATCTTGAACACCTCCCAGTCATGGTAGGTCACGCTCGCCGGCGCCTCGTAATGCGGCGTCCAGCCGGCCATGTCCTGCGCCGTGAGCAGGCCCTTGTGCCGGCGGCCGGTCGAATCCATCGGCGCTTCCGTCCGGCAGAAGGCGTCCATCGCCTCGGCGACGAAGCCCTTGTACCAACAGTCATAGGCGGCCTGGATCTGCTTCTGGCGATCGCTGCCGGAGGCCTCCGCCTCGGCCAGGATACGCTTGTAGGTGTTGGCGGCGGCCGGATTGCGGAAGAGTTCGCGGCCCTTGGGGACATTGCCGCCGGGCAGGTAGACGGCGCCCGAGGTCGGCCATTCCCGGGTGAAGAGGTCGCTCAGCCCCGCGATCGTATCGGAGACGCGCGGCAGCATCGGATGGCCGTTCTCGAAATAGCCGATCGCCGGCTCCAGCACCTCGCGCAAAGGCAGGCGGCCATGGTCGCGCAGCATCATCATCCAGCCGCCGAAGGCGCCGGGGATCACGGTCGAGAGCAGGCCGTCGCCTGGGATGATGTCGATGCCGAGGTCCTTATAGGCCTTGATCGTCGCGGCGGCCGGCGCCGGGCCCTGGGCGCAGAGCACTTCGACCTTCTTGGTCTCGGCCGAATAGAACACCGCCGGCATGTCGCCGGCCGGGCCGACCAGGTGCGGCTCGACCACCTGCAGCACGAAGGCGGCGGCGGCGCAGGCGTCGAAGGCGTTGCCGCCCTTCTCCAGCATCGCCATGCCCGACGCGGTCGCGAGCCAATGCGTCGAGGTGACGACGCCGAAGGTGCCGAGGATCTCGGGGCGGGTGGTGAACATGGTCGTTTCCTTAGGCAGTAAGGTCAGGATTCTTTGGGATCGAGCGCGTCGCGCAGGCCGTCGCCGAGCAGGTTGAAGCCGAGGACCGCCAGGAAAATGGCGACACCGGGCGCCACCGACATCCACGGCGCCTGCTCCATGAAGTTCTTGGCGACGTTGAGCATCTGGCCCCAGGACGGGGAAGGCGGCTGCTGGCCGAGGCCGAGGAAGGAGAGGGCGGCTTCGAGCACGATCGCCTGCGCCATGAACAGCGTCGACTGCACGATGATCGGCGAGAGTGTGTTCGGCGCGACATGGCGGAACAGGATGTAGAGCTTGCCGCCGCCAATGGCGCGGGCGCCGTCGACGAACTCCTCGTTCTTGATCGCCAGCACTTGGCCGCGCACGAGCCGGATCAGGATCGGCGCGAAGGAAAGCCCGATCGCGATCATCGCATTGGTCAGTGACGGGCCGAGCACGGCGGCGAGCGCGATCGCCAGGATCAGGAAGGGGCAGGCGAGCAGCGCCTCGGTGACGCGCGAGATCACCACGTCGACCCAGCCGCCATACCAGCCGGCGATCAGGCCGATCGGCACCCCGACCGCGAGTGCGATCGCGACCGAGATGATGCCGGCGAGCAGCGAGGCCTGCGCCCCGAAGACGAGCCGCGAGACCTGGTCGCGGCCGAGCTCGTCGGTGCCGAACCAGTAGAGCTCGGAGGGCGGCTTGCGGATGGCGAGGAAGTTCGACTTCAAGGGGTCGGCGAGCGGCAGCAGCGGCGCCAGCAGCGCCATGGCGACGAAGGCGAGCACGATCACGCCGCCGATCCGGGCCGAGCGGCTGCGCAGCAGCTTGCGCAGCGAGCCGCGGCCCTGGAGGTTTGCGCCGGTGGCGCGAATGGTCATGGCGCCCATCAGCCGTCCCTTAGGCGCGGGTTGACGAGGATGTAGAGAACATCCGCGAGGAGGTTCATGACGATGAAGCCGATCGCGGTGCAGAGCACCACGCCCTGGACGACGCCATAGTCGCGGTTGAAGACGGCATCGACGATCAGCTTGCCGAAGCCGGGGATGGTGAAGACCTGCTCGGTCAGCACCGCGCCGGCGAGCAGTTCGCCGAACAGGATCGTCGAGAGCGTGATGATCGGCACCAGCGCATTGCGCAGCGCGTGCCGGTTGATCACCGCATCCTCGGCGAGGCCTTTGGCGCGTGCGGTCCGGACATAGTCGGATTGCAGCACTTCGAGCATGGCCGAGCGGGTATGGCGCATCAGCGATGCCGCGAGCCCACCGCCAAGGACGAAAGCCGGCATGATCATCCGCTCGATCGCGGCGCGCGGATCGCTGAAGATCGATTCGAACCCTGAGGCCGGCAGCCAGCGCAGTTCGACCGAGACCAGCAGGATCAGCATGATCCCGAGCCAGAAATGCGGGACCGACAGGCCGAACAGCGCGACTGCACTGGCGGAATAGTCGGCGAGCGTGTCCTTGCGCCTGGCAGCGATGATGCCGGCGGGGATGCCGATGCCGACCGCGACCAGCATCGAGGCCACGGCGAGTTGGAAGGTGACGCCGAGCTTCTGGATGATCAGCCCGAGCACCGGCTCACCGGTCCGCAACGAGCGGCCGAAATCGCCCTGGATCACTTGGCCGAGCCAGGCGAAGAACTGCACCACGATCGGATCGTCCAGCCGGTAGATCTGGCGCAGGCGCGCGATCACCTCGGGGTCGCGTTCCTCGCCGGCGATGACGAGGAACGGATCGCCCGGCAGCGCCCTCTGCAGGGCGAAGACGAACAGCGACACCAGGAACAGCGTCGGGATCGCGATCAGGAGGCGCCGGCCGATCAGGGCGAGCATGGCTGCCGGGCGCCTTTGGAAGGCAGGGAGAGGGCGGAGTTGCCGCGCTCTCTTCTGTCGATCGCCAGCCTCACGACCGCTTCAGCCCCGAGAGCCGGATCATCCCGTCGGGATTGATCACGAAGCCCTGGATGTTGGAGCGCAGCGCGAAGAAGACGGTCTGGTTGTAGAGATAGACGATCGGCAATTCGTCCTGGAGGATCTTCTGGGCCGCGTCATAGCGCTTCTTGCGCTCGGCGACGTCGTAGATCGTGCGGGCCTCGTCGAGCAGCTTGTCGACCTCGGCATTGGAGTACTTGCCGTCGTTCTGGTTGCCCTTGGTCGTCACGAACGGATGGATGTTTCCGTCCGGGTCGATGCGGCCGGACCATCCGATCCGGCTCATCTGGAATTTGCCCTGCTGCTGGTCGCGCAATTGGCTGGCGAACTCGCTGGAGCGGATCTGGATATCGATGCCGGCTTCCTGCGCCATCGCCTGGATCACCTGGCCGAGCTGGGCATCGACCGGGTTGTTGGTGACGAAGAGCTCGACCGAAACCTTGCTCTGTCCGGCCTCCTTGAGCAGCGCCTTGGCCTTGGCGACGTCGCGCTCCGGTACGGGCAAGGCGGCGGAGAGATACTGGTTGCCCGGGTTGAAGGGCTGGTTCATCGGCGCATAGAGCCCCTCGAACACCACCTGGCTCAGCACCTTCCGGTCGATCGACAGCGACAGCGCCTGCCGGACGCGCTTGTCCTTACCCATCGGCTGGTTGGCGGCATCGCCATGGTTGGTGTTGATGGTGATGCCCTGATAGCCGAGATTGGCGGTGCTCTGGACCTTGAGGTTCTTGTCGCCCTGCGCCGACTTCACATCGGTCGGGGCCAGCCGCTCCAGCATGTCGAGTTCGCCGGCACGCAGGTTGGCAAGGCGCACCGTGGTGTCGGGAATGGCGCGGTAGACGATCCGGTCGAACTGGTACTTGTCGGCTTCCCAGTGCCCCTTGAACTTCTCCAGCACGATCCGGTCGTTCTGGACGCGCTCGACGAACTGGTAGGGGCCGGAGCAGATCGGCTTGGCGGTGATATCGGGGCCCAGACTTTTCGGCGACAGCATCATGCCGGCGCGGTCGGTGAGCTGGGCCAGCAGCGTGGCGTCGGGGCGCTTCAGCTTGAAGACGAGCGTCGCCGGATCGGGCGCGCTGACGCTCTCGACCGAGGCGAGCTCGGACTTGCGCAGCGAATCCGGCAGCGTCATCGCCCGCTCGATATTGGCCTTGGCGGCTTCGGCGTTGAAGATCTCGCCGTCATGGAACTTGGCGTCGGTGCGCAGCTTCATGGTCAGCGTCAGCCCGTCCGCCGAGAACGACCACTGCGTCGCGAGCCGCGGGATGATCTTCAGCTCCGGATCGATGTCGACGAGCCGGTCGCACAGGCCCATGAAGACGATGCGGCCGACGAAGGTGCGCGCCTTGTGCGGGTCGAGCATATCGGGGTCTTCCTGGAGACCGATCCGCAAGGTCGATGGCGATTGGGCTTGGGCCGGAAGTGCGGCGAGGCCGAGCAAGGCCGCCGACGCCAGCAGAACAATACGCTTCATGGCTGTTCCCCTTAGTGTTTTGTGTTGATGCTGGCCCGTTGAGTGGCGCTCCCTCGCTCTTCGGCGCTTGCGGGAGTTCCGTGGGTCGTTCTGAGTTGGTCCCATTCGGTACCAAGCTGGCGCATTTTTCGGTGATCGTCGATAGGCTCGGCTTGCTCCAGCCGGGCGTTGCCGCGAACATTCCACGCCACCGCGATCGGTGCAATGGATACAGTGTGACGGCCAGGGTCGACGGTGCCTGCATGGCGGCGGGGCGGCCAAGGTCTGTCGCAGCCCGCACGAATTCTGGTATGCAAGATTCTGCCGATTGCGCGCGCATCAGAGGCGGCGCGGCACAGGAAAGGTCTAGTGATGCTGCTGGGTGTGATTGCCGACGACATGACGGGCGCGACCGACGTCGCCCTGATGCTGAACCGCGCCGGGATGCGGACGGTTCAGGTCATCGGTGCGCCCGCCGCCGGAGCAAAACTGCCTGAGGCCGATGCGGTCGTCGTCGCGCTGAAATCGCGCACCAATCTTGTCGCCGAGGCGGTGGCGGATTCGCTCGCTGCCTGCGAGGCGCTGCTTGCCAGCGGCGCGCGCCAGATCCTGTTCAAGTATTGCTCGACCTTCGATTCGACCGCCAAGGGCAATATCGGCCCGGTCGCGGATGCGTTGATGCAGCGCCTCAATGCGCATCAGGCGATCGTCTGCCCGGCCTTCCCGGCCAATGGCCGCTCGATCTTCCAGGGTTATCTCTTCGTCGGCGAGGTGCCGCTGCATGAGAGCTCAATGAAAGACCACCCGCTGACGCCGATGCGGGATTCCAATCTGATGCGATTGATGGGCGCGCAGACCAGCCACAAGGTCGGGCTCGCCTCCTACGCCGCCGTCAACCAGGGCGCTGCCGCCGTGCGCAAGCGCCTGGCCGAGCTCGCAGCCGACGGCGTGCGCTATGTCGTCACCGATGCGCTCGACAACGGCCATCTGATGGTGCTCGGCGAGGCCATCTCCGATCATGTCCTGCTCACCGGCGGCTCCGGCATTGCGATGGGCCTGCCCGAGAACTTCCGCAAGGCGGGGCTACTGCCTTGGCGTGAGACCGCGACGCATCTTGCGGCGCCCGCGGGCCGCGCCGGCATCATCTCGGGCAGCTGCTCGACCGCGACGCGCGGCCAGATCAAGGCGGCGCTCGCGGCCGGCATCCCGGCGCTGAAGGTCGACCCGCTGGCGCTGGCCGGCGGCAAGCAGACGGCGAAGGAACTGGCCGACTGGGCCTTGGCCCAGTCGGCCGACAAGCCCTTCCTCGTCTATTCCAGCGACGATCCGGCCGAGGTCGCCTCGGTGCAGGACAAGCTCGGCCGCGACAAGGCCGGCGAGATCGTCGAGCACGCTTTCGCCGAGGTCGCGCGGCTGCTGAACGTCGGCGGCGTCACCCGCCTGCTCGTCGCCGGCGGCGAGACCTCCGGCGCTGTCGTGCAGGGGCTTTCCATCCGCACCCTGGAGATCGGGCCGGAGATCGACCCCGGCGTGCCCTGGACCCGCGTCGTCGACGGACCGGAGATGGTGGTGGCGCTGAAGTCGGGGAACTTCGGCGTGCCCGATTTCTTCCTCAAGGCGTGGGAGCTGCTGAGGTAGCGCGATCGTGTCGCGGCCTGTCGCGTTTGCACTGCGGCAAACTCGTATAGGATGGCGCTGACAGCAGGCCTTTGGGGGTGCAGATGGCGTTTCTTGGCGATCTCCTGACCAGCGTCGCCGATCGCGGCCGGGCGCTGATCAATTTCGAGCGTTTCGCCTCGAATCGTCGCCGGCCGCTCGACAAGCTCTGCGAGGACCTGCTCTCGGGCCGCGGTGAGGCCTCGGGCATGGCGCTGGCGCAGGCGGTGCTGGAGGATTGGGAGCGGCTCGACGAAGCCGGCCGGCTCGCCTTCTTCCGCCTGCTGCAGGAGCGCTTCGGCCCCGATCGCGAGCGGCTCGACGCCGCGTTGGAGCGTTATCGCGATAATCCCGATGCCGAGGCGATCGGCCAGCTCCACCTCGCCTCCGAGCCGCGCCGGCAGGAGCTCTTCCGCCGCCTCAATCTCGCGCCGGGCGGCACACATGTGCTGGTGCGCATGCGTGAGAGCCTGTTCGAGGCGATGAAGGAGGAGCCCGAACTCAAGGCGGTCGATGCCGATTTCCGGCACCTGTTCGGCTCCTGGTTCAATCGCGGCTTCCTGGTGCTGCGCCGCATCGACTGGACCACGCCCGCCAACGTGCTGGAGAAGATCATCCGCTACGAGGCGGTCCACGCCATCAAGGACTGGGACGATCTGCGCCGCCGGCTCGAGCCGGCCGACCGGCGCTGCTTCGCCTTCTTCCACCCGCAGCTGATCGACGAGCCGCTGATCTTCGTCGAGGTGGCGCTGACCCGCGAGAATCCGAGCCGGATCGTCGACGTGCTGAGCGAGGACCGCGAGGTGCTGCCAGCCTCCTCGGCGACCACGGCGGTGTTCTATTCGATCTCCAACTGCCAGGAGGGGCTGCGCGGCATCTCCTTCGGCAATTTCCTGATCAAGCAGGTCGCGGAGGACCTGAAGCGGGAGCTGCCGGGGCTCGACGTCTTCGTCACGCTCTCGCCGGTGCCGGGCTTCGCCCGCTGGCTCGGGCCGGCGCTGGACGAGCCGGCCGAGCTCGGCCTGACCAATGAGGAAGCGGCGCTGCTGCTGCAGGCTCCGGCCGAGATCGCGGCGCAGGACGAGGTCACCAGCGCCCGCCGCGACAAGCTGCTCGGCCAGATGATGGCGCAGTACATGCTACGGGCCCGCACCTCCTCGGGCCGCGTGATCGATCCCGTCGCTCGCTTCCATCTCGGCAATGGCGCGCGGCTGGAGCGGATCAATGTCGGCGGCAACCTGTCCGACCGGGGCCTGCGCGAGTCGCATGGCGTCATGGTCAATTACCGCTATGAGCTCGACGACATCGAGACCAATCACGAAGCCTTCGCCAGCCGCAACACCGTGGTCGCTTCCTCCTCGGTGAAGAAGCAGTTGCGGCCGGCGACCAAGTGAACAAAGACAACGGAAACGCCTGAAAGGACCCGAAATCATGGGCAATCATCTGTTCGACCTGATCAAGGCCCGCATGCCGGCGCCGACTGCGCCCTTCGCGGTCCTCGATGATGGCCAGACCTATACTTATGCCGACATGGTCGCGGTCTCCGCCCGCTTCGCCAATGCGCTGGTGGGCCTCGGCGTGAAGCCGGGCGACCGCGTCGCCGTCCAGGTCGAGAAGAGCTTGGACGCCTTGATGCTCTATCTCGGCACCGTCCGTGCCGGCGCGATCTTCCTGCCGCTCAACACCGCCTATACGCCGGCCGAGATCGAGTACTTCCTCGGCGATGCCGAGCCGGCTGTCTTCGTCTGCGATCCCGCCAAGGCGCAGGCGCTGAAACCTTTCGCCGACAAGGCTGGAGCGAAGCTCGAGACCCTCGGTGTCGGCGCCGGCAGCCTGCTCGACAAGGCCAATGCCGCTTCGGCCGAATTCGCCGATGTCGCGCGCGGCGCCGATGATCTCGCTGCCATCCTCTACACCTCCGGCACGACCGGGCGCTCCAAGGGCGCCATGCTCAGCCATGACAACCTCGCCTCGAACGCCTTGTCGCTGGTCGACTACTGGCGCTTCAGCAAGGACGATGTGCTGCTGCACGCGCTGCCGATCTTCCACACCCACGGCCTTTTCGTCGCGACCAACACCATCCTCCTGGCCGGCGCCTCGATGATCCTGCTGCCGAAGTTCGATCCCGAGCAGGTGTTCAAGTACCTGCCCAAGGCGACCAGCATGATGGGCGTGCCGACTTTCTATGTCCGGCTCTTGCAGGATCAGCGCCTGTCGAAGGAGGCGGTGAAGCATATGCGCCTCTTCGTCTCCGGCTCGGCGCCGCTGCTGGCCGAGACGCATCGCGAATGGCGCGAGCGCACCGGCCACGCCATCCTCGAGCGCTACGGCATGACCGAGACCAATATGAATACCTCGAACCCCTATGACGGGGACCGGGTGGCGGGCACTGTCGGCTTCCCGCTGCCGGGCGTCTCGGCCCGCGTCACCGATCCGGAGAGCGGCAAGGAACTCGCCCGCGACGAGATCGGCATGATCGAGGTGAAGGGGCCGAACGTCTTCAAGGGCTATTGGCGCAACCCGGAGAAGACGGCCGCCGAGTTCCGGGCCGACGGCTTCTTCATCACTGGCGACCTCGGCAAGATCGACCCGGCCGGCTACGTCCACATCGTCGGGCGCGGCAAGGACCTGATCATCACCGGCGGCTACAATGTCTATCCCAAGGAAGTCGAGGCCGAGATCGACGAGATGCCGGGCGTGATCGAGAGCGCCGTGATCGGCTGCCCGCATCCCGATTTCGGCGAGGGCGTCACCGCCGTCGTGGTGGCCAAGCCCGGCGCCGAGGTCAGCGCCGCCGGCATCGCCGCAGCGCTGGAGCAGCGCCTCGCGAAGTTCAAGCAGCCCAAGCAGGTCTTCGTCGTTGCCGACCTGCCGCGCAACACGATGGGCAAGGTCCAGAAGAACCTGCTGCGCGAGCAGTACAAGGACATCTACGCCAAGCAGCTCAAGGCTGGAGAGTAAGCGGGGCTCGTTCGAATGGAGGACGCGGTCAGGCGCTTCCGGAGCAAGGATCGGTGCAGAGATATCTGCACCACCCTCCGGAGATCGTCATGCGACGCTTCCTACTGCCGCTTCTCGCAACCGTTTTCGGCTCGGCGGGGATCGCCTCTGCCGCCACCGACTGCAGGGGGACGCTGACCGGGCGCTGGGCCACCAAGGGCGATGTCGCCATGGGGCCGATGAAGATCAAGGTCGACAATCTCGACGCCTACAACGCGGACGGCTCGTTCAGGGCCGTCCGCCGTTTCGTCAATCAGGAGGGGAAGTGGGAGGAGCAGGTCACCTCCGGGCAGTGGACCACCAAGCCCGGTTCTGGTGCTGGTGAATGCGTGCTGGAGATGTCCCTCAAGAGCGAATTCGGCAGTTCCAGCTCATCGACGACGGTGACCGTCATCGATCGCAATACCTTCCGCTCCTTCGGTGTCGACGCCAGGCGGGTCAAATAAGCGCCCGCTCAGGCGTGCGCCGGCGCCTTCAGCTCGATCGTCTCGCCATCGGCTGGGATCAGCAGCCGCTCGCGGCCGATGCCGCGGGCCTCGGCCGCTTCGCGCAGCGCCTGCCGGCTGACGCTGGCATGGTCGAGCGCTTCCATATGGGTCGCGACGATCACCGCCTGCGGCGCCTCTTCGGCGAGGTCGAGCGTCTGCTGCGCATCCATCACGATCAGCGTGCCATCCCAGAGCGCGCCGCAAGAATGAGTGACGATCACGTCGGGCTCGGCCTTGGCGACGGCCTCCTGCAGCGGCGGATAGAGCACGCTATCGCCGCACCAGTAGACGGAAGGCTCGCCCGGCGCTTCCAGGGTGAAGCCCATGACCTTGCCCATGACGTCGACGACCGGCCCGGTGCCATGCTGGGCCGGCTGCGACTTCACCACGATCGGCCCGATCCGGACGAAGCATTCGAGCGGCTCGACATTGCTGAAGCCGGCCTCCCGGATCGCCTCCTCGTTGCCGGGCTGGCAGATCAGCGGGATGTCCTTAGGGATCCGCGCCTTGGCGACCTCGTCGAAATGGTCGGCATGCAGATGCGAGACGATGACATGGTCGACGCCGGCGAGGATGTCCTCGATCGGCTCGGGCAGGTCGACCATCGGGTTCTGAGACTTGCCGGCGATCGAGCGGCGGCTGAGTTTCTCGCCGAGATCGGGATCGATCAGCAGGGTCTTGCCGGCATAGCTCAGCTTGAGCAGGGCGTTGCGCAGGAGTTTGAGCTGCATGGCGGCTCCGCAGAAGGAGGGATCGGTTTGCCCGATCCTTCCCTCCCTCAGCCCCCGCGACCAGTTCGAATTTGTGAAGCAAACTGCATCGCGGCGTTAGGTGACTGCATTTTCAGGGAAATTTTCCACTCGCTGCCCTCACTGCATTGAATTCGTCTCCGACAAGCTCCTGACATGGCAAATCCCTGCCTGCGAGTTGCCGATATCGTGTCGTGCCGGGAGCCGTTCAGGCTGCGAACTGGCCGTAGGGCACGCTGTTGCGGGCGGTCCGGAGTGCGCTCGCCCACCAGTGCAACTGGCCGAGCATGGTCGCCATCGCCCGCTCGGCCCGGTCGGCATCGCGCAGGCGGCCGGTCTCGTCGAACTGGTCCCAGGCATTGGCGAAGCAGACGCCGTCGCGGATCGTCGCGGCGTGCAGTTCGGCGAAGACGAGGCGAAGTTGCTCGACGGCGCGCAGGCCTCCAGAGACCCCGCCATAGGAGACGAAGGCGACCGGCTTGCCGCGCCATTCCGCGCCGGTGCCGTCGATCAGCGCCTTCAGCGGGGCCGGGAAGCTGCGGTTGTATTCGGGCGTGACGACGATGAAGGCATCGGCCCGGCCGAGCCGTTCGGTCTGCTCGGCGAGATCGTGCGCGCCGGGATCGACGCTCTCGACCGAGAACGGGCCGTCGCCCTCGATCTGCGTGATCGTCCAGCCGGCGACCTTGGTGCACAGGCGCCCTTGGCGCGTGCTGCCATAGATCACGGCGACCTTGATTTGGGGGGTGAGCGGGCGATGCATGGGACGGCTCCGGAGGGCTGGCGGTGCAGCGGAGCGATCTCTATAAGACCTCAAGTAAGGTTAAGGTCAAGCGCTATGAAGCACCCCGCCCGCAATCCCTTTGCCGACGATCTCAGCGTCGGCCAGGTCGCGAGCCGCAGCGGTATCGCCGTCTCGGCATTGCACTTCTATGAGGCGGAAGGGCTGATCCGCAGCCGCCGCAATGCCGGCAACCAGCGCCGCTATCCGCGCGAGGTGCTGCGCCGTGTCGCGATCATCAAGGTGGCGCAACGCACCGGCATCCCGCTGAAGACGATCCGCGAGGCCTTCAAGGCGCTGCCGCAGGAGCGCACCCCGACGGCGGAGGACTGGACCCGGCTCTCCGCCGCCTGGAAGGAGGAGCTGGAACACCGCATCGACCGGCTGACGCGCCTGCGCGACCACCTCACCGACTGCATCGGCTGCGGCTGCCTGTCAGTGAAGAGCTGCCCGCTGCACAATCCCTGGGACGAGCTCGGCAAGCAGGGTGCGGGGCCGAGGCTGCTTGATCCGGATTGATCCGGTTCATCCTGCCTTGTGCAGCTTCGTCAGCGGGAACCGCGCCACATCCGCCAGCAGCTCGACGAAGCCCTTGGCCTGAAACTCGGCCGTCGCCTTGCCCTTCTCGGCGGTGGCGAGACTGGCATCGCCCGCCGCGCCGGACGAATGGACGTCCTGCGCCATCCAGGCGAAGGGATGCGCGCCGGTCGGCCTCAGCCACTTATAGCCCTCATCCGCCATCTCGACGGTCCGCGGCACGAAGCAGCCGGCCTTGCTCATGTCGACCAGGTCGGGCCGGAAATGCAGCATCAGCGAGGTCTCGATGTCGCCGGCATGGATGCCGTGTTTGGCGTCCATCTCGTCGTAAAGCCCGGGCGGCAGGCCGAAATTGCTCCAGGAGGTCGAGGCCGCGAATAGGCCCTGACTGACGCGCAGCTCGCGCGCCACCACCTTCATCGGGTCGACATTGCCACCATGGGAGGTGACGAGCACGAGCTTGCGCAGGCCGGCGCGCTTCACGCTCTCGCCGATCTCGATCCAGCTGCGGATCGCACTCTCCCAGGAGATGGTCAGCGTGCCCGGCGAGTGCAGGTGCTCGTTCGACTTGCAGATCGCCTGCGTCGGCAGCACCAGCACGTCGAGTTCGACCGGCACCTGCGGCATCGCCAATGCCAGCATCGCGTTCATCACGGTGGTGTCGACCGACACAGGCAGGTGCGGTCCGTGCTGCTCGATCGCGGCGAGCGGCAGCACGGCGATGGTCGCCTCGGGCGAGAGGCCGGCGAAATCGGTGGTCTTCAGGTCGCCCCAGAAGCGTGCGGTCATGGTTGTGAGGTCTCATAGGTCAAGCTGCGGGCCGGCCCCGCGATTCGCGCCTGCTGCCTCAGGGCGACAGGACTGCCCAGCATAGTGGCCGAGGATGACGAGGGAAGGGCCGATGGCACGCGCACGCCATGCGGGCCGCAGTCTCGCCGGCAGGGTTCGTCTGTGCGAAAGCCGGCCACGACGCATTTCCAGCTGGCCTCAGGCCGTGGCATACAAGCTGCCTGCGGGACGCGAGGGTTGTGCTGTCCGGGGACAGGTTCGCGACATGATGGAGGGGGTTAGGCCATGACGATGAAATATCGCCTCGACCGGCGCGCTGCGCTCGGCCTGCTCGGTGGCTCGGCCGCTTCGGTGCTGATCCCTGTGCCCGGCGCGCGCGTCAATGCGCAGACCCTCGACAAGGTCAGCTACCAGACCAACTGGCGTGCCCAGACCGAGCATGGCGGCTTCTATCTCGCCGCCGCCAATGGCATCTACAAGAAGTACGGCCTCGACGTCGACATCCGCCCCGGCGGCCCGCAGCAGAACCCGACCCAGCTCCTGCTCGGCGGCCGCGTCGACATGATCATGGGCAATTCGCTGGAGGCGCTCAGCTTCGCGCAGGAGAACCTGCCCTTCCTTTGCATCGCCTCGATCTTCCAGAAGGACCCGCAGGTCCTGATCTCGCATCCCGGCCAGGGCAACGACTCGCTCGCTGCCCTCAAGGACAAGCCGATCCTGATCGCGGCCCAGGCCCGCGTCGGCTTCTGGCCGTTCCTGAAGCTGAAGTTCGGCTATCGCGACGAGCAGATCCGGCCCTACACCTTCAATATGGCGCCGTTCCTGGCCGACAAGAAGCTGACCCAGCAGGGTTTCCTGTCCTCCGAGCCCTTCGTCATCCGCAAGGCCGGCGTCGAGCCGGTCGTGCATCTCCTCGCGGATGCCGGCTTCGAGAACTACAACACGACGATCACGATCTCCCGCAAGATGGCGCAGGAGAAGAAGGAGATCGTGCAGCGCTTCGTCGATGCGACGGCCGAGGGCTGGGCCGAATACATGAAGGGCGGTCCGAACATCGCCGCCGCCAACGCCCGGATCCTGAAGGACAATCCGGACATGGATCAGGAGAAGATCGACTACGCCCTCAAGGTGATGAACGAGAACGGCATCGTCGTCTCCGGCGATGCGAAGACGCTCGGTATCGGCGCCATGACCGATGCCCGCTGGGCGAGCTTCGCCAAGACCATGACCGAGGCCGGCGTCATTCCCGCCGGGGTCGACGTCAAGAAGGCTTACAGCCTGGAGTTCATCAACAAGGGCGTGGGCAAGCCATAGGACAGCGTCATGCTCGGGCTTGTCCCGAGCATCTCTTGCCGGAGATTCTCGGGTCTGCGCTGCGCTCCGCCCGAGAATGACGGCTTTTCACACAACGGATCATCAGGCCTTTGGACACAGCCTATCTGAGCACACATCCGGCGGCGGGGCAGGAGAGCGGGCCTCCGCTCGTCTCGATCCGCCGGGTCTCCAAGCAGTTCGCCAACGGCACCATCGCCGTGCGCGACGTCGATCTCGATCTCGGCACCGGCGAGTTCATCAGCCTACTCGGCCCCTCCGGCTGCGGCAAGTCGACCTTGCTGCGCATGGTCGCCGGGCTCGGCAGCCCGTCCACCGGCACGATCGACTGGCCCGGCGCTGGTGAGGATAAAGCCGAGCGCGATCTCGGCTTCGTCTTCCAGGACCCGACGCTGATGCCCTGGGCGAATGCACTGTCCAACGTGATGCTGCCGCTGGTCTTGAAGCATGTGCCGCGGCGTGAAGCCGAAGAGCGCGCGGCTGAGATGCTGGCGCTGGTCGGCCTCAAGGGCTTCGAGAAATCCTATCCGCGCGAGCTCTCCGGCGGCATGAAGATGCGCGTCTCGATAGCTCGCGCTTTGGTGATGCGGCCGAAGATCTTGCTGATGGACGAGCCCTTCGCCGCGCTCGACGAGATCACCCGCCACCGCCTCAACGACGACCTCCTGAACCTGTGGTGGCGCGAGCGCTTCACCGCCGTGTTCGTCACCCATTCGGTCTTCGAATCCGTCTATCTCTCGCAGCGCATCGTGGTGATGGCGGCGCGGCCCGGCCGCGTCATGGCCGATCTCGACGTCTCCGCGCCCTATCCGCGCGACGAACTGTTCCGGACCTCGGCCGAATACGCCCATCTCTGCCGGCTCGCCTCCGGCAAGCTCAAGGAGGCGATCGGCGCATGAGCTCCTCGTCCCCCGCAACTGCGGTGCCGCATGACGGCACCGACGCTGAAGCCCGCCCACTCGCCGTCGCCGAGGCGACCGTCCTCGGCCTGCCTGTGAGCTTCTGGCCGCGCATCCTCGCGCCGATCGCCGTCGGCATCCTGGTGCTCGGGCTCTGGGAATTCGCCGTGCGCTGGAACGAGGTGCCGTCCTATGTGCTGCCCGGGCCGCTCCTGGTCGGCCAGACGCTGATCGCCGATTGGGGCACGCTCTCGGCCTCGCTCTGGGTGACTTTGCGCATCACCTTCATGGCGCTGGCGGCGGCGGTGATCGTCGGCGTCGCGCTCGCCGTGCTGTTCACCCAGTCGAAATGGCTGGAGATGGCGCTGCTGCCTTATGCCGTAATCCTGCAGGTGACGCCGATCGTCGCGATCGCGCCGCTGATCATCATCTGGGCCGGCGACATCAACCTGTCGCTGCTGATCTGCGCCTGGATCGTCGCCTTCTTCCCGATCCTGTCGAACACCATCCTCGGGCTGAGCTCGGCGGACCACAACCTGATCAACTTCTTCCAGCTGCATGGCGCGACGCGCTGGCAGATGCTGCGCTATCTCAAGCTGCCTGCGGCGCTGCCGTACTTCCTCGCCGGTCTCAAGATCTCGGGCGGGCTGGCGCTGATCGGCGCTGTCGTCGCCGAGTTCGTGGCCGGCACCGGCGGCTCGGAATCCGGGTTGGCCTATCGCATCCTCGAGGCGGGCTATCAGCTCAAGATTCCGCGCGTCTTCGCGGCACTGCTGATGATCTCGCTCTCGGGCATCGCGATCTTCCTGGCGACCAGCCTGATCTCGCATCTCCTGCTGCGGCGCTGGCACGAGAGCGCGCTGAAGCGCGAGAACTGAGCCCTGATAGAAGGGGTCAGCCGAAGAAGTGCAGCCGGTCCTCGACCGGCAGCGAGGCGATCGCCCGCAGGTCGGCCTCGGAATAGCTCAGCTCGAGACGCGCCGAACTGGCCGTTTCCGGTAGCATGATCGCCTCGGCCGGCGCGCCGACATCGGCGAAGGCGATATCGTCCTCGGCCACCTGCGTGCTGCTGCGCCGGCGATAGGGTTGCGTCTGCTGGCGCAGGCCGGTTTCGCTCAGGGGCACACGCTGCTTCGTCCCGGCATCGACCACATCGATGTCGCCAAGATCGGTTGCCGGGCCGGCCACGGCCGGGGGCGCCGCGGCGGCGGTCGCGGCCGGAAGCGGTTCCTCGGCTGTGACCGCGACGTCGGCGGCGGCCCGCAAGCTGGCATCGAGCATGGCGACTGTGTCGGCGACCTTCTCGATCTGGTTGGCGCCGGCCTCGATCACCGTGGTCGCGCCGTAGATCTCGGTCGCGCGCCGGTCGAGCCGGTCGCAGAGGTCAGGCTCCGCACCCGCTTCGCGCAGGGTCCAGGCGATCTCCTGGATGGATTCAGCCGCCTCGATGATGCCGGCGGTGGTCTCCTGGATGCGGGCCGACAGGCGGGCGGAGGCGCCCCCGCGGTCGAGATCGTCGCGCAATTCTGCAATGGTGCGGGCGGTTTCCGAGAATTCCGGCCCCAGCTCCGGCACCGCGACCGGCACCGTGCAAAGCCGTTCGAGGCGCTCGATCGCCGACAGCACCATCTCGGTGTCGGCCTGCCGGTTGCGCCTGGCATATTCAGCCAGGAACCAGCGGCCGCGCGCCGTTTCCATCACAGCGGCGGCAATCGTGTCATAGTCGGCCGCGCTCAGCGGAGATAGCGAACGCGCGTCGCTCATGGCCAGGCTGCACTCCATGGGCTGGCCGAATCGTGTTTCGCCGACCGAAGATGCCCATCAGCAAAATTGCTGCTGATTCTTTAAGAAATCGCTGCCAAAGGCATGTCACCGCCGCTCCGGACCGGATTCTCGCGCGTGTTGGCTCTGCGCCTCTCGTTCATGCACGCGCTGAACTTCCTCGGCGTGGGCTTCTATCTGCCATTCTTTCCAGTCTGGCTCGCCTCCAAGGGGCTGGGCGATGTCGACATCGGCTATGTGCTGGCGATCCCGATCCTGGTGCGCGTCTTCGTGGCATCGTCGGTGACGGGGCTCGGTGACCGCCTGCGCCCGAATGTCCTGCTGGCGCTGCTCAATGCATTGGCAGCATTGATCTATTTCGCCCTGGCGCAGCAGACGCAATTCCTGCCGATCGCCGTCCTGACGGCGCTCAGCGCCATCGCCCTGTCGGGTGTGGTGCCGCTGGCCGACGTCCTGACCACCGCGCAGGTGAAGGCCGGCGCGCTGAAGGACTATGGTCGCGTCAGACTCTGGGGCTCGGTGACCTTCGTACTCTCCAATCTCGCTGGCGGTTACCTGATCGCACAGCACGGCGCCTGGTTGATTCCCTTCGTCCTCGCCGGCAGCAGTTCTCTCGCTGCGCTTGCCGCGCTGCAGGCCCCGTCGCCGCCCGGGGGACCTTCGCCAGCCATTTCGCGGGGAGCGTCTGCGGCTGGCTTCGGACGGACGTTCTGGCTCGCAGTCGGGGCGGCGGCTTGCGTCAACGCCACGCATGCGGCGGTCTATGCCTTCAGCTCGCTGCATTGGCGCAGCATCGGCTTCAGCGGCGAGGCGGTCGGCTGGCTCTGGGCGGTTGCAGTCCTTGCCGAGATCGCCGTCTTCCTCGTCTGGGGCAGCATTGCCGCGAGCGGTCTCACCGGATTGCGCTGGATCGCGATCGCGGCCGTCGCAGCCGCGCTGCGCTTCGCGGCGATGAGTGCCGATCCCGGCCTTGCCGTCACCGCCTTCCTGCAACTGCTGCACGGCATCACCTTCGGCTGCATGCATCTCGGCACGCTCGCGGCGCTGTCGGCGCTGTCTCCCGAGGCGCGCCGCGCGGCAGCGCAGGGCAGGCTCGTCGCAGTGAGCGCACTGGTGATGGGGTTGGCGACCATCCTTTCCGGCTATCTCTACCGCCTGTTCGGGTCGGGCGTGTTCCTGGCCATGGTGCCGATCGCGTTGCTCGGGCTGATCCTGGCGGCCCTTGCCATCCTCAGATCGCGCGGCAATACAGGTCTCGGGGGCCGAATCTAAGCGTGGGAGCGGGCGAGCCGTCATGGCTGTCGTCGACGACGTTGAGCCGCAGGCGGTCTATCGCGACGATGGCGGGGTCCTCGTCGTGTCGCTGGCCGGGCGCTGGAGCGTCGGGCGGGCGCCGCGTCTCGAGGCCCTGACCAGCGAATTGACCAAACGCGTCGGCGGTGTCCGCCAGGCGCGCCTCGACCTGTCGGCGATCGAGCGCCTCGACACGCTCGGCGCCTATCTGCTCGACCAGGTCAAGCAAGCGGCCGAGGCGAAGGGCGTTGCCATCGAGCTGACCAGCCGCCGTCCCGAGCATGCGGTGCTCCTGCGCGAGGTCGAGCGCAACGTCACCGACTACCAGCCGCCGGTCCATCCGATCGGGCTCGTCACGGTCCTCGTCGACATCGGCCAGGCTGTCGTCCGTTTCGGCCGCGACCTTGCCGGCGGCGCCGTCTTCCTCGGCGAGGTGATGGCGGGCTGCGTCGGTGCTCTGTTCGGACCACGGCGCTTCCGCGGGCCCTCGCTGGTCAACCAGGTCGAGCTGATCGCCTTCCACGGCGCGCCGATCATCATCCTGATCTCGTTCCTGGTCGGCTGCATCGTCGCGCAGCAGGGCATCTTCCAGCTCCAGCGCTTCGGCGCCACCGCCTTTGTCGTCAATCTGACCGGCATCCTCGTGCTGCGCGAGCTCTCGGTGCTCTTGACCTCGATCATGGTTGCCGGCCGCTCCGGCTCCGCCTTCACGGCCGAGATCGGCTCGATGAAGATGCGCGAGGAGATCGACGCGCTCCGGGTGATGGGGCTCGACCCGATCGAGGTGCTGGTGGTGCCGCGCATCCTGGCGTTGATCATCTCGCTGCCGATCCTGACCTTCATCTCGGCCATGTCCGGCCTCGTCGGCGCCGGCTTGGTGAGCTGGCTCTATGGCGGCATCGGCCTCGACACCTATCTCGACCGCCTGAAATCGGTGATCACCTGGCAGCATTTCGCCGTCGGCCTCATCAAGGCCCCGTTCATGGCGTTCGTGATCGGCCTGATCGCCTCGATCGAGGGACTGGCGGTCAAGGGCTCGGCCGAATCGCTCGGCCATCAGGTGACGGCCTCGGTGGTGAAGGCGATCTTCATGGTGATCGTTGTCGATGGGTTGTTCGCCATGTTCTTCGCCTCGATCCAGATGTGAGGGGCGACGCGATGCTCGACAGGCCCTCGCAGACCGGTCCGCTCGGCCCTCCGGATGAAGCCGGGTCCGCTCCTGAAGCCGTGATTCGCGTTCGCGATCTCAAGGTGGCCTTCGGCGACAAGGTGATCATGGACGGGCTCGATCTCGATGTGATGCGCGGCGAGATTCTCGGCTTCGTCGGCGGCTCGGGCCAGGGCAAGTCGGTGCTGACCCGCACCATCCTCGGTCTCGTGCGCAAGCAGCGTGGCTCGATCGAGGTCTTCGGCGAGAACGTCGACAAGCTCGATCCGCGCGGCAGGCGCCGGCTCGAACGTCGTTTCGGCGTGATGTTCCAGCAGGGCGCGCTGTTCTCGGCGCTCACCGTCAAGCAGAACATCCAGGTGCCGATGCGTGAATATCTCCAGCTCTCGCCGGGGTTGCTGGAAGAGCTCGCCATGCTCAAGATCGAGATGGTCGGATTGAAGCCCGATGCGGCCGACAAGACGCCCTCCGAACTGTCCGGCGGCATGATCAAGCGCGCGGCGCTCGCCCGGGCGCTGGCGCTCGATCCCGAGATCGTCTTCCTGGACGAGCCGACCTCCGGCCTCGATCCGATCGGCGCCGCTGAGTTCGACGAGCTGATCATGACGCTCAAGCAGACTTTGGGCCTGACCGTGTTCATGGTAACCCATGATCTCGATAGTCTTTACGTAGCTTGCGACAGGATTGCCGCCTTGGCGGACAAGCGTGTCATCGCGGTCGGTCCGCTCGCCACCATGCTGGCTTCCGATCATCCCTGGCTGAAGGCGTATTTCGGGGGCGAGCGCGCCCGAGCCCGCATGCCCGATCAAATGAGGACGTGACGGACGCCCGCGATGGAATCCCGTGCGAATTACGCCCTGGTCGGTCTCTTCACCCTCGCCGTGATCGCGGCGATGTTCGGCTTCGCCTATTGGTTCGGCAGTGGCGGGGGCGGCCGCAAGCAGGACGTCAGGGTCATCTTCACCGGGACGGTCACAGGCCTGGGGCGCGGCTCCAGCGTGCTCTTCAACGGCCTGCGTGTGGGCGAGGTCAAGCAGATCGCCCTGCAGCCTGACGACCCGCGCCGCATCTTCGGCGTGATCGAGGTCGACAACACGACGCCGCTGCGGGTCGACACCCGCGCCCGCATCGAGGCGCAGGGGCTTGCCGGCGTCGTCGCCCTGCAATTGATCGGCGGCGAGCCCGATGCTGCCGTGCTGCAGGCGAGGCCAGGCGAGCCGATGCCGACCATCATCGCCGAGCGTTCCGAATTGCAGGACATCATCGAATCCGTCCGCAACGTCGCCAAGAAGGCCGACGAGGTGCTCGGCAGTCTCGACGGGCTGATCAAGACCAACTCCGGCTCGATCACCAACACGGTCCGCAATGTCGAGAAGTTCTCGCAGGCGCTCGGTGACAATTCCGGCAACATCGACAAGCTGATGACGAGCTTCGGCCAGATCGCCGATACGATCGCGCCGCTCTCGCAGAAGCTCGGCACGCTGAGCGAGGAGCTGACCGGAGTGGTCCGCTCGGTCGATCGCGCCAAGATCACCGGCATCATCGACAATGTCGACAAGTTCACCGGGGCGCTGGGCGGCTCGAGCGGCGACGTCTCCAAGGCGGTCAAGGATGTCGCCTCGATCACCGACAAGCTCAATCGCGCCGCCGACCAGGTCGAGGGCGTGCTCAAGGCGGCGCAGTCCTTCCTGAACACGCAGGACGGGCAGGGTGCCTTCGCCGAGGTCGCCAGCGCCGCAAAATCGATTCGGGTGCTGGCCGACAATCTCGACAAGCGCACCGCCGAGATCACGGCCGGCATCAGCCGCTTCACCGGCCCGGGCCTGCGCGACCTCGAAACGCTCGCTTCCGACGGCAAGCGCACGCTCGGGGATCTCAACCGCGTTCTGCGCAATGTCGAGCGCAATCCCCAGCAGTTCATCTTCGGCGGCCGTCCGCCGCTTCCCCAATACAGCGGATCGCGCTAGCCCGTTATGACCATGCCGATTCTGCCCTCGCTGCTTCGTGGTCGTCTGCGCGCCCTGTCCTTGGCTGTGGCAGGCTCGTTGCTGCTGGCCGGCTGCGGCGGCGGATCGGCGCCGACCACCTATGATCTCTCGGCGCCGCGCGATTTCGGCCGCATCGGCGGAGGCGGCGGGGTGCTGATCGTCGCGCAGCCGACGGCGGTGCAGGCACTCGATTCCGACCGGCTGATCGTCAAGGATTCGAGCGGCGCGCTCTCCTTCCTCGGCGGGGCGCAATGGGCTGACCGGGTGCCCAATCTGGTGCAGACCCGCCTGATCCAGACCTTCGAGAACGGCAGCCGCATCGCTGCCGTCGGCCGGCCGGGCGAACGCATCGTGCCCGATTTCCAGCTCAACACCGATATCCGCGCCTTCAACATCGACGCCGCCAGCGGCCAGGCCGTGGTCGAGATCACCGCCAAGCTGATCGGCGACCGCAGTGGCAAGGTCCAGCGCGCCAAGCTGTTCTCGGCCCGCGTGCCGGCAGGCTCCGAGGGGGCGGGGGCGGCGCAAGCCCTCGACCAGGCGCTGTCGCAGGTGCTGATCCAGATCGCCCGCTGGGCGCGCTGACGAAACAAGCTCAACCGGTGGCGCGAACGTCATCGCGCAGTCCGCGTCAAAAAGAAAAGGCCGCCCAAGAGGCGGCCTTTTCGTATCCAGGTCAGCGGCTCTTACTCGAACCGTCCGCTGGCATGGGCCAGCATGGTGTAGACCTTGCCGGTCTCCGAGGTCAGGTAGGTCTTCGCCACCATCGAATCGCGGTCGTCCTTGGCGGCTTCGCCGAGCAGGCGCTCGAACTCCTCGATATAGCGGTCGACCGTCTCCTTGAACTCGGTGTCGCGGCGGTATTTGCGCCGGATCTCGTCGAAGGTCTGCTGGCCCTGCAGCGTGTAGAGCCGGCGGGTGAAGACGTTGCGCTCGCCGCGCTTGTAGCGCTCCCAGAGCTCGACGGCTGCGTCGTGGTCGATCATCCGGGCGATGTCGACCGAGAGCGAATCGAGTTTCTCGATGCTGTGCGCCGTGGGCTTGGCGGCTTCCGGCGCCCGGTCGTCGCGCGAAGCGCGGCTGAGCAGGTCCGACAGCCAGCCCGACTTGGCCGGGGCAGGCTCGGCGCGCTGCGGCTCGGGCCGCACCGGCTCGGGAGCCGGGGCAGGGCGCGCCTGGGCCTTCGGCTCGGGACGTGCCGGCTCCGGCGTCGGGTCGATCGAGGCGCGCAAGGGCTCGGTCAGCACCGGTGCGCTCTGCACGGCGACCGAGGTGGAGACCGCGGCCGATGCCTGATAGGCGGCCGGCCGCCGCTCGCCGTTCGGGCGCGCGACATCGCTGCTGCGGCCCGAGCGCGAGACGATCTCGGTCAGCTCGTTGAGCGCCTTGATCTGGTCGGCGACGACGCGGCGCATGGCGGCGGTCGATTCCTGCGTCTCGCGCGGCAGTTCGAGCACGCCCTTCTTGAGTTCGGTCCGGGTCGTCTCGAGCTCGCGGTGGATCTCCGCCGACATGGTCCGCATGTCCTCGGCAGCGCTCTGGAAGCGCTCGGTGACCTTGGCAAATTCGCCGGAGACCTCGTTCACCACCTCCTCATAGGCGGCGCGCAATGCCTGCGCGGTCGCCTCGCGCTCGCGGCCGCTGGCGGCGCGGATCGAGTCGAATTGCTGGGCGATGGCGCTGCTGGTCGACTCGGCCGCGTCGCCGAGCACGGTGCTGAGCTGACGGGTGCGCGTCTCGGCATTGCTGAGCGAATCGTCGAGCGCCGACGAGAAGGAGCGGGTGATCTGCTCGATGTCATCGGTGCGCGTCGAGATCAGCCCGTGCAGGTGCTCCAGCGCCTCCTTGCGGTCGGCCAGGACATTGCCGACGCGGGCCTCGACCTGCTCCAGCCGCTGCGCGACGGCGTTGAGCGCCGCGGCATTGGCCTGCGAGGTCTCGGTCATCGACGAGCCCTGCGCGTCGATCCGGGAGATCAGCGCTGCGGTGTCGCGCAGCGTTCCTTCCGAATAGCCCTTCAGCGTCGCGATCTGGCTCGCGACCTCCTCGGAGGTCCGGTTGGTCTCCTGCACCACGGTCGAGAGCACGTTCTGCAGTTCCTCGACGCGGCCCGACAGGCTGCCTTCGACCGCCGCGAGGTTCTTGTTCGCGCCGGTGACGATCTGCTGCATCAGCTTGTTCGCCTCGCCGAGGCGGCCGAGCATGCTGCCGAGCTCGCTGCGCAGCTGCTCGTTGGTCTTGAGCAGCGCTTCGACGGAGTGGTTGGTGCCGCTCTCGATCGTCTCGCGCAGTGCGCCCGAAGCAAGCTCGAGCGCCTGGCTGATCTCGGTGCTGCGCTCGTGCAGACCGGCGACCATGCTGTTGCCGCGGTTCTCGATGTTGTTGACCAGGGCCTCGCCGAGGCTGGCGAACTGGTTGGCGAGCGTCACGCCCTTGCGGCCGATCGCATCGACCACGCCGTTGCCGCGCTCGTCGAACAGGGCGCGGAGCTCGTCGGTGCGCGTGGTCAGCGCCGAGCTCATCCCTTCCGACTGCTCCGTCAGGGTCCGGGCCAGGTTGCGGCTGTGCTGGTCGAGCGTGTTCAGCATGTCGCCGCCACGCTCGTCGAACAAGGCGCGCAACTCCTCGGTGCGGCCGGAGAGGGCGGTGGCGATGCCCTCCGAGCGCTCCTGCAGGATCTGTGCGATCTGGCTGCCGCGATGGCCGAGCGCATTGAGGATGCCGCCGCCGCGCTCGTCGAACACGGCGCGCAGCTCGTTCGAACGATCGGAGAGGGCTGCCGCGATGCTGTCCGACTTGTCCTGCAGCGTCTGCGCGATCTGGTTGCCGTGCTGGTCGAGCAGGATGACCAGGCCGGTGCCCTTGTCGTCGAACAGGGCACGCAGCTCGTCGGTGCGGGCGCTGAGCGAGCCGGTGACCGAGGCCGCGGCGCCCTGCAGGGTCTGGACGATCTGGTTGCCCTGCTGATCGAGCAGGGTGATCAGGCCGGTGCCCTTGCCTTCGAACAGGGCGCGGAGCTCGTCGGTGCGGGCACTGAGCGAGCCAGCGACCGAATCCGCGGTGCCTTGCAGCGTCTGGACGATCTGGTTGCCGCGCTCGTCGAGCAGGGTGATCAGTCCGGTGCCCTTGCCCTCGAACAGGGCGCGCAGTTCCTCGGTGCGGCTGTCGAGCGCGCCTGCGACCGAATCCGCCGTGCCCTGCAGGGTCTGCGCGATCTGGCTGCCGCGCGCATCGAGTGCGCCGGAGACCGTGTCGAGCCGGTTGACGACGCGCTCCTCGAACCGCGCCACGCTCTGATCGAGCGTGTCGGCGATCTGCAAGGCGCGCCCGCCCAGCGTCGCATTGATGCTGTCGGCCTTGTCGGCGAGCGTCTGCGTCAGCGCCTCGCTCTTGCTGGTGACGATCTCGCCGATCTCGTCGGCCTTGGCGGTGAGGGCACGGGTGACCTCGCGCCCGCCCTCGGCCATGACGCGGGCGATATCGACCGTGCGCTCGACCAGCGCCTCGTTGAGCGCGCTGGCGCGCGAACCGAGATTGCCGTCGATGCGGGCGATGAGCCCGTCGAGCGAAGTCGCGATCTCGGCGCTCTTGGCGCTGGAACGCTCCTCGAAGGTCTTGATCTGCGTCTCCATGGCGGCGGCCGCTTCCTGCGTGCGGGCCATCATGGTCTCGGCAGCGTGCTGCGAGCGCTCGCCGATCCGCTCGGCCAGCGCCTGGCCTTCCTCGCCGAGCAGCTTCTCGACCTGGCCGAGGCGCAGCGTCACCGAATCGGTGAAGGAGCGGGCGTCGTGGCCTAGCTTGGAAGCCAGCGTGCCGCCGCGGGTGACGATGATCTCCTCGAAGGCGCCGAGGCGGGCACCGATCGAGGCCTCGATCTCGCGGCCCTGGACGTCGAAGAGGCGGTTCAGCGCGTCGTGCTTGCTGGCGAGCGACTCGTTGAGCGCCTGCGAGCGGGCATCGACCGAGCGCAGCAGCGACTCGGCATTGGCGGCGAGCGCCTGGTTGACGCGGCCACCCTGCTGGGTGAGGGCGATGACCACGTCCTTGCCGGTCGCGGCGAGCAGGCTGCTGGCGCGCTCGGCCTCGGTTGTGAAGGTGCCGCGCAGGGCCGTCGCCGCGTCGGTGACACGGTCGGCGATCTCGCGCCCGTCGACGTTGATCGCGTCGGCGAGGGCCTTGGTCGCGTCGTCGAGGCGGCTGGCCAGGGACTGGCTCTGCTCGCCGATGAGGCCATGGACCTCGCGGCCGGTCGCGGTGAGGCCGGCGATGATCGCGTCGCGCTGCGTGCCGAGCAGGGCGCCGACCTCGTCTCCGGCCTGGCCGAGGCGGGCGATGAAGCCGCTGTGCTGGTCGTCGATGACCGATTTCGCCGTCTCGCTGGCGGCGAGGATCTTGGCGGCGAGCGCTTCGCCGGTCTCGTCGAGCTGGCGATGGGCGGTGCCGCTGGCCTCGGCCAGCCGATCGATCAGGGCATTGCCGCGCTCCGCCAGCAGGCCGTGCACCGAGCGGCCGACATCGGCGACGCGGGTGACGAGGGCCTGGCTCTGGCCGGAGAGCAGTTCCTGCATGTCCTGGCCGGTCGCGATGACGCGGCCGCTGAGCGCTTCGCCCTCGGTGATGAGAATGTTGCGCACGCTGGCGCCGGCATCGGAGAGCTGGGTCACCAGCGTCTCGCGCTGGCTGCCGATCGCGGTGTGGACCTCGGTGCCGACATCCGACAGGCGGGCGACGAGGCTGTCACCACGCTCGCCGATCGTGGCATGGACCTCGCGTGCGACCTCGGACAGGCGGGCGATGAGCCCGTCGCCACGCTCGCCGATCGCCGATTCGACGTCGCGGCCGGCATGGGCGACGCGGGCGACGATGCCCTCGGCGCGGTCGCCGAGCGTCCGGTGGATTTCCTCGGTGGTCTCGGACAGCTTGGCGACGAGGCCGTCGCCGCGCTCGCCGATCACGCTTTCGATGCCGCGGCTGGCGTCGGCAATGCGCGCGACGATGCCGTCGGCGCGGCCGCCCAGCGTCTGCTCGATCTCATGGGTGGTTTCGGACAGGCGGGAGACGAGGCCGTCGCCGCGCTCGCCGATCATGGCCTCGACGCTGCGGCCGGCATCGGCCACGCGGTTGACGATGCTGTCGGCGCGCTCGCCGATCGCATGCTCGACGCCCTGGCCGATCTCGGCCATGCGCAGCACCAGCCCGTCGCCGCGCTCGCTGATCGCTTCCTGCAGGCGCTGGCCGGTCTCGGACAGGCGGCCGACCAGGTGGTCACCCTGCTCGCCGATCGTGCTGCGGACCTCGTGGCCGAGATCGGAGAGGCGGGTGACGAGGCTGCTCGCCTCTTCCGAGAACAGGCTGTGCACGGTCGCGCCGACGGCGGAGATGCGCGCGGTCAGCTCCTCGCCGCGTTCGCCGATCAGGTTGTGCAGGCCCTTGCCGGCCTCGTCGAAGCGCAGGGTGATCGAATCGGTCTTCTCGCGCAGCAGGCTGTCGACGGTCTGGACGGTGCCTTCGAGCTTTCCGACCAGCGTCTCGCCCTGACTGGCGATCAGGCCGTGGACGGTGTCGCCGGCCTCCTGGATGCGGCTGACGACGAGCTCGTTCTGCTTGCCGAGCAGCATGTGCACGCCGCGGCCGACTTCGGCGAGGCGCGTGGTGACGCTCTCGCCCTCGCTGCTGATCGAGGTGCGCAGGCTCTCGCCGGTCTCGGTCAGGCGCTGGGTCAGGCTGCTGCTCTGCGTGTCGAACAGGTCGACCAGCGTGCGCCCGCTCTGCTCGAAGCGCTCGGCGACGGTAGCGCCACGCTGGGTGATCTCCTCGGCGAGGGTGTCGCCGGTCGAGCGCAGCGTCTCGTTGACGGTCTCGGCGCGGCTCGCCAGCGACTCGACGACCTGCGCGCCGGTCTCGCTGATGGCGCGGGTGACGTCGCGGGCGCCGGCGGTCAGGCCCTCGGTGAGAACGGCGCCGGTGCGCTCCAGCGAACCAGCGATTTCCTGGGCGCGGTTGTCGAGCACGGCGGTGACGGACTGGCTGGCGCTCGTCATGCGCTCGCTGACGTCGTGCGAGGTCGACTGCAGGCGCTCGACCAGATCGTTGCCGCGGCCGCTGATCTCGTCGACCATGCGTTCGCCGGCATGGCCGAGCGCCAGCGTGATCTGGTCACCCTTGTCGGTCAGGCGCGAGGTCACGCGCTCCCCGGCCTCGGCGACAGCCTCGGAGATCGAGCGGCTGGCGGTCTCCAGGTCCTTGGTGATGCTCTCATGCGCGCCCGAGATCGCGAACTTCACCCGCTCGGCATTGCCGACGACGGATTCGCGCTGGGTCACCAGCTCGTCGATCAGCGAGCGCAGACGGATTTCGTTGTCGGCATAGGCGCGTTCCAGCGTCGCGATCTCGCCGCGGACGATGGTCTCGAGCTCGCCGGCGCGGGCAACCGCGCGCTCGATGCCATCGCCCATCGCGGCGACCTCGCGGCGGATGGTCTGGCTGAGCGACAGCACGGAATCAGTCGCGACGACTTCCGGCTCGGCCAGGCGCAGCGCGACCTCTGTCATGGCGCGCGAGACCAGGCGCATTTCCTGCGTCCGGCGATAGAGCGCCGCCAGCACGAAGAAGAACACCACCGGCGTGCCGGCGCCCAGCGCCAGTAGCGCCCATTGGCCCGGCCCCCAGGCGGCCATGCCGGCCGGCAGGCCCTCCGTGAAGGAGCCGTAGCGGCTGACCAGCGTGAAGCCGACCCCGCCGGCCCAGATCAGGGTGGTAAGGGCGGCAAGCCAATAGGGCCGGCCGGAGGGCCGGGCGGCGAAGGCCTGGACGAGCGAAGACGAATCCCGGCGGTCGTCATTGGCGACGCGGCTGGTGTCCGGCGCGATGGCGGGACGGGAGGGGGCGGGAAGCGGTTCGGATACAGGTTCGGCGTTGGCCGGAGCGCTTTCGACGCGAGGCAGCTCGATCCTGAGCTCGTTCTCCCCCGTCGAGGGCAGCCTTGGTTCGGCCGGAGCCTGACCCTCGGTCTTCGACGGATCGAGCCTCAGCGCCTCCTCGATCGCCGACATTGCCGCTTCGGTCGGATCCTGGAGCTTGTTCTGCCGGGTCATGAATGCCGCCTCGCTACGCTACTTGCGACGGGCGCCACTGTCCGCCGCAGAGCGGGAACCGGCAGCCTCCAGCCGGATCCTACAAGCGACACGACGCCCATCGTTTACTGTCTCGAAGGGTAGTTGAGGCAAGCAGGGATTGAAACCCGTTTGACCTTCTGATTCACAAACGTCGTTAACGCCTCATTCACCATAACGGCGCTTGATGGAGGGTCAGAAGGCTGCGTGAGTTCCGCAGCCCGAGAGAAAACCGAGTTCCCCATGTCCCAGACTGCCATCGACCTCGTGCATCTCGCCCGCCAGAGCGGCGGCGATGCCGAGCTGGAGCGCGAGCTGCTGACGCTGTTCGCCCAGCAATGCGCCCGCCAATTGCGGGCCATCCATGCCGGCGACGCCAGCGTCGGCCGCGATGCTGCCCACACCCTGAAGGGAGCCGCCCGCGCCATCGGCGCATGGCAGGTGGCCGAAGCCGCCGACCGGATCGAGCAGCAGCTGACGGTCGTCGGCGCCGCGCCGCGCGAGGATGCGCTGGACGCGCTGACGCTCGCCGCCGCCGAGGCGCGTGCGGTGATCTCCCGGCTCGACTGCGCGGCCTGACGCCGCAGGACGGCCGGGGCGGCACGGCGGAGATCGCCGTTTCGCGCGCTTTCGAAATCTTCTAGAGATGCGATGTCCGTGGGCTCCCTGCTCGCGAACAATGCCCCTCTCGCGAACCTGCCCGTGGCCCGCCAGGAAGCCCGGCCGGTTCCTCCCGACCGCGCCAGCCGCGCAGCCGTCGCCAGGCGGCCGGAGTTCACGATGCCGAAGATCACTTACATCGACGCCCAGGGTACCAGCCGCACGGTCGAGGGCGAGACGGGGTCGACCGTGATGGAGGTCGCGGTCCGCAACGGCGTGCCGGGCATCGAGGCGGAATGCGGCGGCGCCTGCGCCTGCGCCACCTGCCATGTCTATGTCGACGATGCCTGGAGCGAGAAAGCCGGTCACGCCGAGCCGATGGAGGAGGACATGCTCGACTTCGCCTTCGACGTCCGCCCGAATTCGCGCCTGTCCTGCCAGATCAGGGTGCGCGACGAGCTCGATGGCCTCGTGGTGCGCACGCCGGCCCGCCAGGGCTGAGCCCCCCGGAAAGGACGGTAGCGGGTACTGCTGCGCCACATTGATTGATCGACCGCAAGGACGAACACGCATTCTTCCACGATGATCACATCATCGGACGCCGGAGCGGCTCGCGACGACGCGACGCTCTTCCCTTGGGGGATTGTGCTCCGACATAGTGTGCAGGCGTCGGTTCCGATCGTTCGACCATGCGGCCGGGCGGGCCACGCCGGAGGAGGATGCGATGTACAAATCGATTCTGGTCCCGGTCGATCTCGCCGAGGCCGAGCTGGCAGGTCCCGCCATCACGGCGGCCGAGGGGTTTGCCATCCAGTCCGAAGGCTCGATCAGACTGGTCTATGTCCGCTCGCTGGTTCCGATCACCTACATGGAATTTGTGCCGGCGGACTTCGACGCCGGTCAGCAATCCGAATCCGAAGCCAAGCTTGCCGAGATCGCCGCCAAGGTGAACCTGCCGGCCGAACGGGTCTCGGCCAAGGTCCTGGTCGGCTCGGTCCATGGCGAGGTGCTGGCCGAGGCCGATGCCAGCGGCGCCGACCTGATCGTCATCGGCTCGCATGAGCCCGGCATGCTCGCCTATGTGATCGGCTCGAACGCCTCGACCATCGTGCGCCGGGCGAAGTGCTCGGTGCTGGTGGTCAGGTAGTAGCCTTCAGGGCGTCTGTCGGCCCGGGACGAGATCGTCGGGGACCTCGCCGCTCGCGAGGTCTCTTGGCCGGTTGAGCCTGATCATCGGCCAGACCTGCCAGAACGAGGCCGCGGCGAGCACGAGCCCGAGCCCCGCTGCGGCGGTCGCGCCCTGCTGGAGGGCGCGCAGGCTGAAAAAGGTCAGCATCAGCATGGCGCCGCCGCCGGCGAGCGCCAGCGCCAGCCAGAGCAGATAGGGCTTGCCGGCGAGGAAGCGCGCCTTGGGGTTGGCGCGCACGATCGCGGCGGACAGCGCCGCGACGAAGGCGTGATAGCGCGCATCGTCGCGCTCGATATCGGTGAGCGAGCGCCAGGACAGGTTGCCGAAAGTAATGCTCTTGCCATCGCTCAGGCGCAACTGGGTCCGGAAGCCCTTCGACGAGACGTTGCTGGGAGCATAGATGAAGCGCACCTGCTCGACGGCAGACAGCCTGACCTGGTCGACCTTGCGGGTCGAATCGATCTCCAGCGTGTCGCCCTTGAGCCGATAGGCGATCTCGAAGCCGATCGGCTTCGGCCGCTGGCGCCAGAAGGGCAGGGTGGTGTCGTCGTCGGCGGGGTTCATGGCGGCATGCTCTAGCCGTCATTCTCGGGCGGAGCAAAGCGGAGACCCGAGAATTTCCTGAAAGCGATGCTCGGGTCGAGCCCGAGCATGACGAGCGGGGTGCCTACCGCGTCAGCGCCTTCATCGCCCCATCCAGGCCGTCGAGAGTCAACGGGAACATCCGTCCGCCCATCAGCCCGCCGATTTGACGGATCGACTGGGTGTAGCCCCACAGATGCTGCTGGACGGGGTTGAGCCAGACCGATTTCGGGAAGCGCTCGGTCAGTCGCCGCATCCAGACCTCGCCGGCCTCCTCGTTCCAGTGCTCGACCGAGCCGCCCGGCATGGCGATCTCGTAGGGGCTCATCGAGGCGTCGCCGACGAAGACGAGGCGGTAATCTGCCGGGTAGGTGCGCAGCACGTCGAAGGTCGGGATCACCTGGTCATGCCGGCGCCGATTCTCCTTCCAGACCCGCTCATAGGGGCAGTTGTGGAAGTAGAAATGCTCGAAATGCTTGAACTCGGCCCGCGCCGCCGAGAACAGCTCCTCGGCCAATTCGATATGCCAGTCCATCGAGCCGCCGACATCGAGGAAGAGCAGCACCTTGACCGCATTGTGCCGCTCGGGCCGGAGCTTGACGTCGAGATAGCCGTGCTTGGCGGTCTCGGTGATGGTCTGGTCGAGGTCGAGCTCCTCGGCCGCGCCGGTGCGGGCGAATTTGCGCAGGCGGCGCAGCGCGATCCGCAAGTTCCGCACGCCGAGCTCGCGCGTATCGTCGAAATCCTTGAACTCGCGCGTGTCCCAGACCTTCACCGCCCGGAAATTGCGGTTCTTGTCCTGGCCGATGCGCACGCCTTCGGGATTGTACCCATAGGCGCCGTAGGGCGAGGTGCCGGCGGTGCCGATCCATTTCGAGCCGCCCTGATGGCGGCCCTTCTGCTTGGCGAGGCGTTCTTTCAGCGTCTCGAGCAGCTTCTCCCAGCCGAGCGCCTCGATCTGGGCCTTTTCTTCGTCGGTCAGGAATTTCTCGGCGAGCTTGCGCAGCCACTCTTCGGGGATGCCGACCTGCTCGAAGGCCTCGCCCAGGGTCTCCATGCCCTTGAAGACCTGGGCGAAGACGCGGTCGAAGCGGTCGAGATGGCGCTCGTCCTTCACCAGGCAGGTGCGGGCGAGATAGTAGAATTCATCGACGCGATAGTCGGCGAGCTCGGCCTCGACGCCTTCGAGCAGCGCCAGATATTCGCGCAGGGTCACCGGGACCTTGGCGGCGCGCAGATCGGTGAAGAGGCGGAGGAACATCGCGCTACTGTGGCCAGCAACGTCTCAAGGTCAAGCTGCGGCGGCCTAGGGCCCGTCCGATCGACTTGCGATGCAGGCTGATCGGGGCCGGCTCTGGGCCGCCGCTGTCTGGCAAGGATCAGGCGACGGCGTCGGCCAGGTCCTTGGTGACCTTGAACTTCACGACCGTCTTGGCCGGGACCTTGATGGTCGCGCCGGTCGACGGGTTGCGGGCCTCGCGGGCTTCGCGCTTGGCGGCGGCGAGCTTGCCGATGCCGCCGAGGGTGACGTCGCCACCGGACTTCAGCGTCTTGGCGACGACGCCGGCGAGCGAGCCGAGGATGGCCGAGACATCGGCCTTGGTCTTGCCCGTCTCGTCCGCGATCGCGGCGATCAGTTCGTTCTTGGTCATGAAAACCTCCTGGAGACCAATGTTGTTAAAATTGACGCTGCGCCGAATCCCAACGGATACGGGCGCAACGCGGCGAATCGACGCGCTCTCGCGCACGAAATCGCCATTTGGCATGCTTGCCGCCGAAACACGACGGCATCGGCCGTACATACGCACAGCAATCGGCTTCGTTCCTGTCAAAAGCCGCGAAATTGGGGCGGTTTTCACCAGCTTTGTGGAGCGATTGACAAAACACCCGATATTATTTGAAGCTTGAAATAATTCAGGGGAGCGAAACACGGCATGAAAGCCATCATCATCGGCGGCGGCATCGGGGGGCTGTCACTGGCCCTGATGCTGCATGCGCGCGGCATCGCCGCGACCGTCTACGAGCAGGCGAGCGAAATCCGCGAGGTCGGCGTCGGCATCAACACGCTGCCGCACGCGATCCGCGAGCTGGCAGAGCTGGGCCTGCTGCCGGCTCTCGATGCCGTCGCGATCCGCACGCGCGAGCTGGTCTACATGAACCGCTTCGGCCAGACCGTCTGGCGCGAGCTGCGCGGCCTGCACGCCGGCGCCCCGGTTCCGCAGTTCTCGATCCATCGTGGCCGGCTCCAGGGCGTGATTCGCGACGCGGTGATCGAGCGGCTGGGGCCGGATGCAATCCGTACCGGTCGCCGCCTGCAGGGCTTCCTGCAGGACGAGGGCGGCGTGACCGCGCATTTTGCCGACGCCAGGCTGGGCGAGGGCGGCGAGACCGCGCGCGCCGACATCCTGATCGGCGCCGACGGCATCCATTCGACGGTGCGCGCGCATTACTTCCCGAATCAGGGCGGGCCGCGCTGGAACGGTGTCCAGATGTGGCGCGGCGCCTGCGATTGGCCAGCCTTCCTCGATGGCGAGAGCATGATCATCGCCGGCGGCATGGCCGGCAAGCTGGTGCTCTACCCGATCGCCGAGGGCAAGAAGCCAGGCACCCGCCTGACCAACTGGGTCGTCAACATCCGCACCGGTGACCCCGCCAAGCCGCCGCCGAAGGAGGCCTGGTCGAAGGCCGGGCGGCTCGAGGACGTGCTGCCCTTCGCCAAGCGCTTCACCGTGCCCGGGCTGGACATCCTCGCCCTGATCCATGCGAGCGGCACCTTCTGGGAATATCCGATGTGCGACCGCGATCCGCTGCCGCGCTGGAGCCATGGCCGGGTGACGTTGCTCGGCGACGCCGCCCACCCGATGTATCCGGTCGGTTCGAACGGCGCCTCGCAGGCGATCCTCGACGCGCGCTGTCTCGCCGACCTCCTGGTCAAGGCCGAGCATCCGCGCCATGCGCTCGCCGCCTACGAGGCGCTGCGTCTGCCGGCGACAGCGGAGATCGTCGCGATGAACCGTGCCGGCGGTCCCGAGCGCGTCATCGATGCGGTCGAGGCGCTCGCGCCCAATGGCTTCGACGATGTCGAGCGCGTCCTGCCCTATGGCAAGCGCGAGCAGATCGTGAAGGCCTATGCCGGCAAGACCGTGCTCTCGGTCGCGCAGCCGGCGAAAGGCTGAAGGAAACTCAAGCGCCTTCCGTCAATTCGACGATGCGGGCCTTCAGCGCCGCGTTCTCCTGCTCGAGCTGGCGCAGCCGCCGCATCAGGTCGAGCGGAACCGGCGCATCGTCCTGCTTCGCGGCTGCGGCGAAGGAAACGCCGACGCGTTCGGCGTCGCGCCAGCGGCTGCGCACCATCCGGCTTTCCCGCTTCACTGGAAAATAGAGCTCGAACAGCTCCGGTAGGGCGACGCCATCCGAGAACACCAGGAGGGCCCCGTCGTCCGACAGGTTGCGGACCGTGCAGTCCAGCGTCGACTGGCGCTGGTTGAAGATGACCTTACCACCGATCAGGGTCCGGTTGCGGACTGAGCGGCGGCGTTCCGAGGTGGTGGTGGCGGCGGGCATGGGCCTGGCCCTTGTTCAAGCTCAGGTTGAGATCATGCCTGCTTATGCTCCTGGTTGCAGCAGCAATTCTTCCTTAACCTTAATCGCCGCGTGGCGCGCAGCACGGCGGATGGGAGGCCTCGTCCATTCGACTGACGTTCGGCAAGCATCACCGCTCTACGGTACGACCTCGGGGGCCGATGCGTTGAGGAAGAGGTCATGATGAGGGCGTCGATCATCATATTGCTGTCGGTCGGACTGCTCGCCCCGACCGCGCAATCCGCCGAAGTCGAGTTCGTCACCTGCGACAACGGGCTTCGCTGCTTCAGGCCGCCGTGCCCGTCGCGGGACAGCGTGCTGCTGCCCTCGCACCGGCGGCTTGCCAGGACCGCGCCCGACCTCTCCAGGCTTGGCGAAGCGCAGCACAAGCAGCTGCTGCTCGGAAACACCGGTCAAGGCAGCGCCCTGTATGCCGGCACGGTGGTCCTGGCCGGAACCCTGGAGGAGGGGCCGCCGACCAGGCTCGTCGCAAGCAGGATCGTGCGCCCCGCCACCAAGGCGGAGTCGCAGCTCTGCCGGCGGCGCTAGCGCCGAATCTGATCAGGCCAAACGGCCTGATCAGAAAGGAGGGTCTCAGGCGCCGTCGGGCGGAGGCGGCAGGAAGTCGATCTCGTAGCGCGCCGACAGGGCGACGACCTCGGCTGGGTTCTGCTCCTTCATCGAATGGATCGCCCAGAACAGGTCGTAGAGCCGGCCGGTGGGAGCGACCCAGAACAGGCACTTCACCGGCGCGTCGCTCTTGTTGAACAGCCCATGCGGGATGTTGCGCGGCAGCTTGATCAGGTCGCCGGGCAGGGCATGCGATTCCTGGCCGTCGAGCACGAGGTCGAGCCGGCCCTCGAGCATGTAGATGAATTCGTCCTGGGTCGGATGGATGTGCGGCGGCACGAAGGTGCCGGGCGGGAAGATGGCGTGCCAGGAGAAGCTGTCCTCGCTCAGCATCTTCGGCACATAGGTCTGGCCGAGGATGTTCCAGGAGATCGCGTCGATCCCCTCATTGGCCTTGGTTACGCCGGCAGTGAGCGGTTTCATCCTCGGTCTCCTTCTTCAAAGATGCAGGAAGCGGTCCTTGACCGCGCTGTCGCTGCGCAGATCGTCGCTGCTGCCGCGCCAGGCGACGCGGCCCTTTTCCAGCACGACATGCCGGTCGGCGATCCTGGCGAGCGCGTCGACGTTCTTGTCGATCACCAGAATCGACTCGCCCTCGGCCTTCAGCGCCGCGAGGCAGGACCAGATCTCCTGCCGGATGATCGGCGCCAGCCCTTCGGTCGCCTCGTCGAGGATGACGAGCTTGGGATTGGTCATCAGCGCCCGGCCGATCGCCAGCATCTGCTGCTCGCCGCCGGAGAGCTGGTTGCCGCGATTGGCCTTACGCTCCCTGAGGCGCGGCATGAAGGCGTAGACGCGCTCCAGCGTCCAGCGCGCCGGCCCGAAGCGGCTGGCGGCGGTGGCGATCAGGTTCTCCTCGACCGAGAGCGTCGGGAAGACCTGGCGCCCCTCGGGAACGAGGCCGATGCCGGCCTGCGCCAGCCGGAAGGGGGCGCTCCCGGTGAGGTCGACGCCGCCGAAGCTGACGCGCCCGGCGCGCGGGCGGATCAGCCCCATGATGGAGCGCACTGTCGTGGTCTTGCCCATGCCGTTGCGGCCGAGCAGGGTCACGACCTCGCCGGCGCCGACCGAAAGATCGACGCCGAACAGGATCTGCGCCTCGCCATAGCCGGCATCGAGGTTCTCGACCGTCAGCACGGGCTAGCCCTCCTCGCCGAGATAGGCTTCGCGCACGGCCGGGTCGGCCCTGACGACGGAGGGATCGCCCGAGGCAATGACGCGGCCATAGACCAGCACGGTCACCGTATCGGCGAGCGCGAACACCGCCTCCATATCGTGCTCGACCAGCAGCATGGCGTAGCGGCCCTTCAGACTCTTGAGCAAAGCGATCAGGCGCTCGCCCTCTTCCTTGCCGACACCGGCGAGCGGCTCGTCGAGCAGGATCGCCGCCGGCTCCAGCGCCAGCGCCATGGCGATCTCCAGCGCCCGCTTCTCGCCATGCGACAGGCTGCCGGCCGGGACATGGGCGCGTTCCGACAAGCCGACCGCGTCGAGCGCGGCGCGGGCAGGGCGGTTCAGGCGCTCGTCGCTGGCGGCATTGCGGAAGAAGGAGAGCGGATGGCTCGCCTTGGCCTGCACGCCGAGCGCGACATTCTCCAGCGCCGAGAGCGAGGCGATGGTCGAGGTGATCTGGAAGGTCCGCGCCAGCCCTTGGCGAGCGCGCTTCTCGGCGTTGAACGCCGTGACGTCCTGGCCCCGAAAGCGGATCGTGCCGTGGTCCGGCGTCAGCATGCCGGAGATCTGGTGGACCAGCGTGGTCTTGCCGGCGCCGTTCGGGCCGATCAGGGCGTGGAGTTCGCCGGGGGAGACGGCGAGGCTGACGCCATCGGTGACCTTCAGCGCGCCGAAGGACTTGCGCACGCCATCGAGGATGAGGACCGGCTCAGCCATGACGCGGGCCCAGCTTGCGCAGCATCCCGACGATGCCGCCGCGGGTGAACAGCACGAACAGGATGATCATCGGCCCGAAGATCACGCGCCAATGCTCGGTGAGATGCGAGAGGGCATCCTCTGCGATCAGATAGGCGATGGCGCCGATGATCGCGCCATGCAGCGAGCCGACGCCGCCGAGCACCGCCATGAAGATCAGTTCGCCCGAGCGCTGCCAGGACATGAAGGCTGGGCTGACGAACTCGGTGTGGTTGGCGAGGAAGAAGCCGGAGAGGCCGGCGAGCATGCCGCTGATCACATAGGCGATGAGGCGCACGCGGGTGACGTCGAAGCCGGTGACGCTGACGCGGGTCGGGTTTTCCCGCGCCGCCCTGAGCACCCGGCCGAAGCGCGAGGCGACAAGGCCGCGCACCAGCAGATAGGCGCCGGCGAGCGCGATCAGCACGCTGTAATAGAACGAGGTCCGGTTCGCGAACGGGTTGAAGCCGAGGACGGTGCTCTTCTCGTAGAGCGTCAGCCCGTCATCGCCGCCATAGGCCGAGAGCGCCTGCGCCAGGAAATAGACCATCTGGCCGAAGGCGAGGGTGATCATGATGAAGGCGACGCCGCGCGTGCGCAGGCAGATTGCCCCGGTGATCGCGCCGAACAGGGCGCAGACGGCGAGGATGACCGGCAGGATCACCAGCGCCTCGCTCCTGCCCTCGGTGATCATGATGCCGGTGACATAGGCGCCGATGCCGAGGAAGGCGGCATGGCCGAAGGAGACGAGCCCGCCGACGCCGAGGATGAGGTCGAGCGAGAGCGCCGCGATGGCGAAGATCAGCGCCCGCGTCAGCAAAGCGAGCCAGCCGGCCGGCATGCCGATGGAGACGGCGAGCGGCACCAGGGCGAGCAGCAGGAACAGGATGGCCGGCAGCAGGATCTTGGCGCGCTCGCGCGGCGGCGCGACGCTGGCGACCTCGGCGGTGGCGGGCGCCGCGCTCATGTCCGCCCCCGCGCCGGCAGCAGGCCTTCAGGCCGCACGAACAGCACCACTGCCATCAGCAGGTAGATCAGCATCGAGGACAGGGCCGCACCGGTCGCCCGCGCCGAAGGGGCGCTCATGAACAGGCGCAGCAGGTCGTTCATGAAGGAGCGGCCGAGCGTATCGACCAGGCCGACGATCAAGGCCGCGACGAAGGCGCCGCGGATCGAGCCGATGCCGCCGATGACGATGACGACGAAGGCGAGGATCAGCACTGTGTCCCCCATGCCGGGCTCGACCGAGAGGATCGGCGCCGCCATCGCGCCGGCGAAGCCCGCCAGCATGGTGCCGAAGGCGAAGACGATCATGAACAGCTTGCGGATGTCGACGCCGAGCGCCGAGACCATCGAGGCGTTCGAGGCGCCGGCGCGCAGCAGCATGCCGGTTCGGGTCTTCTCGACGATGAACCAGAGCAGGGCGCCGACCGCGAGTCCCGAGCCGATCAGGGCGAAGCGGTAGGTCGGATAGAGGATGCCATCCATCAGCGCGACATTGCCGGTCAGGAACGCAGGCAGCGGCACGGAGAGGGGAGCGGCGCCCCAGATCATCTTGACGCCCTGGTTGAGCAGCAGGATCAGCCCGAAGGTCGCCAGCACTTGGTCGAGATGGTCCCGCTCGTAGAGATGGCGGAAAACCAGGAATTCGAGCGCGAGACCGAAGACCAGCGCCGCCGCCAGCGCCAGCACCAGCCCGAGCACGAAGGAGCCGGTCAGTGCGACGAAGGTCACGGCAAGGTAGGCGCCGAGCATGTACTGCACGCCATGCGCCAGGTTGATGAAGTCCATCACGCCGAAGACCAGCGTCAGCCCTGCCGCCACCAGGAACAGCAGGATGCCGAACTGCAGCCCGTTCAGGATCTGGACGATGAGGAGGCCGGTGGTCATGCGCTTTGGCAACTCGGCTCGAGAACAACAGGTGCCGTCATCCCGGCCGCAGCGAAGCGGAAAACCGGGATCCATGCCTGAACATCGATCGGTCTGGCATGGACCCCGGGTCGGGCGTAAGCCCGCCCGGGATGACCATTCAGGTCGTCGTGAAGGTCAAAACCCTCACTTCAGCGCGCAATCCTTCGCATGCGGGTCGGCGTAGTCCTCGAACACCTTCTGGGCGATCTCGGTCTGGAACTTGCCGTCGGCCCGCTTAGCGACCTTGACCAGGTAGAAGTCCTGGATCGGGTAGCCATTGGTGTTGAACTTGAACTTGCCACGCAGCGAGGTGAAGTCGGCCTTCTTGATTGCGGCGCGCAGCTTGTCCTTGTCGGCGGTGCCGCCGGCGGCCTTGACCGCGGAGTCGATCAGGAGCGCCGCGTCGAAAGCCTGCTGGGCATAGGAGCCCGGTACGATCTTGTAGGCGGCTTCATAGGCCGAGACGAACTTCTTCGTCTGCGGGTTGTCCATGTTGGGCGCCCAGGTCATGCCGCCGAACATGCCGACCGCCGCGTCCTGCTGCGCCGGCAGCGTCGACTCGTCGACCGTGAAGGCGGAGAGGAACGGCACCTTGCCGGTCAGGCCCGCCTGCGACCATTGCTTGACGAAGTTGACGCCGAGGCCGCCGGGCAGGAAGGCGAAGACCACGTCCGGCTTGGCCGAGGCGATCTTGGCGAGCTCGGCCGAGAAGTCGAGTGCGTTCAGCGGGACATAGACCTCGTCGAGGACCTCGCCCTTGAAATAGCGCTTGAAGCCGGCGAGCGAGTCCTTACCCGCCTGGTAGTTCGGCGCGATGATGTAGGCCTTCTTGTAGTTCTGGTCCTGGGCGTACTTGCCCAGCACCTCGTGGACCTGGTCGTTCTGATACGAGGTCACGAAGAAGTTCTGGTGGCAGGCCTTGCCGGCCATGGTCGACGGGCCGGCATTCGGGCTGATCAGGATCGCGCCGGAGTCCAGTACCGGCTTGGCGATCGCGCCGAGGATGTTCGAGAACACCGGGCCGACGACGAAGTCGACCTTGCCGCCCTCGACGAAGCTGCGGACCTTGCCGACCGCGACATCGGGCTTCAGCTCGTCGTCGATCACGGTGATCTGCACCGGCACGCCGCCGAGCTTGCCGCCGTTCTGGTCGACCGCGAGCTGGAAGCCGTCGCGCACCTGCTGACCGAGCGCGGCGGCCGGACCGGTCAGCACGCTGACCACGCCGATCTTCAAGGGTTCCTGCGCCTGGGCGGCGGCGAGCCCGAGCGCGAGCACGCCGGTGCCAAGCGACAGAGTGAATTTGAGCGTCATATCCGATGTCCTCCCGGGACGAGCCAGATGCGACCGCCGGCGGAGTTCCCCATCCCGTCCATGCGGCGTCGGCGGCCATATTGTTTCAAGCTTAAAATATCTGCAAGGGGGTTCCTGCGGGTAATTTTCGTACGCGATGGGAAGTGTCATTCTCGGGCGGAGCGAAGCGCAGACCCGAGAATCTCTGGATGAGAAGGCGCTGCGCAGCGCCTCCTCTGGGGTGAGATGCTCGGGACGAGCCCGAGCATGACGTGTCCTCGATGGCCGTCAGGCCTGCACGCCGTCGACGTACCAGTCCATTTTCGAGAGCATCTCGTCGCTGGCGGTCTCGCCGGCCTTGAGGCGCAGCGTGCCCTTCTGGTCCTTGAGCTCGCCGGTGAAGGGGTGGAGCGTGCCGGCTGCGATGCCCTTCTGCACTTCGTCCGCGGCGGCGCGCGCTGCCGGCGTGACGGCGTCGTTATAGGGCGCGAGCTTGACCATGCCTTCCTTGAGGCCGTGCCAGACGTCGCCGGTCTTCCAGGTGCCGTCCATCGCCTCCTTGACGCGCTTGATGTAGTAGCCCGACCAGTCGTCGACGATCGCCGAGAGATGCGCTTTCGGCGCGAACGCCTTCATGTCCGAGGCCTGGCCGAAGGCGAAGACGCCGCGCTGCTCGGCCGCCTGCAGCGGGGCGGCGGAATCGGTGTGCTGGGTGATCATGTCGGCGCCCTGGTCGATCAGCGCCTTGGCCGCATCGGCCTCCTTGGCCGGGTCGTACCAGGTCGAGCACCAGATCACCTTGGTCTTGAAGTTGGGGTTCACCTTCTTCGCCGCGAGATGGAAGGCGTTGATGCCCATCACCACCTCGGGGATCGGGAAGGAGGCGACATAGCCGGCCTGGCCGGTCTTCGACATGTGCCCGGCGATGGTGCCGATCGCGGCGCGGCCCTCATAGAAGCGGGCATTGTAGGTCGCGACGTTCTCGGCGCGCTGATAGCCGGTGGCGTGCTCGAAGAAGATCTTCGGGAACTGCTTGGCGACCTGGATCGTCGGGTTCATGAAGCCGAACGAGGTCGTGAAGATCAGCTGGTTGCCGGCCTGGGCCAACTGGCGGATGGCACGAGCGGCATCCGGGCCCTCGGCGACGTTCTCGATGAAGCTGGTCTTGATCTTTGCGCCGTATTCCTTCTCCAGCGCGAGGCGGCCCTGGTCGTGGGTCCAGGTGTAGCCATGGTCGCCGATCGGGCCGACATAGACGAAGCCGACGCCGAACGGCGCCTGGGCGCGCGCGCCGACCAGCGGCAAGGCCGAGCTCGCGGCGGCGCCGGCAAGAAGAGTGCGGCGGGTGATGATGGTCGACATGGTCAGGTTCCCCGTTGTCGGTTGCGGCGTTTACTGCGCCGGGAAGGGCTTGCCGAGGCAGGCGGGCGCGTCGCGTCCGCCGGTTCTCCGTCCTAGCGACATCATGGTCAGAACCACAATCGTCGCAAGGTAGGGGGTCATCGCCAGCACCTCGGGCGCGATGAAGCTGAGGCCGGCGGCCTTGGCCTGCAATTCGAAGGTCGCGACGGCACCGAAGAGATAGGCGCCGATCAGGAGCCGGCCTGGCTTCCAGGCAGCGAAGACGACGAGCGCGAGCGCGATCCAGCCGCGCCCGGCGGTCAGCCGGTCGGCCCACATCGGCGTCAGCGCCAGCGAGAAATAGGCGCCGCCCAAGCCCGCGAGCGCCCCGCCGAAGGCGGTCGCGGAGGTGCGGATCGCCAGCACGCGATAGCCGATGGCATGGGCGGAATCGGCGTTCTCGCCGACGGCTCGCAGGATCAGCCCGGCCTTGGTTCGGCGCAGGAACAGGCTGACCGCAAGGACGAGCGCGAGCGAGAGATAGACGATCGCGTCATGGCCGAAGACGAGGCGCAGCCAGGGATGGGCGGCATAATCGGCCGGGAAGAGGGGGCCTAGCCGCTCGATCGTGCGCCCGACGAAGCCGGCGCCGATCAGCGAGGAGGCGCCGATGCCGAAGATCGTCAGGGCAAGGCCCGTCGCGACCTGGTTGGAGCCCAGGCCGAGCGTCAGCAACGCGAAGATCATCGCAGCTGCGACGCCCGCCAGCGTCGCGGCGATGAGCCCGAGCGGAACGCTGCCGGTGGAGTAGGCGACGGCGAAGCCGGCGACCGCGCCACACAGCATCATGCCCTCGACGCCGAGATTGAGAACGCCGGCCTTCTCGGTGACGAGCTCGCCCAGAGCCGCGAGCAGGATCGGCGTCGCCGCGGCGGCGAGCGTCATGAAGATCGAGACGAGGATTGCCGCGGTCATGGCGCGCTCCTCGCTGGCCGCGCCTTCCAGGCGAGCCGGTAGCGCACCAGCACATCGGTCGCGAGCAGGAAGAACAGCAGCAGAGCCTGGAACATGCCCGTCGCTGCGGCAGGCAGGCGCACCGTGCTCTGCGCGATCTCGCCGCCGACATAGGTCACCGCCAGCACCAGCGCGCCGAAGACGATGCCGGGGGGCGAGAGCCGCCCGAGGAAGGCGACGATGATTGCGGTGAAGCCGTACCCGACCGGAAATTGCGGCGTGAGCTGGCCGAACGGGCCGGCGGCTTCGAGCAGGCCGGCGAGGCCCGCGAGCCCGCCGCCGGCGAGCAGCGCCGCCCAGGTAACGCGGTTCGCATCGAAGCCGCCATAGCGGGCCGCTGCGGGCGCACGGCCGACGACGCGGACAGCGTAGCCGGCGACGGTCTTGCCCAGCACGAACCAGGCGACGAGCGCGAGCAGGATGGCGAGCGGCACGCCGAGATGGACCAGCGAGCCTTCCGCGACCGCCGGCAGCGTCTGGCTGGCGCTGAACATCTTGGTCTGCGGGAAATTGAAGCCGTCGGGATCCTTCCACGGGCCGCGCACGAGGTAATACAGGAACTGCACCGCGACATAGGTCAGCATCAGGCTGGTCAGGATCTCGCTGACCTGCAGGCGCACCTTGAGCAGGGCAGGGAGCGCCGCATAGGCCGCGCCACCCGCAATGCCGGCCAGTGCCATCGCCGGCAGGATCCACCAGCCGGTCATGTCATGGGTCAGCAATGCGACGCCGGTGCCGGCGATCGCGCCCATCACGTATTGCCCCTCGGCGCCGATGTTCCAGACATTGGCGCGAAAGCCGATGGCGAGGCCGAGCGCGATCATGATCAGCGGCGCGGCCTTGACGCCGAGATCGGCCCAACGTTGCGGTTCGAGCAGCGGCGTGACGAAGATCGCCGTGACCGCGCGCAGGCCGTCATAGCCGATCGCGCCGAAGATCAGCATGCCGGTCAGCATGGTGAGCCCGATCGCGATCAGCGGGCTGAGATACAGCATCGCCTTGCTGGGCTCGCGCCGGCGCCGCCACTCAAGCATGCGCGGGCTCCGCTTCGTGGCTCTCGCCGTGGATGCCGCCCATCATCAGGCCGATCTCTTCCAGCTTCAGGCCCGCGACCGGCCGCGCCTGCGACAGCCGGCCCTCGTTGATGACGCAGAGCCGGTCGGAGAGCTCGAGCAGCTCGTCCAGATCCTGCGAGATCACCACGATGGCCGAGCCCTGCGCGGCAAGATCGACCAGCGCCTGACGGATCGCCGCGGCGGCGCCGGCATCGACGCCCCAGGTCGGCTGCGCCACCACCAGCACGTCGGGGCGCTGTCCGATCTCGCGGCCCATGATGAATTTTTGCAGGTTGCCGCCGGAGAGCGAGCCGGCGAGCGCCGCCGGCCCGGTGGTGCGGACATCGAAGCGAGCGATGACCTCGCCGGCATAGCGCTCGACCGCCCCCTGCCTGATCAGCCCGGAGGGCGCGAGCGGCAGGCGATGGCGCGCGGTCAGTACGACGTTCTCGGCGAGGGAGAAGTCGGGCACGGCGGCATGGCCGTTACGCTCTTCGGGCACGCAGGCGAGGCCGGCGGAGCGGCGGGCGCCGGCATCGGCGAGGCCGATCGGCCGGCCGTCGAGCTTGATCGCCTCGTTGCGGGAGGCGAGATGCTCGCCCGAGAGCGCCAGCAGCAATTCGGCCTGGCCATTGCCGGCGACGCCGGCGATGCCGAGGATCTCGCCGGCCTGGGCGGAGAAGGAGATGCCCTTCAGGCTGGTGCCGAAGGGCGGCTCGCCCGGCATATCCAGGCGCTCGACGCTGAGCCGCGCCGCGCCCTGCTTGCTGGCGGCTGGTCGCTGGAGGTGTTTCAGCTCGGCGCCGATCATCAGTTCGGCCATGTGCTGCGTTGTCTCGATACGCGGGTCGCAGGCTGCGACGACCCGGCCAGCCCGCAGGATGGTCGCGGCTTCGCACAGCGCTTTGATCTCGTGCAGCTTGTGGCTGATGTAGAGGATCGAACAGCCTTCCCGAGCGATCTGGCGCAGTGTCTCAAACAGGCGCTCGACCTCCTGGGGGGTCAGCACCGAGGTCGGCTCGTCCATGATCAGCAGCTTCGGCTTCTGCAGCAGGCAGCGCACGATCTCGATGCGCTGGCGCTCGCCGACCGAAAGCGTATGCACCTCCCGATCCGGATCGAGCGGCAGCGAATAGCTGTCGAGGATTGCCTTGATCCGCGCCTTCAGCTCCTCCGCCGGCACCGTCTCGTCGAGGCCGAGCGCTATGTTCTCCAGCACGGTCATGCCGTCGAACAGCGAGAAATGCTGGAAGACCATGCCAATGCCGAGCTTGCGCGCCGCCTTGGGCGAGGCGATTTCGACCGGCCTGCCGTCGAAGCTGACCTGCCCTTCGTCGGCGCGCTGCACGCCATAGATGATCTTGACCAGGGTCGACTTGCCGGCGCCGTTCTCGCCGAGCAGGGCATGGATTTCGCCAGGACGGACGGCAAGGCTGATGTCCTGATTGGCCTTCACGCCCGGAAAGCTCTTCGAGACATGGGCGAGCGCCAGCCGCGAAGGTGCCGTCTGCTCAGGCGGCTGCGTCATGGCGGTTCCGTGCCCTCGCGCGTCCCGTGGCGGACCTCCCCGCGAGGCCCGCCTTCTCGCCAAGCAAGCAACGCACCAGCTCGGCACTCGTCAAGGCGGCGATCACCTCCGGACGCTTGTCATGCACATCCGATCCGCCGATCGGGCAGGTGAGTCCGGTCAATGCCGTGCTGCCGGGGTGGCGGCGGCGGAAGCTCGCCTCGAAACGGGCGCGCTTCGTACCCGAGCCGATCATGCCGACATAAGCCGCATCGCCGCGCAGCAGGGCTGCCTCGGCCAGGCGATAATCGAGCGCGTGGCTATGGGTCAGGACGACGAAGGCGGAGCCGGGCCGCGCCGCGGCCAGCGCAGTCTCGGGATCGTCGAGCTGCAGGCACGCAACGGTTGCCGGAACCTCGTCGAACTGGCCGGGCCGATCGTCGATCAGGATTGCTGAGACCGGCAACAAAGCGATGCTTCGTGCCAGCGCCTTGCCGGTGTGGCCGGCGCCGAAGATCAGTACTTGCGGCCGCTCGGCGGCGGCTTTCGCCTCGTCCTGCCTCAGCGCTTCGAGATGTGCGGCGGAGGCGGGCTCCATCGCGACCCGCACGCGCCCACCACAGCATTGGCCCATTTGCGGGCCGAGCGGGATATCGATCAATTGTTGCGGTCCGCCGCTGTCGAGCAGGGTGCGGGCGAGGTCGATGCAATGGAATTCGAGCTGGCCGCCACCGATCGTGCCGGCGCTGCCACGGGCGCTGACGATCATCGTGGCGCCGGCCTCGCGCGGGGTCGAGCCCTGCGCCTCCGCGATGCGGACGATGATGGCGCCTTCGCCGAGGCTGCTGGCGAGGAAGGCGGCGGGGGTCATCGCGCCGCCTCCGCCAGGGCCCGCACCCGGTCGACCGCGTCGAGCACGCGCTCCGGCGTTGCCGGCGCGTCGAGCTGCGGGCAGAAGCGGTGGTCGCCGACACTGGCCACTGCATCGGAGAGCGCATGCAGCACGCTGATCGCCAGCATCAAGGGCGGCTCGCCGACCGCCTTGGAACGATGGATGGTGTGCTCTCGATTGGGGGCCTTCTCCAGCAGCGCGACGTTGAAGATGCGCGGCCGGTCGGAGGCGACCGGGATCTTGTAGGTCGAGGGCGCATGCGTCCTGAGCCGGCCCTTCTCGTCCCAGACCAGTTCCTCGGTGGTTAGCCAGCCCATGCCCTGGATGAAGCCGCCCTCGATCTGGCCCTTGTCGATCGCCGGATTCAGCGAATTGCCGCAATCATGCAGGATGTCGACGCGCAGGGTCTTGTATTCGCCGGTCAACGTGTCGATCGCGACCTCGGCGGCCGCCGCGCCATAGGCGAAATAGTAGAAGGGGTGGCCGCGCCCGGCCTTGCGGTCCCAATGGATCTTTGGCGTCGCGTAGAAGCCTGTGGCCGAAAGCTGGACGCGGGCCATATAGGCGGCCTTGACCAGCTCGACGAAGCCGATCTCGTGGGCGCCGATCTGCACCCTGCCGGGCAGGAAGGCGATCGCCTCCGGCTTTTCCCGCCAGTGTGCGGCGGCGAAGGCGATGAGCCGCTGCTTGATCGTCTCGCAGGCGTCGAGCGCCGCCATGCCGTTGAGGTCGGAGCCGGAGGAGGCGGCGGTGGCCGAGGTGTTCGGCACCTTGCCGGTGGTCGTCGCGGTGATCTTGATCTGCTCCAGCCCGATGCCGAAGGCCTGCGCCACCACCTGCGCCACCTTCTGGTAGAGCCCCTGGCCCATTTCGGTGCCGCCATGGTTCAGCGCCACCGTGCCGTCGGTGTAGACATGCACCAGCGCGCCGGCCTGATTGTACCAGGTCGCGGTGAAGGAGATCCCGAACTTGACCGGGGTCAGCGCGATACCGCGTTTGATGATCCTGCTCTGCCGGTTGAAGGCGCGGATCGCCTCCTGCCGGGCGCGGTAGTCACAGGAATGCGCGAGGTCGTCGATCACCTCGCCGGCGATCATATCCTCGACCGGCTGGTGATAGGGCGTGATCTCCCGGCTTGCGCCGCCATAGAGATTGCGCTTCCTCACCTCCAGCGGGTCGAGTCCGGTGGCGTAGGCGACCTCCTCGATGAAGCGCTCCGCCCCGACCATGCCCTGCGGCCCGCCGAAGCCGCGGAAGGCGGTGTTCGAGACGGTATGGGTGCGCAGGGGCTCCGAACGGGCTCGCACCGCCGGGTAGAAATAGCAGTTGTCCATGTGGAACAGCGCCCGGTCGGTGACCGGACCGGAGAGGTCGGCGTTCCAGCCGCAACGCGCGGCATAGACCGTATCGACCGCATGGATGCGGCCGTCATTATCGAAGCCGATCTCGTAATCGACGACGAAGTCGTGGCGCTTGCCGGTGATGATCATGTCGTCGTCGCGGTCGGGTCTGAGCTTCACCGGCCGCTTCAGCTTGCGGGCGGCGAGCGCGGCGACGCAGGCGAAGAGATTGGCCTGCGTCTCCTTGCCGCCGAAGCCGCCGCCCATGCGCCGGACCTCGATCGTGACCGCATGCGCGCCGACTCCGAGCACGTTTGCGACCATGTGCTGGACCTCGCTCGGATGCTGCGTCGAGCACAGCACCAGCATGTCCTGGTCCTCGCCGGGGATGGCGAGGGAGATCTGGCTTTCCAGGTAGAAATGGTCCTGCCCGCCGATCTCCATCGAGCCCTTCAGCCGGTGCGGGCTGGCGGCGAGGGCGGAGGCGAGATCGCCGCGTTCGAGCTTGAGCGGCTCGGTGACGAGATCGGAGCCGGCGGCGCGCGCGGCGGCGACGTCGAGCAGGGGAGGCGCTTCGTCGTAAGCCGCCTTGGCCAGCAACGCGGCATGGCGGGCCTGCTCGCGCGTCTCAGCGATGACCGCGAAGAGTGGCTGGCCGTGATGCAGGATGTCCGCCGTCGCGAAGACCGGCTCGTCATGCTTGTGCGTCGAGGAGATGTCGTTCGCGCCGGGGATGTCGGCGGCGCTGAGGACCGATAGCACCCCCGGTGCGGCTTCTACGGCCGAGAGGTCGAGCGACAGCAGTCGGCCATGCGCGATGGTGGAAAGGCCGAGGCAGGCATGGGCGAGACCGGCGGGCTCGGGGATGTCGTCGATATAGAGGGCTTCGCCGGCGACATGCTTCTCGGCTGAATCATGTTTCAGCGGCGAGCCGACGATCGGCCGTGTCGCCATCGCGTCGAGCCGCTTGCGTGCGTCAGCCATGGGTGGCCTCCGCCAACAGGCCGGCGACGCGGGTCGAGGTCTCAGGCGTCGTCGTTTCGATCAGGAAGCGCCGCAACAGATTGCCGGCGACCTTGAGCCGATAAGTGGCCGAGGCGCGCATGTCGGTCAGCGGCTTGAAGTCTTGCGTGAGCACCGCGATAGCGTCGGCAACTGCAGCGTCGTCCCAGGAGCGGCCGAGCAGGGCTGCTTCCGCAGTCTTGGCCCGCTTCGGGATGCCGGCCATGCCGCCATAGGCGAGCCGCGCATCGCTGATGCCGCCGGCTGCATCCAGCTCCAGATAGAAGGCCCCGCAGACGGCGGAGATGTCCTCGTCGAAGCGCTTCGAGATCTTGGAGATGTGGAAGAGCGTGCCTGCGGGTAGCTTCGGCACCAGCACGGCCTCGACGAATTCGCCCTGCTGCCGGTCCTGCTTGCGATAGTCGAGGAAGAAGGCTTCGAGTGGGAGGCTGCGGCGCTCGCCGCCCCTGCGCAGCACCAGGGTCGCACCGAGTGCAATCAGGGCCGGCGGCAGGTCGCCGATCGGCGAGCCATTGGCGATATTGCCGCCGATCGTGCCGGCATTGCGGACCTGCTCACCGCCGAAACGGCGCATCATCTCGTCGAGCTGTGGCGAGATGCCGGCGAGCGCCTCGCGCACTGCGATCTGGTTCGCCATCGCACCGAAGCGCAGATGGTCGCCTGTGTCAGAGATCGCCCGTAGTTCGTCGATCCGGCCGAGAGAAATCACCGGATTGAGCCGGCGCATGCCCTTGGTGACCCAGAGGCCGACATCGGTCGCGCCGGCCACGAGCGTAGCCTGCGGATGGGCGCCGATGAGCTCGGCCAGCGCCGCGACGGTGGCGGGGGCGTAGAAGTCGCGCTGCCCATCGCCGATCGCGATAGTCTCGTTATCCGCAAGCGCCTTTAGTCGGGCAATGATGGTGGGCATTGCTGCGACGAAGCGGTCCTGCTCACGCTCGGCGCCATCCATGCGTTGCGCCGCCGCGATGATCGGCTCGTAGCCGGTGCAACGGCAAAGGTTTCCGGCGAGCGCATCCTCGATGCGTTGGACGGAAGGCGCCCGCTCGTTCAGCCAGAGCGCCAGCAATGACATCACGAAGCCGGGCGTGCAGAAGCCGCATTGCGAGCCGTGGCAGTCGACCATCGCCTGCTGTACCGGGTGAAGCGTTCCGTCAGTGCTCTTCAGATGCTCGACGGTCAGGACATGGCAGCCGTCCAGCGTCGGCAGGAAACGGATGCAGGCATTGATCGCCTCATAGCGCAGCCGCTCGCCGTCGAGCCGGCCGACGACGATGGTGCAGGCGCCGCAATCGCCCTCGGCGCAGCCTTCCTTGGTGCCGGTACGGCGCCGGTCGAGTCTCAGCCAATCGAGCACGGTGCGGGTCGGATCGCAGGACGCGATCTCGACCAGCTCATCGCCGAGCAGGAAACGCACGCTCTCACGCATGGCGGCACTGCCGCTCGCAAATCGGATTCATGCCCCAAGATTAGGCACGTTCGCGGCTTGGCCGGAAGCTTTGATTTGGTGCAGATATGACTTGGTTTTGAGCCGGAGCGGTGAGCCTTGAGCAAAGACGGTGCGACCTTAGCCCTGCGCGGCCGGCTTCTCTGGTTCGTCGGCGATCCGCACGAGATCGGCGAGGCCGCGCATCGCTATGTCGAGGACGGTCTGCTCGTCATCGAGAACGGCCTGATCAAGGCTGCCGGCGAGGCGAAGGACCTGCTGCCGACCCTGCCGGCCGGCGCAGTCATCAGCGATCATCGCCCGCATTTGATCATGCCGGGCTTCATCGACGCGCATCTCCACATGCCGCAGACGCAAGTGATCGCCTCCTATGGCGCGCAGTTGATGGAGTGGCTGAACAAATACACTTTCGTCGAGGAGCAGAAGCTCGCCCAGCAGGGTCATGCCGAGAAGCTCTGCGCCTTCCTGCTCGACGAGTTGCTGGCGAGCGGCACCACCACCGCGGCGGTCTATTGCTCCGTGCACAAGCAGTCGGCCGAGGCCTTCTTCGCCGAATCGCACCGGCGCAACACCCGCATGATCGCCGGCAAGGTGATGATGGACCGCAACGCCCCGTCGGCGCTGACCGATACGGCCGAAAGCGGCTATGCCGACAGCAAGGCGCTGATCGGCCGCTGGCACGGCAAGGGCCGTCAGCTCTATGCGATAACGCCGCGCTTCGCCGTGACCTCGACGCCGGAGCAGATGGCGGCTTCTCAGAGGCTGGTCACTGAGCACCCGGACTGCTTCGTCCAGACCCATATCAACGAGAACCGGGCCGAGATCGCTTTCGCCAGGGAGCTCTATCCCGACGCTGCCGACTATGCCGGCATCTACGAGGACTACGGCCTGCTGGGTAAGAAGAGCCTGCTCGGCCACTGCATCCACATGACCAAGCGCGAGTGGCGGGCGTTCGCCCAGCATGGCGCGATCGCGGTGTTCTGCCCGACCTCGAACCTTTTCCTCGGCTCCGGCCTGTTCGATTGGGCGCGAGCCCGGCACGAAGGCGTCAAGATCGCGGTCGCCACGGATATCGGCGGCGGAACCTCCTATTCGATGCTGCGCACCATGGCCGAGGCCTACAAGATTCTCCAGCTTCAGGGCCAGTCGCTCTCGGCCTTCGAGGCGCTGCATGCGATCACGCTCGGCAATGCGGTCGCGCTCGGCCTCGATCATCTGATCGGCTCGTTCGAGCCGCGGCGCGAAGCGGATATGGTCGTGCTCGATCCCGCCGCGACGCGGGTGATGGCGCACCGGCTGGAGACGGTGCGCGATCTGGCGGAAGAACTCTTCGTGCTGGTCACGCTCGGCGACGAGCGCAATGTCGCCGCGACCTATGTCGCGGGGGAACGGGTGGAGCTGCTCCAACAATCCTGACGTTTGTCATCCCGGACAAGCCGCGATAGCGGCGCTGATCCGGGATCCATGCCTGACCCGTTCCGGAATGGGTCCCGGGTCTCCGCTGCGCTACGCCCGGGACGACCGGTGAGGGGTGATCAACCCAGCACGCCGCCTTTGCGGGCGTGGTCGAGATAGATCTCGCGCAGGCGGATCGTCGCCGGGCCCGGCGCGCCATTGTGGATGCTGTGGCCGTCGATCGTCGTCACCGGCATCACCAGGCTAGTCGCCGAGGTGATGAAGGCTTCTTCGGCGTCGAGGGCCTCGTCGAGCGTGAACTCGCGCTCCTCAAAGGTGAAGCCGCTCTCGGCCAGGAAGGCGAGCACGGCCGTGCGGGTGATGCCGGGCAGCACCTTGTGCGAGAGCGGGCGCGAGATCAGCGTCTTGCCCTTGACGATCCAGGCGGTCGACGAGGCGCCTTCGGTGACGACGCCGTCCTCGATCATCCAGGCCTCCTGCGCGCCGTTCTCGGCGGCGAACTGCTTGGCCAGCACCGGCGCGAGCAGGTTGACGCTCTTGATGTCACGGCGGGCCCAGCGCAGGTCCGGCGTGCTGACGACCTTGATGCCGGTCTTGGCCAACGGCGTGTTGGCGAACTGACGTGCCTGCGTGAACAGGACGAGGGACGCCTTCACACCCTTGGGGAAGGGGAAGTCGCGATCGGCGGCGCCGCGCGAGACCTGCAGGTAGATGCTGCCTTCATCGAGCGCATTACGGGCGATCAGCTCGTGATGGATCGCGACGAGCTCGGCGCGCGAGCAGGGCAGCTCGAGCCCGATTTCGCCAGCCGAACGTTCGAGCCGCGCCAGATGCGCCTCGCAATCGACCAGCTTGCCGCCGAGCACGGCCGAGACCTCGTAGATGCCATCGCCGAAGATAAAGCCGCGGTCGAAGATCGAGATCGTCGCCTCTTCCTCTGGGAGGTAGGCGCCATTGACGTAGACGGTGCGGCTCATGGGGAAGGTCTCATGCAGGAAGGACGAACCTTCCTAGCCGAGCCGGGCGCATGAGGCGAGATATCATGCCGGCTTGCCGACCGGCGTCGGATGCAGGGCGACGCTAGGTGACCGTCTTCGCCTCGAAATGGCGCTGGCGGAAAGCGCGGACCTTGGCGCGATTGCCGCAGACTGCCATCTCGCACCAGCGCCGCAGCCGGTTCTTGGTGGTGTCGAAGAACAGCCAGCCGCAGTGGTCGCCTTCGCATTGCTTGATGCGGGCGAGGTTCTGCTGGGTCAGCACGGTGAGCGCCGACAGCGCGATCGGCCCGCGGATCGCCTCGCTGAGCGTCTGGCAGGCATCCCAGCGCCAGACGAAGCCGTCGCCGAAGGGCGCAAGCTTGGCGCAGGAGAGGCAATGGGCGTGGATGGCCGCGAGCTGCGTCCGGTCCTCTTCCGCCGGAGGCTGGCGGCGGCTGAGCGCGGCGCCGATTCGGTAGATCGTGTCGCGCAGATCCAGTGCCTCGGCGAGCAGGTGCCCCGCCAGCGCGGCATCCGCCTCGACCGCAGCCAAGCCCGCATCGCGGTCGCCGTCGCTGATCACCTTGGCATGCCGGGCCCAGATCACGACATCGCGCCCTTCGCGCAGATGCTCGAGCTCGTTCGGCCCGCCGCGATCCGACGTGGTGTTGGTGAAGTCGAAGGCGAGCTCGCTGGCGACGAGCGGCAAGGAGCCGGCGCGGCTGGGACCGCCTGTACGATCGACTGTCATGTAACCAGCTATCTCAGATTTACAGGTTAATGCAAGCGACGTAGCGTCCGGCCACGGTTTGAACCGTGGAGGAGAGCGGAGATGAGAACCAATCTGATTGCGATGCTTGCTGCAGGCGCGCTCGCGATGTCGCAAGGCGCAGCCCAGGCGCAGGTGAAGCTCGGCGTCGTCGGGCCGATGACCGGCGCGAGCGCCGCCTTCGGTGCACAATTGAAGAACGGGGTCGAGCAGGCAGTGGCCGACATCAATGCCGCTGGCGGCATTCTCGGCCAGACGATCGTGCTCTCGAGCGGAGACGACGTCGGCGATCCCAAGCAGGGCGTCTCGGTCGCCAACAAATTCGTCGGCGACGGCGTCAAGCTCGTCGTCGGCCACTTCAACTCCGGCGTCACCATGCCGGCGTCGGAGGTCTATGCCGAGAACGGCATGCTGATGATCAGCCCGTCGGCGACCAATCCGAAGATCACCGAGCGCGGCCTCTGGAACGTGTTCCGCACCTGCGGTCGCGACGACCAGCAGGGCGTCGTCGCCTCCGGCCATATCGCGAAGACCTTCAAGGGCAAGGTCATCGTCGTCGTCCATGACAAGACGACTTATGGCCAAGGCCTTGCCGACGAGACACGCAAGGGCCTGCATGCCGCCGGCATCAAGGAAGCGCTCTATGAGGGCGTCAACACCGGCGAGAAGGATTTCTCGGCGCTGGTCTCGAAGGTCAAGGCCGCCAAGGCCGACCTGCTCTATTGGGGCGGGCTGCACACTGAGCTCGGCCTGATCGTCCGGCAGATGCGTGACCAGGGTCTGACGACGGTGGTGATGGGCGCAGACGGCATCACCTCCGACGAATATGCCGTCATCGGCGGCCCGGGCACTGAGGGCACGCTGATGACCTTCCCGCCCGATCCGCGCCGGCGTCCTGCTGCGGCCGAGGTGGTCAAGCGCTTCGAGGCCAAGGGCATCAATCCCGAGGCCTACACGCTCTACTCCTACGCCGCGGTTCAGATCATGAAGCAGGCGGCCGAGCAGGCGAAATCGCTCGATCCGAAGAAGATCGCCGCCGCAATGCATTCGGGCATGACCTTCAAGACCGTGCTCGGCGACATGTCCTATGACAAGAAGGGCGACCGCACCAATCTCGACTACACCGTCTACACCTGGAAGAAGGGTGCGGACGGCAAGATCAGTTATGTCGAGAACTGATGGTCAGAGCATTTTCGAGCGAAGTGGATACCGATTCGCGTAAAGAAAATGCGATAATAACAATACTCTAGCCGGTGTCGGTGGCCTCCCCTGGCCGGACACCGATAGGGCGCCGCATCGCAACAGCGAGGCGGCGTTTTTCGTCTCAGCACTTCAGCGCCGCCGCGATCAGGCGCTGGGTATAGTGCTGCTGCGGTGCCTCGAAGATCGCTTCGGTCGGCCCGCGCTCGACCACTCGGCCGTCCTTCATCACCATGATCTCGTCGGCCATGGCGCGCACGACGGCGAGGTCATGGCTGATGAAGAGATAGGAGAGATCGTGCGCCGCCTGCAGATCCTTGAGCAGGGCGACGATGCTCTGCTGCACGGTGCGGTCGAGCGCCGAGGTCGGCTCGTCCAGCACGACGAGCGCAGGATGCAGGATCATGGCGCGTGCGATGGCGATGCGCTGGCGCTGGCCGCCGGAGAATTCGTGCGGATAGCGGTTGCGCAGCGCCGGATCGAGGCAGACCTCGGTTAGCGCCGCCGCCGCCCGCCGCTCGCGCTCGGTGCGTGACAAAGCTGGCTCATGCACCAGCAGCCCCTCGGTGATGATCTCACCGACGGTGAGACGCGGCGAGAGCGAGCCGAACGGATCCTGAAATACGACCTGCAGGCTGCGGCGCAAGGGGCGCATCGCGGCGCGGTCGAGCGGCGCCAGCGCCCGGTCCTCGAAGCGGACGATCCCGGAGGAGGGCAGGAGCTTGAGCAGAGCACGCCCGAGTGTCGACTTTCCCGAACCGGATTCACCGACGATGCCGATCGTCTGGCCGCGCCGCACGGTCAAATCGATGCCGTCGACGGCGTGCAGTGTCACTTTCTCGCGCTTGAGGAAGCCGCGTGACAGGTCGAAGGAGACGCGCAGGTCGCGGGCTTCGAGCAGGACGGGCGCATCGGCAGGTGGCGGCTCCTTGTGACCGTGAGGCTCGGCTGCGAGCAAAGCCCTGGTGTAGGAGTGCTGCGGTGCCGCGAAGATCGCTTGCGCCGGGCCGCTCTCGACGACTTCGCCAGCCTTCATCACATAGACGCGCTCGGCATATTTGCGGACGAGGCCGAGGTCGTGGCTGATCAGGATTACGGCCATGCCGAGCCGCTGCCGGAGCTCGGCGATCAGCGCCAGGATTTCGGCCTCGATGGTGACGTCGAGCGCCGTCGTCGGCTCGTCGGCGATCAGGATGTCGGGGTCGTTGGCGAGCGCCATCGCGATCATCACGCGCTGACGCTGCCCGCCGGAGAGTTCGTGCGGGTAGGAATCGAGACGGCGCTCCGGGTGCGGAATGCGCACCAGCTTCAACAGCTCCAGCGCCCGCGCCCGCGCCGCTTTGCGCGACAGGCCCTGATGCTTGCGCAGGGGCGCCGCCATCTGCGTGCCGATCCGGAAGAGCGGATCGAGCGAGGTCATCGGCTCCTGGAAGATCATTGCGAGCTTCTTGCCGCGATAGCTGTTCAGCACTGTCGGCGGCAGCTTGAGGAGATCGACCTCGCGATAGCGGATCGCGCCGGTGACCTCGCCATTGCTGGCGAGGAGGCCCATCGCCGCCATTACGCTCTGGCTCTTGCCGGAGCCGGATTCGCCGACGACGGCGACGAACTCGCCAGGACCGACATCGAGATTAATGCCGCGCACCGCCTCGCACAGGCCGTCATTAGTGCGGAAGCGGACCTTGAGGTTGCGGATAGCGAGGATGGGTTCGTTTCCCATCTCAGCGATCCCTGGGGTCGAGCGCGTCGCGCAGGCCGTCGCCGAGGAAGTTGAGCGAGAACAGCGTCGTCACCAGGAAGGCGGCGGGGAAGATCAGCATCCAAGGCGTCGCCTGGATGGCGTGAGCCCCGTCCGAGATCAGCACGCCCCAGCTCGTCATCGGCTCCTGCACGCCAAGGCCGAGGAAGGAGAGAAAGCTTTCGAGCAGGATCACCTTCGGCACCAGCAGGGTGACATAGACGACGACCGGCCCGAGCGTGTTGGGGATGACATGGCGCCTGAGGATGCCGCCGGTCGAGACGCCCAGCGCCTCGGCCGCCAGCACATAGTCCTGCCGCCTGATCGAGAGTGCCTGGCCGCGGACGATGCGGGCCATGTCGAGCCATTCGATCGCCCCGACGGCGAGGAACATCAGGATGAAGTTCCGGCCGAAGAAGACGACGAGCAGGATGACGAAGAAGATGAAGGGCAGGGAGTAGAGCACGTCGACGATGCGCATCATCACCATGTCGATGCGCCCGCCGAGATAGCCGGCGGTCGCGCCATAGGCGACGCCGATCACCAGCGCGACACCGGTGGCGAGCAGGCCAATGGCGAGCGAGACCCGGCCGGCGATCAATGTGCGGGTGAGCAGGTCGCGGCCGTTGGAATCGGTGCCGAACAGGAAGTACTGGCGCTTGATCGGGACCTCCAGGCTGAGCCGGCGTCCTTCCTGCTCATTGGCTGTGATGACCGGCGTGCCGAACTGGTCGGAGCGGTCGAAATAGACCAGCAGGCGCTGGTCGATCGGCCGCGGCGCGGTCAGCACCAGCCTGATGCGATCCCCCTGCGCCACGATCTCGCTTGGCGTCGCCCTGACCCGTGCGGCGATGCGCTGCACGGCGGCGGGCAGGGCCTCGGCCTTCGGATAGGAGGAGAGGCTGGCGGGGACGCGGACATAGTCCTGATAGACCCGGTCGTAAGGATGGCCGGTCAGCAATGGCCCGATGAGACAGGCGAGCGTCATCAGCACCAGCACGATCAGGCTCGCCACGGCGGCCCGGTTGCGCAGCAGGCGGATGCGGGCGTCCTGCCAGAGCGAGCGGCCGATGGGCGGAGTGGGGCAGGCGGAGGTATCGCTCATCGCTCACTCCAGCCTGACGCGTGGGTCGAGCAACGCATAGAGCACGTCGACCAGTAGGTTGAAGAGCAGCACGAAGATCGCGACCACGACGACCGTGCCCATCACCAGCGTGTAGTCGCGATTGAGCGCGCCCTCGACGAAATAGCGCCCGATCCCGGGGATGCCGAAGATCGTCTCGACCACGACCGAGCCGGTGAGCAGGCTCGCTGCCGCCGGCCCGAGATAGGAGACGACCGGCAGCGCCGCGCCGCGCGCCGCATGCAGCGCGATGGTCGTGGTCGAAAGGCCCTGAGCCCTGAGCGTGCGGATATGGTTGGCGCGCAGGGTCTCGATCATCGCCGCGCGCGTCATCCTAGCGATGACGGCGATCTGGGGGAGAGCGAGCGTCACGATCGGCAGTACGCTGTTGCGGAAGGCGCCGCCATTCCAGCCGCCGACCGGCAGCCAGGCGAGCGTGAGTCCGAAGACGATCTGCAGCACCGGCGCAACGACGAAGTTCGGGATGGTGATCCCCGCGGTGGCGAAGCCGATCACCGCATGGTCGGCGGTGCCGTTCTGGCGGAAGGCGGCGAGTGCGCCGAGCGGCCCGCCGATCGCGAGCGCCAGCAGCAATGCCGACGCACCGAGCCGCATCGAGACCGGCAGGCCCTGCGCAAACAATTCGCCGATCGAGAAGTCGCGGAAATAGAAGGAGGGACCGAAATCGCCGCGCAGCAGGGCGGCGAGATAGGTCAGGTATTGCTGGAACAGCGGCTGGTCGAGCTTGTAGATGCGCCGCAGGTTCTCCATCACCTTGGCTTCCAGCGGCTGTTCGAGATCGAACGGCCCGCCGGGCGCGACCCGCATCAGGAAGAACGAGATCGTCACGATCACGAACAGGGTCGGGATCGCGGCGGTGAGACGGCGCAGGATGTAGGTGAGCATAGAGCTGGTCTCAGGCTCCTGGCCGAACGGGCCAGGAGCCTCTGATTGCTATGGCTTCAGGCTCATGAACCGCGTTGGCAGCGCGCCGCGCAGGTTCTGCTGGAAGCCCTGCACTTTCGGCGAGACCAGGTTCTTCGAGGAATAGTAGAGCACCGGGATCCAGGGCACTTCGGCGGCGAGGATCGCGTCCGCCTCGCGCAGGATCGCGGCGCGCTTGGCGATGTCGACCTCTTCGGCGCCCTGTTTCATCAGCGCATCGAATTTCGGGTTGTTGTACTTGCCGGAGTTGAAGCCGGTATTGTCGCTCTGGAACAGGAACAGGAAGTTCTGCGGGTCGGAATAATCGCCGATCCAGCCATAGCGGGCGATGTCGAAATCGCCGCCGTCGCGCAGCAGGGCGAAATGGGTCTTGCCGTCGGTATTGATGAAGCTGGTCTCGACGCCGATTGCCTTCCACTGCTCGGCGATGGCGATCACGGTACGGCGGTTGTTGTCGGTGGTGTTGTAGCGCAGCTGGACCCTGAGCGGCACGCCCGGCCCGAAGCCCGCGGCGGCGAGCAGCTTCTTGGCCTCGTCCTCGCGATCGAGCGGGGAGGCGCCCTTGAAGTCGGCTTCGGCCCGTTCGCCGTAGTTGCCGATATTCGGCGGGATCACGCCATAGGCCGGCAGCATGGTGCCGCCCCAGATCTCCTCGGCGATGAATTCGCGATCGATCACCATCGACAGCGCGCGGCGTACCCGGATGTCGTCGAACGGCTTCTTGGCCGTGTTGATGATCAGGAAATAGGTGCCGAGATAGGGCGAGATCCGGACCTGCTCCTTGCCGAGCTTCTCGCGCAATTGCTGGACCTGGTCGGCCGGGATGTCCGATGTCATCTGCAATTCGCCGGCCTGGAAGCGGCGGGCGGCGGCGGAGAAGTCGGGCGTCGGATAGTAGATGACCGTGTCGATCTTCACGTTCGCGGCGTCGTGGAAGTTCTTGTTCTTCTCCAGCCGGATATGCGAGTTCGGCACGAATTCCTTCAGCGTGTAGGCGCCGTTCGAGACCCAGTTCTCCGGCTTGACGAAGTCCTTGCCGAACTTCTGGAGGGACGCCGGATGGACCGGCAATCCGGTCTGGTGGGTCAGCAGTTCCAGGAAATAGGGCGTCGGCCGTTCCAGCGAGATCTCGAGCGTATGTTCGTCGATAGCCTTGACGCCGAGGTCTTCGAGCTTGGCGCCTTCGCCTGCCTTGTTGATCTTCTCGGCGTTGAGGATCGGGTAGAGGATGTTGGCGTATTTCGCCCCGGTCTCCGGATTGACCATGCGCTGGAACGAGAAGACGAAATCATTCGCCGTGACCGGGTCGCCATTCGACCATTTGGCGTTGGCGCGCAGCTTGAAGGTGTAGCTCTTGCCATCGGGAGCCATCGTCCAGCTCTCGGCGACGCCGGGCACGACCTCGCCGTTGATGTGGTGGATCACCAGGCCTTCGGAGAGATCGCGCAGCAGATGGGCCTCGCTGACCGTCGATGTCTTGTGCGAATCGAGCGTCTCGGGGTCGCCGTCATTGCCGCGATGGAACACGACCTGCGCCATGGCGGCGCCGGCAAAGCCTGCGAGCGCAAGAAAAAGGCCGCTCGCCAGCGCGAGCGGCCGGATGGCGCGCCGAATACCGGACTGACGGTGGATCTCACGCATGAGAGCTCTCCGAACGTTTCGCACGGGCCCCTTTCCCGCTCCTGAAACGAAGTATGAGCCTATCGCGCGCCGCCCGCCAAGAGTGAAAAGCCGGTATCAACTGCTCAGCTTAAGTCACTGGCCTGCTTTCGAAAGCTGGCTCAGAAACGACTTCAGCAAGGCTTCTCGCAAGGTCAGCCGGCGGCTGCGCGCCCCTGCGCCTCCGCGACCGCGACCGCGGTCATGTTGACGACGCCGCGTGCCGTCACCGAGCCGGTGAGGATATGCACCGGCTTGGCGGCGCCGATCAGGATCGGGCCGACCGGGAGCGCGTCGGCCAGCACCTTGGCGAACTGGTAGGCGATGTTGGCCGCGTCGAGATTGGGGAAGATCAGGACGTTGGCGACGCCCTTCAGCTTCGAGGAGGGCAATACCCGGTCGCGGATTGCAGCGACGAGGGCGGTGTCGGCCTCCATCTCGCCATCGCATTCCAGTTCAGGCGCACGCTCCTGGATCAGCTTGACCGCCTTGCGCATCTTGATCGAGGACGGCGTGTCGGCCGCGCCGAAATCCGAATGCGAGAGCAGGGCGATCTTCGGGGCGATGCCGAAGCGCTCGACATGGCCCGCGGCGAGGATCGTCATGTCGGCGATCTCTTCGGCCGTCGGGTCGTGCTTCACATGGGTGTCGGCGAGGAAGAAGGCGCCCTTGCTGGTGATGATCAGCGTCATCGCCGCGATGTCGCAGACGCCGGGCTCCAGCCCGATGATGTCGCGGATATGGCGCAGCCGCGAGAGGAAGCGCCCTTCCAGGCCGGTGATCATCGCATCCGCCTCGCCGCGCACCACGGCGAGCGCGGCGATCACCGTGTTGTTGGTGCGCACCAGCGAACGGGCCGCCTCGGGCGTGATGCCGCGCCGGCCGGCGATGTCGAGATAGGTCTGGACGTAGTCGCGATAGCGCGGATCGTCCTCGGGATTGATCAGCTCGCAATCGATGCCAGGCCGGATCGTGAGGCCGAAGCGCTTGACGCGGGTCTCGATCACCGAGGGGCGGCCGATCAGGATCGGGATCGCCATGCCTTCCTCGATCGCGATCTGGGCGGCGCGCAGCACGCGCTCGTCCTCCCCCTCGGCATAGATCACGCGCTTGGGGTCAGCCTTGGCCTTGGCGAAGAGCGGCTTCATCAGGAAGCCGGAGCGGAAGACGAAGCGCGACAGGTCCTCGCGATAGGCTTCCAGGTCGATCAGCGGCTTCTTGGCGACGCCGGTCGCCATCGCCGCCTCGGCCACTGCCGGCGCGATGCGCAGGATCAGGCGCGGATCGAACGGGTTCGGAATCAGCGAGGTTGCGCCGAAGGTCGAGGCTTCGCCGCCATAGGCACGCGCCGCGATGTCGGACGTCGCCTCGCGCGCCAGCGCGGCGATCGCGCGGACCGCGGCGAGCTTCATGGGCTCGTTGATTGTCGTCGCCTGCACGTCGAGCGCGCCGCGGAAGATGTAGGGGAAGCAGAGGACGTTGTTGACTTGGTTCGGATAGTCCGAGCGTCCGGTGCAGATCATCGCGTCGGGGCGCACCGCGAGGGCATCCTCCGGCGTGATCTCGGGATTGGGGTTGGCGAGCGCCAGGATCAGGGGCTTGGGCGCCATCTCCTTGGCCATCTCCGGCTTCAGAACGCCGGCGGCGGACAGGCCGAGGAAGATGTCGGCGCCGGGGATGACCTCGGCGAGCGTGCGGGCGTCGGTTTCCTGGGCATAGACCTCCTTCCAGCGGTCCATCAGCGTGTTGCGGCCCTTGTAGACCACGCCGTCGAGGTCGGTGACCCAGATGTTCTGGGTACGGGCGCCAAGCGAGACGAGGAGATTGAGGCAGGCCAGCGCAGCCGCGCCGGCGCCGGAGACGACGATCTTGACGTCGCCGATCTTCTTGCCCGCGAGGTCGAGCCCGTTCAGGACGGCGGCGCTGACGATGATCGCGGTGCCGTGCTGGTCGTCATGGAAGACCGGGATGTTCATCCGGGCCTTGAGCTGCTCCTCGATCTCGAAGCATTCGGGGCCCTTGATGTCCTCGAGATTGATGCCGCCGAAGGTCGGCTCCAGCGCGGCGACGACATCGACGAACTTCTCGATGTTCTTCTGCTCGACCTCGATGTCGAAGCAGTCGATCCCGGCGAATTTCTTGAAGAGGACGGCCTTGCCCTCCATCACCGGCTTGGAGGCGAGCGGGCCGATGTCGCCGAGGCCGAGCACGGCGGTGCCGTTGGTGATGACCGCCACGAGGTTCTGGCGCGAGGTGAGTTCGGCGGCCTGACCGGGATCCTCGACGATCGCCTCGCAGGCGGCGGCGACGCCAGGCGAATAGGCGAGCGCGAGGTCGCGCTGGTTGCCGAGCGGCTTTGTCGCCTGGATCTCGAGCTTACCGGGCTTGGGAAGGCGGTGGTAGACGAGCGCGCCCGAACGAAGGTCCGCCGACAAGGTGCTCTTAGCCATCCCACGCTTCCTCTGCGCTACCGTTGTGAGTTGAGGAGGTCGCGCGGAAACGGGTGGGCGTCAAGCCGGAGCGGGCGGCGAAAGACTTGTGCCGCCGTGAAAACAGGGCCGCGCTTCGCCGGCAAATGCGGCCGGGCCGCCGAAAACGTGGAGGTGGACGACCCGTGAAACAACCGTGAAACAAAACTAAACATTACAAAGAAATAATGATTTCAAAGGCCTCGGCTGTTGCAGACTACCTCTTGCCGTACCCGCGGATGTGAGCCCGGCAGGGCGCTCTTGGGAGGGGTTGATGGAAGCGACGCGTTCCGCCTTCGAGGAAGTCGTCTCGTTGCGACAGGCCAAGCAGCTGATCCAATGCATGGCGCATGAGCAGAGCTTCCTGCTGCTCTCGCCGCCCGGCCTCGGCAAGTCCGAGCTGGTCTATGAGGCCGCGCGCGAGGCGGGTCTGCCCTGTCGCTCGCTGCTCGGTACCCAGATCGCCCCGGAGGATGTGAGCGGCATTCCGCGCATCGTCGGCGAGCGCTCGGTCTTCTGCCCGCCGCGCGTGCTGCTGCCGGAGAAGCCCGAGCCGTTCTGCCTGTTCCTCGACGAATTGCCGGCCTGCTCGCCCGATGTCCAGAAGGCGTTCTATTCGCTGCTGCTGGAACGGCGGCTGGGCGAGCATGCCCTGCCGAAAGGCACCTGGGTCGTCGCTGCCGGCAACCGCCTGCAGGACCGCGCTTTGGTGCGGGCGATGAGTTCGGCACTGGTCAACCGTGTCAACATCCTGCAATTGCGCGTCGATACCGCCGATTGGCTCGCCTGGGCCCAGCGTGCCGGGGTCCGTGCCGAGATCCGCAACTTCATCGCGACGATCCCCGACGCGCTGATGCGGCCGGTGCCGGCCGAGCCCGTGCCGTTCTCGACGCCCCGCGCCTGGACCCTGCTGTCACGGGCGCTCGACATGGCCGAGAAAGCCGGCTTCCTCGGCAATGAATTGCGGCGTGCGCTCGCCTTCGGCCGACTCTCGCCGGAGGACGCGGTGGTGTTCTGCGCGCTCGCCGAGGATTCGATCGGGGCGGTGCGCCCGCTCGACGAGTATTTGCGCAAGCCGGAGCTGCTGCCGAAGGGCGATTCGGCCCGCTGGTTCATCCTCGACTGCATCCGCCAATTCGTCAGGGACGGCCGCGCCGAGGGCATCAAGCCGGCGGTGATCAACCGCTTCCTGCGCAGCCTGTCGCACGAACACCAGCTTCTCATCCTCAACGACATGGTCGAGATCTGGGGCGCGCTCGGCGCGGACCGGGCGATGTACGAACTCCTGCGCAAGGTCGCGGCATGAGCACGGCGCCCGATCTTTCGGTTGCCGACCGGGCCACCCATGCGCGGATCATGCGGGGCCTGCGGCTGGTGACGGTGCCGTTCCCGCATCTGGCCGGGCTTGCCGCCGCTGTGCGCGTCGAGATCGACGAGCGCGTGCCGACCATGGGTGTCTTTGCGTCCGGCCGGCTCCTGGCCAACGCGGCCTTCACGGCCAGGCTCTCGGGCGACGATCTCGTCTTCGTGCTCGCCCATGAGCTGCTGCATCTGGCGCTGCGGACCCATGATCGGGCCCGTGGCAGTGCCGCGCTCGAGTTCAACTACGCCCACGACTACATCATCAACGACATGCTGCGGCATGCGCTCGGCACCACCAAAATCCCGGCCGGCGGGCTCGATATGCAAGGCGCACGGGAGCGCTCGGCCGAGGACATCGTGCTGGAGATGCGCCGCAGCGGCAATTACATGCCGTCGCGGACTCAAGTCTGGGAAGGCCAGGTCGTGACCGTCGAGCAGGTGCTCGGTGCGGCGCGTCAGGCGCCTGCCGGCGCGATGGGCGATGCGCTCGACGCCCAGCGCGAACGCGAGCTTTTCCCCGAGGACAGCGCCGACCAGGCCGAGCGGGCACGGGCGATGCGCGATCTCGCGGCGCGGGGCATGGTGCTGGCGAAGGCGATGGGTGCCTTGCGCGGCCGGGGCGACAGCCCAGGCGGCCAGCAGCAGAGCGTGCGGGCGCAGCGCGGCTTCTTCCACACGCCCTGGCATGTCGCGCTTCAGGCCTGGCTCGACGGTGCCGCGCCCGGCGAGCGCACCTTCAACCGTGCCTCGCGCCGCGGCAACGACCATGGCGACGTCGTGATGCCCGGACGCAAGCGCCATTCCTGGATGCTGAACGTCATCCTCGACACCAGCGCCTCGATGAGCGACGACATTCCGAAGGCGCTCGGCGCCATCGCCGATTTCTGCGATGCGGCCGGGGTCGACGATATCCGCGTCGTCCAGTGCGACACCGTCGTCACCTCGGACGCGGTGCTCTCGCCAGCGGCGCTCGCCGACTACCAGATCAGCGGTTATGGCGGCAGCGACCTGACGCCGGCCCTCGCCGCATTGGCGGACGACCCGCGCGTCAGCGCAGCGATCGTCATCACCGATGGTGACATCACCTATCCCAGCGAGGCTGTGCCCTATGCGGTGCTGTGGGCGCTGCCGAAGCCCTCGGCCTCGTTCCAGCCGTCCTATGGACGGGTCGTCGTCATGCAAGCGGGAGGCGCATCATGAAGGTGGTTCAGGATCTCGTCGCCTATTTCGACAAGCAGGGAAAACTGTCGCCCCGGCAGCTCAAGACGTTGCTCGATCAGAACTCGATCGCTTCGGATGCGCCGACCAACATGCACGGACTCTGCGAGAAGGTCGGCGCCGTCTACTATTTCCGCATCACGGGCGTCCTGGAAGGCCAGCTCTGGGGCACCGATATCTACAGCGGCGACTCGACGCTCGGCGCGGCCGCCGTCCATATGGGCCTGCTCAAGCCGGGCAAGACGGCCGTGTTCAGGGTGACCGTAGTGGCGCCGCCGGAGGAGTTCCCCGGCACCGAGCGCAATGGCGTCACCAGCACCCAGTATGGCCGCTACCAGTACGCCTGGCAGCTCTCGCCACTCTGAGACAACGGCGCTGGTGAAGCTCAGGCCGCCAGCGCACCGACGCCGCCATCGTGCAGATGGCAGGCGGCGACATGGCCCGCCGCGATCTCCTTCAGCGCCGGGCGCTCGGCCTTGCAGCGCGGCCCGGCTTGCGGGCAGCGCGGATGGAAATGGCAGCCGGTCGGCGGGTGCAGCGGCGAGGGGATCTCGCCCTTCAGCGGGGCGAAGCGCTTCTTGCGGGCGCTGATCGTCGGGACATTGGCGAGCAGCGCCTGCGCATAGGGATGCTGCGGGCCCTTGAACAATTCGCTCGCGGGCGCGGCTTCGACGACGCGGCCGAGATACATGATCACGACGCGGTCGGAGAGGTGGCGGACCACCGAGAGATCATGGCTAATGAAAAGATAAGTCAGATTAAGTTCGTCGCGCAGCTTCATGAAAAGATTCAGGACTTGGGCCTGAATCGATACATCAAGTGCGGCGACGCTCTCGTCGCAGACGAGGAATTGCGGCTTGACCGCCAGCGCCCGTGCAATGCCGATGCGGGCACGCTGGCCGCCGGAGAACTGGTGCGGATAGCGGCGCCGATAGGTCGAGTCGAGACCGACCCGGTCGAGCATCTCGGCGACATAGGCGTCCTGCTGTGCCTTCGGAACCAGCCCATGCACCACCGGCGCCTCGCCGACGATGTCTGTGACGCGCAGGCGCGGGTTGAGCGAGGACATCGGGTCCTGGAAGATCATCTGGATGGCGAGTGTCGCCGCCTTTCGCTCTTCCGCCGACATCTCGTCGGTGTAGCGCCCGCGCCAGGAGACGCGGCCGGAGCTGGCATGGTGGACGCCGGCGACGACGCGCCCGAGCGTCGACTTGCCGCAACCGGATTCGCCGACGAGCCCGACCACTTCGCCCTGGCGGATCGAGAGGTCGACGCTGTCGACGGCGTGGACGGTCTGCTCGCTGTAATTGGCGCCGAGCAGGTTGGCGAATTTCGAGGCGGCGTCGAGTGGCTTGGTGAAGCGCTTCGAGACGCCTTCGAGCGTGAGGATCGGCGTGCTCATGCCGCGACTCCGGCGAGGTTCAGCGGGTGGTGGCAGCGCACGCCGCGCTCGCCCGGGAACGGGGTGACGTCAGGGGCGCTGGCGAGGCAGTCGGCCTGCGCATAATCGCAGCGGGCTGCGAAGGCGCAACCCTGCGGCAGGCGTGCCAGCGACGGCGTCGAGCCCCGGATCTGGCGCAAGGGTGCGCCGGGCTCGCCCTCGGCCGGCAGCGAGCCGAGCAGGCCGTTGGTATAGGGATGGAGCGGGCTGTCGAGCACGGGATCGACCGCGCCGGTCTCGACGATGCGGCCGGCATACATCACCGCGATGCGGTCGGCGAGGCCGGCGACGACGCCGAGGTCATGGGTGATCCAGACCAGCGCCGTGCCTGTGTCGGCGCAGAGGCTCTGCATCTCCGCCAGGATCTGGCTCTGGATGGTGACGTCGAGAGCCGTGGTCGGCTCGTCGCAGATGATCAGCGGCGGGCGGTGCAGCAGGGCGATCGCGATCGCGACGCGCTGGCGCATGCCGCCGGAGAACTGGTGCGGATAGGCGTTGAGCCGTTCCTCGGGCGAGGGGATGCCGACCTTGGCGAGCGCGTCGCGAGCGCGCTCGCGGGCCGCCTTGTGCGAGACCTTGTCATGGGCGGTGACGGCCTCGATCATCTGCGTATCGACGCGCAGGACCGGGTTCAGCGTCATCATCGGGTCCTGGAAGATCATCGCGACCTCGCGGCCACGGACCTTGCGGAAGCCCTCCTCGTCGAGCCCGACCAGCTCCTTGCCGTTGAGCTTGATCGAGCCCTCGACGATTTTCCCGGGCGGATCGATCAGGCCCATCACCGAGAAGCCGGTGACCGACTTGCCCGAGCCGGATTCGCCGACGAGGCCGAGCACCTCGCCGCGGTCTACCCTGAAGGAAACGCCGTCGACCGACTTCACCGTGCCGGCGCGGGTGAAGAAATGGGTCTTGAGGCCGCTGACTTCGAGAACGGGCGCCATGCTCACTTCTCCAGCCGCGGGTTGAGCACGTCGCGCAGGCGGTCGCCGACCAGGTTGATCGAGACGATCGTCATCAAGAGCGCAAAGCCGGGGAAGACCGAGATCCAGTAGCTGCCCGAGAGCATGTACTGGAAGCCGTTGGCGATCAGCACGCCGAGCGAAGGCTCGGTCTGCGGCAGGCCGACGCCGAGGAAGGACAGCGTCGCCTCCAGCGAGATCGCATGCGCCGTCTGCACGGTCACGATGACGATCACCGGTGCCAGGCAGTTCGGCAGGATGTGCCGGAAGACGGTGCGGGCGTGGGAGAGGCCGAGCGACTGCGCCGCCTCGACATATTCCTTGCGCCGCTCGACCAGCGCCGAGCCGCGCACGGTGCGGGCGTAATAGGCCCATTGCACCATCACCAGAGCGATGATGATCTTGTCGACGCCCTTGCCGAGGCCCGCGACCAGGATCAGCGCGACCAGCACCGAGGGCAGGGAGAGCTGCAGGTCCACGAGCCGCATGATCGCATTCTCGGTCCGCCCGCCGGCATAGGCGGCGATCAGGCCGATCGCCGCGCCGATGCTCGCCGCCAGGATGCCGGAGAAGGCGCCGACCATCAGCGAGATGCGCAGGCCGTAGAGGATGCCCGAGAGCAGGTCGCGGCCGACGCCATCGGAGCCGAGCCACATGGTGAAGCCCTCGCCCGAGACCGAGCCCGGCGGCTGGCGCGAATCCATTACGTCGACGCTGGCTAGATCGTACGGGTTCTGCGGCGCGATCAGCGGCGCAGCGATCGCGAGCAGGACGATCAGAATGAAGAGCGCGAGGCCAAACAGTGCCAGCCGGTCCTCGACGAAGGAGCGGACGAAGCGCCGGAACGGCGTCTCCTCCTTGGCGGGGGCGGCCGGTGGCTGGGCCGCGGCGGAGGGCAGGGCGGCGTCGCTCATGATGTCGCCTCCGTCAGGCGCACGCGTGGGTCGAGCGCCGAATAGATCAGGTCGACCAGCAGGTTGATGGTGACGAACAGCACGACGACGACCATGACATAGGCGACGATCACCGGCCGATCGAGCCGGGTGATCGCCTCGAGCAGCAGGCGGCCCATGCCTGGCCAGGCGAAGATCGTCTCGGTCACCACCGAGAAGGCGACGAGCGAGCCGAACTCCAGACCGAGCACGGTGACGATCGGGATCATGATGTTCTTGAGGATGTGCACGCCGATGATCCGGCTCTGCGACAGGCCCTTGGCCCGCGCGAACTTGACGTAGTCCATCAGCGCGGCCTCGCGTGCGCCGGCCCGCGCCAGGCGGATCACCAGCGAGATCTTGAGCAGCGCCAGGTTGAAGGCGGGCAGGGCGACATGCTGCCAGCCCTTCAGCGATAGCAGCGAGGTATCGAGGCCGAAGATCGAGACGGTCGGCCCGCGTCCGGTCGCCGGCAGCCAGCCGAGGCTGACCGCGAAGGTCAGGATCAGCATCAGCCCGACCCAGAAGGTCGGCAGCGAGAAGCCGAGGATCGAGACCGCCATGATGAAGCGCGACAGTCGGCTCTCCGGCTTCAGGCCGGCATAGAGGCCGAGCGGCAGGCCGATCACGACTGCCAGCACCAGTGCGACGAAGGCGAGCTCCAGCGTTGCCGGCATGCGGCTGAGGATCAGCTTGATCGCGGATTCGCCATGGACGAAGGAGCGGCCGAGGTCGCCCTGGGCGGCATTCTTCAGGAAGACCAGGAACTGTTCCCAGATCGGCCGGTCGAGCCCGAGCGCCCGGGCCGTCTCGGCGATCTGCTGCTGGTCCATCTCCGGCGAGATCAGCATGTAGATGGGATCGCCGACGACGTTCACGCCGAAGAAGACGATCACGAGCATCGCCGCGATGACGAAGAAAGCTTGCGCCAGGCGGCGCAGGACGAATGCCAGCATGGTCCGGTGCCTTCCGGAGCGGGTACGAGGCTCCCTCCCGCCAGCGCGCTGGCAGGATTGCGCCTTCGCATTTCAACAAGGAAAGAGTGTCGCGCGGTCCGGACCAGGCTTCAAGCCGGTCCGGACCGGATCGACGGAAGCCGGTTATTCCTTACGGATGCCGGTCGCGAGCGTGTACTCGTCGGTGCGGGCCTGCACCTTGACGCCCTTGCGCGAGGCCCAGGTGTTCAGCTGGTAATGCGTCGGGATCAGGCCGACATCGTTCATGCTGATCTCCATCGCCTCGGCCAAAGCGGTGTTGCGCTTGGCGTCGTCGACCGTGCGAAGGGCCTCGTCCAGCTTGGCGTCGAAGGCCGCATTGGAGTAGCGGCCACGATTGGTCGCGCCCATGCCCTTCTTCGGATCGAAGGTGGCGAGCAGCGCCTTCAGCGAATCCGAGGATTCACCGGTGCCGGCGCCCCAGCCGACCAGGATGAACGAGAACTCCGGCACATTGCCCTGGCCGCCCTGCGAGGCGCGGGTGAAGAAGTTCGCCGACGGCAGCGTCTCGACCTCGGTCTCGATGCCGAGGCGCGAGAACATCTGTGCGACGGCCTCGATGATCTTGGTGTCGTTGAGATAGCGGTTGATCGGTCCATGCAGCTTCATCTTGAAGCCGTTGGGATAGCCGGCCTCGGCGAGTAGCTTCTTGGCGCCGTTGAGGTCGAAGGCGACCGGCTTCAGTTTCTTGGAGGTGCCGAAGAAACCGTCGGGCAGGAGCTGGCCGGCGGGGATCGCCTCCTTCTCCATGATGCGCTCGACGATGCCCGGGCGGTTGATCGCCATCGACAGCGCCTGGCGGACCTTGAGGTTGCGCAGCGGGTTCTTGATCTCCGAGCCGTCCTTGCCCTTGATGAAGGGCGAGACCTCGCGGAAGTGATCCATGTGGAAATAGATCACCCGGTTCGAGACCGTGCTCGAGACGTTGAGCTTGGCATCGCCCTTGAGGCGGGCGACGTCCGAGGTCGGCACGTTCTCGATCACGTCGAGATCGCCGGCGAGCAGCGCCGCGACGCGGGTCGGCGCCGAGGTGATCATCCGGAAGGTGACCTTCGACCAGGGCTCCTTGCCGCCCCAGTAGTTCTCGTTCGGGGTCAGCACGACGCGGTCGCCCGCGACATATTCGGCCTGCTTGTACGGGCCGGTGCCGCCGGCGGCGCATTTGCCGAGGTTGAAGTCCTCGGTGGTCGTGTCCTTGCACTTGGCCGAGATGACGCCGAAGGTCGACAGATCGGTCGGAACCAGCGGAGCCGGCTCGGTCGTCTTGATCCGGATCGTGTAGTCGTCGACCTTGCTGAACTCCTTGCCGCGGACATAGGCGTTGAAGCTCGACGGGCTCTTCGGCACGTTCGGGGCGCGCTGCATGGTGGCGAGCACGTCGTCCGCGGTGAACGGCGAGCCGTCATGGAACTTGACGTTCTTGCGCAGCTTGAATTCCCAGGTGGTGTCGTCGATCGCCTTCCAGCTCTCGGCGAGCCCCGGCTTCAGCTGCTGCTTCTCATCCTGCCCGACCAGCGGCTCGTAGATGTGGCGCGCCATCAGGTTGTTGGGGGTGAGGTTGTGATAATGCGGGTCGAGCGAGCTGAGCTCGGCCGACAGGCCGATCTTGAGCTCCTGGGCCGATGCGATGCCGGCGATGGTCATGACCGGAGCCGCCAGAATGGCGAGCTTGAGAGCTTTCAGCCCCTTGGCGCTGAGCGTTTTCATTCTGAACCTCCCGATGGCTTTGAGGCGCCATCTTTCACAACTGAGCCGCGCGTGGCGAGTCGCCGGATTGGCCGGTCTGCCCCTGTTCTCGCCCGGACGGGTTTGTAGAACGATTTATTATACCTGTAAATTATATGGCTTACGTCAGTATATAATCTAAGCGCATAGATGGATGCGGGGCGCGGATAGGGTGGGCAGGTCCATGGTGAACACGGCAAGAGCCACTCGCCTTCCAGCATCGACCAGCGGGCGCCGTCCCCCGAGCCTGCGCGAACTCGAGGTGCTGCAGGCGATGATCGCCACCCGCAAGACGGTAGCGGCCGCCCAGATGCTCGGGATTTCGCAACCTGCCGTATCGCGGGCGCTCGCCGCGCTGGAAGCCCATGTCGGCCGTCCGCTGTTCGCGCGTGAAGGCGGCAGGCTCGTGCCCACTGCAGACGCCTTTGCGCTCGACGCCGAGGCACAGCCGATCTTCGCTGCACTGGAAAGGCTGAACAGCTGGCCTGGACAGTCCGTTCAGGCCAGCGTGTTGCGTATCGCGACCCCGCCGACCCTGGCGCAATTCGTCCTGCCGCCGGTGCTGGCGGAGTTCCGCCGGCTGGAACCGGATGTCGTCGCGAATGTCGAGATCGACACCAGCTCGACCGTGATCACGCAGGTTGCGGACCGCGCTGTCGATCTCGGGCTGGTCGACATGTCGGCTTCGCATATCGGTATTGACGGTAAGATCATCCGCGAGGCGGTCGCCCATGTCCTGATGCCGGAGGAACATCCGCTCGCCGATCGCGAGGTGCTGACCCCGCAGGATCTCGCCGACGTGCCGATCATCGCCCTGGCACGGCGCTTTCCCGAGCGCATCAAGGTGGAGCAGGCCTTTGCCGATGCCGGAGTGGCCTTGCGGCTGGTCGGGGAGGGCACGGCGGCGGCTTTCGTCGCGGAGATGGTCAGGCAACGCGTCGGCCTTGCCCTGCTGAATCCGTTTCCGCTGACGCTGGGTGGCATGCGGGGGCTGGTCGCCCGCCGCTTCGCGCCGGCCATCGCCTATCGCACGATGCTGCTGTTCCCGTCCGCCGGGCCTGTCGCGCCGGCGGCGCGTCGCTTTGCCGACCTGCTGATCGCGATGCAGCCGGAAGACGGCCTGACCATGCCGATCAGGTAGCGTTCAGAACGCCTTGAAGGTGATGATCGTGTGGGTATCGGCGATCTCGGGGATCGACTGGACCTTCTGGGCGACGAAATGGCCGATGTCGACATCGGCCGCGACATGGAACTTGGCGAGGATGTCGTAGTTGCCGGCGGTTGAATAGATCTCCGAGGCGATCTCGCGATCGGCGAGTTCGCTGGCGACCTCATAGGTCTTGCCGAGCCTGCATTTGATCTCGACGAAGAAGGTCTGCATCGCGCGCTCCGGAATCTGTCGCCTCTGGATAGAGCCTGCTGCGGGCGGGTCAAGCGCCTGCGAGTTCGGCGATGCGGCGCGTCATTGCGTCCTGCGGATCGGCCAAGCCCGCGATCACGGTGAAATGGTTGGCGCCGTCGATCTCCTCATAGCGGGTGCGCACGCCTTCCAGCCCCCAGACATCGGCTAGCCGGCGGCTCTGCTTGAGGTATTCGGCGCTCTCGGCCCCGCCGACGACGGCGTCCATGACGAGCCCGGACGGCGCCGGCCAGAACAGCGGGCTTTCGAGCTCGGCGCCCTCCAGCGTCAGGCCGAGCGCCTTGTTGATGCTGGTCTCGGTCAGGGGCTTGAGATTGTAGAGGCCGGAGATGCCATAGGCGGCGGGTACGACATGTTCCGGCAGCTTGGCGTCGACATTGCCCCAGTCGGTCGCCAGCAGGCAGGCGGAGAGATGGCCGCCGGCCGAGTGTCCGGCCGCGACCACCGGCAGGTTGTAGCGCCGCCAGATCGCCGCGGCCGCCTGCTGCAGCTCCCAGACGATATGGCCGACCTCGACCTGCGGGCAGAGATCATAGCCCACGACCGCGACGGGAACGCCGCGCTGGTTCAGCCCTCGTGCCATATGCGAGAAGAAGCTCGGATCGAGCGCCTGCCAGTAGCCGCCATGGATGAAGAGCACGATCGCCTGGCTCTTCACCGCCTCCGGCTTGAACAGGTCGTAGCTCTGGCGCGGGCCCTCACCATAGCGGATGCCGAGCTCGCTGACGGCGATCTCGCGATAGGCGGCGGCATCGCGAGCCCAGCCGGCGATGAGGCCGGGGTGCTCGGGAACGCGGGCGCGGTTGTTGTATTCGGTCTCGTAGTCGGGGGCCGTGCTGGTGTCGCTCATCGGATCCTCGCCATGCCCTTGTGAAGCACGGCATCTGCTCAAGCTCGCGGGTGGGTGAGGGCGCTGTTTCGCCCATGCCTGCACTGTGCGCCATGGGCTTTGACAGGTCGAGAGACAAACGCGACAAGGCGATGCTCGTTCCGCCGGAGATGCCAGATGGACAATCCCGTTCTCGCCGAAGTCACCCGTGGCAGCACGGTCGAATCGCGTCATCGCGGTTCAGCGATCGTCGTCGATGCGGACGGGGCAGTGGTGCTCTCGCTGGGGGATGTCGAGCGCCCGGTCTTCCCGCGCTCGGCGGTCAAGGCGCTGCAGGCCCTGCCGCTGCTGGAGAGCGGCGCCGCCGACCGCTTCGGTTTGACGCCGACTGAGATCGCGCTCGCGGTTTCCTCCCATTCCGGCGAGGAACGTCATGCCGAAACCTCGCTCGCCATGCTGAAGAAAGCCGGCCGCGACGCCGGCTGTCTCGAATGCGGCGCGCATTGGCCGATGGGCGAGGCGGCGGCGCGAGCGCTCGCCAAGGCCGGCTGCGAGCCGAGCGCGCTCAACAACAACTGCTCCGGCAAGCATGCCGGCTTCGTCTGCCTGTCCTGCGGTATCGACGAGGACCCCACCGGCTATGTTAAGGGCACTCATCCGGTGCAGCAGGCGGTGCGCGCCGCGCTGGAAGAGGTGACGGGCGCTGCGCACAAGGCCGAGCTGTCCGGCACCGATGGTTGCTCTATCCCGACCTATGCCGTGCCGCTGAAGTCGCTGGCACTCGGCTTTGCCCGCTTCGGCACCGGCAATGGCCTTGGCCCCAAGCGTGCCGAGGCGGCGCGCCGCATTCGCGAGGCGGTCGCCGCCAACCCGTTCATGGTCGCCGGCACCGGCCGCTTCGACACCCGCTTCATGGAGATCTTCGGCGCCCGCGCCTTCATCAAGACTGGGGCCGAGGGTGTCTATTGCGGCACGCTGCCCGAGCTCGGCTACGGCATCGCGCTGAAATGCGATGACGGTGCCGGCCGCGCCACCGAAATCGCCATGGCCGCGCTGGTCGAACGCTTCCTGCCGCGGCAGGGTGGCGACGAGGAGGCTTTCGCGCCCTTCCGCGAGACGGTCATGAAGAACTGGAACGGCATCGAGGTCGGCCGTGTCCGCGCGGCGGAGGCGCTGCGGCGGCGCGCTTGACGGCGAATGCGAGGTGGCGCGAGGTTCGCCGCCCGCCTCCGGTCCCGCCAGATGCCGCCTGCTTCCACACCCGATGAGACTGTTTCCGCGCCGGGCCGCGCCGGCGGCTTCGGCCGTGACCTGCTCGCCGGGCTGACGCTCGCGGCGATCACCATTCCCGAGCAGATGGCAACGGCACGGCTTGGCGGCTTCGAGCCGCAGGTCGGCTTCTATGCCTTCGTCGCGGCGACGCTCGGCTTCGTCCTGTTCGGCGCGAGCCGCCTGCTGACCGCCGGAGCGGATTCGACGATCACGCCGATCTTCGTCAGCGGGCTCGCGGCACTGGCCGCGGGCGGCGCGATCCCGCCGGGTGCTGCGACCCTGCTCGCGCTCCTTGTCGGGCTTGCGCTCGTCGTCGCTGGCCTGCTCCGACTCGGCTGGGTCGCCGATCTGCTATCCGTGCCGGTGCTGACCGGCTTCCTCGCCGGCATCGCCGTCCACATCGCCGTATCACAGCTCCCTGGCCTGCTCGGTATTCCCGGTGGCGGTCATCACATCGCCGACCAGCTTGCCGCGCTCTGGCACGGGCTCGGCGGCATCAACCCGATCTCGCTGGCGCTCGGTGTCGCGACGTTCGCGATCGTGAACCTGTGCGAGCGCCTCGCGCCACGCGTGCCGGGGGCATTGCTGGCGCTTGTGGGCGCGACAGCGGCCGTCGTGCTCTTCCGACTGGAGGTGCACGGCGTCGCAGTGCTCGGCGCCTTGCCGTCCGGCTGGCCGAGCCTCGCGCCGCCTGTGCTCGACTGGGCTGATATCCGCAGCCTCGTGCCGCTCGCGCTGGTCATCGCACTAGTCGTGATGATGCAGACGGCTACCGTCAGCCGCTCCTTCCGCAACCCCGATGGCGCCGAGCCAAAGGTCGATCGCGATTTCATCGGCCTTGGCGCCGCGAACCTTTTTGCGGGGCTGGCCAGCACCTTCCCCGTCAACGCGAGCCCGCCGAGGACGGCCGTGGTCGCCGAGAGCGGTGGGCGCTCGCAGCTCGCTGCGGCGACGGCGGCGCTGATCGTGCTCGCGCTCGCCGTCGCCGGCGGTTCATTGCTGGCGCGGGTGCCGGTGGCGGCGCTGGCGGGGGTCCTGCTCTTCGTCGCGCAGCGCATCGTCCGAGTGGACGTCATCCGGCGGATCGCCGGCCAGTCCCGCTCCGAATTCGCGCTCGTGCTGCTCACCGCCATCGCGATCGTCTGGCTGCCGGTCGAGACCGGCGTCGCCGTCGGGATCGGCCTGTCGCTGCTGCACGGGGTCTGGATGACGACGCGCAGCGAGCCGATCGAGCAGTTGCGCATTCCCGGCACGACGATCTGGTGGCCGCCCGAGCCCGGCCGCCAGGGCGAGCAGGTCGAGGGTGTGCTGGTGGTCGCCTTTCCGGCGCCGCTGCTTTTCGCCAATGCCGAAATCTTCCGGCGCGGCGTGCTGGCGCTGCTGGCGGAGCGCAGGCCGACGCTGCTCGTGCTCGATGCCGGCGGCATTCCGGCTATCGACTATACGGCGGCGCAAGGGCTGCTGGCCGTGGCGGCGACCTGCCGGAAGCAGGGCGGCACCTTCGCCATCGCCCGGGCCGAGTCGGTGCGGGCGCTCCACGCCTTGCAGGATTTCGGCGTGACCGCCGAGATCGGGGCAGAGCACATCTTCCACAGCGTCGAGGAAGCGGTGAGGGCGCTTGCCCCAACCGCGAAGGAGGCTTCATGAGCTACTCGGTCGAGCCTCGGCTGCATCCCGTCGCCATCGTCGAGCTCAGGCCGACGCAGATCACCGTCGGCATGCGCGAAGTCGAGATGAAGCGCATCCATTGGCGGGCCGAACGCGAGGAGAAGGGCGCTGACTTCCTCGGCAGCCATGCCGTCCCGGTCGTTATCGGTCCCAAGCGCCACCTTTATTTGATCGACCACCACCATCTCGCGCTCGCCCTGTATCTGGAGGGTGAGGAGCAGGTCCTGATCACGGTGGTCGCCGACCTGTCGCGGCTCGGCAAGGATGAGTTCTGGAGCGTCCTCGACAATCGCAGCTGGATGCACCCCTTCGATGCCGAGGGGAACAGGCGCGGCCGCGACGAGATCCCGCGCAAGGTCTCCGGTCTCGTTGACGATCCCTATCGCTCGCTGGCAGGGGCGCTGCGGCTCGCTGGCGGCTATGCCAAGGCCGAGGCGCCGTTCAGCGAGTTCCTCTGGGCCGATTTTCTGCGGCGGCGGATCAAGCTCGGCCTTGTCGAGCGCTTCTTTCCAAAGGCGCTGCGCAAGGCGCTCGACCTGGCCCGGACACGCGATGCCGAGCATCTGCCGGGCTGGTGCGGCCCCCTGGATTGAGCGTCAGCCGACCGAGTTGCCTTCGACACGGATGCCGGCGGCGCGCTTGTCTTCGCCCTTCGTCAGGTCGCCGGTTACGACCTTGCCGAATTCGGTGCCGACCACTGCGCCGAGCTTTGCCTCGCTGATCACATTGTTGGCGATCAGCGCATTGCGCTCCTTGGGAACGAGCGAAACCGAGATGCCGATGCCGGTGCGCCTGACGACGTTGCTGGTCGCGACGAGATTGCGCATCGCCCAGGACCAGCCGAGCGTGATGCCGACATCGCTGGCGTTCTCGATGACGTTGCCGGTGACTGCCGCCTCGGCTTCGACATGCAGGCCCGAGCCGCCGACGGGCTCCTTGCCTTTCGGCGCCAGCCCCTTCTGGGCGTTGCGGATGATGTTGTTGGCGACGACCGCGAGCCGCCCGCCATGGTCGAGATTGGTGACGCTGGCGCCCTGCGCGCAGTCCTCGATCAGGTTGTTGGCGATGATCGCGCCCTCGAAGGCGAATTCCGAATAGAGCGCCGTCTCGCCGCAGCGCCGGCCCTGATTGCCGAGAATCTGCACGTTCGAGCCGGAATTGTTGCGGATGAAGGTCAGCGCGCAGTCGCGCAATGTGTTGCCTTCGATCACGACGCCGCCGGCACGGAAAAGGCTGATGCCGTTGCCGTTCGGCCCGTCGCCGCCGGCATCGCTGCGGATGCGGTTGAGCCGGTTGCCGCGAATGAGGCTTTGATCGTCCCCCGCCTGGCTGCGCCAGAGCTGGATACCATTGTTGCCGCAATCCTCGACCGTGTTGGCCTCGATCGAGAGCCCGCGCGAATCGAGCGAGAACAGCGCCGAATCTCGCATCGAGCGGAAGCGGTTGCGCTCGATGCGCCCGGCGGTGCGGCTGAGCGTCAGCCCGACCGAGCCGGCATTGGCGAATTCGCAGTCGGACAGCGCGAGATCGAGCACCTCCTCGGCATTGAGCAGGCCGCTGCGCTGGCCGAGCTTGATGTCGAGCCCATCGAGCATGATGCCGGCGATGGCGGCGCGCTTGATCCGCCGCGCCACCAGCATCGGCCCAGCCTGCGCCGCGATGAACTGCGTCGCGCCCGGCACGCCGATCAGGCGGGCATTCTCCGGCAGGACGACGTTGGCGATGCGATAGCGGCCGGGCGCGATGATCAGCGGCGCGGCGCGCTTGACCGCTTCGACCAGCGCGGCCTGGAGAGCACGCGACTGATCCTCGGCGGAGCCGGGCCGCAGGCCGAACTGCGCCGCCTCCAACCCGAGCGTGCCAAGCGAAGCTGGAGCGCTGGCGCGCGGCGCCTGTGCCAGGACGGGACCAGCCGAGGCCGCGACCGTGCCGAAAAGGGCCGTGCGCAGCCAATCGCGGCGCGAAAGCGTCATCGAAGCCTTCATCATGCCGCGGAGCTTTCAAGAGGCATGCCGCGCCTCGGTGCGGCTACCGACTACAGGCCGAGCGCCCTGGCGATCTCGTCGGCGGCGGCGGTCGGCGCCATCTCGCCTGCGGCGACGGCCGCTTCGAGCTTCGGCGTGCGCGCCTTCAGGGCAGGATCGTGCCGGAGCTTGGCCTGCAAGCGATCCTGCACCATCGCCCACATCCATTTGACGTCCTGCCGGCGGCGCTTCTCGGCGATCAGCCCCTTGGCCTCGAAGCGGGCGCGATGATCCTCGATCTTCCCCCAGAGCGCATCGAGCCCGGCTCCGGTCAGGCCGGAGATCGTCACCACCGGCGTCGACCACAGCGGCGAGGTCGGCGCGAGGATGTGCAGCGCCGCCTTGTATTGCGCGGCTGCGGCGCGCGCGGCGGTCGCGCCCTCGCCATCGGCCTTGTTGACCGCCAGCATGTCGGCGAGCTCGATGATGCCTTTCTTGATGCCCTGCAATTCGTCGCCGGCATTGGGCAGCATCAGCACCAGGAAGAAATCGGTGAGGTCGGCGACCGCCGTCTCCGACTGGCCGACGCCGACCGTCTCGACCAGGATGACGTCGAAGCCGGCGGCCTCGCAGAGCAGCATGGTCTCGCGCGTCTTGGCCGCGACGCCGCCAAGCGTGCCTGAGGAGGGCGAAGGCCGGATATAGGCATTGGGATCGATCGCAAGCTGCGCCATCCGGGTCTTGTCGCCGAGGATCGAGCCGCCGCTGCGCGTCGAGGACGGATCGACCGCGAGCACCGCGACCTTGTGGCCCTGGCCAGTCAGATAACTGCCGAGCGCGTCGATCGTCGTCGACTTACCGACGCCGGGCACGCCGGTGATGCCGACGCGGATCGCCTTGCCGGTATGCGGGAGGAGCTGGGAGAGCAGGGCCTGTGCCTGCTCGCGATGGTCGGCGCGCCGGCTCTCCGCAAGCGTGATCGCTCGGGCCAGCGCCGCGCGCTCGCCCCTGAGAATCGCATCGCCGAGCGCCATGAGATCGACCATGCCCGCTGGTAGCAAGAGAGCGCCCGTAGCGGAAGCGAGGCTTTTGGCGGTCTTGGCATCATCCATGCTCTTGCCAAGCGGCGGGGACGGTGGGACGAGTCGCGCGGGGTGTGGAGAGCGTGTCGCGTGTCCGGCTTGCGGTCCTTGGTTCTGGTCTCGCTGTTGTCATTCGCGCTCGCCGCTTGCGGCGGCCCGCCGCGTTCGCTGGTGGTGTCGGCCGTGAAGCCCGGGGACACCGTCGGCACCGTCCGCATCTTCGTCGCGACCTCGCGCGCTTCGACCAGGCAGCCCGAATATTTCAGCGGCGAGCGCAGCCCGGCAGTCGCCTTCGCCCGGCTCGACATCAGCGTGCCGCGTGCTCACCAGATCGGTCAGGTCGAATTGCCGGGCAGCGTCACCAGCGCCGGCGATCCGGCCAGCCATTTCACCGTCAGCGCCGTCGAGCGGCTCACCGAGCCGGAGATACTGAAGCAGGTGAGGGCGGACGTCGCCCGGCGCCCGCAGGCCGAGCGCGAGGTGCTGGTCTTCGTCCACGGCTTCAACACCAATTTCGCCGACGCCGCCTTCCGCTTTGCCCAGATCGTCACCGATTCCGGCTTCAAGGGCGTGCCGGTGCTGTTCACCTGGCCATCGCGCGCGCAGATCTTCGCCTACCCCTACGACCGTGATAGCGCCGACTTCTCCCGCGATGCGCTCGAGACCGGTCTTCGCGCGATCTCCCGCGACCTCGGCGCCAACCGCTTCGACATCCTTGCGCATTCGATGGGGACGCTGCTGACGGTCGAGACCCTGCGGCAGGCGGCGATCCGCGGCGACGGCAGCTTCGGCGGCAAGCTGCGCAATGTCATGCTGGCGGCGCCCGACATCGATCTCGACGTGTTCAAGACCCAGCTCGCTGCGATCAGGCGGCCGGTGACCGTCTTCGTTTCTTCGGATGATCGGGCGCTCGACTTTTCGCGCCAGTTCGCCGGGGACAAGAAAAGGCTGGGCGCGATCTCGGAGAAGGATACGGACGTCGTCGCCGATCTGCGCAAGGCTGGGGCGACGATCATCGACCTGTCGGGCGATCGCGCCAGCGACGACTACAATCACGGCAAGTTCGCGACCACACCGCGGATCGTCGAGATGATCGGAAAACGGCTCAGCGCCGACGGCATGGACGGCGGGGCGGGGAGCGGCATGCTCGGCCTCGACGCGAAGGCCTCGCCATCCTTCGTCGCACGTGACGAGTAGCTGTCGTTTATGCATCGAATTCTGACCGATGCAGTAACCGCCCCATTCTGGCCGCGTTGGTCTGGCCTTAAGGATTCGCGGCCAGAAGGTCCGCACGCCCCCAATTCCTGGATCTCGCCAGTGACCTCGCCTTCGCGATATGCCGTTTCACGCCGCTCCTTCGTCGCCCTGCTCGGGGCGGGACTGGCCGGCTGCGCGCAGAGCGAGGCCTCCGTCTCGCCGTTCATCGGGCCGGCGGATTCGTCGAGCTTCGGCAAGGAGCCGCAGCTGCTGGTTGCGACCACGCGCAGGCCGACCGGCGATCGCGCGCCCTATTTCGGTTCCGAGCGTGGCAGCGGGCTGACCTTCGCTGAGGTCAGGCTGTCGGCGCCGGGCCGCGGTGTCGCCGCGCAGGTGAGTTCCGTCGTCAGTGGCGACTGGGCCGTGCTCGGCGTGACCCGCCGCAGTGCGAGCGATGCCGCTCGCGCCTTCTCGGACGCTGCGACCGGTCGCGACGTGCTGCTCTATGTCCACGGCTTCAACGAGACCTTCGAATCGGCCGCGCGCAGTGCCGGCCAGCTCTCGCATGCGCTCGCTTTCGAGGGCCGGACCGCGCTGTTCACCTGGCCGTCCGGCGGCGGCCTGCTCGCCTATGCCTATGACCGCGAAAGTGCGCTCTGGTCGCGCGACGGTTTCGTCCAGACGCTGAAGGCGCTGGTCGCCAACCCGACGATTGGGCGGATCAACATCGTCGCGCATTCGATGGGCAGCTTCCTGGCCCTGGAAGGCCTGCGCGAATTGCGCGATTTCGAGGGACTCTCCGACCGGATCGGCGCTGTCGTGCTGGCCTCGCCCGATGTCGACATCGACGCCTTCGAGCAGACCGTGCCCAAGCTCGGCCCGATCGCCCAGCGCATGACCGTGATCATCGATCCCGGCGACAGGGCGCTCGCCGTTTCCTCGCGCATCGCCGGCGGCGTCGCCCGCGCAGGTGCCGCGGACCGCGAGCGGCTGGAGCAGCTCGGGGTGCGCGTCGCCGACACGGCCGGCCGCGGCTGGAGCCTGCTGCGCCACGACCTCTTCCTGTCGAACAGCGAGGTCACGCAGGTGGTGCGCCGCGCCATCGACCGGGCGCGCTCCTGAGAACGGAGGCCTGAGCCTCCGTCCCCGGTTCCTGCCAGCTCAGCCGGCCGGCTTGAGTGCAATCACCGAGCGAGCCGCCTTCTCGACCGCCTCGCGCGAATAGAGCAGCGGCGCATAATCGCCGGCGGCCCAGAGCGGCGCCAGATCGCGGTAATGCGGGCTGTAGGCGTCTCCCGATTGGCCGGGCGTGTTGATGAAGCGGCTTTCGTCCCAGTTGCCGACGTCGAGCACCATGCGGAACGAGGCACCCGCGATCACCCTGAAGTCCGAGGTACGGTAGGAGGCTGCGCGCGGACTGAAGGCCGAGCCGGCCATAGCGAGCCGGCCCACATTGAGCTGCGCTCGGTCCGGGCTGCTGGCGAGCGGCGACAGGGCATGATCGAACTGGGCGTGATGGATCTTGCCCCAGTTCCAGCCCGCGACATCCGGGCCAAGCGTCTGGCGCAACTCCTCCATCGCCGCTTTCAGCGTCTCGAGCAGCAGGGCGTTGCGGGCCGCCTTCGCATCGGCACCGAGCGCGCTGTCGGGCTCTTCCAGATAGGCGACGACCGCCGCGACATCGAGCGGGCCGATGACGCTGCGCGCCTTTTCGGGCACGGCCTTCGCCGTCAGCGCCCGACCCAGATGCTTGCTCATCCAGACTTCGGACAAGGCTGCAGCGGCGCTGTCGACTGCGATCTCCTGGTTCCAGCCCTTGATCAGCTTCAGGCCTTCGGCCGTGACCGGATCGTCCGATGACAGCGGCGCCAGCAATGCGGCGAGCTTGCGGGCATTCTCCGAATTGTCGTCGTTCTGCAGGGCCATCGCGTCGGCGAGCGTCACCTTGTTCTTGCTGCCGAGCACGGCCTTGATCCGGTTGATCCGCGAGGGATCAGACCATTCGTAGCCGATGCGCTTGGCGAGCAGCGGATGATCCTTGGGGATATTCATCTCGTTGGCGGTGGCGAAGAAGCCCTCGGTCGGATTGTAGGTTTCCGGCAGCTCGCCGGCCTTCAGGAATCCGGTCCATTCATAACGGCCGTCGCCGGGCACCGGCATCAGGCCATCATGGTTCGGCCGCTGCGGTGCGCGTCCGCCGACGATCCAGCCGATATTGCCCTTGTTGTCGGCATAGACCTGGTTCTCGGACGGCGCGCCCCATTCGGCCATGGCCTTCTTGAAGCCGGCCCAGTCCTTCGCCGTCATGTACTCGGCCGAATTGAAATAGGCCGAGGTTCCCGGCTCGAACCAGACTGTGCGGATGGCGAAGGCACGCTTCTCCTCGGGCTCGGCCTTCATGACCGGGCCGTGGCGGGTGAATTTCAGGTCGATCTGGCGCGGCGCCTCACCCTTGACCTCGATCGTCTCGCTGATCGTCTTCATCTCCTCCCAGCCACTGCCATAGCGATACTGGCTCGGATTGGCCGGGTTGATCTCGTAGACGTAGAGGTCTTCCTGATCGATCGCGAAGATCGTCAGCCCGAAGGCGATCTCGCCATTATGGCCGATCGAGATGCCCGGCAGGGCCGGTTCGCCGGCGCCTATGACCGAGAGGCCGGGCGCGTTGAGATGCACGACATAGCGCAGCGACGGCACGCCATGGGCGCGATGCGGGTCATTCGCCAGGATCGGCCGGCCGGTCGCAGTGCGGCTCGCCGCGATCGTCCAGTTGTTCGAGCCGATGGTCGAGACACTGTCACCGGCGGCGGCGAAGATGGCATCACGGTCTAGCGCGGCGCGCTTCTCGCCCGGGGCGGCGAAGGTGACATCGCGGGTCGCGAGATTGTAGTCGTCGAGGATATCCGGTTTGATCGCGCAGGGATCGAGCCCGTCAGGTACCTTCGCTTTCACCGCCGGCTCCAGCACACGGCGGAAGCGGTCGGCCTCGATGCCGGCGGCGCAGGCGACGCGGGCGCGGACTACCTCGGACATCACGTTGCGGGTCAGGCCATGGCTGCGGATGCGCACCACGTCCTCGGCGCTCCAGCGATCCGGCAAAGTGCCGGAGACGCGGAAATCGAGCGGTAGCGGCTGCTTGCCGGCGCGCACCTCGTCGACGCGGGCATTGATGCCGGCGACGAAGGCGTCGGTATAGGCCTTGGCGTCGGGGCCATAGGCGGCCCATTCCTTGTCCATTTCGCCACGATAGAGGAAGAGCCGGGCGGCGCGATCCTGCGCGACATAGGACGGGCCGAAATCCTTGGCGAGCAGCCCGAGGCCGCGCTTGCGCCAGAGGTCGATCTGCCAGAGCCGGTCGCGCGCCGCATTGTAGCCTTGCAGGAAGAGGGCATCGCGGGACGAGGCAGCGTAGATATGGGCAACGCCCCATTGATCGAGGATCAGCTCCGCTGGTCCCTGCAAACCGGCGACCGTCTGTTCGGAGCGCTTCACAGCGCTCGACAGCTCGGCCTTCGCGGGCAGGCATCCGGCGATGGTGACGGCGGCAATGGCAAACAGCGACGCTGCGCTGTGGGCGCGATCTGCTCTGCTCATGGTGTTCCTCCGTGCGGCCCGTCTTTGGCGACAGACCTTGCCGGAGGAGCTTAGGGGGAGAGCGGAGGCTGGCCACCGCTCGCGGTCACATGGCGGCCCTGCCGCGCCGGCATGTGATCTGGATCGTTCCTTGCGAGGTTGGACGGTCAGTCCTCGCGATCTTCCCAGTCGCTGCGCAGCAACGTCGTCACATGCTCGATCGTCGGCCGCCCGTCGGCCATGCAGCGGCTGGCGACTTCGCCGGCTGGCCGGTAGCCCAGCTTGCGCTGCATCGCCCAGGAGCTCTCGTTGCCGTCGAAGTAGCCGTTGACCAGCTTCGTCAAACCGAGGTCGCGGAAAGCGAACCGGATCTTCGCCCCGAACGCTTCGCGTCCGTAGCCGCGCCCGTGATAGCCGTTGGCGATCCAGATTCCACCGCCAGCCGTCCCGGCCCTCCGATCGATCTTGTTGAGACTGATCCCGCCGATCACACGCTGCTCGGAGCTGAGTTCGATCGCAAATTCGTAGGCGGTCGGCTCGGTGCCTGCGCTCGCAATCTGCTGGCATCGTTTGACCCAGTCCATGGCGTGCGAGGTCGTGTAGGGGTGCGGAACGAAGGCGAGCCACTTTGCGACCTCGATATCGTTCAGGCCCAGCGTGAGCTGCTCGATGTCTGCTTCGCTCCAGGGGCGCAGAATGAGGCGCGAGGTTTCAATTCTGATATCCACGGCGTTGCGGCCTTCTTGTCTCGATTATGCTTTTAGAGCGGCGGCAGGCCGACCCGCTTCTTGATCGTCGCCAGGGCGAAGTTGGATTCGACCGACTGGACGCATTTCAGCCGTGTCATCTTCTGCTTCAGGAAGCGCTCATAGCCCTCGATACCGTCGGTCAGCACGCGCAGCAGATAGTCCTGCGAGCCGGTCATCAGATAACACTCGGCCACTTCGGGCCAGTTCTCGACCGCCTTTTCGAACTCGGCGATCTGCTCCGTATTCTGCTGGCTGAGCCGGACCGAGACGAAGACACTGAAGGGCAGCCCATAGGCCTTGGGATCGACGATCGCCGAGTAGCCCTTGATGACGCCGGTCTCTTCCAGTCGCTTCAGCCGGCGCAGGCAGGGTGTCGGCGACAGGCCGACCTTCTCCGACAGGTCCTGATTGGTGATGCGGCCATCCTCCTGCAGGAGGGTGAGCATGCGGCGGTCGATCGTATCGAGCATGATCTGCTCCTTTGGGCGCTCAAGCGAGCAGGAAGCTGCAAAATCTTGCTCTAGAGCACGGATGATCGTTCATGCAATGGTCTTAGGATCGTCCTAGGCTCGCGTCGCGGGGCCGAGCCGGCCGGCGAGGAGGTAAGTCATGAGCGACGACAGCTACCATAAGGACCGGATCGCCAATCGCCGGCTCCATCCCGAGACCCTGATGATGGGCTATGGCTATTCGCCGGCCATGTCGGAAGGCGCGCTCAAGCCGCCGGTCTTCCTGACCTCGACCTTCGTTTTCGAGAACGCCCAGCAGGGCAAGGACTTCTTCGATCTGACGGCCGGCCGCCGCCAGCTCAAGCCGGGCGAGAAGTCGGGCCTGGTCTATTCGCGCTTCAACCACCCGAACATGGAGATCCTCGAGGATCGCCTGGCGATCTGGGACGAGGCCGAGGCCTGCGCCGTCTTCGCCAGCGGCATGGCGGCGATCGCGACGACCTGCTTCGCCTTCCTGCGCCCGGGCGACACCGTCATCCACAGCCGCCCGCTCTATGGCGGCACCGAGACTCTGCTGAAGAACCAGATGGGCGCCTTCGGCGTCACGCCCTTCGGCTTCACCGATGGCGTCGACGTCGCGCAGATGCGCAAGGTCGCGCAGGATGCCGCCGCCAAAGGCCGCGTCGCGATGATCCTGGTCGAGACCCCGGCCAACCCGACCAATGGCCTCGTAGATCTCTCGGCCTGCAAGGCGATCGCCGACGAGCTGGAAAAATCGCAGGGGCATCGCCCGCCGGTCGTGGTCGACAACACCATGCTCGGGCCGATCTTCCAGAAGCCGCTGAAGCACGGCGCCGATCTCACCTTGCTGTCGCTGACCAAATATGTCGGCGGCCATAGCGACCTCGTCGGCGGCTCGATCAGCGGCTCGAAGGCGCTGGTGCGGCAGGTGAAGAGCTGGCGCGGCTCGCTGGGTACGCAGCTCGATCCGAACTCCTGCTGGATGCTGATGCGCTCGCTCGAGACGCTCGACATCCGCATGCACCGCGCCAATGAGAACGGTCGCAAGGTCGCCGACTATCTGCGCAAGCACCCGAAGATTGCCAAGGTGCATTATCTCGGCGACCTCGCCGAGGGCGATCCGCGCAAGGCCGTGTTCGACCGGCAATGCACCCAGCCCGGCTCGACCTTCGCCTTCGACGTCAAGGGCGGCGAGAAGGAAGCCTTCGCCGTGCTCGACAACCTGCAGATCATGAAGCTCGCGGTCAGCCTTGGCGGTACCGAGACGTTGGTTTCTCACCCCGCGGCGATGACCCATTCCGGCGTCGCCCGCGAATTGCGCGAGGAGATCGGCCTCACCGACGCGCTGATCCGCATCTCGGTCGGCATCGAGAATATCGAGGACCTGATCTCGGATCTCGCCCAGGCGCTCGACGCCGCGTGAGAGCAGGGCGGCGCCGCATCCTCGTCGCGGCGCTCGCCGCCACGCTGCTCGGCGGCCCGGCTTCCGCCGAGCCGCAGACCGAGAGCGTGGCCCAGACCATCTGCCGCCTGATCGAAGGCGCGGCGAAGACGCATGACCTGCCGGTCGCCTTCTTCACCCGGCTGATCTGGCGCGAGAGCAGCTTCCGGCCGAACGTCGTCAGCCCAGCGGGGGCGCAGGGTATCGCCCAGTTCATGCCGGGCACGGCGAATGAGCGTGGCCTCGCCGACCCGTTCGATCCCGAGGCGGCGATCCCGCATTCGGCCGCCTTCCTCTCAGCGTTGAAGAACCAGTTCGGCAATCTCGGTCTCGCTGCCGCCGCCTATAATGGTGGGCCGAACCGCGTCGCGCGCTGGGTCGAGCGCGGCGGCATGCTGCCTTATGAGACGCAGGCCTATGTCCGCTTCATCACCGGACGCCCCGTCGAGGAATGGCGGCTCGGCGCTGGCGAGACGCCGCCGCCGGCGACACGCGAGGAGACCGACTGCCTCGCCACGGTCGCCTCGATCCGCATCACCGCGCCAGCCGTGCTGGTCGAGGGTGCCTATGGGCCGTTCGGCGTGCAGCTCGCCGGCAATATCTCGAAGGCGCGCGCCATCGCCTCCTATCAGCGTGTCGCGGCGCGCTTCGCCTCGCTGCTGGCGGGCAAGCCGACCATGATCCTGGGCTCGGCCGTGCCGGGCCGGGGCAGGGGCCGCTTCTACCGCGTCAGGCTGCCGGCACAGAGCCTGCGCGAGGCGACATTGGCGTGCAATCGCCTGCGGCAGGCGGGCGGGGCCTGCCTGGTGCTGCGGAACTAGCGTTGGTCATTTTGAGGTTATGCGTAGAGGGAATAGCTGAGCGGGGTAGGTTTTGTTGATGGCTCCCGATGACGGCATCATTCTGCTTTAATCGGATCGCGAGTGAGATAATTTAGGGGTTGTAACCATATTGGGGGAAGTATGTCTGAAAAGATACCGGAAGGATTTCAGGTAGTAATTGGTTCGGATGTCGCTTTTGAGGATCTGATAGCTGAAGTTATGTGCCCTAATGGAAATTATTATATCATTTCACAAGAGAAGGGGCAGGGTCAATTTGACATTGAGTTAGATTATATCAGTGCGGACCATCAACAGAAAATCAGTTTGAGTGACTTTATTGATTCCATCAATTATTCCGTCGATAGGTTGCGGAAATTGAGAAGACCTGAATGACCGCCGACTTGAAAGCCGCAACTCACCCAACGGTACTAAATCGTTCGTTTCACCATCCCACTCGTCCCCAGCCGGGCAGCTTCAGAGCCGGCCGCTGCAGGTCGAAGCCCGCGACCAGCCCGAGCAGGTTGATCTCGACGCCCTCGACCCAGCCGAAGGTGAGGCCAGCGAGCCCGTAGAGCGAGGCCTGCAGGCCGGTGCGGCTCGGCGTGAAGCCGGCATAGAGGCCGCTCTCGCGCCAGTCCTTGCCGATCGCGGTCGGCGGCAGGGCCCGGCCGAGTTCAGGCACCTCGGCGAGGACATGCTGGACGAAGCTGTTCGAGTTCGGCCCAGGCCAGGCGGCATAGGAGCCGTAGTCGCTGTAGCCATAGCTCTTCACGGCGTCGCGGATGCGCGGGATCAGGGCCTCGGCCGCTGCGCCCTTGATCTCCCCGACCAGCTCAGGGGCATTGCCGTACCAGCGCCCATCGGCGACGCGGACGTTGACGCGCACCGGATTGCCCCAGCCGACGACATCGAACCGGGTATAGGCCGGTGCGTCCTTCTCCTTCACCACCACCCAGGAATGGTGGGCGAAGACGCCGCGCCAGCGACCGACCCGGGCGGCGAAGATATGGACGGTCGCATCGGGTTGAATGCTGGGAGCTGGGAGGAGCGCGGCGCTCGACCAATCGGCGCGGGCCCAGTCGGATGCAAGCGGCTGCAACTGCCACCACGCGGCGTGAGTGCCGAGGGGCAGCAGGAAGACGAGCGCGAAGAACAGGAAAAACCGCCGGATCATTCTTTTGCGGAAAATAGGGGGCGAGGCGGGGCCGCAACAAGGCGCGACGGAGCGTCGCCGATCACGAAATCGAGGTTGAGGCTTTGCAGCAAGCTGCTAGCGTGCGCCCGCGAAATCTAAAGGAGGGGCAGATTGCGCACTTTGACGTCGGTTATGCATAGCTTGGCCGCTGCGGCGGCTCTCGGGCTCGCTCTTGCGGCAGGCCCGGCTGGGGCGCAGGAAAACAAGGAACTGCGCATCTTCAACTGGTCGGACTACGTCAATCCGGAGGTGCTCGACGCCTTCAAGAAAGAGACCGGCATCACCGTCGTTTACGACACCTTCGACCAGATGGAGACGGTCGAGACCAAGCTGCTCGCCGGCAAGACCGGCTACGACCTCGTCGTCGTCACCGCTTCCTTCCTGCCGAGACACATCCCGATCGGGCTCTACACGCCGATCGACACCGCCAAGGTGCAAAACCTCAAGCACGCCTGGCCGGAGATCAAGCAGCGGCTGGCCAAATACGATCCCGGCAACAAGTTCGCCGTGAACTACATGTGGGGCACCACCGGGATCGGCTACAACACCGCCAAGATCAAGGAACGGCTCGGCAACGACGCCGTGATCGACAGCTGGAGCATCGTCTTCGATCCGGAGAAGCTGAAGAAGCTGTCCAATTGCGGCGTGCATGTGCTCGACGCGGTCGAGGAGATGTTCCCGGCGGCGCTGCGCTATCTCGGGCTCGATCCCGATTCGAAGAAGGAAGCTGACCTCGAAAAAGCCGGCGAGTTGCTGCGCAAGATCCGCCCGCACATCCAGAAATTCCATTCGTCAGAATACATCAATGCGCTCGCCAATGGCGATATCTGCCTGGCGGTCGGCTACTCCGGCGACGTGCTGCAGGCTCGCAAGCGCGCGGTCGAGGCCAAGAACAAGGTCGAGATCAATTATGTGATCCCGAAGGAAGGCGCGCTGATGTGGTTCGATTCCTTTGTGATCCCGAAGGATGCCGGCAATCCCGACGCGGCCCTGCAGTTCATTGACTTCGTCAACCGGCCGGAGATGGCGGCGAAGAACTCGGACTTCATCCAGTACGCCAACGGCAATCTCGCCGCGAAGCCGCTACTCTCGGCCGAGGTCCGCGACAATCCCGGCATCTATCCGACCGATGCGGTGATGAGCCGCCTCTACACGATCACGCCTTACGACCAGAAGACGCAGCGGGTGGTCAACCGGCTGTGGACCCGCGTCAAGAGCGGCAGGTGAACAGGCCGGAGGCGGGTGGAAGGCGCGCCTCGCCGGGGAGTGTCCGGCGCGACTTCCAGCCCTGGAACGATCCCGCGGCCAAGCCGCTGGTCGAGTTCCGCAATGTTACCAAGCGCTTCGGCGCGGTGGTCGCGGTCGACCGGCTGTCGCTTGCGATCCATCAGCGCGAGTTCTTCGCGCTGCTGGGCCCATCCGGCTGCGGCAAGACCACGCTGATGCGCATGCTCGCAGGCTTCGAGCAGCCCGACGAGGGCGAGATCCTGCTCGACGGCGTCGACATCACCGCCGTGCCGCCGCACCAGCGGCCGGTCAACATGATGTTCCAGTCCTATGCGCTGTTCCCGCATCTCTCGGTCGGCGACAACATCGCCTATGGGTTGAAGCGCGAAGGCCTGCCCAAGGCGGAGATCGCCGCGCGCGTCGAGGCGATGCTCGGGCGGGTTCGCCTCAAGGGCATGGAGAAGCGCCGGCCGGACCAGCTCTCCGGCGGCCAGCGCCAGCGCGTCGCGCTCGCCCGCGCTTTGGTCAAGCAGCCCAAGCTGCTTCTGCTCGACGAGCCGCTCGGCGCGCTCGACAAGAAGCTGCGCGAAGAGACGCAATACGAGCTGATGGACCTGCAGGCCGATCTCGGCCTGACCTTCATGGTCGTCACGCACGACCAGGACGAGGCCATGACCATGGCCGATCGCATGGCGGTGATGGATCATGGCCGGTTGCGGCAGATCGCGCCGCCCGATTTGATCTACGAGGCGCCGTCCAGCCGCTTCGTCGCGGAGTTCGTCGGCGACATCAACCTGATCGAGGGCAGTGTCACCACTGTGGAAGGTGACCTCATCACGCTGGAGAACGTGCCCGTCGGCGTGATCGAGCTCGACGAGGATGCGCCGAGCTGCCGGCCGGGTGATGCGCTCACCATCGGCCTGCGACCCGAGAAGATCGCGCTCAGCCATGACGAGCCCGCGCAGGGCGTCAACAAGGTCGCGGGCGAGATCTGGGACATCGGCTATCTCGGCGACATGACCATGGTCCAGGTCATGGTCGGCGGCGAGGGGGGCAAGCTCTTCAAGGTCTCGCTGACCAATCGCACGCGGCGGATCGAGCGGCCCTTCGCCTGGGAGGACAAGGTCTGGCTCTCCTGGGACGTCGAGGCCAGCATGGTGCTGGCGTCGTGAGCACGCCGGTTCCCCGAGCCAGTGGGACGGGGCGCGGTCTCCTGGTGGCGGCCATTCCCTATCTCTGGCTCATCGCCTTCTTCCTCACGCCCTTCGTGATCGTGCTCCGAATCGCGCTCTCGGACGCTGCGACCGACCAGCCGCCCTATGCGCCGCATTTCCCCGGCTTCAGCCGGCTTGGCGAGTTCCTCGGCGCGCTCGATATCGAGAATTTCCGCCTGCTCGGCGACGACCCGCTCTACTGGCAGAGCTATCTTTCCTCGCTACGCATCTCGGCGCTGACCACGCTGATCGCGCTCGCGATCGGCTATCCGCTCGCCTATGCGATGGCGCTGGCGCCCAAGCGCTGGCAGGGCATCCTGCTCGTCCTCGTCATCCTGCCGTTCTGGACCTCGTTCCTGATCCGCGTCTACGCCTGGATCGGCATCCTGCGGCCAGACGGCCTGCTCGACATGGCGCTGATGGGGATCGGGCTGACAGCTGAGCCCCTGCGCCTGCTCAACACCGACGCGGCTGTGCTGATCGGCATGGTCTATTCCTATTTGCCCTTCATGGTGCTGCCGCTGTTTTCGACCTTGCAGAAGCTCGACGGCGCCTTGCTGGAGGCGGCCTCCGATCTCGGCGCGCCGCCGCTGACAACCTTCCTGACAGTGACTCTGCCGCTCTCGATCCCTGGCATCCTCGCCGGCTCGGCTCTGGTCTTCATTCCGGCGATCGGCGAGTTCGTCATCCCCGATCTGCTTGGCGGTTCCGACACGCTGATGGTCGGCAAGGTGCTCTGGAACGAGTTCTTCTCGAACCGCGACTGGCCGCTGGCCTCGGCCGTGGCGATCGTGCTCCTCGTCGTCCTCGTCCTGCCGCTGATGCTGCTGCAGCGGGCGAGGGGGGCGGCCCGATGAGGCGCTTTGGAGCCTTCCATCTCGCCGCGCTCGTCGCTGGCTTCGCCTTCCTCTACCTGCCGATCGTCGCGCTGGTCGCCTATTCCTTCAATGCCTCGCGGCTGGTGACGGTCTGGGGCGGCTTCTCGACGCACTGGTACGGCGCTCTTCTGCGCAACGAACCCCTGCTCGACGCAGCCTGGCTGACGATCCGGGTCGCGCTGGTCTCGGCGACTTTGGCGACGGTGCTGGGGACGCTGGCGGCGCTGGCGCTGGCGCGCTACCGGGTCTTCGTGGGGCGCACTCTGTTCTCGGGCATGGTGATGGCGCCGCTGGTGATGCCGGAGGTGATCACCGGCCTGTCGCTGCTGCTGCTCTTCGTCGCTGGCGATGTCGAGCGCGGCTACTGGACTGTCGTCATCGCCCACGCGACCTTCAGCCTCGGCTTCGCCTGCATCGTCGTGCAGGCTAGGCTCGCCGGCTTCGATCGCTCGCTCGAAGAGGCAGCGCGCGATCTCGGCGCGACCCCGGTTGAAACCTTCCGGACGGTGACGCTGCCGCTGATCTGGCCGGCGGTCGCCGCCGCCTGGATGCTGGCTTTCACGCTCTCGCTCGACGACCTCGTCATCGCGAGCTTCACCACCGGCCCGGGCGCGACGACCTTGCCGATGCGGCTCTATTCGGCGATCCGGCTGGGTGTAACGCCCGAGATCAACGCCGCCTGCACGATCATGATCGCGGCGGTGGCTGTCGCGGTGATCGGGGCGTCGCTGCTGATGAAGCGGGACGCGCTGGCGGGGCGCTGAGCTAAACGCCCGCTGAACATCCCGCTCAAAACCGGTTCAGCCTGAGAGCGCGATAGTGCGTGCCAGAGCGGGAAGCCTTTCCGCTCCGGCACAAGGAGACATCACGATGTTTCGCACTCTCGCTTCTGCCGGCCTCATCGCTGCCGCCGCGCTCGGGATCAGCGCGGCATCGCCCAGCGAGGCGCAGGCCGGTGTCCTGATCCAGCAGGCCTATTATGACGGTCCCGGCTATGGCTGGCGCGCGCCGCCCACCTATGGCTACTGGGGCGTGCCGCGCTGGCGCCGCCACTATGACGGCCCGCGCTTCTACGGCCCACCGCCGCCTCCGCCGCCGCGCTACTATCGCCGCTGGCGCGAGTGGTGAGGCCTGAAAATGAGCGCAGCGCGGCGGATCACTCCGCCGCGCTTTTCTGTGTGTAGCCCAGCCGCTGGTTGAGCTCCTCCAGCAGCTTCTCGGCCGCATCGGCGATGACCGTGCCGGGCGGGAAGATTGCCGAGGCGCCGGCCGCAATCAGGGCATCGAAATCCTGCGGCGGGATCACGCCGCCGACCACGATCATGATGTCGGGCCGGCCCGCCTTGGCGAGTGCAGCCTTGAGCTCCGGCACCAGCGTCAGATGGCCCGCCGCCAGCGAGGAGACGCCGATGATGTGGACGTCGTTCTCGACGCCTTGTCGCGCCGCCTCGTCGGGCGTGGCGAAGAGCGGGCCGATATCGACGTCGAAGCCGAGATCGGCGAAGGCCGAGGCGATCACCTTCTGGCCGCGATCGTGTCCGTCCTGGCCCATCTTGGCGACGAGGATGCGCGGGCGGCGTCCGTCGGCTTCCTCGAAGGCCTCGCACATCAACTGCACGCGCGTCACGGCAGGGTTCATCTCGCCGACCTCCCGCTTGTAGACGCCCGAGATTGCCTTGATCTCGGCGCGGTGGCGCCCGAAGACTTTTTCCATCGCCAGCGAGATTTCGCCGACCGTCGCCTTGGCCCGCGCCGCCTTGACCGCGAGGTCGAGCAGGTTGCCGTTGCCCTGCGCGCCGTTGGTGAGAGCGGTGAGGGCGGCTTGCGTCTCCGCCTCATTGCGCTCGGCCTTGAGCCGCCGGAGCTTGTCTAGCTGCTGGGCGCGGACCGAGGCGTTGTCGACCTTGAGCACGTCGATCGCCGCTTCGTTCTCGGGCTTGTAGATGTTGACGCCGATGATCGATTGCTGGCGCCCATCGATGCGCGCCTGCGTCTTGGCGGCGGCTTCCTCGATCCTGAGCTTGGGGATGCCGGCCTCGATCGCCTTGGCCATGCCGCCAAGCGCCTCGACTTCCTGGATATGGCCCCAGGCCTTGGCGGCGAGCTCGGCGGTGAGCCGCTCGACATAATAGGAGCCACCCCAGGGATCGATGATCCGATTTGTGCCGCTCTCCTGCTGCAGCACGATCTGGGTGTTGCGGGCGATGCGGGCGGAAAAGTCGGTCGGCAGCGCCAGCGCCTCGTCGAGGGCGTTGGTGTGCAGCGACTGGGTGTGCCCCTGCGTCGCCGCCATCGCCTCGATCATGGTGCGCGGCACGTTGTTGAACACGTCCTGCGCCGTCAACGACCAGCCGGAGGTCTGGCAATGGGTGCGCAGCGGCAGGGACTTCTCGTTCTGCGCCCCGAAATCCTTGACCAGCTTGGCCCAGATCAGACGGGCCGCCCGGAGCTTCGCCACCTCCATGAAGAAGTTCATGCCGATGGCCCAGAAGAAGGAGAGCCGCGGCGCGAAGACATCGACACCGAGACCTGCCTGCTGGCCGGCGCGGATATATTCGACGCCGTCGGCGAGGGTGTAGCCGAGCTCCAGGTCCTGCGTCGCTCCGGCCTCCTGCATGTGATAGCCGGAGATCGAGATCGAGTTGAATTTCGGCATGTTCGCCGAGGTGTAGGCGAAGATGTCGCCGATGATCCGCATCGAGGGCGAGGGCGGGTAGATATAGGTGTTGCGGACCATGAACTCCTTGAGGATGTCGTTCTGGATGGTCCCCGAGAGCTTGGCCGCCGGCACGCCCTGTTCTTCCGCCGCGACGATGTAGAGCGCCAGCACCGGCAGGACGGCGCCGTTCATCGTCATCGACACGCTCATCTGGTCGAGCGGGATGCCGGAGAACAGCGTGCGCATGTCGTAAATCGAATCGATCGCGACGCCGGCCATGCCGACATCGCCGCCGACGCGCGGATGGTCGCTGTCATAGCCGCGATGGGTGGCGAGGTCGAAGGCGACCGAGAGCCCCTTCTGGCCGGCGGCGAGGTTGCGCCGGTAGAAGGCGTTCGAGTCCTCGGCCGTGGAGAAGCCGGCATATTGCCGGATCGTCCAGGGCTGGTTGACGTACATGGTCGGGTAGGGGCCGCGCAGATAGGGCGCGATGCCCGGCAGCGTGTCGACGAAGGGCAGCCCGTCGCGATCCGCGGCCGTGTAGAGCGGCTTGACCGGGATATCCTCCGGCGTCTGCCAGAGCTCGCCCGTGCTCTGCGGAGTGGCCGCGGCGCCTGCCGTGTCGGCGAAGGCGAGCTTCGTGAAATCCGGGATCGCGGTCATGGCTTGCTCCCGTCTGGCCTGTCCCACCAATGGTGGAAATGATGCACCGGCCCGTGGCCGTGGCCAACCTTGACCGCGTCCGAGGCCGCGATCGCGGCCGAGATGTAGCGCTTGGCCAGTGCCACTGCCTCGTTGAGGGCGATGCCATGGGCAAGGCCCGAGGCGATCGCGGAGGAGAGCGTGCAGCCGGTGCCGTGGGTGTTCTGCGTGGCGATGCGCGGCGCGACCAGGCGCTCGCGGCGACCGTCCTTGCCGATCAGGATGTCGACGCTGTCGTCACCGGTGCCGTGGCCGCCCTTGACCAGGACATTGGCCGGGCCGAACGCGAGCAGCGCCTCTGCCTGCTGGGCTGCCGCGTCCTCCGTCTCCGCCATGGCGGTGCCGAGCAGGGCAGCCGCCTCGGGCAGGTTCGGCGTGACGATCGTGCAGAGCGGCAGCAGGCGGCGCTTCAGCGCCTCGATCGCGTCCTCTTGCAAGAGGCGTCCGCCGGAGGCCGCGATCATCACCGGGTCGAGCACGATGTTCTTGGCGTTGTGGCGTTCCAACCCGTCGGCGACGGTCTCGATCAGCTCGGCGGTGGCGAGCATGCCGATCTTGACCGCATCGACCTTGAGATCGTCGAAGACGGCGTCGAGCTGCGCGGCGACGAAATCGGCAGGCACCGGATGGATCGCAGTCACCGCGGTGGTGTTCTGCGCGGTCAGCGCGACGATGACGCTGGCGCCATAGACCTGATGCGCGGCGAAGGTCTTGAGGTCGGCCTGGATGCCGGCGCCGCCGCTGGAGTCGGAGCCGGCGATGGTGAGGGCGATCGGCATGCTTATCCCTTGCTGGTGCTGACAGGGGATATGGCGATCGCCAGCGCATCCTGCAGCACCGCGATGGCGTCGCAGCCGGCGAAGACGAAGTTCGTCACCCCAGCCTCGCGCAGCGCCGCCTCCTGTTCGCCGGGACGGCCGGCGAGCCAGACCGTCGCGCCGGCTGCCGTCAGTGTCGTCGCGGTGAGGGTCGCTTCGGCGGCGTAGGCTTCGTCGGAGCCGCACAGGCAGGCGAGCTTTGCGCCGGAAGCGCGGAAAGCCGCGACGAGCGCGTCGAGATCGGTCGCGCCCGCCTTGGCGAAGCCGTCGCCGGAAGGTGCGGCGATGCCGCCGGCCTCGAACAGGTTGCGGGCGAAGCCGGCGCGGGCGGTGAAGCCGGCGATCGAGCCCAGCGTGGCGAGGAAGGCCTTCGGCCGCTCGCCGGCGGCTTCGGCGATGTCGGCGCTGGCGCGCAGCGCCTCGAACGGCTCGGCCAGGCGGCTGCTCGGCAGGGGCTCGACGGTGATCGCATCGCCGCTACCGGTGCGTTCGGTGGAAGCAGCGGGCGGCGGCGCCAGCACCGAGACCGAGGCTTCCGACAGGTTCGGGAACTCGCTGGTGCCGGTGATCGGTTCGCGCCGGGTCGCGATCGCCTTGGTCCGCGCGTCGCGCTCGCGCGAGAGACCCTTCTGGATATGGCCGTTGGCGAGCGCACCGACGATGCCGGTCAGGTCCCCGGAGCTTTCCGCCTCAAGGTCCTGGAATTTGCGCCAGCTCTGCTCGCACAGCGCCTGCGTCAGCGCCTCGAAGCCGCCGGCGCCGGCCGCCGGATCGGCGACGCGCCAGAGATTGGCCTCTTCGAGCAGGATCAGCTGGGTATTGCGCGCAATGCGCCGGGCGAAGCCGTCGGGCAGGCCGAGCGCGGCGGTGAAGGGCTGGACGCCGATCGAATCCGCGCCACCGATACCGGCCGAGAACGCAGCGATGGTGCCACGCAGCAGATTCACGTGAGGGTCGCGCCGGGTCAGCGAGCGCCAGGCGGTCTCGGCATGGATGAAGACGGGCTTAGGATCGAGTCCGCAGGCGCGCTGCACCCGGTCCCAGAGCAGGCGCGCGGCCCGCAGCTTGGCGACGGTGACGAACTCGTCGGCATCAGCAACGAGGGTGAAGGAGATGGCGTCGCGTGCCTCGGCAAGCGGTAGTCCTTCAGCTTCCAGCAGGCGCAGATAGGTCACCGCAGTTGCCAGCACGGCGCCGAGCTCCTGCGCCTCGGTCGCGCCGGCCTCATGCCAGATCCGGCCATCGGCGGCGAGGAACGGGCCCGTGAAGCCACGGGATTTCAGCGTGACGATGGTCTCGGCAATGCGCTTGCCGAGCTCGGGCAATTGCACGGCGAGCGCGCCGGAGCTCGCCAGAACGCCGATCGGCTCCATGCCGAAATCGATCTGGAGCGAGGAGGGGGCATGGCCGCGCTTCTCGACCAGATCGGCCAGGAGCAGCGCCTGCTTGCGGCCGCCGGGGGCAGGGTCGATGCGCATGCGGACAAGGTCGAGCATCACGCCGTCGAGCGCTGCATCGAGCGCTTCGACCGTCGTTGCCGTGAGGCCGAAGCCGCGCGCCGCGGGCGCGCCAGCGAAAGCGAGAGTCAGGGAATCGGCACCGCCTTCCAGCTCGGCGAGGGCGAGTTTGGCCGCTTCGGTCGTATCCGGATGATCGACGCGTGCCGCGACGCGCCAGCGGCCGGCCTCAGCGCGCAGCGGGCGGCTGCCCTGTTCGGCGGCGGCCTCGTAGAGCGGTTGGATCCGGACACCGTCAGCCGTCCGCCCGACCAGTTTCTTCTCGAAATCGGCGCCCTTCAGCACCTTGTCGACCGCGGCGCGCCACTGCGCTTCGCCCGGCGTGGCGAAGGCGTCCATGAAGGGCAGGTCGGCGAGGACTGTCGAGGTCATCAGCAGCGAACTCCTTGCACGCGTTCCTCCCGCCATTTCCGTCAGGCGGTGGAACACACGCCGGTTGGCGGCCCATTGTGCAACCGCGAAGTCCTGATTGCCACGGCTCGGCGCGAACGCAAATGCCCCCTTGGTCGGAAAGCCGTGCCGAAATGCCTATCCCCGCGACAGGGAACTCCTATGCCCGCAAACAAAAACGCCGCCCGATAGGGGCGGCGTCATCATATCTCGTGCTGGATACGTCGACTCAGACGAACTGGCCGAGGCCCGGGATCGCGCCGACGATCGCGCCCATGGTGTCCTCGCCCGCCTGCTCGCGGCCGACGGCGAACATCTCCTTCGAGACGCTCTGGATCTGGCCCATCGACAGGCCGGCGCCCATCAGCTGGCCGCCGAGCGCCATCACGCCCCCGCCGCCACCCATCAGGCCGCCGATCGCACCCATCAGCCCGCCCTTGGCGCCGCCTTCGGCTTCGGCAAGCTCCTGTGCGCCCGGCAGCGCCGCCATCAGCTGGCCGATCTCGGCCGCGGGGCCTTCCTTCTGCAGGAAGGCGAGGATGATGCCGATCGCCTTCTTCGCCAGCGACTCGTCAAGGCCCGAAGCAGCCATGATGCGGGAGATCAGTTCTTCCATTGTGCGGTCCTCTTATGACGAGCCTACTGATGCTCTGAAAATAGTTTATACATAAACTATCGGCGATGGAAGCGATCTTCATGCTTCCGCCCAACGTCTCGGTTCGCTACACCCTGTCCACGACCTTATGGCAACGGAACAGGCGCGACCATGGCGGATGACGGCACGATCCTGATCGGCAAGAGCGAGAAGCCGGAGGTGCTGCTGCTCAAGCTCGCCAACCGCCACGGCCTCGTCACCGGCGCGACCGGTACCGGCAAGACGGTGACGCTGCAGGTGCTGGCGGAGGGGTTTGCGAAGCACGGCGTGCCGGTCTTCGCCGCCGACATCAAGGGCGATCTCTCCGGTATCGCCGCGCCCGGCAATTCCAAGCAGCCCTTCGTCAAGCGCGCCGAGGAACTCAAGCTCAAATACCAGCCCGACCAGTTCACCACCGTGTTCTGGGACGTGTTCGGCGAGCAGGGCCATCCGGTCCGCGCCACGATCTCGGAGATGGGGCCGCTGCTGCTGGCGCGCCTGCTCGACCTCAACGACACTCAGGAAGGCGTGCTCAACATCGCTTTCCGCATCGCCGACGAGCAGAAGCTGCTGCTGCTCGACCTGAAGGACCTGCGCGCGATCCTGTCCTTCATCGCCGAGAATGCGCAGGAGCTGACGACCAAATACGGCAACGTTACCTCCGCCTCGGTCGGCACCATCCAGCGCGCTCTGCTCGTGCTGGAGAACCAGAAGGGCGACCTGTTCTTCGGCGAGCCGGCGCTCGACATCAACGACCTGATGAAGACCGACCGCGACGGCCGCGGCATCGTCAACATCATGGCCGCCGACAAGCTGATGGCCAATCCCAGGCTCTACGCCACCTTCCTGCTCTGGCTGCTCTCCGAGCTGTTCGAGCAGCTGCCGGAAGTCGGCGACCTCGACAAGCCCAAGCTCGTCTTCTTCTTCGATGAGGCGCACCTGCTCTTCAACGGCGCGCCAAAGGCGCTGCTGACTGCGGTCGAGCAGGTGGTGCGCCTGATCCGCTCCAAGGGCGTCGGCGTCTACTTCGTCACGCAGAACCCGCTCGACATCCCCGACACCGTGCTGGCCCAGCTCGGCAACCGCGTCCAGCACGCCTTGCGCGCCTTCACCCCGCGCGACCAGAAGGCGGTCAGGGCTGCGGCCGAAACCTTCCGGCAGAACCCGAAGATCAACACCGAGCAGGCGATCACCCAGCTCGCCGTCGGCGAGGCCCTGGTCTCGACGCTGGAAGGCAAGGGCTCGCCGACCATGGTCGAGCGTGCGCTGATCGCCCCGCCGATGGCGCAGGTCGGCCCGGTCACGCCGCAGGAGCGGGCGCAGTGCATGCGCGACTCCGGTTTCACCGGCAAGTACGACACCATGGTCGACCGGGAGTCGGCCTATGAAGAGCTGATGAAGCGCAAGGGGCTGAAGCCCGACGGTTCGCCGGTCGAGGCTTCGACCGAAGGGGGCGGCAGCATCCTCGACACGATCGGCGGCTGGCTCGGCGGTCCGAAGGAGCGTCCGAAGACCGGTCCGGGCAGCCGCGGCGGCCCGCTGCCGCAGAGCATGACCGAGAAGATCATCACCTCGGCGGCGCGTTCGGCCGCAACCTCGATCGGCCGGCAGGTCGGTACCGCCATCCTGCGCGGCGTGCTCGGGTCGTTGACCGGCGGGCGGCGGTAATCGGTCTGCCGTCATGCGCGCGGATGGCTGGCATCCGACGCGCGACTGGGCATGATGGCGCCACCGGAATCAGCCTCCAGTGAGCGCCATGTCCCAGCTTCCCGCCATCCTCTCCCGCCTCGACGCCGATCTCGATGCTTCGCTGACGCGCCTGTCGTCCTGGCTCGAAATCCCCTCGATCGGGACCGATCCGGCCTTCGATCCGCAGACTCGCCAGGCGGCCGAATGGCTGCGCGCCGATCTTGAAGGCCTCGGCTTCAAGGCCGAGCTGCGCGAGACCGGCGGCCATCCTGTCGTGCTGGCGCATCGCCCGAAGCCCGGCGCTCCGCATGCGCTGTTCTATGGCCATTACGACGTCCAGCCGGTCGATCCGCTCGAGCTCTGGGACAACGACCCGTTCAAGCCGGCCGTCAAGGAGATCGAGCCCGGGCGCAGGGTGATCCTTGCCCGCGGTGCCTGCGACGACAAGGGTCAGGTCATGACCTTCATCGAGGCTATCCGCGCCACGCTCGCCGAGACCGGCGACCTGCCGATCGGCCTGACCATCCTGGTCGAGGGCGAGGAGGAATCCGGTTCGGTCAACCTGCCGGGCTTCATCAAGGCCAACGCCGCCGAGCTGAAGGCCGATTTCGCGCTGGTCTGCGATACCGGCATGTGGGACCGCGTCACGCCGCTGATCACCTCGACGCTGCGTGGCATGGTCTACCAGGAGGTGCGCCTGAGCGCGGCCGACCGCGACCTGCATTCCGGCCTGTTCGGCGGCGCGGCCGCGAATCCGATCCATGTGCTGACCAAGATCGTCGCCGAGATCCATGACGAAACCGGCCGGATCACCATCCCCGGCTTCTATGATGGCGTGCACGAGCCGACCAATGCGCAGAAGGCCGAATGGGCCGATCTCAACCTGACCGAGAAGGAATTCCTCGGGCAGATCGGGCTGAAGCATTCGATCGGCGAGAAGGGCCGCATGCTCATCGAGCAGATCCAGTCGCGCCCGACCTGCGACGTCAACGGCATCTGGGGTGGCTATACCGGCGAGGGCAGCAAGACCGTCATCCCGGCCAAGGCCTCGGCCAAGGTCTCCTTCCGCCTCGTCGGCGATCAGGACCCGGCGAAGATCACCGCCGCCTTCCACCAGTTCGTGCGCGAGCGCCTGCCGGAGGATGTGACCGCCGAGTTCATCAGCCATTCCGGCTCGCCGGCGCTGGCCGTACCGGTCGATTCCCCCGTGCTGCAGAAGGCGCGCAAGGCTCTCGCAGAGGAATGGGGTGGCCGTGTCGTCTCGATCGGCAGCGGCGGCTCGATCCCGGTGGGCGGCGACTTCAAGCGCACGCTCGGGCTCGACACGCTCTTCGTCGGCTTCGGCCTCGACGACGACCGCGTCCATTCGCCGAACGAAAAATACGACCTCTCCTCCTTCCACAAGGGCCAGCGCTCCTGGGCCCGCATCTTGCAAGAACTCGCCTCATGAAATCCGTTTGTGTCTTCTGCGGCTCGAGCCCGGGCCATGATCCCGTCCATGCCGAGGGCGCCCGCGCCATGGGCACTGCCATCGCCCGGCGTGGCCTGACGCTGGTCTATGGTGGTGGTGCCGTCGGCCTGATGGGCATCGTCGCCAATGCCGCGCTCGAAGCCGGCGGCGAGGTCCATGGCGTGATCCCGCGGGCGCTGCGCGAGAAGGAGGTCGGCCACAACAAGCTGACCCGGCTCGAGGTGGTCGAGACCATGCACATCCGCAAGGCGCGCATGGCCGAGCTCTCCGATGGCTTCATCGCCATGTCGGGCGGCATCGGCACCTTCGAGGAGATCTTCGAGATCTGGACCTGGAGCCAGCTTGGCATCCACGGCAAGCCGCTCGGCTTTCTCAATATCGACGGCTTCTACGATGCGCTCGCCGCCTTCCTCGACAACACCACGAAGGCCGGTTTCATGTGGCAGGCCCATCGCGACATGGCGATGATGGAGACCGACCCGGCGGCGCTGCTCGACAAGATGGAGGCCTACAAGCCGCAGACCCAGATCAAATGGGTGGAGAAGACGGAGGTTTGATGCCTTTGTTTATGCTGGAGGGGGGCGACTTTGTATCATCATGGTCTTTCAGAGGAGCAATTTGCGAAGGTAGGAAAGATCGTTTTGAACTGGGGTGCTGCTGATAATTTTGTTGGGTACTGCTTGAATTTTGTTTTCAAGATATCGGATCCGGAGGATCAGATCGATCTTACATTGGTTCTCGATATGCGGAAGAAGGTTGATCTTCTTGTAAAGTCTGCTGGGCGCAAGAGCGTTTCTGAGGAGAAAACTCTGCTGATCAAAGAGCTGTCCAGTGTATGTCGCTTGTGGGCCGAGGATCGCAATTTCCTTGCGCACGGACTAGGTGTCGCATCGGCCGATGGTGATTATTCGATAATGTCAGGCAAAAAGCAGAAGCCCTATAATATCGATAATCTCGACAGGGACATTGAGCGGTCAGCTTACGTTCTCAATTTGGCAATGCGCTTGAATATGCTGCTGGCTGGTGTCGAATGGAACCCGCTCGGGCCGCTACCCTCTCGGCCAGCGTGACAAGCCACACCATGCAATCTGAAAATGAGATAGGAATTTTGTCCTTGACATCGTGACGCTGATCGGATAGAGATCAGGAACGCTCACGAATTGCGCCTGAGACGAACGAAGCCGCCGCGCTGCCCAGCCGGCGGCTTTTGCGTGTCCGGGCCGGGCCGAGGTTTCCGATGACCGATGAGACTGATGAGAGCGCCCCAGCCCGGCCGGCGGCGAAGCGCAAGCCTGCACGGAGCGGCGGCCGCAAGGCCGTGATCGGCAAGCTCTGGAAGGCGGCGCAGACGCAGCTCGAAGCGCATGAGGCGCATCTGGCCGAATTGCCGGCCGGCACCGCCGCGAGCGAAACCGACGCCAAGACGCTGGCGACCCTGGCCCGCACCGTACGCGAGCTGGTCGCGCTGGATTCTGCCGCAGCGGGGGAGGGAGGAAAGGCCGACGATGACCCCAGCCCCGCCGAAGGATTGCGCCGGGTCGATGAGCTTCGCCGAGAGCTGGCACGACGCATGGAACGCCTTATCGCCGACCACGCAGGTGAAGCTGTTCCTCAAGCTGCTGCCGGGTCTACCCCCGGAGCTGGTTAGGCTCGTCGATCAGGAGTGGACCTACTACGGGCGGCCCGACCAGAAGTCCCGTCGCCTGCCGCCTTGGTGGACCTGGCTTGTCCTTGGCGGTCGTGGCGCCGGTAAGACACGGACCGGTGCCGAATGGGTCAGAGGGATGGCGCTGGGGCTGGCTCCGATCGCCAGTGAACCCGTCGGCCGCATCGCCCTCGTCGGTGAGACGCAGGCTCAAGTTCGTGACGTGATGATCGAGGGCGTCTCCGGGCTGCTGGCAATCCATCATCGCTGGGAGAAGCCGGTCTGGTCGCCGTCGCGGCGCCGGCTCGAATGGGGCAATGGCGCGATCGCGCAGGTGTTCACAGCCGAAGACCCGGAAGGCTTGCGCGGACCGCAATTCGGCGCGGCCTGGTCCGACGAACTGGCGAAATGGCCGAACCTTCAGGAGACCTGGGACATGCTTCAGCTCGGCTTGAGGCTCGGTGAGCGACCACGCCAGGTGGTGACGACAACGCCGCGCCCGCTACCGCTGATCAAGCGGCTGCTCGACGACCCGCGCGTCGCTGTCAGTCGCGCGGCAACCCGTGCCAACCGCTTCAACCTGGCACAGAGCTTCCTCGACAGCGTGAGCCAAGCCTATGGCGGCACGCGGCTCGGCCGGCAGGAGCTCGAAGGCGAGATCGTCGAGGAGAGCGCCGACGCGCTCTGGAGCCGAGCCTTGATCGAGGACTGTCGCGAGCGGGAAGCACCGCCGCTGGCTCGGATCGTTGTGGCGATCGATCCGCCGGCCTCCTCGTCGAAGCGGGCAGATTCTTGCGGGCTCGTCGCGGCCGGCATTGATCGCGACGGCCTCGGCCATGTGCTGGCGGATGCGACGCTCGCCGGCGCCAGGCCGCATGAATGGGCCGCTGCCGCCGTCGCGATCTATCGCCGGCTTGAGGCCGATGTGCTGGTCGTCGAGGTCAACCAGGGCGGCGAGATGGCGACAAGCGTCATCCGCGAGGTCGATCCGGGCGTGCCGGTGACGCCGGTCAGGGCTTCGCGCGGAAAATTCCTCAGGGCCGAACCGGTGGCGGCGCTCTATGCGCAGGGGCGCGTGCGCCATGCCGGCGCCTTTCCGGCGCTGGAGGACGAGATGTGTGACTTTGGGCCGACCGGTCTGAGTTCCGGCCGCTCGCCCGACCGGCTCGACGCACTGGTCTGGGCACTGACGCATCTGATGCTCGGGCCGAAGGGCCGGCCGCGGGTGAGGGGGCTTTAGCGCCCGGCGATCGCAACAATAGCGAGAAATCCATGCTCAATTTCCTTCGCAGCCTGCGCGGCCCTGCCGCGCCGGAACAGAAGCGCTCGCGCGTCGGGCCGTTGATCGCCCTGCACGAGGCCGGTCGCCCGGTCTGGACGCCGCGCGACTATGGCGCCCTCGCAAGGGAGGGCTATCAGCGCAATCCGGTGGTGCATCGCTGCGTCCGGCTGATCGCCGAGGCGGCGGCGCAGACGCAGCTGATCGCCAAGGTCGGCGGGCGCGAGATGCCGGAGCATCCGGCGCTGGCGCTGATCGAGCGGCCCAATCCGCGCCAGGGCGGCATCGCCTTCCGCGAGATGCTCTATGGCCATCTGCTCGTCGCCGGGAATGCCTATGTCGAGGCTGCGAGCATCGGCCGCGAGCCGCGCGAGCTCTATGCGCTCCGGCCCGACCGGATGCGGGTCGTTCCCGGTCGCGACGGCTGGCCTGAGGCCTATGACTATACCGTCGGCGCGCAGACGATCCGCTTCCGCCAGGACGAGGGCGCGCTGCCGCCGATCCTGCACCTGTCGCTGTTCCATCCGGTCGACGACCATTACGGCCTCTCGCCGGTCGAGGCGGCCGCCTGCTCGCTCGACGTCCACAATGCTGCAGGCAGCTGGCACAAGGCGCTGCTCGACAATGCTGCCAGGCCGTCCGGCGCACTGGTCTATGACGGCCCCGAAGGCGGCACGCTGACCGAAGCCCAGTTCGAGCGGCTGAAACAGGAGCTGGAGGACGGTTTCCAGGGCGCGCGCAATGCCGGGCGCCCGCTCCTGCTCGAAGGCGGGCTCGACTGGAAGCCGCTGTCGCTGTCACCGGCCGAGCTCGACTTTGTCGCCGCCAAGGGCGTCGCGGCGCGCGAGATCGCGCTCGCCTTCGGCGTGCCGCCTTTGCTGCTCGGCCAGCCCGGCGACAACACCCACGCCAATTTCGCCGAGGCCAACCGCGCCTTCTGGCGCCAGACCTTGATCCCGCTGGTCAGGCGCACTGCGCAGTCGCTGGCGCAATGGCTCGGCCCGGCTTTCGGCGATGCGCTCAGCCTCGAGCCCGATCTCGATGCGGTCGAGGCGCTGGCGGATGAGCGGGAATCGCTCTGGCGACGGGTCTCTGCCGCCGGTTTCCTCAGCGAGGACGAGAAACGCGAGGCGGTCGGCTATGGCCGCGGGGAGGTGTCGTCATGAGTCCGTTCGACGAAGCCGCGGCGGGGATCGTCGCACGCGGCGATCTCGGCCATCTCGCGCTGCTGCTCTGGGCCTTCTGTGCCTCGGGCCTCGCCCTCTTCGCTTTGCGCGAGCTGATCGCCGCCAACCGACGCTTCGACGAGTTCGTGCGTGAACTAGCCCGCTTCAACGCCCGCTATGAGGGAGGGGATTCATGAGCAAGACCGGTGGCAAATCGCCGCCCAGGCCGGCTCCGGCCGCTGTCAGATCGGGCGTGGCCGCGCCGCGTCCCGTCCGTCCGCCGCGCGAGGTGTTCGGCCGCTTCTTCGAGACGCTCGGGCAGCTCGACGCCACCGGCCGTGGCGGGCGGGGAGGGGCACGATGAAAGCCTTTGCTCCCGGCTATCCCGTGTTGGCACGCGAAGCCAAGTTTCTGGCGCAGCCGCTGGCCCGGATCGAGCCGGACGGCGCTTTCGAGGGCTATGCCAGCCTGTTCCGCATCGCCGATCTCGGCAAGGACGTGGTCGAGCCCGGTGCCTTCCGCGATAGTCTCGCCCGCCGCGGAGCTGCTGGCATCCGGATGCTCTGGCAGCATGATCCGACGCAGCCGATCGGCCGCTGGCTCGAGCTGCGCGAGGATTCGCGTGGCCTTTATGTCCGCGGCCGGCTCTCGCTCGCCGTAGCGCGGGCCCGCGAACTGCATGCGCTGATGCGCGACGGCGCCGTCGACGGGCTCTCCATCGGCTTTCGCTCGCAGCGCGCCCGTAGCGAGCCACGCACCGGCCTGCGCCGGCTGGAGCAGGTCGACCTCTGGGAGATCTCGCTCGTCACCTTCCCGATGCTGCCGCAGGCCCGGGTCAGCGTCGTCAAGGCGCTGCGCCCGCCCTGCCATTCCGCCTTTGCCTGAAAATCCACCTGAAGCCGCAGAACCACAGGAGATTCCATGACTGCGCTGAACCAGGCTCCCGAGACCAAGGCGATCGGCGAGGCCGCCGCCATCTATGACGATCTGCGCTACACGCTGGAGGCCTATCGCGCCACCAATGACGAGCGCCTGGCCGAGCTCGAGACCCGCATGGGCGGCGACGTGCTCACCGGCGAGAAGCTCGCCCGCCTCGACGATGCGCTCGACGAGACCCGCCGCCGGCTCGACCGGCTGAGCCTCGACAGCCGCCGTCCGGCTCTGGGCGCGAGCGAGGATCGTGATCCGGCCGTGGCTGAACACAAAGCCGCCTTCGCGGCTTACGTCCGACATGGCGAGGCGACCGGGCTGAAGCGGCTGGAGGCCAAGGCCCTTTCGGCCGGTTCCGGTCCGGATGGCGGCTATCTCGCGCCCTCGGCCGTCGAGGGCGAGATCCTGCGTCGCCTCGCGACGGTGTCGCCGATCCGTTCGATCGCGACGGTGCGCACCATCTCCTCCGGCACCTACAAGAAGGCGTTCTCGACCACCGGTCCGGCCTCCGGCTGGGTAGCGGAGACGGCGGCGCGTCCGCAGACCGGCACGCCGACTTTGGCCGAGCTCTCCTTCCCGGCAATGGAGCTCTACGCCATGCCGGCGGCGACGCAGACCCTGCTCGACGACGCCATCGTCGATATCGACCAGTGGATCGCCGAGGAGGTCGAGAGCGCTTTCGCCGAGCAGGAGGGGGCTGCCTTCGTCAACGGTGATGGCGTCGACAAGCCCAAGGGCTTCCTCGCCTATCCGACCGTGGCCGACACGAGCTGGAGCTGGGGCAATATCGGCACGCTGAAGACCGGCGTCGCCGGCGCCTTCGCCGCCTCGAACCCGTCCGACATCCTGGTCGATCTCGTCTATGCGTTGAAGGCCGGCTATCGCCAGAACGCCAGCTTCGTGATGAACCGCAAGACGCAAGCCGCGGTGCGCAAGTTCAAGGACTCGACCGGCCAGTATCTCTGGCAGCCGCCGGCCGCGGCGGGCGCTCAGGCGACGCTGCTCGGCTTCCCGGTCGTCGAGGCCGAGGATATGCCGAACATCGCCACGGATTCGGTTTCGATCGCTTTCGGCGACTTCCGCCGTGGCTATCTCGTCGTCGACCGGGCGGGTGTGCGCATCCTGCGCGATCCCTATTCCGCCAAGCCGCATGTGTTGTTCTACACGACCAAGCGCGTCGGCGGCGGCGTGCAGGATTTCGCCGCGATCAAGGGGCTGAAGTTCTCGGCCTGATCCGCGCTAGCGGCCAAACCACCAGCTGTAGCTCGCGCTCGGGCGTGCATCTTCGCTCGCCCGGCGTGGTTCGTCGCCGTAATTGAGCAGCCGCTCGCTCGCCTCGGCGATCCAGGCGCGATGATCGTTGATCGGGGTGATCGCGGTGAAGCCGCCGCAGATCATCTTGACGCGCGAGCTCAGCGGCCCGCTCGACCAGGAAACGATGCCGACGAGATCGCGCGATCCGGGCGGGCCTCGCAGCACCGGTCCGCCGGAATCGCCGCGGCAGGCGCCGGCACCGAGGATCTCGCCTCGGTTCTCGGTATCGACCGCGACCTTGACCGTGTTGGCGGTGGTGTAGTTGCCGGCGTTGACCAGGGTGACTTCGCGCAGCGTGCGCGCAGTCTTCTTGTTCGTCTCGGAGGCGAGGCCGAAGCCGGCCATGGTGACGGTCTCGCCCTGCCACAGGCCACTGCCGAGCGTCAGCGGCTGGATGTCGGCCGGCAGCGGCGTGGCGAGGCGCAGCAGCGCGAGGTCCGCGCCGGGCTGCGTACGCGGCGTCGTGCCGGGCACGAAGGTCGGATGCGGCAGGACCGCTGCGACGATATGAGTGCGATTGCGGAAGCGCTTGTCGAGGCTGATCACGCGCACCGAGCCGCCGGTCATCAGGCAATGGGCTGCCGTCAGCACGAGCTCGGAGGAGATCGCAGCGCCGGAGCAGAGCTCGCCGCGGCTGGTTTCGACCCGCAAGGTCGAGGCGCGCACGCCGTCAACCGCGCGCGAGGTCACGCCGCCGATCACGGCTTGAGCCGGTACGGTCATTTGCAGCGCGGTACAAAAAGCGATTGCGACGGTCGCTGCGCGCTTCAAAGTCATCTTGGTCGAGGCCGTCATTGCCATGGTGCCAGTCTAGGGTTTGCTGCGCCGCAGTCCAGTGCTCTTCGCGTGATCGGGATGTCAGGGGGCGGTAGCCCAGTCGGCGCTCTCGCCCCAGCCCGACAGCGTCCGGTCGATCCAGCTGCGTTGCGGCGCGACCAGCACGCCCTGGCTGAGCAGGCCGCATTGCTTGCCGGAGGGGCCGGTCGACCAGCTCGAGACGGCGACGACGCCGTCCGAGCCTGCGACGATCGGCCCGCCGGAATCGCCCTGGCAGGCTCCGGCGCCCGGGCGCTTGCCGCCGGTCGCCGGATCTGAGGCCCAGAGCAGGATCTTGCCGGGTCCGTAAGGCTCGACGGTGGCAAGCGCGGCGGAGCGATAGGTGCCGGTCGTCTTTGCATCGCCCTCACGCGCGACGCCGTAGCCTGAGAGCGTCACCGGCGAGCCGGCGCGCGGCAGGCCGCCATCGACCAGCGTCGCGGTCGAGAAGCGCGCCGGCAAAGGCGTGCTGAGCCTGACCAAGGCGAGGTCGATCGAGCGCTGCCGGTTGGTGACGGATTTGGCGTTGAATTCCGGATGCAGCGCGATCGCCGCCGGCTCGACCAGGACCGGCTCGCCGCCTTCGCGCCAGTGGATGCGCAGGTCGATGCGGGCATCGGCGCAATGGGCGGCGGTGAGGATGGCGCGGCGCGATAGCACGATGCCGGTGCAGACGCCGCCGCGCGCATTGAGAACCATCACGGTCGCACCGGCGACAGGCCCGCCTTCGCGCCCGCCGACCACGGCCGAGGCGGGGTAGGCCGCGGCAGATGCCGTCGCCAGGGCCGCCAGAGCAATCGCCGTTCTGCCACGCATCGAGCCGTCTCCGCTGTCGGGCTGGGCTCGATAGCGCATCGCCGGTGCCGTTCAAACCGGAAAAGAGGAGAGATCATGACGCCGCTCGCTTTGACGCCGCCGGCCATCGAGCCGGTCTCGCTGTCGGAAGCCAAGGATTTCCTGCGCATCCTCGCTGCCGACGAGGACGAGCTGCTCGGTACCTTGATCACGGCGGCCAGGCTGATGATCGAGGCGGCGTCCGGCCGTCTGCTGATCGAGCAGGGCTGGCGAATCGTCCTCGATGCCTGGCCGCAAAGTGGCGAGATCCGCCTGCCGCTCTCGCCGGTGCGCAGCCTCACGGTGGCGCGCGCCTATCCCGCGAGTGGTCCTGCGCTGGCCGTTGCATCGTCTTCGCTGATGCTGGTCGAAGGCTCCGACCCGCCCTTGATCGCGATCGTCGGCCCGGTTTCGTCGCCCGGTCGTGCGCGTGCCGCGATCGAGATCGACCTCGTCGCCGGCTTCGGCGCGACGCGCGACACGGTCCCGGCGCCGCTGCGGCAGGCCGTGCTCCGGTTGGCTTGCCGCTGGTTCGAGCATCGCGGCGACGTGGTCAGCCGCGACGCCGCCCGGCTGCCGGCCGAGATCGCTGCGCTCGTCGCCCCGTTTCGTCGCGTGAGGCTGTGATGATCAGGGAGGCCGGCAAGACGCGCCCCGTTGGCGCATTGCGCCGTCGGCTGCTGCTGGAGGCCCCCGTCGAGACGCCGGACGGTGCCGGCGGTCGGCTCACAGGCTTCGAGACTGTCGCTGCGGTCTGGGCACAGGTCGAATGGCTCTCGGGCAATGAGCGCTGGCGCGGCGAGCGGCCGGAGCAGGCGGCGAGCCACCGCATCACCCTGCGCTGGCGTGCCGGCGTCGATGCCGGCCAGCGCCTGCGCGATGGCGACCAGGTTTTCGACATCCACGCGGTCGGCGATCCCGATGGCGGCCGCCGGCGTCTTGTCTGCCTGGTCGAGGAGGTGAGCCGATGAGCGACGCCATCCTCCCATTGCGGAGCGCCATCCACGCGCATCTTTCCTCCGACATCGGGCTGACGGCACTGATCGGTGCCGGACGCATCCACGACGAGCCGCCGCGTGCCGCGAGCGGGCTCTACGTCGTCCATGGCGAGGTCACGGCCGAGGATTGGTCGACCGGCAGCGACCGCGGCTGCGAGCAGAAGCTCTCGCTCGTCGTCTGGGCCGGGGAGAGCGCCTCCTCGCGCAAGGCGCTCGAGGTAGCCGCCCGCATCGTCGCCAGCCTGGAGGGCGCGGCGCTCGCGCCGGAAGGCCATCGATTGATCAATCTCGGCTGGCTGTCCTCGAAGCTTGCCCGCGATCCCAAGACCCATCTGCCGACGGTGACGCTGACCTTCCGGGCCGTCACCGAAGCGCTCTGACCTCCAGGAAAGGACCGCCCATGCCTGCCCAGAAAGGCAAGGATCTCTTGCTCAAGGCCGCTGATGCCGGCGGCAGCTTCGTCACCGTGGCGGGCCTGCGCGCCCGCCAGATCGCCTTCAATGCCGAGGCGGTCGACGTCACCCATGCCGAGTCGGCCGGGCGCTGGCGCGAATTGCTGGCCGGAGCCGGCATGCGCCGCGCCAGCATCAGCGGCGCCGGCATCTTCAAGGACGAGGCCTCGGATGCGCTGGTACGCCAGATCTTCTTCGACGGCGCCATCCGCGACTGGCAGGTGATCGTCCCCGATTTCGGCGTGATCGCCGGGCCGTTCCAGCTCTCGACACTCGAATATCGCGGCGACCATGCCGCCGAGGTGACCTTCGAGCTCTCGCTGGAATCGGCGGGTCAGCTCTCCTTCACGCTCGCCTGAGGAGAGGCCCCATGGTCAATCGCTACAGGGGTGAAATCGCTCTGATGGTCGAGGGGCGAGCGCTGCCGATGCGGCTCACCCTCGGCGCGCTCGCCGAGCTGGAGGACGCGTTCTCGGTCGAGAACTTGCCAGCCTTGGGCGAGCGCTTCGCCGCCGGCAGGCTCTCGGCCCGCGACATCACGCGCATCCTCTCCGCCGGGCTTCGCGGCGCCGGCGGCACGCTGGCTACGGACGAGGTCGCGGCGCTGTCCTTCGATGGTGGGCTCAACGGCGCCATCGCGGCCGCGATCACCTTGCTCGACGTGACTTTCGCGCCGTCGGACGAGGGGACGGATGTCCGCCCTCCGTCGCCGCCGGCGGCTTGAAGGCTCCGGCGGCGTTTCCCTTCCCTTGGCGCGAGGTGATGGCCTTCGGGCTCGGGCGCCTGCGCTGGACGCCGGATGCCTTCTGGGCGGCGAGCCCGCACGAGATTCTTGCCGCGATCGAGGCCTATCGCCCGCCTGAGGCCGAAGCGCCGTCGCGCACGACGCTCGACGCGCTGATGCAGGCCCACCCGGACCCCGTTTCCCGTGACGATGATTGGAAAGGCCGCGCCGATGGCTGACGAAGACGATTCCTTCTCCTCGTCCTCCTCCTCGTTCGATGTCGGCGGCTTGCGCTCGCTGAACACGCTGACCCAGAGCCTGTCAAAATCGGCGCAAGCCTTCGGCAAGTCGATCACCAATGCGTTCGCCAGTGGGATCATCGAGGGCAAGCGCTTCGAGGACGTGCTGCGCAGCATCGGCACGTCGCTGAGCCAGAGCTTGCTGAAATCGGCGCTGAAGCCGCTGCAGAACACGATATCGAGCTGGCTCGGCTCCGGGATCAACAGCCTGGCCGGGCTCTTCACCGGCGGCATTGGCGGCGGGGGCGGCAGCTCGCCGGTCTCCTTCTTTGCCGATGGCGGCGTCGTCTCTGCACCCTCCTATTTTGCCATGGGGCGCGGGCTCGGGCTGATGGGCGAGCGCGGGGCGGAGGCGATCATGCCGCTGTCGCGTGGCCCAGACGGCAAGCTCGGTGTGCGGGCCGGCGGTGGTGGTGATCGGCGCCCGGTCAGCGTCACCGTTCAGGTCTCGACGCCCGATGCCGACAGTTTCCGCCGTTCCGAGGCCCAGGTCTCGGCGGCGATCGCGCGGGCCGTGGCGCGCGGCAATCGCGCGCTCTGATTCGCATACCATGACTGGACAGGGAGAAGCGGCATGAGCGGCTTCCATGAGGTGCGCTTTCCCGCAGGGATCGCGCGCGGCGCCCGCGGTGGGCCGGAGCGGCTGACCCAGGTCGTGACGCTGGCTTCGGGCCGGGAGGTCCGCAACAGCCGCTGGGCCCATTCGCGCCGGCGCTATGATGCCGGCTTCGGCATCCGCACGCTCGACGGCTTGGCAGAGGTCGTCGCCTTCTTCGAGGAGCGGCGCGGCCGGCTCTACGGTTTCCGCTGGCGCGATCGGCTCGACTGGAAGAGCTGCGCGCCTTCGGCGACACCCGTGGCAAACGACCAGCAGATCGGCGTCGGCGACGGCGCGACGCGCGTCTTCCAGCTCTGCAAGCTCTATGGCGGCCTGCACGCGCCCTATGTCCGCCGCATCGCCAAGCCGGTCGCGGGGACGGTGCTGATCGCCGTCGACGGCGCGGCGCAGCCGCAGCCGGCGGTCGTCTCCTGCGATCATGCCAGCGGGCTGATCACCTTCGCGGTCGGCCATGCTCCCCCGGCCGGCTCGGTCGTCAGCGCCGGCTTTGCCTTCGACGTGCCCGTTCGCTTCGACATCGATGCGATCGAGGTCGACCTGTCGGCCTTCGAGGCCGGCGACATTCCCAGAATCCCGATCGTCGAGATCGCCGACTGAAGGCTTCGTCATGCGGACATTATCCCCGGGACTCGCCGCGCATGTCGCCGGCGAGGCGACCACGCTTTGCCGGTGCTGGAGCCTGACCCGCCGCGACGGCGCGGTGCTCGGCTTCACCGATCACGATCGCGATCTCTCGTTCGACAGCATCCTGTTTCGCGCGAACGCCGGGCTGGAAGCCGCAGAAGCCAGCTCGGAGCTCGGCTTTGCGACCAGTGGTGGCGAGGTGATCGGGGCCCTGGCGGCGAGCGGCCTCAGCGAGGAGGACCTGTCGCGCGGCCTCTATGACGACGCCCGTGTCGCGCTCTGGCTGGTGAACTGGGCCGATCCGAGCCAGCGCGCTCTGCTGGAGGCCGGCTTCGTCGGCGAGGTGAAGCGCAGCGACAGCAGTTTCACCGCGGAGGTCCGGGGTCTCGGCAAAGCTTTCGACGAGGAGCGCGGCCGGCTCTATACCGCAGGCTGCTCCGCCGATCTCGGCGATACCCGCTGCGGCGCCGTGGCGCTTCCGGCGCTTGGAACGGTCTCTGTCACGGATGGCCGGCTCACGATCACGGCGCCGGTCCTCGGCGGGTTCCAGGACGGGCATTTCAGCGGCGGGCGGCTGGTTTTCGCGGCGGGTCAGAACACAGGCTTCTCCACGGAGATTCGTAGCCATCGCAATGCCGACGGCGCCGTCATCCTGCAGCTCTGGCAGGCTGCGCCGCGCCCGATCGCTGCCGGCGATGTCTTCACGGCGTTCCCAGGCTGCGACAAGCGTTTCGCCACCTGCCGTGACAAGTTCGGCAACGGTGCCAACTTCCGCGGTTTCCCGCATTTGCCGGGCAATGATTTCATCATCGGCGGCACCGGGGCGGGCGACCCCGGCGCGGGGCCGTTCGATGGCGGGAGCCTGTTCCGATGACCGGCGCAGATGCGACACGGGTGCGTGTCATCGCAGCAGCGCGCGGCTGGCTCGGCACGCCTTATCACCACCAGGCCTCGTTGCGCGGCGTTGGTTGCGATTGCCTCGGCCTGGTGCGCGGCGTCTGGCGCGATCTCTATGGCGGCGAGCCGGAGCCGACGCCGCCTTATTCGCCTTACTGGGCGCAGCAGGGCTCGGGCGAGACGCTGGCGCAGGCTGCGGAACGTCATCTGGTCTTACTCAAGCCGGAGGAGGCACGTCCCGGCGACGTGCTGCTCTTCCGCTGGCGGGCGCATCTGCCGGCGGCGCATTGCGCCGTCCTGACCGAGCCGGACCGCATCCTGCACGCTCATGACGGCGCCGCGGTCGGCGAAGTCGCCTTCACCGGCTGGTGGCGCCGCCACCTCAGCCATGTCTTCGCCTTTCCGGAGCTCGACGCCTGATGGCCACGCTCGTTCTGCAGGTCGCGGGCTCGGTACTCGGCGCCGCCGTCGGCGGCCCGTTCGGTGCCATGATCGGCCGTTCGCTTGGCGCGATCGCCGGCGCGAGCCTCGACCAGAGCCTCTTCGGCGGGGGCGGTACCCGCATCGTCGAAGGCCCGCGCCTCAAGGAGATCGACGGCCTCGCCTCGACCGAGGGCGCGCCGATCCCGCGTGTCTATGGCCGGGCCAGGCTCGGCGGCCAGCTGATCTGGGCGACGCGCTTCGAGGAGGAGGTGACGACCACCGTCACCCGCTCCAAAGCCGGAGGCAAGGGCGGGCAGAAGGCGCAGAAGACCTACGAAACCACTTACAGCTACTACGCCAATCTCGCGGTCGCGGTCTGCGAGGGGCCGATCGCCTTCGTGCGCCGCATCTGGGCCAATGGGCGCGAAATCGACTTCAACACCGTGGGGCTGCGCATCCATCGCGGCTTCGAGAACCAGGAGCCCGATCCGCTGATCGCGGCCAAGGAAGCCGGCGCCGCGCCAGCCTATCGCGGCACGGCCTATGTCGTGTTCGAGCGCTTCCCGCTCGCCGACTACGGCAATCGCGTGCCGCAATTCTCGTTCGAGGTCGTGCGCGCGGTGCCGGGCCTAGGCCAGATGATCCGGGCGGTGACGCTGATCCCGGGTGCGAGCGAATTCATCTACCAGCCGACCCTGGTCAACCAGGAGCCCGAAGCCGGCGTCAGCATCGCCGAGAACCGGCATCAATTGCACAGCACCACCGATATCGACGGTGCGATCACACATCTGCTGGCGCTCTGTCCGAATCTGCGGCGCATCTCCCTCGTCGTCAGCTGGTTCGGCGACGATCTGCGCGCCGACCATTGCACGGTCGCGCCGCGCGTCGAGATCGCCGACAAGAATACGCCGGACATGCCCTGGTCGGCCGCAGGACTCGACCGGGCAAGCGCGCGCCTGGTGAGCCAGTCAAACGGCAAGCCGGCCTATGGCGGCACGCCCTCGGACGAGAGCGTGATCGCACTGATCCGGCGGCTTCGCCATGTCTACGGGCTTGAAGTGGTGCTCTATCCCTTCGTGATGATGGATGTGCCGGCCGGCAACGCACTGGTCGACCCGCACACCGGCAACGCCTCGCAGCCACCCTATCCCTGGCGCGGCCGCATCACCTGCTCGCCTGCTCCGGGGCAGCCCTGGTCTCCCGACGGCACGCCGATCGCGACCGGGCAGATCGCGAGCTTCTTGGGGTCGGCCACGGCCGCGGATTTCTCGCTCGGCGGCGACAGGGTCGTCTGCGCGCGACCCGGCGAGTGGAGCTTCCGCCGTGCGGTACTGCATGCCGCGATGCTCGCCAAGGCGGCCGGCGGCGTCGAGGGCTTCATCATCGGCTCCGAGCTCGTCGGGCTGACGCGGGTGCGCGGCGCGCCCGGCCACTATCCGATGGTCGCCGGCCTGGTCGCGCTCGCCGCCGAGGTCCGTGCCGTCCTGCCGCCGCCGACCAAGCTGACCTATGCCGCCGACTGGACCGAATACGGCGCCCACGTCACCGATGGCGGGCTGGAGGTGCGCTTTCCGCTCGATCCGCTCTGGGCGAGCCTGCATATCGACGCGATTGGCATCGACTATTACGCGCCACTCTCCGATTGGCGCGACACGCCCGATCATGCTGACCTCGCTATCGCTCGCGGCCCCGCCGATGTCGACTATCTGCGCAATGGCCTGACGTCAGGCGAAGGCTATGACTGGTATTATTCCAGCCTGTCCGGCCGCTACGCGCAGGCGCGCCTGCCGATCACCGATGGCGCCTTCGGCAAGCCCTGGATCTTTCGCCCGAAGGACCTGCCGAATTGGTGGTCAAACCAGCATGTCGAGCGCTTCGCTGGCATGGAGATCGGCGCGACCGGCTGGCTGCCCGGCTCGAAGCCGATCTGGCTGACCGAAATCGGTGTGCCCGCCGTCGACAAGGGCGGCAATTCGCCGAATGTCTTTCCCGATCCGAAATCGATCGATGGCGGCTATCCGCATTTCTCGACGAAGGCACGTGACGACCTCGTTCAGGCACGCGGTCTCGAGGCGATCCTGTCGGGCTTCGATCCCGCACTTCCTGGGTTCGATCCGCAGCGCAATCCGACCTGGCTATCGCTCGGCCCGCGCATGGTCGATCCGGCAAACGTCTTCGTCTGGACCTGGGACGCCAGGCCGTTCCCGGCTTTCCCGGATCTGACGTCGGTCTGGGCCGACGGAGCGAATTACGAGACCGGCCACTGGATCAACGGCCGTCTCGAAGGCGTGACGCTCGACCGGCTGGTCCGGGCGCTCCTGACCGATTACGGCCTGCCTGCGCCGGACGAACTCGCGATCGACGGCTTCGCCGACGGTTATGTCTTGGATCGGCCGATCTCGGCGCGCCAGGCGCTCGAGCCGCTCGCCCAAGCCTTCGGCTTCGATGCCGTCATCTCGTCCGGCAGGCTCGCCTTCCGCGGTCGCGCCGCGACGATCGCGCGCGCCTTGTCGAGCGATGATCTCGTGCTCGATCGCAACAGCCAGCCCTTCGAATTGCGCCGGGCACAGGAGAGCGAACTGCCGCGCGAGCTGCGGCTCGTCCATGTCGACGGCAACAACGACTACCGTCAGGTGACGGCGCGCTCGCGCCGTCTTGCCGGGGCCGCGCGGCGGGAAAATGCCGTCGAACTCCCGATGGTCACGCGCCGGGCCGAAGGGCAAAGGCTCGCCGATCAACGGTTGCAGGAGATCTGGGCGGGCCGCGAAACGCTCGAGCTGGATCTATCGCCACGCTGTATCGACCTCGAGGCGGGTGACGTCGTCTCGCTGGAGGTCGCTGGCCGGCCGCGCCTGTTCCGGCTGACGCGCATCAGCGATGGCCCGACGCGGCGCGCCAATGCGCGTTCTGTCGAGCCCGCAATCTATCGCGGTGCGGCGTCGGGAGCGGCCGAGACACGCCCACCGAAGGTGACGCCGCGGATCGCAGGCCGACCGGATGCGCTGATCCTCGACCTGCCGATCGTGCGGGACACGCCGCCGCCCTTGCAATCGCTCGCTGCCTTCGCCGATCCCTGGCCCGGCGGGCTTGCGATCTGGCGCGCCACCGAGGGCATGCCGTTCACCTTGGCTGGCATCGTCGCGGCACCCTCGATCATGGGCGAGACCTTGACCGCACTGAGGCCCGGTCCCCTCTGGCGGACGGACCGGCATGCCTTCGTCGATATCCGTCTGCGTGGCGGCGGTCTTGCCTCGGTCGCGGCGGAGGAGGCGCTCGCCGGTGCCAACGCGCTCGCCTTCATCGATCCTGCCGGGCAGGTCGAGATCGTGACGGCGGCGCGGGTCGAACTGATCGGTGCACGGACATTCCGGCTGTCGCAGATGGTGCGTGGACTCGGCGGTTCGGAGGCGGCGGCAGCTCGGACATTGGCGGCTGGAGCGCGCGTGGTCGTCCTCGACGGTGCGGCGGTTTCACTGACCACGAGTCTCGACGATGTCGGCCGGCATCTGCGCTACCGGATCGGGCCGCCCAATGCCGATGTCGCGTCGGCCTCGATGCGCGAGCTCTCCGCCACCGTCGGAACAGCGCCGCTGGGGCCACTCGCCCCGGTGCGCCCGCGGGCCAGACGCGTACCGTCCGGCATTGCCTTGAGCTGGGTCCGGCGCAGCCGCGTCGGCGGTGATTCCTGGGAGGCGGTCGAGGTGCCGCTCGGCGAGGAGATCGAGCGTTATCGCGTGACCATCCGCGCCGGCAGCGAGGTCGTCAGGATCGTCGATGTCAGCGCACCGACGGTGGTCTATGAAGCGGCGCAGGAACTCGCAGATTTCGGCAGTCCGCAGGCCACATTGGACGTCGAGCTGGCGCAACTCAGCGTTGTCGCCGGGCTCGGCCAGTCTCGGCGTGGACACATCGTCGTGCGCTGAGCTAGCTTCACGCTGATGTTCATGGCGCATTCACGCGTACCGGGCTAGCCCAATGGCGATGATGCTGCTCGACCCCAATGTCGCGATTCTTGCGCTGGTGACCGCTACCGCCTCACCGGTGGAGCCGGTCGATGCCGCGCCGCCGATCTCCTGCCTGTCCGCCCAGGAAACGCGGGAGGCTGTGTCGGACGGCAAGGTCATGCAGCCGGCGGTGGCCTCCCGCCATGCCCGCGAGGCTGCGCCTGGCGAAGTCCTGCGGATCAGGCTCTGCCGCCAGGGCGACGAGTTCGTCTATGTGGTGACAACGATGAAGCGCGACGGCCGCGTCGCCCGGGTCACGCTCGACGGCGCCTCCGGCAAGGTGGCGGATATCCGCTAGTTCCGCTATTTCCCGTTCCTGATCCGCCAATCGGAGATAAGCCGCCGTGCGACTGCTCGTCGTCGAGGACGACAAGGACCTCAACCGCCAGATCGTCAATGCGCTGGAGAATGCCGGCTATGCCGTCGACAAGGCGCTCGACGGTGAGGAAGGCCTCTATCTCGGCGAGACCGAGCCCTATGATGCGGTGATTCTCGATCTGGGCTTGCCCAAGGTCGATGGCGTCGCCGTGCTGCAGGGCTGGCGGCGGGCCGGCAAGACCATGCCGGTGCTGATCCTGACCGCGCGCGACCGCTGGAGCGACAAGGTCTCCGGCTTCGATGCCGGCGCCGACGACTATGTCGTGAAGCCTTTCCACATCGAGGAGCTGCTGGCTCGCGTTCGCGCGCTGTTGCGCCGTGCGGCCGGCCATGCGACAGCCGAGCTGATCTGCGGCCCGGTTCGCCTCGACACCCGCGCCAGCCGCGTCGTCGTTGACGGCAATCCGATCAAGCTCACCTCGCACGAATACCGGTTGCTTGCCTATCTGATGCATCATCAGGGCCGTGTGGTCTCGCGTACCGAGCTGGTCGAGCATCTCTACGACCAGGATTTCGACCGCGATTCCAACACGATCGAGGTCTTCGTCGGCCGCCTGCGCAAAAAACTCGGCGTCGACGTCATCGAGACCGTACGCGGCCTTGGCTATATCGCTGCCGCGAAAGCCTGAGGGCGCCATGCCGGTCACGCGGCAGCGCTTCTCGCTCGGTGCCCGGCTCTTCATCTCGGCCGCTATCTGCTGCGCGCTGGTGCTGATCCTCGCCGGCTTCGGCCTTACGACCTTCTACCGCCGCTCGGCCGAGCGCGGCTTCGACGAGCGCCTCAGCGTCTACATCAAGGAACTGGTCGCCGATCTCGCCGCGCCGCCCGAGGCCGAGCGCCAGGCGATTGGCGATCTCGGTGAGCCGCGCTTCGACCTGCCGCTCTCCGGCTGGTACTGGCAGATCATCCGGCTCGACGGCGAGCGCCCGGCCGTGCGCACCTCGCGCTCCCTGGTCGGCGGGCAATTGCCGAAACTGCTCGACCAGAACCTGCAGCCGAATCCGCGCGGCCTGCGCGAGAGCTACATCTCGGGGCCCGACGAGCGGCGTCTGCGCGTGCTCGAACGGGAGATCGATGTCGGCGAGGATGGCCGCTTTACCGTCGGGGTCGCCGCGCCCGCCGACGAGATCGACGGCGATATCCGCGATTTCCGCTTTGCGCTGACGCTGACCTTCCTCTTCCTCGGGCTTGCCCTTGTCGCCTCGACGATCGCGCAAGTCCGCTTCGGCCTGCGTCCGCTGGCGCGTTTGCGCTCGGCGGTCGGCACGGTGCGCACCGGCGAGAGCACCCGCATCGCTGGGCGCTATCCGCCCGATCTCGCCCCGCTTGCAGGTGAGCTCAACCAGCTCATCGACGCCAATCGCGAGATCCTGGAGCGCGCCCGCACCCAGGTCGGCAATCTCGCCCATGCGCTCAAGACGCCGCTCAGCGTGATGCAGAACGAGGCCGAGGCGAGCCAGGGCGTCCTCTCCCAGACGGTCCGCCACCAGACCGCGATCATGCGCGACCAGGTCCAGTATTATCTCGACCGGGCCCGGGCCGCGGCCTTGTCGGGTGCGCTCGGCGGCATCTGCGAGATTTCTCCCTCGCTCGACGCGCTGATCCGCACCTTCGAGAAGATCGCGCAGGGCAGGGCGATCGATGGCAGCCACACCGTGCCCGCCAGCGTCCGCTTTCGCGGCGAGAAGCAGGATTTCGAGGAGATGCTGGGCAACCTCCTCGACAACGCCTTCAAATGGGCGCGTACCGAAGTCCAGGTCAGCCTGGTGCCGGAAGCGCAGGCTCCGGAAGGGCGCCTCGTCCTGCTGATCGACGATGACGGGCCAGGCCTGCCCGACGGGGCGATGGCCGAAGTCCTCAAACGCGGCCGCAGGCTCGACGAGACGACACCGGGCTCAGGGCTTGGCCTCTCGATCGTCGTCGATCTCGCCAAGCTCTATGGCGGCGGTCTCTCGCTGGAGCGCTCGCCGCTCGGCGGTCTGCGCGCCCGTCTCGTCCTGCCGGCGGTTTGACGTCGCATTGCCCGCGTGACCCTTTGTCGCCATCTTCGGACATGAACCGGCACCTTCGAACGGCTATGAACGGCGAATGCTGATCTGGATCATCTTCGCGGCCATGACGGGGGCTGCGGTCATGGCGGTGCTCTGGCCGCTCGGCCGCCGGGCGCCGGCACTCTCCGCCGACACGGCCGGAGCGACCGCGCTTTACCGCGCCCAGCTTGCCGAGATCGATCGCGATCTCGGCCGCAAGCTGATAGGCGCCGCCGAAGCCGAGGCCGCCAAGGCCGAGGCCGCGCGCAGGCTTTTGCGCGAGACGGCATCGGAGACCGTTCCCGCCGGTGAGAGCGAGCCGGCACTGCGACGCCGCCGCGCGGCGTCCGCCATCGCGCTGTCCTGCGTGCCCTTGCTGGCCCTGTTGATCTATGGCGCCTATGGCTCGCCGACGGTTCCTGATCAGCCGCTCGCAGCGCGGATGAAGGGCAATCCGGCACAGGATTTCGAGCTGGCACTGGCGCGGATCGAGGCGCATCTCGCCGCGAACCCCACCGACGGCAAGGGCTGGAACGTGCTCGCTCCCGTCTATCTCCGCCAGGGCCGCTTCGAGGATGCCGCCAAGGCCTTCGCCAATGCGGTCCGCTATGACGGCGCGACGACCGAGCGATTGGGCGGCCAGGCCGAGGCCCAGATCCTCGCTGCGGGCGGCGTCGTCACGGCGGCTGCGCGCGAAAGCCTCGCGGAGGCGCTGAAACTCGATCCTGCCAATCCGCGGGCTCGGTTCTTCATGGCGATCGCGCAGGAGCAGGACGGGCAGTTGCCGGCCGCGATCGCGTCGCTCAAGGCTCTGCTCGCCGAAGCGCCGGCCGACGCCCCCTGGACCGCTACCGTCCGGGCTCGTCTCGAAGGGCTGGAGCGTCCTGCCGCTCCGGCCGATGTGATCGCCAGCCTGCCGGAGGCTGAGCGTATGGGTGCGATCCGCGGCATGGTCGACGGTCTTGCCGCCCGGCTCGCCGAGGGCGGCGGCAGCCTCGCCGACTGGTCTCGCCTGATCCGCTCGCAGGCCGTCCTGGGAGATCGCGAGGCAGCGCAGAGATCGCTCTCCACAGCTCGCCAGCGTCTGGCGTCCGATCAGGCGGCAGCGACCGCTCTCGATGGCTTGCGTACCGAACTCGGCCTCCCGGAGGCGTCGCGATGACCATTCAGGCCGGTATCCCTGTCACGCCACCGCGCAAGCGCCTGACGCGCAAGCAGCGTCGCCTCGTCGTGATCGCCTCGGTCGGCGTCGTCCTCGGCCTTGCCGCCGGGCTCGTCGCCTATGCGCTGCGGGATTCGATCGTCTTCTTCTATGGCCCGACCGAGATCGTCGAGAAGGGCCTCACGCCCGGCACGCGCCTGCGCCTCGGCGGCCTGGTCGAGACCGGCTCGGTCGAGCGCGGCGCCAATCAGCGCGTCAGCTTCGCGGTCACTGACGGCAAGACCCGAACCCTCGTCAGCTATACCGGCCTGTTGCCGGATCTCTTCCGCGAAGGGCAGGGCGTGGTCACCGAAGGCGTGCTCGAGGGGCCGGGACGGTTCCGTGCCGATTCCGTGCTCGCCAAGCATGACGAGACCTATATGCCGCGCGAGGTCGCCGACGCGCTGAAGAAGCAGGGCCATTGGCAGCCCGGCGAAACCAAGCCCGGCGCGCCTGCCGCGCCGGCCACGAAATAGGGCCGCGCCTGTGTTCGTCGAGATCGGTCATTTCGCCCTGGCATTGGCGCTCGGCGTCGCGGTCGTCCAGACGATCGTGCCGCTCTGGGGCGTGGCCCGGAACGATCCGGCCCTGGCCTCGGTCGGTCCTGCGGCGGCGATCGCCAATTTCCTGCTGGTCGCGATTTCCTTCGGCTGCCTGATGGCGTCCTATGTGACGTCCGATTTCTCGGTCGAGAACGTCGCCGCCAACTCGCACTCGACGCAGCCGCTGATCTACAGGCTGACCTCCGTCTGGGGGAACCATGAGGGCTCGATGCTGCTCTGGGTCCTCATTCTCGTGCTGTTCGGCGCGTTGGTCGCGCTGTCGCGCCGCTCGCTGCCGCCGAAGCTGCGGGCCGGGGCGCTTGCGGCGCAAGGCAGCGTCAGCGTCGCCTTCCTCGCCTTCACGCTGCTGACCTCGAATCCGTTCCGCCGGCTTGTCCCGGCACCGGGCGAGGGGCAGGACCTCAACCCGATCCTGCAGGACCTCGGCCTCGCGATCCATCCGCCGCTGCTCTATGTCGGCTATGTCGGCTTCTCGATCACCTATGCCTTCGCCGTCGCGGCGTTGATCGAGGGCAAGATCGACGCGGTCTGGGCCCGAGCCGTCCGGCCCTGGACGCTTTTGGCCTGGACCTTCCTGACGCTCGGCATCGCCATGGGCTCCTACTGGGCCTATTACGAGCTCGGCTGGGGCGGCTGGTGGTTCTGGGACCCGGTCGAGAACGCCTCGCTGATGCCCTGGCTCGCCGGCACGGCGCTGATCCACTCGACCGTGGTGATGGAGAAGCGCGACGCGCTCAAGGTCTGGACGATCCTGCTCGCGATCCTGACCTTCTCGCTCTCGCTGCTCGGCACCTTCATCGTCCGCTCGGGCGTGCTGACCTCGGTGCACTCCTTCGCCAGCGACCCGCAGCGCGGCCTCTTCATCCTCGGCATCCTGATCGCCTTCATCGGCGGTTCGCTGGCGCTGTTCGCCTGGCGCGCGCCACTTCTGAAGCAGGGCGGCCTGTTCGCGCCGGTCTCGCGGGAGAGCGCGCTCGTCGTCAATAACCTCTTCCTGGCGACGGCCTGCGCCACCGTCTTCATCGGCACGCTCTATCCGCTCGTGCTGGAGATGGTCACCGGCGACAAGATCTCGGTCGGCCCGCCCTTCTTCAACGCCACCTTCGTGCCGCTGCTGGTGCCGCTCCTGCTGCTACTGCCGATCGGCCAGACCCTGGCCTGGAAGCGTGGCGATCTGCTTGGCGCCGCCCAGCGCGCCCAGGTCGCCTTCGGGCTCGGCGTCATTACGACGCTGGCGATCTTCGCCTTCGTGCGTGGCGGCCCGGTGCTGGCGCCGCTCGGTATCGGCCTCGGCGTCTTCCTCGTCGTCGGGGCGTTCTGGGAGGTCGGCGAACGCATCGTCGGCCGCGCCAGCGGCGCGTCGGCGATGCTGTCGCGGGCGAAGGGCCTGCCGCGCTCGGCCTGGGGCACAGCCCTCGGCCATGCCGGCGTCGGCATCAGCGTGATCGGCATCGCCGCCGTGGCCTGGGGCACCGAGTCGATCGGCATGCTCAAGGTCGGCGAGAGTCTGACCAGCGGCCGCTACACCGTGACGCTGGAGGCGGTGACGCCGCGCACCGGGCCGAATTATCGCGAGGACGCCGCCCGCTTCCGTATCCTCGCCAATGGCCGCGAGCTGAAGCCGGTCGAGGCGATGAAGCGCATCTACACGGCCCGCGCCATGCCGACCACCGAGGCCGGCATCCGTACCGTCGGGCTCGGGCAGGCCTATATCAGCCTCGGCGAACCGGACGCCAGCGGCGCCATCGCGGTCAAGCTGCACGACAAGCCGCTGATCCTGCTGATCTGGATCGGTGCGCTGGTGATGGCGGCGGGTGGTGCGCTCTCGCTCACCGATCGGCGCTTCCGGTTGGCCGCGCCGCGGCGCGTGGCGGCGCCGGCTGCATTTCCGCAGGCCGCCGAATGAGCCTGATGCGTAGGCTTCCGCTCCTCCTCGCGGGGCTGCTGGCCGTCTCGGCGCCGGCCCTTGCCGTGCAACCGAACGAGGTGCTGAAGAACCCGGCGCTGGAGCAGCGCGCGCGGGAGATCTCCTCCGGCCTGCGCTGCCTGGTCTGCCAGAACCAGTCGATCGACGATTCCGACGCGCCGCTCGCCAAGGATCTGCGCATCCTGGTGCGCGAACGGCTCACCGCCGGCGACAGCGACCGGGCCGTGATCGATTTCGTCGTGGCGCGCTATGGCGACTTCGTCCTGCTGCGCCCGCCGATGAATGCGCGCACCATCGCGCTCTGGGCCGCGCCCTTCCTGATCGTGCTGTTCGGAGCTGTCTTCCTCTGGCGCCGGCGCAACCGTGGTGTCGCGCCGGCCAGCGTCGCGCTGACGGCCGAGGAGCAGGCGAGATTGGACGAGTTGATGAAGCGCGGCGATTCTTGAGCAGACTCAGACCGAGATGCCGCACTGACGGTGCATTTCGCCTCTGATCGACGGCGTGAGATAGGCGCCCCATGTCATCTGGCCGGCGCGGAGCGAAGACGGGCCAACGCTGGCCTGGTTGGCGAAAACCCGCGCAAAGCAAGCGGCGGCCGGGCCGGAATAGCCGCGCGCGGCAGCGATCCTGAGACCGGCTTGGTACGCCCCGCCGCGATATTGCGATGTGACGGGGGCCGATTGCTGTCGCCTCTGCCTCAGATCGCCTAGCCTGTCGACGCCGCAGCGGCGTTGCTGCTCGGCGTTGTAGGCCGGTGTCGAGGCGGCGAACCAGCTTCTCCTCCCGTTGGGGTTTTCGACCACTACCGCATACTTGGCGAAGACCCGTCCATAGCAGTCGGCGTTGTCGTAGCCGCGGCGCTGCGCAAGGCGCACTCCGGTTTCATAGGCCGGCATGTCCTGAGCCAGGGCGCTCTCCCCGGCGGCCAGCAATGCGGCGAGGGCCATATATCCAATCGCGTGCTTCATGTCGGCCTGCTCTTATCGCGCGCATCGACCGTAGGGAGCATTGTGGCCGCGCCGGCGTCAAGCTGGCTCTCGCCCGGGCGGCGCGCCAACCTTACAAAACTGTCATCGTCGGGCGAAATCCAGGTAAGGCGCTGCCCGTCATGGTCCATCTCACGAAGCAGGGAAGGCCCTGCCTCCCGCATCGAGGTGAGAACCATGACCACCCAAGAGAACAATACCCCCGACACCACGACCCGCTCGCCGGCCACCGCCCGCTCGATCCTGAAGCGCGGCGCCATTGTCGCCGGCGCTGCGACGCTCAGCATCGGCCTGATGGCCGGCCTCGCCGACAATTTCCTCAATACCCACGGCGCCGCCAATGCGCAGCCGGTCCAGCTCTCGGGCCTGCAGCAGACGCAGCTGCCGTCGTTCGCCGACGTCGTCGATCGGGTCAAGCCGGCCGTCGTCTCCGTCCGCGTCAAGGCCAAGGTCGTCGCCAGCGCCAATGACGAGGGCGGCCCGGCCGGCATCGAGGGGCTGCCTCCCGGCCATCCGCTCGAGCGCTTCCTCCGCCGCTTCGGCGAGGAGGGCATGGGCCCGCGTGGGCCGCAGCAGCAACAGCCGCGCGTGCAGCTTTCGCAGGGCTCGGGCTTCTTCATCAGCCAGGACGGCTATGTCGTCACCAACAACCATGTCGTCGCCAATGCGGCTGAGGTCCAGCTCGTTACCGACGGCGGCAAGACGCTCTCGGCCAAGGTGATCGGCACCGATCCGCGCACCGATCTCGCGCTGCTCAAGGTCAACGAGTCCGGCAACTATCCGTTCGTCCAGCTCGCCTCGGGCAAGCCCCGCATCGGCGAGTGGGTTCTGGCGGTCGGTAACCCGTTCGGCCTCGGTGGCACCGTGACTGCGGGCATTGTCTCGGCCCAGGGACGCGATATCGGCTCCGGCCCTTATGACGACTTCCTGCAGATCGATGCGGCGGTGAATCGCGGCAATTCCGGCGGTCCGACCTTCAACCAGAAGGGTGAGGTCGTCGGCGTCAACACCGCGATCTACTCGCCTTCGGGCGGCAATGTCGGCATCGCCTTCGCGATCCCGGCGGCCACGGTGCAGAGCGTCGTCGAGCAGCTCAAGGAGCATGGCTCGGTCGCCCGCGGCTTCATCGGCGTGCAGATCCAGCCGGTCACCGCCGAAGTTGCCGACGCGATCGGCCTGAAGGATGCCAAGGGCGCCCTGATCGCCGAGGCGCAGGCCAACGGTCCTGCCGCCAAGGCTGGACTGAAGCGCGGCGACACCATCATCGCGGTCAACGGCGAGAAGATCGCCGATGCGCGCGAGCTGTCGAAGAAGATCGCGACCTTCGCGCCCGGCGCCAAGACCAGCCTGACGATCTGGCGCGATGGCAAGGAGCGTGAGGTCTCGTTCGAGGTCGGTCGCCAGCCGGCGGCCTGACCTGGGGCCCATCGAAGTCGGGGCATGCTCGGGCGCGTAGCGTCAGTCCACCTTGCAAGAGCATGTTCCGGGCGGATGGTTTCTCCCGGTTGTCACGTCGCCCCCTGCCGGGAATACCAGCCGTCACGGCGGCAGGTCGGATCGTCACCTCCGGCCTGCCGCTTTTCGTTTTGATGAGGTAGCGTGCCGCCATGCGACTCCTGATCGTTGAAGACGACGCCGAAGCGGCAGCCTATCTGGTCAAGGCCTTTCGCGAGGCCGGCCATGTTGCCGACCATGCCCCGGACGGGCTCGAGGGCTATGCCATGGCGCAGGGCGGCGGTTATGACGTGCTCGTCATCGACCGCATGCTGCCGCGCATGGACGGGCTCTCGGTGATCCGCTCCCTGCGCGAGCAGGGCGAGACCACGCCGGTGCTGATCCTGTCCGCGCTTGCCCAGGTCGACGACCGGGTGAAGGGCCTGCGCGCCGGCGGCGACGACTATCTGCCCAAGCCCTATGCCTTCTCCGAGTTGCTCGCCCGGGTCGAAGTGCTCTCGCGCCGCCGAGCGGCGCCGGCCTCCGAGCCGACGACCTATCGCATCGGCGATCTCCTGCTCGACCGGCTGGCGCATCGCGTCACCCGCGCCGGCGAGGAGATCGTGCTGCAGCCGCGCGAGTTCCGTCTGCTCGAATATCTGATGAAGCATGCCGGGCAGGTCGTGACCCGCACCATGCTGCTCGAGAACGTCTGGGATTACCATTTCGACCCGCAGACGAACGTCATCGACGTCCATGTCTCGCGCCTGCGCGCCAAGGTCGACAAGGGCTTCGAGCACCCGATGATCCACACCATCCGCGGCGCGGGATACATGGTCCGTGACACAGCTCGCTGACGGCCGGGCGGGGGAAGTGCAGCAGCCGACCGGCCGCCTGCGCTTCCTGCCGCATCTCGTCCGCACCACGGCCTTCAAGCTGACGGCGATCTATCTCGTCGTCTTCGCGGCCTTCGCCATCTTCGTGCTGGGCTATGTCGCCTGGAACGCCAAGAATCTGCTCGACGACCAGATCCGCTCGACCATCGACGCGGAGATTCAAGGGTTGGCCGAGCAGCAACGCCTCGGCGGCATCAGGCGGCTCGTCCAGGTCATCGAGCGGCGCTCGCGCGGGCCCGGCGCCTCGCTCTATCTCGTCACCACCCCGCTGGGCGAGCGCATCGCCGGCAATATCGAGGCCTTGCCGCCGGGCACGCTCGACCGCCAGGGCGAGAGCGAGATCGAATATGCCCGCTCCTCGGAAGCGCTGGACCAGACCAACCACGCCATCGTCCGCGTCTTCATGCTGCCGGCGGGTTTTCGCCTGCTGGTCGGGCGCGATGTCGAGGAGCGCGAGCGCCTGCGCGTCGTGATCAAGCGTGCCGCCGGCTGGTCGGTCCTGCTCGTCGTCGTGCTCGGCTGCTTCGCCGGCTGGTTCGTGGCGCGGCGCGTGCTGAAGCGCATCGACGGCATGAACGATACCGCCCGCTCGATCATGGCCGGCGACCTCAAGGGCCGGCTGGCCATCGCCGGCACAGGCGACGAGCTCGACCGGCTGGCCGGGAACCTCAACGCCATGCTCGACCGCATCGGCGAGCTGATGAGCGGCATGCAGCAGGTCACGGACAATATCGCCCATGACCTCAAGACGCCGCTGACTCGCCTGCGCAACCGTGCCGAGGAGGCGCTGCGCACGGCGCAATCGCCCGAGCAATTGCGCAGCGCGCTCGACGGAGCGATTGAGGAGGCGGACGGGCTGATCCGCGTCTTCAACGCGCTCTTGATGATCGCCCGTCTCGAAACCCGCCAGCTCAGCGACAGCATGGCCCCGCTCGACCTCGCCGAGATCGTCGACGGGCTCTCCGAGCTCTACGAGCCGCTGGCGGAGGAGGCAGGTCTCACCCTGTCGGCGTCCGTCGAGCCCGGCCTGTCGCTCACCGGCAATCGCGAGCTGATCGGCCAGACGCTGGCCAACCTGATCGACAACGCGCTGAAATACGGCAAGCCGGAGGGCGATGCGCCGGCGACGGTCGTGGTGACGGCGCGGCGTGTCGGTGACATGGTCGAGCTCGGTGTCGCCGATCATGGCGCCGGCATCCCCGAGGCCGATCGCGGCCGCGTGCTGGAGCGTTTCGTCAGGCTCGACCAGAGCCGCAGCAAGCCGGGCTTCGGGCTCGGGCTCGCCTTGGCATCTGCCGTCGCGCATCTGCATGGCGGTGCGATCCGCCTGTCGGACAACGCACCTGGGCTCGATGTCGTGATGTCGCTGCCTGCCGCGCCTTCTGTGGACAGGCAGCCCGCAGAGGTGCCTGCGGGCTCGACATCGCAACCGGATGGGGCAGGGTTCCAGTCGGCTTGACGAAGGGCTAAGGCTCGCTCAGCCGGTCGACGCGGAGGTCAGTGTGGGCGAGCCCTTATGCGAACGCCTGAAGGCGGCGCCTGTCCTGCCGGCCCGCGGCAAGGTCGAGGCGCTCTGGCGCGAGGAGCTGATCGAGCGCCTGTTCGATGCCGATGCCGGCGAGCGGCTGGTTGCGCATCTCACAGCCAACGAGGCTTCGGCAACTCTGGTCGCCGGCATCCTCGCGCACTCGCCCTTCCTTACCCAGATCATGCGGCGCGATCCGGAAGGGCTCCTCACCTCGCTGACCACCGATCCCGGCGAGCGCCGTGACGCGCTGCTCTCCGGCATCGCCGCCTTCGCCACGGCGGAGACGGCGACCGCCGACCTGATGCGCGAACTCCGTCGCTTCCGGCAGGCGATGGCGCTCCTGCTCGCACTCGCCGATATCGGCGGCGTCTGGACGGTGGAGACTGTGACCGCCGCGCTCAGCGCCACCGCCGACATGGCGGTCAAGCTCGCCAGCGAGCACGCGCTGCACCAGGCTGCCGGCCTCGGCCGCATCGAGCTTCCCGACCCGGCCGAGCCCGGCAAGGGCTCGGGCCTTGTCGTGCTGGCGCTGGGCAAGCATGGCGCCGGTGAGCTGAACTACTCCTCCGACATCGACATCGTCGTCTTCTTCGACCCGGAGATGGCCGAAGCCGCCGGCGTCGCCGAGCCCACCAGCTTCTTCGTCAAGCTCACCCAGCAGATCGCCCGCATCATCCAGGAGCGCACGCCTGACGGCTACGTCTTCCGCGTCGATCTGCGCCTGCGGCCCGATCCCGGCTCTACCCATGTCGCCGTCGCCCTGCCGACGGCCTACGCCTATTACGAGACAGTCGGCCAGAACTGGGAACGCGCCGCGATGATCAAGGCGCGCCCGGTCGCCGGCGACATCGAGCTCGGCCGCCGCTTCATCGCCGACCTCGCCCCCTTCATCTGGCGCAAGTATTTCGACTTCGCCGCCATCGCCGACATCCATGCGATGAAGCGCCAGATCCAGTCGGTGAAGGGCTTCGAGACGCTCAGCCTGCCCGGCCACAACGTCAAGCTCGGCCGCGGCGGCATCCGCGAGATCGAGTTCTTCGTCCAGACCCAGCAGCTCGTCTTCGGCGGCCGGCGTCCGGCCTTGCGCGGGCCTCGTACGCTCGAAATGCTCGGTGAGTTGACGAAAGAGAACTGGATCAGCCCGCAGGCCCGCGATGAGCTGACTGAATCCTATTGCTGGCTGCGCACCATCGAGCACCGGCTGCAGATGCGCCATGACGAGCAGACGCAGACCCTGCCGACGGATGCCGTCGATCTCGACGCCTTCGCCCGCTTCTGCGGCTACCCCTCGGCCAAGGCCTTCGGCAAGGATCTGGAGGCGCATGCCAGGCGCGTCGAGGGCCATTACGCCCTGCTGTTCGAGGACGCGCCCAGCCTCGCCAGCGAAGCCGGCTCGCTCTCCTTCACCGGTACCGAGAACGATCCCGAGACGTTGGCGACCCTCGGCAAACTCGGCTTCCGCCAGCCGGCGACGGCGGCCGAGACGGTGCGCGGCTGGCACTTCGGCCGCCGCGCCGCCGTTACCAGCGCTCGCGCCCGTGAGGTGCTGACCGAGCTGACGCCGGCGCTGCTCGTTGCGCTCGGCCGCACCACCGACCCCGATGGCGCGCTGGCCCATCTCGACAACGCCTTCGTGCGCATGCCGGCCGCGGTCGAGCTCCTAACCCTGCTGCGCTCGCATGATGCGCTGCTGCAACTCTTCGCCGAGATCCTCGGCAGCGCCCCGCGCCTTGCCAAGGTCGCGGCGCTCTATCCGCATGTGCTCGACGCGGTGATCGACCCCGCCTTCAGCGCCCCGCGCCACGATGCCGAGCGGGTGGCGCAGCGCGTTCGCGCTGTGGTCGGCACGCCGCCGCCCAGTGTCGAGGACGGGCTCGACCGCATGCGCGACGCCGCAAGGCAGGAGAACTTCCTGGTCGGTGCCAGGCTGCTCTCCGGCGTGATCAATGCCGAGCAGGCGGCGCAGGGCTATGCCGCAGCAGCCGCTGCCAGCATCCGCGTTGCTTTCGACGATACCCGCGCCGCCTTGGCCGCCGACCATGGCCTCGTGGCGGGGGCGGAAGCTGTCGTGCTCGGCATGGGGCGGCTAGGTGCCGGCGAGCTCACCCCGTCATCCGATCTCGATTTGATGCTGCTTTACGACCGGCCGGAGGATGCCGAGGTCAGCGACGGCAGGCGTCCGCTCGATCCGGTGACCTGGCATGTCCGCTTCACCCAGCGCTTCGTCGCGGCGCTGACCGTGCCGACGCGGCGCGGCACGCTTTACCAGGTCGACATGCGCCTGCGACCCGCCGGCAACAAGAGCCCGGCGGCGACGCAGTTCGGCGGCTTCACCGCCTATCACCAGGGCGAGGCCGAGATCTGGGAGGAGATGGCGCTGACCCGCGCCCGGGTCGTCGCTGGAGATGCCGGCCTGCGGGAGAAGGTCGAAGCCGCGATCCGCGAGATCCTGCTGCGCAAGCGCGAGCCGGCCAAGGTCGCGGCCGCCGTCGCCGAGATGCGGGCGCTGATCGCCAAGGAGAAGGGCGAGAGCGACGCCTGGGACCTGAAGCTCGCAGCCGGCGGGCTGACCGATCTCGACTTCCTGGCGCAGTACCTTGTGCTCGCCCATGGCCACGGCCATCCGCAACTGCTTGCCCGCACCACGTCGGGCGTCTTCGCCGCGGCGCGGGAGACCGGAGTCATCGCCACTGCCGACGCCGAGCGGCTCGCGAGTGCGGCCCGCTTCATCGGCGACGTCCAGCTCTGGCAGCGTTTCGCGGTGGAGGAGAGCTTCGATCCCAAGGCGGTGCCGGGGCGTGTTCTGAGCCGGATCGCGACGGCGGTTGGCCTGCCGGATGCCAAGGTGCTGAAGGCCGAGCTCGACGAAACCCGCAGCGCCGTGCGGGCGATCTTCCGGCGCCTCCTGGGGACGGGACGGGCGCCGTCCTGACCAGCGCTGCGTTCTACTCCGCCGCCAGCGAGTCGGCGCCGCCACTCTGCTCCATCCGCGCCCCCTTGGTCTTGTGCGATGGCGCACGTACGACCCGGTTCCGGCCCTCCTGCTTGGCGCGATAGAGCGCTGCGTCGGAATGGGCCAGCAGATCGCGGCTGGAGTTCGAGGTCGCGGGGACGCAGGCGACGCCCAGCGAAGCCGAGACCTGCGCTCCATTCGGTTCCGATAGGGCTTCGATGCTGGCCCGGATGCGCTCGGCCTTCTGCGCCGCCATGTCGAGCCCGCAATTGGGCAGCACGACGATCAGCTCCTCGCCGCCATAGCGGCAGGCGATGTCGGTCTCGCGCAGCTGGTTGATGATCGCCGCCGCGGAATCGCGCAGCACGGCGTCACCCTTGGCGTGGCCGTATTGGTCGTTGAGGCGCTTGAAGTGGTCGAGGTCGATCATGATCACCGAGACCTCGGTCCGCTCGCGTTCGGCGAGGCGCACCACCCGTTCGAGCGCGTCTTCCATGTAGCGGCGGTTATAGAGCCCGGTCAGTGGATCGCGCAGTGCCTGGCTGCGCAGCTTATCGCGCAGCGCGATGTTCGAGAGCGCGAGCGACATTGCATCGGCAAGCGCAGTGCCGATGCCGGCCGCCCCTTCGAGCCGCCGGTCCGCTTCGGCGCCGCTGCAATAGAGCTGCAGCAGGCCGAGGATTTCGCCGCGGGCGATCATTGGGATTTCGAGGGCGCGGTCGCTGACGATGTGATGCTCGCAGCAGAGGTTATGCGAGCCGGGACGGTTCATATGCGGCTTGCCGCGCTTCAGGGCCCAGCATTGCTGCAGCCCGATGGAGTCGGGCAGCGCCTCGAGCTCCTCCCGTCCCCATGTCGTCGAGAGCGCCAGCCGGTCGCGCGAGTTGTTGAAGACGTAGAGCGCCCCGCCGAGGTCGGGGATGAGCTCGGCGGCCGTCGCGCGCAGGACGGCATTGGCGTCGGTGTGGTCGAGCGCGCTCTGCAGCATCTCGGTCATGCCGAACAGGCGCGAAACCTGCTCGCGCGACGCGTTCGCATTGGCGACGGCGAGGTCGCGAGTCCTGGCATCGCGTGCGCTGCTGCGCGAGGCGCCCATGAAGGCCAGGATGCAGAAAGCGCCCGTCATGATCTGAAGTCCGAGCACGATACTCGTTGCGCGCTCGATGTTGGCGTTGAACGAGGCTTCGAGCGCTTCTTTCCTGGTCAGATCCGCAAGGATCGCCCGGGTCAGGACCGTGACGTGGCGTTCGATTCCGCGAGCACCGTAGAGCGATTGCGCGATCTCGGGCTGTTTCGCGGCGACGGCGGAGACGACATCGGCCCAGCCGGCCTTGAGTGCGGTGATGATCACGGGGGTCGGTATTTCGTCGCTTCCGCGCAAGGCGGTTGCGGGGAAGCTGTCATCGGCGAAGGTGTTCAACCGGTTGAGTGTTTGCGCGTATCTGAGCAGGTTGGGTTCGCTGTCGCGCCGGATCATCAGCTCGGCGACCGCTGCACCGGTTTCCATCACGGCCTGGCGCGCCACACGCAAGGTTCGCGTGCTCTTGCGCTCTTCCTCGACCTTCGCCTCCTGGTAGCTGATGAAGATGAACCCCGAGATGACGAGTGCGATCATCACGGACAGGAAGGCGATCGTCACGGCTGCCGAACGTCCGAGCGCTGTGCCGGCGTGTTGGGAGGCTGGTGGACGGTCGCTGTCGAACTTGCCCTGCATCGATCCAAAACTCGAGGAGACGCTCCGGCTGGCCGCCGATATGAGCATCGCAGAACGAGGCTTGCCGCAGGGCGGTTTAGGCTTCGTCAAGGGGCGCGGTTAAGCCGCATCTAAGAAGGTCGCGACGTTTTATGCCTTCTTGATGGCGGCTGCAGCGCCGGGCGCCAGGTTCAGGCGGCCTCCGCCACGACCTTGCCGGCGTCCTGCCGAAGCGGCAGGTGGACCATTACGATGGTGCCCGAACCCATGATCGAGCGGACACGCAGCGAGCCGCCATGCAGTTCCGCCAGCGAACGGGCGATGGCAAGGCCGAGGCCGGAGCCGCCATGGCTGCGGATGAGATCGCCCTCGACCTGCTCGAACGGGCGCCCGATCCGGCCGAGCTTCTCGCGCGGGATGCCGATGCCGCTATCTTCGACATAGAGGTTGAGGGCGCCCGGCGCCGGCTTGAGCCGGACCGCGATCCGGCCGCCCTCGGGCGTGAACTTGATGGCGTTGTCGACGAGGTTGCCGACGATCTGGAAGAGGGCATGCGCATCGGCCTCGAGGCGCATGTCGCTGCCGAGCTCGCTGGTGAGGGAGAGCCGCTTGCGGGTGATCTCCTCGCGATGGCAGCTGATCGCCTCGCCGACCACGAGATCCAGCGCGACATCGGTCTTTTCGAGCTCGATCTTGCCGGCCTCGATCCGGGCCATGTTCAGGATGTCGTTGATCACGGCGAGCAGGTAGCCGCCGCTGGAGCGGATGTCGCGGACATATTCGACATAGCGCTCGGAGCCGAGCGGACCGAACAGCCCGTCATCCATGATCTCGGAGAAGCCGAGGATGGCATTGAGCGGCGTGCGCAGCTCATGGCTCATGTTGGCGAGGAATTCGGACTTGGCGCGGTTGGCGCTTTCGGCGGCGGCCTTCTGCTCCAGATAGAGCTCGGCGAGTTCCGCGAGCTGCTGCGCCTGTGCTTCGAGTTTCTGGCGCGAGGCCTTGACGTCGGTGACGGTCTTGAGCAGCTCGTGCTCGGAGCGGGTCAGGCGCTCCTCCTGCTGCTTCAGCATGGTGATGTCGGTGCCGACCGAGACCGAGCCGCCATCCTTGGTGCGGCGGCCGTTGATCTGCAGCCAGCGCCCGTCCGAGAGCTTTGCCTCGTAGGAATGGCTGCCGGAGCCGGCGCGCACGCTGCGGACCGGCTCGCGGTCGATGCTCGGCTGGGCGCTGTGGCTCATGATCTGCTCATAGGTCGTGCCTGTGCGCACCAGCTCGGGCGACAGCATGTGCAACTGCTGGTATTTGGCGTTGCAGAGCACGAGCTTCTGTTCGGCGTCCCAGAGCACGAAGGCTTCCGAGATCGCCTCGACCGCGTCGCGCAGGCGGGCGTCGGCGGTGGCGGTGCGGGCGGCCATGCGGCGCTGCTCGGAGATGTCGACGACGATGCCGACGAGATGCTGCGCGCCGGTGCGCCGGTCGGTGACGAGCTCGGCCCGCGCCTTGAGCCAGACCCATTCGCCCGAGGCGTTGCGGACGCGGAATTCCTGGTCGAGATGGTCGGTCTCGCCGCGGCTGACCGCATCGGCCAGGCCATAGAGGTCGGCATCCTCGGGGTGGATGAAGGCATTGACCTCGCCGAAGGACATGAACTCGCCGGCACGGTCATAGCCGAGCATGGCGTACATCGAATCCGACCAGTACATCCGGCCCTTGGCGAGGTCCCAGTCCCACAGGCCGCAATGGCCACGGCTCAGTGCCGTGTCGATGCGGTCGCGCACGCAGTCGCAATCCTCATCGGCGGCGCGGGCGCGGCGCGATTGCAGCACGAAGGCGGCGGTGATACCGGCGAGCACGATCGCGGCCGAGCCGAACAGAACGAGGATGGAGCGTCGGCGCTCGTCCCAGATCGAGAGCGCGCGCTTGACCGGATGCAGCACAGCGACCTGGCCGAGCGGGGCGGCGAGGTTGCGCACGGTGGCGAGTGTCTCGATCCCGCCAGGAAGCGTGATCGGCATCACGCCGGCGCGGTCGGCGAAGACGGTCAATGCCTGCCCGGGGCCGAGCACGTCGACCAGGTTGCGCTCGCTTGTGCCAATCGCCGGCTCACTGGCGACCAGCCGGCCGGCGGCGTCGCTGACATAGACGATGCGGCCGCGGCCGGCGATATGCTTGGTCGTCAGGGGGGCGAGGGCGCGGTCCGGGCGCTTGTCGTCTTTCGAGGCAAGATCGATCTCACGCGCAAGCAATGCGGAAAGTGCTTCGAGATCGACCGCGGCATCGTCGAGCGCGTCATCGCGCAGGGCCGAGGTTTGGATGTAGGCGCCGAAGGCGAGGAGCAGGACGAAGCCTGCGACAAGTGCCGGAATGACTTTCCGGAAGGTCGGTTCCATCTGCTCGAAGCGCTGATAAAGCGGATGCGTCAGGGATCGTGCTACGCCCAGAACTGAATTTGCGCGCACGTGTGCGCAAGCCGCGTCTGCACGCGTCATGCCCGTCCCCCTTCGGAAGCGATGTACCGACAGTAAGATCGAGAGACGTGCCGCATCCCCGAATCACAGCCAGTTGAATCCGCAGGACTCGCTTTGTCTAGCGGAAACTACACCCTCGAAGCTGTTTTGCGCGCGCTGGTTGTGGTGACGAATCGGTTGAATCCTGCGCGCGCAGGACTTCGTTAACCTTTGGCTGAGCAGGCGGTTAACGGGCGATTCCCAGGGGGCGGCGAAGCGCCAAAAAGGGCCCGTGGAAGGCGCGGGAAAACCCTCCCCGCAAGGGGGAGGGGAGGAGCCTGCACGATAGGTCCTTCGCGTAGGGCGAAAGGGAGAAGAAGCGCGTTGACCGTCGGCTCAACCTAGCGAGCGGGCGGCGATATCGGAGACATCGCGGGACAGGTTGGGCGTCGCTCCAACCATGCGCAGCGCAGCCTCGGCCTTGGCCCGGCGGCCGGCCTCCAGCATGCGCCAGCTCTTGAACGAACCGAGCAGGCGTGAGGCGACCTGAGGGTTGGTCCGGTCGAGCGCGATGACGATGTCGGCGACGAAGGCATAGCCTTCGCCATCGGCGCGGTTGAACTGGGTCAGGTTCGCCGCGAAGCCGCCGATCAGGCCGCGCACCCGGTTCGGATTGCCGAGCGAGAAGGCGGAGTGGCTCATCAACCCCTTCACACGGGCGAGCGTGCCGTCCTCCGCGATCAGCGCCTGCGCCATCAGCCATTTGTCGAGAACCAGCGGCTCGCGGGCATAGAGCTCGCCGAAGCGGGCGATCAGATCCTCACGTTCGGTTCCGGGGATCAGCGTCATCGCGGCGAGTGCCGCGAGCCGGTCGGTCAGGTTGTCGGCCTCGGTGAACTGCGCCAGCGCCAGCCGCGCACCTTCGGCCGGAGCCCCCAGTGCGATCAGGCCGAGCGCTTCGTTGCGCAAGGCGCGCCGTCCGGCCGGAGCCGCCGCCGGGGAATAGGGGCCCCGATCGGCGAGGTCTTGGCGCAGGGCCGCAAGCTGGTTCGCAACCGCGGCGCCGATCGCAGCCGAGAGCCGGCGATGGGCGCCATGCACGACATCCGGATCGACATCGCGGCCGATCTCGCGAGCGATGTCGGCCGGAGCCGGCAAGCGCAGCACCTGCGCGGCGAAGGCGGGATCGGCGAGGGCCGGGCCGGCGAGGAGGCTGGAGAGCGCCTTGGCGAGGTCGGTCGCGGTCGCATCGAGTGTCGAGCCATCGCCCTTGCCGGCTCGTACCAGCGCCCGTGTCGCGACCGTCTGCAGCGCCTGCCAGCGGTTGAAGGAATCGCTGTCGGCACTGAACAGCCGCAGCAGCTCACTGTCGCCGAGGTCGAGCTCGAGCCGGACAGGGGCCGAGAAGCCGCGCAGCAGCGACGGCGTCGGTGCTTCCGGCAGGTCGGTGAAGGTCACCGACAGCGAGGGTTGGTCGAGCACCATCACGCCACCGGCTTTCAGCGCCGGCGAGATGCTGATCAGCGGCAGGTCGCCACCCTTGCCGACGAGGCCGAGCGCGACGGGAATGACCACCGGCTTCTTCTCGGACTGGCCGGGCGTCGCCGGCGTCGATTGCGCCAGCTGCAGCGTATAGCTCTTCGCCTGCGCATCGTATTTGCCGGAAGCGACCACGGTCGGCGTGCCCGCCTGTTCGTACCACCCGGCGAAATGGGCGAGATCCTGGCCGGAGGCCTCGACGAAGCAGTCGAGGAATTCCTCGATCGTCGCAGCCGTGCCGTCGCAGCGCTCGAAATAGAGATCCATGCCGCGCGCGAAGGCGTCCTTGCCGATCAGTACCTTGAGCATGCGGATCAGTTCCGCGCCCTTCTCGTAGACCGTCGGCGTGTAGAAGTTGTTGATCTCCTTGTAGGCGCGCGGCCGGACCGGATGGGCGAGGGGCCCGGCATCCTCGGAGAACTGCGTGGAGCGCAGGGTGCGGACATCAGCGATGCGCTTCACCGGGCGCGAGCGCTCGTCGGAGGAGAATTCCTGGTCGCGGAAGACGGTGAGCCCTTCCTTCAGGCAGAGCTGGAACCAGTCGCGGCAGGTGATGCGGTTGCCGGTCCAGTTGTGGAAGTACTCATGCGCGATGATCGCCTCGATGGAGGCATAGTCGCCATCGCTCGCCGTCAGCGGGTCGGCCAGCACGTATTTGTCGTTGAAGATGTTGAGGCCCTTGTTCTCCATCGCCCCCATGTTGAAGTCGGACACGGCGACGACGTTGAACACGTCGAGATCGTAGTTGCGGCCGAAGACGCGCTCATCCCAGCGCATGCAACGCACGAGGCTGTCGAGCGCCCAGCCGGCGCGCCCGGCCTTGCCCGGTTCGACATAGACCGCGAGCTCGACCTTGTGGCCGTCGGCGGTGACATAAGGCTGCCGGACATGGTCGAGCTTGCCGCCGACCAGCGCGAACAGATAGGCCGGCTTCGGATGGGGATCGTGCCAGACGGCAAAATGGCGCTCGCCGCCGGGCAACTCGGCCGCTGCGACGAGATTGCCGTTGGAGAGCAGCACCGGCGCCTGCGCCTTCGCCGCTTCGAGACGGACCGTGTAGACGCTCATCACGTCGGGACGATCGAGGAAATAGGTGATGCGGCGGAAGCCGTCGGCCTCGCATTGCGTGCAGTAGACGCCGCTGGAGCGGTAGAGCCCCATCAGCTTGGTATTGGCGCCGGGGTCGAGCGTCGTCTCGATCCTGAGCGAGAAGGCCCGCGCCGGCGGCGCCTGGATCGTCAGCCCCTGCGGCGAGAGGGAGTAAAGGGAAGGGTCGAGCGGGACCTCGTCCAGCAGGATGGAATCGGGTGTCAGCTCGTCGCCGTCGAGCACGAGCGGCGCCCCGGCATGGCCGGCCGGGTTTGGCCGCAACTGCAGTTGGGAGCGCACCCTGGTCCGCGTCGGATCGAGAACGATATCGAGATCGACAGTGTCGATCAGCCAGTCCGAGGGGCGATAGTCCTCGAGGCGGATCAGCGGGGCGTCTTCGGCGCGCATGGGCTCGGCTCGCTTCCTTCAGTCGCTCTTATCTATGAGGCCCGGGGTGACGGCGGAAGCCGTCAGGGCAGATCTTAGGGCTTGCCGGGCGTCACGGCCGGCTCGGCATGGCTGACCAGGCGGCAGACATCCGGCCGGGCTTCGCGAACCTTGCGCTCGATCTTGTCGACAGCGAGGTGAACAGCGGCGACATCGAGCGCCGCATCGGCGCGGCAGTGATAGTTGACCACGAGGCCGTTGCGGGTCTCGCGCACGCGGACGCTGTGGATGTCGCGGATCGGCCCGCCCGTCTCGGCCAGGCGAGCCGCTTCCTGGGCGATCGCCTTGCCGATCGCCTCGACCACCTCCCAGGGCGCGTTATGCCCGGAAGGCTGGCCGGTCTCCATCGGTTCGATATGGGTGTCGACCTCGGTCTCGCCGCCGAATTCGGCTCGGATCGCGTTCTCCAGCCGCGTGGCGACCTCGTGCGCCTCGCCGAGCGGCAGAAGCGCGTCGACCTCCATGTCGAGCGAGACGGCGAGCCGCTCGCCGATGGTGTGGACGCTGACATGGTGCACCGGCACCTTCATCTTCAGCGCGATCAGCAGCACGCGTTCCAGCGCCGTCTCGTCGTCGACCTGGACCGGGTTGGCGGTGACGGTCAGCGCCGAATCCGGCTCGACGACGGCCAATGCCCGCAGCAGGTCGTCCTTGATCGCGCTGACGCGGTCGAGCGGCAGCGTGCGCGACACCTGGATGCCGATCTCGCCCTGCACGACGCCGCCGGCCGGCCGCAGCCGCAGCCATTCGACATTGACCACGCCGGCAACGCCCTGCGCCGCCTCGCGCAAACGGTCGGCGACGCCCTTCGGCGCGGCGTCGATCAGCGTATCGACCGTGCGCCGCCCGAGCTTGATGGCGGTGGCGATCATGAACACGGCGAGCGCCAGCGCAGTTGCGCTGTCGGCCATCGGCACGCCCATCCGCGTCAGGATCAGGCCAAGCAGCACCAGCGCCGTGCCGACGAAATCGGTGGCGAAGTGCAGCGCCTCGGCCGAGAGCGCCTCGCTGCGGGTTTCCTTTGCGACCATGGTCAGCGTGCGCCAGCGCGTCGCGTCGACCATCAGCGAGAACAGCAGCACGCCGATGACCAGCGGCGTCACCGCGACATGCGGCTCGGTCCCGCTCCACAGCCGGTTGGCGGCCTCCCACAGGATCGCGCCCGAGAGCCCGAACAGGATCGCGGTCTCCAGCAGCGCCGCCAGCGCCTCGAACTTGCCATGGCCGTAATGGTGCTCATCATCGGCCGGCTTGTCGGCGGCGCGCACCGCGAACCAGGTGAACATGGTCGAGCCGATGTCGATCAGCCCCTGCAGCGCGTCGGTCATCAGCGCGAGCGAGCCCGAGAGGATCGCCGCGCCGAACTTGGCGAGCGTCAGCACGACGCTGGCGATCACCGACAGCGTCGCCGCCTTCTGCTTGACCCGGGAGACCTCGGTGGGCGACACCGGGCCGGCCGGGTTCGGCGTGCGATCCTGCGTTTCGCTCATGATAGGTCCGCGCGAGCCCTCTTGGAATGGCGCCGGTTTGGCCCGATCCATCAACCAGATCAACCCCGGGAGACAAACGATGCGCTATCTCCACACCATGGTTCGCGTCACCGACCTCGATGCCGCCCTCGATTTCTACGTGACCAAGTTCGGTCTGGTCGAAACCCGCCGCATGGAGAGCGAGAAGGGCCGCTTCACCCTGGTCTTCCTCGCTGCGCCCGACGATGCCGCCACCGTGAAAGAGCAAGGCAGCCGCGGCCGCCCGACGCTGGAGCTGACCTATAACTGGGATCCGGAGGTCTATACCGGCGGGCGCAATTTCGGCCATCTCGCCTATGAGGTCGACGACATCTACGCGACCTGCGACAAGCTGATGAAGGCCGGTATCACCATCAACCGGCCGCCGCGCGACGGCAACATGGCCTTCGTCCGCTCGCCCGACAACATCTCGATCGAGATCCTGCAGAAGGGCGATCCCAAGGCGCCGGCCGAACCCTGGCTGAGCATGCCGAACACCGGGGCGTGGTGAGGACGTAGATTGCGGGGCTTGTGCCCGCAGCACATCTGCGACTAGCGAAGGAACCGCAACCGCCTTGATGAAGGGGCGGCGCGGCGGGAGGCTGGCCTTGACCAAGACGCTGTTCGGTACGCTCGATGACGGCACGCCGATCCATGAGGCCGTGCTCCGCTCTCCTGCTGGCGCCGAGGCGCGGGTGATGGAGTGGGGCGCGGTGCTGCGCGATCTCGTCGTGCCGCTGCCGAATGGCGGGCGTCAGCGCGTCGTGCTCGGCTTCCCCGATTTCGCTGACTACCCCAGGCATTCCCCGCATATGGGCGCGATCGCCGGCCGCTTCGCCAACCGCATCGGCGGCGGCCGCTTCGTGCTCGACGGCGCTGAATACCAGACCCCGCTGAACGAACATGGCCGTAACTCGCTGCATGGCGGCGGGCAGGGCTTCGGCAAGCGGCCCTGGACGCTGGTGCATCATGACGAGGCGAGCGCGACCTTGGCGCTGGTCTCGCCCGCCGGCGATGCCGGCTATCCCGGCACGCTCGACGTCGTCTGCCGCTACAGCCTCGTCGGCGCAGCGACCCTGCGGATCGAGCTCAGCGCCACCACCGATGCGCCGACCATCGTCAACCTGGCGCATCACTCCTATTTTCGCCTCGACGACGCTCCGGACATCCTCGATCACGAATTCGAGGTCCGCGCCAACCTGATCACGCCGGTCGATGCCGACCTGATCCCGGACGGCTCGGTCGCCTCGGTCGCGGGCACGCCGTTCGATTTCCGAAAGAGCCGGCCGATCCGCTTCGCCAATCCTGACGGTTCGCGCTTCTGGTACGATCACAACTATCTGCTTCGGCGCGACCGCCGCGAGCCAGCGGCGGCGACGGGCCTCGACATCGCCCATGCCGCGACCTTGCGCTCGCATCGCTCAGGCCTTGCCATGGAGGTCTGGACGACCGAGCCGGCGCTGCAGGTCTATGACGGCTTCAAGCTGGATACGCCCGTCGTGGGGCTGGATGGCGTCCGCTACGGCGCCTGCGCCGGCATCGCGCTGGAGCCGCAGCACGTGCCGGACTCGCCCAATCTCCCGCATTTCCCCTCGACGGTGCTGCGCCCCGGCGAGGTCTATCGCCAGATCAGCGAATTCAGGTTCGGAGCGTAAGTCGCATGGCCGGTGTCTTCTGTTTGGGTATCGCGACGCTCGACTATGTCTACAGCGTCGAGCGCGTGCCCAATCCCGGCGAGAAGGACCGGGCGCGCGATCTTGTCGTCACTGGCGGCGGCTGCGCCGGCAGCGGCTCAGCCGCGATCGGCCGTCTCGGCGGCAAGGCCTGGCTGGCGACGCGGCTTGGCGATGACGCGGTCGGCGATACGATCGTCGGGCAATTGCAGCAGGACGGCGTCGACACCTCGCTCTCGCCGCGCTTCAAGGGCCTGCGCTCGCCGGTCTCCTCGATCCTGATCGATGCCCAGGGCGAGCGCATGGTCGTCTCCTATACCGACCCGAAGACGCCGCTCTCGCCCGATTGGCTGCCCGATATGCTGCCTGATGGTTGCGACGGCGTGCTGGTCGATACGCGCTGGGGCGAGGGCTCGCTGGCGGCGCTGAAGCTGGCTCGCAAGGCCGGTGTGCCCGGCGTGATCGACGGTGATCGCCAGCCGACCCATCCGGAGATGGTCACCACGGCCAGCCATGTCGCCTTCAGCGAGAAGGCGCTGAACGAGATCTCGGGCGGGCAGGAGCCGAGGGCGGCGCTGGAAGCGCTGGCACTCGGTGCGCAGAACTGGCTGGCGGTGACGCTCGGCCCGCGCGGCGTGCTCTTCATGGAGAAGGGCGGCATCGCCCATCTGCCGGCTTTCCCGATCGAGGCGGTCGATACGCTCGGCGCCGGCGATGTCTGGCATGGCGCCTTTGCGCTGGCGCTGGCCGAGGGGCAGGGGGAGCGTCAGGCCGTGCGTTTCGCTACGGCGGTGGCGGCGATCAAATGCACCCGCTTCGGCGGCCGGGCGGGTACGCCGACACGCGAGGAAGTCGAGAGCTTCCTGGCCGCGCATCCCTGAGGAACCGCCAACCGATCGCGGCTGTCGTCGATGCGTAAAGCCTGCGTCGCGCCCTCGTCACGCTGTTCGGGCATCTGATTGGCCGTGCGCTGCCGCGCACCTGGTCAATCTGAGGAGAGCGTCATGCTGGCGATCCAGGGACTGAAATGCGTCTATGATACCGGCTCCCGCGGCTGGGCGATCGAGCTCGCGCTGAAGGGCGAGGGCGAGGAAGCCGTGCGCCGCTTCGATGTCGACGGCCCCGAGGATGCCGAGATGCTGATCGAGGCCTTCGACGAGTCGACCGCGAGCAGCTTCGATCCGGCGACGGGCGAGATCGTCTTCGCCTATGAATACGCCACCCTCGACGACGAAGACGAGGATGAGGACGAGGTTGAAGGCGACGACGAGGCGGACGAGGAAGAAGACGAGGACGCCGAAGTCGCCGAGGACGACGAAGACGAAGCCGCCGAAGACGAGGGCGAGAAGGTCAAGGCCTGAGGCCGAGGCCGCGCGGGAATGTCGAGCGCGGCGTCACGCCCAGTCATCCCGAAGCCGCCGCGCCGGCCCGCGACTTCATGGCCGCGCGCGCGGCGGCAATGCCCGCCTCTGAAAGACGAAGACGCGATGGTCCGCGACGACGTATTTGCGACGCGATCCTGTTCCAGCGTAACGATGCGTTGCTGCTGGTCCTTATCTTCCGCAGGTGCCGGCCGCCGCACAATCGAACGATCCCAGGCCAGGCCGCGATGCAAGACGACGTTGTGTTCCCGTCTCTCCCGACGCTCGAAGCCGGCAAGCTCAAGCGCGGCGTCTGCGCCATCAGCGGCGTCGAGCTCAGCCGCAAGAACCTGATCGCGCTCGGGACGCTGCGGCCCTCGCTGGTCGAGCATATCCGGCGCGACTTCCCCGATCTCGACGATAACAGTCTGATCAGCCTCAAGGAGCTGGCACGCTATCGTACCCGCTATGTCGAGGAGATCCTGCGCGAGGAGCATGGCGAGTACACCGATCTCGATCGCGAGGTCGCCGAGAGCATCGCCCGGCAGGACACGATCGCGGAGAATATCGAAGACGATTTCGAGGAGCATCGCACCCTCGGCGAGCGCCTTTCGGACGGGCTCGCCAGCTTCGGCGGCTCATGGGCCTTCCTGATCAGCTTCGGCGTCGTGCTGGCGGTCTGGATGGTGGTCAATGTCGTCGCCGGGACGGGCGCTTTCGACCCTTACCCGTTCATCCTGCTCAACCTCGTGCTGTCCTGCATCGCCGCGATCCAGGCGCCGATCATCATGATGAGCCAGAAGCGGCAGGAGGCGAAGGACCGGCTGCGCTCCTTCAACGACTACCAGGTCAACCTCAAGGCCGAGCTCGAGGTCAGGCACCTGCACGAGAAGATCGACCATCTGATCACGCGGCAATGGCAGCGTCTCGCCGAGATCCAGCAGGTCCAGCTCGAAATGCTGCAGGAGGCGCAATTGCCGCGCCGGAAGCCGAAGCGGCGCAAGAAACCAGCGGCCAAGAAGAAGGTGGTCGCGGTTCCGGCGGAGCTGCCGGAGTCGGGCTCTGCCGCCTGAAGTCAGCGTCGAATCCGATCACAGGCGGGCAGGGCGGTTGACAGGTCGAGGCGCGCTCTTTCTGGTGTCGGCTAACAAAATTGGCCGTTCCCGGGAGGTTGCCTTGTTCCGTCTGTCTCACCTTGCTCTGCTCGCCGGCACGGCTTTCGTCGCCCTTGCCACGCCTGCCGCCGCCCAGGGGCAGGTCACCGTCTATTGCTCGATCCTCGAGGAGCAATGCCGCGAGGGCGCCTCGATCTTCGAGAAAGCGACCGGCATCAAGGTCCAGATGGTGCGCAAGTCGACCGGTGAGGTCTATGCCCAGGTCAAGGCCGAGGCGACCAATCCGCGCGGTGACGTCTGGTGGGGCGGGCCGGGCGAGCCGCATCTGCAGGCCGCCGATGAAGGCCTGCTTGACGAGTACAAATCGCCGAAGCTGGCGGAGCTGCACGACTGGGCGAGGCGCCATGCCGAGCAGTCGAAGTTCCGGACGTCCGGCATCTATCTCGGGGCGCTCGGGATCGGCTACAATCTTGAGACGCTGAAGAGCAAGAAGCTGGCCGAGCCGAAATGCTGGGCCGACCTGCTCGATCCCAAGTTCAAGGACGAGGTCCAGGTCGCCGATCCCAGCTCGTCGGGCACGGCCTATGTCTTCCTCGCCACCACCGTCCAGCGCCTCGGCGAAGACAAGGGCTTCGAGTTCCTGAAGAGCCTGCACAAGAACATCAGCCAGTACACAAAGTCGGGCATCGCCCCGGTCAAGGCGACGGCACTTGGCGAGACGGCGGTCGGCATCGCCTTCATGCACGACATGCTGACGCAGAAGCTCCAGGGCGCGCCGATCGGCATCGTCGCCCCATGCGAAGGCACCGGCTACGAGACCGGCTCGGTCTCGGTGATCAAGGGCGGCAAGAACCCCGAAGCCGCGCGCAAGTTCGTCGATTTCACGCTGTCGCCGGAGGCGCAGGACATCAACGCCAGGCTCAAGATCAACTCGATTCCGTCGAACAAGAACGCGAAGCTCTCGCCCGACGCGCCGAAGTTCGAGGAAATCAAGCTGATCGACTACGACACCCCGCGCTGGGGCAGCCCGGCCGAGCGCTCGCGCCTGCTCAAGAAGTTCGACGACGAGGTGAAGGCGCTGCCGCGCTGAGGACGGTTGCGGTTAGTAGCACCGGCCTGAGCCAGTGCTACTAAACCGCCGCTGTTGCCAGTCGCAGGAGATTACCGCACCGGCGGGGCGTATTGCAGGCCGCCCTGCGTCCACAGCCTGTTCATCCCGCGCGGCAGGTTGAGCGGCGACTTGGCGCCGAGATGCCGGTCGAAGCTCTCGCCGTAATTGCCGACCGCCTTGACGATGCGCACCACCCAGTCGTTGGTGAGGCCGAGGCTCTCGCCGAACTTGCCCTCAGCTCCGAGCAGCCGCTTGATCTCGGGATTGGCCGATTTCACCATTTCGTCGACATTGGCCTGGGTGATGCCGAACTCCTCGGCGTTCAGCATGGCGTAGACGGTCCAGCGCACGATATCGAACCAGGCGTCGTCGCCCTGGCGGACCCAGGGGCCGAGCGGCTCCTTCGAGATCATCTCGGGCAGCAGGTCGTGCTCGGCCGGGGCCTTTAGCTTCATCCGGTTCGCCGCGAGCTGGGACAGGTCGGTGGTATAGGCGTCGCAGCGCCCGGCCTCATAGGCCTGGATCGTCTCGTCGAGGCCGGCATAGGCGATGACCTCGTACTTCATGCCGTTGTTGCGGAAATAGTCGGCGAGATTAAGCTCGGTCGTGGTGCCCTGCGCGACGCAGATCGAGGCGCCGTTCAGCGCCTTGAGGTCCTTCACGCCGGTGCTCTTGCGCACCAGAAAGCCCTGGCCGTCGAAATAGTTGATCGCGGTGAAGTTGAGGCCGAAGCCGGCGTCGCGGCCGAGCGTCCAGGTCGTGGTGCGCGAGAGCACGTCGATCTCGCCGCTCTGCAGCACCGTCAGCCGGTCCTTCGAGGCGAGCGAGATGTATTTCGCCTTCTCCTGGTCGCTGAAGATTGCCGCCGCCAGCGCCCGGCAGAGATCGGTGTCGAAGCCGCGCCATTGTCCCTGCGCATCCGGCAGCGAGAAGCCGGCGACGCCCTGGCTGGTGCCGCAGATCAGATGGCCGCGCTGCTTGATCCGCTCCAGTGTCGTCTGGGCCTGAGCCGCCGCCGGAATGAGCACCGCAAGGCATAGGCCTGCCAATGCACTGCCGATATCGCGGGCACGGCGTGCTGAAAATCTGAGCATGATGATCCCCTGATTATTGGTCGGGCGATCTAACAGGCTCGCAGGCGGACGGGCCAGTGATATTTATGCGGCTAATCGTTTTGGTGGCTGCATCCGGGCGTTGCTCTCCGGCGTATTCCGCGCGTTCGCAACTGCGGAGCTCCGTCCAGCATGTCCGACCCCGTCCTCGTCATCGCCCGCGCCAGGGTTCTTCCGGCCGAGCGCGACCGTTTCCTCGTGGCCGCGCGCGACTGCATTGCGGCAACGCGTCGCGAGCAGGGTTGCCTCGGCTATGACATCTGCGAAAGCCTCACGGATCCCGGCTTTTTTCTCAGCGTCGAGAGCTGGGAGAAGCGCTCCGATGTCGACCGGCACATGCAGCAGGCCCATCTCCAGGCCTTCCTCGCCATCGCCGGGACTTGCGTCAGCGCTGCTCCGGTGATCGAAGTGGTTGAACCGCGATCGGTCGATCGCCTCTGATCCATCACGCCACAGGTTTTTCCATGCAGCGCGCCATCTCCGTCGTCCGCAAGGCCGCGGTCAAGCAGGACAGGGTCGTTGAGACCCTCACCCTCGACCATCATGGCCGCAACACTCGCCATGCCGCGCTCAAGGGCGATCGCGGACAGGAGATTCTGCTCGACCTAGACAAGCCGACTGCGCTGAACGACGGCGATGCGGTCAAGCTCGAAGACGGCGGGCTGGTGTTGATCCGGGCAGCGGCGCAGAAGCTGATGGCGATCACCGCCGAGAACCCGCTGCGGCTGACGCGCCTCGCCTGGCATCTCGGCGGGCATCACGTCGCGGCGGAGGTCACGGCCGATGCGATCTATGTCGAGCACAATGCTGCGCTGGCCGAGCTGGTTCGCGGCCAGGGCTGCGCGATGAGCGAGGTCGAGCGGCCGTTCCAGCCCGAGCCCGAAGTCCACCATCACGAGCATGGCGATGCCTGCGGCCACGACCATGGCCATCACGGCCATCATCACCATGGTCATGATCACGGCCATGACCACGATCACGGCCATGACCCCGATCATGGCCATTCCCATGCCGGTCACAAGCACGACCATGGCCACGAGCACCATCATACGCACGAGCACGGCGCGTCCTGCGGCTGCGGCCATGATCACCACCATCACCATGACGACCACGGCCACAAGCACGACCATGGCCATCATGGCCACGAGCATGGCCACAAGGGCCACAAGCACGACCACTGAGCGATGCGGGACGCGCGCTTGCCCCTGACGATCTGGCTCACGCCGACGGTTCCTGTCGGCGCCGCCAGCCGCCGGGAGGTAATCGCCCGCCTGATGCCGGCCCCGCACGGGATGAGATATTCGCGGCCGCTCTGCTCATGACCGCCGTCATCGCCGTCGTCTTGACGCTGCTCCTTGCCGTCATCGCCGGCCTGCACGCTTATTGGGGGCGGGGCGGGCTCTGGCCCGCTGCCAGCGAGCAGGAGCTGATCGCGACCGTGATCGGCAGTGCACGGGCGCGGCGCATGCCGTCACCCGGTCTGTGCTTGCTGGTTGCCCTGGCGATTGCCGTGACGGCGGCCTGGCCGCTGCTTCTGATCCAGGTATCGGGCGCGGCGGCCATGCGCCCGCTCATCCTGTTCGGTGGTTTCGCGATCATGGCGGTGTTCTTGTTTCGCGGCGTCGCCGGCTATCTCCCGGCCTGGCAGCGGCTGCACCCGCGCGAGCCTTTCGCCAGCAATGATCGCCGCTATTATTCGCCTCTCTGCCTGCTGATCGCCGCGGGCTATGCGATTCTGCTCCTGCAAGGATCCTGAGCGGTGAGCGTCCCCTTCGCACTGCGATGCTGTGGGCAGCGCAGGCCGGCGCCGACCCGTCTGTCGTCGACAGGACCGATGTCGCCCCATATCGGCGCGGATCTTGCTTGAAGGGGCCGGGAATTCGGGGACCATGTGCGGCAAGCGCCACGATGCCTTCAGCAGCGGGTGGGTGGGAAAGTCGTTGCAATGGTCTTTGATTTCACCGAGACCGCCGGTGGTCCGAAGGCACCGGTTCTGAGCTGAGGGTGGCTTCGACGATGATCATGCGCGCGACGGGATTTCTTGCCATGTTGCTGGCTCTCGCCTCGACCCCGGTCTTCGCCCATACCGGCGCCGGGCCGGTCGATGGTTTGATGCATGGCCTGCTGCATCCGCTGACCGGGCTCGACCATGTCCTGGCCATGGTCGCGGTCGGCCTCTGGGCCGGGTTGGTCGGCGGAAGGGCGCGCATTGCCTATCCCATCGCCTTTGTCGCCGCTATGGCACTGGCCGGCGCCTGGGGCATGTCCGGCGGCACCTTGCCCGGCGTCGAGATCGGCATCGCCTTCTCGGTTGTCATCCTCGGCGCGGCGGTCGCTCTGAAGGCGTCGCCGCCACTCGCGGCAGGCACGCTCGCCTGCGGCATCCTCGCCATCTTCCACGGTTTCGCCCATGGCGCCGAATTGCCCGAGAACGCCAGCGGTCTCGCCTATGCCATTGGCTTCATGCTCGCGACGGCGGCGCTCCATCTCGCCGGCATCATGCTGGCCGGCGTGATCGCCACCCGCGCGCCGCTGATCGCCCGCATCGCCGGCGGCGGGCTCGTGCTCGCAGGCGTCGCGCTCCTCGCCGGCTGAGGCCGTCATCGCCCTGTCATAAGGAACCGCCAAGCGCGCCGTCCTTTCAGCGACGGAGGCGGGGCATGAGTCTGCATATCACCGGCGGCGAGGTGCTGGCCGACACGCTCGTCCGCGCCGACCTGTCTACGAACGGCGAGACCATTGCGGGTCTCGACGATGCCGCTCCTGCCGATGCACTCCGCCTCGACGCGACCGGCCTCTACGTTCTGCCTGGCATCGTCGATTGTCATGGCGACGCCTTCGAGCGGCACATCATGCCGCGGCCGGGCGTCGCCTTCGATATCGACCTGGCGCTGCGCGACGCCGACCGCACCATGCTGGCGAGCGGCATCACCACCGCCTTCCATGGCGTCACCTGGTCCTGGGAGCCGGGGCTGCGCGGCGCCGACAACGCGCGTCGGCTTATCGAGCGGATCGCGGCGCTGAAGCCCGAGCTCGGTGCCGACACGCGCTTTCATCTCCGCCACGAGACCTTCAACCTCGATGCCGAGGCCGAGATCATCGACTGGCTGGCTGGCGGCCGCGTCGGCGTGCTCGCCTTCAACGACCATACCGGCGGCATCCTGAAATCGACCGCGCGGCCGGACAAGCTCGCCAAGACGGTCGAGCGCACGGGGCTGACGCATGAGGATTTCATGGCGCTCGCCGGGAACGTCTGGGCGCGCAGGGAAGAGGTTCCGGCCTCGATCGAGCGGCTCGCGGTGGCGGCGCGCGCTGCCGGCATCCCGACGATGTCGCATGACGACATGAGCCCGGAGATGCGGCGCTGGTATCGCGGCCTCGGTGTGACCGTCGCCGAGTTTCCGATCAACGAAGCGACGACCCGCGAGGCCGCAGCCCATGGCGAAGCGATCGTCTTCGGCGCGCCGAACGTCGTGCGCGGCGGCTCGCATCTCGATTGCCCGGCGGCCGAGGCGATGGTGCGCGAGGGCCTCTGCACGATCCTGGCCTCCGACTACTATTATCCGGCCCTGCCGCTGGCGCCGTTCATCCTGGCGCGCAAGGGCGCAGCCGATTTCGCCACGGCATGGCGGCTGGTTTCGGAGCGGCCGGCACAGGCGCTCGGCCTGGCCGATCGCGGCGTCATCGCCTCCGGCAAGCGCGCTGACCTCATCCTCGTCGCGCCGGAGCCGCAGCCGCGCGTGGTCGCGACGGTTGCCGGCGGACGGCTGGTGCATCTGGCGGATCAGCGGATACTGGCCTGACGATTGCCGATCGGCGTGCTGCAACCTAGGATTTAAGCCCGCAGGGACTGGGAGGGGATTATGGCGCGCTGGTCGGACGCGATGAAGCTCTCGGACTACAAGGAGTACGAAACCTACCTGCAAGTCCCCGGCGTCTACGAGATCGGCTACATCCAGCGCGAGACCTTCTACCCGAAATACATCGGCAAGGCACCGGTGACGCTGTACCAGCGCATCCGAACCTACGGGCGCGACCTTGGGCGCAGCTCCCACAACCGCTTCATCCGTGAGCTGGTCGAGGTCAACTATCACCGCCTCTGGTTTCACGTCATCCGCGTCAGCCGTCCTGGCGGTGCGGCGCTGCGGGAGGCTTTGCTCATGAACCGGTTGAGCATCGGGGAGGGCGGCCTCTACGAGTGGAACTGCCGCTACGAATATGCGCCGCTGACCGAGGCGGGCTATGTGCTGAGATAGTCGGCGACTTCACGAGCGAAACGCTGCCGCGATCGCGCTGAGCGTCGCTGCTGCCCGGCTCTGGCTGACGCTGGAATGCAGGATGATCGGCCGGGTCGGCACGGTTGGGAGCGATAGGCGTGCGCCGATCTCGCTGAGGCCCGTGGGCACGGCCTGTCGGGCGAGCAGGGCAACGCCGAGGCCCGCCATCGCGGCAGCGCCGACCGCCGCGGCGCCTTCGCCGGTGAAAGCCTCGCGCCAGGAAATACCGGCCGCTTCCAGTGCCATGACCGCCATCAGGCGCAGCTTGCAGGGCTCCGGTTGGGCCGCCAGGGGCAGTGGCTGGCCCCGGGAGATCGGGAGATCCGGCGCGCAGAACCAGCCGAACTGTGCATCCGTCAGCACTTCTCCATCGCGGCGGCTCTCATCATAGCGCAGGGCGACGACCGCATCGAGCTCGCCGGCGTCGTAGCGCTGGAGCAGCGTCCGGGTCGCGCCGATCCGCAGGTTCAAGGTGACTCCGCCATCGCGCTTGCTCGCGGCCTGAAGCATGCGGGCGAGGTCCGGACCGACGAGATGATGCGTGATGCCGACCGAGAGGCGAATGCTGTCGCCGGAGAGGGCGTCGGTCGCCCGGCGATGCGCCGCCAGGAATTCGCGCGCCGGGCCGAGGAAGCGCTCGCCGGCGGAGGTGAGGGTGACCCGCCTCGGCGTCCGTTCGAGCAGGCGCTGGCCCAGCCGCTCTTCCAGCCGGCGCAGCCGCAGCGAGGCGGCCGCCTGAGTGGTGTTGAGAATGCCGGCGGCGCGGGTGAAGGAGCGATGCTCCGCCACAAGGACGAAGGTCTCGACGGCATCCGGGTCGAGCGTAGGGCGTATATCCATAACAGGATAATATCATTGAAACAGAAATAGCGACAGTTTCGTTCGCTCGTTAGAGAGTGTTCTGTGGCGGCAGCGTCCTGCGAAAGCCCTGTTGCCCATGTCGAAGACCAGCCCGAGCCTCACTCCCGAGGCGGCCGCGAGCCGCGCCGGGACCGATCCCTACATCTGGACTGTGCTGACCGTGGCGGTCGCCACGCAGACGGCGGGGTCGTTCGTCTCGCAGGGCGTCTACATCCTTGTGCCGTTCTGGCGGGATGCGTTCGGCGTATCGCTCGCTTCTGCCGCACTCGCGGTCACCGCCATGAACGGCACCCAGATCCTGACGATGGTTTCGCTCGGCCGCGCGATCGATCGCCATGGTGAGCGGGCCGTGGTCGGCATCGCCATGGCCGGCATGGCGCTCGCGATGGTCGCGGCGGCCTTCGCCCGCGAATTGATCGGGCTCCTGATCTGCATGAGCGTTTTGGGCGGCACCTACGCGGCGGTGCAGCCGGGCGGGACGCGGGCGATCATGCGCTGGTTTCCGCCGCAGCATCGTGGCCTCGCGACCGGCTTCCGCCAGGCGGCGGTGCCCTTGGGTACGATGATCGCAGCCGCGCTGCTGCCACTGCTCGCCGTACGCTTCGGCCTGCCTGCAGCCGCCTGGTCGAGCGCGGCGGTGTCGCTGCTGGGGGCGCTGCTGTTTTTGCTCTTCTACAAGGAAGGCGGGGCGGTGCAGGCAAAGCGCGAGGCGCCGCTGGCCTTGCGCGAGCTGATCCGGGTCGTCGGCGAAAATCCACGGTTCTGGCCGGTGCTGCGTCTCGGCATCGCCATGTCCGCCTTCCAGTTCACCTTCACTGCCCATGCGATCGGCTACATGGCCGACGCGCTCGCGCTCGGCATGCTCGGTGCGGCCAGCCTGTTCGCGCTGACGCAATTGGCCGGCATTCCCGGCCGCGTGCTGCTGCCCTGGCTCAGCGACAGGCTGAGGCCTGGGCGGCGCTCCCAGTCCTTCTCCGTGACTGCGCTGCTCGGGGCCGCTGCCGCCGCGGCGCTCGCCGCGCTGCCGGCTGGCGTGCCAGCGCCATTGGCGGCGGCCGTGCTCGTGCTCTTTGGCATCTTCGGAATCGGCTGGTTCCCGCTCTACCTGCTCGATATCGCCGAGATGGCGCCGCGTAGTTCGATCGCCTCGACCGTGAGTTTCGCCTCGACGCTGTGCCTGATCGTCATGGCGCTCGGTCCCTGGCTCTTCGGAGTGGTCGCCGACCGGTTCGGCTATGCCTGCGCCTGGGCGCTCCTGATCATCCCGGTCGTCGTCACGGCGCTGCCGCTGCTGAGGAGCCGGCCCCAGCCAGCCGGAACCTGAACGGGCATCACCGCGTCAGGACAGCTCCTTCAGGCCGGCTGGCGTCTCGATCTGCGCGCGATAGCGCAGCTCGCTGCCCTGGGTGATCACCGGAGCACGATCGATGCCGAGTTCCCGGTGAAGCCTGGCGATCGCAGCCGCGTCGGGGTGCTCCAGGGAGAATGACGCAAGCCGGGCGCCGAGATCGGCCATCGTCGCCATCGAACGCGGCTTGCCGCGTCGGTCGATGAGCGATGGAGCGGCCCCGCCCAGTGGAAGCGAGCCGTCCTCAGGGATGGCGAAGTCAAACAGCGGCCCGGCCCAGGGCAGGGCAACCTTCCTGCCGAAGACATGTCCGTGCCCGGCAATGACCGCGTCGATCGCGTCGGTCCTCGCCACCCAGCCGCGCAGACGCCGACCGTCATCCCAATCCGCCCGGACCTGCCTCTGATCGTCCAGTCCGAACCAGCGCGGGCAGGGCGGTCCGTCACCCTGCGGGTCGAGGGCGACGATCTCCAGATAGGTCGCGCCACCGAGCTGAAGCAGGTGGTTGTGCGTGCCCATATAAGCGTGCCGTTGGCCGAAAGGCACGTCGAGGTCGAGGCAGGCCCGCACATGCGCGACACCCTCGGCCAGCGTGGGCGCGATGACCGTCAGATGATCGAGCGCGAGCATCGTCGGTCCGGTGGCTCCCTCAGCTGGCATACCCCTTCACGCTCGACAGCGCCGTCATCACCCCGCGCAATTCCGCCAGGCCGCGCAGCCGGCCGACCGCCGGATAGCCCGGGAACGAGCCCTTCTTGGCGTCGTCGAGCAGTTCGTGGCCATGGTCGGGGCGCATCGGGATGCGCCAGTGCGCCCAGCCGGCGGCCTTGCGCCGGGTCTGCTCGGCCATCAGCGCGTCGACCAGCCCGACCATGTCGGTGTCGCCGCCGAGATGCTCTGCCTCCATGAAGGAGCCGTCCGGATCCTTGGCGACGTTGCGCAGATGCGCGAACCAGATCCGGTCGGCGAAGCGGCGGGCGATGGCCGGCACGTCGTTCTTCGGGTTGGCGCCGAGCGAGCCGGAGCACAGGGTGAGGCCGTTCGAGGGTGAGTCGACCGCGCCGAGGATGAAGGCGATGTCGTCCTCGGTCGAGCAGATGCGCGGCAGGCCGAAGAGGGACCGCGGCGGATCGTCCGGATGGATGCACATGCGGATCCCGACCTCTTCGGCGGTCGGGATCACCGCCTCGAGGAAGCGTTTCAGGTTGGCGCGCAACCCGTCATGGCTCATATCGGCATAGCGCGCGAGGATGCGCTTCAGCCCCGGCACGTCGTAGCGGTCATAGGCGCCGGGCAGGCCCGCCATGATGTTGGCCATCAGCTTGGTCCGGTCGGCCTCCGAGGAGCGCTCGAACCAGGCCTTGGCCCTGTCCAGCACCTCGGCGGGATGGCCTTCGTCGGCGCCTGGCCGCTGCAGCATGAAATGATCGACGACGACGTATTCGTGCAGGTTGAAGCGCAGCGCCGTGCCGCCGCCGGGGAGGGGCTGGGCGAGGTCGGTGCGGGTCCAGTCCAGCACGGGCATGAAGTTGTAGCAGACCACCTCGATGCCGCAGGCAGCAAGGTTGCGCAGCGACTGGCGATAGTTGGCGAAGATCGTCTCCAGGTCGCCTTCGCCGATCTTGACGTCCTCGTGGATGGGCAGGCTCTCGACCACCGACCAGCGCAGCCCGAGGCTCTTGTCGGCCTCGATGATGGCCTTGCGTTTCTCGATCTCCTCGACGCTCCAGACCACGCCATAGGGAATCTGGTGGAGTGCGTTGACGATGCCGCGGGCACCCGCCTGCCGGGCCTGGGCGAGAGTCACCACATCATCCGGGCCGAACCAGCGCCAGGTCTGTTCCATCGTCGCGTTTCCTCGTCCGGGTCTTTTAGGAGGCGGCCTGCTGCGTGGCCGTCGTCAGGTGGGTTTGCTGAGCCCGCCGCTGGCGGCGAAGGCGTCGACATGGTCGCGCGCGATCGTCTCGATCGCGTCGAAGACGGTGCGCAGATGCGCCCGCATGGTGCGCTCGGCCCGGGTCTCGTCGCCGGCACTGACGGCCTCTGCGATCTCGCGGTGCTCGCCCAGGATCATCTCCGACCAGCCGCCGGTGTCGAGCGACAGGCAGCGCACGCGGTCGAGCTGGGCCTTGACGCTCTCGATCAGTCCCCAGACCGAAGGGTGGCCGGAGAGCCGCGCCAGCTCGGCATGGAACTCCTCGTCGCCGCGGAAGAAGGCGACCCGGTCACCATCGGCGAGCGCCTGCTCCTGCTGTGCGATCAGAGTGGAGAGGGCAGACCGTCCGGCCTCGTCGATGTTCTTGGCCGCCAGCGCGACCGTGCGGCATTCCAGCGTCTCGCGCACGAACTGGCTGTCATAGACCGCGGCAAGGTCGATCGGCGCGACGAAGGTGCCGACCTGCGGCACGACGACGAGAAAGCCGTCCTCGACCAGCCGCTTGAACGATTCACGCACCGGCGTGCGGCTGACGCCGAACTGCAGCGCCATGCGCGCTTCCGAGATCGCCTCGCCGGGGCGCAGGACCGCGTTCAGCACATCGCCGCGCAACGCCCGGTAGATCTGGTCGGTGCTCTGTCTCGCCGCGGCGATGCCCATTGCCAAGCTCTTGTTCACTAGTATACTAGGATACCGGCTCGAACGGAGGCGTCAACTCCGAAAGCCGCGATTTCAGTAGAAGCCGGTGCTAAAAGTGCCGCAAGGGCCCGCTTTTCATGGGCTGGGGAAACAGCAGGCGGCAAGGCCGCCGGGAGGGGAGATCATGGTCCAGGATACGATCCATCGCCGTACATTCCTCGGCGGCGTCGCTGGCATGGCCGGTATCGCGGCCGCGCCCGGAGCCTTCGCCCAGGCGCTCAAGCTGCCTGCGTCTCCGCTGACGATCAGCGTCATCGACGTCGGCGGGGCGCTCGCGCTGGTCCAGACGCCGCTGGAGAACTACCCCAAGGCAAATCCCAAGGCCGTCTCGCGGATGGTCTTCACCAAGGCGCCGGCGCCCGAGCTGCCGGCCAAGATCAAGGCTCAGCAGAACGCCGGCCGGCTCGATATCGACATGGTCATCGGCGGCCTCGACGTGCTCTCGGCCGGCATCGACCAGAAGCTCTGGGTCGATCTGCTGCCGCGTCTGCAGGCCGAATTGCCGAAGCCGGAGGACATCTACCTCAAGCCGGCGCTCGCCATGCATAATCTCGGGCAGGGCCAGGCCATGGCGATGGTCTATTACCCCTCCGGTCCGCTGCTCGAATACATGCCGGACCGCGTCAAGCAGGTGCCGACCACGGCCGAGGAGCTGCTGGCCTGGACCAAGCAGAACAAGAACCGCTTCTTCTATGGCCGCCCGGCCAACTCCGGCCCCGGCCGCACCTGGATCATGGGCCTGCCCTATCTCCTCGGTGACAAGGATCCGAAGGATCCGGAGAAGGGCTGGGACAAGACCTGGGCCTATCTCAAGGCCCTCGGCGAGAACATCGAGTACTATCCGGGCGGCACCGGCCAGACGATGAAGGAGCTCGGCGACGGCTCGCGCGACATCATCGTCTCGACCACCGGCTGGGACATCAATCCGCGCGCGCTCGGCATCGTGCCGAAGGAAGCGAAGATCCAGACCTTGAAGGGCTTCCACTGGGTCACCGACGCCCAGTACATGATGATCCCGAAGGGTGTCTCCGACGAGAAGCTCAACGTGCTGCTCGATCTGATCCGCCACATGCTGACGCCGGCGCAGCAGGCCTATACCTATGACGAGGGCTATTTCTATCCGGGCCCGGCGGTGAAGGACGTGCCGCTCTCGATGGCGCCGGAATCGAGCCAGAAGGCCATCGCCGAGTTCGGCCGGCCCGAGTACGAGAAGCTGATCGCCGACAATCCCATGGAAACCCCGCTCAACCCCGACAGGATGGTCGTCGCCTTCCGCATCTGGGACGAGCAGGTCGGCGGCGCCAAGCGCAAGTAGCCTGCTGCAAATCGCCAGGCAGGCCGGTCCTTGACCGGCCTGCCGTCTCGCTGTCGCCTGTCGGCAGCTGACCAACCCATCCGTTCGAACCCGATGGTCCTTCATGTCGATACATGCCGCGAATTTCCGCGAACTCAGGCTCGACCGGCTTTGCCGCGACTTCGGGACGCATAACGCTGTCAAGGATGTCACGCTGACGATCAGGCAGGGCGAGTTCATCGCATTGCTTGGCCCGTCAGGTTGCGGCAAGTCGACGACGCTCAACCTGATCGCCGGCCTCCTGCCGGCGACGGGCGGCGGCATCTGGCTGGACGAGAAGCGCATCGATCCGCTCCGCCCCGAGGAGCGCGGCTTCGGCATGGTCTTCCAGAGCTATGCGCTCTTCCCGCATATGAGCGTGCGCAAGAATGTCGGCTTCGGCCTGAAGATGCGCGGCATGCCCAGGGCCGAGAGCGAGCAGCGCGTCGCCGAGGCAGTGGCGCTGGTCAGGTTGCAGGGCCAGGAGGACAAGCTCCCCGGCCAGCTCTCCGGCGGCCAGCAGCAGCGCGTCGCCATCGCCCGTGCCATCGCGGTGCAGCCGCCTTTGGTGCTGATGGACGAGCCGCTCTCCAATCTCGACGCCAAGCTGCGCCTCGAGATGCGCGCCGAGATCAGGCGCATCCACAACACGCTCGGCGCCACCACCATCTACGTCACCCACGATCAGGAGGAGGCGCTCTCGCTCGCCGACAGGATCGTGGTGATGCGCGATGGCGAGATCCGCCAGGTCGGTGGTCCCGAGGACCTGTTCTCGCGGCCGGACCATCTCGATGTCGCCGAGTTCATGGGCTTCCGCAACAAGGTCGCCGGCCGCGTCGCCTCCGCCACCGGCGATCAGGCGACGGTCACCGTCGGTGAGGTCGGCGTCGCCGGGCGAGTGCGTTCGCCGGTCACGGCCGGGCAGGGCGCCCATATCTCGATCCGCCCTGAGGACCTGCACCCGGTGGCCGATGGCGCGCCGGGCCTCAAGGCCAAGGTCATCTCGACCGAATTCCACGGCCGCGAATTCGTCGGCTTCGCCCGCATGGCGGATGACACGCCGCTGACCTTCCTCGCCGATAGCCGCATCGCGCCCGGCACCGAGATTCGCCTCGCGGCCGCGCCGGATCGCGTCCTGGTCTTCGGAGGGGGCGCATGAGCACTCTGTCCGCAACCGCTGCCGAGATTCCGCTCAAGCAGCGCCTCGCCGCGCGCGGCCTCGACGGGCTGACGCTGCTCGTCCTGCCGGCGGTCTTCTTCCTGCTGGCGTTGTTCATCTACCCGTTCCTCTACGGGCTCTTCCTGTCCTTCAATCCGAAGGCGGGCGGGGCGCTGGCGAACTATCAGCGCTTCTTCTCGGATTCGTTCCTCTACGACACGATCGCGACCACGCTCTGGCTGGCGCTGCCGGTGACGATCGTCACGTTGCTGCTGGCGATCCCGATCGCCTTCCGCGTCAGGTTGATGAAGAACCAGCGCCTGCTCACCACCATCCTGGTGATCCCGATCACGCTCGGGACCGTGCTGGTTGCGCAGGGGCTGCTGAACTATCTCGGCCCGCAAGGCTGGTTCAACCGGACGCTGATGACCATCGGCCTGATCTCCTCGCCGGTGAAGCTGCTGCATAACTACTGGGGCGTGATGCTCTCGCTGGTCATCACCGGCTTCCCCTTCACCTTCCTTCTGACCCTGTCCTACCTCACCGGCGTCGATCCGGCGCTGGAGCAGGCCGGCGCGACGCTCGGCGCCGGGCCCTGGCAGCGCTTCAAGCATATCCTCTTCCCGCTGCTGCTGCCCGGCCTCGCCATCACCTTCTGCCTCAGCTTCGTGCAGGCCTTCTCTGTCTTCCCCTCGGCGGTGCTGCTGGGGGCGCCGGCAGGCCCGACGCGCGTGATCTCGATCGCGGCCTACCAGGCCGCCTTCGAGGAATACGACTACTCGATGGCCTCGGCGGTCGCGATGATCATGGGCATGGTCCAGCTTGCCATCGTCGTCGCGGTGCTCGGCCTGCGGGGCATGCTCTATCGCGGCCCGGCCGGCGGCGGGAAGGGCTGAACCGATGGTCAAGGATACCCGCCTTTCCACCAAGCTCTGGGCTGCGGCCAACTGGACGCTGATCGGCTTCTTCATCGTCAACCTGTTCGGCATGATCGCCGCGGTGGTGACGAGTTCGTTCTCGACGCGCTGGCTGCGCTCCTGGCTCCCTGACGGCTGGACGACGCGCTGGTACGGCGCCGCCTGGAGCGAGTTCCAGCTCGGCGACGTGCTGACGGTCACCTTCCAGATCGTCTTCCTCGTCGTCTTCCTGTCGGGATTGATCGGCGTGCCGGCCGCCTATGCGCTGGCGCGGCGCGATTTCCCCGGCAAGAAGCTGGTGATGCTGCTCTTCCTGTTGCCGCTTCTGGTGCCGCCGATCACCTTCGGCATCCCGCTGGCGACGGTGCTCTATCGCACCGGGCTCGCCGGCTCGATGTCGGGCGTGGTGCTCGCCAATCTCGTGCCGACGGTGCCTTTCGTCATCCTGGTGATGATCCCGTTCATCGAGCAGATCGACACCAAGATCGAGGCGGCGGCGCGCGTCTTCGGCGCCAACACCTTCAAGCTCTTCATCCATGTCCTGCTGCCGCTGCTGATGCCCGGCATCCTCGCTGCACTGCTATTGGTGCTGGTCCGCACGATCGCGATGTTCGAGCTGACCTTCCTCACGGCAGGGCCAACCAGCCAGACACTGGTGGTCGCGCTCTACTATGCGGTCTTCGCCGCAGGCGTGCGCGCCGTGCAGTCGATCGACGCCATGGCGGTGATCTACATGGTGACGACGCTGGTCTGGCTCATCATCGCACTGCGCTTCGTGAACCCGACGCAGATCGTGGCAAGGGCGAAGCGGTAGGGAACCAAGCAGGCCGTCCCGCATTCCTCCGCAGCCGGTCGTGCTGCGGAGGGGTTGGATGGTCACCAAGGGCAGGGAAGACGCCAAGGCGAGCCAGGGTCGCCTGCGCCGCGTGACCATCGACGATCTCACCATCCGCCGCGTCAGGGTGGGTCGCAATTTCGGCTATCGCAACGCCGAGGGCGGCAAGATCACCGACGAAGAGACGCTCGTCCGCATCCGCTCGCTCGCGATCCCGCCGGCTTATGAGGACGTGCTGATCGCCAGTGATCCGCGCGCCCATCTCCAGGCCGCCGGCCGCGACGATGCCGGGCGCATCCAGCATCGCTACCATCCCGACTGGGAAAAGGTCCGCGAGCGGCGCAAGCTCAAGCGCCTCGGCCGCCTGATCGACGCGCTGCCGAAACTGCGCGAGCGCATCGCCAACGATCTCAAGGACCGCACGCTCTCGCGCGCCAAGGCGCTCGCCTGCGCCGCCGCAGTGATCGACCGCTGCCATATCCGCGTCGGCAACGAGGTCTATGCCCGCACCAATGGCAGCCATGGGGCTTCAACCTTGCTGAAGCGCCACGTCTCCGTCACCGGCAAGCATGTTGTGCTCTCCTTCCGAGGCAAGGGCGGCAAGGACATCGTCTGCGGCCGCGACGACGCGCCGCTCGCCCGCGCCCTGACGCGCTTGAAGACGCTGCCCGGCAAACGCCTGTTCCAGTATCGCGCCGAGGACGGCTCGGTCGGCGCGATCAATGCCGCCGACATCAACGCCTATTTGAAGGAGGCGGCACGCTTGCCGGTGTCCAGCAAGGATCTGCGCATGCTCGCTGCCAATGCCGCCGCGGCCGAGCTGCTGCTCTCGACCGACATCGCCGCCAGCGAGCGCGGCCGCAAGCGCCAGCTCGCCGACATCATGCGCGCCATCGCCGAGCGGCTGGTCAACACGCCGGCCGTGGTGCGCAAAAGCTATGTCCACGCCATCGTCGTCGATGCCTATGCCAGCGGCCGCCTCAGCCGCGCCTATCGCAAGGCGCGGGCGCGCGGCGGCTGCTCGCGCATCGAGCGGGCGCTGGGATTGCTGGCGGCGTGAGCGGGATGCATGGCCGCCTGCCTGAACCGGGCGGCGCCGGGGGTTGAACCCGCCGCCACACTGGTGATGCTCGGAGCAAATCATCCGAGGAAGCGCCAGGCATGTTTCTCACCAATTCCGACATGGTCGAGCTCATCGAGCTGCGTCACGCTCTCCACCGCGCGCCCGAGATTTCCGGCGAGGAGCGCGAGACGGCCAAGGCGATCGTCGGCTTCCTCTCACCGAGCGCGCCCGACCGTATCGTCACCGAGCTCGGCGGCCATGGCGTCGCTGCGATCTATGAAGGCGTCGAGCCCGGCCCGACCGTGCTGATCCGCTGCGAGCTCGACGCCCTGCCGATCGAGGACCTCTCCGGTGTGCCGCACTCTTCGCAAGTGCCGGGCAAGGGCCATCTCTGCGGCCATGACGGCCATATGACCACGGTCGCGGCGCTGTCGCGCGGGCTCGGCCGGCAGCGGCCGCAGCGTGGACGCGCCATCCTCCTCTTCCAGCCGGCCGAGGAGACCGGGGCGGGCGCCGCTGCCGTGATCGCCGATCCGAAATTTCCGGAGATCGCGCCCGATTTCTCGTTCTCGCTGCACAACAAGCCCGGCCTGCCGCTTGGAGCGGTCCGGATTTCCGAGGGGCCGGCCAATTGCGCCTCGCGCGGCCTCAAGATCGTGCTGACCGGCCACACTTCGCATGCTGCGACGCCGGAGCACGCGGTCTCGCCGATGAAGGCGCTCGCCCGCCTGATGCCGGAGCTGACTGCGCTTGGCCCGGGCGGCGCGCTCGAGGGCAATTATCGCCTCGTCACCGTCACCCATGCCAGCATGGGCGAGCCGGCCTTCGGCATCACTCCCGGCCGCGCCGAACTCTGGGCGACCTTGCGCACGCTCAATGATTCCCTGATGGGCTCGCTCTGCGCCGAGGCCGAGGCGTTGGTGCGCGAAGCTGCCTCAGACGGTGGCCTCTCCGTGGCGATGGACTACCACGACGTCTTCCATCACTGCGAAAACCATCCCGAGGCGGTGGCGCATCTGCGCCGGGCCTGCGACGAGGAGGGCATCGCGCGTGGCGAGACGCCGCCGCAGCGCGGTTCCGAGGATTTCGGCCTGTTCGGCCGCTCGTCGAAATCGGCGATGTTCCTGCTCGGCTCCGGCGAGGACAGCCCGCCGCTGCACAATCCCGATTACGACTTTCCCGACGCAATCATCGCACCCGGCGCCCGCGTCTTCATGCGGGCGGTCCGCAATCTGCTGGGTTAGCCGTCGCCTGCTCCTGCGTGCTATGCGGCGCTTCGAACACAGCAGAGGTGCCCATGCGCAGGATCAGGATCATCGGCATCGGCGCCGGCAATCCCGAGCACGTCACGATCCAGGCGATCAAGGCGCTCAACACGGTCGATGTCGTCTTCGTGCCCGACAAGGGCGCCGAGAAATCGGCCTTGCGCGAGCTGCGCGAGGAGATCTGCCGGCGCTATATCGAGCATGGCAACTGGCGCACCGTGCCATTGACTGTGCCGAAGCGGGCTGCTGCGGGCGACGACTACCGCGGCAGCGTCGACGACTGGCACGCTGCGCTCGCCGAAAGCTATGAGCGCCTGTTCCGCGACGAGCTCGGCGAGGATCAGACCGGTGCGCTGCTGGTCTGGGGCGACCCCTCGCTCTACGACAGCACGCTGCGCATCATCGAGGCCGTGCGCGCCCGCGGGCTCGCATTCGACTACGACGTCATCCCCGGCATCACCTCCGTCCAGGCGCTGGCGGCGGCGCATCGTCTGGTGCTGAACCGGATCGGCGAGCCCGTCACCATCACCACCGGCCGCAAGCTCGCAGAGGGTGGCTTCCGGAAGGAGGACGGCAGCACGGTGGTCATGCTCGATGGCGAGCAGGCCTTCGCCAAGATCGATCCTGCCGGACTCGACATCTGGTGGGGCGCCTATCTCGGCGCGCCGCAGGAGATCATTGCCTCGGGCCCGCTCGCCGAAATCTCCGACGAGATCGTCCGCACCCGCGAAGCTGCCCGCGCGCAGAACGGCTGGATCATGGACACTTATCTGCTGCGCCAGCGGAAATCGTAGTCCGGCGTTTGGCTCCAAGCCACCATACCGGTATGATGTCGCTGGCTGGCGGAGGAGGATTGCCCATGGAAATCTCGCTCCGGCTTCGCGATCCGATCGCGCCGCAGCTCGTCACAGCGCTGCGCCAGGCGATCATCGTCAGCGAGCTTCGACCCGGCGAGGCGCTGTCGGAGAAGGAGATCGCCGGGCGCTTCGGCGTCAGCCGTCAGCCGGTGCGCGAGGCCTTCATCAAGCTCTCCGAGGCCGGGCTGGTACAGATCCTGCCGAGCCGCGGCACCTTCGTCATGAAGATCTCGATGCGCGAGGTCGCCAATGCCCGCTTCGTGCGCGAGGCGGTGGAATGCTCTCTGGCGCGGGCTGCGAGCCGACTGATCAACCCTGACGGCGTCGCTCGCCTGCGCCGCCTCATCGCCGAGCAGGCTGCTGCCGCCGGGCGCGGTGATTATTCCGGCTTCACCGTATTGGACGAGGCTTTCCACCAGGCGATCGCCGAGATCGTCGATTGCGACTATGCCGGCAAGGTGGTCGAGAGCGCCCGCGCCCAGACCGACCGGGTACGCTATCTCTCACTGCCCGGCACCTCGCCGATCCCGCTGCTGATCACCCAGCACAACGCCATCGTCGACGCGATCGAGACCGGCGATGCCGACACGGCTGCGACAGCGATGCGCATCCATCTGCGCGAAATCCTGAATGCGCTGCCGCGCATCGCCGCTGAACACCCGGACCTGTTCGAGGATGAGGAGCTGCCGGCCCATACCAGGGCGCCGCGTCAGCGCTGATCGCTGAGCTGCGCCGCCTTGATCAGCGCCTCGGCGACGCGTTCGTATCCTTCGGCCAGGATCGCGGTCGCGACCCGGACATGCTCGGTCGGCCTCGCCGCGCATTTGCTTCCGGGCAGCACGGCGATGCCGTGCGCCGCCAATGTCACCAGCGCGAACTGCTCGTTTTCCACGGGCACCCAGATGCACAGCCCGTCGCTCTCCGGCATGGCGAGCCCGCGCTCGGCGAGGCAAGCGACGAGTGCCCGCCGGCGATCGGCATAGACGGTGCGGGCTTCGGCGACCCTCTGGCCGGTCTCGGCATCGGTCAGCAGCCAGGCGGTCGCGGCCTGCAGCAGCCGGCTGGTCCAGCCCGAGGAGAAGCTACGATAGGACTGGATCTGCCGGATCACCATGGCCGGGGCCGACAGCACGGCGATCCGCAGGTCCGGCCCCAGCGATTTGGAGAAGGAGCGGATATGCACGACCCGCTCCGGCATCGCCCGGCCCAGGCTGATCGGCGGATGGATCGAGACGTCGCCGAGGCCGTCATCCTCGATCACCAGTGTGTCGCTGCCGGCGAGCACCCGGCCGAGTTCGGCCAGACGCGCGGGGCTGACATGCTGGCCGGTGACCGAATGGGTGCGCGGCTGGAAGATGAAGGCGGAGGGCCTTCGCTCCAGCGCTGTGGCGAGCTCCGCGGGCAGGGGACCCTGCGCATCGCGGCCGACCGGCAGGATCTCGGCGCCGAGATCCTCGATGATGTCGAGCAGCCGCATCGCGGTCGGATCCTCGATCGCGATGCAGGAGCCGGGCAGGACGGTCGCGTGCAGCACCGAATAGACCGCGTTGTAGCCGCCATTGGTGGCGAGGAAGGCGGCCGGCTCATAGGGCCAGTCCGGCGCCACCGCCTCGCGCAGCATGGGCAGGATCGGCGTGCGCTCATAGCTGTTGAGGTTCTCCGCGCTCGCCGCTTGCGCCAGCGCCTCGCGCAGCGGCGGCAGCAGTGCCGCATCCGGGACCGCCAGCGAGAGATCGAGCGCATCCGGCCCGAAATCGGCGACGCTCGCCATCCGTGTCGGCCGCGGCGTCGCATTGTCGCCGCTGACCCAGGCGCCGCCGCGCCCGCGTCCCGAGACGATCTTCTGTCGTTTCAGTTCGCTCCAGGCTTCCGAGACCGTGCCGGGGCTGACGCCGAGCCGGTAGGCGAGGTCGCGCACGGTGGGCAGCTTCGTGCCAACCGGGAGCAAGCCTGAACGGATCATCTGGCTGAGGTCGAGCGCGAGGCCGCGCGCGGTGCGCTGCGTCAGGCGGCTGGCCAGCCAGGAGGCGTCGGGTTCGTCGTTCATCGACTCAAAAATGAATGTTCAGGAACATAATAGCAATTGATCAGATAGATTGAACATTTATCGTGCCCCTCGTCCAAGGTTTTCTGTTCAGCGAGGCACCTGCTTGAAACCTGTGATCCGGCTGGCCCTGCGCGACTGGGATTTCATCACGCCGCTGCTGCTCGGCGACCTCGTATCCGACCGTTTCGAGCTGAAGATCGAGCGTCTCGCCACGCTGCCCGACGACTTCGCCAGCGATCCACGCTTCGATGCCAGCGAGATCTCGTTCAGCCGCTACACCACCGGCCGCGCTCGCGGCGAGACCGGCGTCGTCGGCATTCCGAACTTCATCATGCGCGGCTTCCGCCATCGCTGCGTCGTCACCGCCGCCGACAGCAAGCTGACCCGCTTCGACGAATTGCACGGCAAACGCATCGGCATCGCCGGCTGGCAGGATTCCGGCAACACCTGGACGCGCGCCGCCATGGCCGAGGGCGGCCTTGGCATCGACGATGCCTTCTGGGCGGTCAGCCGCCTTGCCGCCGACCATCCGATCACCGACCGCGTCGGGCGCTATGGCTGTCCCGGCGTGATCGAGGCGCTGCCCGGCCAGCCGCCGCTGCTCGACCTGCTCGCCGCCGGCGAGATCGATGCCGTGCTGATGCCGTTCATGCCGAAGGGCTTCTTCAGCAAGGGCTCGCGCTTCCGGGCGCTGCTGCCGGATATCCGCGCCGCCGAGCGCGACTATTTCGGCAAGGTCGGCTTCGTCCCGGGCATGCACATCATCGGCCTCAAGCCCGAGCTCGCCGCTCGCGAGCCCTGGTTGGCACAGGCGCTGAGCGATCTCCTCGACGAAAGCCAGCGCGTCTGGCTGGAGAAGCGCCGCCGCTACGCCGACACCACGCCCTGGCTGATCGACGAGCTGGTGCGCAGCGGGCATGATCTGCCCGAGAGCTGGAACGAGAGCGGGCTGGCCGCGAACCGGACGATGATCACCGCGTTCATCGAGCAGCTACGCATCCAGCAGCTCGCCGAGACCGATCTGACGCCGGAGACCCTGTTCCCGGCCGCATCCGCGCTGGAAGGAGCCAATCGATGAAAGCCGCGCTCGGACAATTCGCCGTCAGCCGCGAATGGCAGGAGAACCTTTCCACCTCCGTCCGCCTGATGGGCGAGGCCAAGGCCGCCGGCGCCGATCTGCTGTTGCTGCCGGAGGGCATCCTGGCCCGCGACATCACCGATCCCGACATCGTGCTGAAGACGGCGCAGCCGCTCGACGGCCCGTTCATGCAGGGCGTGCTTCAGGCCAGCAAGGGCTCGGCGCTGACCACGCTGTTCTGCATCCATGTGCCGAACGGCAAGGGCCGCGTCTTCAACGTCCATGTCGCGGTCCGCGACGGCGCGATCGTCGCGGCCTATCGCAAGCTCCATCTCTACGACGCCTTCTCGGCGCTGGAATCGACCAATGTCGAGCCCGGCAGCGAAGTGCCGCCGCTGCTGGAGATAGCCGGCCTGAAATGCGGGCTGATGACCTGCTACGACGTGCGCTTCCCCGAGCTTGCCCGGCGTCTCGCGCTCGATGGCGCCGATGTCCTGCTGCTGCCGGCCGCCTGGGTGCGCGGTCTCGGCAAGGAGGCGCATTGGGATGTGCTGGTCACGGCCCGCGCCCTTGAGAATACCTGCTACGTCGTCGCCACCGGCGAGTGCGGCCCGCGCAACATCGGCGCCAGCATGGTGGTCGATCCGCTCGGCGTCGCCGTCGCACGCGCCGGCGAGGCGCCGGCGCTGATCTATGCCGAGATCGATCCGGCCCGTATCGCCGCGGCGCGCGCCGCGCTGCCGGTTCTCGTCAATCGCCGGTTCGCCGGTCCCGAGCTCGCCGCTTAAGAGCGGGCCGCCGGTCTCCAGACAACGATAAAAGGGAACGTCGCCATGAACATGATCGTGAAATTCGCCGGAGCGGCCGCGCTGGCCGCGGCACTCCTGCACGGCCCGGCCTTCGCCCAGGACGCCAGCATCAAGATTCCCGAGCAGAAGGTCGACGAAGCCCTGCGTGCCAAATTGCCGGAGGCGATCCGCACGGCCGGCAAGATGATCTCGGTCAACAACGGCTCCTTCCCGCCCTATGAGATCGTCACCGACGCCAAGACCATGACCGGCGCCAGTGCCGAGCTCTCCGACGCCATCGGCCAGCTGCTCGGCGTCAAGATCGAGCATGCGACGGTGAGCGGGCTTGCCGCGGCGCTGAGCGGCATTGCTGCCGGCCGCTTCCAGTTCGCCATGGGGCCGATCGGTGACTTCAAGTCGCGCCAGGAGGCCAACGACTTCGTCGACTATGTCCGCGAATACGTGATCTTCGCAGTGCAGAAGGGCAATCCGAAGGCGATCGCCAGCCTCGACGACACCTGCGGCAAGAAGATCGCGGTGATGTCGGCCGGCTCGGCCGAGAAGGTGATCAAGGCGCAGGCCGAGAAATGCGCCGCCAAGGGCAAGCCGACGCTGGAGGTGATGTCCTTCACCGACCAGCCGACCTCGATCCTCTCGGTCCGGTCGAAGCGCTCCGACGGCTTCTTCTCTTCGCAGGCACCGCTGACCTACTTCGTCCAGCAGGCCAAGGGCGATCTCGAACTCGCCGCGGTCGGCAAGGCCAACGGCTTCCAGGATCTGTTCCAGGGCGCGGTCGTGCCGAAGGGCTCACCGCTCGGCGAGGTTCTGGTCTCCGCCATCAAGGTGCTCAAGGCGAACGGCACCTATGAGGCGATCTTCAAGAAATGGGGGCTCGAGAACAACATGATCGGCGAGCCCGGCATCAACCTCTCGAAGAACTGAGCGGGCAGGGGCCATGAACAGCGCGGCAGAGCCGATGAACGACCGGCAGGCGGCGCTGCGCGACGTCGCCAACGCCCACCGCCCTCCCGAATGGGGGCGCTGGCTGCTCTGGGCCTTCGTGCTCGCGGTCGCCGTCAATTTCGCCTGGATCGTCGCCTGGAACCCGAATTTCGGCTGGCCGGTCGTGGCGCAATGGTTCACGGCCGAGTCGATCCTGCGCGGGCTCTACGTCACGCTCGGGCTCACCGTGGTGGCGATGGTGATCGGCGTCATCATCGGCCTCCTGCTGGCGATCGCGCGGCTCTCCGATGACCGGCTGTTTAGCGGCCTTGCCGGGCTCTTCATCTGGTTCTTCCGCGGCACGCCGCTGCTGGTCCAGCTGATCTTCTGGTACAATCTCTCGACGCTCTTCCCGGAGATCTCGATTTCGATCCCGTTCGGGCCGACGCTGGTCAGCTGGCACACCAACGACCTAATCACGCCGATGACGGCGGCGATCGCCGGCCTTTCGCTCAATGAGGCCGCCTATATGGCCGAGATCATCCGCGGCGGCCTGCTCTCGGTCGACAAGGGCCAGACCGAGGCGAGCGACGCCTTCGGCATGACCCGGGCGCGGGCGCTGTGGCGGGTCATCATCCCACAGGCGATGCGCTCGATCGTGCCGCCGACCGGCAACCAGCTGATCAGCATGATCAAGGCGACCTCGCTGGTCAGTGTCATCGCCATGGCCGATCTGCTCTATTCGGTGCAGGCGGTCTACAACCGCACCTTCGAGGTCATCCCGATGCTGATGGTCGCGGTGATCTGGTATCTCGTCATCACCACCGTGCTGAACATCGGCCAAGGCTTCATTGAGCGTTATTATGCCCGCGGCGAGCGTGGCGCGACGGAGCGAGCGCCCGTCATCGCGGAGGCGACACCATGAGCCGGATCGCGACCGATGCCGCGCCGCTGGTCAGCGCCCGCAACGTCCACAAATCCTTCGGCTATAACGAGGTGCTGAAGGGCATCGACCTCGACGTCATGCCGGGCGAGGTCGTCGTCGTGCTCGGCCCGTCCGGCTCGGGCAAGTCGACCTTCCTGCGCTGCATCAACCATCTCGAAGCGATCGATCGCGGCTCGATCATGGTCGCGGGCGAGCAGATCGGCTACCGGCTGAGCGGCGAGCGACTGACCAAGCTCTCGCCGCGCGCCATTGCCGCGCAGCGCCGTCAGATCGGCATGGTCTTCCAGCAGTTCAATCTCTTTCCGCATATGACGGCGCTGGAGAACATCATCGAGGCGCCGGTCGGCGTTCACGGTCACTCCCGCAAGGACGCGACCGATTATGCGATGGAGCTGCTCGCCCGCATCGGGCTGACCGAGAAGGCCAACGCCTATCCGCGCCAGCTCTCCGGCGGCCAGCAGCAGCGCGTCGCCATCGCCCGCGCGCTGGCGATCCGGCCGAAGCTGATGCTGTTCGACGAGCCGACCTCGGCGCTCGATCCCGAGCTCGTCGGCGAGGTGCTGGCGACGATGCGCGATCTCGCCGGCCAGGGCCTGACCATGATCGTCGTCACCCACGAGATCGGCTTTGCCCGCGAGGCGGCCGACCGCGTCGTCTTCATGGATGGCGGCCTCGTGGTCGAGCAGGGCAGGCCGGAAGAGGTGCTCGCCAATCCGAGCCATCCGCGCACCCGCCTCTTCCTCAGCCGCTTCATCCGCGAAGCGGCCTAAGAGGCTGAGCGCCGGCTCTGTGTCGAAGGGGCTCAGCCGCCTTCCAGCTCGCTGGCGCGTTCCAATGCGATCGTCGTGCCCTTCTCGACGAAACCCGCGATCAGCGCGAGTTCCTCGGCGCTGTATTGCCGCATCAGTGCGGCCGAGCGTTCCGCCATCGGCGCGAACAGCTCCTGGAGCGGCCTGACCGCCTCCGGCACGATCCGGACGAGGACCTTGCGGCGATCCTGCGGGTCGGCCGCCCGTTCGACATAACCCTTCCTGGCGAGGCGATCGATCAGGCCGGTCACGGCGCCGCTGGTCAGCTTGGTGTGCTCCATGATCTGCCCGGCGGTCACGGGGCCGGCCAGCAGGATCATGTCCAGGCATTCGAGATCGACCGAGGCTAGGCCGGCCCGCCTGGCGACGGCCTGGCTGTGCAGTGCGCTGGCGGCGCCCATGCGGCGCAGGGCCGTCGTCAGGCGCGAGATCGCCTCGTCTTGACTTGAAGGTGCCATCTGCCTCATATCTTAGTTGATAAGATAATTAGTAAATGAGATAAAATCATGGATGCGATCGTCCTGTCTACGGCGTTGACGGCGCTTCTGGCCAATATCGGGCTGGGCGGCGGAATCTTCGAGCATAGCGTTATCGACCGTGCCTGGCCCCGCAAGCCGGAGATCGTCCAGCCCCGGAAGGGCGGGATCAGCCGCGTCCGGTTCTGGATTCCCGCTCATTCGCTGTTCGAGCTCAGCCTGTTCGTCACGCTCTATTTCGGCTGGGGCCATGGCGGGGTCCGCCGGGCCTTGCTTGTGGCTCTGGCCGCGCATCTGGCGATGCGGTTCTGGTCGGCCTTCGACATGATCCCGAAGGCGATCGCCTTCGAGAAAGCGGAGACGGTCGACGAGGCCGCCGCCCGTGACTGGACGAAGCGCAGCCTGATGCGCTTCCCGCTGGCGCTGCTCACCAGCCTGGCCGCACTGGCGGCTTTCGCTGCCGCTTGCGGCCTGAATTTGGTCTGAGCCCGGCCACCTCCCAAACGGTGGTTCGCAAAGGTGCCGCAGATTGACAATGTTTTGCATATAAGACAGATATTCATATATAAATGAAAGCGCGACGCCCGACTCCGGTCGGAAGGCGCCGTCACGCCGGGGAGGAGCGATGAGCCCGCTGAACGACAGCGACGTGCGAGCTGCCGCGGCGCCCGAGCCGGCTCCCGCATCGGGCGCGAACGATGTGCTTCTCGGCCTGCTCTTCGCCACGATCGGGGCTGCCGCTCTCTATATCGGCCGCGACTATGTCTTCGGCACCAGCCTGCGCATGGGGCCGGGCTTCCTGCCGCGCATCGTCGCCGGAGGTCTCGTCCTGCTCGGGCTCGTGCTCGTCCTCCGCGGCATCCTCGCCGGCGGCTGGGCGCTGCCCGTGATCGGCTGGCGGCCGATCCTCCTGATCTCGCTGGCCGTGATCGTCTTCGCCGCGACGATCGACCGGCTCGGCCTCTTCGTCGCGAGCCTTCTGAGCGTGGCGATCGGCGCCTGCGCTGCGCAGGAGATCCGCTGGAAGGAATTGTCTTTCGTCGCGCTCGGGCTCGCGGTCTTCTGCACCGTCCTGTTCGGCTATCTCCTGAAGATCTCGATGCCGGTGTGGCCGCAATGAGCGAGATCGTCCAATCGCTGGCGCTCGGCTTCGGCGTTGCCGCCTCGCTCAGCAATCTCTGGTACTGCTTCCTCGGCGCGCTAATCGGTACGCTGATCGGTGTCCTGCCCGGCATCGGCCCGATCGCGACCATGGCGATGCTGCTGCCGCTGACCTATTATCTGCAGCCGACCGAAGCGCTGATCATGCTCGCCGGCATCTATTACGGCGCGCAATATGGCGGCTCGACCACGGCGGTGCTGATGCGCCTGCCGGGCGAGTCCTCCTCCGTCGTCACCTGCCTCGACGGCTATGCCATGGCGCGCAAGGGCCGCGCCGGCACGGCGCTCGCGACGGCGGCGCTCGCCTCATTCTTTGCCGGCACGGTCGTCACGCTGCTGATCGCGATCGCCAGCCCGGCCCTGACCGAACTCGCGCAGAAATTCGGCCCGGCCGAGTATTTCTCGCTGATGGCGCTCGGCCTCGTCGCCGCCGTCGTCTTTGCGCAGGGCTCGCCCTTGCGTGCGGTCGGCGCGATCTTCCTTGGCCTGCTGCTCGGACTGATCGGCGCCGACGTGAACACCGGCTTCGACCGCTTCACCTTCGACCGGCCGGAATTGCGCGACGGCATCGGCGTCGTTGTCGTCTCGATGGGTCTCTTCGGCATCGCCGAGATCATGCTCAACCTCTCCGGCGGGCCGGAAGGGCAGGGCGAGCGCACCAGGCTGTCGCGGCTCTGGCTGACAAAGGACGATTTCCGCGCCGCCTGGCCGGCGACCTTGCGCGGCACGGGGATCGGCGCGTTGCTCGGCATCCTGCCCGGTGGCGGCGCCATGCTCGGCTCCTTCGCCTCCTATGCGGTGGAGAAGCGGGTCTCGGATACGCCGGAACGCTTCGGCGAGGGCGCGATCGAGGGCGTTGCCGGGCCGGAGGCGGCGAACAACGCTGGCGCGCAATCCTCCTTCATCCCGATGCTGGCCCTCGGCATCCCCGGCAATTCGGTGATGGCGATGATGGCCGGTGCCATGCTGATCCACGGCATCGCACCCAGCCCCAACCTCGCCTCGACCCAGCCTCAGCTGTTCTGGGGGCTGATCGCGAGCATGTGGTTCGGCAACCTGATGCTGCTCGTCATCAACCTGCCGCTGATCGGGTTGTGGGTGAAGCTGCTCGCCGCGCCCTACCGCATGCTCTTCCCGGCGATCCTGCTGTTCTGCTGCATCGGCATCTACACGGTGAACAACAGTGCCTTCGAGGTCGGCCTCGTCGCCCTGTTCGGCCTGCTCGGCGTGGTGCTGGCCAAGCTCGAATGCCCGCTGGCGCCGCTCGTGCTCGCCTTCATCCTCGGACCGATGATGGAGGAGAACCTGCGCCGCGCCATGCTGCTCTCGCGCGGCGATCCTGCGATCTTCCTGTCGCGGCCGATCAGCCTGGGATTGCTCATTGCCTGCGCGCTGGTGATCGCCCTGCTGCTCATGCCGAATTTCCGCCGGGCCCGCGAGGCGGCGACGGAAGCCTGAGTTCTTGGAGAAGGGGAGGACGATGATGATGAAATCCAGCAGGCGCCGCGCGCTCGGCCTTATCGCCGCCGCCTCTCTCATGGTTCTTCCGCAGGTCGCGACGGCGCAGTCCTATCCGACCAAGCCGGTGAAGATCATCGTGCCCTTCGCCGCCGGCGGGCGGGCCGACGCGCTGGCGCGGATGCTGGCGCAGGGCCTGCAGGAGCAGATGGGCCAGCCCTTCGTCGTCGAGAACCGCGGCGGCGCCAGCGGCAGCCTCGGCTCCGACCTCGTCGCGAAGGCGCCGCCCGACGGCTACACCCTGCTGCTCGCCTCGACCGGCACGCAGGCCATCCTGCCGAAGATCACCGCCAAGCTGCCCTACGATGCCGATCGCGATTTCACGCCGATCGCATTGATGGTCGAGAGCTACAGCTTCATCGGCGTGCATCCCGGCGTGAAGGCGGCGAACCTCAAGGAGTTCGTCGATCTCGCCCGCGCCAAGCCAGGCGAATTCAACTATGCCAGCTCCGGCGTCGGCACCTACAACCACTTCGCCGGCGAGTTCTTCAACATCGCCGCCGGATCGAAGATCACCCATATCGCCTATCGCGGCAGCGGCCCCTCGGTGAACGATCTCGTCGCCGGCCATGTCCAGATGATGATCGGCGGCGAATTCGTCGAGGTCGCGCAGGCCGGCAAGGTCCGCATCCTCGCGACGACCAATCCGCAGCGCTGGCCCGGCCTGCCGGACATCCCGACCATGAAGGAAGCGGGCCTGGCCGAATTCTCGGCGCCGCCGCTCTGGTTTGGCCTGCTCGGGCCGGGCGGCATGCCGCGCGAACTCGTCGAGAAACTCAACCAGGCCGCCAACAAGGCGATGAGCGACCCGAAGACCGTCGAGCGCGTCAAGGCGGCGGCGAGCATCGTGCGCACCGAGAGCGCCGACGCCTTCGCCAGCCTGATCAAGGCCGAGCAGAAAGCCTTCGGCGACGTCGCCAAGCAGACCAACATGAAGTTCGAGGAGTAACCGGGCGGACGATCCGGAACACTCGGCGAGAAAAGGGGAGGGAAGCGATGCTCAAGGGACAACTGACGCGCCGCATGGCGCTGCTGCTCGCCGTCGCGGGAGCGCTCGGCATAGGCGCCGTCGAGGCCGTGGCGCAGGCCTATCCGGCGAAGCCGGTCAAGATCATCGTGCCGTTCGCGCCGGGCGGGCGCGTCGAGGGTATCGCCCGCCTGCTCGCCAACAGCATGAGCATCGATCTCGGCCAGCCCTTCGTTGTCGAAAGCCGCGCCGGCGCTGGTGGCGCGATTGGCTCCGACTTCGTCGCCAAGGCGGCGCCGGACGGCTACACGCTGCTGCTCGTCTCGGCCGGCACCCACGCCATCCTGCCCAATGTCGACAAGAAGCTGCCCTATGACTCGGTGAAGGATTTCACGCCGATCGCCAATCTCGTCGAAGGCTTCACCTTCCTCGGCGCGCATCCGTCGGTCGAGGCCAGGACGGTCGCCGAGCTCGTCGCGCTGGCCAAGGCCAAGCCCGGCACGATCGGCTTCGCCAGCTCTGGCATCGGCACCTACGGCCATTTCGCCGGCGAGTTGCTCAAGATCTCCTCCGGCGCCGACCTGATGCATGTGCCCTATCGCGGCAGCGGCCCGGCGTTGAACGACATCGCCGCCGGCCACGTCCCGCTGATGATGGCGGGCGAATTGGTCGAGCTCGCCAAAGCCGGCAAGGTGCGTATCCTCGCGACCACCAATGAGCGGCGCTGGTTCGAACTGCCTGACGTCCCGACGATGAAGGAGAGCGGCTTCCCGCAATTCACCGCGCATTCCTGGATCGGGCTCGCAGGTCCCGCCGGCATGAACCCGGAGATCGTCACCAAGCTCAACACGGCCGCAGGCAAGGCGCTGGCCGATCCGAAGGCGCAGGAGCAGCTCAAGACGCTCGGCGTCCTGCCGAACTTCTCCAGCCCGGCCGAGTTCGCCGCGCGCATCGCCGCCGACCGGGCCGTCTATGCCGAGATCGTCGCCAAGGCGAACCTCACATTCCAGTAAGAGAGCGGCGCGCTATATGGAGGGCGGGAAATCGGCCGAAAGCCGAATGGATGGAGCTGCCCCCATGATTGAACGAATTGGCATGACGGACCGCTGGAGCGACGCGGTTGTCGTTGGGGGTCTGATCTTCCTCGCGGGCCATGTCGCCGAGCAGACGCGCGGGCAATCCGTCAAGGTGCAGACCGAGGAAGTTCTGCTCAGCCTCGACGAGACGCTGGCCCAGGCCGGCGTCTCCAAGAACAACTTGGTCAGCGTGACCATTTACCTCGCCGACATGGTGGGATTCGCCGCCATGAACGAAGCTTGGGACGCCTGGGTGGCAAAAGGCCACGCGCCGGCCCGCGCGACCGTCGAGGCGCGCCTTGCCCATCCCGACCTCCTCGTCGAGATGACGGCGATCGCCTCCCGATAGTCCCGCATCGGTCCCGTCGGCTCTATCGCCAATGCGAACACCATCCGTCGGGCTTGATCGCTCGACGGAAAGATGGTGCGCGCCTCCCTGAGCCAACCGCTACAGTGGGCTGGAAGGTGTCCTCTGGCCCGGGGGCGGCCTGCTCGTCCTGGCGCGAGTTCGCCGCCAGCGGCTGGCATGCCGTGCTCATCGGCTCCATCCGATCATTGACCGTCCGCTGGTCAGATCCGCCAACAGCCGCTCTACGACGCTGGCTTCCGACTTCGGCGCCAGCACCGACAGGATCGCGCCACCCTCCGTGAAGGCCTGGACACTCGCCTGCACGCTCGAAAGCGCGCCCAGGCGCGCTTGGACCAGTGCCAGATCGCTGAAGCCGCAGGTGACCGTCCCGGAGACGGTCTCGACGAGTGCCTCCTTTTCAGCCTCGCGCAAGCATAGGGCCGCCGTTCCACCATAGGCACGGATCAGACCGCCGCTACCGAGCAGGATGCCACCGAACCAGCGTGTCACGACAACAACGACGCCATCGAGGCCTTGCCCGTCGATCGCGGCAAGGATCGGCTTGCCTGCCGTCCCGCTGGGCTCACCGTCGTCGTTGAAACGGTACCTGTTCCCCAGGCGCCATGCCCAGCAATTGTGGTTGGCGGACCGATCCGACTGTCCCGCAACGAAGTCTTTTGCTGCCGTTTCGTCCCTGATGGGACCGGCGACCGCGGTGAAGCGGCTTTTCTTGATTTCCTGCTGACAGATGGCGATGTCGACGAGGGTCAGGCGTGCAACCATGTGCCCGCATATCACGACCTGGGACCCAGATCTCGCAAAGCCAGGAATGTCCGCTTTGCGGAATGCGCTGACGCCAGCTGTATGGCGCGGCCAGCACATGGCGAGAGAGTTGCAGCGCGTGGGATGATGGACGCTATGAGATCTCGGTCAGCAGCCCATGCTGCCCGGACGTTCGCAGGAAATGCAGCAGGTCCGACAATCCTTCGCCGAGCAGGGTCACATGCGAGCGCATCGTTTGCGCCGCCTGGACGCCATCGCCTCGCAGGATCGCCTCCATGACGCGCTCATGCTCGGGGATGGACGAGTGCATCCGCCCGGGCTGGTAGGTGATGGTGCGGCGGTACGGTGAGATCTTGAGTGTCAGCCGCCGCAGCTCGTCCTGCAGAATGCGGTTATGGCTCGCGGCGGCGATCAGCTCGTGGAAATCGAGATTGGCCGCATAAAAGGCCTCTGCATCCTCAGCCGTGGCGGCATCGGCACAGGCCCTGTGTGCGGCCTGGAGACGAGCCCGCTGTTCCGGCTGGATGCGACGGGCGGCCTGCGAGGAGGCGAACGCTTCCAGCTCGGCCACGACCCCGAACGCGTCGAGGAGGTCGGCGAGCGACATCTGCGAGACCTGCAGCCCCTGGCGTCCGCGCGACACCACGAGGCCGCTGGCGGCCAGACGTTGCAGCGCCTCGCGCACGGGCGTGCGCGACATGCCGAACTGCTCGGCGAGCTGGCGCTCGTCCAGCTTGTCGCCCGGCCTCCGGATCCCCTTGAGGATCTCTTCCTCGAGGCGGGTGACCACTCCGGCCGAAAGCGATTCAGGCTCTTCCGGCGTCATCGATCCGTTCACTCGCGCCATCACGCTCAGCGCCTCACCGGCTGTCTGCCGAATAAAATCTGTTCGCGACCATCTCCGCGAGAGCCACAAGCCCATAGAGGAGCAGGCCGCAGATGCAAAGCACCACGATGGCGGCCATCGACACCTCCGTATCGGCGCGCGCCGTCGCGAAGATGATGAGATAGCCCAGCCCCGCCTGCGCAGTGATGAACTCGCCGATGATGACGCCGATGATGGCCAGCGTGATCGCGATCTTCATGCCGCTGAAGATGTGAGGCAGGGCCATCGGAAACCGCACGCTGGTGAAGACCTGCCATTCCGTGGCGGTCAGCGAGCGGCATAGTCTCAGGATGCCCCGGTCGACGCTCAGGAAGCCGGCGGTCGTCGCGATGACCACGGGGAAGAAGGCGATGAACACCGAAAACGCGATGCGCGACTGCGAGCCGACCCCGAGCCAGATGATGAAGAGCGGCGCGAGTGCGATCTTGGGGATGAGCTGGAAGAAGATCAGGTTCGGATAGAGCGCCTCGCGCGCCATGTCCGAATAGGTGATGAGGATGGCGAGCGCGACGCCGAGCAGCAGTGCGAGCAGGAAACCGGCCGCGGATTCCAGCGTTGTCGGCACCGCATGCGTCAGCAGGATATCGTAACGCGCGACGATGTATTTCGCGATCGAGACCGGGGACGGAAGGATGACCGAGGGGACCTGCCAGATCGTGACGTAGAGCTGCCAGGCCGCCAGCACGACGAAGGCCAGGCCAAGCGGCAGAATGATGCTGCTCAGACCGGCGGCGCCCTGGAAGCGATTGGCTCCGGAAGCCGGGAGGGCGGCACCGGTTTCGGTGCCGATGGTGGCCTTTGCCATGCTGGACCTCACTCGATGACGCTGCCGGCGGTGGTGTTCGCCTTGCCGTGTTCCGGCCGCGCGGAAGCCTCGCCATGGCCGTGGGCGGCCTCGATGGTGAGGCGCAATGTCCGGCAGACCTGCGCGAATTCCTGGGTTTCCTCGATCTCGAACCGACGCGGCCGCGAGAAGGGCATCTTCATGTCGAGGATGATCGTCGAGGGGCGTCCACCCATCACCACCACCCGATCGGAGAGGAATGCGGCCTCACGGATCGAATGGGTCACGAAGATCACGGTCTTGCGGTAAGTCTCGAGAATCTCCGAGAGCGCGACATTCATCTGGTCGCGCGTGATGGCGTCGAGCGCGCTGAACGGCTCGTCCATCAGCAGGATCTCGGGATCGTGGATCAGCGCCCGGCAGATCGCGACGCGCTGGCGCATGCCGCCCGAGAGCTCGCCCGGCTTCTTGTGCTCGAAGCCGGCAAGGCCGACCATCTTGAGCAGGCTGTGAGCCCGGTCGATGTATTGCGCGACCGGCAGGCGCAGGATGCGGATCGGGAAAAGCACGTTCTCGAGCGTGCTCTTCCACGGCAGCAGGGTCGCGTCCTGGAAGATGATGCCGATGTCGCGGCGCGGCGCCGCGACCGGCTCGCCGGCAAGCATGATCGTGCCCGCCGTCGGCCGTTCCAGCCCGGCGATCATCATCAGCAGCGTCGATTTTCCGCATCCCGAAGGGCCGAGCAGCGACACGAACTCGCCCCTCGCCACGTCGACGGATGCGGAGGCGACCGCATGGATCGGCGAGTGCCGGGTGAAATAGGTCTTCTGGACATCCATGGCCGATACGAGAGGTGTCTCGGCCACGGCAAGCTCTGCCTTCGGTGCCAAACTCAGCATCAGTGGTCGCCTCGTTCGCTTGGCCGGTCAGGAACCGACATATCGACGGAACGGCGCGGCGCTCTTCTCCGCGCTCGCCAGCTCTGCGGGCGAAAGCTTGATCTTGCCGACGAAGTCGTTGGTGAACAGCTTGCCGACATCGGGTTTCACCGAGCCTTCACCCGCCGCGTATTTCATCACGAGATCGGCCATCGTGGCGACCTTGGCCGGGTCGGCCCAGCCGAAACCGTTCTGCTTCACCTCGGGCACGAGATTGGTGAGGTTCGTCAGCCCAAGCCCGATGCGCGCATATTCCTTGCCGGTCGAGGAGATCGCGACCTCGCTATTGGCCTTGAGGAAGATGTCGATCGCTTCGTCGAAATTGGTCATCGTGAACTGGATGGCCTCCATCGCGCCCTGGACGAAGGCCTCGCAAAGCGCCCGGTCCTGCTCAAGCCGGGCCGGCTGGGTCGTCAGGGACTGGCCGTAGAACTCGATCCCGACTGCCGAGAACAGCATGAAGCGGACGTCGGTGCCGAGTGGCGCCAGTGACGGCACGGTGCTGGTGGCGAAGGCGGAGACCGCATCGACCTGCTTCTCGACCAGCGTGCGTTCGCGAACCTTGCCGTCGACCTGGAGGATCTGGACCTTGGAGAGGTCGATGCCGGCCTTGTCGGCATAGAGCGGCAGGAACGGATACTCGCCGGAGGTCACGCTGGCGCCCAGCTTCTTGCCCTCGAGATCCTTCGGCGCGCGGATCGGCGAGCCGGACAGGACGCCGACCCCCATCAGCGCGTCATAGTTGATCTGGCCGATGCAGGTGATCGGCAGCTTCTTCGCCGCCTGCACGATCACCGTCGGCGTGGCCGCCATGCCGAAATCGAAGGTGCCGGCGCTGACCGCCTGCGCCGCCGCCCCGGAACCCGAGCCACGCGCCACCGAAACGTCGAGGCCATGGCGCTTCCAGAAGCCCTTGTCGCGCGCGACATAGGCGAAAAGGTTCGGGCCTTCCGGGATCCAGGAGGTCGTGAAGGAGACCTTCTTCAGGCCCTGCGAGAGCGCGGGCATGGCGAGAGAGCCGGTTGCGGCCGCTGCTGCTGCGGCACCGAAGCCCTTGAGGGCGCTGCGACGTGAAACAAGCATCCAAGTCTCCCCTTCGATCCATCGCGCGCCCCGGTCGGCGGCACAGGCACAACCATCACCGTGATCTCGGCGGGACGCAAGCGACATTATGCAAAAAACATGATCTTGCATACGATTTTGCCAGAAAGGCGTAATTATGGGCTGTCGTGAATACGAATTTTGTGCAACGACTCGCGACATGGAGCCAAAATAGCTCTTTCATTATACCAAAATAGCGATACGGCACGGAGATGTCATGAAATCCTTCGAGGCTCGCAATGCCCATTTCGACCGGCTCGTGAACACGGCCGGCCTGCGATGGATGGGGCAGAACACCAATCACGCGACCCCGCATTCCGCGGTGCTGGCGGCGATGGAGAAGTGCATCCGCGACGAGGAGTTTCACATCTACGCGCCGCCGGCGGGGCTCGAGGAGTTGCGCCACGGCATCGTCGCCGATCTTGGCCTGGACGGGCAAGCCGCGCTGGTCTCCGACGGCGCGGTCGCCTCGCTCTACCATGTCTGCCACAGCCTGCTCGGGCCGGGAGACGAGTTCATCACCACCGACCCGACCTGGAACTGGCCGATGGCCTTCGCGCGGGCCGTCGGGGCCAAGGTCACGCAGATTCCGATCTATGGCGAGGAGTACGGCTATCGCTTGGCGCCGGAGCGGCTGAAGGCGGCGATCACGCCGAAGACCAAGGTCATCTACATCGTCGATCCGAACAACCCGCTCGGCTCAGCCTGCACGGCGGCCGAGATCGACGGCATCGTGGCGGCCGCGCGCGAGGCCGGGGCCTACCTGATCCACGACTGCACCTATCGTCATTTCGCCCATGAGCACACGCTGGCGGCCACGCGCTACCCCGAGCGGACGCTGACCATCTACAGCTTCTCGAAATGGCTGGGCCTGGCCGGCATGCGCGTCGGCGCGGTCGTGGCCCATCCCGACATCATCGAGAAACTTTCGGCCGCGCCGCCGAACAATCTCGGCTCGAACATCCTGTCCCAGCGTGCGGCGCTGGCCGGCCTAGGGATCAAGGCCGAGTGGTTTCCAGGGGTCCTCTCGCAGCAGCGCGCCAACCAGAAGCTGATCAAGGATGCTGCGGACAGGATTCCGGGCTTGTCCATGCCGGTCTTTCCGTCGAACGGCAATTTCGTCGTGCTCGAATGCGAGCGGGCCGGCGTGAAGCCGGAGGCGCTCGTCGCCGCCTATCAGAAGCACAGCATCATGATCCGCCAGGGCGCCTACCACACGCCCAATTTCGGCGACCGCTTCGTCAAGATCAGTACCACGGTCCCGACTGCCTGGGTGGAGGAGTTCGTCGACCTGCTGCCGACCATGGTCGAGCAGGCCCGCGGCCAAAACGAAGACGTGAAACTGTTCTGAGCAGGCCTGTCCGCCGCAGCGCTCGTAAAAGGAGAAATCAAAGATGGATCTTAAGCTGAAGGGCAAGACGGTCCTGATCACCGGTGCGTCCCAGGGCATCGGCGAGGGGCTGGCGCGCTCATTCGCCGAGGAGGGCTGCAACCTCCATGTCGTGGCGCGGTCCGGCGACAGGCTCGATGCGCTCAAGCGCGAGCTGGAGGCCGGTCATGGCGTGACGGTCACGGCGCATGCGCTCGATCTGACCAAGGAAGGCACGGTGGAGCGCCTGGTCGATTCCGTCGGCGACATCGACATTCTCGTCAACAATGCCGGCGTCATTCCCAGCGGCACCTTGTGGGACGTCGACGAGGCGAAATGGCGTGCCGGCTGGGAGCTCAAGGTCTTCGGCTACATCAACCTCACCCGTGCGCTCTATCCGCGCATGAAGGCGCGCGGCGGCGGCGTCATCATCAACAACATCGGCAATGGCGGCGAGGTCTTCGATCCCGCCTATGTCGCGGGTACGACCGGCAATGCCAGCCTGATGGCCTTCACCCGCGCCATGGGCGGCCACTCGCTCGACGACAATATCCGGGTGGTGGGCGTCAATCCGGGGCCCGTCGATACCGACCGCATCTACAACATGCTGAAGAAGCGCGCCGCGGACTGGCTCGGCGATGCCGGCCGCTACGAGGAACTGCAACAACGCTATCCGCTCAAGCGCCCGGCCCATATCCACGAGGTCACCGACCTGATCGTGTTCCTCGCCTCGTACCGTTCCGGCTATACGTCGGGCACGATCTTCACCGTCGATGGCGGCATCGCCTCGCGCCGTTCCGTGATCTGAGGGGAGACGCGACATGGCTCTTGCCACGGCCAGCGATGGCGTGAAGCTCTTCTACGAGGAAGCCGGCTCCGGCACGCCGATCATCTTCGTGCACGAATTCGGCGGCAGCCACTGGAGCTGGGAGCCGCAGCTCAATTTCTTTGCGCGCCGGCATCGCTGCATCACCTTTGCCGCGCGCGGCTATCCACCGTCCGATGTGCCGGAGAACGTCGAAAGCTACTCGCAGGCGCGGGCGGCCGACGACATCGTCGATGTGCTGAGCGCCGCCGGCATCGACAAGGCCCATGTCGTCGGGCTCTCGATGGGCGGGTTCGCCTCGCTCCATGCAGCGTTGCGCCATCCTGGCCGCGTCTTGTCGGTGGTCGCCGCCGGGGCCGGGTACGGCGCCGAGAAGCTCCATGAGGAGTACTTCAAGGGCATCTCCGAGCAGGTCGCCCGGAACTTCGAGCAGCGTGGAGCCAGGGACTTCGCGCCGACCTATGCCGAGGGCGCGTCGCGCGTGCAGTTCCAGGACAAGGATCCGCGCGGATGGGCGCTCTTTGCCGAGAGGCTCGGCCAGCACGATTCAATGGGCGCGGCGAACACCATGCGCGGCGTGCAGATGCGCCGGCCCTCGCTTTACGATCTCGAGGCCGAGTTCCGCGCCATGCAGGCGCCGCTGCTGGTCATGACAGGCGACGAGGATGACCATTGCATCCAGCCCGGGCTCTATCTGAAGCGGGTCGTGCCGCGCTGCGGCCTCGCCGTGTTCCCGAAATCCGGCCATACGCTGAATCTCGAAGAGCCTGAACTGTTCAATCGCTTGCTCGCCGAGTTCATCGCGCAGGTCGAGGCCGGGCGCTGGGGCGTGCGCGATCCACGCGCCAACCCGGCCCAGATCATGCGGACCGACTGAGCATGACAATCAGGCAACCTCTGTCCGATCTTGTCGATGGCGAGCGTCTCTGGCTCCGCCATATGGCGCTGGCCGCCTTCGGTGCCCGCGCCGATGGCGGCGTCGATCGTCCAACCCTGTCGCCGCAGGAAGCACAGGCGCGCGCGCAGGTGATCGCCTGGGGCAGGGCGATCGGCCTGGAGGCATTCACCGACAGGGCCGCGAACCTGTTCCTGCGCCTGGAGGGGCGCGATCCCTCGCTCGCCCCCGTCGTGGCGGGCTCGCATATCGATTCGCAGCCGACGGGCGGCAAGTTCGATGGCGTTTTCGGTGTGCTCGCCGCGTTGGAAACGGCGGAGGCGATCATGGCCTGTGGCGAGCGACCGCTCCGCCCGGTCGAGATTGTGGCCTGGACCAATGAGGAGGGCTCGCGCTTCGCACCGGGCATGACGGGTTCCGACCTCTTCACCGGAACCAAGGCGCTCGAAGCGGTGCTACCCATCCGCGATGCAGACGGCATCAGCATCGGCGAGGCGGTGTCGTCGATCCTCGCGGCCGACGACAATGTGCCGCTGCGGGCGTTCGGCCTGCCGATCGCGGCCTATGTCGAGCCGCATATCGAACAGGCCTCCGTGCTCGAACGGGCGGGCATCCCTGTCGGCGTCGTGACAGGCATCCAGGGCACGCGGCGCTATCGGGTTCGTGTCCTGGGCGAGGCAGCCCATGCCGGCACCGCCCTGAGGAGGGATCGGCGAGACGCGCTGATGGCTGCCGTCCGCATGATCCGCGCCGTCGACGAAGCCGCCATGGAGCCGGCCGACACCTTGCTGACGGTCGGCATGTTGCAGGTCACGCCGAACGCCCCGTCAGTCGTGCCGGCGGAAGCCTTCTTTTCCATCGATCTCCGCCACCCGGACAATGCCGTGGTCGACCGGGTCGATGCCGCGATCCGCCGCATCGTCGAGGAACTGAAAGGCGAGTGCAGCGTCGAGCTCAAGCAGATCCAGCACTCGCCCTCGCTGAACTTCGCGCCTTCGGTTCGTCGCGCGATTGCCGAAGCGGCTGCGGCCCGGGGTATTCCCGCCATGGATGTCTACTCGGCGGCCGGCCATGATGCGCGCCAGCTGCACTATGTCTGTCCGGCCGGAATGATCTTCGTGCCGTGCCGGGGCGGGGTATCCCATAACCCCGACGAATGGGCGGAGCCTGAGCATCTGACCGCCGGCGCACAGGTCCTTGCTGATGTCGTTTGGGAGCTTGCCAGCCGAAGCGCACTTTAGTCGGTGCCCGAGAACGCGTCTCGTAGGAGGCGCGCGGCTGCCTCGCGATTGCCGGCTGCGGCGAACGGGCAATCTCTAACCGGCTGCGCCTGGGGCGGTTGCATTCGGCGGCATCTCGGCCAGTCGCGGCGGATCGGCTCCACGGCGAGAACAGGTCAGCGCGGCGGCGGTCACGGCGAAGGCAAGGACTTCGGACACATGCGCATCGCCGAGCGCGGTCACGCCTTCGCGTGTCAGAAGGCCGTATTGATCAAGTCGCGCGAGCAGGGCCGCGTGGAAGCTGTCGCCCGCGCCCACAGTGTCCACGATCTCGACCGGTCGCCCCGCTTCGATGATGGGGTCCCGCCCCGGACGCCAGGCAACCGCACCTTTGGCACCATGGGTGATGATGCAAAGCGCGGCGCCGGCAGCAAACCAGTTCGCCGTCACCTCGCGATGGGACATGCCTGGGTAGGCGATGCCGAGATCCTCGTCGCTGGCCTTGATAATGTCGGCGCAGGGAAGGAATTCGGCGAACTGCTGGCGCCAGCGGGCAAGATCAGGGGTTACCGTCGGTCGCAGGTTGGGGTCGATGGAGATCAGCCGCTTGCCCATCTCGCGCCGGGCGAGGGCAAGATGCGCGCTCGCGACCGGCTCGACGACGAGCGTGAAGGAGCCCATGACAATGGCGCGGGTATCCTTGTCGAGTTCCCTCGGCAGGTCGGCGACGCTAACGCTGCGATCGGCCTTGCCTTCGCCATGGAACGCGTAGGCGGGGTGTTCGTCCGTGTCCGTCCCGACGACGCTGATCGTGGTCAAGCGCTCGGTTTCGACCGCTTGAGCGACGTCGATCCCTTCCGCGATGAGGCGTGAACGGATGGCCGCACCGAACACGTCGGAAGATAGTCCACCGAAGAAGGACGTCGGCACGCCGAGCCTGGCAAGGCCGACGGCCACATTGTATGGCGAACCGCCCAGGACCGGTTGCGCCTGCATGTTTCCATCGTCCAGGCTCACGAACAGGTCGACGATCGCCTCGCCGCACACCAGGATGCTCATGAATGGGTGTCCCCGGCATCGGCGTTTGCTGCAGCGTTGATCATGGCAGCGAATCCAGCACGATGATCCGCCCCGGCCGAGAAGTGCGGCCAGGTGGCGGTGTCGGCCGCATCGGAGTGCCGATCGACGCCGCGACCGCCTGGAGTTCGGCGACGAACCCGGCGACGGCCGGATTGCGTCGTTCGCCATTGCGGAACGCCACGGAGATCTGCCGCCGGATCGCCGGCCGGATCTCCTTCAGCAGCAATGTGCCGATATAGTCGCGACCGCGCAGCCCGGGATTGATCGAGACCGAGCAGCCCGCCTCGACCATGGCACGGACCACCTCGAAGCTGTGGCAGCGGCCATTGATGATGGGATCGAACCCGGCATCCCGGCAGGCGTCGACGATCACGTTCGAATAGGTCGCCGACGTCGTGTCGAGCGCCCAGCGCTCGGCAGCAAGGTCCTGCAGCGCGACATGCGGTTCGCCGGCCAGCCTGTGATCGGGCGGCAGCAGGACATGGAGTTCGTCATCGAGCAGATGCAGCCTCTCGACCTGCGCCTCCGGCAGGCCGGCCGAGGTGGTCAGGTCGTCGACGATCGCGACATCCGTCTGCCACGCCCGCAATGCGGCGAGACTGTCTGTCGGCTCCAGCTCCTCGAATGTCGTCACGAGATCGGGGAAGCGCGCTGCCATGGCGCGGATGGTCGGCGGGATCAGCGAGGCGGCGACGGAGGGAAAGGCGGCCACGCGCAGCTCGCCGGCTACGGTCTTCTTGAGTTCCGCGAGGTCGGTCTTCGCCTCTTCCAGGATCCCGATGACGCGGCCCGCGTGCTCGACCAGCCGTTCTCCGGCCGGCGTGAGCCGCACGCCCCGGCCGCGGCGCTCCACCAGTTCGATCCCCGTCTCGTCCTCGAGCAAGGCGATCTGCTGCGAAACCGCCGAAGGCGAGATCAGCAGCGCCTCCGCCACCGAGGCCATCGTCTTTCGCAGGGACAACTCGCGAAGCGTGCGAAGCCGCGCCAGATCCATCGCAAGCCTCCTCATTTCCTCGAGATCAAATCATACATTTTTTCTAACGTATATCTCAAAGATAATTAAGTAGACCAGAATTGTTTTCCGACTGTAGCCTCTTTCCCACGGAGCACGGTCGAAGCCTCGCAAGCGGGAGGAGCGCTGCGAGGGTGATGGCCGCAGCTCCGGAGATGCGCCCGGCGACAATGGCGCGACTGAAGTCCGGGTCCGGCGTGAAGGCGCCGGTCCTGTCCTCGCCCGTGATCTCGACGGCCTGCGACGACCAAGTCCAACGACAACGAAAAGAGGGGTATTCATATGTCCTGCTCGAAACGCCTCATGGCCGCGGTTGCCTTTACGGCGTCGCTGGCGGCCACCGGCGCCTCCGCAACCGTCCTCGACGCCGTCAAGCAGCGCGGTGTCCTGAATTGCGGCACCGACAACACCGCGCCGGGCTTCGGCTATCTCAACACCAGGACCGGCAAGATCGAGGGGCTCGACGCTGATTTCTGCCGCGCCATGGCCGGCGCCATTCTCGGTGACGGCAGCAAGGTCAATTTCGTCGTCGTCACCGACAAGAGCCGCTTCAACGCCCTGCAGACCGGACAGGTCGACGTCGTCTTCGCGCACACCACGGTCAAGCCGGTGCGCGAATCCGCCATCGGCATCGATTTCCTGCCGATCAATTTCTATGACGGCACCGGCGTGATGGTGAAGGCCAGTGCCGGGGTGAAGTCGGTCGCCGAACTCGATGGTGCGACGATCTGCACCACGCAGGGCTCCGGCACCGAAAGCACGCTCGCCGGTGTCATCAGGCAGCGCGGCTTCAAGGGCACGAAGGTACTGACCTTCGAGAACCTCGAGAAGCTGTTCGCCGCCCTGCAAAGCGGGCGCTGCAATGCGATGTCGACCGACAAGTCGGCGCTCGCCGCCTGGCGCGGCAATTCGGCCAATCCGTCCGAGTATACGATCCTGTCGGAGACGCTCGACAAGTCGCCCTTCGCCGGCTTCGTCGTCGCGAACGACTCCAAATGGCGAAACCTCCTGCGCTGGGCGACCTATGCGCTGTTCCAGGCCGAGGAATGGGAGATCACCTCGGCCAACCTCGCCGAGAAGCTGAAGGACGAAAATCCCTTCATCCAGAAATTCCTCGGCGCAAAGGGCGGCTTCGGCAAGGACTTCGGCGTCTCGGATGACTTCATCGCGTCGATGATCAAGTCCGTCGGCAATTACGGCGAGATCTACGACCGCAATCTCGGGCCGAAGACGCCGTATTTCATCGATCGCGCCGGCACCCCCAATGCCTCGTGGACCAAGGGCGGCGCCGAATACTCGCCTCCGTGGAACTGAGCCGGGAAACCGGGGCGGGCCTTCCGGTTCGCCCCGACCTTCGGAGAGCGGGTCATGACGATGCAGATCGCGCAAACCCATTATATCGCCCCGACACGCCGCCGGTTCCTGGTCGCCTCCAGATGGCTTCTGCAGGCCGCGATCGTGGCCGTGGTGGCCGGCCTCGCCATCTGGCTCGCCCTTGCGGTCCGTGATGCGCTGGGGCGCAAGGGCATCCAGTTCTCCTTCGGCTATCTCTCGAACGCCGCCAATATCAGCCTCAGCGAGGGGCTCGTCCCGTCGCTCGACGGCGTCTGGCCGATCCTGGAGCCGTTCAGCCCGTCCCACAGCAATGCGCAGGCGCTGGTTGCGGGCCTTTGGAACTCGCTCAAGGTCGCGCTGTCCGCGATCGCGCTGTGCACGGTGTTCGGCACGCTGGTCGGCATCGGCCGCCTCTCGACGAACTGGCTGGTGCGCAACCTGTCCTTCGCGCTGGTGGAGTGCGTGCGCAATACGCCGCTGCTGATCCAGATCGTGTTCTGGTATTTCGCCGTGGTCCTGCGCTTTCCGCCGGCCAATGCCGCCTCGAACTGGTTCGGCGGCCTCATCGCCAGCCGTTCGGGCGTGTTCCTGCCGGGCCTGGCGATATCCGAGGACGTGGGCCTTGCATCCTGGGCGCTGCTTGCCGCGGCCGTCGCTTCGGCAATTGCCGTGCTCGTTGTCGGGGGAATGCGGCGCAAGCTGACTATCCTGGCCGTCGCGATCGGGGCTCTCTCGGCTGCGGGCGCACTCGGCTTCCCGTTGAGCTTCGACCTGCCGGTCGCGACCCGCTTCGGTGCGCGAGGCGGCATCGCCCTCTCGCCGGAAATGACTGCGATCCTCTTGGCGATCACCGTCAACAGCTCGGCCTATGTCGCCGAGATCGTCCGTGGCGCGATCGATTCCCTGCCGAAGGGGCAGTGGGAGGCTGCCGCATCACTTGGTCTGTCGCGCCCCGACACGCTGCGCGACATCATCCTTCCGCAGGTCTTCCGCATCGTCCTGCCCTCGCTCGCCAACCGCTATATCAGCCTGACGAAGGACACTTCGCTCGGCATCGCGATCGGCTTTCCGGACCTGTTCAACGTCTACGGCACCGTCTCGAACCAGACCGGGCGGAACCTCGAAGGCGTCGTGATCGTGATGCTGGTCTATCTCGCCCTGAGCTGGATCATCAGCGTCTGCGTGAACGCGCTCAACGCCCGCATCAACGGACAGGGAGAGACGCGATGAACGCCGCCGCGCTGCGGTGGGCGCACCGCAATCTCTTCGCCAAGCCGTTCGACACGGCGCTGTCACTGATCGTCATCCCGGTCCTGGCCTGGGTGCTCTACGCCTTTGCGGTCTGGGTGCTCGCCGAAGCACGCTGGGAGGTGATCGGCGGCAGCCTCAAGGTGCTGATGACCGGCATCTACCCCGCTGAACAGCTCTGGCGCGCCTGGTTCGCCCTGGCGATGCTCTGCGCCATGTTCGGAGCGGGCCTCGGCCTCTCGGTCCGCCCCGGCCGAACGGCATTGACGGTCGTCGCCCTGGCCGGCGCCGTCGTCGCCGCATCTGCCGCAGCCGTCGTCGGTGCAGGCGCCGGCGCGCTCACAGCCGGCAGTGCCGCACTCGGCATCGCGGCCTGGGTCGGCGTCCATCGCTCGGCCAGCGCCAGGCGCCTCGTCCTGCCTGGGCTGCTTGCCGGCGTGGTGGCGATCTTCGCCGTATTGTCGCCGCCGGGCTTCGAGCTCTGGGGTGGCCTGCTGCTTAGCGTCGTGCTGACCATCACCGTCTCGATCCTGACCGTGCCCTTCGGCATCCTGCTCGCGCTCGGGCGGCAGAGCCGCATCGCCAGCCTGCGCGTGATCTGCACGGCCTATATCGAGACGATGCGGTCGGTCCCGCTGATCCTGGTGGTCTATTGGATCTGGATCATCGTGCCGCTGCTGGCGCCGGACGCCTCGATCCCGAGCTTGCTGCGCGGCATGGCCGGCTATGCGCTGTTCTTTGCCGCCTATGTCGCGGAATACGTCCGCAGCGGCCTGCAGGCCGTGCCGAAGGGCCAGGTCGAGGCGGCGCGCTCGCTCGGCATGAGCAGCTGGACCGTCAATGTCGACATCGTCCTGCCGCAGGCGCTGCGTGTCGTCGTACCCTCGCTGGTCGGCCAGATCCTCGACATCTTCAACGGCGCGACGCTGGTCTTCATCATTGGCCTGACCGATTTCCTGCGCGCCGGCCAGATGATCCTCGCCGATCCGCAGAACAGCGGTCGGACCTACGAGATCTACGTCTTCCTCTTCGCCGTCTACTTCGCCATCGGCGGGGCGATCACCTTCGCCTCGCGCCGGCTCGAAGCCCATCTCGCAAGGGGGTCGCGATGAGCGCCATCCAGAACCTGCCTGCCGCTTCGTCCCGCGAGGCGATCGTCAGCATCGCCCGGCTCAACAAGTCCTTCGGTTCGTTCCATGTCCTGAAGGATGTCGACCTCGATGTCGGGCGCGGCGAGGTCCTCGTCGTCATCGGCGCCAGCGGCTCGGGCAAGTCGACCCTGATCCGCTGCGTCAACGGCCTGGAGATGTACCAGAGCGGCCGCCTGACGGTCGATGGCTTCCACATGCCGACGCAGGCCGACCGCGAGATCGGCGGCGACAGGGAACTGGCCGAGATCCGCAGGGGGGTCGGCATGGTGTTCCAGCAGTTCAACCTGTTCCCGCACATGAGCGCGCTCGACAATGTCGCCATCGCGCCGATCCGCGTCCGCGGCCGCAAGCCGGATGAGGCGAAGGCCATCGCGCTGCGCCTGCTGGATCGTGTCGGCCTGCGCGAGCACGCTCACAAGTTCCCGGGCCAGCTCTCCGGCGGCCAGCAGCAGCGTGTCGCCATCGCCCGGTCGCTGGCGATGGAGCCGCGCATCATGCTGTTCGACGAGCCGACCTCGGCGCTCGACCCCGAGATGGTCGGCGAGGTGCTCGACGTCATGCGCGAGCTCGCACGCGAGGGCATGACCATGATGATCGTGACCCACGAGATGGGCTTCGCCCGCGAGGTCGCCGACCGCGTCGTCTACATCGACCACGGCCGCATCCTCGAGGTCGGCTCGCCGGCCGAGATCTTCGACCGGCCGTCGCATGAGCGAACCCGGACCTTCCTGTCGCGCGTGCTCCGGCACTGACACTGCGCACGCTTCCATCTCGCCGCGTCGCGAGCGAGCCCCTTCAGTTCGAAAAGGATATGCGATGCCCCCCTCAACGGCTGCCTTGCAGGCCATGTCCCCGGACGCCGGCTGGCATGGCTTCTTCAATGCCGATGCCCGGCAACTCGGCCCCGATGTCAGCGCGCTGATCGACCAGGATCGCGAGAAGGAGCTGCAATCCCTCAACATGATCGCCTCGGCTTCCTACGCGCCGCTCGGGCTGCGCCAGATCGAGGGGACCCATCTCGTCAACCGAGCGCCGATGGGCCTGCCTGGCCGCCGCAGTGTCGCCAATTGCGAGCAGCTCGACGCGATCGAGAACCTGGCGATCGAACGGGCGAAGGCGATCTTCGGCGCCGAATACGTCAACGTACAGGCACTCTCCTCGACCATCGCCAATGTCGCCGTGCTGCGCGCGATCCTGCCGGCCGACGGCGCGCGGCTTCTCACCTTCGACGAGCTCGCCGGTGGCCATGTCAGCCACGGCGCCATGCGCCACATCACCGGAGCGAACCGCGAGGTCGTCTCCTTCGGCGTGACAGGCAACGGCATCGTCGACCTCGACCAGGCCCGCGACCTCGCCCGCAGGACGAGGCCGCATGTCCTGATCGCCGGCCCGTCCTCCTATCCGCGCGAGATCGACTTCGCGGCGCTGCGCGCGATTGCCGACGAGGTCGGGGCACTGCTCTTCACTGATATCGCCCATGTCGCCGGCCTGATCGCCGCCGGCATCCATGCCAACCCCGTGCCGTTCTCGGACGTCTCCACCACCTCGACGCAGAAGACGATGTGCGGGCCGCGCAACGGCGCCTTCGTCTTCGCCAAAGAGCGTTTCGGCGCCGCCATCGACGCGGCAGTCTTCCCCGGCCTGCAAGGCCCGGCAGCGTCGAACATGATCGCGGCTCGCGCCGTGCAGATGGAGATGATCGCTCGTCCCGCCTTCGCGCAGCTGATGCGCGACGTCGTCGCGAATGCGCAAGCGTTCGCCGCGGGCCTGGAGGAGGGCGGGATCGAGCTCTACACGGGCGGCACCGACTCCCACATGGTCATGGCCTATACCGGCGAGAGCTGGACCCAGCCGCAGCTGGTCGCAGGGCTCGGCGCCCATGGCATTCTCGGCAACGCCATGCGCGCGCCTGGCCGGTCGGGAGAACCGCGGACCGCCTTCCGCTTCGGCAGCGTCGCTCTGACCATCCGCGGTCTCGACACGGCCGAGACGATGCTGCTCGGCCGGGAGGTCGCCGCGATCCTGCGCGCCGGTCCAGGCGCTCCCGCCGACCCGGGGCGCCTGCGCCGGCTGCAGGCACTCGCCGCCGCGCATCCCGTCCCGTCCTTCGCCGACTGAGGCAAGCTTCCGCCGGTTCGAGCGTGACGAGCTGTCGAGCTCGGTCGCCGGCGCGCTTGTCCCGCCTTGCCTGGCCACTTCGGAGCCACCAATGTCCCGTCACTACGACGTCGCCGCGATACGCCGCCAGTTTCCGGTGACCGAGCGCATGCTATACCTCGATTCCGCCCACCAGACGCCGCTGGCTACGAGCGTGCGCGATGCGCTGGTGCGCTTCTATCAGGAGGGCAACGAAACCGCCGGGCCCAAGGCGGTCTGGCTCGACCGTGTCGAGCGGGTCCGTGCCCGCGTGGCCAACCTCCTCGGTGCGCAGCCTTCCGAGATCGCCTTCACCAAGAATACCTCGGAAGGCATGAACATTGCCGCCAATGCCTTGCCGCTGGCGGCCGGCGACAATGTGCTGCTCGTCGAGGGCGATCATCCCAACAACGCCTATGCCTTCCTAAACCTGCGGCGGAAGGGCGTCGAAGTGCGGTTCGTGCCGTTGGCGGGCGAGACCGCACGGGCCGAGATGTTCACGCCCCATATCGACGCGCGGACCCGCGCGATCTCGCTCTCCCATGTCACCTTCCACGCCGGACACCGCTTCGACATCGCCTCGATCGGCGCGCTCTGCACGCAGAAGGGCCTCTATTTCGTCATCGACGCGATGCAGTCGACGGGCGTCGTGCCGCTCGACGCCAGGGCGAGCGGCGCGAGCCTGATCGGCTCGGGTTGTCACAAGGGCCTGCTGGTGCCGCAGGGCCTCGGCATCCTCTATTGCCGGCAGGATCTCGACGAGCTGCAGCCGGCCTATATGGCGATGTCCAGCCTCGCCAAGCCGCCGGGGGATTACATCGCGCGAGCCGACAACATGACGCTGAAGCCGGGTGCCGGTCGCTTCGAGATCGGCAATTTCAACCTTCCCGACATCCACGCGCTCGATGCCTCGCTGGCACTGATCGAAAGCGTCGGCGTGCCCGCGATCGAGGCGCATCTCTACGATCTCGGCGACCGCCTGATCGAACGCATCGATGATCTCGGCATCCGGTTGGTGGGGCCGCGCGCCCGTGCCGAACGCTCGCCGCACATCTATGTGCTGGATCTGCCGGCGCAGGAGTGGCTGGCCTATCTGACCAGCCGAGAGGTGCGTGTTTCACCGGAGCGGGACGGTATCCGCGTCTCGTTCGGTCTGTTCAACCTCGCCGAAGACGTCGACCGTTTCGTGCGGATTCTCGCCGAACGCGGCAGCCTGCCAGCGAGGGCGAACGCTGCCGCCTGATGAGCTGCGAACCAGGGGAGGGGCTTATGGGCAAGGGCCGCGTCGCAGTCATCGGCACCGGAGGGACGATCAGCGCCATCGGGCGTGATGCCTTCGACCTCCAGGACTACGATGCGAACGGCACCATGCTCGATGCGGCGGAGCTGCTGGCGCGGTGCCCGCGCGCAGAGGGGGACCCCGACTGTTACGCCGTTCCGTTCAGCGCGGTCTCCAGCACCGCAATCGGGTTCGCGGAATGGCGCAAGCTCACCTTGCTGTGCGGTGAGCTCGTCGATCGTGATCCTGAGCTGACGGGGATCGTGATCACGCACGGCACGGCGACACTGGAGGAGACGGCCTATTTCCTCCACCTCACTGTGAAAGTCGGGATTCCGGTTGTCCTCACCGGCGCGATGCGTCCCTGGAACGGCCTGTCGAGCGATGCGGCGCTGAACCTGCGCAATGCCATTCGCGTCGCCGCCTGCCCGGAGGCCGCCGGCCTCGGCGCACTCGTCGTCATGAACGACGAGATCCATTCCGCCCGGGACGTGTCGAAGTGCTCCACTGCGCGTCTGGACGCCTTCCAGTCTCCCGGCCATGGCCCGCTGGGCCGGGCCGATGCGGATCGGGTCGCGTTCCATCGCCGCCCCCTGCGCAATCGGATGCTCGATACCGAATTCGCGATCGCCGATATCGAGGCCTTGCCGCGCGTCGACGTTCTCCATGCCTGTGCGGGTGGCGATGGCGCACTGGCACTGGCTGCCATCGCGGCCGGCGCCAGAGGTATCGTCTCGGCAGGTTTTGCGCCGGGGGAGACCCACGAGCCCGAGGCGGCTGTTCTGCGCCAGGCCGCAGCCAGCGGCATCATCGTGGTCCAGTCGACGCGCGCCGGTTCCGGCCGCGTTCCATCGACCAGCCGGCTCGTCGCGAACGGCTTTGTCAGCGCCGACGATCTGCCGCCGCACAAGGCCCGCATCCTCCTCGCGCTCGCACTCACCCGGACAAGCGATCCGCACCGGATCGAGCCGATGTTTCGTCGCTATTGAGTTTTGCGAGCGTAGTGACCTGCAGGAGGACAATCGAACGCCCGGTTTTGGATAGGGCAGTGGCCCTCTGAACCACTCCGGCTTTGCCGGAGGCCCCAACTTCCGAGAGGATGGGGCTATGGCGAGCAAGACGACGAACGAGTTCTCGCCTGAGGTGCGCGGCCGCGCGGTGCGGATGGTGCTGGACCAGGAAGCCGAGCATCCGTCGCGCTGGGCAACGATCACGTCGATCGCCTTGAAAGCCGGGCTGTGTTTCGGCACATGCGTCTCGTCACAACCGTTCCTGTTCACGACGAACATGCCGCGTTCAGGCCGAAAATCCACCTATGCCCCTGTCCAGATTTCCCGAGGCAGCTCTGTATTGCCCCTTGCGGCGGATCTGGGCTCTCCAGGAGCCGGATTTTAGTTTAGTGAAGGTGGCAATTGCGTGTGCGCTCCGCGTGCACTCGCGCGTCGACAAATCGGAGAACGGGCGTGTCGTGGCGTAAAATCGAGTGCGCACGACGCGATCCAACGGCCTGAAGATACTCAAAAAACGATGAAATGTCAGTCGCTTAGATTTTCCGTTGCGCCCATGATGGATTGGACAGATCGGCATTGCCGGATCGTCCATCGCCTGATGTCGCGCCGCGCCCGGCTCTATACCGAGATGGTGACGGCGCAGGCGGTGGTGCGTGGCGACCGGCAGCGGCTGATCGGCTTCGACGAGGTCGAGCACCCGGTCGCTCTCCAACTGGGCGGCAATGATCCGGCGCTGCTGGCTGAGGCCGCGAAGATCGGCGCCGATTTCGGCTATGACGAGATCAACCTGAACTGCGGCTGCCCCTCCGACCGGGTCCAGGGCGGAGCCTTCGGCGCCTGCCTGATGCGCGAGCCGGCGCTGGTCGGCGATTGCGTCGCGGCGATGAAGGCGGCCGTTTCGATCCCCGTCACGGTGAAGTGCCGCATCGGCGTCGACGACCAGGACCCCGAAGCCGCGCTGGACGCGATGACCGCCTCCGTGCGCGCGGCCGGCGTCGATGCGCTCGTCGTTCATGCCCGCAAGGCCTGGCTGCAGGGGCTCTCGCCCAAGGAGAACCGCGAGATCCCGCCGCTCGACTATGAGCGCGCCTATCGCCTCAAAGCGGCCAATCCCGACCTGATCGTCTCGCTCAATGGCGGCATCAGGCATCCCGACGAGTGGCTGCCGCATCTCGCTCATCTCGATGGCGTGATGCTCGGCCGCGAGGCCTATCAGAACCCCGAGGTGCTGCTCGCAGTCGACCCGCTGCTCTTTGGCGAGGCTGCGCCGGTCCCGGATGCCTTCGCGATGCTGGAGGCGCTCGAGCCTTATATCGCCGCTCATCTTGAGCGGGGCGGGCGTTTGCATGCCTTCACTCGCCATCTTGTCGGGCTGTTCCCCGGCCGGCGCGGCTCGCGCCTGTTCCGCCGCCATCTCGCCGAGCATTGCGTTGCGGCGAGCGCGGGCCTTGCCGAGCTGCGTGCCGCGATCGCTCATGTCGAGCGTGAAGCCCCGCCGGCGATCGCCGCGGAGTGACCTGATGGCTGACCAGACGACTGATCCGGCCCTCGTCACCCGCATCGAGGCGAGCTTCGCCAAACAGGCGATGATGACGACGCTGGGTGCCCGGCTTGTGCGTGTCGCTCCCGGCGAGGTCGAGATCGCCATGCCGGCTTCGCCGCATCTCTCCCAGCAGCATGGCTTCGTTCATGCCGGTGCGGTCGCGACCATCGCCGACAGCGCCGCTGGCTATGCCGGCCTCACCACCATGCCGGCCGGCAACGGCATCCTCACCGCCGAGTTCAAGATCAACCTGCTGGCGCCCGCGACCGGCGACGAGCTGATCGCCAAGGGCAGGGTGGTCAAGGCTGGCCGCACCCTGACGCTCGCCATGGCCGAAGTCTTCGCGGTGACCGACGGCAAGCCCAAGCTCTGCGCCATGCTGACGGCGACCTTGATGGCGATCGTGGCGCGCGAGGGCGTCAGCGACTAGCGAGCTGGCTGCTCTCGGCAGGGTACTCCGTTCGGGCAATCTCCTGCCCCTTTGCCCGTCTTCTGGACCTGTCCGATCTGAGGTCAGCTCGATCGCTGCGAGGGGGTGGTCGACGCTCTCGCAGGCGTTCTCGCACAGGCGCCGCGGCTCGCATCGGCCGGAACGAAGTCGCTCGTGCCCGGTTCGCCAGGGCCATGCCGCCGACCAAGAGGCGTCAGCCACATGCGCGACGCGATCGAAAGCGCATCGGGAGATGGAAAGGCCGTCGTCGCAAGGAACGACGCAGGCCTGACCATCGATACCGCTCACTGGACGCTGACAAGTGCGCCGCCCGCCGTGCCGGGGCGCAGCAAGGCCCCCGATAGCCGGCAGGACATGCCGGGAAAATCCGATAGGCCTGACCATGTGCCGCTGCGGCGCCGGTTCATCCCCCTGGCGTGCGGCGTGGCGGCCGCCATCCTGCTTCTCCTCGTCCCGCGGAATGCAAATCGACCGGAACCCGGCCGGTTGCGGGAGCCCGCGCCTGTCGCTTTGCCGGCGGGCGAGGCCTCGGACACCGCTGTCATGGCGCGGGAGCTGGCCGAGGCTCGTGGCGCTATTGCAGCCCTGAAGGCGCAATTGCAGTCCGATGCCGGCAGGAACGAGCAGTCATTGCGGCAGGAGCAGGACAAGGCGGCGATTCAGGCGCAGGAGGCCGCAGCGGCGCGGCAGGAATTGGTCGCAGCGGCAGCGCAGCATCGTCAGGCGCTTGACGACGAGCGCGCGCAGCGTGCCGCGCTGGCCGATCAGTTGGCGGCTTCGCAGCGCGAATTGCAGGCGCAGACAGCACAGCTGCGGAGCGCCAGCGACGACATCGAACAGCTCAAGCAACTCGCGACAGCAACGGGTTCCCAGTCGCTGGAGCAGGAGCGGCAGAAGGCGGTGGCTCTCGCGCAGGAATTGTCGGCGGCGCAGCGCGAGGCCGCAGCGCAGGCGGCGCAGTTGCGCAAAGCGGGCGAGGAGGCAGGCCAGCTCAGGCAGGCGGAGGCGATGAAAGCCGGGCAAGCGCTTGAGCAGGAGCGGCAGAAGACGGCGGCCATCGCCCAGGCCACAGCCGCGCGGCAGGCCCTGACCACGGCCGCGGCGCAACATCGTCAGGCTCTCGACGAGGAGCGCGGACAACGTGCTGCGCTGATGGCCGAGCTGGCGGCCGCGCGGCGTGAGAACGAGGCGCAGGCGGCACAATTGCGCAGGGCCGGCGAGGAGGCGGGCCAGCTCCGGCAGGCGGAGGCGGCGCGGACCGCGCAAGGGCTCGACCTCGAGCGGCAGAAGGCGGCAGCCCTCGCACAGGTCGCGGCGCTTCGACAGGAGCAGGCTGCCGGCACCTTGCAGTATCGTCAGGCCATCGAGCAGGAACGCGCGCAACGGGCCGCCCTGACGGGCGAGCTGTCGGCTGCACAGCGCGAAGCCGAGGCCCAGCTGGCACAGCTGCAAACGGCTCGTGGCGAAGCGGAGAAGTTCAAGCAGGCGAGCGAGAGCACGATCTCCGACCTGCGTCAGGCTCTCCAGCAGGAGCGCGACCGTGCCGTCACCGCGGCGGAGGAACTGGCGTCGCTACGCGCCGCGACGGTACAGCCTGCGGCCGTACCCAGGGAGACTCCCAAGCCTCCGCAAGCGATCGTCGCCGGCGCGACGCTGCCGCCGACGTCTGGAGAAGCTCGGAACAGCCCCGAGGCGATGCGGCTGATCGCCAGGGCGAGCGCGCTGCTCGCTCAAGGCGATATCGGTTCCGCTCGGGCCGTGCTCGAGCGCGCCGCGGACATGGGCAGTGCCCGGGCGAGCTTCATGCTCGCGGAGACCTACGATCCCCGCATCCTGTCGGCCTGGGGGACCTATGGCACGCGCGGCGAGATCGCCAGGGCGCGCGAGCTTTATGCGCGGGCGCAGGTCGGGGGCATCCAGGAGGCGAAGGATCGTGTCGATGCGTTGCCGCGCTAACTCGGCCTCGCTGGCGCGGGCTCTAGGGGAGAGTTCGGGATGAAAATGCCTTCAGGACGATGCCTGCTCCTTCTGGCCGGGTTGGTGGCGCTGGTGCCTATGCTCGCGTCACCCGGCCTGGAGGCCCAGACCCTGCAAGCAAGCTCCGGCCAGCCGCGACGCATGGTCCGGCCGGCCCCGACGGAACAGGACAAGGTCAATGCCTGGACGGTCGGTCTCGCGGCGGGGCTGCTGGAAGGCGCACCGCTTCGCCTGGGGGCCGAGATGGCCCGCGTCGTCGACGACGGGAATAACCTGCACGTGCTGCCGATCGTCACCCGTGGCGCCACCGAGAACCTGAACTCGCTGCTCTATCTGCGCGGCATCGACACGGCGATCATCAACTCCGATGCGCTGGAGGAGTACAAGGCCCAGCTCCCGCAGATCCGGCGCAAGATCACCTATGTGCTCAATCTCTTCCCCTCGGAGCTGCATGTCTTCGTGCGGCCCGAGATCCAGAGCCTGCAGGACCTCGCCGGCAAGAAGGTGAACTTCAACACGCTCGGGACAGCAGCCGCCTATTCGGGGCCGCTGATCTTCAGCCGTCTCGGCATCAATGCCGAAAACACCTTCATCCCGCATCAGCTCGCGCTCGAGCAGATGCGCAAGGGCGAGATGGCCGCCGTCGTTTTCATCACCTCGAAACCGGTCGACGCCTTCGTCCGCGGGCGCTTCGAGCCCGGCTTCAAGTTCCTGCCGGTGGCCTATGACAGCAAGTTCGAGGATTATTACCTGCCGGCCGTGCTCGAGGCCGGCGAATATCCCGGGCTGATCAAGCAAGGCGAGCGGGTCTCGACCATCGCGGTGCCAACCGCTTTGGTCGCGTTCAACTGGGCTCCCCAGAGCAACCGCTACGAGCGCGTCGCCCGCTTCGTCGACCTCCTGTTCAGCCGTGTCGAGAAGCTGCAGGCGCCCGGCTTCGACCCGAAATGGAAGTCGATCAATCTCGCCGCGACCGTCCCCGGCCTCGACCGCTTCCCGGCAGCCCAGGACTGGCTCGATCGCAAGGCGCAGACGCAACGTGCGAGCCAATGAAGCTGGTCATGCTCTCGGTCGCCTTCGAGATTGCGAGCCGGATCGCCTTCGCGCAGGGCGCGCCCGATCCGATGGCGCTGCTTCGGGCCTGCTCGCTGCTCGACCCGGCGGAGCGGCCTGCCTGCCTGAACAAGCTGCCGCAGCCCGTCACAGTACCTCGTCGCCCGCCCGGCGATGCCGAGGGCTGGATCGTCAGCGAGACCACGTCTCCGGTGGACTACACGCCGATCGTCACCGCCACCACCTTCGCCGAAGGCGATACGAGCGGCGCGCTGCGGCAGCTTTCCATTCACTGCCGGGGCGGCCGGACCGAGCTGGTTCTTGGCGGGCAGGCTACTACGGAGAGCGGCGCTGACTACAGCCTGTCCTATCGCCTCGATGACAGCCAGCCTGTGCAGGTTGCGGCCGGACGGCCGACTTACGGGACGGGTGTCGCCTTCCGCGGCGATGTCGTCGGCCTGCTGTTGTCGTTTCCCAATGAGGGCGGCATCGCAATCCGCCTCACCACGCGCGCCGGCGCCGTCCATGACGCGCATTTCAGCCTCGTCGGCCTGAAGGCGGCGCGGGACAGGGTCGCCGCAGCCTGCAAATGGCCGCGCACCCTTGCCAGGCCACGTAGCGAATAGTCCTCGAACCATGGGTGGGATGCGATGACGATCAGGTTCAAAGATGCTCTCGGCGCGATCCTGCTGGCCGGGCTCGCCTTCGCCGCGCCGCCCGCGATGGCGCAGGCCACGAAGCACAGTGCAGTACAGGCACCGAAGCCGCCCGTGCCCGACAGGAAGGCGCACCGGCTCATCCTGCAGGTGAACACGAACGATCCTGCGATGATGAATCTCGCGCTCAACAATGCGACCAATGTGGCGCAGTACTATCAGGAGCTCGGCGAGAAGGTGGAGATCGAGGTCGTCACCTTCGGCCCCGGCCTGCACATGCTGCGCGACGATACTTCGCCGGTGAAGGCGCGGATCGCGACGATCGCGTTGAGCACGCCGGCCATCTCCTTCAAGGCCTGCGGCAACACCCAGGGCAATATGAGCAAGGCCGAGAACAAGGAGATCGCCCTGATCCCCGAGGCGGCGGTGGTGAAGTCGGGTGTCGTCCGGGTGATGGAGCTGCAGGAGAAGGGCTGGACCTATGTCAGGCCGTGACCGGCCGCTGTTTCAGGGCGCGTCGGGATTGTTCTGACGCGCAGCTCGCCGCCACCGATCCTATGGTGCAGTCGCCTCGGCGCATGCCACCTCTGCCGCCTGAACCTTGCCCTTTCCGGCCAAAAGCCTAAGAGCAGCCCGACCTGTCCTGGCTCGGGTGCATGATGATTGCCGGTATTCCCCTGAACGATCTGATCTTCCTCGCGGTCTCGCTGATCGCGGCGGGCGCCGTCACCGGTCTGCTCGCCGGCCTGTTCGGCGTCGGCGGCGGCGCCGTCATCGTGCCGGTGCTCTACGAGGTCTTCCGGGTGATCGGCGTGCCCGAGGAGGTGCGTATGCCGCTCGTCGTCGGCACTTCGCTCGCGGTGATCATCCCGACCTCGATCCGTTCCTATCGCGCGCATCTCGCCAAGGGGCTGGTCGATACCTCGATTATCAAGATGTGGGCCGTGCCGGTCGTGCTCGGCGTCCTCGGCGGCAGCTTCATCGCGCGTTATGCGCCGCCGGACGTGTTCAAGGCGGTCTTCGTCGCGGTCGCCTTCGCCAGCGCCATGCGCCTGCTCTTCGCCTCCGACCGCTGGAAGCTCGGCGACGACATGCCCGGGCCGTTCCTGATGCGGATCTACGGCCTGGTCATCGGCGTGCTCTCGGCGCTGATGGGCATCGGCGGCGGCCAGCTCTCCAGCCTGTTCATGACCTTCTATGGCCGGCCGATCCACCAGGCGGTCGCGACCTCCTCGGGGCTCGGCGTGCTGATCTCGATCCCCGGCGCGCTCGGCTACATCTATGCCGGCTGGCCGAAGATGGACATCCTGCCGCCGCTCTCGCTCGGCTACGTCTCCTTCATCGGTTTCCTGCTGTTCATCCCGACCTCGATCTGGACGGCGCCGATCGGCGCGCGCCTGGCGCACCGGCTGTCGAAGCGCAAGCTCGAGGTCGCCTTCGGCATCTTCCTGCTGGTGGTCTGCGCCCGCTTCTTCTGGTCTCTGATCGTCTGAGCGAGCCGGGCATGGTGGCCGTACGCGCCTGCGGTGAGGCCGATCATCCCGCACTCGCCGGCCTGATGGCCGAGATGCAGGCGCATTACCGCGTGCCTTGCCCGCCGGACACCGAAATCCGCGCCGGGCTGGCGAACCGGCCGGCGGGAACAGAATTGCTCGTCGCTGAACAAGGCGGTGCGCTCGTCGGCTTCGCCGCCTTCTCGGCGATCTACCCCGGCCCCGCTCTCCGACCCGGCTGTTTCCTCAAGGAGATCTACGTCGCGGAAGCCGCCCGCGGCCTCGGTGCCGGCAAGGCGCTCCTCGCCGAATTAGCGCGGCTCGCACTCGCCCGCGGCCTTGGGCGAATCGACTGGACGGCGGCGCGCGACGATGAGCGCCTGCTGCGCTTCTATGAGAGCCTCGGCGGGAGGCAGCACCCGGAGAAGGTCTTCTTCAGGCTGACCGGCGAGGGGCTTGCCCGTCTCGCTGAGGGCTGAGTCGCGCTTCCAGCGTGGCCATGATGGCGAGCCGCTCGACCTCGGAGAGCCGCGACCATTGCGCGATCTCCTGCAAGGTCCGTCCGCAACCCTGGCAGAGCTTGCTCGCGGGATCGATCACGCAAATCTTGATGCACGGACTCGAGATCGCGCTCATCGTCCGCCCCAGCCGATGACGAGGGCGAGGCCGAGATAGATCGCGATTTCGCCGAACTGCTGCGCCGCGCCGAGGATGTCTCCGGTCTGCCCGCCGATCAGGCGGATCGCGGTGCGCGACAGCCAAAGGGTCGTCAGCGCCGACAACGCTAAGCCGAGCACGATGCCGGCCAAGGGGAGGGCGCCAACGGCAATGAGGAGCAAAGCCAAGGCACCTGATAGCCCATAGGCGACCGGCAGCACCGATCGGTCCGGCTGTCCGACTGAGGCGGAGGCACCGTCGCGCCGGGTTGGTGAGGTCGTGGCGAGGATACGGATGCCCTCGACGCGCGACCAGGGCGCGGCGACGAGCACGGCCGCCGCGGCCGCCCATGCGCCGGCGGCTTGCAGGATCGCCGCGAGCGCGCTCACCCGCAGCAGCAGCGACAGGCCGAGCGCCAGCGCGCCAAAGGTGCCGACACGGCTGTCCTTCATGATCTCCAGCCGCCGCTCAGGCGTATGCCCGCCGAACAGCCCGTCGGCCGAGTCGGCGAGGCCATCCTCGTGGAAGGCGCCTGTGGTCACGACGAGGGCGGCCACGGTCAGCGCCGCCGTCAGCAGCGCATTGACGCCCGCAAGCCCGGCGAGCAGCGCAATCAGCGTCCCTGGTAGCGCGATTGCCAGCGCCGCGAAGGGCAGGGCGCGCGGCACCAGCCGGAAATCCGGCAGGGAATGCGCGTTCTCGCCCGGCAGTGCCGGCACCGGCAGGCGCGAATAGAAGCGGATGCAGGTCGCGGTCGCGATCAGCCAGCCTGGCCAGGCGGGGGGCGTCGCCTGCGTCGCATCATCGCTGTCGGTTTGCGCCACGCTGCCCTCGGATTGTCTTCGTCCGCTCCAGCCTATAGCAGCAGCGGCTGCGCGGCGGCGATCTCGTGCTGCCCGATTCCTCAGGTTTTCAAGATCGGCTCCTCAGATGTCTGCGATGCCCGCCTCCGGCCTGCCCTTCGACGATATCCGCAACCTCATCGCCAACATGCCGGGGCCCGACATGGCGGCGGCCAACACGGTGCGCGCCCGCGACAAGGAGCTGACCAAGCCGGCCGGTAGCCTCGGTCGGCTGGAGGAGATCGCCGAATGGCTCGCCGCTTGGCAGGGCAAGGCGCCACCGCGGGTCGACCGGCCGCTGGTCTGCGTCTTTGCCGGCAATCACGGCGTCGTCGCCCAGGGCGTGTCCGCATTCCCACAGAGCGTGACGCGCCAGATGCTGGAGAACTTCGCTGCCGGCGGCGCCGCGATCAACCAGATCTGCGCCGCCTATGATCTCGGCTTCAAGGTCTTCGACCTCGCTCTCGACCTGCCGACCGGCGATTTCACGCAGGAAGACGCGCTCGACGAGCGCGCCTGTGTCGCCACCATGGCCTTCGGCATGGAGGCGCTCGCCGGCGGCGCCGATCTGCTCGCGCTTGGCGAGATGGGCATCGGCAACACCACCTCGGCCGCCGCAATCTTCGCCGCGCTCTATGGCGGTGGTGCCGCTACGTGGTGCGGCCGTGGCACCGGCGTCGATGAGGACGGGCTGAAGCGCAAGATCGCCGCGGTCGAGGCCGGGCTGAAGCTGCACGCCAACCATCTGAACGACCCGCTGGAGATACTGCGCCGCTTCGGCGGCCGCGAAATGGCGGCGATCTGCGGCGCGATCCTCGCCGCCCGCCTGCAGCGCATCCCGGTGATCCTCGACGGTTATGTCGTCACAGCCGCTGCCGCGATCCTGCACGCGCTCGATTCCTCGGCGCTCGACCACTGCATCGCCGGCCATCTCTCGGCCGAGGGCGCCCATGCGCAGGCGCTGGTGAAGCTCGGCAAACAGCCGCTGCTGGCGCTCGATATGCGCCTGGGCGAGGGCACGGGCGCGGCGCTCGCCGCCGGCCTGGTCAAGGCGGCGGCCGGCGTCCATTCCGGCATGGCGACCTTCGCGCAGGCGCAGGTCTCGCAGAAGGGCGAGTAGGGGCTCGGCTATTCCGTCCGGAACGGATTCTCGATCCGGAGCTGTCCTTCGACGACAAGGCCGTGTTGCAGGTCTTCGCTGTAAAGCACCGTGCAAGCTGCTCGTAGTGCACTGGCGATGATCAGCGCGTCGTAAAAGCCGAATTTGTGTCGCTCGGCCAGGCGCACGGCATCCTGGTGCGTAGCGAGATCGAGCGGATGGATGCTCCGGCTCAGCGTGGTGATCGCATCGACCGCATCGCTGATCTCCGCCCAGGAGAAGCCGAGCTTGCGTCGCGCCACATTGGCGAACTCGTTCAGCACCTGGACGCTGATCTCGCAGCCGCGGCCGAGCAACTCCTCCGCGGCGGCATTCCGCGGATCGTCGCTGAAGGCGTAGACGACCACATTGCTGTCGAGGAAGGCGCGCGTCATGGCGTGCGCTCATTGGCCTCATCGCGATCGAAGCGCCAGCTGGGCGGGAGCGGCTTGCGCAGGCTGCGGATGCGGGCGAGCGCGCGCGGCTTGCGCTCGTCGCGAGCAATCAGGAAGGTGCGGTCGTCGGCGATGCGGATCTCGACATCGTCGCCTTCCTTGAGCGCCAGCGCCTCGCTGACGGCTGCCGGAATTCGGATGGCGAGGCTGTTGCCCCAACGCGAGACCTGCATGGATCGCCTCCTATGATATACACGGATCATGTATATCATAGGAAGTGCGGTCAGGCATACAAGACGCGCCGGACCCTCGGACCGGCGCGTCTTTGGCTCATCAGGCGCCGAAGCGCTCGATCACTTCGGCCAGCGGCACATGGCCCTTGAAGGCGCCTTCGCCGGCCGGGGTCTCGCCATTTTCCAGCGCGGTCGCGAAGGCCACAGCAGGATCGCTCTCGACCCGCTGGCGTAGCGCCTGCAGCTTCGGCCAGCGCGAGAGATCGGCCACCTCGTGATATTCGAGCCAGCGCGCCACGCCGGCGAGCAGCCCATCGGCGAGCGTGTGCTTGTCGCCGGCCAGCCAGCGGCTGCCATCCAGCATCTCTTCCAGCCTGTCATGGCGCTCGATCACCCGATCGCGCCCGAAACGGCGCAGCGCCGCCTCGAAATCGGGATCAGGCTCGGGCAGCTCCAGCGCGACCCAGAGCGGGCTGAAGGCGCCGGTGAAGCCGGTGTTGAGGAAGCCCATGAGCTGGTGCATCCGGTCGGCCTCGGCTGAGAGCGGGTCGAAGCTGATCCGCCGCTGGGTGTCGCGTGCTTCGATATAGGCGGCGATCGCCATGGTCTCCGTGAGCAGGCGGCCCTGATCGGTGATCAGCACCGGAGTCTCGACGCGCTGGTTGATCCGCTTGTAGGGCGGCTCGCGCATCTCGCCGAGCATGTCGACGCGGCTCAGCCTGTAGGGCTGGCCAAGCCATTCCAGCGCTGCCACGAGGCCCATCGAGGTGCCGGACGGGTAGCCATAAACGAGGATCGGTTCCATCTTGCGTTTTCCATTAGGGTTGGGAAACGCTGCGCAGCGAGGTGGAACCTAGTCACTCGCGGCCCCATGTAAATTACGCACTTTTCTGTAACCAGGCGCGGAACGGATCATGAAGGACGTCGTGTCCGACTGCTCGATCGAGAGCGTCATGCGGGTGCTGAGCGGCCGCTGGCCGACCCTGCTGCTCTATTATCTGAAGGATGGCAGCAAGCGCTTCAGCGAGCTCCGGCGCGACAATCCGACGGTGTCGCACCGCATGCTCGCGCTGGAACTGCGCAAGCTGGAAGCGGCCGGCATCGTCAGCCGGATCGACCATGACGGCTATCCGCGCCGTGTCGACTACGAGCTCACAGCAGCGGGCCTGCGCCTCGTGCCGCTGATCGACGCGCTCGGCGACTGGTGGGAAGAGGCCGAAGCGGAGCGCGGCGAGCCACCGGTCCTGTCAAAGGTTGCCTAGCCACAGGGCTGGATCTCGCTGTCACAGTCTGAGAGCTGACGAGCGGAGCCGATGAGCGACAATGCAGACGGAGTGACGATCCGGCCGCTCGAAGCCGGCGATCGCGCCGATTGGGAGCAGTTGTGGATCGGCTCTTACGCGCATGGGCCGTTCGGCGGCCCGCCACCGCCGGCGGGCGTGACAGACGCGACCTTCGCGTGCTTTCTCGGCGACGATGCGATGCGGGCGTTGGTCGCTGTCCGGGATGACGGTCTCGTCGGCATCGTTCACGCGGTCTTCCACCCCGTGACCTCGTCGGACAAGCCAGTCTGTTTCCTCAATGATCTGTTCGTGGCCGAGACAGCCCGCCGGCATGGGGTCGGCCGGCGGTTGATCGAGGGCCTCTATGATCTCGCCCGGGCTGAGGGTGCCTTGCGAGTCTACTGGCATATGCAAGTCGACAATCGGACGGCTGGCGAGCTCTACGACAAGGTCGCCAGCCGCTCCGGGCATACGGTTTTCCGCAGGAGCCTCTGATCCTGCGCCATCACCCGCGCAAGGACGTTGCGTCGCAGCGAGCGCGGTTCCCCTCACTTCGGGTCGAGCGTGATCTTGGCCGCCGTGGCAACCTCCTTCCAGCGTGCGATATCGGCGCTGAGGAACGTCGCGAACTCGGCCGGCGTGTTGCAGACGACGTCACCGCCGAGCACGGCGAGCTTCTTCTGAATCTCCTGGTCGGCACAGGCCTTGACCACTTCGGCGTGCAGCCTGGTCACGATCTCGGCGGGCACGCCGGCCGGTACCAGCAGGCCGAACCAGGCGACCGTCTCATAGCCCGGAAAGCCGCTTTCCTCGACGGTCGGCACCTCCGGCAGCGCGGCGGCGCGCTTGCGGGTGGTCACGGCGAGCGGCGTCACCTGGCCGGCCTGCGCCAGCCCGATCGCCGGCGGCAGGTTCACCGCCATGAATTCGATCTGGCCGGAGACGAGGTCGTTCAGCGCCGGGCCCGAGCCGCGATAGGGTACATGCGTCGCTTCGATGCCGGTCAGCACCTTGAGATATTCCGAGTTCATATGCGCCGAGGAGCCGTTGCCGCCCGAGGCGAAGCTGAGCTTGCCCGGATTGGCCTTGGCATAGGCGACGAGCTCCGCAAGCGACTTCACCGGCAGCTTCTTGCTGGCGAGGAAGATGTTCGGTGCGCGGTAGACCAGCGAGACCGGCGCGAAATCGCGCATCGCGTCGTAGGGCACATCCTTGTAGGTCGCCGGGATGATGCCGTGCGAGCCGGCATTGCCCATGATCAGCGTGTAGCCGTCTGGCGCGGCCTTGGCCGCCGCCGCCGACCCGACGACGCCGCCCGCGCCCATCCGGTTCTCGACCACGACGGACTGCCCGAGCGCCGCCTGCAGCTTCTCGCCGATCAGCCGGGCAGCGATGTCGGAGCCGTCGCCGGGGGCACTCGGCACGATCAGGGTCAGCTGCCGCTCCGGCCAGGGGCCGGCCTGCGCCGTGAGCAGGCCGAAGCCGAGCAAGGCGCCCGCGAACGACGCGACGAACTTCCGCATACCTGTCTCCCGAGTGATATGATCAAAGTTGGTATAATCAAACCTTGACATAGAGAGATATACGGCATTTTTGATCAAATCAATGGATGCAGCTCTATCACTCTCCGATTCCGTCAAGGACCTGATCCGTGCCGATATCCTGGCCGGCAGGCTCGATTTCGGCGCGCGCCTGCGCATCGACGAGCTGGCGACGCGCTATGGTGCGAGCCACATGCCGGTGCGCGAGGCGTTGCGCAGCCTGGTCGGGGAGGGGCTGGTCGCGGCCATCGCCAACAAGGGCGCGCGTGTCGTCACGGTCGATGCGGAGCATATCCGCCATCTCTTCACCATCCGCATTGCCGTGGAGGTCGCGCTGGCGCGGCAGGCGGCTCTCGCGATCGACAATACCGGGCTGGCCGAGGTCGCGGCGCTAGAGCAGGAGCGGCTCGCTGCGGTCGCCGCAGGCGACTTCGCTGGCGGCGTCGCCATCAACCAGCGCTTCCATCGCCGGATCTACGAGGCCGCCGGCAATGCCGAGGGCCTCGTCCTGCTCGACCGGCACTGGCTGCTGCTGGCGGCGATCTGGTCGCGCTACGGTTATCGGCCTGGGCGGCTCGGCGGCGTCGCCAGCGATCACGATCATATCCTGCGGGCCTTGGCCGAACATGATGCCGATGCCTGCGGCGTGATGACCGCAGCCCATGTCACCAAGACGCGGCAGGACATGCTGGCGCAGCTCGAAAGCCACGGGGGAAAGGGGCCATGACCGTAGCCGATCGCATCGAGCGCGCGCGGTTGCGGGTCCTGCGCATCACCGACAAGACGCGCTGGGTCTTCCTCGAACTCGCCTTCGCCTCCGGTGTGACGGGGCTTGGCGAGGCCAGCCTGAACGGGCGCGAGCGACAGCTCGTCGACGCGGCGCTGGGGCATCTGCCGGCCTGGCTCGCCGGCGGGCAGATGCCGGATTTCGGCCGCCCGGTGCCGTTGCCGCTCGCAGCGGTCGCGACCGCCTTCGACGTCGCCCGCCGCGATGCAGCCGCCCGGCGTGAGGGCAAGCCGCTGGCGGCTGTGCTCGGGGCGCCGGCCGAGGCCCGGATTCCACTCTATGCCAACATCAACCGGCGCACGCGTGACCGCTCTCCCGCCGGCCATGCCGCCAGCGCCAGGGACGCGCTCGCTGCCGGTTTCGCGGCAGTGAAGATTGCGCCTTTCGATGACGTCACGCCTGCTCTGTCCGACGATGTCGAAGGGCATGTCGCGCTGCAGCGAGGGCTTGACCGGATCGGTGCGGTCCGTGCGGCTGTGGGGAGCGAGCGTCGCCTGCTGGTCGATTGCCATTGGCGTTTTTCACCGGACCTGGCCTGGCGCCTGGTCGAGGCGGTGCGCGAGCACGATCTCTACTGGCTCGAATGCCCCGTCGCGGAGACGCCGGCCAACCTGCCCTTGCTCGGGCAGATGCGGCGCAAGCTCAACGCCTCCGGCACGCTGCTGGCCGGGCTGGAGGAGTTCTCCGGCGCGCCCGCCTTCCTGGCCTTCGCCGACGTCTATGACGTGATGATGCCGGACATGAAATACGTCGGCGGTGTCGACGAAATGCTGCGCACCGGCCATGCGCTCGCCAGGCGCGGCGTCGCGGTCTCGCCGCATAATCCGACCGGGCCGGTCTGCCATGCTGCCAGCCTGCATCTCAGCGCGGCCCTGCCGGGCTTTGGCATGCTGGAGGTCCAGTTCGACGAGACGCCGCTGTTCTTCGACCTCGGGCTGCCCCGCCTGCCGGGTTTTTCCGGCGGAGCTTCGGATCTGCCGGCTGGAGCCGGGCTGGGGCTTGATCTCGATGAAGAGCGGGCGAAGCCGCTCTGCATCCTCGATCTCACATTGCGATCATAGGCGTTACGCCGCCGAGCGCTCGCCGGGCTGGGGCAGGGCCGGCAGCGTGTCCATCACGCGCTCGGCCGGCAGGGTGATCGTGACTTCCGTGCCGGCGCGCGGGCTGGACTTGATGCGGAAGCCGCCGCCATGCAGGTCGACCAGTCCCTTGACGATCGGCAGGCCGAGGCCCGAGCCCTGCTCGGCGGTCTTGATCGCGAGGGAGCCGCGCCCGAAGGTCTGCATCACCACCGGGATCTCGTCCTCGGGAATGCCGGGGCCGGTATCGGTGATCGAGACATATTGTCCGCCGGTCGCGGTCCAGCCGACCTTGATCGAGATCTCGCCGCCCTGCGGGGTGAACTTGATCGCATTCGCCAGGATGTTGAGCACGGCCTGGCGGATGGCGCGCTCATCGGCCCAGATCCGTGGCAGATCGGGCTCGGTCGCCTGGCTGATGGCCTGACCCTTCGCTTTGGCGCGCAGGTTGAGCATGTGGGCGGCGTCGTCGGCGATGGCGGCGAGGCTGATCGCTTCCTCGCTGAGTTCGTATTTGCCGGACTCGATGCGCGAGAGGTCGAGGATCTCGTTGATCAGCGTCAGCAGGTGCTGGCCTGAGGAATGGATATCGCCGGAATATTCCTTGTAGGAGGCATTGGCGTGCGGGCCGAACACCTCGTTCTTCATGACCTCGGAGAAGCCGAGGATGGCGTTGAGCGGCGTGCGCAGCTCATGGCTCATCGTTGCCAGGAAGCGCGACTTGGCGAGGTTGGCTTCCTCCGCCTTGCGCCGGGCCTCGTCGGAGTTGGCCTTGGCGGTCTCGAGCTCGGCGATCAGCGCGTCCTTTTCGGCCCGGAACTCGATGGTCTCGACCGAGGTCGAATAGAGCCGGTTGGTCAGGAAGACGAAGAACAGCTGCGCGCTGGCCGCCATCAGCAGCATGGTGATGCTGTCGATGTCGCTGCGGCCGCTGAAGAACAGGATGATCGCACCGACGATCGGCACGAGGCCGGAATAGACCGCGACCGGGATCGTCGCCGCGAGCGTCACCGTGAGCGCGCTGACGATCAGCAGCGCCGTCATCAGGAAGAAGCGGGCGCCGGGTGCCTCGATGCCAACGAACAGGCCGGCCAGCAGGGCCCAGGACAGGCCATGCAGCAGCTCGGCCGTGGGCAAGAGCTTGCGCCAGAAGCTGACGCGGGCGGCTGCGGAAGGCTCGGCCAGGAAACGCCGGCACAACACGGCGGCGAAGGCTGTGGTCAGCACCACCAGGCAGAGCCAGCCCGAGACCGCATAGAACGGCACCCAGACGCAGGCGGCCGCCGCGACCAACAAGGCGAGCAGCAGCGTGCCGGCCGAGCCGTTCAGCCGATACTGCGCGAAGACGCGGATCAGTTCGTAGTCGAAGGCGCGCTGGAGCCCGGTCGAGGAGGTCAATTTCTCGCGCGCCGACCGGACCTCGCGGTTGATCAGCTTGCGGCGCGCCAGCACGGTCGGATCGGGTCCGCGACCACGCTGCACCTGTTCGGCTGTCAGTTCCGGCATGGCTCGAAGGCAAAGGTTCCCGACCGGTGGCGCACCCGCGCGCCCCGGCTCGCCATGATGAGTTGGAAATCGTTAAGCTTGTGCTGATGGCGCGCTTCGGATTCAGGACAGGCAGTTACGGACCGTTCGGCTGGCGGCGGGTCGGCCGGTCCGTCGACTTCGTCGTAGCCCTTGGATTCCTTCTGCTTTTGGCGATTGCGGGGGCCGTTCTGCAATACCGGCTGGGCGGTGGCCGCGATCTTGCCGGAGCGGCCGAGGCGATAGACGGCGATTCGCTGCGGCTGCTCGGCGAGGAGCTGCGGCTGGAAGGCATCGATGCGCCGGAGTACCGGCAGACCTGCCGCGATCGCAATGGCGGCGAGGTCGCCTGCGGCCGGCAGGCCCGGCGTGCGCTCGCCGCCATGCTGGCGCTCGGCAAAGTCAGTTGCACGGTCTCGCGGCCCGATCGCTATGGCCGCGGGTTGGCGCGCTGCCGGCAGGGCGATGCCGAGATCAACGCGGCCCTGGTGCGCCAGGGCCATGCGGTCTCCTATGGCGCCTACCAGGCCGAGGAGGCCGAGGCCAAGGCGGCCGGCCGCGGCATCTGGGCGACGAGCTTCGAGCGACCGGAAGCGTGGCGCCGGAGCCATCCGCGCTGAGGTCTCAGCCGGCCATGCGGATTCCTCAATCCCGCTGACAGTTCAGGTGGTTTCGTCTCCGGTGAGGGCGACCTAAAGAAGGATCGTCTTCTTCTCGCTCCCGCGCCGGATTCGCTACCGCATGACATTGCTGCCCGCTTGGCCACCCGTCTGTGAGTTCCCGGCATGATCGGCGCGATCCTGCTCGCTCTGGCGCCGATCGCCCTGCTGATCGCGCTCGGCCACGCCATGCGGCGCCTGCGCTTCCTGCCGGACTCGTTCTGGCCGCAGGCGGAACGGCTGAGCTATTACGTGCTGTTGCCGGCGCTCTTCACCCACGCTCTGGCGATGGCCGATCTCAGGGGGCTGCCCGTCGCCGAACTGGCTTTGACGCTGATCGCGGCGATCATCGCCGTTGCCGCCGTGCTCGTCCTGGCGAAGCCCTGGCTCGGCTACAGCGATGCCGCCTTCACCTCGGTCTTCCAGGGCGGCATCCGCTTCAACAACTATGTCGGCCTGAGTGCGGCCGGCAGCATGCTGGGGGCGTCCGCCCTGCCGCTTGCGGCCGTGGCCAACGCCGCGATCGTGCCGACCGTCAACGTGCTCTGCGTCCTGGTCTTCGCCCGCTGGGGCTCGGCCCAGCCGACCCTGCGCGGCATCCTGCGCGGTCTCGCCCTCAACCCGCTGCTGATGTCCTGCGTGCTCGGCATCGCCATCCAGCTCAGCGGCCTCGGCCTCCCGCCCGGCGTCGAGGGCTGCCTCAAGGCGCTCGGCCAGGCCTCGCTGCCGATCGGCTTGCTCTGCGTCGGCGCGGCGCTCGACTGGGGCGCGCTCGGCCGCGGCCTGAAGCCGGCGCTGGTCGCCTCCGTCGTCAAGTTCGTGCTGATGCCGCTCGCCACCTATGCGGCGCTGAAGGGTTTCGGCCTCGGTGGCCCGGCGGCGACGCTGGCCATCCTGTTCCAGGCGCTGCCGACCGCCTCGTCATCCTATGTGATGGCGCGTCAGCTCGGTGGTGATGCCCCGCTGATGGCGGGCATCTGTGCGCTGCAGACGGTGCTGGCGGCGGTTGCGGTGCCGCTCGCGCTGACCCTGCTTGCGCCTGGATAGAGTTGCCGTGCCGCTCACATCACGCCGACGGTGATCTTCGTTTTCTTCGCATGGGCCGCTCTCGGCGCGGTGACCAGATAGGTCGTATGGAAGCCGCCCACTCTCTCGGAGGCGGTGAACCAGAATGTGCGGGTCTCGTCCTTGGGGACGCGCAGCTTCAGCTTGCCCTTGACGCTGACATCGTCCGCGTCGGAGTTCACCCAGGTCGAGAACTTCATGTTCGTCGGCGAGACGAAGACATCGGCCTGCAAGGCCGTGACCTGGAGCTCAGCCCATCCGTCCTTCATCAGGATGATGTTGAACTCATGGCTGTTGGCGGTGGATCTCTCTCCGAACGAGGGAGCGCTGGCGGCTTGGCCGCCGAAGCTGGCGATCTCGGTCAACTTGGCCATGATGTCCCTCCGAACGCTCGATGTCAGAGCGTGTTGGAGCATTGGAGAGGGAAACGGGCCGGCTTTCGTCATTCAAACGCACGAGTCAGTCGTGGACACGGGGCTTCGGCGTCATGGGGCGTGGCGAGTCGCAGCCATGTTCGCGCCGTCTTGTCGGGCTTTGTCTTGACAGGGCAGGCTCGCCGCCCTGAATGCGGCTGTGGCGTCGTGGGCGAAGAGGCAAGGCATGAAGCTCTATGATGGCGGGCGGGCGCCCAATCCGCGGCGGGTCCGCATATTCTTCGCCGAGAAGGGCGTGCCCCTGCCCGAGCTCATCCCGGTCGACATCGCCAGGAAGGAGCATCGGACGCCGGAGTTCACCCGGATCAACCCGTCGCAGCGCTTGCCGGTGCTGCTGCTGGAGGACGGCACGGCGCTGGCCGAGACCATAGCGATCTGCCGCTATATCGAGAGCCTGCATCCGGCGCCGCCGCTGTTCGGCGCCGCCCCCAAGGAAGCGGCCCTGATCGAGATGTGGAATCGCCGCATCGAGCTCGGCCTGTTCTCTGCGGTCTCGGCGGTGTTCCGCCACGGCCATCCCGCCATGGCCGAGCTCGAGGACCAGGTGCCGGAATGGGCCGAGGCCAGCCGCGAGCAGATCGACGACCATCTCGTGCTGCTCGACCTGCAACTCGGCGCCAATCGCTTCCTTTGCGGCGACGAACTGACGGTCGCCGACATCACCGCCGGCATCGCCATCGACTTCATGAAGCCTTCGCGCATCCCGCTGCCGGAGGATTTCGCCAATATCCGGCGCTGGCATGGCGAGCTCTCGGCCAGGCCGAGCTGGAAGGTCTGATCATGCGCCTGCCGCTGATCCTGCTTGCTCTGATGTTCCCGTTCGCCGCGACGGCGATGGAGAAGCTGACCGGCGAGCAGATCAACCGCGCCTTCACCGGCAACACGGTCAGCGGCCGCTACACTGGCGGCGGGTTTTTCACCGAGTTCCACGACCCGGACGGGCGGGCGCTCGGCAACAATGGCTGGCAGGAGAACCGCGACGCCTGCTGGATCACCAAGGGCGATGCCGTCTGCTATTACTATGGCCCGCCGGAGGAGCGCACGACGCATTGCTTCACGGTCGAGCTGACCGACCGGCTCTACATCCTGCGCAATCTCGACAATGGCCGGATCAACGCGGTGGCGACCATCGAGCTCGCCAATCCGCGCAACCACACCGACGGCGGCAAGCCCTGGTATTGCGACGGGCTGATCTCGCGCGGCCCGCAGGGTCCGCTGATGTCGCGACGCGTGGCGGCCAGATGAGGCGCTCCGGCAGGATCGCGGCGCTGCTGGCGCTGTGCGTTTCGGCGACGAGCGCCTTCGCGGTCGAGCGCCTGACCGGCCAGGAGATCCGCAAGCTCTTCGAGGGCAACACGGTTGCCGGCCGCTACAATAACGGCTTGCCGTTCAGCGAGTATCATCACCAGGACGGCCGCGCGACCGGGCATAACCGGCATGTGCAGAACACCGATGCCTGCTGGACCACGACCGATGAGGCCGTCTGCTACTATTACGGCCCGTTCGCGACCCGCCGGACCTATTGCTTCACCGTCGAGCGCAGCGGCTCGCTCTATGTGCTGCAGACCTATCGGACCGGCCGCATCAACGCCATCGCCACGATCCAGCCAGGCGATCCGGAGAAACATGCCGACAAGGCGCCGGCCTGGCATTGCGACGGCTTGATTTCGCAGGCGCACCCGCCGGCGCTGTCGTCGCGGCTCGCTTCGCGATGAGGCTTCTGGCGCTGGTGTTGCTTGCTGGGCTCTCGCTGTTGTGGCTGGGCGAGGCATTCGCCGTCGAGCGGCTGACCGGCGAGCAGATGCGCCAGCTCGTCGAGGGCAATACCGCGACCGGGCGCTACAGCAGCGGCGAGACCTTCAGCGAGTACCATCACCCGGACGGGCGCGTGAGCGGCTACAATCGCGATCGTGCGACGCCGAACCGCGATGCCTGCTGGACCACGACTGAGGCTGCGATCTGCTACTATTACGGCCCGATCGAGACGCGGCAGACCTATTGCTTCACTGTCGAACGCAGCGGCACGCTATACGTGCCGCGCAGCGCCGTCAGCGGTAGCATCATCGGCGCCTTCACTGTCCAGCCGGGCGATCCCGAGAAGCATGCCGACAAGGTGCCGGCCTGGTATTGCGACGGGCTGATCTCGCAGGGAAAGGGCCGGGGGCGGCTGGCCGGGCGATGAGCGGGCAGGGGGTAGATGCACCCGAAGCGCTCGGCGATGTCCTCGCCGAATTGCGCGCCTGCCGCATCTGCCGGGACGAGCCGGTCTATCTGCCGCGCCTGCCGCATGAGCCGAGACCCGTGATCCAGGCTGAGGCCAGCGCCCGCCTGCTGATTGCGAGCCAGGCGCCCGGCACGCGGGTCCATGCCAGCGGCAGGCCCTTCACCGACCGCTCCGGGGACCGCCTGCGCGACTGGCTCGGCCTCGACCATGCCCGCTTCTACGAGGCCTCACGCGTCGCGATCGTGCCGATGGGGCACTGCTTTCCCGGGCTCGACGGCAAGGGCGGTGACTTGCCGCCGCGGCGCGAATGCGCGCCGGCCTGGCGAAGCCGGGTGCTCGCGGGCCTGCCGGAGATCGAGCTTATCCTGGTGATCGGCCGCTATGCGCAAGCCTGGCATCTCGGGCCGAAGGCGGCGGCCGACCTGACGGCGACCGTCGCCGATTGGCGCAGCATCTTCGCCGGGGAGCGCCGGCCGCGCATCCTGCCGCTGCCGCACCCCTCCTGGCGCAACAATGGCTGGCTCCGGAAGAACCCCTGGTTCGAGGCGGAGCTGGTGCCGGTGCTGCGGGAGGAGGTAGCGCGGCTGGTCGGCTGAGCCTTACGGCTCCAGCCGCTTCAGCAGGCTCGACGTGTCCCAGCGCCCGCCGCCGAGCTTCTGCACATCGGCATAGAACTGGTCGACCAGCGCGGTCACGGGCAGGCGGGCATGGTTGCGGCGGGCTTCGTCGAGCACGATGCCGAGATCCTTGCGCATCCAGTCGACGGCGAAGCCGAAATCGAACTTGTCGGCGTTCATCGTCTTGCCGCGGTTCTCCATCTGCCAGGAGCCGGCGGCGCCCTTCGAGATCACCTCCAGCATCGCCTCGACATCGAGGCCGGCGCGCTTGGCGAAGTGGACGCCCTCGGACAGGCCCTGGACCAGGCCGGCGATGCAGATCTGGTTGACCATCTTGGTGAGCTGGCCGGAGCCTGCCGGGCCCATCAGCCGGCACATGCGGGCGAAGCTGGCGATCACCGGCTCAACCCGCGCATAGGTCGCCTGGTCGCCGCCGCACATCACGGTCAGCACGCCGTTCTCAGCGCCGGCCTGACCGCCCGAAACCGGCGCGTCGACGAAGCCGAAGCCGGCTGCGGTCGCCGCCGCGTCGAGTTCGCGCGCGACATTGGCGGAAGCGGTGGTGTGGTCGACGAAGACCGTGCCCTTGCCCATCGCGGCGAAGGCGCCGCCTTCACCGATCGTCACCGAACGCAGGTCGTCGTCATTGCCGACGCAGCAGAACACGATCTCCTGGCCTTCGGCCGCCTGGGCCGGGGTCGGCGCGTAGACGCCGCCATGCTGCGCCACCCATTTCTGTGCCTTCTCCGGCGAGCGGTTGTAGACGGTGACCTCGTGGCCCTTGGCCTTGAGATGGCCGGCCATGGGATAGCCCATCACGCCGAGACCGAGAAAAGCGACTTTGGCCATGAGGTGCTCCGCTGCAATCGTCTGAAAGGTCATTGCGGCTTTACCGCGCCGAGGAAGGCGAGGGAAGCGATGCAGGTGCGATAGCAGTGATCGCGATTCCGCAGGGATCGCGCATGGGCAGTCTGCCACGCCCTGCCTTGCCGCCCTCGCCGAAATCCGTCAGGAACCTCGCATGACCATCACCAATGACGAAGAGCTGCAGGCCCTGCGCGAGATCGGCCGCATTGTCGCCGATACGCTGGCAGCGATGGGCAAGGCGCTCGAACCCGGCATCACCACGGCCGAACTCGACGCGATCGGCCGCGCGATGCTCGAAAAGCACGGCGCGCGCTCCGCCCCCGAGACCGTCTACAATTTCCCCGGCGCCACCTGCATCAGCATCAACGAGGAGGTCGCCCACGGCATTCCCGGCGAGCGCCGGATCATGGCGGGCGACCTCGTGAACATCGACGTCTCCGCCGAGAAGGCCGGCTATTTCTCCGATACCGGCGCGTCCTTCACGGTGCCGCCGGTCGATCGTCGTATCGAGAAGCTGTGCCGTGACGGCAAGCGCGCGCTCTGGGCCGGGCTCGGCCAGGTCGGCGCCGGCAAGCCGATCGCCGGGATCGGCGAGGCCGTCGGCCGCTTCGCGCAGAAGAACGGCTATACGCTGGTGCGCAACCTGGCCAGCCACGGCATCGGCCATTCGCTGCACGAGGAGCCCAAGGAGATCGCCACCTGGCCCGAGCGCTCGGAGCGCCGTGTCATGCAGAAGGGGCTGGTCTTCACGGTCGAGCCCTTCCTGTCGCTCGGCGCCGACTGGGCCGAGCATGCCGACGGCGACAACTGGACCCTCTATTCCGAGCCGCGCGCGCCAACGGTCCAGTACGAGCACACTGTGGTCGCGACCGCCAACGGCCCGCTGGTGCTGACTCTATCGGGCTGAGCGGTCAGGCGCTTATCTCAACGCCATATGCCGCGTCAGCCTGAGCTCGATCCGGTCCCAGACCCGGCGGATGATCTCGGTCAGCGCGAGGTAGATCAGCGCCGCATAGAGATAGATCGAGAGGTCGAAGGAGCGGGCGAAGGCGAGGCGGGTCGCGCCCATCAGGTCGAACAGCGTCACTAGCGATGCGATGGCGCTCGCCTTGATCATCACGATCAGCTCGTTGCCGAGCGGCCGCAGCGCCAGGATCATCGCCTGCGGCAGGATCACCCGGCGCAGCGTCGCCCAGCGATGCAGCCCGAGCGCGAGAGATCCTTCGAACTGGCCACGCGGGATCGACTGGATGGCGCCACGCAGGATCTCGGCCTGATAGGCGGCGGTGTTGATGGTGAAGGTGAAGAGCGCGCAATAGAACGGCTCGCGGAAGAACCACCACAGGCCGATATCCTGCCAGAACACCCGGAACTGGCCGAAGCCGTAGTAGACCAGAAAGAGCTGGCAGAGCAGCGGCGTGCCCCGGAAGAAGGTGGTGTAGCCTTGGATCGCGAGCTTCGCCCAGCGCGGCCCGTAGAGCCTGGCGATGGCAAGGCCGAGCGCCAGGACGAAGCCGAACGCGACCGAGAGCACCACCAGCTCGAAGGTGATCCACAGCCCGCTCGCCATGCGGCAGCCATAGTTCTGCAGGACCTCGCTGCCGATCAGGTAGCCGGGATATTCGCACCAGTTCATCGCGTCGCTCCGCCGAAGGCGGCGAAGCCGCGATTGGTGCGCTGTTCGAGCTTGCCGATGCCCCAGGCGGAAACCAGCGAGAAGAAGAAGTAGAGCATCATCGCCGTGCCGAAGAACAGGAACGGCTCCTTGGTCACGACATTGGCGCGCGTTGCGATGAACATGATGTCCTGCAGCGTGATCACCGAGATCAGCGAGGTCTCCTTCAGCAGCACCATCCAGTTGTTGCCGAGGCCGGGCAGCGCGACGCGGATCAGTTGCGGGAAGACGACGAGGCGGAAGGCCTGCGCCTTCGACAGGCCGAGCGCCGAGGCAGCCTCGCGCTGGCCCTTCTGGATCGAGTTCAGCGCACCGACCCAGACCTCGCTGGAGAAGGCGGCGAGCACCATGCCGAGCGCGACCATGCCGGCGACGAAGGGCGGGATCGAGAAGCCGCTCCAGACCTTTTGCACCAGCACCTGGATGCCGAAATAGATGATGTAGAGCGTCAGCAGTTCGGGCACGCCGCGGAAGACGGTGGTGTAGATCGTCGCCAGCGAGCGCAACAGCATGCTGTCCGAGCGCTTCCAGAGGGCGATGATCAGGCCGAGCGCCAGGCCGAAGGGCAGGGTCGCGAGCGCGACCGAAATGGTGTTGGCCGCGCCTTGCAGCAGGGCCCAGCCCCAGCCGCCGGGGCCGAAGCCGAGCAGAGCGAGTTTGTCGAACATGGGAGGGCCGGCGCGCGAGGAACTGGAGTGTTTTCAGGCGAAGCGGGTACCGGTTCGCCGTCCGGAAACGCGACAATACAAAGGTTTGGAGATAGTCCGCGGCGCGAAGAAGCGCGGGGTTGCTCCAAAACCCGCCGGCCTGGATCAAGCCGGCGGGGCAGGCGTCAGCGGGGCTGGCTCACTCGAACTTGAACCACTTGGCCTCGAGCTTCTTCAGCGAGCCGTCGGCGACGGTCTCGGCGATCGCCTTGTTGACCAGCTCCTTCAGCGCAGTGTCGGCCTTGCGCACGGCGCCGGCGACGCCCGCGCCATGGATCGCGTCGTCGCGGGTGACTTCGGCGATCTTCTTGCAGCAATCCTTGCCCTGGCCCTTCAGGAAGTCGGCGAGGGCGAGCGCGTCGGCGACGATGTAGTCGAGACGGCCGTTGAGCAGGTCGAGATTGGCCTCTTCCTGGGTCGGATAGAGGCGCGCGGTCGAGTCCTTGTAGAATTTCTCGACATAATTGGCGTGGATGGTCGAGCCCTGCGCGCCGATCGACTTGCCCTTCAGGGTGGCGGGCGAGATGTCGTTCGAGGCCGTGCTCTTGGGGCCGATCATCCAGATCGGGGTCTTGCTATAGGGCGTGGTGAAGTCGACCTGCTTCTTGCGCTCTTCGGTGGCGTTCATGCCGGCGAGGATGATGTCGTATTTGTTCGCCTGCAGCGCCGGGATGATGCCGTCCCAGTCCTGCACCACCCAGCTGCACTTCACCTTCATCTTCTCGCAGAGAAGGTTGCCGTAATCGATCTCGAAGCCTTCCAGCTCCTTCTTGGCGTTGAGGTTGTTGTAGGGCGGATAGGCGCCCTCCGTGCCGATTCGGACTTCCTTCCATTCCTTCGCCTGGGCGAGCGCGCCCGTAGCGCCGGCGACCGTGAGTGCCGCGGCTGCGATGAATTTTGCGAAACCTTTCATGGGACCTCCCCTTGGATCTGGCCGATCGGGCGTTTCGAGTTCCCGTATCGGCTTGTGCGCGACAGCTTGTGCGATCATCGGGGCGGGCCGCAAGTAGGCTCTTGCAGCTTTTCCGATCATGCCCGCACAAGGATCGTGCAAGGCAAGGCGCTGTTCTTGTTGGTGAAAACAGGCGGTGGCGACGGATTTCCGCTGCCGCGGCCAAAGCGGCTGCACACGGATTTTGTCGCTTGGGTTAGCGCGCTCCTGCTGCGAAGGCGCCGCAGCAGCAATTCGGCAGCCGATCGGGCGCGTCGTTCGGCGCACAGGCTTGCCCTTCGAACACGATCACATTCATGGCGCTCCCCCTCGTTTCCCAGAGGGTAAGGCTGTGCAAACAGCCGAGGCGGGTCGCCTCGGCGCTGGGCCGCAGCCGAATCTGTTGTGGCGGCGACAGATTCGGGCCGAGGTAGGCGGCTATTTCAGCGCCGGGCGATCGGGATGACGAGATAGACCATGCCGAGCACCATCGGCGGCACGGCGAGCGCCGTCACCGACCAGGTCGACCAGCCGGACGTCAGCGGCGCCAGCAAGGCCAGGATCGCGTTGATCAGCAGATAGGCGCCCAGCATCAGCGTTCCCAGGAAGCGCAGGCGGGCGAGAATGGGGTTGCGGGTGAGGGTGGTCATGGTCATCTCCATAACGGAACGTTCCGTTTCGTTATTATTGATAGATACGGATCGTTTCGATATCAAGTCATCTGTTGCAAGATAGCGCTTGCAGGGAACGTGCTTGCCGGGGCGGGCCAAAAGCGTTGCTGCGGGGCCGCAGCGAAAGGGAACGACGATGAAGGCCGCAAAAGCCGCAACTCCGGTTCGCCGCGCCTCGATCGGTGCGCGGCGTAACCCGGCCTCGCAGGCGGCGATCCTCGCCGCCGCTCGCGCCGTGCTGGCGGAGGACGGCTATGCCGGCTTCTCGATCGATGCGGTCTCGCGCCGCGCCGGCGCCGGCAAGCCGACGATCTATCGCTGGTGGAAGAACCGCGCCGATCTGTTGATGGAGGTCTATGCCGCCGAGAAGGCAGGCATCAGGGCGGTGCCGAGCGCTGATCTCGCCCAGGACCTCATCGATCACACGAGCGCGCTCTGGAGCTTCTGGTGCGGCACCCCGTCGGGACGCACCTTCCGGGCATTGCTGGCTGAGGCTCAGAGCGATCCCGAGGCGCTCGCTGCCTTGCGCGAGAAGTTCCTGCCGGAGCGGTTGCAGGACGTCCGCGGTCTCTTCACTGCAGCGGTGGCGCGCGGCGACATCCCGGCCGCGGAGGTCGAGGCCAGGCTTTCTCTCTATATCGGCTTCAACTGGTTCTATGTGCTGACCGACCAGCTCGATGCCGGTCAGGCGTCGATCCCGGCGGCGATGAGGTTGATCGCGGCGCGGAGCGGGCCGTGAGCTGTTGGCCGCATCCTATTCGACTGCCGCTTCATAGCTCAGCCGCGCACAGCCGGAGCCCCAGCTATCCTTGCCGCAGATGTAGAGGACGTAGTTGTCCGTCCCCCTGAAGCCGGCTTTCGGAATGTAGTAGAAGGTAACTTCCCCGATCTGGCGCAGTTGACCGTTCGACGGTGGCTTCATCACCACGAGCTTGTCCATCCGCCATGTGCCGGCGACGGCATAGGTATGGCCGCAGCCCTGCGAGTCCATCTCGGCCTTGAGGGTCACCCTATCATTGGTATGGAGGTACCATTTCGGCCCGGTGACGCGGCACTCGGCGAATGCGGCCGTCGACATCGTCAGCGCGGCGATCGCGATCATTGAAGCGAGGGACGCCCGAAGCATGCAGCGCTCCCAGGCCATCAAGTTGCTTCGCTAGACCAGCCTGTCGCCGGCATGAGGCAGAAGCTCATGTCTGCCTCAGGATGTCGCATCGCCAGTTGCGCACGGTCGGGTTGATGTAGCGGGTCGTCGTTTTTCGGGAAGCCGACCAGCCCTGGTATTCCGTGAGCCCCTCCTTGAGCCGCCACTCGAATCTGGCGGTGCATGACGATTGACCATCCGTGCTGACCCGGACGATCCACGAGTGGGTCGGGTAGGCCACGATCCGGATCAGCGTCTTGTCATCCAGAACCCGCCAGACGGCAGGCCAGCGACCGACCGCGTACTCATCCCCGAGCGCGATCGTTTTGGTCTGCTTCCGGCCATATATGTCAGACGCAGAGGGATTGTTATTGACACGCTCCTCGACCTGACGACCGCCGATCAAGGCGAAATTGATGTCGAAATGATTCCAGAATTCCCTCTTGGGAGGAGATACCGATTCAGAGGTCCAGTTCATCACGACCCTGAAGCGGGGCTCGCCTGCGAGGGTTGCACGCGGCGCTGCCAAAGACAGGCACAGGGCGGCGGGCAGGAGTAATGCCAACACCTTGCTCGCGAGAGGCATTCGGGGCGCCTCATGAATGATCCTGCGGGGATAGTCAGGGTAAGCGCGACGTCGGCAGCAGGATGCCGTAGCGGCATGCTGCCGCATATGATGAACTATGACATGGCCGCCAGCGTCAAGCAGTGATCCGCTTCATGGATCGCTCCGACGCCGGGCGCAGAAAACCCGCCCCTTGAAGATGCCGGACCCAATTGAAGGACGATAGCGGCGCTCGATATCCTAAAAATGGCAGATCGGTTCTGACTTCAGTCCTCAGCTGCTGCTTCACTGCTTCGGCCCCTCGCATCCCACGCCGTCACCAGCCAGATCGCGAGGCCCGCGAGCGCAAGGCCGGCGCCGACCCAGCCGGTCGAGGTCCAGCCATAGCCGGCCGCGATCGCCATGCCGCCGAGCCAGGGGCCGAGCGCATTGGCGGTGTTGAAGGCGCTATGGTTCAGGGCCGCAGCGAGGGTCTGCGCGTCTTGTGCGACATCCATCAGCCGCGTCTGCAGGGGCGTGCCGAGCCCGCCGCCGCAGCCGATCATGAAAGCGACCACCGAGATCGCCCAGATATTGCCGGCGGCGAAGGGATAGAGCGCCAGCGAGCCGGCGGTCCAGAGCAGGATGATCGCGATCGAGGCCATCAGCATTCGGTCGGCCAGCCAGGCGGAAGCCAGGGTGCCGAAGGTCAGGCCGAGGCCGAAGATCGCCAGCACGACCGGCACCATCGTCGGCGCGACCTGCGTCACCTCGATCAGCGTCGAGGCGATGTAGGTATAGACCGCGAAGAGGCCGCCGAAGCCGACGGCACCGATGGCGAGCGTCAGCCAAACCTGGCGATGACGCAGCGCGCCGAGCTCGCGCAAGGCGCTGGCGCCGGGCTGCGGCTTGTCCTTCGGCGCGAACAGCGCGATCAGGACCATCGTGGTCAGCGCCAGTGCGGTGACGACGCCAAAACCCCAGCGCCAGCCGAGCGCCTGGCCGAGCCAGTTCGCCAGCGGCACGCCGAGGATCGTCGCGATCGTCAGCCCGAGCATCACCCGCGCCACAGCGAGCGCGCGCCGGTTTGCTGGCACCAGCGAGGCCGCGACCAGCGCCGCGACACCGAAATAGGCGCCATGCGGCAGTCCGCTGAGGAAGCGGAACAGCAGCATCCAGCCATAGGAGGGGGCGAGCGCGGAAAGCCCGTTGCCGAGCGCGAAGGCCGCCATCAGCGCGATCAGGAGCGTGCGGCGCGACAGCTTCGTCGCGAGAACCGCGATGATCGGGGCGCCGACCACCACGCCGGCGGCGTAGATGCTGATCACGTGCCCGCCCGTCGGCTCGTCGATCCCCAGCCCCGCCGAGAAATAGGGCAGCAGGCTCATCACCGCGAATTCGGCCGTGCCGATGGCGAAGCCGCCCATCGCCAGAGCGAACAGGACGAGGCCGACGCGTGGCGCAGCAGTGGAGCGGGCAGGGCGCGCGAACGCGTCTCCCGTGCTCGAGAGGCTCATGACGATATCCGGATATGGATTATTGTGTTGCGGCACGGAAATCATGCCGCGCCGCAACATAATGGGGCCGTCATGCGCTGTGCGCAAGCGAAATGCGGTTCAATCGCGCCTGAGCAAAGGTGGCATGACCTCAATTCATGACGGGCGGTCAGGCCGCTGCGGCTACAGGGGCGAGAGCAGCCATGATCTGCGCGATGTTGCGGACCCGCGAGACGCGCGGCAGCGTCGAGGCGATGGCGAAGGCGTGCAGCTCCGCACCGACCGAGCTCGAAGCATCCTCGGCGACGATTACGTCATAGCCGTGCTGCCAGGCGTCGCGCGCCGTCGATTCGACACCGAAATTGGTGGCGATGCCGCCGATCACCACTGTCTCGATCCGCCGCCGCCGGAGTTGCAGGTCGAGCTCGGTGCCGTAGAAGGCGCTCCAGTGCCGCTTGGTGACGGAAACGGCCGCCGGCAGCGCGGCGATCTCGGGGGTGAGCTCGGACCAATCCGGCGGAAAGCCGCCCGGCGGCAGCATCATCGGGTGATCAATGGTTTGCGGCGGCAGGTCGGAGCGATCGGGAGCGAACGCGACCCTGACTGTTGCGATCAGGCTGCCGGCCCTGGCGAAGGCCTGCCCGAGCGCGGCCGTGTTGGCGATGAGGGTTGTCCGGTCATAGGGTGCGAGCGGGAAGGCGAGCGTTCCCTTCTGCATGTCGATGAGGATGAGGGCGGTTTTGCGAGGGTCGAGCTGGAGCGTCATCGGTATCTCCGTCAGGGAACGTGGCCGAGATGGCTTTTATATGAGGATATCCTCATGTTTGTAGATTTATGAGTATGTCCTCACAAAATTCAAGCCCCCCGGCAGAGAAGACCGCCAAGGAACCGAGTCGCAGCCGTGGCCTGAAGCGCGTCTCGGCGCTGCTCGACGGCGCCAGCGCTGTCTTCGCCGAGGCCGGATACGAGGCGGCGACGATGACGCAGATCGCGGCGCGCGCTGGCGCCTCGATCGGCTCGCTCTACCAGTTCTTCCCGACCAAGGAGCATGTCGCGGCGGCGCTGCATGCCCGCCATCTCCATGCGCTCGTCGGCATGCTCGATCTGCTCGCGGGAGAGGTGCGCGGTCAGCCGGTCGAGGCAGTCGTGGATGCGCTCTTTGCCCGCTTCGTCACCTATCTCGAAGACAACCCCGCCTTCCTCGCTGTCGGCGAGCGGCGCAGTCTCGATCCAGCCGTCAAGAAGGAGGCGCGCGCTCGTCTGCGCGGTCGCATCGTGGCGCTGCTCGGCGCGGTCGAGCCGCCGGTCGCGGAGGCGCGCGTCGCCTCGCTCGCGGCCGTGATCCTGCACCTGATCCGGGTCGCGGCGCTGCTGCGTGCCGATGACGATGAAAATGTGCGTGCGCCGGCCATTGCCGAACTACGCATCATGCTGAAGGGGCATCTCGCCGGGCAGGGCGGCTAGGGCAGGGTCGCCCGCTACTCCTCCAGCAGCGGATAGCCCTCGAAATCCTTCAGCGCCTTCAGCGCGAAGGTGGTCGCGATCCGGGCGATGCCGAGCTGGTTGTCGGCGAGCCAGGCGCCGGTCAGCTCCTCATAGGTGGCGAGCGAGGGGGCGACGATGCGGGCGAGATAGTCGGCCTCGCCGCTGATCACCAGCAGCTCGACCACGTCCGGACAGGCGCGCAGCACCTTCTCGACCCGCTCGCGCCGACCGACCGAATGATCGCGCAGCGAGATCTGCGCGAAGGCGATGATGGCGTGGCCGGCGAGCTCGGGCGAGAGCCTTGCGCCATAGCCTGCGATCAACCCGGAGGCTTCCAGCCGGCGCATCCGCTCCAGGCAGGGCCGGGCCGAGAGCCCGACCCGTTCCGACAGGGCCTGGTTGGTGATCCGGCCCTCCGCCCGCAGGATCGCGATGATCTGGCGATCGATCGCGTCGAGCTGGAGCGCCTTGCGCTTCACGGCCTGCCCTTGCCGGCGGCCCGTGCCTCGGCGATCAGGCAGAGCTCGAGGAAGAGCACCTGCGCCGCGCATTGCGCCGTGTTGCTGGTCGCATCGTATTGCGGGGCGACCTCGACCACGTCGGCGGCGACGATGTTCTGGCCTTTCAGGCCGCGCAGGATGGCGAGCGCCTCACGCGGGGTGAGGCCGCCGACCTCCGGCGTGCCGGTGCCGGGCGCGAAGGCCGGATCGAGCGAATCGACGTCGAAGGAGACGTAGGTCGGGCCATCGCCGATCACGGCGAGCGCCTTGGCGATCACCGCGTCGAGCCCCATGCGGTCGACCTCGTCGGCATGGATCACGGTCATGCCGGACTCATAGGAGAACTCCCAGAGATATTCGGCGCCGCCGCGGATGCCGATCTGGATGACGCGTTCGGGATCGAGCACGCCGTCGAGCACCGCCTGCCGGAACGGCCCGCCATGATGGAACTTGGAGCCTTCATAGGGGCCCGACGTGTCGCAATGGGCGTCGATATGGACCATGCCGACCGGCCGCTTTTCGCCGACCGCCTTCAGGATCGGATAGGTGATCGAATGGTCGCCACCGACGCCGAGCGTCGAGACGCCGGCCTTCACGATCTGCTTGAAGGTCGCCTCGATGTCCTCATGGCAGCTCTCCAGCGAATAGCGCGAGCGGAACGGCACGTCGCCGATATCGGCCGCCTTGACCAGGTTGAACGGGGCGGTGCCGTTGACATGGTCCATCGGCCCCATGCGCTCGACGGCGCGCACCGCGCGCGGTCCGAGACGGGTGCCGGCCCGGTTGGTGACGCCCAGATCCATCGGCAGGCCGATGATCGCGACGTCGAGCCCACCGAGATCAGGCTGGCTCAGGGCCTCCGGCCGGTAGGGCGCATTGATGAAGGTCGCGACATCGGAGAACGGCCATTTGCGCCGGTCGCCCTGGAACTGGCCGGCCGCGACCTTGGCGAAGCGGGGATCATGGATGTCGGCGCCGCTCGCCCCGGCATAGCGCGCCCTGAGTTTCGCGAGTTTATCCTGGTCCATCGCTTGGTCTCCGAGGTTTGAGCCAGCCGCGATAATGCGCCAGCAGGCCGAAGAAGGGCAAAGAGAGCTTCACGTCGAACCGGAAGCGGCCATCGGCGTCGACCGTCTCATACGCCTCGGCCGATGGTATCAGGATGCGCGGCAAAGGCAGGCTGAAGACGCGCCAGGCCGAGATCGGCAGCGACAGGCCCTCCCGGTTTCCCTCGGCGGCAAGCGTGAAGGAGAACGGGCCGAAGGCCTCGCGCAATTCGCCCTTCCGATCAACGCTCAGGCGTGACTGGAAGCGCTGGCCGGCGAAGTTGCGGGTCCAGATCTCGCAGGTCTCATCGAACGAATCGCCCCTGGCGACGCTGACAGTCACCGGCAGCGCGGCGCCGGTCTCAGGCAAGCCGAAGAGCCGGCAGAGCAGCCCGATCACCGCTCCATCCCCTCGCGTGACCTCGGCCCGGCCCTGCCAGACCGGCTCGGCGTCATTGGCGTGGAAGGCCCGGATTGCTGCGGGCATCATCGCGAAGGGCTGCGCGCCGAGCACGGTCTCGAACAAAGCAGGGCCGACGGCGCGCTCGTCCTGGCTGGTGCTGATCGCATAGGGCGCCATCTCGGCCTCGATCATGGCGAGGTCGAGCGCCTCGGCCGCCGAGCGCGCGCCCGGAGCGATGGCATTCCCGAGTAAGGCGCGCACCGCCGCGGCCGCCGCCAGTGTCGGCACCTGCGGGCCGTCGTCGTTCTCCGCCAGCAACGACCAATAGGCCCGGCGCGGCCGCTCTTTCGCATCGATTCCGGAGATGGCGACGCGCATGCCGCCGCGGTCCGAGGTCCAGAGCCGGGTGATCCTGCGCGCCTTCACGAGGTAGGGCACCAGCGGCGTCAGATCCGTTACCCAGCCGCGGCGGTGCAGCCAGGCGAGCAGCGCCAAGCCCCATTGCTCGATCCCGGCTTCCAGTCCGGCCGAGAAGGCCACCCGCGAGCGCACGGCGAGGCCCGGGCCGAGGGTCTCCGCATCGACCGTCTCCACTGGCGCAACCCGGCGCAGGCCGAGACCAGGCATGTCGATGACCTCGCCGGTGCCCCAGCCCGAAATCGCCTGCAATTCGCCTTCGCGCCAGATCGGCACGGGCTTGCCGGCATAGCTTAGGATCGCGGCGATGACGGAGGGGCCGACTTCGCTGCGCCCGCCCGGCGTGATCGCGATGTCGATGCTGTCGAGGCGCTCCCAGCCTTCGCTCAATTCCCGCGCCGCCGCGGCCGAGAGCGCCGGCGTCGAGCTCGCGCCCGCGAGCGCGACGAGGTCGCGCTGCTTCGCGAGCTTATCCAGCTGCGGGCCATAGCCGGCGAGATAGCCGCGCGCATCGGCGAGGTCGACGACATGGGCGCCGAGCAGCAGCGCCGCGGTCGGGACTTCATAGCCCTGTTGCTGGAACGGCCCGGAGGCGTCGATCACCAGCCAGGGCTTCAGCGCGGCGAGCGAGGCCACGAGCTCCTTGTCGCGATCGAACCCCACTCCGCTGACCGGGGCGCTCGCGCCGTCTGCCAGCTCCTGTGCGAACGCATGGGCCTTCGCGCCGTTTCGCGATGTCAGCACCAGCTCGATGCCATCCATGCGCGAGAGATGGCGCGCCAGCCTCCGGCCGAAGACGCCGGTGGCGCCGATCAGGACGACGCGCTTCATGGGCCGTCTGGCAAAGTGAAGCGATGGCGCGTCGCCGGATCGGGCATCTCGCAGGACGCCTTCTGGCCGAAGAGCCGATAGCGGTTGCGCGCGACGCGATCGTAAAGCCAGTCGCGCCAGGCTTTCGGCAGCGCCCGGCCGAGCAGCAGCAGGCGTGCCGGCCCATTCAGATGGCGGGTCAGCGCCAGCACGCCGTCGGATTTCGCCAGCGCCCGGTCATTCTCGATGAAGAGGAAGCTGTCCGGCTCGTCCGGATCGATGCCGTGCGCCTGCGCCAGCGCGCGGCCTTCGTTCGACTGGATTGCGACGAAGCGGATGTCGTGGTCGCGCTCTTGTCGCAGGGTGTAGCGCACGCCGCCGGAGCAGAGCACGCAGACGCCGTCATAGAGCCAGATCGGGGCGGCAGGGCTGGTCATGAGGCCTCGTTACAGCCGACGGTTGACCAAGGATAGAAAAAGGTCCATGCGCTTCCCATGCAGCCGTGCCATGCTCTGAGTGCAATTGTCGAGCGCCTCGCACTGGTTGACGATCCGGTCACGATTGGGGGAGTGCTGCGCAAATCCTGTGCAAGTATAGATTCGAAGCGAGCCGACTAACCGTGGGTCAACCCGGATTGCCGCTTCCGATCATCGCTGCATCACACCAAGGTCGCCCTACAAATGTCGTTCGCGCCGGTGCTATTGCTGCACGGGCGCGGCGATAAACGTCGAAACGAGGAGATGTCCCATATGAAGCGTCGTCAATTCATGAAGGTCGCCGGTGCCGGCGCGGCTGCCTCTGCCATCGCCATGCCGGCGATCGCCCAGTCCAGCCCCGAGATCAAATGGCGCCTGACCTCGAGCTTCCCGAAATCGCTCGACACGATCTACGGCGGCGGCGAGACGCTGGCCAAGGTGGTCTCCGAGCTGACCGACGGCAAGTTCCAGATCCAGGTCTTCGCGGCCGGCGAGATCGTTCCCGGCCTGCAGGCGCTCGACGCGGTCTCGAACAACACCGTCGAGATCGCCCACACCGTCGCCTATTACTATGTCGGCAAGGATCCGACCTTCGCCATTCCCTCCTCGGTGCCGTTCGGCCTGAACACCCGCATGCAGCAGGCCTGGCTGGCACAGGGCGGCGGCGAGCAGCTGTTCAACGACTTCTTCAAGAAGTTCAACGTCGTCGGCATCCACTGCGGCAACACCGGCGCCCAGATGGGTGGCTGGTTCCGCAAGGAGATCAAGACCGTCGCCGACCTGCAGGGCCTGAAGATGCGTATCGCCGGCATCGCCGGTTCGGTGCTGCAGAAGCTCGGCGTCGTGCCGCAGCAGCTCGCCGGCGGCGACATCTATCCGGCGCTGGAGAAGGGCACGATCGACGGCGCCGAATGGGTCGGCCCCTATGACGACGAGAAGCTCGGCTTCGCCAAGGTCGCGCCCTATTACTACTATCCCGGCTTCTGGGAGGGTGGCCCGGCGGTTCACGCCTTCATCAACATCGAGAAGTGGGAAGGCCTGCCGAAGCACTACCAGGCAGCGCTGCGGGCGGCCTCGGCCGTCGCCACCAACACGATGACCGCAAAGTACGATGTGCAGAACCCGGCCGCGCTGAAGCGTCTGGTGGCGGCTGGCGCGCAGCTGCGTCCGTTCCCGCAGGACATGATGGAGGCCTCGCTCAAGGCCGCCAACGAGGTCTATGCCGAGATCTCTGCCAAGAACGCCGACTTCAAGAAGGCGATCGACGCGATGACCGCCTTCCGCGGCGACCAGTATCTGTGGTGGCAGGTGGCCGAGCTCACCTACGACATCTTCCAGGTGCGCAACCGCGGGAAGTAACGGCCTCCAGCACGGCTGCGACTGTGAAGCCCGGCCGCAAGGCCGGGCTTTTGTTTTGCCCGGATAGCGAGGGCAGGTTGTGCGCAGATGCCAAGATGGGTTGGACTAAATACCTATGCGAAAATCGCATGGGGGCCATGCCTCATGCTTGCGCTCGCGCTGCGGATCGCCTCTTCTGACGCTCTTGCGCGCGAACCGGAAAACACCGGCGCGCCTCGCATGCTCTGGGAGGAGCTCCTCACGATGAAGCGTCGTCAGTTTCTGAAGGTCGCAGGTGCCAGCGGTGCCGCCAGCGTCATTGCCGCTCCGGCCATCGCGCAATCCATGCCCGAGGTGAAATGGCGCGTCACCTCATCCTTCCCGAAATCGCTGGATACGATCTATGGCGCCTCGGAGGTGCTGTCGAAGGCGGTGTCCGAAGCGACCGACGGCAAGTTCCAGATCCAGGTCTTCGCGGCTGGCGAGATCGTGCCGGCGCTGCAAGCGGCGGATGCGGTGACCAACGGCACGGTCGAGATGTGCCACACCGCCTCGTACTATTATGTCGGCAAGGATCCGACCTTCGCCTTCGGCACGGCAGTGCCCTTCGGTCTCAATGCCCGCCAGCAGAACGCCTGGTTCTACCATGGCGGCGGCATGGACCTGCTCAACGAGTTCTACAAGAAGCACAACATCTACGCGCTGCCGGGCGGCAATACCGGCTGCCAGATGGGCGGCTGGTTCCGCAAGGAGATCAAGACGGTTGCCGATCTCCAGGGGCTGAAGATGCGCATCGGCGGCTTTGCTGGCCAGGTCGTCAGCAAGCTCGGCGTCGTGCCGCAGCAGATCGGCGGCGGCGACATCTATCCGGCGTTGGAGAAGGGCACGATCGACGCGGCCGAATGGGTCGGGCCGGCTGATGACGAGAAGCTCGGCTTCAACAAGGTCGCACCCTATTATTACTACCCCGGCTGGTGGGAGGGCGGTGCCTCGCTGCACTTCTTCCTGAACACGGCGAAGTGGGAGGCCCTGCCGAAGGTCTACAAGTCGATCCTGACCACGGCCGCAGGCCTCGCCAATATCGACATGCAGGCCAAGTACGATGCGCGCAACCCGGCGGCGCTGAAGCGGCTGGTCGGCGGTGGCGCGCAATTGCGGCCGTTCTCGCAGGAGATCATGGAAGCCTGCCTCAAGGCGTCCAAGGAGGTCTATGCCGAGACCAACGCCAAGAACCCCGACTTCAAGAAGATCTACGAGGCGATGTCGGCCTTCCGCGGCGACGAATATCTTTGGTTCCAGATCGCCGAATACACCTACGACAATTTCCTGATCCGCGCCCGCGCGGGCAACCTGCTCTGAGAAGAGGGCGAATGCCGGTCCGCCGGCCAACTTCTTGAAATCCCCGGCCGCGAGGCCGGGGATTTTTCCTTTCAGACGCTGCCGGCGCGCTCGATCACGAGCACGCGTGCGGGGCCGACGGGATGGGCGACATGGGCGTCGCCGTCCTGCGCATGGAAGATGTCGCCGCGCACCAGCCGCTGCACGCTTTCGATGCCCTCGGCGCGGGTGTGCATGTCGACCTCGCCGTCGAGGACGACGAAGACCTCCGGGCCGTCGTTGACGTGCCATTTGTAGGGCTGGTCGGTCCAGTGCAGCCGGATCGTGGCGTCGTCGATGCGCTCGATGTCGAGCGCCTCCCAGGCGCGGCTGCCGGTGAAGTCCTGCGGCTTGATCGTCCTCATTCCGGTTCTCCATGGTGGAAGAGGCCTGGAATCTTCACCGGCAGCGGCGCCCATGCCATAGGCAAGACGCCGGCGACGCCTGCGATCGGCGGTTTCTGGAGGGATGTCGCTTGCGAAACGACGGTGATCTCGACGCCATCGACCGAAGGCTGCTCGCGCTGCTCCAGGCCGATGCCCGCGCCTCCTTCACCGCGCTGGCGCGCGATGCGGGGCTGTCGCGCACCGCGATCCAGGAGCGCATGGCGAGGCTCGAGCGCGACGGCGTCATCCTCGGCTATACGGTACGGCTGGCGGAGCGGCCGAAGCCGCCGGTGACCCGCGCGATGCTCTCGCTGCGTATCCGCACGCGCCCCTGCGCTGTCGTGCTCGATCGTTTCCGGACCTGGCCAGAGATCGTCGCCTGCTATTCGCTGGCCGGTCCCGTCGATGCGATGCTGATCGTGGAGACAGAGGATGCGCCGGCCCTGTCGCGACTGGTCGACAGGCTGAGCGCGGTGCCAGGGGTCGGCGAGATCGAGACGGCGCCGATCCTGGCGGAAAGTCTCAGGGCCGGTTGAGCCGTTGTCGCCCTAGCCCGGCCTTGTTCGAGGCGCTAGGCTGGGCGCATCGCAAATCGGGGTGCACATGAAGCTGCCACTCGCCATCATCCTCGCGACCCTGGGCTTGCCGGCGCTCGCCGTTGCCCAGTCGATCGGCGAGCCGATCCCCGGTCGCGGCCCCGTCCAGGCCAAACCGGCTGCTGCGCGGCCCGCGCCGAACCAGGCGACACGTCCCTGTCCGGAATACGGGCCGGGCTTCGTCCGCGTCGAGGGCTCCTCGGCCTGCGTCCGCGTCGGCGGCGGGGTCCGTGTCGAATTCGGCAAGACCTCTGGCCGCCGCGGCTACGGCTCCGGTGCCGATGCGATGGTCTATGGCGAGGCGCGCAGCCAGAGCTCCGTGGGCGAGGTGCGCGCCGTCATCAGCGGCCGCGGCCGGATCGACAACAACCTGAACAACGGCTGGCAGCGCTGGTGAGGCTGGCGTCATTCTCGGGCGAAGCGAAGCGTAGACCCGGGAAACTCGTGACAAGAAGGGGCCGATAAGCGCCTCTTTCGAGCTGAGACGCTCGGGACAGGCCCGAGCATGACGGCTGAAAAAGCAAAAGCCCCGGATCGGCGATCCGGGGCTTCGTCGTTTCTGGCCTTGGCGCTTATTTCAAATTCAGCGTCGGCGGGGCATTGAGATCGAGCCCAGGCAGCCCACCGGAACCGCCGAGCCCCGGAATGCTGATGCTGTCGAGCTGCTTGTTGATCTGTTGCTGGTCGAGCTGAACGCCAGAGTTCTTGTAGTGCATCACCATCTGCGGGAAGAGCACGACGAGCGCGACCATGATGCACTGGATCACCACGAAGGGCACTGCGCCCCAGTAGATCTGTCCGGTCGTCACCGGCTCCATCATCTTGCCGGTGATCTTGTCCTTGTAGGCTTTCTTCGGCGCGACCGAGCGCAGGAAGAACAGGGCGAAGCCGAAGGGCGGATGCATGAACGAGGTCTGCATGTTCACGCCGAGGATGACGCCGAACCAGATCAGGTCGATGCCGAGCTTCTCCGCCGCCGGGCCGAGCAGCGGCACGATGATGAAGGCGAGCTCGAAGAAGTCGAGGAAGAAGGCGAGCAGGAAGACCAGGACGTTGACGACGATCAGGAAGCCCGTCGCACCGCCGGGCAGCCCGACGAGCAGGTGCTCGACCCAGACATGGCCGTTGACGCCGTAGAAGGTCAGAGAGAACACGCGCGCGCCGACCAGGATGAACAGCACGAAGGCCGAGAGCTTGGCGGTCGATTCCGTCGCCTGCCGCAGCAGGTCGAAGGTCATGCGCTTCTTGCCCCAGGCGAGCAGGATCGCGCCGGCCGCGCCCATGGCGCCGCCTTCGGTCGGCGTGGCGACGCCGATGAAGATCGTTCCGAGCACCAGGAAGATCAGTGCCAGCGGCGGCACCATCACGAAGACCACCTGCTCGGTCATGCGCGAGAGCAGGTTGAGCTTCAGGAACTTGTTGACCAGCGCGATCACGAAGGAGATCGCGACCGCGACCGACATGGTCAGGATGACGAAGTCCGCGCCGCCGCCGACCTTGGTGAAGTACTTCATGTAGGCGATGGCGACGGCGAAGGCGATGATCGTCACCACCAGCAGCGAGAAGCGGCGGGTCTTGCCGTCGGCGTCGCGCAGGGTCTGCGCCTCCGGCGGCAGGCCGGGCGCGCGTTCGGGCTTGACGATGGTGACCAGGAAGACATAGCCGGCATAGAGCCCGGACAGCACCAGCCCGGGAATGAAGGCGCCCTCGTACATGTCGCCGACCGAACGGCCGAGCTGGTCGGCGAGCACGATCAGGACGAGCGAGGGCGGGATGATCTGCGCCAGCGTGCCCGAGGCCGCGATCACGCCTGAGGCGAGCCGGCGGTCATAGCCGTAGCGCAGCATGATCGGCAGCGAGATCAGGCCCATCGAGATGACGGAAGCTGCGACGACGCCGGTCGTGGCGGCGAGCAGCGCGCCGACGAAGATCACCGCATAGGCGAGGCCGCCGCGGATCGGCCCGAAGAGCTGGCCGATCGTGTCGAGCAGGTCCTCCGCCATGCCCGAGCGCTCGAGCACCAGGCCCATGAAGGTGAAGAACGGGATCGCCAGCAGCACGTCGTTGTTCATCGTGCCGTAGATGCGTTCCGGCAGCGCCTGCAGGAAGTTCTCCTGGAACATCCCGAGCTCGATGCCGACCACCGCGAAGAACAGGCCGTTGGCGGCGAGCGCGAAGGCGACGGGATAGCCGAGCAGCAGGAAGAGCACGAGCGCGGCGAACATCACCGGCGCCATGTTGACGCGCAGGAAATCGCCGATCCCGGCGGCATGGGCGTCGCCGGTGTGCAGGCTGAGGAAGGCGGCCGCGGTGAGCGCGAGCAGCAGCGCGGCGGAACGAACGAAGGTCATGGAGCGGGTCCGGAAAGCTGCGTCTGGGCTCACGGGGCGAGGCCTTCGGCCTTGGCCTGGTCGATCAGGCGCTGGGCTTCGGCTTCCGCGGCGGCGGCGTGGCCGCCGCCATGGGCGTCGTCGTCGAGCCTGCCGGTCATGATCGCGATCTGCTTGATCACTTCCGAGATGCCCTGCAGAAGCAGCAGGAAGAAGCCGACGATGACGAGGCCCTTGGCTGGCCATTGCGGCAGGCCGCCGGCCGAGAGCGACTGCTCGTTGACCTGGTAGGAGCGCAGGAAGAACGGGCCGGAGTGGTAGACCATCAGCGCGCAGAACGGCAGCAGGAACAGGAGATGACCGATCAGGTCGATCCATTGCTGCACGCGCTTGGGCAGCAGGTTGTTCACGATGTCGATGCGGATGTGCTCCTTCACCTGCAGCGTCCACGACGCGCAGAGCAGGAACACCGCGCCGAACAGCACCCATTGCAATTCGAGCCAGGCGTTCGACGAGATGTTGAAGACCTTGCGGATGATCGCGTTGACGGCGGAGACGATGACGGCGACGAGGATCAACCAGGCGACCGATCGGCCGATCTTGAGATTGAGCGTGTCGATCGCGCGGCTCAAAGCGAGGGGTGCGTCCACCTCAGTCCTCCCTGACCTCGTGGATTTGCGGCCGCATCATGCGGTTTGCGAAGGGCGGTTATACGATTGCTACATGCCGTACAACATTGCCGGGTGCAAGGCGCTGTGGATCAGGCGCTGAACCCATTCCGGCCGGTCTGGCGCGGAAGCTGGCCGGCAAACCGGTCCTTGCGACTAAAGTTTAGAGGCGGATTCGCCGGTCGGGCGTCCCAGGCTGGGCGGGTTCAGCGCTTGCGCGGCTCCCTGCGCAGTGCGAGCAGGGCGACGATCAGCATCAGCCACATCATCGCCATCAGGGCCGGCGGCCAATGCGCCACCAGCGAGCTGATGACGACGGTGGCGAGCGCGCCGGAGCCGAGCTGGATTGCGCCGGCGAGTCCGGCCGCCGAGCCGGCGAGCTCAGGCCGGGCCGAAAGCGCCGCGGCGGTCGCCCCCGGCAGTGTCAGGCCGTTGCCGATCGCGTTGATGGCGAGCGGCAGGAAAAGGGTGAGAGGGGTCCACCAGGGCGTCAGTGCGATGGCAAAGGCGATAGTCGTCGCCACGAACGAGATGAGGAGGCCGATCCAGGCCATCGTCGCCGTGCCGTGCCTGAGCACCAATCGGGACATGGTGAAATTGCCCACCATGTAGCCGAAGGCGTTCAGGATGAAATAGGCACCGTAAGTGTCGGAGCCGCGCCCCATCGTCTCGACCACGATGAAGGGCGCTGCGGCGATGAAGACGAAGAAGGCGGCCGAGGTCATCGCCAGCGCGACGACGTTCCTGATGAAGCTGCGGTCGCGCGCCAGCTCTGGAAACGCCCGGAAGATGCCGGTGAGCGAGGTCCGAACCCCGACATTCGGTGCCGTCTCCGGCAGGCGCAGGCCGACCAGGACCAGCACGATCGCGGCTGCCGCGGCCATCGACCAGAAGATCATGCGCCAGCCGAGATTGGTCTCGATATGGCCGCCGAGATAGGGCGTGATCATCGGAGCGACCACCATCACCATGGTCACGGTCGCGATCTGACGCGCCGCCTGATCGCGGCCCGCAGTGTCGCGGATGATGGCGCGCGCCAGGGCGAAGGTCGTGCCCGAACCGGCGCCTTCCAGCACGCGCGCGAGCAGCAGGACCCCGGCGCTGTCCGCCAGGGCGCCGAGCACGGAGCCCGCCGCGAACACGGCTGTGCCGGCGATCACGCAGGGGCGGCGTCCGTAGCGGTCGGAGAGCGGCCCGACGATCAGCTGCGTCAGCGCGACAGCGACCAGGAAGAGGGTCAGCGTCAGCTGGATCGTCGCATAGCTGGTGGCGAAGTTGCGGGCGAGCGCCGGGGTCGCCGGCGCCAGCATGTTGAGGGCGATCGGCTGCAGCGTCGAGATCGCGACGAGGACGGTGAGGGTGGGCTTCGCTGTCATAGCGGTTTGTCGCCCTCGGGCTTCAGCTGCGAATCGGGGCGGGCGCGCTGGCGGTGCAGCGTGTAGAGGCCGCTGCCGACGATCAGCGCAATCCCGGCGAAGGCGATGCCGTCCGGCGTCTCGCCCCAGACCAGCCAGCCGATCAGCACCGCGATCGGGACGACGGAGTAGCGATAGCCCGCGACGACGCCGACATCGGTGTTGCGGAAGGCGCTGATGATGCTGAAGCTGCCGGCTGTGACCAGAAGCGCAGCGCCTGCGAGATAGGCGAGCTCGATCCGCCAGGGCGACTGCCAGGTTTCGAGCGCGCTCATGCCGACGCCCAGCAGCCCGACGACCACCGTTGCGGTCAGGGATACGACGGTCGATGGCACGTCGCTGCTGATGAAACGGGTCGTCAGATCGCGGATCGCCACGAAGCCGGCGCCGGCGAGCGCGACCAGCGCGGCTGCACTGAAGCCGTCCGCGCTTGGGCGCATCACGATCAGCACGCCAATGAAGCCGACCGTCAACGCCAGGGCCCGTCGCCAGCCGACAGATTCGATCCGCAGCAGCACCGCCAGCAAGACGATGAGCAAGGGTGAGGCCATCACGATCGCCGTGATGTTGGCGAGCGGTAGCAAACCCAATGCCCAGATGAAGGTCAGTGCGCACAGTGCTTCGAAACCTGCGCGTGCCAGGACCACCGGCCTCAGCCCGAGCGGCAACTTGCGCCAGTCGCTCATGAACACGACCAGCGCAAGGCTGGCCACCATGGCGAAGATGGTGCGCAGCGCCAGCGCCTGGCCGGCTGGGAAGACCTCGCGGGCGAGCTTCATCAGCGCGTCGTTGCAGCAGAAGAGCGTCATCGCCGCCATCATGGCGATGATTCCGCGGCGGTTCTGGGCGGCGGTGGCCAAGGCGGGTCCTGTCAGGCTTTGCGTATCGTCCGCTCGGCCGATCTCGGCGAAACGGCAAGGCGTTGCGGCGGATCGACGGTTCAGGCGTCGAAGCGGGCGAGGGAATAGGGCGAGAGATCGAAGGCGGAGTGGCCGGTGGTGGCGAGGTCCGCCAGGATTTCACCGATCGCACTGGCGAATTTGAAGCCATGGCCGGAGCAGGCCGAGGCGAATACCGCCTGCGGCACGCCGGGCACGGCGTCGATGACGAAGTCCTCGTCGGGCGAGACCGTATAGACGCAGCCCTTCACCGTCAGCGGGTCGCCATTGGCGTCGGGGAGGTAGCGCGCCAGGCATTCGCGGATCAGCCTGACCTGGTTCGGGCTCGGCGTCCGGTCCGGCTCGCGAGGGTCCATCGGCTCGCGGGCAAAATGCGGCCCGCCGAGCTTGAAGCCGGGATGTTCGTAGAGCGGGAAACCGTAGAAGGTGCCTTCCTCGGCGCTGAGGATGAAGACAGGGAAGGCGCCTTCGCGGAACAGCTCCGGGCGGCGCGTGGTGAACCAGCCGATCGCCTGGCGCACCGTCGTCATCGAGCGCGCGAGCTGCGGCACGGCATCCGTGATCCAGCCGCCGGAGGTGATCACCAGCCGCCCGGCCGAGTAGGTAGTCCGTTCCGTGCGGACGGTGACGCCGCCATCGGCGGTCGGCTGCCAGTCGAGCATCGGCTCGCCGGTGCGGATATCCGCGCCTTTCGACTGCGCCAGCCCGACATGGGCATAGATCGCCTTTTCCGAGGCGACGAAGCCGCCGCCCGGCTGCCAGAGGCCGAGATAGCCATCCGGCAAATGGAAGCCGGGGAAGCGACGCATGATCTCGTCGCGGCCGAGCATTTCGTGCTCGAGATCATGGTCGAGGCAGGATTGCAGCGAGGACTCGACCGGGCCGAGACCCTCGGGCGCAAGGTCGAGCGAGCCGGTGACGTGCAGCAGCTTCAGCCCGGCCGCATCACCGGTCTCCTGCCAGAGCTGGTGGGCGCGCTTGACGATCGGCACATAATGCGAGCCCTCGAAATAGGCGAGGCGGATGATCCGCGTCAGCCCGTGCGAGGAGCCCATGGCATGGCCGAGGTCGAAACGCTCGAGACCGAGCACCTTGAGCCCACGCTTGGCCAGGTGCCAGCAGGCGGCAGAGCCCATCGCACCGACGCCGGCGACGATCACGTCGTAATGCGATGAACTCATTGAAGGTCCCTGGAGAGCCCGGCTGTGTCGCCGGTTGAAACTACCTGCAATCTAGGCGGGCGGGCGATGGCGGTCCATCCTGCCCGGTAGGTGAGCGCATCTGCGTCGCGGGCAGGGCTCTAGCTCAAAGTGAGAGCCGGATTCACCGACCAGATTGATTCAATCTGGTCGGATCCGGCGCTGGAGCTGGCCGCGTCGGGAAGTCGTGCCTCGCGCCGGTTGTCTCAGGGGTTTGTTAACCCTGTCGGGGCATGCTCTTGCATCCTGTCTCGCCCCGGGAATGCCTATGCTTGCTCGTTCCGTCTGGCGCCTGTTGGGCCGTGCCGGCCCCGCTGCCGCGCCGGCTGCGTTGCGGGCCGTGGCGGAGACACCGCAGCAGCTTCCCGTTCCCGCCGAGACCTCGATCAGCGAGGCGATCAACGAGCTGGAGAGCGACGTCGTCGCTGCGATGCGTCGTCTGAATGACGGACTCGACCAGGCCGAGCATTGCTCCGAGCGTTCGGAAATCCGCTCCCGCGAGATCCGCGGTGGCATGGCCGAGCTGAGCGAGGCGGCCGTTCAGGCGAGCGAGAATTCCTCGGCGCTGGCGACGGCGACCTTGCAGGTATCGGAGGCGGCCGAGCGTGTCGGCGCAGCCATGTCCGGCGCCCGCGACATGCTCGACAACGCCGCCGATCGCGCCGCCGAGGCGACGGCGATGATCAACGGGCTCGCGGCGGCGACCAGCGAGATCCGCTCGATCGTGGATGCCATCGCCGAGATCGCCCGCCAGACCAATCTGCTCGCCCTCAACGCCACGATCGAGGCGGCCAGAGCCGGTGAGGCCGGCAAGGGCTTCGGTGTCGTCGCGCAGGAGGTGAAGTCGCTCTCGCTCGGCGTGCGCGAGGCGGTCGACCATATCCGCAACCAGGTCGATCGGCTGAACCAGACGGCGCAGGGCTCGGCAGCTGTCGTCACCGATGCCTTCCGCCTGGTCGGCGAGGTCAATCCGGTCATGGCGACGGTCGGCGAGGCCTCGCATGAGCAGGCGGCGGCGGCGGCAGAGCTGTCGCGCAGCGCCGAGGCGACCGCCCGCTTCATCGATACGGTACGCGACCGCGTCGGCGAGGTCGATCGTGTCGCGCTCGCGGCCGCGCAGGAGAACATCGATGCCAGGCGGGCGCTGGCCGAAGGTGCGCGCCAGGCGGAAGGGTTGCTCGAGCGCTTCGTGCCGACGTTGCGCCACACCGTCTTCGCCGATCGGCGCCAGCACGACCGTTTTCCGGCCGAGTGTCCGGTCAGGCTCGAGTTCGGCGAGCGCATCGTCGCCGGGCAGACGATCGACCTCGGCTTTGGCGGCGCCCTTCTGTCGGTTGCCGATTCCGAACTGAGGCCGCGGATGCGCGGCACGATCGCGGTCGAGGGACTGCCGCCGCTGCCGTGCAGGGTGATGGCGCGCAGCGATTTTGGCCTCCACGTTGCCTTCGAGCGCGGCGAGGAAGCGGCGCATGCGGCGCTGCACAGGCGGCTTGCCGAGATCGAGGAAGGCTATCGCCCGTTGATCGAGCAGGCACAGGAATTCGCGCACCGGGTCGCCGCTCTGCTCGAGTCGGCGTTGCGCACCGGCCGCCTCAGCGAGGAGGACCTGTTCGACACCGATTATCTGCCGGTGCCGGACTCCAATCCGCGCCAGTTCGCCAACCGGGCGCTGCCGGTCTTGCAGGCGATCCTGCCGTCGGTGATGGAGCAGGCCAAGGCGAGCGATCCGCGCCTCGTCTTCACCCTGCCGATCGACCGCAACGGCTATGTCCCGGTGCACCACCCCGAATACTCGCAGCCGCAACGGCCCGACGATCGGGATTGGGACCCGGCCTATAGCCGCGATCGCCGTATTTTCGACGACCGGGCCGGGATCACGGCCGCGCGTTCGGCGCGGCCCTTCATCATCCAGTCCTATCAGCGCGACATGGGCAGCGCGGGCGTCCAGCTGATGCGCGAGGTCGACGCACCCTTACGCGTCGCTGGCCGCCATTGGGGCGGCGTGCGCATGGCCTATCGCATGGCGTAGTTTCGGCTAGAAGGACCAGCCCTTCGCCCTGAGAAAGTCGCCCAGCTTTATACACGGCACGCCGAAGTGCTGGCAGACACCCGGGATATTGGGCTTGTTGGGCTTGGGACTCTCTTCGCTGACGACCGTGCCGTTGAGCACCGATGCCCGTGCAATAAGGAAAGGGTCAGCTACTGGAGTTCCGCGCAGACGCTGCTTCTCGCCGATTAGGCCTCGAAAGTGCGGAACTGCGAAAATCCTCGCAACAAAGGCCGTTTCTTGCGCGTCGGGAGTGGCGAATATCGTCTTGTTCCGATTGCACCAATCCAAAACGTGATGCTGGGGACCATCGGTCAACTCAAGCAACACTTCGCGCGTCGATGTTATCTCTCCAGCTTCCAGAGCTTGCTCAAATCTGGTCCAGAATGTTGGGAAAATATCTGGAAAATATGGACTCATCTCAGAAAAAGAATTGGCATCGAATACATAAATCATGCTGCCGCACCTCGCAGCACCATTTCCTCGAATTGCTCAAAATTCTTCGGCTTTACACCGATTAGCTCGGCGGCCTCAGTTCTTGTCAGCAGTCTCCGCGAATAGCGGGATACCACTTCGCGCAGGAATTGCTCGCTGAGATATGCGCCCTGCGTCGCATAATAGTTGCCGCCGTTGCCTCCGTCCCGCTGTTGATCAGCCCATTCCCGATCCTTCGCGAGATAGCGGTCTACGGCCACCTCGCCGCGCTCGACAAAGCGGCGAAGAACGACACTTCGACTTACGTGATAGCGTCCGGCTAGCGCTGCGAACTGCTCATCGGATGCGCGCCCTGGATCAATGCCGCGCGCGGCGACTTCGAAATCCGCCATGGGCACGAGGATTTCGGCAGCTACGGCGTTGCAGAAGCGTTCAACGGCCCTGTCGGCCGGCGGCAGTTCTTCGATACCGCGACTGTCAAAGCGACTGATCCCGCTTCGATCGCACAGCACATGCACCAATTCGTGGATGAGGCTGAATACCTGCCGCGTCTTGGTCGTGCTGTTATTGATCAGGATAAGAGGGAGTTCTGGGTGCCAGAGGCAAAATCCGGAGAGCTCGCGCTGTTTGAACGTGTCCTTGAAAACGTGCACGCCGCCACGCTCGATTGCTCGACGCCAGAGCTTTAAGGCCGTGTCAGCATCGGGGCGCTGCCTGACATCGTCCAAGCTGATACCGAGCACTTCGCGAACGCGAGCAGCCTGCTGAACTACGGCAGCGCGAGGGTTCAAGCGTGCCTGCCGCCATATCGGAGCAGCGACCGGATTTCGGTCGCCATAAAGTTCAATCAGGGCAACCTGAAATGCGCGTGCTTTCCTGATGAGCAGGGTCGTGTCGCGTGAGAGATGGCTAAGGTCGGCATCAGGCAGCGAACGGAACTCTGCGCGGGGGCGGGGCTCGTCCGGCGGCGTCGGCATGAAGAACAGCGCGAGAGGTCGCTTATAGATGTCATAGGCGAGCGTTTCGAGCTGGGGATAGCTGGGGGCGGTCTCGCCGGCCTCCCAGGCTTCAACGAGGTCAGCCGTTTTCTTCAGTCGCTCTGCCACATCAGCCGCCGTCATGTTCGCGCTTTCGCGCGCCCATTTCAGCACGGCGGGCGTTAGCCCCACGACTGGCGACGATTTGGCGATGACCGCTTTTCCTTTAACGATGGGCTTTAGAAGCAAACTGGCAGTTCAAAGAATCCGACCCTTTGAGCCGAGTCAGTAGATCTGAAATTAGCTAACTGTCCAATCGCCGCAAATGGTGAGCGCCAAGGATCAGCCGCGCCCGGCCGCCAGGATCGCGTCGATCCAGCGCTGCGAGGTCAGGGCTTCCTCGCCCGTCACCACCGGATCGCGCCCGGTCTCGATCGCGTCGAGGAAATCGGCGATCACGGCGCGGTGGGCATCATGCGGGAAGTCCATGATGTTGGCGCCGCTGCCGGTATTGCCCTCGGCCTCGACCACCTCCGAGCGGCCGTCGAGGAAGGAGAGCTGCAGCCGCCCGCCGACCAGCGCGGCGTGGCCCTTGCTGCCGATGATCTCGATGCGCTCGGGATGGCCGGGATGGGCGGCGGTGGTGGTCACCAGCGTCGCCGGGGCGCCGTTGCCGGTCTCCAGCAGGGCGCCGACATAATCCTCGGTCTCCATCCTGTGTAGCGAGGTTGTGCGTACCTGCGCCGCGACAACCTTCGACACGCCGACCAGCGAGCGGAACAGGTCGAAGGAGTGGATCGCCTGCGTCAGCAGCACGCCGCCGCCGTCGCGGGCCATCGTGCCGCGGCCGGGCTCGTCATAGTAGCTCTGCGGGCGCCACCACGGCACTTGCAGCAAGCCGGCTTCGACGCTGCCGAGCTCACCGCCGTCGAGCGCCGCCTTGAGCCGCCGACTCGCCGGGCGGAAGCGATGCTGCAGGACGACGCCGAAGACCTTGCCGGCATGCCGTGCCGCCGCGACCAGTTCCTCGCCGCGGGCGACAGTCAGCTCCAGCGGCTTCTCGACCAGCACATGCTTGCCGGCGGCAAGGCAGCGCGCGCCGACATCGCGATGGCTCGCCGGCGGCGTCAGCACGATGACCGCTTCGACACTCTTGTCGGCCAGCACGGCCTCGATGTCCGTCGTGCCGGGGAAGGGGAACTGCGCGCGATAGGCGTCGAGCCGCTCCCGGGAGCGGCTGACGACATGCCGGACATCGACCCGCTCTGCCAGGTCAACGAGGCTGCGCGAATGGGGCAGGGCGGCCGGTCCCAGCCCGATGACGGCGATGCCGAGCTTGCGTGTCACTTTGCGTCGCTTCCTCTGACGGGCAGGCGCACGGCCCGGTCCTGCGCATGCAAGGCGAGCCGGCAGACCGTGAACATGTGCTGCTGCGTCGCCGCTGTTTCGCTGCGATCGGCGATGTCGGCGATCAGGTCGCGGAAATAGGTCAATGGTTCGCCCGAGGCGTCGATATGGCGCGTGCCGGCCTTGTCGACCAGGAAGACATGGTCGGTGCCCGGTCGGCCGGCGATATCGACATATTTGCGCAGCTCGATCGTCCCTTCCGTGCCCAGGATGGTCAGCCGCCCGTCGCCCCAGGTCGGCAGGCCGTCGGCGGTGAACCAGTCGACGCGGATAAAGCCGTTGGCCCGGTCGCTGCGCAGCAGGATCTCGCCGAAATCCTCGAAATCGGGCAGGTCGGCCAGGCCGAAATGGCCGGTGCCGGAGGCTACGATCTCGGCATCCTGCGAGCCGGTGAAATGCAGGAACTGGTCGATCTGGTGCGAGGCGATGTCGGTGAGGATGCCGCCGAAATAGCGCTTGTCGAAGAACCAGTCCGGCCGGATCGCCGGGTTGAGCCGGTGCGGGCCGAGACCGACCGTCTGCACCACGCGTCCGATCGCGCCGTCCGCGATCAGCTTGCCGGCGACGATGGTGGCCGGGACGATGAAGCGCTCGGAGAAGCAGACGGAGAAGATCCGCCCGGTCTCCGCGACGACCCGCTCGACTTCGGCGAGCTGCTCGAAGGTCGTGACGCCCGGCTTGTCGACCATCACGTCCTTGCCGGCCCGCATCGCCCTGACGGCGAGGCCAGCCCGCTCCGAGGGGATGCCGGAGCAGACGACGAGGTCGACCGTGGGATCGTCGAGCAGCGCCTCGGCTGGCGCCTCCCGCAATTGCGGGAAGCGCTCGCGAAAGCCGGCGAGCACGCGCGGATCGCTGGTCGCGGGATCGAAGCCGGCGCAGTCCGCGCCGGCCTCCAGCAGGCCACCGACCATATGGTAGATATGGCGGTGGTCGAGGCCGATGGCTGAAAAGCGCATCTTACTTGCGCATCCTACTTGGGCGCGTGGCCGACGCCGATCTCCTGGTCCCAGCGCCGGAAAGCGGCGACCAGGCGCTCGGGCGTCAATGGCGGACGGGTCGGCAGGCTGGAGATCAGCCCGTCATATTCGGGCCGGCCGAACTCCTTCAGCACGTCCTGGCTCTCCTTCGGCGCCATGGCGAGCGTCACGCCCTTGATCGCCGGGCCGGGATAGAAATAGCCCTTGTCATAGGTCGCCGCCTGCGATTCCGGCTTCAGCAGATGCGACATCAGCTGCAGGATCACCGCGATCTTGTCCGCCACCACCCCCTTCGGGATGCACATGAACTGGGTGTCGGGGATCCAGTGCGTGTTGGCGATGGTGAAGACCTTCGCCTCCTTCGGGACGATGCCGAGGGCGCGCGGGTTGATGTCCCACCCAAGCGTCGAGACGATGCAGTCGCGCGTGCCGTCGCCGAGCTCTTTCATCGTCGCGGCGGTGCCGGTCGGATAGTAGTCGATCGCGGTACCGAGCTCCTTGAGATAGGCCCAGGTCTTGGCCCAGCCATTCATCGGGTCGGTAGGATCGCTGTCGCCGAGGATGTAGGGCATGCCCTGCAGGAAGGTCCAGCCGGGCCCGGAATTGAGCGGGCGGGCATAGGTGAAGCGGTTGGGGTTCGCCTTCACATAGGCGAGGAATTCCTCGGCCGTCTTCGGCACCGTCTTGATCTTGTCGGCCATGTATTCGAACAGCGGCCCGGACGGGGAATAGACGACGGCGACGCCTTCGTTCTGGCCGAAATTGCGCTGCATCATCAGCGCCTGCTCGTGATAGATCTCCTCGGCCTTGGGCAGGGCGGCCGTGTGCGACTTCCAGACGTCGATCCACAGCCCCTGCTGGATGCCATCGGACATCGCGCCCGGGCCGGTCAGCACCATGTCGATGTCGACGCGGTTGGCGTCCTGCTGCGCCTTGAGCTTGGCCGGCAGCTCCGGCGAGGGCGCGCGCGAGAAATTCAGGCGCGAGATCAGCTTCGGATTGTCCTTGGCGAACTTCTCGATCGCAGCCTGGGTGAGCTGCAGATTGCCGGCGACGTCGATGATGTTGAGCATCACCGGGCTTGCTGGCGCGCTCTGGGCGAGGGCTCCGCCGGCGGAAAGCGCGGCGAGGCTGGAAGCGCCGGCGATCACGCCGCGCCGTGTGAGATGGGTCATGCTACCTCCCTGTGCTGGCCTGCTTTGCTGCGGCCTTGCCGGTATACTAGTACACAAGGCGCGCCCGGCAAGATGCGACGAAAGCAGGGGGAGGCTGCGTGGCGGGACGGAGCGCGCTGGAGCCGTCCGAATGCGCCTCTCTCCTGCACTGGACGCAGGCCCCCGATGCGGTTCCTGCCTTAGGTCTTAACAGTCCCTTAGCGAGCCGGTTCTAGTCCTGGTTGTACGCCGCTCGAATCGATTTAAGCGGCGCTGGCTATGGAGGGGCTTGGTATGCGCGCTGGCTTGAAGGGTTTCGCTGCGGGGAAGCGTTCTGGAATGGCTGGCAGCCGCTCGGCGTTGGTCGCTGGCGTCAGCGGCGCTGCTCTGGCTCTGGCCTGTCTGCAGGGCTCCACTGCCTTGGCTGCGACTTACACAGCGAGCAATGCGAGCGAGTTCACTATCGCGCTCACCGCCGCCAATGCCGATGGCGATCCCAGCTCGACCATCGTGCTGACGGGCAGTTTCCAGGTTCCCGGTATATCGGCTTTGGCGTCCAAGCCGATCAGGATCGATACGCAAGGCTTCACGCTGACCGCCACCACGCTGCGGGGCGAGTGGGAGCTTGTCGGTAATATCACAGGCGGCGACGCGAGCCTGAACCTGACGATCAACACCGGCGGGCTTCTGACGAACTACGGAACGATCACAGGGTATACCAACCGCCTCGGCGCGTCGGTGTGGAATGCCTCGACGCTGGTCAATAACGGCACGATCACGGGTGGGTCGAATGGATTAGTCGGCGCGAGCATTTCCATCGGTGGCGGCACCATCATCAACAACGGCCTGATCCAGGGCAGCGCTGCGGCCGCTTCTGCCGGCGTGGGTTTAGTGATTCAGCTCACCGGCGCCTCCCAAACCGGTACCCTCGTCAACAACAGCACCGGTGTGATCCGCGGGGCGACGAGTACGGACGGAACGGTGGGCGCCGTCGGCATTCGGCTCTTTACCCTCGGGAACCAGACGATCAGGAATTTCGGCGTGATCGAAGGTGGTTTCGAGGCCGCTGCGATCACCAGCGCGGCGAATAACGCCACCATCGTCAATGCCGGAACGATCAGCGCCGGCAGCAACAGCGCCAACGCGATCACGGTCACCGCGGGCGCTGCCAGCGTGACCACTCTGGAACTTCAGGCCGGTTCGCAGATCACCGGCAACGTCGTCGCGAGCGCTGCCGGCACCCGGGACACGCTGCGTCTGGCCGGCTCCGACAACTGGACGCTGGATGGCGGCCTCGGCAGCGCCTCGCAGTACCAGAACTTCGACCGCGTGGAGAAGACGGGGGCGAGCACCTGGACGATCGCCGGCAGCGGCGATTTCTCGGGCGCGACGACGGTCAGCGAAGGCGCGCTGGTGGTGAACGGCTCGCTCGCCGGCTCGGCGGTGACGGTTGCGTCGGGCGCCCGCCTCGGCGGCTCGGGCACGGTCGGAGCGACGACGGTGGCCTCGGGCGGGCGGATCACGCCCGGCAACTCGATTGGCACGCTCACCGTCAATGGCGCCTATGTCCAGAATGCCGGTTCGGTCTACGAGGTCGAGGTCGATCCCACGACCGGAACCTCGGATCGCATCGACGTGAAGGGCACGGCAACGCTGGCCAATGGCGCGAGTGTCTCGGTGATCAACTATACCGGCGGGACCTTCGTCGCCGGCCAGCGCTACACCATCCTGACCTCGACCGGGCTGACCGGCAGCTATGGCGGCGACCTGACGCTGTCGGCCTTCCTCAGCCTGCGCAACAGCAGCGACGCCACCAATGCCTATCTGACGGTGGTCCAGACCGCGACGGCCGGCAATGTCGGCGGCACCGGCAATGAGCAGGCGGTCGGCAACGCCGTCGACAGCCTGCCGAGTGGCAACGCCGTCCAGACCGGCGTCTACAACCAGCCGACGGTCGAGGCGGCGCGCGGCGCGCTCGGCCAGCTCGCCGGCGAGGTTCATGCCACGGCTCGCACCGTGCTGGTCGATGAGAGCTGGCTGCTGCGCTCGGCGGTGAACGACCGCCTGCGCTCGGCTTTCGGTGCGGTCGGCGCCGCCCCGATGGCGACGCTGTCCTATGGCTTCACCGCCGACCTCGCGCCGGCGGTGAAAGGACCGATGCCGAAGCCGCCCTCGGCCGAGCGCTTCGCCGTCTGGGGCCAGGGCTATGGCTCCTGGGGGCGCACGCGCAGCGACGGCAATGCCGCCAGCCTCTCCCGCTCGACCGGCGGCCTGCTGGTCGGCGCCGATGCCGCCGTCTTCGACAATTTGCGCCTCGGCGTCGTCGCCGGCTTCAGCCACAGCAAGTTCGACGTCAACGGCCGGCTCTCCTCGGGTGAGAGCGACAACTATCATCTGGGCCTCTATGGCGGCGGGCAGTTCGGCGCCCTCAACCTGCGCACCGGCCTGAGCTACACTTGGCACGATCTTTCGACCCGGCGCAGCATCGTCGCGGCCGGGCTCGGCGACACCTTGCGCGCCGATTACGATGCCGGGACCCTGCAGCTCTTCGGCGAGGCCGGCTATCGCATCGATCTCGGCCAGACCGCCTTGGGCCAGGTCGCGCTCGAGCCCTATGCCGGCCTGGCCTATGTCCTGCTGCGCAGCGATCGCTTCAGCGAGCGCGGCACCGGGGCTGCGGCACTCGCCGGCACCAGCGACGACACGAGCCTCGGCTACACCACGCTCGGCCTGCGCGCCGCGACGACGACGCGCCTCTCCGGCATGGACCTGACCCTGCGCGGCGGGCTCGGCTGGCGCCATGCCTTCGGCGATGTCGATCCGAAGACGACGCTCGCCTTTGCCGGCAGCAACCCGTTCGCCATCGCCGGCCTGCCGATCGCGCGGGATGCCGCTCTGGTCGAGGCCGGGCTCGATCTTGGGCTCGGTCCGAACATCAGCCTCGGCGCCTCCTACACCGCCCAGCTCGCACAGGACGCGCAGGACCACGCCTTCAAGGCAAACCTCGCCGTCAGGTTCTGAGGAAAAGGGTCGGCAGCTGGCCGATAAGCAGATCAGAGCGCGCCCTCGCAGCTTTCGAATTCGTCCCAGACCTCCGCAATCTCGACAGCGTTCGAGATGAACGCTACGCCATCGTCAGGCTGGTAATCGGGTGGGGGGAATGCGCGACATCGGAGCCGGCCTGGCTGGCGCGCTTATTCTGTTCTTTGCCCGCTTCATCACGGCGGTGCGCGGGCGCTGGGACGGCGTCGCGCCGACCGACGAGCAGCGCATCTATTTCGCCAACCACGCCAGCCACGGCGATTTCGTCCTGATCTGGACCGTGCTGCCGCGCCGCATGCGCTTCGCGACCCGGCCGGTCGCCGGCAGCGACTACTGGCTGAAGAGCAGCCTGCGGCGCTTCATCGGCCGCGACGTCTTCAACGCCGTCCTGATTGACCGCGATCCCGCGACGCGAACGGCTGACCCGATCGTCCAGATGACCGAAGCGCTCGATGCCGGCTCCTCTCTGATCGTCTTTCCTGAGGGTACGCGCAACACCACGGATGCGCCGCTGCTCCCGTTCAAGAGCGGGCTGTTCCATCTGGCGCAGGCGCGCCCGAACGTGGCGCTCGTGCCGGTCTGGATCGACAATCTCAACCGCGTCATGCCGAAGGGCGAGTTCGTGCCGGTGCCGCTGGTCTGCACCGTCACCTTTGGCGCGGCTCTCACCCTTGCCGAGGCTGAGGCCAAGCAGGATTTCCTGGCGAGGGCTGAAGCGGCGCTGCTCGCGCTGTCACCGAAGGCGAACGCGCCATGACGATGCCGCATCCCGATCTCCTCGCCGTGCTGGCCGGCCTGCTCGGCGTCCTGATCGTCGCGTCCACTGTCGGCTACGTGCTGCAGCGCCGGCTGTCGCCCGACGGCTCGAATGCCGTGGTCGAGAACCTGAACGACCGCATCCGCGCCTGGTGGATCATGATCGTGCTGATGGGCCTGGCGCTGATCGGCGGCAAGACCGGCGTGACGCTGCTCTTCGGCTTCTGCTCCTTCGCAGCGCTGCGCGAGTTCATCACGTTGACGGACACGCGCCGCGCCGATCATTGGGCGCTGGCGGCCGGCTTCTTCGTCGTGCTGCCGGTGCAGTTCTATCTGATCTGGACCGAGTGGTACGGGCTCTACTCGATCTTCATTCCCGTCTACGCCTTCCTGCTGATGCCGATCATTGCGTCGCTGCGCGGCGACACCGAGCATTTCCTCGTGCGCATCGCCGAGGTGCAGTGGGCGCTGATGATCTGCGTCTTCTGCATCTCGCATGTGCCGGCGCTGCTCAGCCTCGACATCCCCGGTTTTCAGGGGCGCAACGTCCTGCTGATCGCCTTCCTCGTCATCGTCGTGCAGATGAGCGATGTGCTGCAATATGTCTGGGGCAAGCTGCTCGGCCGGACCAAGATCGCGCCCAGGCTGTCGCCCTCCAAGACGGTCGAGGGCTTCGTCGGCGGCGCGCTCAGCGCAACGGCGGTCGGGGCGGCCCTGTCCTGGATGACGCCGTTCACGCCGCTGCAGGCGGCGTTCCTGGCGCTGGTGATCGTGCTGATGGGCTTCTTCGGCGGGCTGGTGATGTCGGCGATCAAGCGCGATCGCGGCATCAAGGACTGGGGCCATCTGATCGCCGGCCATGGTGGTTTCCTCGACCGGCTCGATTCGGTGGTGTTCTCCGCTCCGATCTTCTTCCATCTCGTCCGCTATGGTTGGTCGACGACGTGAGCCCGCCGCTGGCGCGCCTGATGCAAAGCAGCATCGTCCATGTCGGCTTCGCCTTCCTCGCCATGGGCAGCTGGGCGGCGTTCGCCAACCGCGCCCATCCCATGCCGGCGCCGCTCCTCGCCGGGTTGATCCAGGGCACACTGTCCGCTCTCATCACCCTGCTGCTGAAGCGCGGCATCGAGTATCTCGCCAGCAGCTTCACTGGCCTTACCGCGCTGCTGGCGCCGCCAGTGATCGCAGGTGTCGTGTCCGCCAGTCTGCTGACGGTCATCCACACGATCGGCGGCACGCCCGAGATCGCGAGGACCATCGCCGTCCCGCTCACCGTCGCGACCAGCTATGCGGCGCTCTACAATTATTCGCTGTGGCGCAGCAGGAAGGCCATGAACCATGGCGCAGAGTGACGATCGGCGGCCGCTCTCGAGCCGGGACACCGGCTGGGCCCGGGCGATTGCGCGCCGGCTGAGCGCGACCGGGATCACGCCGAACCAGATCTCGATGGCGAGCATGGCGATGGCGGCCGGCGCCGGCGCGGCCTTTTGGCTCGCGGGCACGGCGGCTTCCGGGCCGCGCATCGTGCTGCTGCTTGCCGCGGCCCTGTTCTGCCAGTTCCGGCTGCTCTGCAATCTCTTCGACGGCATGGTCGCGATCGAAGGTGGCAAGCAGGCTGCCGACGGACCGTTCTGGAACGAATTCCCCGACCGGGTCGCCGATATCCTGATCCTCGCCGGCGTCGGCTACGGGATCGGTGCTCCCGCGCTGGGCTGGGCGGCGGCCGCTTTTGCGGTACTGACCGCCTACACCCGCGAACTCGGCCGAAATTGCGGGCTGCCGGCCGATTTCTCCGGCCCGATGGCCAAGCAGCACCGTATGGCGACGATCACGGCGGCGGCGCTGCTGTCGCTGCTGGAACCGATCTGGCGCGGCCATAACGACGTGCTGACCACCGCCCTTTGGCTGATCGCGATGGGCGCGGCCGTGACCGCTCTCAGGCGGGCGGCGAACATCGTGCGCGGCTTGAGGGCTCGCTGAGTCCTCTGAGCCCCAGTGCGGGCGCGGTCAATGGTCAAGCGCCTGCGAGAACGTCTTCAGGTATTTCATGCCGGTATCGCACATGATGGTGACGATGGTGGCATCCGGCCCGAGCCGTTCGGCCAGCCGCAGCGCGGCCGTGACATTGGCGCCGGTCGAGGTGCCGCAGAACAGGCCTTCCTCCGCCGCCAGGCGAAACGCCATCGCCTTGGCTTCTTCCGTCGAGACCTGTTCGATCTCGTCGGCGATGCCGTCATGCCAGAGCGGCACGACATAGCCCGCGCCGATCCCGTCGATCTTGTGCGCGCCGGACGGCCCGCCCGAGAGCACCGCTGATTCCGCCGGTTCGACCGCGACGAAGCGGATCCTGTCGTCACGCCGGCGCAGCGTCTCAGAGGTGCCGCGCAGCGCTGCTGCCGTCCCGACGCTCTGGACGAAGCCGTCGATCCGGCCGCCGGTCTGCTCCCAGATCTCGTCGGCGAGCCGGGCATAGGCCGCCAGTTGGTCGGTGTTTTCCATCTGGGCGGTGATGTAAGCGCCGAGTTCGCCGGCGATGCGATGCGCCTCGGCGATCATGTCCCTGGTCAGCTTCGCGGTCTGCTTGCCGTTCTCGCTCGGCACGATCGTCAGCTTGGCGCCGAGCAGGCGCATATGATCGAGCTTCTCCTTGGAAAAGGCGTCGGAGGTCACGAGGTGGAGCGGATGTCCCTTCACCGCGCAGACCAGCGCCAGCGAGACGCCGGTGCTGCCGCCGGTGTATTCGACGACCGCGCCGCCCGGCTTCAGCCGGCCATCGGCTTCCGGCGCCTCGATCATCGCCAGCGCCATGCGGTCCTTCATGCTGCCCGTCGGATTGCGGGCTTCCAGCTTGAGTAGGATGCGGGCGCCATTGGCCGGGACGACATTGCGCAGGGCCAGCAGCGGCGTGTTGCCGATCGTGTCGAGGATGGTGGCGGGTATTGGGTTCATCGCTGTCTCGTAAGGTTGTCCGTGGGAGGGCGTGCTCGATGCGCGCTAGCCGGCTTGGCCAAGCAGCGCGGCGACGAAGACGATTGTCGCGCCGAAGCCGGCCGCGAAGGCGAGCGTCCGGATGATCGGGATGCCGGCGGTGTAGACCACGTAATGGATCAGCCGCGCCGCCAGGTAGAGCTTGGCCGCGAAGACCGTCGCCGCCGTGCTGATACCGGCGAGAGCCGCAATCAGAACCAGTGGCGCGAACACCGCGAGGTTTTCGACGGCGTTGGCATGCGCCCGCCGCGCGCGCTCGGCCCAGGCCGGGTCCGGTGCAAACGATGGGTCGGGATTGGCCATCGCCGCCATGAGGCCGCGGGTCACGATCCGCGCAAGCATGTAGGGGATCCACATCAGGACCGTCGCGGCGGCGGCCAGCGTCAGGCAATAGAGTTCCGGCGTGAGCGTCATGGCGCGTCCACTGATTGGATCGATAGGGCGAGTGGCGGTCCGGCGAGGACTATGGGCGGACGCTAGACCTGAGCAGGCGAGGTCACTATCGTCGTAAATGACAATCTTGAGGTCATTTACGCCATGCGCTTGACCGTGCTCGCTCTCGACGGCGTCTTCGATACCGGCTTGACGGTGCTGCTCGACACCTTCTCCACCGCGAACGAGCTGGCGGCGATGCAGGGGATCGATCGGCCCCTATTCGATGTGCAGCTCGTCGGCATCAGCGGACAGGTGCGCACCGCGATGGGGCTGACCGCAAGCGCCGCCTTGCCGGATACGGCCCGCAAGCCGGATTGGGTGATTGTGCCGGCCTTGAACGCCAAGCAGCCGGACCGGCTGGTCGAGGCCTTGGGAAGAACGGACGTCGCCGAGGGGCTCGCTCACCTGCGCGGCTGGCAGGCGGAGGGAGTGGGCATGGCAGGGGCCTGCATTGGCACCTTCCTGCTGGCGGAGGCCGGGATTCTCGACGGGCGCGAGGCGACGACGACCTGGTCGCTCGCGCCATTGTTCCGCCAGCGCTATCCGCAGGTGAGGCTGGACGATTCACGCATGCTCATTCCGGCCGGCCAGGTGGTCACGGCGGGTGCGATGATGGGGCATCTCGACCTAGCGCTATGGCTGGTGCGTCAGGCGAGCCCGCAAATCGCGGCGCTGGTCGCGCGCGTCATGCTGATCGACAAGCGGTCCTCGCAGGCTCAATACATCATCCCCGACCACCTCGCCCATGCCGACCCGCTCATCGAGCGCTTCGAGCGCTGGGCACGCGCCAATCTGGCCTTAGGCTTCTCGCTCCAGGAGGCGGCGAGCGCGCTGGCGGTCAGCGCGCGAACCCTGCAACGGCGCACCGAGGCCGTGCTGGGCAAGTCGCCGCTCGCCTTCTTCCAGGACATGCGGGTCGAGCGTGCCCGGCACCTCGTCTCGATCGGAGAGAGCCTGGACAGCATCGCGGGAGAAGTCGGCTATGCCGACACGGCGACCTTGCGCACCTTGCTGCGGCGCCGGCTCGGACATGGTGTCCGGGAATTGCGGGCCGAGATGCGCTCGTAAGGTTCAGCCCCCGGTCACGCTCATATGCCGGCCGACTGCCGCGCGGGGCTGGCGCCGGTCGATGACGAAGTCGTGGCCCTTGGGCTTGCGCGAGATCGCCTCTTCCATCGCCCGGTAGAGCAGGGTGTCGTCGCTGGAGGCGCGGATCGGCGCGCGCAGATCGGCGGCGTCCTCCTGGCCGAGGCACATATAGAGCGTGCCGGTGCAGGTCAGGCGCACGCGGTTGCAGCTCTCGCAGAAATTATGGGTCATCGGCGTGATGAAGCCGACGAGCCCGCCGGTCTCCTGCACCCTGACATAGCGCGCCGGCCCGCCGGTCCGGTACGGATCGTCGTCGAGCGTATAGCGGTCCATCAGCTTGGCCCGCACCATCGAGAGCGGCAGGAACTGGTCGAGCCGGGCCGGCTCGATCTCGCCGAGCGGCATCACCTCGATCAGCGTCAGGTCCATGCCGAGCCCATGGGCCCACTGCATCAGCCCTTCGATCTCGTCCTCGTTGACGCCCTTCAGCGCCACCGCATTGATCTTGACCCGCAGGCCGGCGGCGCGCGCCGCCTCGATCCCGGCGAGCACCTTGGAGAGGTCGCCCCAGCGCGTGATCTTGCGGAACTTGTCGGGGTCGAGCGTGTCCATCGACACGTTGACGCGGCGCACGCCGCAATCGGCCAGCTCCTGCGCATAGCGGGCGAGCTGCGAGCCGTTGGTGGTCACGGTGAGCTCGTCGAGCGCGCCCGAGGCCAGATGGCGCGAGAGCGAGCGGAACAGGTTCATGATGTCGCGCCGCACCAGCGGCTCGCCGCCGGTGATGCGCAGCTTGCGCGTTCCGCGCGAGACGAAGGCGCTGGCGACGCGGTCGACCTCCTCAAGGGTCAGGAGATCGCGTTTCGGCAGGAAGGCCATGTCCTCGGACATGCAGTAGACGCAGCGGAAATCGCAGCGATCCGTCACCGAGATGCGCAAATAGGAGATGTCGCGGCCGAACGGGTCGGTCAGCGGCGCACGCATCAGGGGGCGGACGGGGTCATGCAGCACGACGGCTGAAATCCTCGGGCGATCGCGGTCTTGCGGCGCAGTGCGCCTGCCGTTGCTCTGATATAGGAAGCGAGCATTGTCGGCGGCAAGCCCGCGGTCAAGCGGGCTGATGGTCGCAAGCCGTTCTGGAGAAACACGAAGATGTCAGATTGGCCGAGCGAGATCCGCCTCTCGAAGGATCGCCGTACGTTGCATGTCACCTTCGAGAGCGGCGAGAGCCATGCGCTCTCGGCCGAATTGCTGCGGGTGGAGAGCCCCTCGGCCGAGGTCCAGGGCCACGGCCCGACGCAGAAGCAGACGGTGCCCGGCAAGCGCGAGGTCGAAATCCTGAAGGTCGAGCCGGTCGGTCACTATGCGGTGAGGCTGACCTTCGACGACATGCACGACACCGGCATCTACGGTTGGGATTATCTGCGCGAGCTCGGCCGCGACGGCGAGGCGAAGCTGCAGGCCTATCTCGACGATCTCGCGGCGAAGGGATTGTCGCGGGAGCGGGTGAGGCGGTGAAGGACAGAGGATTCTACGTGTGGATCACGGTCTTCGCCGTGGTCGTGGGTGTTCTGGTTTGGAACCTCAGCCCCAGCTCTTCGGAACACCCATCGATCGGAGGAGGTGGTTATGATCTCTCCGGCCCGGTCTACACCTTGGCGCTTCTGGCATTCACGGGCCTCTGGACGCTTGCAACACTGATGACTGGCTTGATCCACAGCAAGGCTCGGACCCGTTTTCGCGCGCTCGTCCTGGCGGCAATCGGCCTCGTCACCTTCTCCGCGTCGATCATGATCTGGGGCAACAACCTGAGTTAGCGGTTTCGTGCGGGCGAAACCGGAAATCGGGTAATCGTGCCAAAGAAAAAGGCCGGCGAAACGCCGGCCTTTCGCAATCCTGGAAGCGTGCAGTCGCTCAGCGGGCGACGACGACGCGGGTGCCGACCTTGGCGCGCTCGTAGAGGTCGATCACGTCCTCGTTCAGCATGCGGATGCAGCCCGAGGAAACCGCCTGGCCGATCGTCTCCGGCTCGTTCGAGCCGTGGATGCGGTACAGGGTCGAGCCGAGATACATGGCGCGGGCGCCGAGCGGGTTCTCCGGGCCGCCGGGCATGAAGCGCGGCAGGTCGGGGCGGCGCTTCAGCATCTGCGCCGGCGGGGTCCAGCCCGGCCACTCGGCCTTGCGGGTGATGGTCTGCGAGCCGGCCCAGTCGAAGCCCGGGCGGCCGACACCGACGCCGTAGCGGACGGCCTTGCCATCGGGCAGGACGAAATAGAGGCGGCGCTCGCTCGTGTTGATCACGATCGTGCCGGGACGGTAGGTGCCGCTGAAGGAGACGACCTCGCGGGGGATCGCGGTCGCCTGCGCCTTGGCAGGGTCGACATAGGTGACCAGCGGCTGGCGAGTGAGCGGGTCGATTTCGGCGACAGCGGCGGTCGCCGTGGCCGCGACGGCCGTGCCGGCGATCAGGGCCAAACGGAAGGAGCGGAGCATTGCGACCTCGGAAGGGGATTGCAGGATGGCGGGCACGAGGAAAGGTGACGGAAAAACGTCAACAATTCCTCAAATCTCTGGCAGAGCAGTGGCTGCCGTTCAATCGATCGACGTTCACATCGACGCGACCTTTCGAGCTTTGAAGGCGTCCGTTGCGGGGTTGCAACAGGCGCGGGCGTCTGGATGCCGCTTGGCTCGATCTGGGCGCTTTTCGGGCGGGACCGTGGCGGGGCGCGGGGCGGCTCCTCCGAATGAAGGACGAAGCTCGATTCAGTGCACGCTAGGGAAGCTGCTGGCCTGGTCCGCAGCCCGGACGAGGCCGAAGCCGGGCATTGTTTCGAGGTGGAGAGGCGCATGGCCAACGAAGTCGCAGTCCATGCCGTCTACCTTGAGGACTCCACCATGATCCATGCCTTCAACCTGAAGCGGGGTGGGGCCGACTCATTGCCGACCGGGCACACCGGCATACCCAAGGGCTATTCGCCCCAGAAGGCCATCGACAAGGTCCTGGCTGCGGCGAACGGGAACAGGATCAAGATCCTGCGCCTGCTGGCGCATGGCGACGCCGGCGAGTTCGATTTCCCGGGGATCGAGGACCGCAGCTCGGTCTCGTCGAAGTACACGCAATTGCGCAAGGCGTTCGCTCCCATGGCCCGCATCGAGATCCATGGCTGCGGCTGCGCCAGCGAAAAGAAGCTCGATCGCGATCTCGGAAAATACAGCGGCGATCCGAAAGGGCGCGGGCTGCGCTTCCTCTGGGCCGTGGCGCAGACCTTCAACGTCCCGGTCACCGGTGCGGTCGATGCGCAAGGGGGCTGGGACGGCTGGGGCTACAGCGGGATCACGGTGACCATCTCCCCCGCCGGCAAGTTCTACGCCGAGAAGCCGGGGCAGCGCTGGTGGGATCCCTCTTCGGCGGATGCGGAGGCCAAGGCGGAATTCTACCGGATCAAGAAGCTGTATATCGACAGGAAGCTCTATGTGGATGCGCGCATCGCGCTGCGCGTGCTGATGGCGAACTACCCGACCTCGGAAGCGGCCGGCTGGGCGGCGCAACTGGTGCCGCTGGGAGCGATGGAGAATCCGGATCGCGGATTGAAGAAGGAATGGTCGGAGAACTAGAGCATTTCCGGCGAACCCGGGTTCGCCTCCAATGCTCCATCTCTTTGTTTTTACGCAATTCTGGACGGAAAACCGCTACGCACTTTTGCTGGAATTGCTCCAGGAGCCGCATCCTCGCGGGATCGTGCGTCGCTTGCGGCGATCTCTCCGATTGCCGTTAACCGGCCGTTCTCCTAGTCTTCAGATCGAGGGGCAACTTCCGATTGCAAAGCCGGGCCGGCTCTGGTCCGCTCATGCGACATGCCGGGAGGTTCGCCATGCCTACCTGCCAGTTCAATGCGGGCCCTGAAGAACTCGCTGCCCTCGGGACGGCCTTTCACGAGGCGTGGCTGCATGTCGGCCCGATCTATGGACCGTTCGAGAATCCCCATCGCGAATGGCTGGCCCGCCTGATCCTCGGCCTGCGCCGCTCCGGCCATTCCGGCGACATCGTCCTGCTCGCGATCGAGCAGTTCATGGCGACCGCTCCGCTGGCTGAATGGGCGAACGGTGCGCAGAAGCCCGTCACAAAGAACTAAACGCCCTGTCAGCAGCACCGCGCCATCGCCCCCCGCGGCCTGTTCGCAGGGAGCGTGCCCCGTTTTGCGGGCAACGTTGCCGTAATCTTCGCCCGCAATCTGCGCCGTGCTGACCCGATCCGATGCCCGGATGCGTGGTCGCAAGAGCCGGATCCGACCAGGTTGAAACAACCTGGTCGGTGAATCCGCCTCTTACTTTGCTGGCCTGATGCGTCGGCGGCGATTTAGGGCCGCCGCAAGGAGTCTTTGATGAAGCGTTTCATCCTGTTGGCAGGCCTCGGCCTGTCGGCTCTGCTCGCGATCCCGGCCATGGCGGCCGATCGTTCCGTGCGCGGGCAGGAATGGCCGGCCTATTCCGCGCCGCGGCCCTATAACTGGAACGGCGTCTATGCCGGTGTCCATACTGGCGGCGCCTTCGATCGCTTCCAGGGGACCGGCAAGAAGAGTCGCAACGAGATCCTGCTTGGTGGCCAGGTCGGCTACAACCTCCAGATGGGCGGGCTCGTCACCGGTGTCGAGGCCGACGTTTCGATGAACGGCCTCGGCAAGGGCGCCAAGCGCACCGGCGGCACCAGCGCCGACATGCGCTATGTCAGCACCCTCAAGGCCCGGGCCGGCATCGCCTTCGACCGCGTGCTGGTCTACGGCCTCGGCGGTGTCGCCTATGGCAGCCTGAAGGCCAGCAACGGACTGGTCTCGAAGGAGAAGAGCAAGGTCGGCTATGTCGTCGGCGCCGGCGCCGAATACGGCATCACCGACAACCTCTCCGCCAAGCTCGAATACAACTACGTCTCGCTCGGCAAGCAGAACTTCCAGCTCGCCAATGGCCGCACCCGCGTCGGCGTCAACGAGCATCTCGTCAAGGCCGGCCTGAACTACCGCTTCTGACGCCGAAACTCCGGGCCGGGAAACCAGCCCGGTCTGCCCTGCGGCCTCATCGCCGCGCCCAGGCATGGATGGAGCGTGATGCGTCTGGATATTTCGCCCCTATTCCGGCATCACGTTCCATCCGTGCACCCTGAATTGCTTCTTCCATGCGCGCCCTGATCGTCGAGGACGAGCCACAGTTGATGGCTTTCCTGTCCTCGCTCCTCACCAATGCCGGACTGATCGCCGATCGCACCACGACGATCGATGCGGCGCTTGCCGCCTTGCGCTCGACGCCGTTCGACATCGTGATCGTCGATCGGCGTCTGCCTGACGGCGACGGCCTCTCGATCGTCAAGGCGCTGAATTCCTCCGAGGCGCGGCCCGCTTTCCTGGTCTTGACCGCTCGCGACGCCAAGGCCGACGTGATCGAGGGCCTGAACGGCGGTGCGGACGACTATCTCGTCAAGCCATTCGAGCCGGAGGAGCTGCTGGCACGCCTGCGCGTCATCCTGCGCCGGCGCAATCCCAAGCGCTCGCTTGTGATCACCGCCGGCAATCTCTCGCTCGATCTCGAGGGGCGCAGCGCCTCCGTCGGCTCGGAGATGCTCGACCTGCGCCGGCGCGAGGCGCTGATCCTCGAGGCGCTGGTCCAGCGCGTCGGCCGCGTCGTCACTCGCGACGTCCTGATCGAGGCGGTCTACGGCTTCGACGACCTGATCGAATCCAACACGCTCGAAGCGCAGATCTCGCGGCTGCGGCGCAAGCTCAAGGAGGCCGGCGCAGCGGTCGAGATCACCTCGCTGCGCGGCATCGGCTACATGCTGCGGGTGTCGGAGCTGGCGCAGTAACGCCGCGCCTCAGGCGCCGCCACTCTCTTGCGGCGGAAAGACGAGACGCACCATCGTGCCGCCGCCCGGCTGGCCGAGGATGGTGAGCGTTCCGCCATGGGCGGCCATGATGTCGCGCACGATCGTCAGCCCGAGCCCGGCGCCGGTCGAGTTTGGCGACATCCGGTTGAACGCCTCGGTCATCTGCGGGCGGTCGGACGGCGCGATGCCGACCCCGTCATCGGCGACCTCGATCACGGCGCCGTCGATCACCTTGACCAGGATCGTCGATTTCGCCTGCGCGTGCCGCAGGGCATTGTCGACGAGGTTGGCGATGGCCGCCCGCACGGTCGGCTCGTTGGCCTCGATCAGCGCGCGGCGCTCGCCTTCTTCTTCCAGCGCGACATCGGCGCCGTTGCTCAGGATCAGCGGCGCGAGATCGGCCAGCACCGTGCGGGCGATGCCGTTGAGCTGCAGCGGCTCGAACGGCAATTCGGTACTGTGCAGCCGGGCGAGCTGCAGCATCGACGAGACGATCGTGGTCAGCCGGCTGACATCGGTGGTGAGCGCGAGTCGCATCTGGTCGTTCGGCAGCGCGTCGATCCGGCCACGCATCACCGTCAGCGGCGTGCGCAACTCATGCGCGACATTGTTCATGAAGCGCCGCTGCACCTCCATATTGCCGGCGATCTTGTCGAGCGCGGCGTTGAGCGCCGTGGTCAGCGGCATCAGCTCGATCGGGGTTTCCTCGGTGGGCAGCAGGCCGCGCGGCGCCTTCGGGTCGATCCTGGCCGCGGCCTCGGCGGCGCTGCGCAGCCGCTCGCCGATATAGGACACCGACATCGCGATCGCGCCGGCGATCAGGAGGCCGAAGACCACCGAGATCGCCAGCGCCGAGCCTGCGATTGCCCGCAGATAGTAGCCGAGGATCAGGTCCCAGCCCGGCTGGCCGCCGCGGGTGGCGACGATGATCCTGCTGCCGTCCTTCTCGATCACGTCGAAGGCGAGCGCGTTCTCGCCGCCGATCCGCATCTGCGCGGCGATGGTCGGCCCGTCGAGCCGGATGTCGATCGGCAAGGTCGGCCGCAATTCTGGCGCATACTCGACGAGGGAACGTCCATCGGAGACGAGATACCAGAGCGAGGGGCTGGCGCGCTCGATCCGGGACAATCCCGCGGTCTTTTCGACCTGCACGGCATTGCCGGAGGGAGCGCGCACGCTCTGCTGGATCACTTGGGAGGTGACGTCGTTGCGCAGGACGCCAGGATCCTCGGTGATCAGGGCAAAGGCGATGACGGCACCGATGAAGGCGGTGAACAGGACGATGCCGAGCAGCGACAGGCGGATGGTGAGGGCGCGCGACAGCGAGGTCATGGCAGGGCCTCGCCGCCATGCCGCTCGGTCCGGACCGGCCGATCGGTCGCTCGTCCCTGGCGCGGGATTGCTGCAGCGTTGCGAGTCGTCACGGAACCTCGATGCGGGTATGGCTTGTGGAACCGGGCGCTCGCCATTTCCTGTCTCTGCATGGACCGTATCGCCATTGCCGTTCAACTCTCTTCCGGAGCTGCCGGCCTGATGAATGCGCTGCGCGCCATGTCGCGTCGGCCCGGCCTGCGCCTCGTGCTGGCCGCGCTGCTGGCCTTCGCACCGGGACTCGCGCTCGGGCAGGGAGCCGTGAGCAAGGGCGAGGTCCGTGCCGGCCAGCTGCCGACGACCTCGCGGCAGGACATTGCCCGACTGGTCGAAGGCGTGTTCGACACCACTTCCAAGACGGTCAGCATCCCGATCGAGCGCTCGCTCGCGCTCTTCGGCGAACCGAATGCCTATATCATCGGCGGCGAGCTCAGCGGCTCCTTCGTGCTCGGCGGGCGCCATGGCAGTGGCGAATTGCGCTTTTCCGACGGGATCCCGACGCCGGTGACCTGGTCTGCCCTGTCGGTCGGCATCGGGCTCGGCGCCGATTACGGCCGGGTGATCATGCTGGTCTATGGGCTCGACCGGCACGAGGACGTCTTCGGCACCTATGCCAGTCTCGGCGGCAGCGCCCATTTCCTCGCCGGCGCCAACGCCACCATTCTGGCCTCGCCCCGGGCGCGGATCGTGCTGATCTCCTCCGGTCTCGGCCTGCGCTTCTCCGGCGATCTCAGCCGCATCGTCATCGAGCCGGCGGGTGCGCCGGAGCAGTTGCGCCCGCCCGGCATGATCTGCACCACGCCGGCCGAGTGCGCCGCTCCCGGTCGCTGAAGTCCCGATAAGCAGGATCGCGGCCCTAGCGCCGCCGTTCGAGGAGACGGTGCGCCGTGGCATGGAGCTCGTCGAGCTGGGTCGAGATGTCGAGCGCGATCAGGCCCATCTCGCGCTCATCGGCGGCCCGCCGGACATAGAGCGGCTCCGACCAGAGCACGCAGCCACGGCCGAAGGGCAGGGCGATGCTGGCCCTGTCCCAGTTGTCGAGGTCGACGCGGGCGCTGGTCACCGCCGCGAAGAGGTAGATCGGTCGGCCGGTGGCGCGAGCGAGCTGGATCGCCCCCTTGCCGGCGACGCGCGCGAGCTTCGGGACGTCCGCTGTAAGCACGAGGCTGGTGCCCTCGCGGAGCGCCTCGCGCATTTCGAAAAAGGCGGGAATGGCGCGCTTGGTCTTGATCTTGAGCGGGCTTCGGGCACCCGAGCCGCGAATGGCACGGAAGCCCGCCCGCTCCACCACCGAGGCGACTACCGTCCCGTCGAAATGCAGCGAGGTCAGGATCGCGACCTCGGCCGCGCCGTCGAGCGCCGCCAGACTCAGCATCTGCTGGCCGTGCCAGGTCAGGGCGATGAAGGGTTCGCGGCTGCGCTCCCACGGCCTGACGCCGGGGATCGCCGGCTTGAAGCGGGTCGTCCGCTGGACGAAGGCGAGATAGGCGTGCAGGGCGCGGCCGGCGAACGCCGCAGACTGCCCAGTGCCGAATCGCATGATTCGATCTCCACGGTGATTCCGGTGGAGAAATCGGCGCGTCAGCTTGCTCCAACATTGCGCGACCCTAGGGCTGTCGCTTCAGCGCATCATGAACTTGACGATGCGGGCAACGAGCTCCTCGTCCTGCCCGGCGAAGCCGTGATGTGCGCTGAAACGACAGGGATTGGCCTCGTCTGTCTGCCCGCCGCTCATCCACTCGACCTGGACGCGCCCACCCGCCCAGGCCTGGAACGGGGCGACGCCGGCGGGCAGCGTCAGGCGACAGCGATCCTCGCGATGATGCAGCGCGAGCGTGCGCGGCAGCCGGTTCGGCGTCCCCAGGGTGCTCTGGACGGTGTTGTCGCTGGGCCCGGACGCCTTGCTCAGGAGGCCTGAGGTGAGGACGAGCCTGTCCGGCATGGCGCCCTCCACGAGCCCCTGGGCTGCACGCATCGTGCCCATGCTGGTGGCAACCACGATGACCGGACGCTTGATCGCCGCCATATGGTCGACCGCCGCCGAGAGGTTCGTCCCGAGTTCGGCGAGCAGCACGTTGTAGCCCTGCGCGACGAAGGCGTCGCGATTGCGGATCAGGACGTTGTCGCCGGCCTTGCCGAAACGCGCGCCGCTGCCGACCTCGAGCCGGCCATCGCCGCCGGTCAGCAGGATCACGCTGCCCTTGGGATGCGGAGCACGGATGAGGATGCTGCGGACGCCGGCGATCGTGACGGTCTCGCCGCCCTTGACCGCGATCGGCGTCTCCGCCTGGCCCGCCGACGGGGTGGTGAACGACCATAGGATCGCGAGCGCGCCGAGGGCGCGCAGGATACGCTGCTGAAATCCGATCATGTTGTTAGGTCACCCATTCACCTGAAGCGGCGCAGAACGATGCGCGCCACCGTCACCGTGTCGCGCCTGCGCCTGCCGCTAGGATTCGGTGGCTACATTGCACGAAATGTGCAGCCCGCCGGATCGCCATGTACTCTGCAGCGGGCGGGTGGTCCGGATCGCGTCGATGTCGGGGAAATGGTGGGCGGCACAGGGATCGAACCTGTGACCCCTCCCGTGTGAAGGGAGTGCTCTACCGCTGAGCTAGCCGCCCGGACCGCGCTGTTCCTAGTGGGGTGCGCCGCCGCCGTCAAGAATGAGTAGCGAGGGCCGGTTCGCCGCTGGTCAGCCGCCGCACCGCCTGTGGCAATTCGTCGAAGTGCTGGATCACCAGATCAGGCGCAAGCGCCTCGACCGGCACGTCGGTATAGCCGAACGGCACGCAGACCACCGGGATTCCCGCCGCGCGCGCCGTGTCCACGTCGGTGCGCGAATCGCCGATCATCACCGCGCGGGCCGGGTCGGCGCCGGCCTGTGCGATCGTCTGCGTGAGATGGCGCGGGTCGGGCTTGAAGAACGGGAAGCTGTCGCGCCCGGCGATCGCCGCGAAGCGCTCGGTCAGGCCGACCGCATCGAGGAAGAGCTTCGTGTGCAGGATCGGCTTGTTGGTGCAGACGGCAAAGACGAAGCCATCGGCAGCGAGCGCGTCGAGCGCGGCGACGACCCCGTCATGGACATAGCTGTGATTGGCGGTCCCGCCGGCATAGATCGTCAGGAACTCCTGGAACAGCTGCTCCAGCTTCTCGGGATCGAGCGGCCGGCCACTGACCTTGAAGCCGCGCTCGATCAGCGCCCGCGCGCCGGCGCCCACCAGTTCGCGCGCCCGCTCGACCGGAAGGGCCGCCAGGCCCTCCTGCTCGAGGATGACGTTGAGCGTGCGCATGATGTCGGGGGCGGTCTCGGCGAGCGTGCCGTCGAGATCGAAGACGACGATCGGGGGAAGCGACATGATCCATCCTGTGACGTGGCCCTGCGCATAAAGGCCGGCTGGAGCGGCTTGGCAAGGCTCAGGACGGAAGAGGCGCCATGCCGTCGTCACCTTGCCGCAATCGCGATGATACGGCTTCGCCGGCATGATAGGGTGCGGACGAATCGTCGAAGGGGGTCGCAGCGGTGCCGAAACTGTCGAGCTGTTCCAGCAGCACCATTGGCCGTTCCCTGGCCCGGGCGCTGGGCGCTGGCCTGTTCGTCTTGCCGGTCTTCGGGGCGGCGCTCGCCGCGCCCTATGAGTTCGCGCCGGCGCCGCAGACCGATCTCAATCGCGTCTATCGCATCGACAAGGCGACCGGCGAGGTCGGTGCTTGCCAGTTCCAGCTCAAGGAGGGCGGCGTCGGTGTCACCGTCTGCTTCCCGGCGGGTGAGGGGGCCGGCCCGCAGGCGCCGAGCGACTATGTGCTGGTACCTTCGCGCCATGAGCGTGAGGGCGGCATCTTCCGCGCCAATGTCCGCACCGGCGAGCTCAGCGTCTGCTACGTCTTCGACGACAAGGTCGTCTGCACGCCGATGGTGAAGTAGCACTGCGGCCGGGCCGGTCACGGAACGGTTACTGCAATTTATTCACGGCGGCGATGCGGCGTTTGCTATCGGCAAGCGCTTGCGCCGCGTGCTAGAGCCCCGGCGACCCGCTCAACACGCCGGAGGCTCGCATGCTTGCGCTCAAGGATCCCTCGCTGCTGCGCTCGCAGTGCCATGTCGACGGCGCCTGGATCGGCGAGGGCGTCGATGCGGTCGACAACCCCGCGACCGGCGAGGTCCTCGCCAAGGTGCCGCGCTTCGGCGCTGACGAGACCACTGCCGCAGTCGAGGCCGCCTCGCGCGCCTTCAAGCCCTGGGCGAAGAAGTCGGCCAAGGAGCGCTCGGTCATCCTGCGCAAATGGTTCGAGCTGATCATGGCGAACCAGGAAGACCTGGCGCAGATCATGACGGCCGAGCAGGGCAAGCCGCTGGCCGAGGCTAGAGGCGAGGTCGCCTATGCCGCCTCCTTCGTCGAGTTCTACGCCGAGGAAGCCAAGCGCATCTATGGCGAGACCATTCCCTCGCCCTTCCCGAATTCGCGTATCATCGTCGCCAAGCAGCCGGTCGGCGTCTGCGCCGCGATCACGCCCTGGAACTTCCCGGCGGCGATGATCACCCGCAAATGCGCGCCGGGCCTGGCCGCGGGCTGTACCTTCGTGGTCAAGCCGGCGCCCGACACGCCGCTGACCGCGCTGGCGCTGGTCGCGCTCGCCGAGCAGGCCGGCTTCCCCAAGGGCGTGATCAACATCGTCACCGGCGATGCGGTTGCGATCGGCGGCGTGATGACCTCCCATCCGGCGGTGCGCTTCATCGGTTTCACCGGCTCGACCCCGGTCGGCAAGCTGCTGATGCAGCAGGCGGCCACGACGGTGAAGAAGGTCGGGCTCGAGCTCGGCGGCAATGCGCCCTTCATCGTCTTCGACGACGCCGATCTCGACAAGGCGGTCGAGGGCGCGATCATCGCCAAGTTCCGCAATATGGGCCAGACCTGCGTCTGCACCAACCGGCTCTTCGTCCAGGACGGCATCCATGACGACTTCGTCGCGAAATTCGCCGGCGAGGTCGCGAAGATGAAGGTCGGCAACGGCGTCGAGGTCGGCGTCGTGCAGGGCCCGTTGATCAACGAGCGCGCGATCGAGAAGGTCGAGCGCCATGTCGCCGATGCGGTCGCCAACGGCGCCAAGGTGATGGTCGGTGGCCAGCGCCATGCGCTCGGGCGCACCTTCTACGAGCCGACCGTGCTCGCCGGCGTCACCACCAAGATGCTGGTGACGCGCGAGGAGACCTTCGGGCCGATCGCGCCGGTCTATCGCTTCAAGAGCGAGGACGAGGTCGTGGCGATGGCGAACGACACGCCCTTCGGCCTCGCCGCCTATTTCTACACGAAGGATCTCGGCCGCGCCTTCCGCGTCGCCGAGGAGCTCGAATACGGCATGGTCGGCATCAACTCGGCCATTCTCGGCACCGAGGTCGCGCCTTTCGGCGGCGTCAAGGAATCCGGCCTCGGCCGCGAGGGCTCCCTCCACGGCATCGAGGAGTTCGTCGAGATCAAGTACATGCTCATGGGCGGGCTCGGCGCGTGAGCGAGGACCTGAAGAAGGCGGCTGCGCTGGCGGCACTGGAGCTGGTGCGGCCGGGCATGCGACTCGGGCTCGGTACCGGCTCCACGGCGAAGCACTTCGTCGACGGTCTCGGCGCCAAGGTCGCGGCCGGGCTCAAGGTGATCTGCGTCGCGACCTCGGAAGCGACGCAGGCGCAGGCGCTGAGCCTCTCGATTCCGATGTCGACGCTCGACGAGACGCCTGAGCTCGACCTCACCATCGACGGTGCCGACGAGCTCGACAGCGCTCTGCGGCTGATCAAGGGCGGCGGCGCCGCGCTGCTGCGCGAGAAGATTGTCGCTGCGGCCTCCAGGCGCATGATCGTGATCGCCGACACCGGCAAGCAGGTCGAGACGCTCGGCCGCTTCCCGCTGCCGATCGAGGTCGTGCCCTTCGGCCTGGAGGCGACGCGCCGGGCCGTCGCGGCCGCAATCGCGGCGTCGGGGGCGAGTGGCGAGCTCAAGCTGCGCAAGAGCTCCGATGGTTCGGCGCTGCTGACTGATGGCGGCCATTACATCCTCGACGCGCATCTAGGCCGGATCGAGGTTCCGGAGGTGCTGGCATTGGCGCTGAACCAGGTTCCCGGCGTTGTCGAGCATGGCCTCTTCCTCGGCCTCGCTACGGCGGCTTTCCTCGCGGGCGGGGACGGCGTGCGTGTCCTCGGCGATCCGGCTGCGGAACGTCGCTGAGCGCTTGTCGAGCGGCATGCTTTCTCCGCAAAAGTGGTTTCCCCTTTTGCGGAACATGCTCTAAGAGCGGCCGGCGGCTGCGCCGGTCAGGGTCGTTGCCGCACCGGAACAGATGGACATCGCCGCCTGGCGCGCGATCGACGAAGGGGTAACCGCATGATCCGTCACAGCCTGGCAGGCGCGCTTCTGTCGTTGGCGTTGTTCGCTGTGCCCGCGCTGGCGCAGCAGGCGCCGACGCCGGAGCACATCAAGGCCGCCCGCGAGGTCGTGATGGCCTCCGGCCTGTCGCAGACGATCGAGTCGATCTATGGCGAGTTCGTCGGCGGCATTCGGCAGACCTATGCGACTCGTCCCGAGCTTAAGAAGGACATGGAAGAGGTCCTCACCGCGCTCAAGGCGGAGTCGGATTTGCGGCGCGACGAGATGGTCGACTCCTCCGCCCGGATCTTCGCCAACAAGATGACGGAAGCCGATCTCAAGGAGATCGCTGCCTTCTTCAACTCGCCGGTCGGCCAGCGCTACAATTCCTATCGCACGCAGGCGCTCAGCGAGATTTACGCGCTGATGGAGCCTTGGAGCATGGCGACCAGCAACCGGCTCTTCGACCTGTTCGGCGCCGAGATGCGCAAGCGCGGCCACCAGCTCTGAGCGACTGGCTCCTGCGATCCAAGAGCAAGGCCGCCGGCAGAACCGGCGGCCTTTTTTCGTGCGCGACGGCGTTTCCAAGGGACATGCAATCAAAACCACACCGCCATTCCGGCGCTCCGCTTCGCTGCGGCCGGAATGGCGAAGGTTGGGGGCATCGGGAAACAAAAAAAGGCCGCCGGTTCAACCGGCGGCCTTCCTTGTCTCAGGCAGGTGAGCGCCGCTCCTAGTCCTCCGCCGCCTTGAACTTGTTCAGCCCCTTCATCACGAAGGGCGCGACGAGGGCGATGAAGGCGATGCCGAGCAGGGTAGCCGAGATCGGGTTCTCCAGCAGGATCATCGGGTCGCCCAGGCTGATCTGCAGGGCGCGGCGCAATTGCTGTTCCGCCATCGGCCCGAGGATCAGCCCGACCACCATCGGCGCGACCGGATAGTCGTAGCGCCGCATCAGATAGCCGAGATAGCCGAAGGCGAAGAGCATCGTGAGCTCGACCGGCGAGCCGTTGACCGCGAGCGTGCCCATGGTCGCGAAGACCAGGATGCCGGCATAGAGCCAGGGCTGCGGCACGGCGAGCAGCTTCACCCACAGCCCGATCAGCGGCAGGTTCAGGATCACCAGCAGGACGTTGGCGACGAAGAGCGAGGCGATCAGGCCCCAGACCAGGTCGGGCTTCTCGGCGAAGAGCAGCGGGCCGGGATTGAGCCCGTATTGCTGGAAGCCGGCGAGCATGATCGCGGCTGTCGCCGAGGTGGGCAGGCCGAGCGTCAGGAGCGGCACCAGCGTGCCGGCGGCCGAGGCGTTGTTGGCGGCCTCAGGCCCGGCGACACCCTCGATCGCGCCCTTGCCGAACTCCTCCGGATATTTGCAGAGCTTCTTTTCGGTCGAGTAGCTCAGGAAGGTCGGCACCTCGGCGCCGCCGGCCGGCAGGGCGCCGATCGGGAAGCCGAAGGCGGTGCCGCGCAGCCAGGGCGCCCAGGAGCGCTTCCAGTCCTCCTTGCTCATCCAGAGCGAGCCCTTGATCGGAATGATCTCCTCAGGTTCGCGGAAGCGCTTGGAGGCGACGTAGAAGGCTTCGCCCACCGCGAACAGGCCGACGGCAAGCGTCGTCACCTCGATGCCGTTCAGCAGTTCGGGCACGCCGAAGGTCAGGCGCGCCTGGCCGGTCAGCTTGTCGATGCCGACCAGGCCGAGCGTGATGCCGAGGAACAGGCTGGTCAGGCCACGCAAGGGCGAGTCGCCGAAGGTCGCCGACACCGTGACGAAGGCGACGATCATCAGGGCGAAATAGTCCCACGGCCCGAACTTGACCGCGACCTCGACCAGCCATGGCGCCAGGAAGGCGAGGCCGATCGTGGCGATCAGGCCGGCGACGAAGGAGCCGATCGCCGCCGTCGCCAGCGCCGGGCCGCCGCGGCCGGCCTTGGCCATCTTCGAGCCTTCGAGTGCCGTTGCGAGCGAGGCGCTCTCGCCCGGGGCGTTGAGCAGGATCGCCGTGGTCGAGCCGCCATACATGCCGCCGTAGTAGATGCCGGCGAACATGATCAGCGAGCCGGCGGGGTCGAGCTTGAAGGTGACCGGCAGCAGCAGCGCGACGGTCAGCGCCGGACCGATGCCGGGCAGCACGCCGACAGCAGTGCCGAGGAAGACGCCGACCAGGCAGAACAGCAGCTTGGAGGGCGCGAGAGCGACCGAGAAGCCGTTCAGCAGGGAGAGGAGAGTGTCCATGGTTTACCCGCCTTCGGCGTCAGAGGAAGAGCTGCTCGAACGGCCCTGACGGCAGGATCAGCGTCAGGAGCTTGGCGAAGACCAGGAAGATGATGAGCCCGAGCACGAAGCCGATGGCCGCATCGACGAGGAAGGCACGGCGGCCGAAGCCGCGGGCGGTGCAGGCGAAGATCAGCATGGTCGCCAGCACGAAGCCGCCGCCGAGGCCGATCGAGGCGATCAACCCGACGAGGCCCGCGGCGATCCAGAGCAGCGCGCCCTTGTCGGCGGCTTCCGGCTTGGGCAGCCCCTCGCGGAAGGCGACGAACAGATGCGCCAGCCCGAGAAGGACGAGCCCTCCGCAGATCACATAGGGCATCGCCGTCGGCCCGAGGCCGTAGTTCGAGGTGATCGTCTGGTTCGAGGCGTCATGGCCGACGATCGCCGCGACGGCGAGCAGCAGCACGCCGACCAGGAGGGCCGGCTTGTCCGGTCGGTGCGCGAGAGGCTGCTGGCTCATCGGGTGATCCGTCGTTGCCCGGCGCGCCTGGAGCCGGGGAGGGGTAACGAGAGGTAAAAAGGGGGCCGGTTTCCCGGCCCCGCAATCAGCTGTGCCGTGGCTGGCTCACTTGACCAGGCCGACCTCGGTCATGACCTTGGAGACGCGGGCGATCTCTTCCTTCAGGAAGCTGTCGAAGGCGGCGCCGGCGAGGAAGGAATCGTCCCAGCCGCGAGCCTTGAGAATCTCCTGCCATTCCTTCGACTTGACCATCTTCTCGGTGGCTTCGATCAGCGCCTTGGTCTGGTCGGCCGACAGGCCCGGAGGCGCCACGACCGAGCGCCAGTTCAGCAGCTCGAGATCGATGCCCTGCTCTTTCAGCGTCGGCGCATCCGGCGCGTTCTCGAGGCGCTTGGCCGAGGAGACCGCGAGCACGCGCAGCTTGCCGGCCTTGATCTGGCCCTCGAACTCGCCATAGCCGGAGACGCCGGCGGTGACGCGCCCGCCGAGCATCGCGGCCAGCGCCTCGCCGCCGCCCGAGAACGGGATGTAGTTGATCTTCTTGGCGTCGGCGCCGACGGCCTGGGCGAACAGGGCCGCCAGGATGTGGTCGGTGCCGCCGGCCGAACCGCCGGCCCAGGTCACCTTGGCCGGGTCGGCCTTGAGGCGCTCGGCGAGGTCCTTGGCCGACTTCAGCGGGGAATCGGTCGGGACGACGATGACCTCGGCTTCGGCGGTCAGGCGCGCGATCGGCGTTACCTGGGTCAGATTCACCGGCGACTTGTTGAGCAGGATGGCGCCGACCATGACGAAGCCGTTGACCATGAGCTGGTGGCCGTCGCCCTTGGCGCCGATCAGCTGGGCAAGGCCGATCGTGCCGCCCGCGCCGGTGACGTTGTTGACCTGGACGCTCTTCGAGATGCCCGCGGCCATCAGGGCCTGCTGCATCGAGCGCGCCGTGCCGTCCCAGCCGCCGCCGGGCGCGGCCGGGGCCATGATCTTCAATTCCATCTGGGCGAAGGCGGCCGTGGTGAGGCCGGCGAGGGCGACGGCGGCCACGGCCCCGCGCTTGAAGAAGGACGTGAGCATTGTTACCTCCCGAATGGCGCGCTTCGCACGCCGATTGTCGACGCTCGCCCTGTGGCATCGCATCAGACCGCGGATCAATTGCGCCTGATTGCATAATCACAAGTCAAGATGTTTCGCTTCAGGGGCCTGTGCACGCAGGAAAATTCGACGAGAGGCGGCTGGTAAGGTCGCCGAAGGTCGTAGGTCCTGATGGAGCTGGAACGGCTCGGGGCGGGCTCGGAGGATCTCGTCCACGTCATGTCCGGCTGCCCTTCAGCCTCTAGGCGACACTTCCCGCATCGCGTAAGCCGCAGCGCATGAGCCAGATCTCTCCGCCAGCCAGTTCGACTGCCTCGAATGCTCCGCCTGCGCGAGCGGGCGAGCTCGCGGCGGTTCGGACCCTTCGCATTGCCGGCGCGGTCTGCCTGGTCTTGCTGCCGCTCGTCATGTGGCTGGCGAACCGCTCGGCCCCGCTGATGCTGGGCCTTGCCGCCGCCGCTTTCCTGGGGGCGGGGCTGCTGGCCGAGCCGGCCACGGCAGCCCTTGCGCGCCTGCGCGCTCTGTTGGCCACGCCCCTGGCGCTGGCGATCGCCGCATTCCTCGCCTGGGCGCTGGTCTCGATCGGCTGGAGCAACAAGGCTTCCGTGTCCCTGCAGGCCTGGGCGGAATTGATCTTGCCGGTCGTGTTCGCGCTGGCGATCGCGGCCTCGGGGCAGTGGCGGCCGACGCCGCTGCTCCTGCGCGCGCTCGCCCTGATGATCATCGCTGCGGCCATCCTCTCGATGATCGAGCTCGCCTCGGGCCTCTCGCAGCGTGCCGCGCTGGGCACCGGCAAGATGATGGCCTTCGTCTTCAATCGCCCGGCGATCACCTGTTTCCTCCTCGCGGTGCCGACGGTCCTTGGACTTTGGTCGCGACCGGGCGCTCCGCGGATTGACCGGCTGCTGGCCGTGCTGCTCACCCTCGTGGTCGCGGTCTTCGCCGTCCGCTCCGAAAGCGCCTCGGTGCGGCTCGGCCTTGCGGTCCTGGTGCTGTGCTGGGCCTGTGCTGCGCTCGCCCCGCGCCTGGCGCTGACGGCGGCTGCACTCGCCTTCGTCACCACCATGGCACTGGCCCCCGTGCTGGGCGTGACGGCACAGCGCTGGCTGCCTTCCGTGATCCTCGACCGCTTCAGCACCATGACCGGGCAGGCGCGCATCGATATCTGGCAGAGCTTCGGCGAGGTGGTGCGGGTCCGCCCGGTCGCCGGCGCCGGCTTCGGCACCTCCGCCATCATGCGTGCCCACCCCGTCGCGGCAGAGGTTCCTGCTGCGGAGCGGGAGTTGCTGGGGGTCGGCCATCCGCATGACATGCCGCTGCAGGCCTGGGCCGAGACTGGCGTGATCGGCGCTGGGCTGCTGACGCTCGCTGGCCTGTTGTTGCTCGCGCGACTTCGGCGCCTGCCCGCCGCTGAACTGGCGCCACGCTTGGCCCTGTTCACAGCGGCCTTCTCTATCGCCGTTGTCGGGCATGGGGCCTGGCAGGGCTGGTGGATCGCCGCGCTCGGCGCCGCCATTCTCTGGTTTGGGATAGATGCCGCCTCGCGGCAGGGGGATGATCATGGCTGAGTTCGACGTCGATCTCTTCGTCATCGGAGCGGGTTCGGGTGGCACGCGCGCCGCCCGCATCGCCGCCGGCCATGGCGCCCGTGTGATGATCGCCGAGGAAGACCGCATCGGCGGCACCTGCGTCATCCGCGGCTGCGTGCCCAAGAAGCTCTTCGTCTACGCCAGCCGCTTCGCCGACGAGTTCGAGGATGCCGCCGGCTTCGGCTGGAGCGTCGGCAAGTCGGAGTTCGACTGGCCGACTCTGCGCGATGCCGTCGCCAATGAGGTGACGCGTCTCTCGGGCCTTTATCGCAAGGGCCTCGACGGCGCCGGCGTCCAGATCCGCGAGGAGCGCGCCGTCGTCACCGGGCCGCATGAGGTCAGGCTGCAGAAGAGCGGTGAGACCATCCGCGCCCGGCATATCCTGGTCGCGACCGGCGGCCATCCCGCCTTTGATCCGCCGATCCCCGGCGGCGAGCTCGGCATCTCCTCGAACGAGGTCTTCCATCTGCCGAGCCTGCCCAAGCGCATGCTCGTCATCGGTGGCGGCTATATTGCGCTCGAATTCGCCAGCGTCTTCGCCCGGCTCGGCGTTGCCGTCACGCTGCTGCATCGCGGCGACAATGTCCTGCGCGGCTTCGACGAGGATCTGCGCACCCGCCTGCGCGATGCGCTCGGCCATGCCGGGATCAGCCTGCGCCTCGGCTGCACCGTGAACCGCATCGAATTGCTGCCGGACGGCACGCGCCGGGCGCATTGCGCCCATGGTGCGCCGATCGACGCCGATGTCGTGCTGGTCGCGACCGGCCGCCGACCGAACACGGCCGGGCTCGGCCTCGAAGCCGTGGGCGTCAAGCTCGGCCCGGCTGGCCAGGTCCTGGTCGACGCCGCCTCGCTCTCCAATGTCCCGTCGATCGCCGCGGTCGGCGACGTCACCGATCGCGTCAACCTGACTCCGGTCGCGATCCGCGAAGGTCACGCCTTCGCCGACTCGACCTTCGGCGGCAAGCCGTGGACGGTCGATCACGCGCTCGTCGCCTCCGCCGTGTTCACCACGCCGGAGCTCGGCAGCGTCGGGCTCACCGAGCAGCAGGCGCTCGCGACGGGCCGTGAGCTGCGCATCTTCGAGGCGGGCTTCCGGCCGATGAAGGCGACGATCTCTGGCCGGGACGAGCGCATCTACATGAAGCTCGTGGTCGATGCACAGACCGACAAGGTGATCGGCGTCCACATCCTCGGCCACGATGCCGGCGAGATCGTCCAGTCGGTCGCCATCGCCGTCACCATGGGCGCGACCAAGGCCGATTTCGACCGCACCATCGCTTTGCATCCGAGTGCGGCCGAGGAGCTCGTCACCATGCGCACGCCGCGCAAGAGCGCGCTCTGACGGCTCGTTCGCAAACACTCCGAAGCCCTCAATCCTTCGAGACGCCGCTTCCGTGGCTCCTCGGGATGTGGGCTTTGAGATTTCAGGCGAGTTTCAGGCCTCGCGATCGGCGCGGCTTCTGTCATAAATCAGGCTTGCATCACTGAGCCCGACGTCGCGCGCCATGTGAGGGCTCAGCCCCTCCTGATCGAGGCGGTCGTCGAGGGCGACCAGGCGATTGCGCTGGAACTGGCGAATGCGAGCGAGAACCGCGCGCAGCGCCGGCGCAAGGCTGACATATCCGGTATTTCTGCTAACTTCGGCCGACATGATGCGGCTCCCGGGGTGGCTTTCGATTGCGCACAGGGATGCTGCCGATCAGTTCTGCGGACAAACCGGTTTTCTCATCTGACGCATAAGGCCAGCTGATGAATGACATGGTGACCGGCCTGCCGCCGCTCAGCGCGGTCAGGGCCTTCGAGGCGGCGGCGCGCCATGGCAGCTTCACCCGCGCCGCGGCCGAGCTCGGCATGACGCAGGCTGCGGTGAGCTATCAGATCAAGCTGCTCGAGGAGCGGCTCGGCCTGGCGCTGTTCCAGCGCCAGGCCCGCCGCGTCGTCCTGACCGAGGCGGGCGAGCGCCTCGCCATCTCGGTGACCGATGCCTTTGACGGGCTGCGCGGCGCCTTTGCCGCCGTCACCGAGACGGCGGAAGGCGTGCTCTCGATCCAGGCGATGCCGACGCTCGCCTCGAACTGGCTGGCGCCGCGGCTGGGCCTGTTCCAATGCGCCAATCCCAGCCTCGCCATCCGGCTCGTCCCGCGGGCGGCTCCGGCCGAACTCGAGGCGGATGATTGCGACGTCGTCATCCGGCGCGGCGGCGGGCAATGGCCGGGCCTGGAGGCGCATTGGCTGATGACCAACGAGTACAGCCCGCTCTGCGGTCCGGGGCTGTTCCGGCACCTTGGCCGCGCCCCCGAGCCGTCGGACCTGCTGACGGTGCCGCGCTTCGGCTGCCCGAAATCCTGGGCCAGTTGGTTCGCCGCGGCAGGGATCTCTTCAGCCAGCCTGCCCAATGAACCCCGGATCGATCTCGTCGTCCAGCAATACGAGGTCACCGCCGCCCTGGCCGGCAATGGCGCGGTGATGGCGCAACCGGCCTTCTTCCGGCGCGAGCTGAACCAGGGCGTGCTGGTCCAGCCTTTCGACGTGATGCTGCGCGACGGACAGGATTACTGGCTCACCTATCCGGCGCGGCGGCGCAGTTCCCGCAAGATCCGCCTGTTCCGCGACTGGCTGCTCAAGGAAGCGCGGGACGGCTGAGGCTGCGGGGGGCCTATTTGTAGAGCCCCTTCTTCGCCAGCCAGTCCTGGATCACCTGCGCGACGGCGAGATTGTTCTTGTCCATCATCAGCATGTGCGAATTGCCCTTGATGCCGATGGCGGGCAGGTTGACGACATCGACCGAGCCGCCGGCTGCGGTGATCTTGTCGCCGAAATCCGTCGCGGTCTTGCGGATCGTCGGCCAGCGCGCGTCCTGCTCGATATAGTCACCGAAGACCATCAGGACGGGGATGTCCTTCAGCGCCGCCGCCTTGGCCGGATCGCCGATGCCGGCGGGCTCGACCGCAATCAGCGCCTTGACCTTGTCAGGCCGTGCCTGCGCCACCTTGAAGCCGAACTGGCCGGACTGGCTGTGGAACGAAATCACGCAGGGGCAGACCTTGTCGACCTCGGCGATGTAGGCGTCGATGATCATCTGGTCGGTCGAGGTCCAGCGCGGCACGATCTGCTTGACGAAATTGTCGTAGCCCTCGGCTGGGAATTGGCTGCCCGGCAGGTATTTGCGCTTGGCCGGGTCGGCGTCGTAGCCGCCGCCTGCGCCGATGCGGAAGCGCTCGAACGGGTTCGCCGTGGTCAGGAATAGCGGCTCGCCGGGGATGACGTCCGGATACATCGCCCAGCTCGAGCGCCCGCGCTCGACGGCGTCGGAATTATAGACCGACCAGCCCTTGCGCAGGAAGAATTCGAGCCAGCCCTGGCGGCCGTCCGGTGTCGACTCGTAATTGACGCCGGTCATGCCGCCGCCATGCCAGAGCAGCAGCGGGGCGGAGCCGCGCTCGTTCTGCGGCAGGAAGTACTGCACATACATCTGGCCGGTCTGGTAGGTGCCGTTCGGGTCGACGCGGGCGGGCGTGCCGCCTGGCGTGAACACCACGTCCTTCACCGGCCGGCCGGATATCTCGACCAGCTTGCCGCCGACATGGAAGGAGCCCATGCCGCGCAGCGTGATCGGCTCCTGCGCTTGCTGGGCCTGTGCCGCACCCAAGCTGCAGGCCAGGCCGAAAGCGGCCGCCAGAACGTGACGTCTCATGGTTCCTCCCGTCGCCGCGACCGGCGTTGTTGGTTGCGCGGCCATCTTCGGCCGCGCCGCGCGAGGGAGACAATGGTGTTTGCGGGCAGGTGTGAAATGCAAATGCCGGGGAGATTGATGCAAGCGGAGCATCAAATCGTGCTGTGCCTCAGCCTTCCTTGCCGAGATAGGCGGTGGCGTCGATCTCGACGAGGCAGTCGGGTGAGCCCAGCCCGTTGACGATGCAGGAGACGCGGTGCGGCGGCTCTTCGGCGAAGTTCGCGAAATAGACCTCGTTCATCGGCTCCCAATAGGCCCGGTCGGTGACGTAGACCGTGCACTTCACGATGTCCTTCAGGCCCGCTCCTGCCTCCTCGAGCAGGGCCTTGATGTTGTCGATGCATTGCTGCGTCTGCGCCCTGGCGTCGCCGGTCGCGTATTTTCCCTGCAGATCCGCGCCGACGCAGCAGACGAACATGAAATCGCCGGCGATCGTCGCCTGGGCGAAGGGCAGGCGGCTCTTGTAGACCCGGTCGGAAGAAACGATGCGCTTGGGCATGGTGCGTCCTGTTCTGGCGGATCGGGTTGAATCGGGATCCGAACCTGTTGAATCGGCCTCTGAGGGACTTGAATCGGGACGACAGAAGGGCGCGCCAACTGCCTGATTTGATTCGTCCTTTCGCGTCGCGGCGAGAGGCGCGGCATGTCGTCCTTGCCGTAACGGTGGCCAGAGGCCATCTGCGGGTGTATAGGCCGCCCTTCGCGCCAAGATGAGGTTAACGCAGGCGCGATGCGTGAAATCAGGAGCAAAGACCCATGTCCGAGCGGTGGACGCCCGAGAGCTGGAGGGCAAAGCCCGTCCAGCAGATGCCGGAATATCCGGATCAGGCAGCCTTGAAGGCGGTTGAGCAGCAGCTCGCCGGCTTTCCGCCGCTGGTTTTTGCGGGCGAGGCGCGCAAGCTCAAACGGGCGTTGAGCAAGGTCGCCGCCGGCGAGGCCTTCCTGCTCCAGGGTGGCGACTGCGCCGAGAGCTTCGCCGAGCATTCGGCCGACAACATTCGCGACTTCTTCCGGCTGTTCCTGCAGATGGCGGTGGTGCTGACCTTCGCCGGTGGCTCGCCGGTGGTGAAGGTCGGCCGCATCGCCGGCCAGTTCGCCAAGCCGCGCTCGGCGCCGAACGAGAAGATCGGCGATGTCGAATTGCCGAGCTACAAGGGCGACATCATCAACGACAACGAGTTCACGGCGGAGTCGCGCATTCCCGACCCGCGCCGGCAGCTCGAGGCCTACAGGCAGTCGGCGGCGACGCTCAACCTGATCCGCGCCTTCGCGACCGGCGGCTACGCCAATCTCGACAACGCGCATCGCTGGATGCTCGGCTTCGTCAAGGACAGCCCGCAGTCGCATCGCTATCAGGAGCTGGGCGACCGCATCACCGAGTCGCTCGACTTCATGCGCGCCATCGGTGTCGATCCCGAGACGCATCCCGAGATGCGGACGACGGATTTCTACACCAGCCACGAGGCGCTGCTGCTCGGCTATGAGCAGGCGATGACGCGCACGGACTCGACCACGGGCGACTGGTACGCCACCTCCGGCCACATGGTCTGGATCGGTGATCGTACTCGCCAGCTCGACCACGCCCATGTCGAGTACTTCCGCGGCATCAAGAACCCGATCGGCCTGAAATGCGGCCCGTCCCTCAAGCCGGACGAACTGCTCAAGCTGATCGACGCGCTCGATCCGCAGAACCAGGCCGGCCGCCTCGTCCTGATCGGCCGCTTCGGCGCCGACAAGGTCTTCGACCATCTGCCGGCTCTGGTGCGCGCCACTAAGCGGGAAGGGCGCAATGTCGTCTGGTCCTGCGATCCGATGCACGGCAACACCGTCAAGGCGGCTAGCGGCTACAAGACCCGGCCGTTCGACCTGATCCTGACCGAGGTGAAGAACTTCTTCGCCGTGCATCAGGCGGAAGGCACGCATGCCGGCGGCCTGCATCTCGAGATGACCGGCAAGAACGTCACCGAGTGCACTGGCGGCGCCCGCGGCATGACCGACGCCGATCTCAACGACCGCTACCACACGGTCTGCGATCCGCGCCTCAATGCCGAGCAGGCGCTGGAGCTGGCCTTCCTCGTCGCCGAGCTGGTCAAGCGCGAGCGGGCCGGCCGCACCCGGCCGGAGGTCGAAGCGGCGGAGTGAACGATAGGGTGACGGGCCGGCGTCGTTGGCCCGTCACCTTGACCACCTAGCCCCCGCCTCCCATGGTCGACGCCGAGAGCGGCTGAAGCCGACGAGGCGCGGGGAGACGGTGATGAATCTCAAGATTGCGGCGGCGCTCGTCGCCTGTCTTGTTGCGGTTCCTGTGCTCGCGCAGGACGTCGCGAAGAAGCCTGCGGCTCCGAGTGGCCGCTTCGTCGAGATCGCGCGCTTCAAGGCACCCTCCGCCCGTCAGGCGGCTGCGGTCGATGCCGGCCATGTCTACGCGATCACCGACCGCGCCATCGCCAAGCACGACAAGACCACTGGCGCGCTGGTCAAGGAATGGAAAGGGGCCGAGGACGGCCCGATCATCCATCTCGACAGCGGCGCGGTGGTCGACGGCAAGCTCTACGCCGCCCATTCCAACTATCCGGCCTCGCCGATGACGAGCTCGGTCGAGATCTGGGACGCCCAGACGCTCGAACATGTCGGCTCGCACAGCTTCGGCATCCTGCTGGGCTCGCTGACCTGGCTCGACAAGCATGACGGTGCCTGGTGGGGCGTCTTCGCCAATTACAGCCGCGTCTTCGGCCAGAGCCAGCAGCCCTACGGCAACTCCTACTGGACGACGCTGGTGAAGTTCGACGAGGCCTGGAAGCCGGTCCAGGGCTGGACGTTCCCCGCTGCCGTGATCAAGCGCGCCGAGCCGATGAGCATGTCGGGCGGCAGCTGGGGCAGGGACGGGCTGCTCTACGCCACCGGCCATGACCACAAGGAAGTCTACGCCCTGCGCCTGCCGAAAATGGGCTCGGTGCTGGAGCTGGTCGCGACCTATCCGATCGAGGGCGAGGGCCAGGGCATCGCCTGGGATCGCAGTGGCGGCGCGGAGACGCTGTGGATGATCAGCCGTGCGAAGACCGAGCTGATCGGTCAGCGCTTCGAGCGCTAGAGCAGGATGCGAAAAAGTGGGAACCGGTTTTTCGCTATGATCCTGCGCTAACTCTTTGATGAGAGACGGATTCAGATTTCAGTTGGCATCGCCCGGCGATTCCAACTGAAATCATCCGGCTCTGATCCGGAGCGCGGATCAGAACTTCAGCGCGGCGGCGACGCGGCCGGTGTTGACCGTCGTCGTCGTGCCCTCGACCTCGGCGAAGCGGATGATCTGATACTCTGCCCGCAGGAACAGGTTGTCGGTCAGGGCCCAGTCGACGCCGACGCCGCCGGAAAGGCCAAAGGCGTAGGTGTTGTTCTTGACGTTGCCGACGCGCAGCGGGTAGCCCGCGCCACGCGTGCGGGTTTCGTTCGCCTGGTCGGGATTGTTGACAATCGCGATGTCCGCATCGATCGTCGAGGTCGTGTTGAAGCGGCCGAGCGCCGCGCCGATGGTGGCGAAAGGCATGATCCGGCCATAGGCCCAGCCCATGCGCAGGCGTAGGGTGGCATAGTCGTTGAGCTTGGCCGCCTGATTGGTCGCCATCGCCCAATCATAGACGCGGCCGCTCGACATGGTGCTGCGCCGGGCGATGTAGTCGGTCACCCGGTATTCGTGCCCCGAGCGGGTGTAGTCGGCCTCGATACCAAGGACGACATCGTCGAAGAGATAATTGTAGCCGGCGATGCCGAAGAACTGCGTACCGCTGTCGCGCTTGTCCGGCAGGTCGTTGATGAACGACCCCATGTCGCGTTCGGCGACGAGATCGGTGTTGCGGAAGGCGGAATTCGCCAGGGCGCGCAGGCCTTCGCCTGGCTTGAACTTGGTCTCGCTCACGCCCGCGCCACCGCCGAAATAGAAGCCGGACCAGTCGAAGCGCCCACCGCCGAACATCGGCGGCGCCTCCGCCGGTTGCTCGATCTGCGAGCCCCGGAGGTAATCGGCGCCCAGAGCCGCCTGCGGCAGCACCAGCGTGCAGGCCATGGCGACGACGGGGGCGAGGGCGGCGATTGATGCAGCACGCATCGCGTGTCTCTCCGAGCAGCGGCCGAAGCAGCGGTTGCAGCGGCCCGGAGACGATTCATGCCCGGTTAACCCTAATGTCGGGTTAATGCGGTTGCCGATCCCGCCCGCTTCTGAAAGAGATCCCCCGCGTCGAAGGCCGGGCAGGGCAGCCGGAGGAGGTCGGATGATCCGGCACATCGTGTTCTTCACGGTCAAGCAGACCGAGGACCTCGACAGGACCAGGCGCCTGCTGGGCCGATTGGGCGAAATCCCGCATGCGCTCGCCTTCGAGGTTGCGGCCAACGCCAGGATCGATCCGATCGGCGATGCCGCCGATATCGTCGTCTACGGCGAGTTCGCCGACGAGGCCGCGCTTGCCGCCTGGAAAGCCCATCCGCTCTATGACGAGACGACGCAGGCGGTGCGCCCCTTGCGCGAATTGCGCTGGTCGGCCGATTTCCGCTCGGCGCTGAGCTGATCTGACCTTGCGAAAACGCAGGGGCGGGCAGGACGCCGGCCCGTTGCTGGCGCGCCGGCCGCAAGCTACATCCAGATCATGACCGCGACCTCTCTTCGCCTGGCGCTCGCCCAGCTCAACCCGATCGTCGGCGACGTCGCCGGCAATGCCGAGAAGGTGCGCGCAGCCCGCCGCGAGGCGGCTGCCGGCGGCGCCGAGCTCGTGATGTTCCCCGAGCTCTTCCTCTCGGCCTATCCGCCGGAGGACCTGGTGCTGAAGCCGGCCTTCCAGGATGCCTGCCGCAAGGCCTGCGAGGACCTCGCTCGCGAGACCGCCGATGGCGGCCCGGCCGTGCTCGTGGGACTGCCCTGGCTCGAGGACGGCAAGCTCTACAACGCCTATGCGCTGCTCGATGGCGGCCTGATCCAGTCGGTGCGCTTCAAGGTCGACCTGCCCAATTACGGCGTCTTCGACGAGAAGCGCGTGTTCGAGCCCGGGCCGCTGCCCGGCCCGGTCGTCTTTCGCAACCATGTCCGCCTGGGCATTCCGATCTGCGAGGATATCTGGGGCGAGGAAGTCGTCGAGTGCATCGCCGAGACCGGCGGCGAGATCCTGCTGGTGCCGAACGGCTCGCCCTTCCGTCGCGGCGTGATCGAGGAGCGGCTCAATGTCGCCGTCGCCCGCGTCGTCGAGAGCGGCCTGCCGATGGTCTATCTCAACCAGCTCGGCGGCCAGGACGAGCTCGTCTTCGAAGGCGCCTCCTTCGTCCTCAACGCCGACCGCAGCTTCGCCCATCAATTGCCGGCCTTCCGGGAAGCCGTCCGCATCACGGATTGGGAGCGCGGGCCGGATGGCTGGCGCTGCCTGCCGGGCGAGGTTGCTCTGGTCGAGGCAGGCGATGAGGCCGACTACGCCGCCTGTGTGCTCGGCCTGCGCGACTATGTCGAGAAGAACCGTTTTCCCGGCGTCGTGCTCGGCCTCTCCGGCGGCATCGATTCCGCGATCTGCGCCGCCATGGCGGTCGATGCGCTCGGCTCGGAGCGCGTGCGCTGCGTGATGATGCCCTATCGCTTCACCTCGCAGGAGAGCCTCGACGACGCCAAGACATGCGCCGACGCGCTCGGCGTGCGCTATGAGATCGTCCCGATCGCCGAGCCGGTCGAGGGCTTCGAGCACGCTTTGGCCGAGCTCTTCGCCGGCACCAATCGCGGCATTACCGAGGAGAACCTGCAGAGCCGCGTGCGCGGCACGCTCCTGATGTCGATCTCGAACAAGTTCGGGCCGATGGTGGTGACGACCGGCAACAAGTCGGAGATGTCCTGCGGCTACGCCACGCTCTATGGCGACATGAATGGCGGCTACAACCCGATCAAGGACCTCTACAAGACCGAGGTCTTCCGGCTCTCTGCTCTGCGCAATCGCTGGAAGCCGGCCGGCGCGCTCGGGCCGGACGGCGAGGTCATCCCTGAGAACATCATCGTCAAGCCGCCGTCGGCGGAACTGCGCGAGAACCAGAAGGACCAGGACTCGCTGCCGCCCTATGACGTGCTCGACGACATCCTCGCCTGCCTGATCGAGCACGAGATGCGCCTCTCCGACATCGTCGCCCGCGGCCATGACCTGGAGACGGTGCAGAAGGTCGAGCGGCTGCTCTATCTCGCCGAGTACAAGCGCCGGCAGGCGGCGCCGGGCGTCAAGGTCACCCGCAAGAACTTCGGCCGCGACCGGCGCTACCCGATCGTCAACCGCTTCCGCGACCCCGGCGAGCCGGCGCATGAGCCGGATCGGTCACTGGTCAAGGGGGTCGGCAAGGCCGGGGCTGAGAGCTTCGACTTCTGAACCTTGCTGGACCGGCCCGCCTCAGTGGGATGAGACGGCGCCGATCTCATCCTTGTCGTGCCGGCCGAACCGGTCGACCATGGTCGCGCTCGCCTCGTTGAGCCCGGTTACCACCACCTCGGCCCCGGCCTTGCGGAAGCGCAGCACGGCCTTGTCGAGCGCGCCGATCGCAGTGATGTCCCAGAAATGGGCGTGGCTGACATCGATCACCACCCGGCTCGGCATCTCCTCGAAGGCAAAGCCGCGCAGGAAGCTTTCGCTGGAGGCGAAGAAGACCTGCCCGCGCACGGTGTAGGTCGGCTCCCATTCGTTGCCGGTCCTCTCGACATGGATCAGCCTCGCGACCTTTCCGGCAAAGAAGACGCCCGAAAGCAGCACGCCGACGATGACGCCCTTGGCGAGGTCATGCGTCGCCACCGTGGTGACGACGGTCGCCAGCATGACAATCGAGGACGGCAGCGGATTGCGGCGCAGATCGAGGATCGAGCGCCAGGAGAAGGTGCCGATCGAGACCATGATCATCACCGCGACCAGCGCCGCCATCGGGATGATGCGGACGAGATCGTCGAGCACCAGGATGAGGAAGAGCAGGAAGGCACCGGCGACGAAGGTCGATAGCCGCCCGCGCCCGCCCGAGGAGACATTGATCACCGACTGGCCGATCATCGCGCAGCCGCCCATGCCGCCGATCAGCGCCGAGGCGATGTTGCTTGCGCCCTGGCCGTAGCATTCGCGATTCTTGTCGCTGCCCGTCTCGGTCATGTCGTCGACGATCTGCGCAGTGAGCAGCGATTCGAGCAGCCCGACGGCGGCGAGCGCCAGCGAATAGGGGAAGATGATCTTGAGCGTCTCGAGCGTCAGCGGTACCTGCGGCAGCGCGAGCACCGGCAGCGTCGCCGGCAGTTCGCCGAGATCGCCGACCCGGCGCAGATCGAGCCCGGCCCACCAGGCGACGAGAGTCAGCACGCCGATCGCGACCAGCGGCGAGGGGATCGCCTTCGTCAGATAGGGGAAGAGGTAGATGATCGCGAGCCCGGCAGCGATCATCGCATAGGTGATGCCGGGCACGCCGATCAGCTCCGGCAGCTGCGCCATGAAGATCAGGATGGCGAGCGCGTTGACGAAGCCGGTGATGACCGAGCGCGAGACGAAATTCATCAGCCGCCCGAGCCTGAGCGCTCCCGCGGCGAGCTGCAGCACGCCCATCAGGACGGTCGCGGCGAAGAGGTATTGCAGCCCGTGCTGCTTGACGAGCGTCACCATCAGCACCGCAGTGGCGGCGGTCGCGGCCGAGATCATGCCCGGCCGGCCGCCGAGGAAGGCCGAAACGCAGGCGATGGCGAACGAGGCATAGAGCCCGACCTTGGGATCGACGCCGGCGATGACCGAAAAGCCGATCGCCTCCGGGATCAGCGCGAGCGCGACGACGATGCCGGATAGAAGATCGCCGCGGATATTGGCGAACCATTGCCGATAGTAGGCGGAATGCTGTGTCATGAGAAAAATCCGCAAGGGACCTGTGCCCGCCGGAAGCGGGCCGATCAGTCAGTCATTGCGTGGTCCGGCGGATTGGCGGCCGGAAGAGCCACCCGGAGTTTCACCGGGTCCGATCGAGTACCTCTCACTAGCGCGATGCCGCGCTGCGATGCAACATTCCGCGCCCGCGCCTCGGGAATGGCAGCGCCCCGCCCGGCGGCTGTCTCTCCGCCTTACAGCCAGAAGCCGCCGATCTGGTTGGCCGCTGGATTGGCGATGCAGGCCGTCATCCGGTCGAGCCAGACGCGCTGGTACTTGGCATTGGCGCCATGCTGGGTGTCGATGTCGTAGCGGCGCTGGATCAGCTTGACGCGGCGCTTGATGTGCAGGTCGACAAGGCTGTTGAGCTGGGTGATCAGCCCGCCGATCGTCGGAGCGCGGGCGATGGTGAGTTGGTGCGCCAAGGCGCGGCAGACGACGAAGCCGACATCGTAGTGGAATTGCTCATGCGCCAGCAGGCCTGCATCCAAGGTCACGCCGATCCGGACCTGCGCATTCGGCCAGACCTCGATGTCATTGGGCGCGCCGAAAGCATAGTCGGTGCCGACCAGGCGGGCGCCCTTGTCGAAGATCTCGTATTCGAAGGCGGTATAGGCGTCCTGCACCGTGCCGTCGGCCGGGTCGATCACCACCGGCACCTGCAGGAAATCGCCGGCCTTGAGCTTCACCGGCAGGCGCGAGGCGCTGACCACGACGCCGGCGGGCGCCGGATTGTTGGCCATGTGCAGCAGGGTCGCGCCGCCCGGATCGACACGCGAATCCGGGCTCGGCATCTTGAGGAAGACCTGCTGGTAGCGCTTGATCGCGCCCCTCGTCAGCGGTCCGCAATCGCCGTCGACATCGAGCAGGGCGACGCCGAGCGCGGCGACATGCGGATTGATCGTCGCCTGAACCAGGCGGACGTCGGCAGCCACGTTCTTGCCGCCGAGCCCGACCGAACCCGTGATGCTCATCCTCGCCTCCCTGCGCAGGTAGCCCGTCGCCTTCGCACGCTACCCTTGCGTCAATCTGGGCGCTTGTCGATCTCCTTTGGTCAAGCATTTGCGATGCCCTTGCCCTCGGGCGCGTCCCGCGCGACAAGCGGCCGGTCATGACCACTCCCTTCGTCCGCACCGCCCCGTCGCCGACCGGCTATCTGCACATCGGCAACGCCCGCTCGCTGATGTTCAACTGGCTCTTTGCCAAGCGCCATGTCGGGCGCTTCCTGCTGCGCTATGACGACACCGACCAGGCGCGCTCAAAGCCGGAATTCGCCGAGGCGATCGCGGAGGATCTCGCCTGGCTCGGCGTCATCCCCGATGCCAGCATCAAGCAGTCGGAGCGGATCGCGCTCTACGATACCGCGGCCGACAAGCTGCGCGCTGCTGGCCGGCTCTACCCCTGCTATGAGAGCGCCGACGAGCTCGACCGCAAGCGCAAGCGCCAGCTCGCCCGGGGCCTGCCACCGGTCTATGACCGCGCCGGCTTGAAGCTGACGGCCGAGGAGCGCGCCAAACTCGAAGCCGAAGGCCGCAAACCGCATTGGCGCTTCCTGCTCGACTGGGAGGAGGTCGGCTGGGACGATCTCGTCCGCGGCCCCTCGCATGTCGACTGCGCCTCGCTCTCCGACCCTGTGCTGGTGCGCGAGGACGGCACCTATCCCTACACGCTGCCTTCTGTCGTCGACGATCTCGACGTCGGGATCACCCATGTCATCCGCGGCGAGGACCACGTCACTAACACTGCCGTGCAGATCCAGATCATGCAGGCGCTGGGGGGGACGCTGCCGACCTTCGGCCACCACAACCTCCTGACCACCGCGAGCGGCGAAGGGCTGTCGAAGCGCCTCGGCCATCTCTCGCTCAGGGGCCTGCGCGAATCCGGCATCGAATCGCTGGCGGTCGCGGCGCTCGCCGTGCTCACCGGCTCCTCCGATGCGGTCCGGCCGGTATCGAGCCTCGACGAGCTCGCCGGGCTGGTCGATCTCGCCCATGTCTCGCGCGCGCCGGCCAAGTTCGACGAGCACGAGCTGGAGACGCTCTCCGCCCGCACCCTGCACCAGCTCGACTTCGCCACTGTCGAGGAGCGGCTGAAAGAGCTCGGCATCCCGGCCAGCGAGCCGTTCTGGCTCGCCGTGCGCGGCAATCTCGCGCGGTTATCCGGCGCGAGTGACTGGTGGAAGATCGTCGAGGGGCCGATCGAGACGCACATTGCTGACGCATCATTCGCAGCGGCTGCGGCAGCGCTATTGCCGGCCGAGCCGTTCGATCAGACGACCTGGAAGAGCTGGACGCAGGCCGTGGCTGCTGAAACGGGCGCCAAGGGCAAGGCGCTGTTCATGCCACTGCGCCAGGCCCTGACCGGCCTCGACCATGGTCCGGAGCTGGCGGCGCTGCTGCCGCTGATCGGGCGCGAGAAGGCGCTGAAGCGGCTCGCTGGCGAAGCAGCGTAACTCTCGAAGAAAAAACGCGCCGCCGGGATGACCGGCGGCGCACACTTTGAACGGCGGGGTCAGGCGGCGGCGTAGCCGACCGTGCCCTTGATCTCGAGGAACTCCTCGAGGCCAAAATCGGCGTATTCGCGGCCGTTGCCGGACTGCTTGTAGCCGCCGAAGGGCGCGCCGGCGTCCCAGGCCGGGTAGTTGATGTAGACATTGCCGGAACGCATCTGCGCCGCGACCTTGCGCGCCCGCTCCAGCGAGCCGGACTGGATGTAGGACGCCAGCCCATAGGGCGTATCGTTCGCCCGCGCGATCACCTCCGCCTCGCTCTCATAGGGCAGGATCGAGAGTACCGGGCCGAAGATCTCTTCCCGGGCGATCGTCATCTCGTCGGTGACGCCGCCGAAGATGGTCGGCCGGACATAGTAGCCGCGGTTGAGGTCCTCCGGCCGGCCGGGGCCGCCGGTGACCAGCGTCGCGCCTTCCTTGACGCCGCTCTCGATCAGGCGCTGGATCTTGTCGTACTGGATCTCGCTGACGACGGGGCCGAGGAAGACACTCTCCGCCGAGGGCGCACCGACCTTGAGCGGCTCGGCGGTGGCCTTGGCGATGGCGAGCGCGTCCTCATGCAATTGGGCCGGCACGAACATCCGGGTCGGTGCGTTGCAGGACTGGCCGGAATTGCGCATCACGCTCTCGACGCCGAGCTTCACCGCCTTCTTCAGATCGACGTCATCGAGCAGGATGTTGGCCGACTTGCCGCCGAGTTCCTGATGGACGCGCTTGACCGTGTCGGCCGCCGCCTTGGCGACGAGGATGCCGGCGCGGGTCGAGCCGGTGAAGGAGACCATGTCGACGCCGGGATGGCGGGCGATAGCCTCGCCGACTGTCGGCCCATCGCCGTTGACGAGGTTGAACACGCCCTTGGGCACGCCGGCCTCGTGCATCGCCTCGGCGAAGATGATGGCGTTGAGCGGGGCGATCTCGGAGGGCTTCAGCACCATAGTGCAGCCGGCGGCGAGCGCGGGCGCGACCTTGCACATGATCTGGTTGATCGGCCAGTTCCACGGCGTGATCATGCCGACGACGCCGATCGCTTCCTTCGAGATCAGGGTCGAGCCGCGCAGCTCTTCGAACTCGAAATTCTCCAGCGTCTCGATCATCTTGGAGAGATGCGCCGTGCCCATTCCGGCCTGCGCCCGGTGGGCGAGCTCCTTCGGCGCGCCCATCTCGCGTGACAAGGTATCGGCCACCTCCGCGTAGCGGGCCTTGTAGGCCTCGAGCAGGCGGCGCATCAGCGCCAGGCGCTCTTCCTTGGAGGTCGCGGCGAAGGCGGGGAAGGCGGCGCGCGCCGCCGCCACGGCCTTGTCGACATCCGCCTGGCTGCCGAGCGCGATCTGGGCGAACGCCTCCTCGGTCGAGGGATCGATCACGTCCAGCGTCTTCAGCCCGCCGGCGGGATCGACCCAGGCGCCATCGATGTAGAATTGCAGGGCATGGGACATCGGCTTCTCCTCGCAGGCTGCGAACGACCGCGCCGCATGCGGGTGGTCACCGACCCGCCATGCCGCGATCGCTATGTTGAGATGGATACAGCGTAGCAGGGCAGGGCTGCGGCTGTCACCGCGCGGCCGACGAATAGGGGGATTGCCGGGCGCGGGGAGGTGGCGAGATAAATGCCCATAGATCAGGGAGCGGTCTTCACCTCCTGCTTGTCGGTCCATTCGGGCGGCGCACCGAAATGGCCGCCGATCACGCCCTTCAGGCCCGGCGCCCTGCCATAGGCCTCGCAGGCCGGGTATTTGTGCTCGCCGCCGAACCAGGACTTGACGCTCTGGCGAGAGGGCAGGGAGAGGTCGATCCCGTCCTTCTCCTCGCCTTCCACCAGGATCTGCGAGAACTCGCTGCCGAATTTCGTGGCCAGGCCATAGGCATCGGCGACTTCGGACACCAACGGCGAGTTCTGGATCGAATTGGCGCCGCGCCCCCAGACCATTGCCGCTCGCTGAACCCCCTTGCGGTCGACCGCCTCCGCTTCGACTGACAATCCGCCCAGCCCGACCGGAAGACGCGGAATGCTCACCGGCAAGACGAAACCGCTACCCAGCGTCACCGCGGTCGAGACGCCCGCCATCGTCTTGTCGGTCAGCACGATGTCGGTGATCACTGCCCGCACGGTCAGGTCGGCCGGCTGTGTCGGTGGCACCATCTCGTATTTGTCGCTCAGCGCGATGCAGAGCTCCCGGTCGAGCACATTGGTGACCAGAGTCCGCTCCGCCGGCGTTTTCACCGCTTGGCGGGCGCTCGCGGAAAAGCTCGTCGGCACGATCCGGGCCGTCTTCGCGCCGACGAGGGCCAGCCCGTCGACATAGGTCCGGGATTTGGACAGCTTGCCCTTCTCCTCGCCGAGATTTCCGTAGGTCGAGAGGGTGCCGGCCGGTTTGGGCGGGACGGACGCACAGCCGGCAGCGGCCAGTGCCAACGATAAGGATAGGCAAGGGCCTCCGTAACCCAGAAGCGCCGAGCGCCATGTCGGGCTCTGCAGCAGAACAGTCGGCAAATAGCTTATCACGGTCTTCGACCTCGCCGCCGATATCGGTGGCGGCGAAGTTGGGGACGTGGCGTTGCCGCAGTATTGCGCTGCTATGGGCTACCGGTGCGATCCTGAAGGCTGAGCGTGGTGATCACTCGTGCCGATCCATCGCTGTCTGATGCTTGGTATCGCGCATGGTCGAATAGACCAGGAGCGAGATGAAGATCACGCCTGAGAGGTAGTAGTAGAACCACTGCTCGTGGCCCTGCTGCTTGAAGAACAGGGCGATCGCCGGGGCGGTGCCGCCGAAGATCGAGACGGTCAGCGCATAGGGCACGGCGACGCCGGTGGCGCGGATCGAGGTCGGGAACAGTTCCGCCTTCACCACCGCATTGATCGAGGTGTAGCCGGCGACGAAGAGCCAGGCGCCTGAGATCAGCAGGAACGCGACCCAGGGCGACTTGGTCTGCGCCAGCGTCGTCAGGATCGGCACGGTCAGCAGCGTCCCTGCGACGCCGAAGAAGATCAGCAGCGGCTTGCGGCCGATCCGGTCGGACAGCATGCCGTAGAGCGGCTGCAGGATCGAGGCGAAGATCAGCGATCCTGCGATCACATAGGTGGTGGTGATGTCGGTGAGGCCGACGGTCTGTTTCACGAAGGTCTGCATGTAGGTGGTGAAGGTGTAGAAGGCGGCGGTGCCGCCGGCGGTCAGCCCGACCACGATCGCGACTTCGCGCGGGTATTTCAGCAGGCCGCGCAGCGAGCTCTCTTTCTTCTTGGTCTTGCTGGCCTCGGCAAAGGCTTCCGTCTCGTGCATGTGCCGGCGCATGAACATGGCGGTCACCGCCAGCATCGCGCCGATCACGAAGGGTATGCGCCAGCCCCAGTCGACCAGTTGCTCATGGGTCAGGAAGACGTTCTGCAGGAGCAGCAGCACCAGGATGGCGGTGAGCTGCCCGCCGATCAGCGTCACGTATTGGAAGCTCGAATAGAAGCCGCGATGGTCGGGGTGGGCGATCTCGGTCAGGTAGGTCGCGCTCGCCCCGTATTCGCCGCCGAGGCTGAGGCCCTCGATGATCCGCGCCAGCGCCAGCAGCACCGGCGCGGCGAAGCCGATCGTCTCATAGGTCGGCGTCAGCGCGATGATCAGCGAGCCGAAGCACATCATCAGCACCGAGACTGTCAATGACAGCCGTCGTCCGTAGCGGTCGGCGATATGGCCGAACAGCCAGCCGCCAATGGGGCGCACGATGAAGCCGGCGGCGAACAGCGTCGCAGCGTTGAGTTGCACCACCACGGGATCATGCGAGGGGAAGAATTTCGGCGCGAAATAGAGTGCGAAGGCGGTGTAGGCGTAGAAGTCGTACCACTCGACGAGGTTGCCCACCGAGCCGATGAAGATCGCCTTCAAGCGTCGCGCCGTATCGGCGACGTCGAGGCCCTGCGATGGGGCAGGCGTGGCGATTGCTGGATCGGACATGTGGCTCGCTCCGCGTTCTGAAAGGCGGCGCGAGCAGCAGCGGGCGCCGGCAGCAATACGTTGGTCTACGCCTTGCGCTCTACGCCAGTCAGCGAGGAGAGATTTGGTCTGAGTTGCTTCTGGCGCATGGCGTGGGCGGGAACTTTATGGCCGCGGGCATAGAGATGTCGGCAATGAGGGCGGTGGTCTGCGGCGACGACAGATCAATGGCCGCTGATCGGAGCCCGCATTGACGCGCGCGGAAGCGTCCGGCAATCACCCGAGCCCATAAGATCGGTCTCCGCGATGCCTGCCTATTCTCTTGCGATCTTCGACTATGACGGAACGCTGGCCGACAGCTTTCCGTGGTTCTGTTCGGTGCTCAACCAGACCGCACGGCAGTTCGGCTTCCGCGAGGTTACAGAGGGCGAGGCTGACGAGCTTCGCGGGCTCGATTCGCGCCAGATCATTGCCCGCCTCGGCGTTCCCCAGTGGAAGATGCCGGCAATCGCGATGCATATGCGCAAGCTGAGTGCCGAAGCCGGGGATGCGGTGGCGCTCTTCCCGGGGGCCGAGTCGATGCTCGCGCGCCTGGCCGCGAGCAATGTCACGATCGCCATCGCCAGCTCGAATAGCGAAGCTGTCATTCGCCGTACGCTCGGCCGGGCCTCGGCTCATGTGAGCCATTTCGGCTGCGGTGCGTCGCTCTGGGGCAAGAGCGCCAAGTTCAAGGCCGTTATCCGGCAGGCCGGAGTTCACCGGCGGCAGGTGATCGCGATCGGAGATGAAATTCGCGACATCGATGCGGCACGGCGAGCCGGCATCGCCTCCGGGGCAGTGACCTTCGGTTACAACACCGGGGCATCCTTGCGAGCCTGCGGGCCAGACCTGATCTTCGACGACTATGGGCAGTTGCTGGCGAAGTTGACGGCTTGATTTGGGGCGATCACGGCCGCGCCGTCGCCCCGGCGCCGAGATTGGGCGCGAGGTTCGGCGCGACGATCCGCACGGTGCGGCGCTCGCCGGTGACGCTCTTGCTCTCGCGCTTCAGCCCGTCGCCCTGTTGCAAGGTCTTCTCGCCGTCGATGCGCTGCGGGCCGACGCCGGCGGATTCGGTGCTGGCGGTCGGGACATTGGAGTCCGAAGCCGGCTCGTCGCCGGGGGCGGCCTGGAGCGTGGTCGGCGCCGGGGTTGGCGGCGTGTTCGGCTTGGCTTCCGCCGTATTGGCGGCAGCGCCCTTCTTGCCGCGTTGCGGCTGCTCGGGCTTTGGCCGTGACATTTCCTGCGAGCGCTGCTCGGTGACGATTATGTCGCCCTTGCGCTGCTCGAGCATCTGCTCGGCGTTCTGCAGGGTCTGGGCCCAGCTTTGCCCCTGGGCCCGGCAGGTGCAGGAGGCGTCGAAGCTGCGGGTGTATTTCAGCGCGTTCGGCAGGGACGAATAGGGCTGCCCGGTGCTGCGCGCCACCGCGTTCTGGATGTCGCCGCCGGTGCTCATGCCATAGGCCAGCGTCTCGGTACCCGGGCAGAGCGACTGGCACATCTCGTCCTGGCTCTCGCGGCCGCCCGGGCTGTTGGCGAGCGGGAAGAAGTAGCCGTCACAGCTGCGCACGCAGACCGAATAAGGCCCGCCCTGACGTGCTCCCCCCTCGGTCGGCTCGCGCGGCTCGTCGGGGTCGAGCTCGGGCAAGGTGGAATCGATCTCGCCGCGGCGCGGCTCGATGCCGAAGATCGTCTCGAAGAAGCCGCGCGGCTGGGCGCGGCAGTTGTTGTTGATCAGCGCGGCAAGCTGGGCGCGGCGCTGCTCGATGCCGCCGCCCTGGGCCTGCTGCTGGAGCTGCGCATATTGCGACTGGAGCGCGCCCAGCTGGGCGCGGATGCCGCCGCATTGCGGTGGAGGGGCGTCGCCGAAGAACAGGAAGCCGCCGCGATCGCAGCCCATGGCCCGGTACTGGTTGGAGAGCTGCGCCAGCTGGCCGGCAACGCGCTGCGCCGCCTGGGCGGCGCGAGCATCGCCGCCGCGCTGACCCTGCAGGCTGGAGAGCTCGGCGCGCCAGTTGTCGCAAGCCGGCGACTGCGCCACGGCTGCGCTCGTCAGCGCGGCGAAAGCCAGCGCCGGAGCGAATGCGCGTCGGAGCGAAGCGAAAATCATCGAAGGCAGAGTGCTATCCCTGTGACTCGTCCGGTGCCGGCAGTGACTGCCCGCACCGGAGAAGCACATGCCAGAAACGCGACGGAACTAAGGAGGCGCGTTGCAACCGGGCCGAAACGGCGATTCGACGCACCGTCTATTCGCCCAAGCGCATCGCATATCGCGTCCGCTGCGGCAAATCGGCGGCCGGATCACGGTTTCGAGATCAGGCTTCCTCTGTCTGATAGGCGCCGGCGAGATGGCGTCCGCGCTCGGTCAGCACCGCCAGCACGCGCTCGAAGACGCGCAGCTCATCGGCTGAGATCCCCTCGATCCAGCGTTCCTCGAAAGCCAGCGCCAGCGGCACGATCTGGGCGTAGATGCGCTGGCCGGCGGCCGTGAGGGCGATGAAGGCCTCGCGCCGGTCGGCCCGGTTCTCGCTGCGCGTCACCAATCCGCGCTTGTCGAGCTCGGAGACCGCCCGCGAGACCTTGGTCTTGTGCATTTGCGAGAGCTCGCCGATGTCGCGCGAGGTCAATTGCCCGAACTCGCCGAGCTGCGCGATCACCCGCCATTCCGGGATGCCGATGCCGAAGCGCGTGCCGTAGACCCGGCCGAGCGCCCGACTGGCGAAAAAGCCGACGACATTGAGCCGATAAGGCAGGAACTGCTCGAGATGCAGGGCGCGTTCGGCGGGCTTTTGCTTCGTTGACATTAGTTGCACATGTAACTAACTGGAGTGAAAGAAAGCCGCAGAGGCTGCGGCGCGATCATTACCGAACGGCAGCGCCTGTCAAAGCGGCCGCCATGGGAGGAACAACGATGAGCTTGCAGGCCGCGGTTCGTCCAGGTTTCTGCCGGTGGATCGGGATTGCGCCTGCCCATGCGTGAAGCGGGCGTCTCCCGGCGGGACCATCGGCCCCGGAAGCGCGCTGCCGGCGCGCTCCGGAGCGATGGCTGTCGGTCAGCGCGAACGCAGCCGGTTCATGAAGGCGTCGTAGGAGAGTTCCGCGACCTGCCACCAGAGCAGGTTCTCGCCGCGGAACGCGACCATCGACTCATAGCCCTTCTTGAAGACTTCGCTCTTGGCCGAGGTCTCGGCATAGTACTCCTCGGCCGCCTTGAGCGAGGCTTCCATGATCGGCTGCGGGAAGGCCTTGAGCTGCGCGCCCTGGGCGATCAGCTTGCGCAGGCCGCCCGGATTCACGAAGTCGTACTTCGCCAGCATCCAGTTGTTGGCGGCTTCGCAGGCGTTCTGCACGATCGCCTGATAGTGCTTGGGCAGCTTGTTCCACTGCTCCTGGTTGATGACGAGGTGCAGCATGGCGCCGCCCTCCCACCAGCCGGGATAGTAGTAATAGGGCGCGACCTTCACGAAGCCGAGCTTCTCGTCGTCATAGGGGCCGACGAACTCGGCGGCATCGATCGTGCCGCGCTCCAGCGCCGGGTAGACGTCTCCGGGCGCGATCTGCGTCGGCACGACGCCGAGCTTGGCCAGCACCGAGCCGCCCATGCCGCCGATGCGGAACTTCAGGCCCTTGAGGTCCTCGACGCCCTTCAGTTCCTTGCGGAAGAAGCCGCCCATCTGGCAGCCGGAATTGCCGCAGGGGATCGAGTAGGCGTTGAACTTGGCCAGCGCGCCGTTGATGATCTGCTCGCCGCCGCCGAAATACCACCAGCTGTGCTGCTGGCGGGCGTTGAGGCCGAAGGGAATGCCGGTGCCGAGGCCGAGCGCCGGCTCCTTGCCGATATAGAAATAGGTCGGCGTATGCGCGCATTCGACCGTGCCGGAGGTGACGGCGTCGAGCGCCTGCAGGCCGGGCACGATCTCGCCGGCCGAGAAGGTCTGGATCTGGAACTTGCCGTCGGTCGCCTCGCCCATGAACTTCGCGAACTGCTGGGCGGTGCCGTAGATCGTGTCGAGCTGCTTGGGGAAGCTCGAGGTCAGGCGCCACTTTATCTCAGGCATCGATTGCGCGATCGCCGGCATCGCGATCGGCGCGGCGGCCGCGGCGAGCGCGCCCGTCTTCAAAAACATACGGCGTTGCATGGACTTTCCTCCCGAGGATCGGTTTGCTGCCATCATCACTGTTCGGCGAGGATTGAAAAGAGATGAAACTAGCATCCCTCATGCACGGCCGGGATGGCCGCCTCGTCATCGTCTCCGGCGATCTGACCCGCGCGACCGACGCCTTCCCGGTCGTCGCGACGCTGCAGGGGGCTCTCGACGACTGGGATCGCTGCGCGCCGCGCCTCGCCGATCTCGCCGAGAGCCTGGAGCACGGCTCGGTGCCGTTCTTCCGTTTCCACGAGCATGACTGCGCTTCGCCGCTGCCGCGTGCCTATCAGTGGGTCGACGGCTCGGCCTATGTGAACCATGTCGAGCTGGTCCGGAAGGCAAGGGGCGCGCAGATGCCCGAGAGCTTCTGGACCGACCCGCTGATGTACCAGGGCGGCTCCGATTCCTTCCTCGGCCCGCGCGAGGCGGTGAAGCTCGCCAGCGAGGACTACGGCATCGATCTCGAAGCGGAGATCGCGGTCGTCACCGGCGACGTGCCGATGGGCGTCACGCCGGAGGAGGCGAGGGGCCTCATCCGCCTCGTCATGCTCGTCAATGACGTGAGCTTGCGGAATCTGATTCCGAACGAATTGGGCAAAGGCTTTGGTTTCCTTCAATCAAAGCCGTCCTCGGCCTTCTCGCCGGCGGCGGTCACGCCGGACGAGCTTGGCTCGGCCTGGAAGGATGGCAAGCTCAGCCTGCCATTGCTCGCCCAGGTCAACGGCAAGCCTTTCGGCAAGCCCGAGGCCGGTGTCGACATGACCTTCGATTTCGGTGTGCTGATCGCCCATGCGGCCAAGACCCGCCCGCTCGTCGCCGGCACCATCGTCGGCTCCGGCACGGTCTCGAACCGAGATGCCGATGGCGGGCCGGGCAAGCCGGTCGCGGAAGGCGGGCTCGGCTATGCATGCATCGCCGAGCAGCGCATGGTCGAGACCATACGGAACGGCGCGCCGAAGACGCCGTTCCTGCGCTTCGGCGACAGTGTCCGCATCGAGATGAAGGATGCTGCCGGCCATTCGATCTTCGGCGCGATCGAGCAGGACATCCTGCCGCATGCGGGATGAAGCCCGATCGTCATTCTCGGGCGAAGCGAAGCGCGGGCCCGAGAATCTTCTGAGGAGAAGGCGCTTTTCAGCGCCTTTCGCGGCCTGAGATGCTCGGGTCAAGCCCGAGCATGACGTCAGTATCGACACGTTTACGAGGTAGTTCCATGTCCTCCCCCGCTTTCGCCTCCACCGCCGATCTCGGCGAGAAGACCGTCTCCTTCGACGAGATCGGCAAGGGCGTCTACGCCTATACCGCCGAGGGCGACCCCAATAGCGGCATCGTCGTCGGCGACGACAGCGTGCTCGTCTTCGATGCGCAGGCGACGCCGACCATGGCCGAGCGTGTCATCGCGAGGGTTCGCGAGGTCACCGACAAGCCGGTCAGCCATGTCGTGCTTTCGCATTACCACGCGGTGCGCGTGCTCGGCGCGCCCGCCTATGGCGCGAAGGAGATCGTCTCGTCGGATGCGGCGCGGGCGATGATCGTCGAGCGCGGCGAGGAGGACAAGGCGAGCGAGATCGGCCGCTTTCCGCGGCTCTTTCAAGGTGCTGACTCGATCCGCCCCGGACTGACCTGGCCGACCACGACCTTCTCGCACAACGCCTCGATCTGGCTTGGCAAGCGCGAGGTCCGGCTGATGAAACTTGGCCGCGGGCATACCGCTGGCGACATCGTCGCCTGGATGCCCGACACCAATGTGATCTTCGCCGGCGACCTCGTCGAATATGGCGCGACGCCCTATTGCGGTGATGCCCATTTCACCGACTGGCCGACGACGCTCGATGCACTCGCCGCCTTCGCGCCGGCTGCGATGGTGCCGGGCCGCGGCGCCGCGCTGACCAATCGCGGCATGGTCGCCGATGGCATCAAGGGCACGCGCGCCTTCCTCTCCGACCTGTTCGAGGCGGTGAAGGGCCATGTCGCCGCCGGCCGCTCGCTACGCGAGACCTTCGAGCGCGTCCACGACACATTGAAGCCCTCCTATGGCGACTGGGTGATCTTCGAGCACTGCCTGCCCTTCAACGTCACCCGCGCCTATGACGAGGCCGGCGGCCTCGACCATCCGCGCATCTGGACCGACGAGCGCGACCGCCAGATGTGGCTGGACCTGCGGGGCTGAAGGCATCGTCGCATGCAGCCCTTCCGCCAGTTCGCCTATCGCCGGAGCGCCGATCAGGATGCCCCCAAACCCGCCCGGCACCCCGTCGTCATCGTCGGCGCCGGCCCGGTCGGGCTGACGCTGGCGCTCGATCTGGCGCGCCGGCAGGTCCCGGTCGTGCTGATCGACGATGCCGACCGGATCGGCGAGGGCTCGCGCGCCATCTGCTTCGCCAAGCGCACGCTCGAGATATTCGACCGGCTCGGGCTCGCCCAGGCGATGGTCGAGAAGGGCGTCACCTGGCAGAAGGGCCGGGTCTTCCGCGGTGAGGCCGAGCTCTACGCGTTCGACCTTCTGCCCGAGGGGGGTCACAAGCAGCCGGCCTTCATCAATCTCCAGCAATTCTATGTCGAGGCGGCGCTGGTCGAGGCTGTCCTGGCAGAGCCGCTGGTCGATCTGCGCTGGAGCAGTCGCCTGGCCGGGCTCGACAACCGCGCGGACGGTGCGACGCTCACCATCGCCACACCGGACGGGGACTATGCTCTCGAAACCGACTGGCTGATCGCCTGCGATGGCGCCCGCTCGCCGACGCGTGGCCTGCTCGGCCTGGAGTTCCGCGGCGAGGCCTTCGAGGACCGCTTCCTCATCGCCGATGTGAAGATGACCGCGCCGTTCCCGACCGAGCGCTGGTTCTGGTTCGATCCGCCCTTCCATTCCGGCCAGTCGGCGCTGCTGCACAAGCAGCCCGACGATATCTGGCGCATCGATCTCCAGCTCGGTCCCGATGCCGATCCGGACCATGAGAAGCAGCCGGAGATCGTGCGCCCCCGGATCGAGCGCATGCTCGGCCATGGCGACTTCGCGCTGGAATGGGTCTCGGTCTACCGTTTCCAGTGCCGCCGGCTCGACAGGTTTCTGCATGGCCGGGTGATCTTCGCCGGCGATGCTGCCCATCAGGTCTCGCCCTTCGGTGCCCGCGGCGCCAATTCCGGCATCCAGGACGCCGACAATCTCGGCTGGAAGCTGGCGCTGGTCGTGCAGGGCAAGAGCCCGGCTTCGCTGCTCGACAGCTATGACAGCGAGCGTGTCGCAGCCGCAGACGAGAATATCCTGAACTCGACGCGGGCGACCGATTTCATCGCGCCGCGCTCGCCGGGCGAGCGCCTCTTGCGCGAGGCGGCACTGTCGCTGGCGCCGCTGACCGGCTTCGCCAAGCGCTTCGTCAATTCCGGTCGGCTGTCGCTGCCCTCGGCCTATGCCGGCTCGACGTTGTCGGGCGAGGATGAAGGCTGGGAGGGCGGCCTGCCGCCCGGCACGCCCTTTCTCGACGCGCCGCTGGCCGGTGCTTCTCACGCCTGGCTGAGCGAGGCCTTCTCGATGGGGCAGGCGATCCTGCTCGGCGATGGCGCAGCCGATATTGCCCCTGCTGGCGTGCTGGCCATCGAGCCGGCGGCGGGCGATGGGACATTGCGCCAGCGCTATGCCTTGGAAGGCGGCGCAGCCGTGCTGCTGCGGCCGGACGGACATGTCGCCGCCCGGTTCCGGAAGCCGAATCGGGCGGCGATTGATGCTGCGATCGCGCGGATGGAGGGCAGGGGATGAATGCAGTGGCTACCACGTCGCCTGCGGGCAAGCTCGCGCGCGAATCGCGCTTCGCCGATCCCGACGCCGCCTTCCGCCTGCTCGCCCAGGCGCATCGTGATCTCGGCGAGCGGGCGAGCGCCGCATTCAATACCCGCCTCGTCCTGATCCTCGCCAACCAGATCGGCGACGAAGAGGTGCTGCGCGAAGCCGTGGCGTTGGCGCGCGAGGCGAGCTAGGTTCGGCTCACGACATTCTGGAGCCGTGAGCCTGATGGAAGATCTGCCGACCTTCTACTCCACCTTGATCCCGCTCGGTTTCTTCTTCTGGGGGCCGGCGCTGGTGGTGCTGACGCTGCTGCTCTCCTGGCTCTGGGCACGTAGCCTCAAGGTCGACCGGGCCTTGGAGAGTGATTTTGACGGCTTCACCAAGGCGGATGTCGAGAAGCTGTTCTCGCTCTATGGCCCCGAGCGCCGGGCGATCTACCGCAACAAGCTGCTGCCGGCCGATCTCGCCTTCGCGCTGGTTTATACGGTCGTCGGAGCGCTGATCGTCACCGGCCTGTCGATGCGCGGCTATCCCTGGTGGGTGGCGGCCCTGTGCGGCGGCGGCTGGCTCTTCGGCGGGCTTTGCGACATCGTCGAAAACCTCGCCATCGCGCGTCTCCTCGATCGTTTCCCGACCCTCGACGACGGCACCGTCGCCATCGCCAGCGGCTTCACCCGGCTGAAGCTCGTCCTGACCGGGCTCGGCTTCATTGGCGCGATCGCGGCCTATTATCTGGCGTTCAAGCCGATCGTGGGCTGAACGCGCGGCTGGCACGCAGTCACCGTCTGGCGGAAGCAGGCGGCCGGGACCGGCGGGTAGCCGATCGTCACTGAATCACGGGTGGTGTCGCTTTCGAAACCCAGTCTCTCGGCGAGGCGCAGCGATGCCGCATTCTCCGGATGCGTCACAATCGCGATCGCCGGCAAGCCCAGCGCATCGAAGCCGTGCCGCACCAATCGCCCCGACGCTTCGGAGGCATAACCCTGTCTCCAGTGCCTGACGGCGAAGCGATAGCTGAGCTCGGCGGTTCCAGCCTCTAGCTCGGCGCGCCACGGGATCAGCCCGACATAGCCGAGCGGCTCGCTTTCATCGGTGCGGGCGAACACCGTCCAGTAGCCGAGCCCGCGTGCGACATGCAGGAAGCTGCGCGCCGCAACGCCCTCGCGCCCCATCGCCGGGTCGCCCACCGCCGCGATATGGCGCATCACCTCCTGATCGGTATTGAGTGCCGCGACGAAGTCGAGATCGGCTTCGGTCCGCGGCTTCAGCAGAAGGCGCTCGGTCTCCAGCACCGGCAGCATGGTCGTCGCCCTGTCGTATCGTTCGAGGATTGCTCGTGCCTGCACTGGTGCGGGCGCGCGGGCCATCCCATATCGTGCCGGCTGTCCCTCGGGAACGCTCTGGGAGAATCTGTATGAGCTTTCGTCGTTGTCTTCTCGCCGCCTCGGCGGTGCTCGCGCTCGCTGGCGTCGCTGTACCGGCCACAGCGCAGGAGGACCTGATCTTCAAGAAATCGACGGTCTGGAAGATGCTGACCCCGGACGACAAGCTCGCTGTCTACGGCGTCGACGATCCCGTGGTCGAGGGCGTCGCCTGCCACTATACCGTACCCGAGAAGGGCGGGGTCTCCGGCATGTTCGGCGTCGCCGAGGAGGTTTCCGACGTTTCGCTCGCCTGCCGGCAGATCGGCCCGATCCGCTTCAAGGAAAAGGCCTCGCAGGGCGATGTCGTCTTTCGCGAGCGCCGCTCGCTGATCTGGAAGAAGATGCAGATCGTGCGTGGCTGCGACGCCAAGCGCAACGTCCTGATCTACATGGTCTACACCGACAAGCTGATCGACGGCTCGCCGCAGAACTCGACATCGAGCGTGCCGATCATGCCCTGGGGCACAAGCGGCGACGTACCCAAATGCTCGGAATGGGTGAGGTGAGGGGCGCCCAGGGCGCCCGCTCCTAGCGGAGCGTGTAGCTGCCCGTGTAGTTGCAGTTCGCGCCGTGGAACGGCGTGCAGGAGCCGCTCTCCGTCACCGTGAGAACGCGGCCCTTGCGGCGAATCTCGAGACGGCAGATCTCGCCATACTCCATGGCTTCGGCCACGAGCCGGTCGCCTTGCGCGCGGCCGCGGGCGGAGATGACGCCGACGCAGCTCCGGCTCCCGATCTCGGCATCGACCTTGAGCATGCCGGCGCCGGCTGGGCGGATCGTCATGCTGCCGCCGAGCATCCGGTAGCGGCCCTCGAAGGCCTCGGCGGGCAGGAGTGTCGCCAGCGCGAGGATTGCAGCGAGAGCTGGACGAACCATGATCGGCGACCCTCCTGTTCAGCCGCGCCAGAATTTGCGGCTGCCGTAAGGTAGGGCCTGCGTCGATCCGGCGAAAACTCGCCCGTCGGGATTAACCCCCGCAGGTGATCGTCAGCGGCAATTCGGTTTGCGCCACGTTCGCCGGGCGCGGGGTCGAGCCGGTGATGTCCTCGCGGGCGGCGACGCCATAGGCAGTGGCGGTCCGATGACCCTGCGATTCGCACCAGGCGTCGGCGACGATCTGGCCGCATTCCGACTTGCTGGAAATGCAGTCGGCGACACCGTAGCCGTCTCCGGCCGGGATCAGATAGGTGCGCTCGGCCTTGGGGGCGGCGACTGTTCCCGTTGCGGGCAGCAAGGCCAGCGACATGCCGGCGCCGATGATTCCGAACAGCCCGACCAGAGCGACGGCGCGGCGCATGATGATGTCCCTGAGCTTCGACCGGTTTTGAACCTGCGACATCTCAAACTGGTTCCAATTGGTTAAGACCGCGTGAACCCGCGGCAATCTTCGTTGCGCGCAAACCGTCTTCCGCTTGTGGCGGCATTGCGGCGAAGAGAGCGCAAATCGCGGGACGGAGGCGAGACGCCGGCGGACCGTTGCCAAGCTGCCACTTGACGTAAGCGCACATGACGGGCATCCATCACGGCATGATGACGCGAGCCCTCGCCATTATCTGCATTATTTGCCGCTAGCTTTCGCTGGCCGGCTGCTCACGTCCTCGTCCCAACGAAAAGACAGACAGCGCCCCGGCCAGCGGCCAGGATACGCCGTTTTTGTCGCTTTCTCGTCAGGACACCGCTTCGATGCAGCCGACTCTCAGGCTCTACAACACGCTGACGCGGACGAAGGAGGTCTTCGCCCCCGTCGATCCCCAGAACGTGCGCATGTATGTCTGCGGCCCGACGGTCTATGACTACGCCCATATCGGCAATGCCCGGCCGGTCATCGTCTTCGACGTGCTCTACCGGCTGCTGCGGCATGTCTATGGCGAGGGCCATGTCCGCTATGCGCGCAACCTCACCGACGTCGACGACAAGATCAACGCCCGCGCGGCGCGCGACTATCCCGATCTGCCCCTGAACGAGGCGATCGCGAAGGTCACGCAGACGACCACGGCGCAGTTCCACGCCGATGTCGATGCGCTCGGCAACCTGCGCCCCGACGACGAGCCGCGCGCGACCGGCCATATCGAGGAGATGAAGGCGATCATCGAGCGCCTGATCGCCCGCGGCATCGCCTATGTCGCTGAGGAGCATGTGCTCTTCCATGTGCCGGCTGTGGCTGGCCTGAAGGATGCGCCGCGCTACGGCTCGCTCGCTCGGCGCTCGCTTGACGAGATGATCTCGGGCGCCCGCGTCGACGTCGCGCCCTACAAGCGCGATCCGATGGATTTCGTGCTGTGGAAGCCGAGCCGCGCCGGCATCGATCCGGGCTGGCCGTCGCCGGCCGGTATCGCCACGCCCGGCCGCCCCGGCTGGCATATCGAGTGCTCGGCCATGTCGATGAAGGCGCTGTTAGAGCCGTTCGGCGGTGGCCTGCAATGCGACGATCCCGCCCGGAATGTCTTCGACATTCATGGCGGCGGCATCGACCTCGTCTTCCCGCATCATGAGAACGAGCTGGCCCAGAGTTGCTGCGCCTTCGGCGGAGCCGAGGGCGCGCCGCGCATGGCCAATATCTGGATGCATAACGGCTTCCTGCAGGTCGAAGGCGAGAAGATGTCGAAGTCGCTCGGCAACTTCGTCACCATCAACGAGCTGCTGGCGACCAACACCTTCGGCGGGCGCACATGGCCCGGTGAGGTGCTGCGTCTTGCCATGCTCAAGACCCATTACCGCCAGCCGATCGACTGGACGGTGAAGGCGCTGGAGGAGGCGGAGAAGACGCTGGCCGATTGGGCGGCCGCTGCCGGAGAGGCGGAAGCCGGGCAGGTTCCGGCCGGCGTGATCGAAGCGCTTGCGGACGATCTCAACACCTCGCAGGTGCTGGCCGAGCTGCACGCCCTGCGCAAGGCCGGCGACAATGCCGGCCTGAAGGCGAGCCTTGCCTTGCTCGGCATCGCCCTGCCGGAGGTCGCAGCTGCCGAGATCGACGATGCCTTGCGTGCGAAGGTCGAAGCCTTGATCGCCGCTCGTCTGGCTGCCCGCAAGGCGAAGAACTTCGCCGAATCCGATCGCCTCCGCGACGAGCTCGTCGCGATGGGCATCGTGCTCATGGACGGCAAGAACCCGGCCTCCGGCGAGTTGATTACCAGCTGGGAGGTGAAGCGGTAGCTTCACCTCCCAGAGAAAGCCTTGAACCTGTCGCCGCATTGCGGCGTTGCGCTACCCCATTGAAAGAACACCAAGAACAATGACCACCGAAGCCCCCAAGATCCGCAAGCGCGGTTCGCTCTCGATCGCGATGAAGCTCGTCATGCTCGCCATGGTGATGCCGAAGGTGCTGCGCTATCGGCTGAGGTCCAGGCTATGAGCACCTCGGCTCCCGCAACGCTGGCCGAGGCCGCGCCGCGCAAGGCCGACGAAGCGGCGCTCGCGCGCATCCACCTCTTCGACACGACGTTGCGCGACGGCGCCCAGACCACGGGCGTCGACTTCTCGCTCGACGACAAGCGCGCGGTCGCCGGCCTGCTCGACAAGCTCGGCATCGACTATGTCGAGGGCGGCTATCCCGGCGCCAACCCGCTCGACACCGCCTTCTTCGGTGAGAAGCCGACACAGCGCGCGAAGTTCGCCGCCTTCGGCATGACCAAGCGGGCAGGGCGCTCGGCGTCCAACGATCCCGGCATCGCCGCGCTGCTCGACGCCAAGGCCGACGCCATCGTCTTCGTCGCCAAGAGCTGGGACTATCACGTCCATGTCGCGCTCGAGATCTCGCTCGAGGACAATCTCGACGGCATCCGTGACAGCGTCGCCACCGCCAAGGCCGCCGGCCGCGAGGTGATGCTCGATTGCGAGCACTTCTTCGACGGCTACAAGGCCAATCCCGACTATGCACTCGCCTGCGCTCGTGCGGCTTACGAGGCCGGCGCTCGCTGGGTCGTGCTCTGCGACACGAATGGCGGCACGCTGCCGGACGAGGTCGGGAGGATTGTCGCCGAAGTCGCCAAGGTCGTTCCCGGCGACAATCTCGGCATTCACGCCCATGACGATTGCGGTTGCGCCGTCGCCAATTCGCTGGCCGCGGTCGAAGCAGGCGTCCGCCAGATCCAGGGTACGCTCAACGGGCTCGGCGAGCGCTGCGGCAACGCCAATCTCGTCACGCTGATCGGCGCTCTGAAGCTCAAGGATCGTTACAATCGCCGCTTCAGCCTCGGCGTCGGCGAGGCCGAGCTCGGCGAGCTCACCCATGTCTCGCGTGCCCTCGACGAGATGCTGAACCGCGCGCCGAATCGGCACGCACCGTTTGTCGGCGCCTCGGCCTTCGCCACCAAGGCCGGCATCCATGCCTCGGCCGTGCTGAAGGACCCGCGCACCTACGAGCATGTCGCGCCCGATCTGGTCGGCAATGTCCGGAAAGTGCTGGTCTCCGACCAGGGCGGCAAGTCGAACCTCGTCGCCGAGCTGGAGCGCATCGGCGTCACCATCGGCCGCGACGATCCGCGCCTGTCGCGCGTGCTGGAGGAGCTGAAGGAGAAGGAGGCGCAGGGTTACGCCTTCGAGGGCGCCGACGCCTCGTTCTATCTGCTCGCCAAGCGCATCCTCGGCGAACTGCCGGCCTATTTCGAGATCGAGCGCTTCACCGCCAATGTCGAGCGCCGCTACAACGCACTGGGCGAGCTCGTCACCTTCTCGGAGGCGATCGTCAAGGTGAAGGTCGGCAAGGAATCGCTGATCTCGGTCGCCGAAAGCGCGCTCGGCCCGGTCAACGCGCTCGACCTTGCCTTGCGCAAGGATCTTGGCCGCTACCAGTCGCTGATCGGGGGCCTGAGGCTGGTCGACTACAAGGTCCGCGTCTTCCAGGGTGGCACCGACGCCGTCACCCGCGTCCTGATCGAATCCGCCGACGAGACCGGCGAGCGCTGGACCACGGTCGGCGTCAGCGCGAATATCATCGACGCCTCGTTCCAGGCGCTGGTCGACTCGATCACCTACAAGCTGATGCGCGAAGGCGCGACGGCGTAGTCAGCCTCCTTCTTCCACCCATCTCGGGCTTGCCCGAGATGGGCACTCTAGGCGGCGCATATCGGAAACATCCGACATGCGCAGGGGAGAAGGTCCGGCAGGGGATGAGGGCGGCGCGACCGGGTGAGGCGGTTATCGCTCGCCCGTCCTTCCCTGATCCGTCAGCGCTACGCGCTGCCACCTTCTCCCCCGAGGGGAGAAGGGTTTGCGTCGCGGATCTCACTCCGTCAGGCGCAGCGACTTCTCCTTGCAGAGATCGACGCCGTCATTGTCGCTTTCGCTCTCGTCGCTGAACTTGCCGAGCAGGTAGTAGCTGCAGCCGGCCGGCTTGTTGAGCTTGATCATGATGCTCTTGCCGGGCGCCAGCGGCTTGGCGAGCTTGCCGACGAGCCGGGCCTGCTCGCCCGTGGTGGTGATCTCCAGCGACTCCAGCGGCACGGTGCGGGCATTGGTGATCTTGATCTGTGCCGGTGGGCGGGACTGTGCCAGCGCCGGCACGACAGGCAGCAACGCCAGAGCGCAAGCGGCGGGAAGAATGCGTCGAAGCGTCATGTGTCCAAGTGTCATGGGCGTCTTCTCCAAGCTTCGGCCTTTAAAGGCTTTAGGCCAGTCTGACATCGCAGTTGCGACGAGAACAAGGCCTGATCGGTGCCGCTTGGTGGCGAAAACGTCCGGTTGCAGGCGTCGTGGCTCTCGCCGATCCTGTCGCGCGACGTGAAGACTATCGGGCTATCGATCATGCAGACTGCCGAAGACATCGCTGCTTGGATCGTCGAGCGGGCGCGCGATATGCGGCGCATCGTGATCGCTCTTGCTGGCCCTCCGGGCGCCGGCAAGTCGACGCAGAGCGCGCGCCTGCTCGCGGCGCTGCCGCAAGGCGAGGCGGCGCTGGTGCCGATGGACGGCTTCCATTTCGACAACGCCGTGCTCGATCATATGGGCCTGCGCAACCGCAAGGGCGCGCCCGAGACCTTCGACTGCGCCGGCCTCGCGGCGACGCTGCGGCGCACCCGATCGGGCGAGGGGGATGTGGCGGTGCCGCTCTTCGATCGGGAGGCTGATCTCGCCCGCGCCGGCGCGGCGATCATCCCCGCCGATGCCCGGCTCATCCTGGTCGAGGGCAACTACCTCCTGCTCGACCGGGCGCCCTGGTCCGCGCTCGCGCCGCTTTTTGATCTGACGATCTTCATCGACGTGTCCATGGCCGAGCTGGAGCGCCGGTTGCTCGCCCGCTGGACCGATCTCGGTCGGAGCGAGGAGACTGCCCGTGCCTGGGTCGAGGGCAATGACCTGCCCAATGCGCGCTTGGTGATCGAAAGCAGCCGCCCGGCGGACATCGTTTGGCGGAATGGTGCTGTGCCCTGATTGAATGAACCGGGGCAGCATGCGGATTTCTTCTCCCACCCCCTGCATTCCCTGGAGAATCCACCTATATCGGCGGTTCCATTTGGAAGCATTTCAATGTCCTCGCCTGCCACGCCGGTTCCGGCGCCCCTCGCGCGCGCCGCCGTGCTCCAGCCCGGCTCCGGCTTCATCGCCACCTTCAAGGCGCTCTGGCCCTATCTCTGGCCGCCGGAGCGGGCCGATCTGCGCCAGCGCGTCGTCGCCGCCTTCGTGCTGCTGGTGATCGGCCGTCTCGTCCTGATGGGCGTGCCCTTCACCTTCAAATGGGCGACGGACGCGCTCGCCAACAACCCGACCTCGCTGTCGAACTGGTTGCCCTTCCTGGTCGGCGCGCCGCTGGCGCTGACGGTGATCTACGGCTTCGCCCGCGTCGGTTCGGCCGCCTTCGTGCAGTTGCGCGACGCGATTTTCGCGCCGGTCTTCATGCACGCGGTCCGCACGCTGGCGCTGCAGACCTTCGGCCATCTCCACCATCTCTCGCTGCGCTTCCATCTCGAGCGCAAGACCGGCGGGTTGACCCGCGTGCTCGAACGCGGCCGCAACGGCATCGAGGAGATGGTCCGCCTCGGCCTCAACCAGCTCGTGCCGGTGATCATCGAGGTCACCCTGATCGTCACCGTGCTGCTTTATCTGTTCGACTGGCGCTATGTCGTCGTGCTGGTGACGATGGTGGTCGGCTATATGGCCTACACCATCAAGGCCACCGAATGGCGCATCGCCATCCGCGCCCAGATGAACGAGTCCGATACCGACGCCAACGCCAAGGCGATCGACTCGCTGCTCAATTACGAGACGGTGAAGTATTTCGGCGCCGAGGCGCGCGAGACCGCCCGCTACGACCTCTCCATGGCGCGCTATGAGCGCAACTCGATCAAGGCCTACACCTCGCTCGCCTGGCTGAACTTCGGCCAGGCCGCGATCTTCGCGATCGGCCTCACCATCTCGATGGTGATGTGCGTGCGCGGCTTCCAGGCCGGCACCAACACGGTCGGCGATTTCGTGCTGATCAACGCCATGCTGATCCAGCTCTATATCCCGCTGAATTTCATGGGCACCGTCTATCGCGAGATCAAGCAGGCGACGCTCGACATCGAGCAGATGTTTTCGCTGATCGGCCGCGACCCCGAGATCCAGGACGAGCCGGGCGCACCGCCGCTCGACGTCCGCGCCGGTACCGTCACCTTCGAGGACGTCCACTTCGCCTATGTGCCGGAGCGGCCGATCCTGCGCGGCATCTCCTTCGAGGTGCCGGCCGGCCGCACGGTCGCGATCGTCGGTCCGTCGGGCGCCGGCAAGTCGACGATCTCGCGCCTGCTCTTCCGCTTCTACGAGCCGCAATCCGGCCGCATCCTGATCGACGGCCAGGACATCGCCGAGGTCCAGCAGGTCAGCCTGCGCTCGGCGATCGGCATGGTCCCGCAGGACACGGTGCTGTTCAACGACACCATCGAATACAATCTGCGCTATGGCCGGCCCGAAGCCACGCAGGCCGAGATCGAGGACGCGGCGCGCCTCGCCCAGATCGACCGGTTCATCAAGTCGCTGCCGGAGGGCTACCAGACCTCGGTCGGCGAGCGCGGTCTCAAGCTCTCCGGCGGTGAGAAGCAGCGCGTCGCCATCGCCCGCACCATCCTGAAGGGGCCGCCGGTGCTGGTGCTCGATGAGGCGACCTCCGCGCTCGATTCCTTCACCGAGAAGGAGATCCAGGACGCGCTCGACCGGGTCAGCGAGGGCCGCACCACGCTGGTGATCGCGCACCGGCTCTCGACCGTGGTCAATGCCGACGAGATCATCGTCCTCGACAAGGGCCTGATCGTCGAGCGCGGCCATCATCGCGAACTGCTCGCTGCCGATGGCGTCTACGCCGCGCTCTGGAACCGTCAGCGCCAGGTCGACGAGGCCAAGGCGACGCTGCAGCGCGCGACGCAAGAGGAAGGCGAGAGCGTCAGGGTCAGCCTGACGCAGTGAGCGTTCTGCCGACGCCGGGAAATTTTCGTGGCGTCGTTGATTCCGGCCCAAAATCGCGCATATCGAATTTACGACGCTAGCACAGGCCGGGGCGCCCCGGCCGAGGTGGCTTTCGGGTCGTCGTTTGCTTCTTTCTGGCATGCACGCCGCCAAGGCGTCGCAGCTTCTTCCTCCGTCCCATTCCGCAATCCAGGCGCACGCAGCGCCCGACAAGACGAGGCGCGCGGCCCCAACCGGAGCCCGACCATGATCATCGCCGGCTACGCCCTTCTGGCACTCGGCTACACGCTTCTGGCCTTCGCCGCCCTGACCGGCATCGGCCACTGAGACGACCCCGCCCCGGAGCGAAGGCTCCGGGGCGGTGGCTTCCGGAAAGAGCGCTGTCGGTTGTGGACGATCGATCAAGCGACCGGCTGAAGCGGATGATATGCACGGGGCTCTTGCGGGAGGAGCCGGGGCATGTCGCTTGCCGACAAGGCGCTTTGGGTAATCGAGCGTAATTCGAGCAATGAGCTGACGCTGGGCTCGATCGCGGCGGCCTGCAAGGTCTCGCGCTCGCATCTCGCCAATGCCTTCGGAACCGCGAGCGGCTGGCCGGTGATGGCCTATCTGCGGGCACGGCGATTGAGCGAGGCGGCCAAGCGCCTCGCTGCAGGTGCTCCCGACATCCTCTCCGTCGCGCTCGAATTCGGCTACGGCTCGCATGAAGCCTTCACCCGCGCCTTCCGTGATCAGTTTGGGGCCACGCCGGAGGAGGTCCGCAACAGCGGCAGCACCGACAGGCTCGGCCTCGTCGCGCCGCTGCGGTTGACGAACGGACGCGCCCGGACGCCGATTCCGACCGTGCGGGAACTGGGTCGGCTGCGCCTCGTCGGGCTGTCCGCTCCCTGCTCATACGAATCGGCGATCGGGATACCGGCGCAGTGGCAGGCGTTCATGTGCGACCACTATGCCGATATCCCCGACAAGGCGCCGGGCATACCGATCGGTGTCTGCCGCGCGCCTGATGAGGATGGCTGCTTCGAGTATATGTGCGCCACCGAGGTGATTTCGGCGGCTCCGCCGCGAAAGCCGCTGGCTTATCTGGAGACCGAACCGAGGACCTACGCGGTCTTCGATCATCGCGACCACATCTCGACGATCTTCGATACCTATACGGCGATCTGGAACGAGGCGCTGCCTGCCGCCGGGCTCAATGCGGCGAACGGCCCCGTGCTCGAATTCCACAACGACGCTTTCGATCCGGGCACCGGGCTTGGCGGCCTGCAGATCTGGATTCCGCTGGAGTACAACGGCAACGGGAGTGGGGCATGACGGCGTCGGACACGCCCAACCGGGATAGGAAGACGGGCCGCTCGGCCTCCAACATCTCGACCCTCGCCGGTTATGAGGGCTGCGCCGACGACTACGCGGAAACGACGGCGCCCAAGCCGGGGGCTGATGACCAGCCGGTACTCGTCGAGTTGCTGAAGCTCGTCCCGCCGGGCAGCCGCCTGCTCGAAATCGGCTCCGGGCCGGGCTGGGACGCCGACTGGCTCGAAGAGAGAGGGCTCGCCGTCAGGCGCACCGATGGGGCGGACTCTTTCGTGCAGTTTCAGGCGGGGCGCGGCCGCCGGGCCGAGCTCCTCGACGTCATCCGCGATCCGCTCGGCGGCCCCTATGACGGCGTCATCGCACTGCACGTGCTCCAGCATGTCGAGCGCGAAATCCTGCCCGCGATCCTCGCCAGGATCGCGGCGGCGATCCGCGAGGGCGGCGTCTTCCTGCTCGCGCTCCGGGAAGGGCAGGGCGAGACCGCCGAAATCGGCTCGAAGGGCAACGAATACTACGTCGCCCTGTGGCCACGTTCCGAGATCGTCGCCATTCTCGCCGCACTCGGCCTCAGCTTGCACTGGTCGCGCTCGTTCGAAGGCCGCGATGGCCGCTGGCTGACCGCTCTGTTCAGGAAGGGCGCGCCGTAATGAGCCGGAAGGCCTTGATCCTCTTTCTCGCCCTCGGCGTGATCTGGGGCGTGCCCTATCTGCTGATCCGGGTCGCGATCGCCGACTATCATCCGGTCATCGTCGCCTTCGGCCGCGCCGCCATCGGTGCGATGGTGCTGCTGCCCTTCGCTTTGCGCGGCAAGGGCGTCATGGCTGGCTTTCGCAGGCCGGGCTGGCTGATCCTCTACACACTCGTCGAGATCAGCGGGCCATGGTTCCTGATCGGCTTCGCCGAGACGCGGGTGACGAGCTCGCTGGCTGGCCTGATCATCGCGCTGACGCCGATCATCGCCGCGCTCCTGGGTGTCGTGCTCTCGCAGGAGCGTCTCGGAACCGGACGGCTCGCCGGGCTCGGCCTTGGCCTTGCCGGCGTCGTCGCGCTGCTCGGCTTCGACGAACAGCCGGTCGAACTCTGGCCGGCGCTGGCGCTGGGGCTGAGCGCGCTCGGCTATGCCATCGGCCCGATCATTGTCGTGCGGAAGCTCGCCGAAGCCGAGGCGAGCGCGGTGGTGGTCGTTTCGCTGATCGTCGCTGCGATCCTCTATCTGCCTTTCGTTCCCGCTTACTGGCCGGCCCGGATCACGCTCGATGCAAGCCTCGCGGTGATCGCCCTGGCCGTCTTCTGCACGGCGCTGGCCTTCCAGCTGCTGTTTGCGCTCATCGCCGAAGTCGGCGCCGCCCGGGCGACTGTCATCGCCTATCTCAACCCGGCGGTGGCGGTGCTGCTCGGCGTGGCCGTGCTGGGAGAACCGTTGTCCGTCGCCCTGCTGGCAGGTTTCGCCCTGATCGTCGCCGGTTCCTATTTCGCGACGGTCCGGACGCAGAGCGCCGGCGTTGCGACGGCAGAGGAAACCGCCGGTTGAGAGTGCGACAAGGCCCTCGCCAGGATGGCACCGAATTTGCCAATATGGTGTGCTGCTTTTGAAGCGGGGGGGCTTCATCATGTTCGTGCTTGATCCCACTACGTTGGTCGGTTTCCACACCTGGCTGAGCCTGATCGCGATCGTCGCCGGGTTCCCGATGACGATGGCCCTGCTGAAGGGGCATCTCAGCCCGCGCTGGAACGGCATCTATCTCTCGACCGCCTTTGCATGCAGCGCCACCGGCTACGCCTTCCCCTTCGACAGGGTGCTGCCCTCACATATCGTCGGCGCGGTTTCGCTGGTGCTGCTCGCCCTTGCGGGATTGGCGCTCTACGCCTTCGCCTTGCGCGATGTCTGGCGGCGAATCTACGCGATCACGGCGGTACTCTCGTTTTACCTGCTGATCTTCGTGCTGATCGCCCAGCTTTTCCTCAAGGTGAACGTCCTGCACGATCTGGCTCCGACCCAGAGCGAGCCGCCCTTTGCGATTGCGCAGGCGTTGGCGCTGATTGTCTTCCTGATCTTGACCCTGATCGCCGCGCGGCGCTTCGGCGCCGGCGTGACGGTGGCGAGAGCGGTGTAAAAAAGGCGGCCCGGAGGCCGCCCAGTTATCACCATGTCGGTCTTCTGATCTCTGCCTCAGCGGCGATCGACGTCGACGATCTCGCCGCGCCAGTTGATTTCGACGCGCAGCTCGTCCCCGCGCCTATCGCTGCCATCGATCACCCAGGCATTTCCGCTCCAGCGCGCCTGGTCGATCTCGGCGACGCCGTTGCGACGGGCGATCCTGATCGCCTCACGCTGCGAGATGGTGTCGTAGCGAGCGCCGTCATACCCGCCGCGGTCATAGCCTCGGCGATAGTCGTCGGGCTTGTAGGTGCCGCCGCGATAGGGCGCGTTGTCATTGCTGGTCGGGCCGCGCTCGTATTTCGGAACGCTGTTCTCCGGCCGCAGGTCGACGCCCTGCGCGAGAGCCGCGACCGAGGACAGCGCGAGTGTACCGGCGACCAAGCCAATCTTCAGCGGTTTCATCCTCATCCTCCAGGGGTTGATGATGTGTCCTGGAAAAAGAACCGCTGCGAGAGCCAGGCGTTCCAAGATCTTTCGTGACCATTCTGCGGCAAATATTTAATCACCCCAACGATCTAGCCATGGCCACCGATCACCGGGAGAATTTCGCCGGTGATGTAGCTGGAGCAGTGCGGCGAAGCGAGGAAGACATAGGCTGGCGCGATTTCCTCCGGCTGGGCAGGGCGTTTCATTGGCACCTGCGCCCCGAATTCGGCGACCGCTTCGGCCGGTCGGTCCGACGGATTGAGCGGTGTCCAGACCGGCCCCGGCGCGACGGCGTTGACCCGGATCCCGCGCGGTAGCAGATGCGCCGCCAGCGAGCGGGTGAAGGCGTGGATGCCGCCCTTGGTCGTGGCGTAGTCGATCAGCTCCTTGCTGCCTTCCAGCCCAACGATCGAGCCGGTGTTGACGATCGCGCAGCCCTTGCCGAGATGCGGCAAGGCCGCCTGCGTCATGTGAAAATAGCCATGAAGATTGGTGCGGATCGTCGTGTCGAAATGTTCCTCGCTCAGATCCTCGAAGCGAGGAGAATGCACCTGGAAAGCAGCATTGTTGACGAGGATGTCGAGCCCGCCCAGCGCCTTCACGGTCTTCGCCACGGCATCACGACAGAAGGCTGAGCTCCGAACGTCGCCGGAGAGAGCTATACCCTTGCGTCCCTCGCTCTCGATCGCGGCAAGAGTGCCCTTCGCATCCGCGTCCTCGCCAAGGTGTAGGATCGCGACGTCGGCACCCTCGCGCGCAAACAGCACCGCGACCGCCCGGCCGATGCCGGAATCGCCGCCGCTGATCAACGCGACCTTGCCCTGAAGCTTGCCCGAACCCTTGTAATAGGGCGCATCGTACATCGGTGCCGGATCTAGCGCTGCTTCCGAGCCAGGCTTTGCCTGATGCTGGGCCTTGAACGGTGGCACCGGATAGAGCCGGGCGCCGGCCTGCACCGCGCCATCCCTCTTTTTGCGTGGGCGGGCGTCGGCGCGGGTGATGTCCTTCTGGATGCGCCGCTGCTGTTTGGCTGCGGCTTTCACCGATTTGGGTGCCTTGTCATCTTTGCGCTTCGTGGCGGTCTTGGCCATCATCGCCTCCTTGCGTGCTTTTCCCGTTGCTTTGGGCAACGTGTCGCTCCTGCCTCTGTTCCGCTCGCCGCCGCATCTATGCCCTTGCGGCCAGGCGATTTCTCGGCAAGCTCAACCGCAACGGGAATCCGGCGGCTGGGAGGGTGCATGGCGCTCGATGCGGATGTGGTCATCGTCGGAGCCGGCCTTGCCGGCCTCGTCGCGGCTGCCGAGCTGGCCGATGCCGGCCGCAAGGTGATCATCGTCGAGCAGGAGCCGCGGCCCGCGCTGGGGGGCCAGGCGCATTGGTCCTTTGGCGGGCTCTTCCTGATCGATTCGCCCGAGCAGCGGCGCCTGCGCATCAGGGATTCGCTCGCTCTTGCCCGGCAGGACTGGTTCGGCTCGGCCGGTTTCGACCGCGACGAGGATCGTTGGCCCAGGCAATGGGCCGATGCCTATCTCGATTTCGCCGCGGGCGAAAAGCGCAGCTGGCTGCACCAGCAGGGCATGCGCTGGTTCCCGGTCGTCGGTTGGGCCGAGCGCGGCGGCTATCTCGCCACCGGCCATGGCAATTCGGTACCGCGCTTCCACGTCACCTGGGGCACAGGTCCGGGCGTGCTCGAACCCTTCCTGCGTCGCGTCGCCGAGGCCGAGGCTAAGGGGTTGATCGAATTGCGCTTCCGCCACCGTGTCACCGCCCTGACGCGCAGTGCCGGCGCCATCGACGGCGTCGAGGGCGAAGTGCTGGAGGACAGCGCGGTCGAACGCGGGCAGGCGAGCTCGCGCGCTATGACCGGCAGCTTCGCGATCAAGGCACAAGCCGTGATCGTCGCCTCCGGCGGCATCGGCGGCAATCACGAGCTCGTCCGCCGCAATTGGCCGCAGCGTCTCGGCGAGCCGCCCAGGCACATGCTCTCGGGCGTGCCGGCCCATGTCGACGGCGACATGCTCGCTGTGGCGGAAGCCGCCGGCGGCCGGCTGATCAATGGCGACCGGATGTGGCACTATGTCGAGGGCATCGCCAATTGGGCGCCGATCTGGCCTGCGCATGCGATCCGCATCCTGCCCGGCCCGTCCTCGCTCTGGTTCGATGCCCGCGGCAACCGCCTGCCGGTGCCGCTTTTCCCCGGTTTCGACACGCTTGGCACGCTGGAGCATCTGCGCAAGACCGGCTTCGATCATTCCTGGTTCGTCACCAGCCGCAGCATCGTCGCCAAGGAGTTCGCGCTCTCCGGCTCCGAGCAGAACCCCGACCTCACCGGCAAGAGCTGGCGCCAGGTGATCCAGCGCGCCCGCGCCGGCATGCCGGCGCCGGTCCAGGCCTTCCTCGACAAGGGCGAGGACTTCATCGTCGAGACCGATTTCTCGCGGCTGGTCGCCCGGATGAACGCGCTCGGCGGCGCCGGGCTGATCGACGAGGGGCACTTGCGCGCGCAGATCGAGGCGCGCGATCGCGATGCCGAAAACCCCTATGGCAAGGACCTGCAGGTCACGGCGCTGCGCGGCGCCCGCGCCTATCTCGGCGACCGGCTGATCCGCACCGCCAAGCCGCACCGCATTCTCGATCCCGTCCATGGCCCGCTGGTCGCGGTCAGGCTCAACATCCTGACGCGCAAATCGCTGGGCGGGCTGATGACCGATCTCTCGGCTCGCGTGCTGGGGCAGGGCGGCGAGCCCGTGCCCGGGCTCTACGCGGTCGGCGAGGCCGCCGGCTTCGGCGGCGGCGGCCTGCATGGCTATCGCGCGCTCGAGGGCACCTTCCTCGGCGGCTGCATTTTCTCGGGACGCGTGGCGGGGAGGGCGGCGGCGAAGGCGGTGGGCTAGGGATTGATTGTCGCGCGGTCCCCGCGCCCCTTTCGCAAAAGCCCGCGAAAGCCTAAACAGCTACGCCGTCTTGCGGCCTCAACCCCGCCGCGAAGGCGAAGCCAGATGCGCGCGCCGCGCCAACAAGAGCAACAGGACTTTACGCCCATGTCTCTCGTCGACTCCGTCCGCCGGACGATCGTGCCGATCCACAAGGAAGGCTATGTCTTCATCGCCATCGGCGTGGTGGCGACGCTGGTGCTCGGCCAGCTCTGGGGCCCCTTCGGCTGGATCGGCACGCTGATCACGCTGTGGATCTGCTATTTCTTCCGCGATCCCGTCCGCATTGTGCCGCAACGCGAGGGGCTGGTGATCTCGCCCGCCGATGGCCGGATCAGCCAGATCGCCACCGCCGTGCCGCCGCCGGAGCTGGAGCTGCCGGCCGAGCCGATGACGCGCATCTCGGTGTTCATGAATGTCTTCGACTGCCATGTGAACCGCAGCCCGGTCGCCGGCCGCCTGCTCAAGATGGCCTATACGCCCGGCCTCTTCCTCAATGCCGAGCTCGACAAGGCGAGCGAGGACAATGAGCGCAATGCGCTGGCGATCGAAACGCCGGCCGGCACCATCGCGGTCGTCCAGATCGCAGGGTTGATCGCCCGCCGCATCGTTCCCTTCGTCAAGGAAGGCGATCCGCTCGGGCAGGGCGAGCGCTTCGGCCTGATCCGCTTCGGCTCGCGCGTCGACGTCTATCTGCCGCAGGGCGTCGTCCCGCTGGTCGGCGAGGGCCAGACCGCGATTGCCGGCGAGACCGTGCTGGCGGATTTTTCGGGCAACGACATCGGCCGGGCGTTCCGCGGGATTTGAGACAAGGCCGTCATTCTCGGGCGGAGCGAAGCGCAGACCCGAGAATCTCGTAACAAGAGGGTAGCCGCCCACTGGTTCTGAGATGCTCGGGTCAAGCCCGAGCATGACGCTATGCGCTTCGTCCCACGCTAGCCTCCCACCTGAAAACCGCGTATTCCGGCTGATATGAGCGATCTCTTTCCGCCTTTCGAACCCGAGCGCGTCGAATCGAAGCGCACCCGCTTCAAGGCGATCCCGTTCCGGCTGATCGCGCCCAATGTCGTGACGCTGATCGCGCTTTGCCTCGGCCTGACCGCAATGCGGCTTGCGGTCGACGGCAAGTTCGAATCGGCGACGATCTGCATCCTCGTCGCAGCCCTGCTCGATGGTATCGACGGGCGTCTCGCACGCCTGCTCAAGGGCACCTCGCGCTTCGGCGCCGAGCTCGATTCGCTCTCGGACTTCGTCTGCTTCGGCGTCGCCACCGGCTTCGTGCTCTGGACCTTCGTCCTGCACGATCTGCGCTCCTTCGGCTGGATCATCGTGCTGACCCTTGCCTGCGCCATGGCGCTGAGGCTCGCACGTTTCAACGTGATGATCGACGACCCGAACCGGCCGGAATGGCAGAAGAACTTCTTCGTCGGCATGCCGGCCCCGGCCGGCGCGATCACCGCCATGCTGCCGTTCTACCTCGACTTCGTCGGCCTGCCGGTGCGGGAATATGGCGCTCCCTTCGTCGGCCTCTACATCCTGTTCATCGCCTTCCTGACGATCTCGCGCATCCCCTGCTACGCCGGCAAGACGCTCGGCACCCGCGTCCCGCGCGACCAGGTGCTGCCGATCTTCGTTGCCGTCGTCGTCGTCGCCGGCCTGCTCTTCGCCTATCCGTTCGAGATGCTGGCGCTGGTCGTCGCCGCCTATCTCGCGCTGATCCCGGTCAGCGTCGCGCGCTATCGCAGGCTGGAGCGCGAGTACGATGCCGCGGCCGTGCTGCCGACGGTTGCCGAACCGGTGCTTGAGGCGGGCTCCGAGCCTAAGGCCTAGCGCCGCTTCGCCAGCCGGCTGGCATTGGCGCGGGTGCGCCGCGAGAACGGCTCCAGCGTGCTGTGGACGGCCTTGGCCGTCGCTTCGCCGAGCCCGTTCGGCGTCAGCGGGTTGAACGCCATGCTCCACCAGAACAGTGTCGCGGCATGGCCGATGGCGAAGCTGCTCTCCGCCAGAGCCGCGGCCTTCTCGACCACGGCCTTGCTGGCCTCGCGCTGGCCCTTGGCGTCGCCAAGCGCGCCCTTGGCCAGGATAGGCAATCGCATGGCGATAGTGAGCCCGGCATCGACCTGCATCGCGACCATCTGGGCGAGGACGCTTTGCGCGTCCGCCGCCAGCGCGACGGTCGAGGCCGATCCAGTTCGTGACGCCATGGCGAAAGCTCTCCGGTGACGAGAAGGGGGCCGCAGGGGCCAAGCCTTGTGGGTCGCCGCCACGCCCACCTACCCGATGTGGCAAGCTAAACAGCTTAGTGCAATCCGGGACAATGCATGGCCGTGCCCAAATTCTGGGCCTTGCACAGGAGATCTCGGGAGCCACGCGGGGGCCTCAGGCCTGCCTGCATCCATGCCGCAAGAGCGAAAATGGTTCCCAGCGCGGCGGAACATGCTCTAAAGCCTTGCAGGAAATCCGCCCTCGACGCGCAGCGAGCCGATACGCCTTGAATCTCTTCAGCTCCCAGAAGCCGCCGGGCTGGCGGCCCAAGCTGGTCCTGGCTTCGGCCTCGCCGCGGCGTCTTGCCCTGCTCGAACAGGCCGGCCTCAAGCCAGATGCCTTGCTGCCGTCGGATCTCGATGAGAGCCCGCTCAAAAGCGAGCGCCCGCGCGATCTCGCTCGCAGGCTCGCCCGCGCCAAGGCGGAGGCCGGGTTCGCCGGGCTGAAAGGGCGCCCAGATCTCGATGGCGCCTATGTCCTCGCCGCCGACACGGTGGTCGCGGTCGGTCGGCGCATCCTGCCCAAGGCCGAGATCGTCGACGAGGCCGCTGCGTGCCTCCGCCTGCTCTCCGGCCGGGCACACCGGGTCTATACCGGCGTCGCGCTGGCGACGCCCTCCGGCACGATCCGCGAGCGCATCGTCGAGACACGCCTGCGCTTCAAGCGGCTCTCCAGCGAGGATCTCGAGAACTACCTTGCCTCGGGCGAATGGCGCGGCAAGGCCGGCGCCTATGCCATCCAGGGCATCGCCGGCTCCTTCGTCGTCAAGCTTGTCGGTTCCTATACCGGCGTGGTCGGCCTGCCGCTCTACGAGACGGTCAACCTGCTCGGTGGCGAGGGCTTCCCGATCCGCCTCGGCTGGCTGAATGTCGGCTGAGCGAGGGCAGGCCGCGCGGCCATGATCCTGGTCTGGCTCTCGCCGCTCATCCTCTTCCTCGGTCTGATCTTGTCGGCACGCTCGGCGCTGACTGCCGGCCTCGTCGGCACGATCTGCGCCGCATTCGTCGCCTTCTTCGCCGGTCCTGCGCATCCTGACGCTGCCGCGATCATCAGGCATTTCGCCGCCGGCGCCTGGATCGGACTGCCGGCGACACTGGTCATCGTTGCCGGGCTCGCCTTCTCGCTCAGCCTGGAGAAGGCGAGTGACGCTGCCGACAAGGCCGAGCCCGAGCATGGCGCACTTGCCGAAGCCTGCCTGCTGCGCGGCCCCTTCCTGGAAACCTCGACCGGCTTCGGCGTCGGCTATGTCGTCGCCGTCTCCGGCGCTCGCCGCCTCGGTGTCGACAAGGCACCGGCGCTGGCGCTCGCCACCTTCAGCCAGATCCTGGTGCCCTGGGGGGCGCTCGGCATCGGCACCAGGATCAGCGCCGATATCGCCGGCGTCTCGCTCGCAGCGCTGATCTGGCGGATCGCGGTCGTGACGGCTTTGCTCGGCATGGCGCTGCTGCCGCTGTTCTGGCGCCTGTCGCGACAGGCCAAGCTGCCGCCGGCGCTCGCCGACCGCCTCGAATGGGCCGGCCTGATCGCGCTGCTGATGGCGCTGCTCGTTGCCGCCAACCTGACCTTGCCGCTGGAGCTCGCCGCCATTGCAGCGCTGGCCCCGGTGATGCTGCTGCGCTTCCTGCGGGTGAAGGGCTGGGCGGGGCTCGACCGGTCGCTGCTGGCGCGCCTTGCGCCCTATATCGCCCTCGTCATCGCGCTGGCGCTGATGCGGCTGGTGCCGGCGATCCACGACCGGCTGGAGCACCCGTCCTTCAAGCCCTTCGCCGACGCTTCGGCCTTCGCGCCGCTGCTCTCGCCGGCTCTGCCGCTCATCATCATAGCGCTTGTGGTCGCCACTCGCCGCGGCGGCGCGAAGCAGGCAGCCGCCCTGATAAAACTGACCTTGCAGCGCGCTGGCCGTGCCGCCCTCCTGACCTTCCTGCTCGTCGGCATGGCCTGGATCATGGTCGGCTCCGGCCTCGCTGGCGGCATCGGCCTTTCGGTCAGCGGCGTGCTCGGCTCCTGGTCGGCCGGCATCGTTCCCGTCGCGGGCGCGCTCGGCGGCTATCTCACCGGCTCGAATACAGGAGCTGGTGCCGTCTCGATGCCGCTCGCCACCGCCCTCGTCCCGGCCGGTGAAGTGAGGCTTCTGGTGATCGCCGCCGCGGTCGTCGCCGGCAGCCTGCTTACGGCGGTCAGCCCGGTCCGCGTCACCATGGGCCAGGTCCTGATCAAGGCGACCACGACTGAGACCGGGCAGGCCTTGCGAACGCTCTGGCCCTGGTTCGCGCTGGTCGTCGGCCTCACCACCGCCATCGCCCTCGCCGCCGCGCAACTCGCCTGAGCGCTTCCGGAGCGCATGCCGGCTTGCATGCCATGCGCTTGCCCAGGTCGCTGCGAGTGCCGATGGTGGCGCCGACGGCTAACAAATGCATAGGGCAGGGAACATCGCCATGACGAAACGTCTCGAGGGCAAGGTCGCGATCGTCGCGGGCGCGGGCTCGATCGGCCCGGGCTGGGGCAATGGCAAGGCGACTGCGACCGTGTTCGCCCGCGAAGGCGCCAGGGTCGTCTGCGCCGACCGCAATCTCGAGGCCGCTGAGGAGACCGCGAACATCATCGCCAGCGAGGGCGGCGAGGCCTTCGCCATCCGCACCGACGTCACCAGCGAGGACGATCTGCGCGTGCTGGTCGCGGCGACGCTCAAGGCCTATGGCCGCATCGACGTGCTCGACAACAATGTCGGCATCGCCGAGGTCGGCAGCGTCGTCGACCTGCCGCTCGAGACCTGGGAACGCGTCTTCAGGGTCAACCTGACCGGCTGCTTCCTGGCGATGAAGCACGTCATCCCGGTGATGCAGCGCCAGTTTGCGGCGAGCGGGCAGGGCGGCTCGATCATCAACATCTCCTCGATCGCCTCGATCCGTCACACCGGCGTGCCTTATGCCAGCTATGGCGCCAGCAAGGCGGCGATGAATCAGCTCACGCGCACCACCGCTGCTCAGTACGCGCCCGAGAAGATCCGCGTGAACGCGGTGCTGCCTGGCTTGATGAAGACGCCGATGGTCGAGCATTCGGCCGGGCTCGCCCAGACCTATGGCAAGGGCGACGTCGCCGCGATGTGGGCCAAGCGCGACTCGCAGGTGCCGATGGGCCATATGGGCGAGGCCTGGGACGTCGCCTGGGCGGCGCTCTTCCTTGCCAGCGACGAAGCGCGCTATGTCACCGGCATCGAGCTTCCAGTCGATGGCGGAGTGACCTTGCAATATGGCGCCTGAGCAACCTGAGAAGCCTGCTTCGCCGTCGCGGCCCTGTCCGATCTGCGGCAAGCCGGCCGTGCAGCGCTTCAAGCCGTTCTGCTCGTCCCGCTGCGCCGATATCGATCTCGGCCGCTGGCTCAAGGGCAGTTACGTGATTCCGGGCGAGCCGCTGGACGAGACCGAGGAAGCGCCGATGCGGCGCGACGAGGACATTTAATGGAAAGGCCCGGCGTGTCCCTTTCGGGAGGACGCCGGGCCGTTCGCTGACCGGCCGCGCGACGGGTCAGGACTATCCGGAGGGCGTATCGCCCGAATTCCGCCTCCCGCACGATCGAACTGCCGGTACATCCGCGGCTCGCTCGAGATCGGCGGTAGGCACGGCGCCATCGCTGGCGCCGCCGCATCAACCCGGTTACCGCGCTTTGGTTCCAGAGCTTGTCAGTAGCTGCGTTGCCGCGCTCGCTGCCAGCCCGGGCTGACGCGCCATTCGCGCCGGGCGCAGCAAAAGGGCCGTCTTCGCCCGGGTTTTCATCCCCTTTTCGGTCAGGCCGAAATTTTCCCACCGGCAGGATCGTTTGTCGGCTGGACAGCCCGCGCCCAGCCCTCTATATCGCCTCGCACCAACAGAAGCGCAGCGCGCTTCGCGGGAATGCCCAGGTAGCTCAGTTGGTAGAGCATGCGACTGAAAATCGCAGTGTCGCTGGTTCGATTCCAGCCCTGGGCACCATTCGCCTTTCAAGTTGCCTTATGTCCTTGAAATGGCTGACACTCTTATTCCATCGAGAAGAGCATTTTTCTTTTTGAGCTGGCCTGCTGGCGTTAGCCTGCAGGGCTTTTTGTGATCGGAACCAAAGCGGCTCGCTGCGGTTATCAGGGCGACGCAAGGATGCCCATATGCCGAAATATCGCTTCAAGACCGAAGATGGCCACAAGCTCGCCGTGAACCCTCAGCGGCTCGAATTTCCGAATGACAGGGTCGCGTCTGACGAGGCTCAGCGCACGCTCGTCGACATGGCGAAGAAGAAGCTCCCGGACGCATCGCGTCTCCACATTCGGGTCGCTGTGGAGAACGAGAAGAACGAGATGATCTATCAGGCGTCTTTGGACTTCCGCAGCGAGACCAGGGAAGAGATGCGAGCCAGCGTGGTTGAGTCCGCGACAGCGCTGGTCAACGGCCCACCGCCTTCCAGGAATGGACACTGAACGACTGGGTTGCTGTCAGCGTTGGATACGAGCGCTTTCCTGTTTCTTGGCCACCGGTCACTTCGCCCGGTCATATGAGAAGCATTGGACGGCTCGGAAGGCGCATTCGCTGATGCAGACGCCAGCCCCGACCCTCATCGCCCGCTCGTAGGCGCCGGCGCTGCCGGGCGCGCCGGATCGGTCGCGAGCGGCGCGATGTGGTGGCCGGGCAGCACCACCGTGTTGCCGGCGGCGTAGAGGAGGCAGGAGCCGGTCGCTCCATCACGCGCCGGGTCGTCGTTGCAGATCTTCAAGGCTTCGGTCTCGGCCGCGAAGGCGCTGGCTGCCCCGGTCTTGACGAAGATGCGGCCGAGCGGGTGGATCGCCATCGCCTTCGGCTCGCGCGCCCGCCCATAGCCGGCAATGTCCGCTTCCTTGCGCCGCTCCGCCGTGATCGCCGGCACCTTGTCGGGGCGATAGGGGCCTTCATGGCGTAGCCTTTCCATCGCCCGGCGTGGCCACTCGCCGCTCTGTTGCGGCGTGCGGAACACCTCGTTCACGGCGAAGAGGACGCAGGGCTCGTCATTGCGCAACTGGCAGCGCTCCAGGACCAGTTCCTCGGCCGCCGCAGCGGAGGGGCTGTCGAAGACGCGAAAGCTCCGCTGCTGCTTCGGTGACACGGCGATGGCGCGGTGCTGCTTGCTCTCCTGATAGGCCTGCAAGGCGCGCCCCTGCGCTTCGAGGCGCCCGCGGGGAACTGAGTGGTCGAGGCTGAGGACGCTCAGCAGCAACGCTTCTCGCCCCTCCGGTGTCGCCGGATCGAGCGCCGTCGCGCTGGCCGCGTCGGGGCGGCGCAGATCGGGCGAGCGGTTGCGCTCCACCTCCTCCAGCCGGTTGCGCGCCAGCGAGGCGAAGACGCCGGTCGGGTAGCGCGTCAGATAGGCACGCAGATCGGCCGGGTTGCGGCTGCCGCGCACGCTTTCCCAGAACACCGTCTCGGCACCGGGAGCCGTCGTGCCCGGGGCAGGGGCGGCGGCTACGGCGGCGGAAGGGGCAGCAGCCGCGGCAGCCGGCGCGGAGGCGGCAGCGGCGCGGAAATAGAAGCTGCCCTCCAGCGCCGAGTTCTCCCAGGGCACCTGGCGTCCCTGCGTCGCCTCGCGGACCTCGCGCCTGACCTCGGCCATCAGTTGGCGGATCTCCAGCCCCGGCGTCTCGATGCGCTTCAGCAGCGCGGTGGTGAACGGGCTGTTCCGGCCGCGGCCGTCATCGGCCACCGTGCCGGGCGCGGTGGCGAAGGCGAGCAGCGTCCCGACCGTGGCGCTCGCCTGGCCGAGTCCGGATGCAGCCGGTGCACCGCGGCCCGAGGCCTGCAGGCGCTTGCGGAAGGGATTGTCTCGGCAGGCGTCGAGGACGAGGATCGAGAGCCGCGCCGCGCCGTCGAGCTGTTCCAGTACGCTGTCGAGGTCGAGCGCCTCGAAGCGCAGATCGCGGTCGCTGCGGATCTCCGCGGGCGCGGGCAGCAGCCAGTTGCGCCCGGCAGCCTCCAGCCCGTGCCCGGCGAAGAAGAAGAACGCCGCATCGGCGCCGCGGGCGCGCTGGCCGAGGCGCCTGACCCCGGCTTCCAGCGCCAGTCTGTCGGGGTCGACCAGCGTCTCCGTCTCGAAGCCGAGGCGATCGAGCACCGCACCGAGGTCCCGCGCATCGTTCGGCGGGTTGGCGAGTGCGGGCACATTGCGATAGGCGCCGACGCCGACGATCAGGGCGACGCGGCGCTCCTGCTGTGCGAAGGCTGGAGACGTGGCGAGAAGCAATCCGAAAACCAACAGAAGCAGCCGGTAAGCGGCCTCCCGGTGGCGCCATAGTCCCGTCCGCACATTGCCGAACCGCATGGCGCGACCCCAGCTCGCAACCTCTCCGCCAGAATCGCATTTCGACGGGCGGGCCGCAACACGCGATGTCCTGATCTCTCCTGGGGTATCAGGAGAGGCGCCTGTCCTGCAGCTCGACGATCCGCTCCACGATCTCCAGATGCTCCGCCAGCAGCTCCTGCAGCGGTCCGATTGGCCGGAACGCCCGCTGGTCCTGCTCTTCCTCGCCCTGCTCGGCCCAGGCGGCGATCGCCTCGTCTGCGGCGGCGAGATGGTCGGCTGACACCGTGGGGGACGACGGGGCGCCTGCCTCCTCGGCGAGGCGTCTCGCGATCTGGTGGCGCAGCTCTTCCTCGCGTTGGAGCATCGGCTCGAGCGGGTCAGTATACGGCATCTGTCGAACCTTGAGATCTCGGCGGCATGAACCACGCGCGGCAACACCGTGCTCTCTCGCGCGTTCAGGTCTCGTGGGCAATCGCTGCGGAATCTTGCGCTGCGGGATCATGCGATCGAGCGCCGGGCCGGCAGGCCGGAACGGCTGCAGGGGCGGCGGCAATGCAGCTGCCTGCCCCGCAGCGTGACCCGCCGAAAATCGCTGGGTCGCGAGTTGAAACTTGCTCTGAGTGCAGAGCTATTTTGATATAAAATCAATATGTTGAGACAAAAATCTCACCCGTCGCGCAATGGCGCGCCCTGCGAATTCTGTTGACGGGGGGCTTTCAGCCTTGCCTCGGCCGCTCGAATCTCCCGTCATTTCTCATCACAGAATTGCCTTCTTTCTTAAGCAAAGGCGCCCATCCTTCGACCGGCCGTTCCCGCGATCTCCCCTGCAAGGCGGACCATGACGATGTGGTTTCGACCATGACGATGCCTGCCTTCATCGCTGCATCGGCGCTCAGCTTCGCGCTGCTCGCCGGTGCCCTGCCGAGTTCCGCCCGGGCCGAGCAGCTCGCGGCGAGGACCCGCGGGCCGGCGTCGCCGCCACCGGCATTCCTCGATTTCTGCGCGAGGAACCCGGCGGAATGCCGCCGGTCCGGCGCTCTGACGCGCCAGGTCGTGTTGACGCCGGAACGCCAGCGCGACCTGCAGGAGGTCAATGCGCGGGTGAACTCCGCGATATCGGAAATCTCCGACCGGGAGCACCATGGCCGTGAGGATGTCTGGAGCATCCCGACTGACGGGCAGGGGGATTGCGAGGATTTCGCTCTGTCGAAGCGCAAGCAACTGATCGAGCGGGGCTGGCCGTCATCGGCCCTGCTGATCGCGGTCGTCGGCACGCCCACTGGCGAGGGGCACGCGGTGCTGATGGCGACGACCTCCGAGGGGGATCTCGTTCTCGACAACAAGACCTCCCGCATGTTGCCGTGGACGCAAACCGGGTACCTGTTCTTCACCCGCATGTCGCAGTCCAATCCCCGCGCCTGGGAGGCGATCGATGGCGGCAATATCGCCGTGACCGCCGCGACCCGCCGTCCGTATCGGCCCTGAGCGGGCCGCTCCTCGAGAAGACCTGTTTCGCAAAGCCGGGACATTGGAGGGCGTGCTCGCTTTCCTTCCCGGCGGCCTGCCGAGGCCAGGGTCGTTGTGCGCGCCGGAGTGCGCATGATCCGATCAGGCTGCGTACCAGCCTGATCGGATATACGTCTGGCCTCAGCGGCTGAGACCGCCGCCTCCACCGCCACCGCCGTTACCGCCGCCGCCATGGCCGCCGCCACCGTTGCCGCCACCGCCGTTGCCGCCGCCACCATGGCCGCCGCCGCCGTTGCCGCCGCCGCCGTTGCCGCCGCCACCATGGCCGCCGCCACCGTTGCCGCCGCCACCGCCGTTGCCGCCGCCACCATGGCCGCCGCCGCCGTTGCCGCCGCCACCATGGCCGCCGCCACCGTTGCCGCCACCGTTGCCGCCGCCGCCATGACCGCCGCCACCGTTGCCGCCTCCGCCATGACCGCCGCCGCCGTGGCCACCACCGCCATGGCCGCCGCCGTTGCCACCGTCACCATGACCGCCGCCACCATGGCCACCACCGCCATGGCCACCACCGCCATGGCCACCTCCGCCATGACCGCCGCCGCCATGGCCACCTCCGCCATGACCGCCGCCACCGTGGCCACCGCCACCATGGCCACCTCCGCCATGGCCACCTCCGCCATGACCGCCGCCACCATGGCCACCGCCACCATGACCGCCGCCACCATGACCGCCGCCGCCATGACCACCACCGCCATGGCCGCCGCCACCATGGCCACCGCCACCATGGCCGCCACCACCGTTGCCGCCGCCGCCACCGCCACCGCTGCTGCCGCCGCCGCCGTTGCCGCCGCCGCCGTTGCCGCCGCCGCCGCCACCGCCGCTGCCGCCACCACTGCCGCCGCCACCGCTGCCGCCGCCGTTGCCGCCGCC